>Ga0268263_1000019_pt1 | contig 480545 bp, 407 predicted proteins | sample Biomet5_FD_190358 | JGI IMG/M metagenome (GOLD analysis project Ga0268263, IMG submission 190358) | Microbial communities from bioreactor (seeded with sewage sludge) at LBNL, California, USA - Biofuel metagenome 5 (SPAdes) (version 4) | ecosystem: Engineered > Bioreactor > Anaerobic >... | reverse complement strand
GTTACTTTGTGTACGCATAAGCTTTGAGTATTTAATTGTTTAAGACTGATACCTCAAATATATTAATACTCTTGGCTTATGCTTTGTTCTTCTGCATATTAATTACAAACATAGGGACTGCTACTAAATCTTGCTTATCTGCTACAAACCAGGACTATCTGCCACTAAATTCAGCACACCACAAGATCATAGAAAGGTACTGTCACTAATCCTTTGGTGAGGAATATTCAGCATAGAATAGTAAGATCAAACTAAACATAGCTTGTGTTAATAAGCATATTAACTACTTTTCTCTAATAAGTTATCCAAATTTGCAAAGAAACATAAGTAAGCCCGCGGCCGTGGGCCCATGGGTTCTTGAATGAAGGCCCATGGGTTCTTGGCCGGAGACTTATGGGTTCTCGGCTGCAGGCTTACTTAGATAAAATGCAAGAAACAGTTAGCTCTTTATATAAGACACCGTACATTATTAAGCTAAACAGGCTGTTGATTCCAGAATAACAATGGAATCGGGAAAACTGGTTGGTAGCAGATCAGTGATTTTAGTGGGAGATGATTTGTACGGAAAGTTTATCTCCCACCAAGCTATTGTATTATGGATCAATGCTTTGATGTCTGTTTGGTGGAAGATGGGAGATAAAATGGTGAATTTAAAATTTATATTAAACAACCTAACTTGAAACAAGCATTAAATCTACTTTGATTTAAAGCGACTTCGAACTTTTTCATAGCTTCTTTACCGCCGTAAATTTTACCGCCGTTGCAAAAACAAAAAAAATCCCTAATAATTTTTGCTTAAAATATCAATTCCTCAGGATTTCGGTATGATCCCATATTAAGAATTAAATCCCCTCAGGATTTAGGTATGATCCGAAGAATTTAGTATAGAGAGAGGCAGAAATTAAAAAAGCTCCGTAAATTATTCATTTACGAAGCTTTTAAGGATGCACCTTTGTACCCGAAGCGGGACTTGAACCCGCACAGCTGCAATAGCCAAAGGATTTTAAGTCCTTCGTGTCTACCATTCCACCATCCGGGCATCCTTGATAGAGAGCGAAAGACGGGACTCGAACCCGCGACCCTAACCTTGGCAAGGTTATGCTCTACCAACTGAGCTACTTTCGCGTTTTAACGGGTGCAAAGATATGACTATTTCCTATATCTGCCAAATTTTTCCTTAACTTTTTTGCGCATTTCTTTAATTACTTACGTAAAGCTTGTCCTGACTTTGAACTATCACCCTATAATCCTTTAAATATTCGGTGCCCACACCATTGGGGGCACCATAATTATTTAAATCGTATATTGTACCACATTTAGGACATATAGCTTTCCCCAAACCATCGTTAGTAAGTTCTACTATTACATCTCGGCTTGCCTCAACCGGACAGGCTGCGTCATAAGCACAATAGCCATTGTAATATGAATTACCTATAATCAATCCTCCGAATCCTAGCTTTACATTGTGCTCATTCTTGAGCACCAACACAAAATTACCTTGAGATTGTATAGACTGAAATTGAGCTTGCAGCAAATTTACTTCAAAGCCAAACTTTCCAACATTCGGGATGCTGGATTCAAAGCTATCTCCACATGAAACTGCGCAGAATAGCAATGAAATAAAAAGGATTAGCTTTTTCATTTAAAATCAGCTTCTAGGGTTTTATTGGAGAGATCAGAGAACTGATTTGATTAACTTCATCATCTGTAAACTCTAAATTCTCTACGGTTTTTAAATTGTCGCTTAATTGCTTTACAGAACTTGCACCAACAATTACAGATGTAACCCGTTCGTCTTTAAGAACCCATGCCAAAGCCATCTGAGCAAGAGTTTGTCCTCGCTTCTCAGCTATTCCATTCAATTGACGGGCAATTACTATCTTATCTTCGGTTACCTGATCTCTTTTCAGGAATCCCGTTGATTTTGCGGCACGGGAATCTTCAGGAATGCCATGCAGATATTTATTAGTCAAGATCCCTTGTGCCAATGGCGAGAAAGCAATAAAGCCTGCTCCGAATTCTTCGGCCAAAGCCAACGTTCCATCTTCTACTTCGCGGTCGAACATGCTATATCGGGATTGATTTATCAGACAAGGCACACCATTATCCTTTAGCATCTGATATGCAATCCTGGCTTTTTCGGGTGGATACTTAGAGATACCAGCATAAAGAGCTTTACCTCTCTTTACAATATCTATAAGTGCCTGAATAGTTTCTTCAACCGGAGTAACCCCATCATAACGATGAGAATAAAAGATATCAAAGTATTCAAGACCGGTTCTGCGAAGGCTTTGGTCGATACTTGCCATCAGATTCTTTCGGGAACTACCATCACCATAAGGGCCTGCCCACATTTCGTGTCCGGCTTTGGAAGAGATAATCATCTCGTCACGATATCCCTGAAAGTTATTTTTTAAGATTTTCCCGAAGTTTATTTCAGCAGAACCAGGGCTAGGACCATAATTATTAGCTAAGTCGAAATGGGTAACACCATTATCGAAAGCATGTTTAACCATATCGGTAGCAACGTCAAAATCGTCTACATCACCGAAATTATGCCACAGTCCCAAAGAAATACGGGGAAGTAACAGACCGCTGTTTCCGCAATATTTATATTGCATCTTGCCGAAATACCGGTCCTTTGCAGGTTCGTATTCCATAATATTATATATTAAGATTAAGAATTATCTTCCTAAAAGGCTCTTTTCTGCCTGAATCATCTTATCGAAGTTAAATCCGTCAACAATATTCTGCATTAACAAAGATATTTTATCGTTGCACAGATTACCTATACTTCCTTCGTGTGTATGGTCAACAGTCTTTCCGTGAGTAAATTTACCTGCTTCGATATCCAGTCCCACTTTTTTATAAGCGTCACGGAAAGGCATTCCTTCCGCAGCAAGACGGTTTACCTCTTCAACACTGAAGATAAGCAGATATTTATCATCGTCAAGAATATGTTCGTTGACTTTAATTTCGTTCATGATATAAGTTGTCATGTGAAGACAATCTTTCAATTCCTGAAAAGCAGGAATAAAGACTTCTTTTATAATCTGCAGATCTCTGAAATATCCAGAAGGCAGATTATTGGCAATCATCATAATTTGTTGAGGTAATGATTGAATCTTGTTGCATTTGGCACGAGTAAGTTCAAATACATCCGGATTCTTTTTGTGGGGCATAATACTTGAGCCTGTTGTACATTCGTCGGGTAACTTCACAAAGTTGAAGTTCTGACTGTTAAACATACAAGCATCAAATGCCAGTTTTGAGATTGTGCCCGCAATACTTGCCAGGGCAAAAGCAACATTTCTTTCCATCTTTCCACGTCCCATCTGTGCATAAACCACGTTATAGTTCATGGAATCGAAGCCTAAAAGATTTGTTGTAAGCGTTCGGTTTAAAGGAAAAGAAGATCCATAACCGGCAGCAGATCCAAGTGGATTGCGGTTACACATTTTAAAAGCTGCCTGCAAAAACATCATATCGTCTACCAGGCTTTCTGCATAAGCACCAAACCATAATCCAAAAGAAGAAGGCATGGCTATTTGAAGATGCGTATAACCGGGCATCAGAACTTTTTTATATTTTTCGCTCTGCGCTATTAAAACATGAAACAGCTGTTCAACCATTTCTGCAATTTCCTGCAACTGAGTACGGGTAAACAACTTTAAATCCAAAAGAACCTGATCGTTTCTTGAACGGCCACTATGAATTTTTTTTCCTACATCACCTAATTTACGAGTCAGCATCAATTCTACTTGGGAATGAACATCTTCTACGCCTTCTTCGATAACAAATGTTCCATTTTCGGCAGTAGCATAGATGTTCTTCAATTCCTCAAGAAGAAGATGAAGCTCCTCAGATGTGAGCAGATCAATGGTTTGAAGCATAGTAATGTGTGCCATTGAGCCAATAACGTCATGTTTAGCCAGAAAGATATCCATCTCCCGGTCACGACCGACTGTAAATTTCTCAATATCCTTATTTACCTGTACACTCTTCTCCCAAAGTTTCTGCGCCATAATTTTTGTTTTATTTTTAATAAGGAATCTTAGATAGCATTTCTGCCATTTTCTCTAATCCATCCTTGAGCGGCTTTTGAATCATTCCTTTAATAAAAGGATTGATCTCAGCCTTGATTGTAAGTTTAATCTTGCACTCTTCGTCAGCCGATGGTACAATCTGTATCCAAAGGTTAAAAGGAAGAGGCGAATTTGTTGTTTCGAACTTAATACACTTCTCAGGCTCACGTTCACAGATACGAAGTGTTATCTTACCAACAGGAGTTATGCTAAAGCTTAAACTGTCTGAATCAAAACTTAAATCCTGAATTTTATCGGCCGGCAAGCGGTCTTTAACTCCTTCCAGATTACTTAAATCAGAAAGTTTACTATATACACGTCCCTGAGCGTAAGGAATAACCTTAATATCACTTTCAAATTGAGTCATAATTATTGTATTTATTTTGCCGCATCCCAGTGAGCAGGATCATTTCTCCAGGATTCCAATGTAGGAATATCTTCTTCATCGATATATCCGGTACGAAGTGCAACTTCAAGAACTGCTTCGTAGTTGGTCAAAGTAACCAGTTCTACATTTGCATCCTTAAAAGCTTTCACTGCAACATTGAATCCATAAGTAAATGCAGCAATCATGCCGATTACTTCACAACCGTCACGACGAATTGCTTCTACAGCTTTCAAACTGCTACCGCCAGTCGAAATCAAATCTTCTACAACAACAACCTTCATACCTGGACGAAGTTCACCTTCAATAAGGTTCTCCAACCCGTGATCTTTCGGTGTTGAACGTACATAAACAAACGGAAGGTTAAGTTCTTCCGCAACCAAAGCACCCTGAGGGATAGCACCTGTTGCCACACCTGCAATTGCATCAACCTGGCCAAATCTTTCTAAAATCAAACGACAGATTTCTATCTTCACAAAGTTACGAAGTGAAGGATAAGAAAGTGTCTTACGATTATCACAATAGAAAGGAGATTTCCATCCGGAAGCCCAGGTAAAGGGGTTTGCCGGCTGAAGCTTAATGGCCTTAATCTTGAGTAATTTCTCAGCAAATAATCTCTCTAAAGTTTTCATAAATTTATTAACTATATGTATCGTTGCAAAGTTACTTAAACTCATTGAAAATGGGACAAGCAAAACTATTATTTTTTCATTTATTAATATTCTTCTTTCGTTTTATCACTAGAATAATTGAATTGGTTTCTATATAGCTTTTTGCGCCCTTGTACAAAAGATTGCATTCTTTTGTACAGTACAATTCATTCTTCTGTACAAAAGAATTAATTGTTTTGTACAAGATAAAAACAACACAACGAGAATAATTATTTTCAGGCAACGGCAAGTGTTATAATACTAATCTTTACATCAGACGATTCAATCAGTTTTGCGGTACAAGATACAAGCGTGGCACCTGTGGTAAGTACATCATCTACAAGCAAAATATGCTTTCCCTGGATCTTTTCAGGAGAAGTTACCTGAAAAACATCTTTCACATTCTCCCACCGGTCAAACACACTTTTTCGGGTCTGGGTATTGTTAGACACTGACCTGACTAATGTATTCAAATCCATAGGGATTCCTGTTGCATGAGATATACCCAAAGCAATACATTCACTTTGATTGTATCCGCGAACTTTCTTTCTCTTTGAATGAAGCGGAACCGGTATAACAACATCTATCCCCTTAAAGAAATCTGAGGCCAGGAGTTCATTAGCCATATAGCGGCCCATCACTTCGCCAAGTTCTTTATAGCCGTTGTATTTCAGTTTAAAAAGAATGTGTCGGTAATCGCTTCCTTTGTTATAAAAGAAGTATGAGGTAGCTCTTTCTATTTCCGCCTTTCCCCAGAAACGCTGCTCTATTTCGTTGTTTGGCTGAAGATGATAATTGGTACGCGGCATTCTTGAGTTGCACATTGTACAAACAGCTTCTTCTCCTTTCACCAAGCATCCGCCACACACCACGCAAGAACGTGGAAACAGCAAGTTCAGAAGTGCATCAATCCATTGAATCATACTCGTCGGAAAGTTGCATGCATTTACGTATTATGTTCATTTCAAAACCACGACTAAGGGCAAACCGGATTAGTTTTGTGTTCAATTGGTAATCGTCCGAAGCATGAATGGATTTTTTCTTTGAAGCTAATAATGATCGTAACGTATTCATATACTCTTTCTCGTCAATCTCATTCAGACAATCGCGACTCATTTCTGATGGGATTTTTTTTATATAAAGAGCCTGACTAATCTTTATCCGCCCCCACTTGTTGAACTTGAATTTATCGTTGACAAAAAAACGGCAATATCGTTCTTCATCAATAAACCGTTCTTCAATAAGTCGTTTAAGAATTCTTTCCTTAGCATCGGCGTCCATCCCCCACTGAGTAAGTTTGGTGCCAACTTCAGAAAGGCAATGCTCAGATGCAGTACAATATGCCGCTGCTTTATTCAACGCTTCTTTTTCTGTCAGTTCGCTCATCTTAATGCTTTTACTATCCTGTCTCTGCCGGATAAATCTTTTATAATTTCTGCATCACAATACCCAAGAGAAAGAAGCAAATCGACCGTCTCTTTCCCAAAAGCCTGATTTATCTCAAAATAGATTCTTCCGTCGGGAACCAGCATATCAAGACCAAGTTCTGCAATCTTTCTATAAAACAACAACGGATCTTTATCAGGAACGAACAAGGCCAAAGAGGGCTCCCAATCGAGTACATTGTTTTCCATATCAGCTTTCTCAGCATTAGTTATATAAGGAGGGTTGCTCACTATCACATCAAACGTCTCGCCAATAGGTTGATAGTCCAATACATTGACTTTATTAAATGTAACAGAAGTACCCAGCTTTTCATTGTTTACTCGAGCTACCTTCAATGCTTCGTCTGAAACATCCCATGATGAGACTTTCGCCTGAGGAAGATTCTTTGCCAGAGAGATTGCAATACAACCACTTCCGGCACCAATGTCCAGAATTCTTGCAGAACAATCAACATTCTCTTTAATAATTAAAGATACAAGTTCGGCAGTCTCCGGACGGGGAATAAGAACAGCCGGAGTAACACAAAAAGACATGCCATAAAATTCGGCACTACCTAATATATATTGTATAGGTTCGTATTTTTGAAGACGGACAAGAATCTCATCGAGTTGTTCTGCCTCAATTGCAGATAAATTAATATCTTTGCCCATATAATAATCAAGCATATTAAAATGAAGAACTTCGGTAAAAATAATTTTCGTGAAGCCCTTTATTTCCGATTCGGGATATATGCCGGTCAAAGCCTGCTTGATATGTAACTCAACTGCATGCATAAATTATGATTTGTTTGCAAAAGTAGAAAAATAAATGGAAAACAACAGAAATTTTACACAAGAAGAAATCTATATGGCCCGTTGTATAGAATTGGCCAGAAAAGGAAAATGCGAAGCTTCTCCAAACCCTATGGTAGGAGCTGTCATTGTGTGCGATGGTAAGATAATTGGCGAAGGGTATCATCGAATATGCGGAGATGCACATGCTGAAGTAAATGCAATAAATTCTGTAAAAGATAAATCCAAACTCAAACAATCAACGATATATGTTAGTCTGGAACCTTGTTCCCACTACGGAAAAACTCCTCCTTGTGCCGATTTAATCATAGAAAAAGGGATTCCTAAAGTTGTAATAGGATGTATAGATCCTTTTGCCAAAGTAGCCGGAAGAGGTATAAAGAAGTTACAAGATGCAGGAATAGAAGTTACAATTGGAGTTCTTGAACAGGAATGTAGCAATCTGAACAAGAGATTTATCACATTCCATTCTAAGAAAAGACCTTATATTATACTAAAATGGGCAGAATCTTCCGACGGCTTTTTAGATGTAAAACGAACCGGAGGCAATCCTGTAGCTCTTTCCACTCCCATGACCAATATGCTTGTACATAAAAGACGAGCCGAAGTTGATGCAATTATAGTAGGGACAAGAACAGCTCTTTTAGACAACCCTACACTTAGCGTACGAAACTGGTACGGAAAGGATCCGCTCCGGGTTGTAATAGACAGAACATTAAAGATTCCCGAAAATTTTCATCTGCTGGATGATAAAATTAAAACATGGGTAGTAACAGAAAAAGAACACATCAGCACCAGTCATACATGCTATAAGAAGCTACCATTTACTGACGATCTTTTACCTGAGTTATTAGCAGAACTTCACAAGAATAATATCCAGTCAATCATGGTAGAAGGAGGAAGTGTATTGTTACAATCATTTATCGATAAAAACTTATGGGATGAAGCATTCATTGAGAAATCGGCAATAATTCTGAATGATGGAATAAAAGCTCCCCACATCAACGGAAAAAGACATTTTATAGATTTTCATTTTTGCGTTCCAATATTACATTATTATAACGGAAATAATGTACCCGCGCTCTAATAATAGAATATTTGTCGAGAAAAACACACTTATTATCTATAAATATTTATAAAACTTGCCCTGAATGTTCAATTGAGAGAAAAAACTTTCTATTTTTGCAATTTGTAAATAAGCATTTTATGATCAAATATACAATAATTTGATTCAAGATGTAATTATTGAAAAAAAACAGCGTTTTATAGGAAAAACAAACTTATAAATAACGTAGGTATGAAATTCATAGATAAAGCGCTCATTTTTATATTGTTAGCCTTCTTTGACACTATATTTATTCATGCACAGGAGAATGAATATAGAATGGAAGCAGGAGGATTGCTTGGAGGTAGTTTTTATATGGGAGACGCAAATAATTCTGTCCCTTTTAAAGACTTACAATTTGCTGGAGGCGCTATGGCAAGATATGTCTTAAATCCGCACATGGCAATAAAGGCGAACTTAACAATAGGAAAAATATCCGGTAATACGGACGATTTTGAAAATGAATATCCTGGGGGTAAACAAGTGAGTTTCAGTCGAAACATTTATGATTTAGGCACTCAATTTGAATACAATTTCCGAGGATATGGAATAGGCCAGGAATACAAAGGCTATAAAAGGTTTACGCCTTATATATTGGGAGGAGTTGGATTAACTTTTGCACCTGCAACAGCAAAAGATGTTTTTACAGTAAACTTTCCAATTGGTATAGGAATTAAATATAAATTTGCCAAAAGGTTAAATATAGGTTGCGAAATGACTATGAGATTTAGTTTATCTGATAATCTGGATGTAACCAATGCGGATGGGTTAATATTAAATGATCCATACGGTATAAAAGGAAAGGGATTTAAGAATAAGGACAGTTATTCTTTTACAACAGTATTCATTACTTATGACCTTTTTCCTAAATGCAAAAAATGTAATAATTAAAAGAATTTATGCCATATAAAGAAGAAATAGATATTAATCGGATACCCGGGCATATCGCAATAATAATGGACGGTAATGGAAGATGGGCAAAACAACGTGGACATGAACGAAGTTTTGGACATCAGGCAGGAGCTGAGACTGTACATATTATTGCCGAAGAAGCAGCAAGGTTAGGGGTTAAGTTCCTTACTTTATATACTTTCTCAACAGAAAACTGGAACAGACCAGCCAATGAAGTATCTGCTATCATGAAACTTTTACTTGAGTCTATTGAGGAGGAGATTTTCATGAAAAACAATATTAGCTTCCGCATAATCGGTGATATAAATACATTACCGGAAGATGTGAAAATTAGCTTGAATAATTGCATTGAAAGAACATCGGGCAATACCGGCATGTGTATGGTATTGGCACTTAGCTACTCATCCCGATGGGAAATCATAGAAACAACTAAACAGATTGCAAAAGAAGTACAGCAAGGGAAACTATCCATTGATCAGATTACTGATGAATGCATTTCTTCTCATCTTGCTACATACTTTATGCCAGATCCCGACCTGTTAATAAGAACTGGAGGAGAACTGCGCTTAAGCAATTATCTGTTGTGGCAAAGTGCTTATTCAGAACTTTATTTTTGCAATACATTTTGGCCTGATTTCAGAGAAGAAGAATTTAGGAAAGCAATTTGTGAGTATCAAAAAAGAGAACGCCGCTTCGGCAAAACTAGTGAACAAATATAAAATAAATAAAATGCATTATCGTATTTCCCGAATACTACTATTTATCAGCCTGTTTTTATTTACACTATCAGGCTTTGCACAAGAAAAAAGCAATTCAGAGAAGTCTGACAAGCCAGTTATTCTTTATTCTGCTACTCCGAAGAAATATGAAATTGGAGGAATAACCGTTTCAGGTGTTAAAGATCAGGAGGATTACGCACTCATAGGTTTATCCGGTCTGTCTGTCGGACAAGTTGTTTCTGTCCCTGGTGACGAAATTACACAAGCCGTCAAACGATATATGCGGCATGGACTTTTCTCTGATGTTCATATATATGCTACAAAGATAGAGGGTGACAAAGTATATCTGGAGATTGCATTAAAACAACGCCCCCGTATATCTGAAATCCACTTCCATGGAATTAAAAAATCAGATAGAGAAGATCTGGAAGCTAAGTTAGGATTGGTAAAAGGAAGTCAAATTACTCCGAATCTGGTTGACCGTGCAAAGACCATAATCAAAAGACACTTTGACGACAAGGGATTCAAAAATGCAGAAGTTGTTATTGTTCAACGAGACGACGTATCAGATGAGAACAAAGTAATTGTTGACGTCAACATTGACAAAAAAGATAAAGTAAAAGTTCACAAAATAACAATCGAAGGGAATTTAGCGATTAAAGCCAACAAGCTGAAACGCGTAATGAAAAAGACAAACGAAAAAGGCAAAATTCTGAACCTTTTCCGTACAAAGAAGTTTGTGAACGAAAAATATGAAGAGGATAAACAACTTATCATTGACAAGTATAACGAATTGGGATACCGTGATGCACGTATTGTTGTTGATAGTGTTACTCCGTATGATGATAAAAGTGTAGACGTATACATGAAAATAGCTGAAGGAGATAAATATTATCTGAGAAAAGTAACTTGGGTAGGTAACACTCTTTACACTACTGATTACTTAAACTTCTTACTTCGCATGAAGAAAGGTGATGTTTACAACCAGAAGTTACTTGGCAAACGTACTTCATCTGATGATGATGCTATCGGTAACTTGTATTATAATAATGGTTATCTTTTTTACAGACTTGATCCTGTAGAAGTAAACGTTGACAACGATTCAATTGATCTTGAAATGAGAATCTATGAAGGTCGTCAGGCTACACTGAACAAAATTAAAATTAATGGTAACGACCGCTTATATGAAAATGTTGTTCGCCGTGAACTTCGTACTAAGCCAGGACAGTTATTCAGCAAAGAAGACCTTGAAAGATCTATGCGTGAGATTTCTCAGATGGGACATTTCAACCCAGAGAATATCAAACCAGATATCCAACCAGATGAAGCTAACGGAACTGTAGATATTGCTTATAACCTGGAATCTAAAGCTAACGACCAGGTGGAATTCTCTGCAGGTTGGGGACAAACGGGTGTTATTGGTAAATTAAGTCTGAAGTTTACAAACTTCTCAATAGCAAACTTATTCCATCCGGGAGAAAACTATAGAGGTATTCTTCCTCAAGGTGATGGACAGACTTTGACTGTCAGTGGACAGACTAACGGTAGTTACTATCAGTCATACAGTTTATCATTCTTTGATCCTTGGTTTGGTGGAAAACGTCCTAATTCATTCTCTGTTTCAGCTTTCTATTCAAAACAGACTGATATCAATAGCCGTTATTACAGTTCTCTCTATTCAAACAGCTACTACAACAGTATGTATAGTGGATATGGGGGATATGGTAATTACGATTATAGCAACACAAAGAACATGTATGATAAGAGCAAATCTATCCAGATGTTTGGTCTTTCAGCAGGTTGGGGAAAACGTTTAAGATGGCCTGATGATTATTTCACTCTATCTGCAGAATTATCATATCAGAAATATCTTCTTAAGGATTGGCAATACTTCCCTGTTACAAATGGTAATTGTAACAACATTAGCATGAAGATTGCTCTTGCAAGAAGTTCTTCCGACAACCCTATTTATCCACGTCGTGGCTCTGAATTCTCTTTGTCTGTTCAGTTTACACCTCCTTATTCCATGTTTGATGGAATAGACTACGGTGCATATAACACAAGCAACCAGAAAGACATGAACAAAATGCACAAGTGGATTGAGTATCATAAGTGGAGTTTTAAATCCAAAACTTATACCGCACTAACAGACGGTGCGAAATGTCCGGTCTTAATGACCAGAGCCGATTTTGGATTCTTAGGTCACTATAACAGCAATAAAAAATCACCTTTTGAAACATACGATATGGGAGGTGACGGTATGACTGGATATTCTTCATACGCAACAGAAAGTGTAGCTCTACGTGGATATGAAAACAACTCACTTACTCCTACCGGATTGGCAGGTTATGCTTATACACGTTTCGGTCTTGAATTGAGATATCCATTGATGTTGCAATCATCAACCAGTATCTATGCTCTAAGTTTTGTTGAAGCTGGTAATGCATGGCACGATGTGAAGAATTTCAATGCGTTTGATCTGAAACGCTCTGCAGGTGTCGGAGTTCGTATCTTCTTACCTATGATTGGTATGATGGGTATCGACTGGGCTTACGGATTCGATAAAGTATTTGGTTCAAAACAATATGGAGGCAGTCAGTTCCACTTTATCTTAGGACAGGAATTCTAATTAATTAATATTAAAACCGAAAAGTTATGAAAAAGTCTATTCTTTTTTCGATGCTGTTATTTGCCTTTTCAATAGCTGCTAATGCACAAAGATTTGCTTTGATTGACATGGAATATATTTTAAAGAATATCCCAGCCTATGAAAGAGCTAACGAACAATTAAATCAGATTTCAAAGAAGTGGCAAAGTGAAGTTGAGACTTTAACTAATGAAGCTCAAAAATTGTATAAGAACTATCAATCAGAAGCTGTATTTCTTTCCGAAGAACAAAAAACCAAGAAAGAAAATGAGATTGTAGAGAAAGAAAAAGCTGCCGGAGAATTGAAACGTAAATATTTTGGTCCTGAAGGAGAATTGTTTAAAAAGCGTGAAAGTTTAATAAAACCTATTCAAGATGAAATCTACAATGCGGTTAAAACAATAGCTGAAACCAAAGGCTACTCCGCTATTATAGACAGGGCTTCAGCCTCTAGTATTATATTTGCATCACCACAAATAGATATTAGCAATGATGTTCTTACAAAATTAGGATATTCAAATTAATTTCATACATTTGCATCCAGTATTAAACTGTAATCATTAATAAAAAATAGAATTATGCTTAAAAAAATTGCCTTACTATTATTGTTAGCTCTTCCTCTTGGAGCTTCTGCTCAAACTTTCAAGTTTGGACACATGAAATTCGCTGATATTATTACCATTATGCCTGAGTATATTAAGGCACAAGCAGATTTGCAAGCACTGCAAAAACAATATACCACAGAGATTAAAAGAACTTCTGACGAATTTAACAAGAAATATGCTGAATTTGTAGCAGCAAAAGATACTTTGCCACAAAACATATCTGAAAGAAGACAAAAAGAATTGCAGGATATGGCTCAAAGAGGTCAGGAATACGAACAACAAGCTCAACAAGAGCTACAAAAGGCTCAGGAAGAAAAAACTGCTCCTATCTTTAAGAAACTGGAAGATGCAATCGCTGCTGTAGGACAAGCTGAAGGATATACTTATATCTTTGACGTAAGCAACAAAACAACTATTCCTTTCTTTAACGAAAAAGTAAGTATCGACGTAACTCCAGCTATCAAAGCTAAATTAGGAATTAAATAATAATTCATAGATATTACGAAATTAAAAAAGGATGATAATGATATCATCCTTTTTCTATATAATAGAATATAGTCTTTTTAATATAAAGCCAGATGGAAAAGGAATTATCAAAAACAGCAGGTGCAATCGGAGTATTCGACTCAGGATATGGTGGATTAACTATTTTAAATCAAATTAGGCAGGTTCTACCTGAATACGATTATATCTATTTGGGTGATAATGCAAGAACCCCTTATGGCACACGTTCTTTTGAAATTGTATATGAGTTCACACTACAAGCTGTAAACAAGCTCTTTGAGATGGGATGTCATCTGGTTATTCTTGCCTGCAACACAGCGTCAGCAAAAGCCCTCCGAAGCATCCAAATCAACGATTTACCCAACATAGATCCTAATCGTAGAGTTTTGGGTGTTATTCGTCCAACAGTAGAATCTATTGGAAGCATAACTCAATCTAAACATGTAGGAGTATTGGCGACCTCTGGAACAATAAACTCCGGCTCTTATCCTTTAGAGATTCATAAACTCTATCCAAACATAGTTGTTAGTGGTGAGGCTTGTCCTATGTGGGTTCCATTAGTAGAAAATAAAGAGTACGATTCTCCCGGAGCTGATTACTTTGTAAAGAAGCATATTGATAATCTAATTAAAAAAGATTCCGAAATTGACACCATTATTTTAGGATGCACTCATTATCCTCTTCTTCTATCAAAAATCAATCAATTCTTACCAAAGGGAATCACAGTTGTATCTCAAGGTGAATATGTTGCCGAAAGTCTAAAAAGTTATTTAAGAAGACATCCAGAGATGGATACTCTTTGCACAAAGAATGGCAAATGTAAATTCATGACTACAGAATCAGAAACAAAATTTTCAGAATCAGCTTCAGCATTTCTTAACCAGGAAATATCCGTAGAAAAGATTGTAATTGAGTAGTTTAGCAAAAGAATAGATAAATATATATCTATAACAATTGTAATTTAAAATAATTTAATATTGAAAAATATTTTTATGTAACAATAAAATAACATATCTTTGACATAACTATAAATTTATATACTGAATAACACAGAAAAAGATGTCAAAGATTACCCCACTCAAAAAGCGAGGAGCAACCTTCTTTATTTTTCTTTTCTTACTTGTTTTTAACTACACAAACTGTTACAGTGACACAATTGTTCCAAAATTAGATGGACTAACTGCATCATCCGTTGGATGGACATTGAACAATTTATCAAGAAAAACTGATTACTGGCTCATGAATAGTAGTGATTCATATGCAGAGACTACACAGTTTTATGACCTCTCAGTCTTCACAGAGATTAGCATTACATCTAAGATTGGAACTTATTATGATTACAAATATAGCAATACAAGACTTGAAATATCAGAAGACGGCATAAACTGGACGCAACTACAAGAAAATTCATTTTCTGGACTTTCAGCAGGAACCATATTTACATTTACTAATACGTTTTCTTACAAGCATGCTAAAATAAGACTAAGTTCTATAAATGCCAATGTGAATGCCGGTCCGAAAATACTAAGTATTGAAATAAAAGGAACAGCTAAGTTTATTTCTACGCCAATTTCAAAGGGTGCTAGTAATATTACAAATAACTCTTTTACCGCAAATTGGAACAACTGCGATAATGCAACCGATTATATACTCAATGTATATAGCAAGACAGCTGGTAACTGCGAAAAAACAATATTAAACGAAGACTTCAGAGAACAAGTAAAGTACGAGGAATATATAGATTTAGCAACATATCTTCCTAAATGGAGTGGAGATCTTATTAAGGTAGTAACATCTGACTCAGAAACTCAAAAATTCTTAAGAGTTGGAGTATCAAATGCAGCAGGATACATTCAAACTCCAGCACTCAATTTATCTGGTAATAGCGGAAATTTTGAGCTTAGCTTTGACATGGGAACTGTTAGTATGAGCAAAGGCACAACTGTCAACCTCTATGTCAATAACAATCTTATTAATAATATAACAGTCAACGCCTCGAGCCAATTAGTAACTCAACACTTCAGCTACCCACTAACTGGTGGAACAAACAGCTCTATAATAAAGTTTCAGGGAGGCATGAAGAATAACTATGGATTTGTGATAGACAACATAAAAATAACACAAGTTCTTGATAGTATAGAAGCTTCAGTTCCTGGCTTTCCCAAACAAGTTGGAAATACAACATCACACACAATAGATGGTCTTAATCAATACACGAACTATTATTATACAATAAAAGCAACTAATGGATATATAACCACAAATGAATCTGGATCAGAATGTATAAAAACATTTCACGAGGAACAACAAACAATTGAAGCAGATGAAGTAAAAATATACAATGACGAAACTATAGATGGAGACCTACGTATATTTGACGGAGCTAAAATAAATGGGAAAGTAACTATTAAAGGAGAAATATCTTATGTTTGCAAATTTTCACCAAGCAAATGGCATAGCTTCTCTCTACCATTTATTCCAAAAGTTGTAGGAGGCTATATTAATGGAATAGCATACGCTTTAAGGCCTAACCACGACTATTTTCTAAAAAGCTATCAAAATGAGAAGTTTGTCAATAGCACATTAAATGGCAGCGGATATATAATAAAAGTCTTACCCAATATTGATAATGGAGAACTATTTTTCTTTTCTGATAAAGGAATAACACTCAATGAAAACAATAATATCTATTCCATTAACAATGGGTATACACATTTAGGGAATCCGTATACATATAGCATCAGTCCAAAAGAACTTGTTTCTGCAGATAAATACTACTGTCTGAAAAACAATAAATTCGTTGAAAGTGATGAAGATCTAATGCCTTTTCAGTCATTCATTGTCTATAAAGGAACAAAGCTTAACCAAACATCATACGAGATTTCAATCGAACCCGAAAGTGTTGGCATCTCAACAACTAAAGCCAAAGAAATAAAAACTTGGCAGAACGAAGGAAACTTATGGATTACAGGCACCGAAGATGAAATTAATATCTATTCTACTCATGGTAAACTTGTTTATACAGGATACAATAATGGAAAAACGCCAATACAACTTCTTCCAGGTATGTATTTAATAAGAACAAAAGATTCAAACACCAAAATAATTATCAAATAACAATTTATGACTATGAAAAAAATTTTAATTTGCTATTTCTGCTATATGATGGGTATGGGTATTACAACTGCTAAAGCCTACGAAAGTAGTGGTTCATTCTCTTTATACTCAAACAATTCCTATACAGAAGATAATACAGCAGAAGAGGTAAAACCAGAAAATGCTCCAGTAGATGGAGGGGCCATAATTCTATTATCAATGGCAGCAATATACGCTTTCAGAATCTATAGAAAATCAAAGAAAGAAATACAATCTAACTAATAATATTACTAGCCTGCAAAGAGTCTCTATTCTATTCTTTGCAGGCCAGTAATATTATTAAAAAGTTTTTATTTTACAAGCAACCGTTTACTCAGATAACGAACGGGATACCAGACAGAGAGAAACCCAACAATCAGGACTGTAATAAAAATCAGCAATATATCTAATGGACGAACACTCACAGGATATGCATCAACAACAAATGTACCATGAGAACCACCTAATGAGATAATTCCATATTTTTGCTGAATATAACAAAGTACTAGCCCTAGAATAATACCAATTACAGCGCCAATCGTTGAAATCATTCTACCTTCAAAAAGAAAAATACGCGCTATTAATTTATCATTTGCTCCCAAATTACGAAGCGTCTCAACATCTTTCTTTTTATCAATAATAAGCATTGAAAGTGATCCTATTACATTAAAGCATGCAATCATCAAAATAAAGGTCAAGAAAAGATATGAGATAAATTTTTCAATCTTCATAATACGAAATACATCTGCTTGTTGCTCATACCTGTCATTTACAACAAATGAGTCGCCAAGAATCTGCTTTATATCACTCTTTACCTTATTTACATTCGCACCAGGCTTTAGCTTTAATTCAATAGCTGACGCCTCAGTAGTATAATGGAACAGCCTTCGGGCAAAATCAAGAGATGTTAGAATATACGAGCCATCATATTTCAGCTGCTTAACAATAAAGACAACACCTGGAGAATAAAGATACTGCATATTAAATGAGGCTGCAGGATTTCCCATATTCACTTTTGCATCCCTTATCGGAGCATAAACCTCCAACGGATCAACAAACTTGACTCCAGAACTTAATTTGGAAACCAGCTCAACCCCCATTACACAATAATCCACAATGGAATCATGAAGCATAAATCGCCCATTACCATAAAGGATACTATCAATTTTTGTCAGCTCCTCAAAATTATCCTGAACCCCTTTTATCACAGCCATAGCCTGACGCCCTTTATACTGCACCATAGCATTTTCTTCAAGAGTTTCAGTAAACACTGCAACATCCTTCAAAGTACGTATTTTTTGGATACGTTCATCCTTTGTATCAAAAGTCTTTCCATGGGCCACAGTTATTTTAATTTGCGGATCGAAAGCTGTAAAGAAAGAGGCTACCATATCCTGAAAGCCATTAAACACAGATAGGGTGCAAACCAAAGCAAGTGTAGCAAGGGCAACTCCACAAACGGATATTGCAGAAATTATATTAATAGCGTTATGAGATTTTTTAGAAAAAAGATAACGCTTAGCTATGTAAATAGGAAAATTCACGATATTATTTCAACAAAGAATCAATTTTTTCAATATAGTCAAGCGAATCATCTATAAAGAATTTCAGTTCTGGAATAATCCTCAACTGATGACGTACACGAGTTCCTAGTTCAAAACGAATAGACTTCATGTTATCATTTATATTCTTTACTAACTCAGTTCCTTTGTCTGAAGGAAAAACGCTCAGATATACACGAGCAATACTCATATCAGGACTGATTCTTACTGCACTTACTGAAACCAGAACTCCCTTCATTGATTTTGTCTGCAACAAGAAGATATCACTCAGCTCCTTTTGGAGTAAACGGGCTATTTTATTTTGTCTGGTAGTTTCCATTATTTCTATTTTTTTCTGATAATTGTTAATCCGTCTCTCAACGGTAAAATTACTTTTTCAACTCTTTTATCGAGAGCAATATAATCATTAAAGTTCTTAATCCCAATCGTTTGGTAATCATTACTCTTTGGTTCTTCCAGAACATGACCGTCCCAAAGTGTATTATCAGCTATAATATAACCACCATCAGATAATTTGGAAAGAACCAATTCATAATATTCAATGTAATTTCTCTTATCTCCATCAACAAATGCCAAATCAAAGGTGATATCCATAGAAGGAAGAAGTTGTAAAGCATCACCTATATAAAATTTAATTTTATCTGCTACAGGAGAGTTTTCTAACCATGGACGGGTAAAATCTTCTTGTTCATCATTGATTTCAAAAGTATGAAGCATTCCTCCTTCTTTCAAGCCTTCGGCTAAACATATAGCGGAATATCCACTATATGTTCCAATTTCCAATATATGTTTGGGACGAATCATTTCAACAAACATCTTTAGCATTCTGCCCTGCAAATGGCCTGAAGCCATTCTTGGTCGCAATAATTTCACATGAGTATCTCTGTATAGAGCGTGAAGATAATCTCCTTCGTCGTCAATGTGCTCAAGAATGTACTGTTCTAATGATTCGTCATAAGTATTCATCATTCAAGAAAACTTGGCAACAGATATTTATCTGCTTTCTTTAAAATATCTTCTACTTTATTTATTTCCAGGAATGTAGTACCGCCGCCTTCGCCGTGACTTCCACTAAGATAAGCAACCATATCATCTACAAACACTCTTTTTTCATTCATCAGCAATTTCAAAGCTTCAAAGAAATAAGCCTGAGCATTAGCCTTCTCTTCTTGGAAGATAGGCAAAACACCATAAGAAAGAGCAAGACGACGCATTGCTTTTTCATTGTAGCATATAGCCAGAACAGGGTATTTTCCACGGAAAGCAGCCAAATTTCTTGCTGTTCTACCAGTGTAGCTATCTGTTATAATTGCACGAATATTCATTTTCGCAGTCGCTTTAACTGCTTGCTTAGCTAAGAATTCTGTAACATCCGGATGTTCAGAGAAAGGTATACGTATGTCATTTTCTGCCAATTTATCTTTTTCAGCTTCTTCGGCAATCTTAGCCATAGTCTTCACAGCTTCAACAGGATATTTTCCATAAGCAGTTTCGCCACTTAGCATCAAAGCATCAGTACGATAATAAATAGCATTTGCGATATCTGTAACCTCAGCACGAGTTGGACGAGGATTATTAATCATAGTGTGAAGCATTTGAGTAGCAACAATCACCGGTTTCTTTGCCAATACACATTTGCGGATCAAATCGCGTTGAATACCCGGAATTTTCTCTTGAGGAACTTCAATACCCAAATCTCCTCTGGCAATCATCACACCATAAGCAACTTCCAATATTTCATCGATATTATCTACACCTTCCTGATTCTCAATCTTGGCAATAATCTTAATATCACTGTTATGTTCATCAAGAATCTTTTGAATATCCAAAACATCTTGTTTATTACGTACAAACGAATGAGCAATGAAGTCAATATCCTTTTCAATAGCAAAAAGAATATTCTTTTTATCCTTTTCTGTTAGCGAAGGTAAATTGATACGTACTCCCGGAACATTTACACTTTTTCTGCTTCCCAGAGTTGTTTCATTCATTATTTCAGCTTCAAGATAATCATCACACTTCTTAGTTACGCGCAGATCAAGATCTCCATCATCAATTAGAATTTGGCCGCCTTCTGATAAATCGCGTACAAAATTTGGATATGAAACCGCAATACAATCATGAGTCGTTTCAGCTGAAGGATCGCCAATAATGCGCACCTTTTCACCTATTTTAAAATCTATCGGAGCAGCACAAGCAGTTGTTCTGACTTCTGGACCTTTGGTGTCTATAAGAATAGCAATCTTATTAGAGACTGTTCTAACATTATTGATAATCTCCTCAAGACCTTCAGTTCCAGCATGAGCCGTATTCATACGAACTACATTCATCCCTGCTTCATACAATTTAGTAAGAAAGTCAACATCACAACGTCTGTCTGAAATCGATGCTACAATTTTTGTATGCTTTTTCATAAAAATTAATACGTTTAGTTTTCCTTTATATTTATAATTATACCTTTCATTTTAATTTGGCAAGCAATGCTTCCAAAGCCAAACGATAAGAATCAAGTCCAAACCCACAAATCACCCCAAGACAAGCAACTGAAATCATAGAAACATGACGGAACGATTCGCGAGCATGTACATTAGAGATATGCACTTCTATCACTGGTGATTTAATTGCTCTTATGGCATCCTGGAGAGCTATTGAAGTATGAGTGTAAGCTCCCGCATTTAGAATAATGCCATCAAAATCAAAACCTACTTCATGAATTTTATTAATCATTTCTCCTTCCACATTTGACTGGAAATATTGGATCTCAATATCCGGATATTTTTCACATAGTTCTTTAAGATAATCTTCAAAAGAAACTGCGCCATAAATAGAAGGCTCACGTTTACCTAATAGGTTGATATTAGGTCCATTTATAATTTGTATTCTCATAAAATCAACAATTCTACTTAATTCAATATCTTTGCGTGGACTATTTATCAAGGTGCAAAGGTAGAAAAAAGAAATGGAAATAAATAATAAAAGAGATAATAAGGACAAAAACAGACTGTTAATAAAGAAATATGAGCAGTATTTACTCTTAGAGAAGGGCTATTCAAGGAATACCCTGGATGCTTATTTGAGCGATTTAGATAAGCTACTTAGCTTTTTAACGCTCGAAGAGATAGAAATAGTGGATGTAACCTTAGACAATTTACAAAATTTCGCAGCAGGATTGCACGATATTGGAATACACCCTCGTTCACAAGCACGGATTATTTCAGGCATAAAATCGTTTTATCGGTTTTTAATTCTGGATGATTATATAGAATCAGATCCAACTGAATTATTGGAATGCCCTAAGGTTGGCTTCAAGTTACCAGAAGTTTTATCAGTTAATGAAATCGACTCTATGATTTCAACAATTGATTTAGGGAAAAAGGAAGGACAACGAAACAGGGCTATTTTAGAAACACTTTACAGTTGTGGACTTCGTGTTTCAGAGCTCATAAACCTGAAACTTTCAGAATTATACTTTGATGAAGGTTTTATCAAAGTAGAAGGCAAAGGAAACAAACAACGACTTATTCCAATATCCCCCAGAGCCATTAAGGAAATAAAAAACTATTTTATCGATCGTAATGCTATAGAAATTAAAAAGGATTTTGAAGATTATCTTTTTATAAGCAGAAGAGGTACAAGCCTTTCTCGCATTATGGTTTTTCACATAATTAAAGAACAGGCAGAGACAATAGGGCTTAAAAAAAATGTCAGTCCACATACTTTCCGTCATTCTTTTGCTACCCATCTGTTAGAAGGGGGAGCAAATCTTCGTGCAATTCAATGCATGCTCGGGCACGAATCAATTACAACCACAGAAATATATACTCATATAGACCGCAATATGCTTAGAAGTGAGATAATTGAACACCATCCACGAAACATCAGATATCGAGAAAAACAGAATATTATAGTTAAAGAAGCAGAAAACAAAGATTGTTTACCAGATGAAACGTAATAAAAGCACCATATTATCATACACAGCAGCAAGAAAATACGTATAAGATTTGCCAATATATTTAAGTTTTAATATCTTTGTCCGAGTTTCTGTTCATAAGCGAATGTTCAGAGTTACAAATGATTTCAATTACAAACATTTAATTTATATCAAAAAAAACATGGTTAAGAAGTTGTATTTGCCATTACTTATGGCTTTAGTTGTTGCACTTTCTTCTTGTGGAAAGATGGGTGCATTATCATCTGAATACTTCACAACTAATCCTCAAGTTTTAGAGGCTGTTGGAGGTAAAGTTCCAGTAACAATTAACGGCAAGTTCCCTGAAAAGTATTTCAAGAAAAATGCTGTTGTAGAAGTTACTCCAGTTTTAAGATGGAATGGTGGTGAGGCTAAGAGTCAACCAGCTGTTTTCCAAGGTGAAAAAATTGAAGGTAACGATCAGACTATCTCTTACAAGATGGGCGGTAATTACACAATGAAAGGTAATTTTGATTATGTTCCTGAAATGGCTAAGTCAGAATTATATTTAGCATTCAATGTAAAACAAGGAAAAAAGACTATTAGCATTCCTGACGTAAAGGTTGCTGATGGTGTTATCTCAACTTCTGAATTAATTAACAACACTTTATCAAGTGCAAACACAGCTGGTTCTGAAGATGCTTTCCAACGCATTATCAAACAAGCTCAGGAAGCTAAGATTATGTTCCTTATCCAACAAGCTAACCTTCGCACTAGCGAATTGAAATCTGCAAGCATTGCTGATTTCCAAAAAGCTGTAAAAGATGCTAACGCTGACACTAAAGGAAAGAAAATCAACAACATTGAAATTTCTGCTTACGCATCTCCTGATGGTGGCATGACTTTAAATACTGGTCTTGCAGAAAAACGTGAAGCTAACACAGCTAAATACTTGAACAAAGAACTTAAGAAAGGTAAAGTTAACGCAACTGTAGATTCTAAATATACAGCTGAAGACTGGGAAGGTTTCCAGGAATTAGTTTCTAAATCTAACATCCAGGATAAAGATCTTATCCTTCGCGTTCTTTCTATGTATCAGGATCCAGAACAAAGAGAAACTGAAATCAAGAATCTTTCTACAGTATTCAAAAATCTTGCTGACGAAATCCTTCCTCAGTTAAGACGTTCACGTTTAACTTTGAACTATGATCTTATTGGTAAATCTGACGAAGAAATCACAGCTTTTGCTAACGAAGATGCAAGCAAACTTAACATCGAAGAATTACTTTACGCTGCAACATTAACTAAAGACAATTCTAAGAAAGAAGCTATCTACAAAAAAGCTACTGAATTATATTCTAACGATTACCGTGCATATAACAACTTAGCTGCTCTTGCTTACCAAAATGGTGACACTTCTAAAGCTCAATCTTATTTAGCTAAAGCAGCTAATTTGAAATCTGCTCCTGAAGTTAACATGAACTTAGGTTTGGTAGCATTGAAGAATGGCGACAAGTCAGCTGCTGAATCTTTCTTCGGAAAAGCTGCTGGTGCTAAATCATTGAACGAATCACTTGGTAACTTATATGTTTCAAGAGGTGAATATGACAAAGCAGTAAGTTCATTCGGCGATTCAAAAACAAACAGTGCTGCTCTTGCTCAGATCCTTGCTAAGGATTACAACAAAGCAAAGAACACTCTTTCTAACGTTGAAAACCCAGATGCTTACACTGATTACTTGATGGCTATCTTAGGTGCAAGAACAAACAATGCTTCTATGGTAACTAGTAGCTTGTCAAGCGCAGTTAAGAAAGATGCTTCTTTAGCTAAGAAAGCTGCAACTGACTTAGAATTTGCAAAATTCGCAACTAACTCTGATTTCCTTAGCATTATTAAATAATAAGGAACAGAATTATTATAACTAATATTATCGGGGGCATCTGTTTATTCAGATGTCCCCGATCTTTTTTTATATTTGTAAAAAAACATGTTAGCCATATAGCGGCATAAAACTAATTTGTTACATTTGCAGAAAAAATATTTAGCATGAAAAAAGTTAGTATTATCATTACATTGATGCTATGTTTATTTAGCTGTACAAGCAAAAACAAGAAGATTGTTATTGAAGGGGATATTGATGGCTTAAAAAATGAAATGATTTTAGTTTATGGAGCAGATAGAAATGGTGATGCTTTAGATACTATAAAAGCCAAAGATGGAAAGTTCAAATATCAAGCACCTGTTGATACATTAACTCAGATAGTGCTACTTTTCAGCAACATGGAAGAATGTGTTGTTTTTGCTAATAAAGGCGACAAAATAAAGATAAGTGGCGATGCTTCTTCATTAGATTTACTCGAAGTCAGTGGTAATGATCAGAATGATGAAATGAATGATTTCAAAGAAAGCATAAGCGACATATCTAAATCCACAAGCAAAACAAGAAAAGATCTATTCACTGCTTACACATCCGGGAATGAGACAAAGTACAATGATTTATTACAATCACCGGAATTAACCAAATATACCAAAGAAATAAAAGATAAAGCAAGTGCTTTTATAGGTACACACTCATCTTCACCTGTTAGTGTTTACCTTTTGGACCGTTATTTTGTACAGGAGCAAAATCCTGATATTAAGAAAATCAAAGAATTAGCAAACAAAATAACCGGTGATCTTAAAAATGCTCCTTATATGCAGCAAATTTTACGATTTATAAATAATGAAGAGACTGTTTCCGAAGGTAAAAAAGCTCCATACTTTAATATTTTAAATGCAAAAGGAGAGACTGTTAATCTAAACAATTTCAATGGAAAGTATCTGCTTCTTAACTTCTGGGCTTCATGGAGTAATTCATCAAGAAAAGAGAATCCTATAATTAATTCTATTTATAAACGATTTGGTAAGAACCATTTTGCCATTGTCAACATCTCATTAGATACAGATAAAAAACAATGGAAAGATGCAATAAAAAGTGATTCACTTGCCGGAGAACAAATTTGTGATTTCTTTGGATGGAGTTCTACTACAGCTCAACAATATGGCATAGAATCTTTGCCGGCAAATGTTCTTATTGATCCCCAAGGAATTATTATAGCCCGCAACTTAAAAGAAGCGGAACTGAACAAAAAATTAGGAGAACTTTTCATCGAGAACAAAACTGCAAACTAAAAAACATTTATGCTTGTAAAGGTATTCGGAGCTGCTGTTCAAGGGATAGACGCTACAGTTATAACTATTGAAGTGAACAGCACCAGAGGATGCATGTTCCACCTTGTAGGATTACCAGATTCGGCAGTAAAGGAGAGCCATGAACGCATCCTTTCGGCTTTACAGGTGAACGGTTATAAGTTTCCGACTTCGCAAATAGTGATAAACATGGCTCCGGCAGATATTCGCAAGGAAGGGTCTGCTTATGATTTACCTTTAGCCATTGGAATGATGGCAGCAAAAGAGAATGTATCAACAGAGAAGCTGGGCAAATACATTATTATGGGCGAACTAAGTCTAGACGGTAGTCTGCAAACCATCAAAGGTGCATTGCCTATTGCAATCAAGGCACGCGAAGAAGGTTACGAAGGACTGATCGTTCCCCGACTAAATGCCAGAGAAGCCGCAGTTGTTAATAACCTAAAAGTTTACGGAGCCAATAACATTAAAGAGGTGATTGGTTTCTTTAATGGAGAAGAGACACTTGAACAGACAGTTGTAAATACCCGGGAAGAGTTTTATGCTCAACAAACCTCTTTTGAGTTTGATTTCTCGGATGTAAAAGGTCAGGAAAATGTAAAGCGTTCTCTTGAGGTTGCGGCCGCTGGTGGGCATAATCTTATAATGATCGGCGCTCCAGGCAGTGGAAAATCAATGATGGCAAAACGACTTCCTTCTATCTTACCTCCGCTATCTTTGGGCGAAAGCCTGGAAACAACCAAGATTCATTCGGTTGCAGGAAAATTAGGGAAAGATACTTCGTTGATTGCCAAACGACCTTTCCGAAGCCCTCACCATACAATTTCTCAAGTTGCAATGGTCGGTGGCGGGGCGTACCCCCAGCCTGGCGAAATTAGCCTTGCTCATAATGGGCTACTTTATCTTGATGAGCTGGCAGAATTCAATAGAAGTGTGCTCGAAGTTCTTCGTCAACCGCTTGAAGACAGAACTATATCTGTTTCAAGAGCAAAATATAGTATTGATTATCCTGCCGGATTCATGATGATTGCTTCGATGAATCCTTGTCCGTGTGGTTACTACAATCACCCAACCAAAGCTTGTGTTTGTAGCAGCGGACAAGTACAGAAGTACCTGAATAGAATATCGGGACCGCTTTTAGATAGAATAGATATACAGGTTGAGATTGTACCTGTGCCATTTGAAAAGATATCCGACAAAAGAACATCCGAACCTAGTTCTGCCATAAGAGAACGGGTAATAAAAGCACGCCAGATTCAGGAACAGCGATATGCCGATTACCCCGGAGTGTATTGCAATGCACAAATGAGCACAAAGTTACTTCATACTTTCGCCGAGCCAGATAGCACCGGACTAGCTCTTCTAAAGAATGCCATGAACCGGTTGAATCTTTCTGCCCGAGCATACGATCGTATATTAAAAGTTTCGCGTACCATTGCCGATCTTGATGGCAGTGAAAAGGTAAAATCAGCTCACCTGGCAGAAGCTATCAGCTATCGCAATCTAGATAGAGAAAGCTGGGCTGGATAATAACTCAACAGTAAACCTGAATAGAAAAGCCTGATAGCAAAACTTGAGGATACAACATTTAATAGACAATAAATATGGCTAGATTTATATTTTCGCTACTATTTTGTTCGGTTATTGCATGCTCCCTGCATGGGCAGAATCTGAAAATAAAGAATATAGTTATCTCTCGTGTTATTACTAAGATTGAGAATAACGTCCATGAGAAGGATGAAAACAAAGGACCAAGAGCATATTTCAAGATAGAATTAGAAAATAATACAGATACAGTACTTGTACTAGATCCCGCTCATTCTAAATTCATGCTTCAATTCAGGTATAATGGACTTGATTACAGAAGAAAGGTTCTCTCTGTATTCCTGAGTTCATTCAATGAAATAAAAGAGATACGACTCAATCCCAATGAGAAATACCCTGTTGAATTTGGCATCCGCATATTCTCGGGAACAAATCTGATTAAAGAAAAGAAAAACAACAAGAACTGCTACGATTATTCTCAGGAAATTCTGAAAGCACTACCTACATTACAGCTGCAGTATATGGACCCGGACCTGAGAATCATTTCAGGAAAGATAGAAAATATCGATACTGAAGATTATATCTATATTCCAAAGAAAACAACTAAGCACTAAAAAAAATATCTGAAGAACCTCTGTCCTTCAGATATCTTACATACTACCCTAACCAGTTATTTATTACTGAATATCGCTCTATCCTGTAATTTAGATACGGGTACAATATCTACTTTTGCATAAATGCAATCACCATACTATTACTGCATGGGAAAATTTCTATTTATCATTTATTAACTAAATATTTTCTTTTAAGGCTTCATTCTTCAGACTCTATTTCTCAACTCGTATACGAGCATCCACGGCAATAACATCCTTATTAGTTGCCAGCAACGGGTTAATATCCATCTCTTTTATCTCTGTTGCAAAACGAAGCAAGGTTGATAAACGAACAATTATTTCAGCGAATTTATCTTCATTTACCCCTTTCTGACCGCGGGTTCCCTGAATAATTTTATATGCCTTCAAAGAGCGAATCATAGAATATGCTTCTTCATAGGATAACGGAGCAAGACCGGATGAAACATCTTTCAGCACTTCCACAAAGATTCCTCCCAATCCGCAAAGAACCACATGCCCAAACTTTTCCTCGTATTTAGCTCCAATAAATAATTCCGTGCCTTTCAACATGGGTTGAACCATTATAGCTGTCACCTCCGGAAGTTTCATCATCCTTTCAAAATCGAGTGCCAGGTGCTGTTCCGATTTAATATTTAATGCAACGCCGCCAATATCCGATTTGTGTATAGGACCAACCACCTTAGCCACCACAGGGAAACCACATTTCCTTGCAAAAGCAAGCACCTCTTCTTTATCTGCAGAAACAAATTCTTCTACAACAGGAATCCCAGCCGAGCGTAATAAGTCCTGCACAAGACGAGGTTCTATATATCCATTGTCCTGAATGGAATCTATAATCCGACGAATATGGGGGATATCAACTCCGAAGAGTTCTATTTCCTTCACGGCAGGTTGAGGAACATTCATTATCCGTATTAAAGCAGTACCCAGCGTTACTTCATCAGCAAAGTTCACATGTCCTTTTTTCAGGAAGACATCCACTTCTTTCCCGGCAGTATGCAAAGAAGGAAGCACAGGGAATACAGGTTTCTTGCAGGTAAGCATCTTCTGATGGAGAACATCGTAGGCTTCAAACATGGAAACCAGTCCGGGAGTTCCGAAGATAACCAGAATAGCATCTATCTCTTCAAACTTCTCTTCGCAATAATCAATTGCAAGACCCAGATGTTCCGGTGTACCTGTTGCCAGAATATCGATAGGATTCCCCACGGCAGCTCCGGGGAACAACTTTCCTTTCAGTTCATCGGCCAATTCACCTTCAAGTTTAGGAACATTGAGTCCGCCTTTTGATAATGCATCGGTCAGCATTACTCCAGGACCTCCGGCATGAGTAACAATTGCAAAATTCTTTCCCTTTAATGGAGGAAGAGTGAAAATACAACCAACTGTTGTAAGTTCCTCACGGGAATAGCATCGAACTATACCCGCTTTACGGAATAAAGCCTCAACAGCCGAGTCCGAACTGGCAATAGCTCCGGTGTGTGAAGAAGCAGCTCTGCTCCCACTCTCTGAACTTCCCGATTTAATAGCAGCAATGCGACAACCTTTGCGGATTAATGAAGATGCATGAATCAGTAATCTATCAGGATCCTTGATACTTTCTATGTATATCAGCTTTATCTTTGAATCTGTCTCCGGGTTAAAGGTTTCGTCCATGTATTGCAGCACATCTTCCACTCCTATCTGTTTGGCATTGCCCACAGACCATACGGAATTAAACTGAAGACCTTTGGTTACTGCACTCTCCAGAATAAAAACCGCCGTTGCACCGGAACTGGAAATAAGATCTACTCCCTTGGGATTAAGCAACGGAATAGGTTTAGTAAAGACACTGTGATGCCAGGTATTCATTAAACCGATGCAGTTTGGCCCTATCAATGAGGCTTCATACTTATTCACCGTTTCGAGAATGGCATCTTCCAGCAAAGCTCCTTCGTGAGTTTCTTCACCGAAGCCGGCAGATAAGATAATAAAGGCACGAACCTGCTTGTCGCGAGCCAGAGTTTCTACAGCAGCCGGACACATCCCTGCAGGAATTGCCAGAATAGCCAGATCCGTTTCAGGAATCTCTGAAACATCCGAATACGATTTAATTCCTTGCACCTCGCTTTCTTTGGGATTCACAGCCCTTAGTTCTCCCTGAAAACCTCCAGATATAAGGTTCCGAAGGATTGCTCCTCCGGGTTTATGTACATTATTTGAAGCACCCACCACTACAATACTTTGTGGATGCAGTAACTCTTTTGTTATCATAAAATGTATATTTTTCGTTTTTTTATAGAAAACAAAGTTAGCAAATTTGTGAAATTATCCATCTGTCACCAGTTCTTTTTCACTTCACCCTGAATTATTTATCAACACATAAGATTAAACTAACCAATCATTGCCCAAACATTAACAAAAACTCCCTGAAAGATTATAATTAAGGTCGCGACCCTAATTATTTAGCCTCCCGAGGTTGATATCTTGAGGTCGAGACCCTAGCACAACAGCCTCAGGAGGCTAATAATAATGTCTCACCGGAAAATTGTTAAGCTTTCTGTTTTTCCAGACTAATATTCCATTATTCCCCTAAAAACCTTTATCTTTGCACGTTGCAATTGCTGAAGCTTTACTGCGTGAAGCCCGCATTTACAGCCAAAGAATGTAATATAAAAATTCATCATACATGGAAAAGAAATATAAAAGAACCACGGTGACCTCAGCGTTGCCTTATGCAAACGGACCGGTTCACATCGGACACCTTGCCGGAGTATACGTTCCGGCGGACATTTATGTACGTTACCTTCGCCTTAAAAAAGAAGAAGTGCTCTTCGTTGGCGGTTCAGACGAACATGGTGTGCCCATTACTATCCGTGCAAAGAAGGAAGGTGTTACACCACAGGACGTTGTTGATAAATACCACGGCATTATTAAAAAGTCTTTCGAGGATTTCGGCATCTCATTCGATGTTTACTCACGTACTTCTTCAAAGACTCATCACGAAGTGGCTTCTGATTTCTTCAAAAAACTGTATGACAAAGGAGAATTTATCGAAAAGACTTCTGAACAATACTACGACGAAGAGGCAAAACAATTCCTTGCCGACAGATATATTACCGGAAAATGCCCTCATTGTGGCAATGAAAATGCTTATGGCGACCAATGCGAAGCCTGCGGAACGTCATTGAGTCCAACAGATTTGATTGATCCTAAATCGGCTATTAGCGGTAGCAAACCAGTTATGCGCGAAACAAAGCACTGGTACTTGCCACTGGATAAGCACGAAGCATGGTTGCGTCAATGGATATTGGAAGACCACAAAGAATGGAAGTCCAATGTTTACGGACAATGCAAGTCATGGCTGGATATGGGACTCCAACCACGTGCCGTGAGCCGCGACCTCGACTGGGGTATTCCTGTTCCAGTAGAAGGCGCCGACGGTAAAGTGCTTTATGTATGGTTTGACGCTCCAATCGGATATATTTCAAACACAAAAGAATTGCTGCCAGATTCATGGGAAACATGGTGGAAAGATTCAGATACCCGCCTGCTTCACTTCATTGGAAAAGATAATATCGTATTCCATTGCATTGTATTCCCTGCAATGTTGAAGGCAGAAGGCAGCTATATCCTGCCAGATAATGTTCCTGCCAATGAGTTCCTGAACCTTGAAGGTGATAAGATTTCAACTTCACGCAACTGGGCTGTATGGTTACACGAATACCTGGAAGATTTCCCTGGAAAACAGGATGTTCTTCGTTATGTATTGACAGCCAATGCTCCTGAAACAAAAGATAACGACTTTACCTGGAAAGATTTTCAGGCTCGCAATAACAACGAACTGGTTGCTGTATTCGGTAACTTCGTGAATCGTGCTTTGGTTCTTACCGAGAAGTACTTCGGTGCTCAGGTTCCTGCCGCAGGCGAACTAAGTGAATACGACAAGCAGACTCTTGCCGATTTCGAGAACGTGAAGAAAGATGTAGAACACTATCTGGATACATTCAAATTCCGCGAAGCTCAGAAAGAAGCAATGAACCTTGCACGCATCGGTAACAAGTATCTTGCTGACACAGAACCATGGAAGCTTGCAAAGACAGACCTTAACAGAGTTGCAACTATTCTGAATATCAGTCTTCAGTTAGCAGCCAACCTTGCCATTGCATTCGAGCCATTCCTGCCATTCTCTTCAAAGAAACTGAGAGATATGCTTAATATGAGTACTTTCGATTGGGCAGAACTTGGACAGACAGACCTTCTTGAAGCCGGTCACGTACTGAATAAAGCAGAACTTCTTTTCGAAAAGATAGAAGACAGTGTAATTGAAGCACAAGTTCAAAAGCTATTGGATACCAAGAAAGCGAATGAAGAAGCCAACTATAAAGCAAATCCTATCCGTGAAAACATTGAGTTCGATGATTTCACTAAGCTGGATATTCGTGTTGGTACAGTATTGGAATGCCAAAAAGTACCAAAGGCTGACAAACTACTTCAGTTCAAGATTGACGACGGACTGGAATGCCGCACCATTGTTTCAGGAATTGCAAAACATTATGCACCCGAAGAGTTGGTAGGCAAGCAAGTTTGTTTCATCGCTAACCTTGCTCCCCGCAAACTGAAAGGTATTGTTTCTGAAGGAATGATTCTTTCTGCAGAAAACAATGACGGTAGTCTGGCTGTAATCATGCCGGGCAAAGAAGTAAAACCGGGTAGCGAAGTAAAATAAACAAGGATAAAAAAAGGATGGCAAAAACGCTTAAGGAGAAAACCATTTGGGCGCTAGTCTGGAATGTTCTCGACAAAGTAGGACAACAAGTTATTCTCTTCATTGTAGGAATACTGGTAGCCCGAATCCTTTCTTCGGAAGACTATGCTCTGGTGGGCATGCTTTCCATCTTTACAGCTTTAGCAAATATTGTGATTGAGAGCGGTTTTTCAACTGCTCTCATTCGCAAAAACGATGCAACAGCAACAGATTACAGTTCTGTGTTCTATTTCAATATGGGCGCAAGTATTGTTGTCTATCTGCTGCTTTTTATTTGCGCACCCTTCATAGCAGATTTCTTTAATCAGCCATCACTTACACTGATTGCCCGGATTGTATTTCTGGCTATTCCTGTTAATTCACTAAGCCTGATTCAAACAACCATACTTACCAAGCAGATTAATTTCAAGAAGCTCACCAAAGTAAACTTTATCTCTTTGTTAGCTTCGGGATTACTCTCCTTGTATATGGCATATACGGGATGTGGTGTCTGGACACTGGTTGTACAACCGGTATCTCTGGCTATTGTCCGCTCCATGCTTCTTTGGGTTGCAAGCAGCTGGCGCCCTGTAAAAGAATTCAGTATCCAATCCATAAAAGAGCTGTTTGCTTTTGCTTCCAACCTTATGTTGTCAAGCATCATCAATACAGGTTTCCTCAATATCTATTCCGTCTTTATCGGGAAAATCTACCCGTTACAGCAACTGGGATACTACAGTCAGGGCGGTAAGATGTCCGATATGGGAGTAAGCACTATCTACGGAAGTATCCAAAGTGCCACTTTTCCTATCTTTTCATCCATACAAGATGACAAAGAACGTCTGTTGCGTGCTTATCGCAAGACTATAAGATTTACCTCCTTCCTCACTTTTCCGGCTATGATCGGTATGGTGTTGGTGGGCAACCCGTTTATACGAATAGCATTAACCGACAAGTGGGCTAATACTATCCCTTTCTTTCAGTTATTATGTGTGGGAGGTATATTCACCATATTGACAGCCATCAACAGTAACTTCCTTAAAGTGAGCGGGCGTTCAGATATCATGCTAAAACTGGAAGTATTCAAACTGATAGTTACAGCAATAGCTCTGGTATGCACTCTTCATCAGAGCGTATGGGTTATGGTGGCCGGACAGGTAGTTGCCCGCATTGTTATTTATTTATCTAATGTAGTAATGGTTCACAAATACGGAAATTATCCGGGATGGTACCAGATTAAGGATATCACTCCTTACCTCAGCATGTCGTTGGTTCTTTTCGCCTGTTTGTATCCATTAAGTTTTATCATATCAAATCTGGTTTTGTTACTTTGTACGCAAATCATTCTCTTCGCAATTGCATACATTGTATTGAATAAGTTATTAGGATCGGCAATCTTTGATGAAATCATAGCATTGCTTTTCAAAAAGAAAACAACACAAAATAATCAGTCGGCCGAATGAATGCAAAAGTAAAAGTAAGCGTATTGATGCTTACCTACAATCATGAGAAATACATTGTAGATGCTATAGAAAGCGTAATAAAGCAGCAAACAGATTTCCCGTTCGAACTGGTTATTGGTGAAGACCGCAGTACAGATAGCACTGCCGATATCTGTCGTGAGTATCAGAAAAAATATCCGGAAATCATCAAGCTTACAACAAATGAGGAGAATTTGGGACTCCAAGAGAACTTTATCCGTTCCTATAACCGTTGTTCCGGGGAATATATGGCAATTTGCGAAGGAGACGACTTCTGGATAAACAAACACAAACTGCAAATACAAGCAGATTTTCTGGACAGCCATAAAGAGTATTCAGCTTGTTTTCACCGTGCACTGAATTATTATCAGGAGGATGGAAGCAAAAGTATTGGCAATGGTGGTTATCAAAAGAAGGTAAATACAGTTTTCGATATAATAAACTGTAATCCCATCACAAACGTAACGGTTATGTTCCGTTTAGGACTGTTTGGAGAATTGCCTTCATGGTTCAGCAAAGTAACATCATACGATTTTGCCATTCATGTTCTTAACGCTGAACATGGAGATGCTTATTTCATGAATAATGTAATGGCGGTGTATCGCCAGCATAAGGAAAGCATATGGAGCATGGCTAGTTCTGAAAAGCAGATGCTTATTTCTGTTATAAACAGGCAATTGCTTATTGATCACTACAAGGAAAAGGACAAAGCTATCTGTGATAAACTCACAGAAACATATACAAACGGCTGCATACGGTTAGTGCAATATTACCAATCCATAGGGAATGAAGAAAAAGTAGCCGAAACAGAACAGTTTATTATTAAAGCCAACCCTTCTTTTACCATTGAGCAGGTGAAAGAAATGGAAAAAATAAGAAAAGCACCATTAAATAAGATAATATCACAACGCATATTCCGTTTGGTAAAAGTTACCAGACGTGAAATTTCCAAACTAATACCTTTGCCTAAAATCAAATGATCTATGAAAGCCGCAAGTTTTATTCACACCATTCAATATAAATTGAATTGTGAATTAAATAACATTAAAAGAAAGAATGCTCTTTCCAGAAAAAAGAACGATATCTTTTCCTATTTTAAAAGACACACCCCACAGAATAAAGAGATAGAAGAAGCCCTGAATTACTTAAAGGATTCTCCTCTTCATACATTCTGTGCTCCGTTTCGTGAGGCTTATAACTGGAAAGAAATCAATGTTCTCATTGACGCTTCGAATGGGCTACCTTATGTTATGCATCAGGGGAAGAAACTATATTTTGTCCGTTCCTTCAATGACAGAACTGTAAAATACAGTTATAACGGATTGAGAACAGAACAAGATCCTGATTCGCCACACTGTTATCTAAGTGATAACTTTACAGTGCAGCAAGACGATGTTTTACTGGACGTAGGTAGTGCTGAAGGAATCTTCGCCCTCACACACATAGAGAAACTGAAACACGTGGTTCTCTTCGAAAGAAATGCTCAATGGGTGGAAGCGTTGGAAGCAACCTTTGCTCCCTGGAAAGAGAAAGTTACTATCATCAGGAAATATGTATCCGACTGTGATGATACAGAAAATATAACCATCGATTCTTTTCTAGCAGATAAACCTTATATACCGACATTTATTAAGATTGACGTGGAAGGAGCCGAGAAAAGAGTCTTAAACGGAATGCAGAAAACCATTCAGTTACCCGAGCTGAAAATCGCGCTTTGCACTTATCATCAGCAAAAAGATTTTGTGGACTTCTCACACTATCTTTCAGAAGCAGGTTTCAAATGGAATGCATCAAAAGGGGTAATGCTTTTCCTTAATGATATGGAAAGCTTGCAAACTCCATTTTTCAGAAAAGGATTAATCAGAGCGAATAAATAAAATATGAAAGTATCGGTTATTATCGTGTCTTACAATTTCGAGCAATGGATAGATCGTTGCTTAGGTAGTTTGCGCCGTTCAACCTCTCCCATTTCGGTGATTGTTGTTGATAATGGTTCCAAAGACAACACAACTCAGATTATTGAAAATAATTATCCTGATGTGCATTTAATAAAGACAGGAGCAAATCTGGGATTTGGGAAGGCAAACAATATAGGTATCCGATATGCAATGGAACAAGGTGCTGATTATTTCTTCCTTCTTAATCAGGATGCATGGATAGATGACGATACTATCGAAACATTACTTGCCATCTTTGCAAAACATCCGGAATATGGAATACTCTCACCAGCCCACTTAAATGGGAAAGGTGATAAACCAGACTTTGGTTTTTCCACTTATTCAGGGATAAAAGAAAAAGAAGAATTCCTTTCCTTACAAAAAGATAATGAAGTAGTAAGCCTGAAATTTATTAACGCTGCTTTTTGGATGATTTCCATTAAGGCGATAAAAGTTTTGGGTGGTTTTTGTCCATTGTTCTTTCACTATGGAGAAGACATTGACTATATTAACCGATTGCACTATCATGGCTACATGTTAGGATACTCTCCTCATGTATTTGGTTATCATGATCGGGAGAACAGAGAGATTTCAAGGGAGACCTTTCTTCGATCGGAAAAGATATATCTGCTTTCTGAATATGCAAATATCAATTATTCTTTTTATAAAGCTTTTGGTTATGGCGTTCTGGCCGGAATAAAAAAAGCCATGATAGCTCTTAAGAAGGGGCAAGTAGCCAATAGCTTAACATTTATCAATATCAGTATCGGTCTACTTTGTAAGACTAAACAAGTTTTACAGATGACAAATAAAAATAGAAAAAAAGCATTAAACTATATTTGATTATATACACCAAGGTTTATCGTTTAGTTTTAACACAATGAAAGTACTCTATACATTTGGCGGAATACCACATTATCTGGACGCCATGCTCAATAAGCTTCACAACAAAGGTGTCGAAATAGTTGTTGTCACACCGCAAAAAGGAAATGCAACTATTGGTAAAGGTGTAAAAATGGTGGAGGGAGGCAGCTACAAGCATCTTACAGCCATAGAAAAGAAAATGTTCTATGGAAAAATGGCCTATCCTTCATTGCCACAAATCGTGAGTGAGGAAAAACCGGACATCTTAGTGATGGGCTGGCCTTATTTCCTGCAACTATTCTTTCAGCCTTCACTGCGCAAGGCATTGAAGAGCAGCGGAACACGAATTGTCATTCGCGAAATTCCCTTCCAAACGCCACCTTACGGAAAGATGAAAGCCTACTTTGAGGCACATCCTATGTATGATGAAAACATGCAGTTGCAAAGTACAGGAATTAGTTTCTACCTGAAACAATGGTTAACCATGTGCATCCGTCGGTATTGCTACTCCAAAGCAGTTGGAACTCTCAATTACTCTACCGTAGCGTATGACATTCTGCCATCTTATGGTGTAAATAAGGAGGATATACATGTTACCTTCAATTCTACCGACACCGAGGCATTACTCAAAGAGCGGGAAGCAGTATTGAAGAATGAGCCAATACTCCCTCCTTGTGAACATCGCATACTCCACATCGGACGTTTAGTGAAATGGAAACGGGTAGATTTGCTTATTGATGCAATACCGGGAGTGATAGCTAAATTTCCCGATGCAGAACTAGTAGTGGTAGGCGATGGTCCGGAACTAGAAAACCTGAAACAACAAGCAGCAAACCTTCAGTTGAATGAACATATTCGTTTTGCAGGAAGTGTGTATAAACCCGAAGAGCTGGGGGCTTACATGAACGAATCTACAGTCTATGTACTTGCCGGTATGGGAGGTCTTTCCATCAATGATGCCATGACGTATGGCATGCCGGTTATCTGCTCGGTGTGCGACGGAACAGAGCGCGACCTGGTAACAGAGGGCAAGAACGGCTTCTTCTTCCAAGAAGGCAATGCCGACAGTCTATGCGAAAAAATTGCGACTCTCTTCGCATCACCTGACTTATGCAGGGAAATGGGAAAAGAGTCGCAACGTATTATTAATGAAATAATAAACATAGAAACGGTAAGCGAACGTTACTTGAATGCTTTCCGCAATATAATGGCAAAGAGTTGAGACGAAAGATTCAAAACGATCTATCCTTGCTTACTCTCTAAAAAGAAAACAAAAATCATCTCAGCGCAGCCATAATACGCTCGCATGCCTTGCCGTCACCATAAGGATTGTGGGTTTCGGACATTTGTCGATAGAGTTCTTTATCGGCAAGCAAGGCATTTACCTCACTCACGATAGTCGCATAATCTGTACCAACCAGTTTTACCGTGCCAGCCTCAACAGCTTCAGGCCGTTCGGTTGTATCACGCATTACCAAAACAGGTTTGCCCAAAGAAGGAGCCTCTTCTTGTACACCACCGCTATCTGTAAGCAACAGCTTGCTGTTCTGCATGGCATAGATAAAAGGCAAGTAATCAAGCGGAGAGATCAAATAGACATTACTCAATCCAGAGAGCAATTCGTAAACAGGCTTTTGCACATTAGGATTGAGGTGCACTGGATATACTATATCTATCTCAGGATGTTCCTCGGCTAGCTTGCGGATAGCCTTGCAGATTTGCAGGAATCCATCGCCAAAGTTCTCACGTCTATGTCCGGTTACCAGAATATAATCACGTTCCGGATTCACAATATAACCTTTCGCCTTCAATTCAGCATGAAGTTCTTCTTGTTTTCCGGGAGTTTGTGAAATGATATCAACAGCCATCAAAAGAGCATCAATCACAGTGTTTCCAGTCACATAAATGCGACTGCCGTCAATATTCTCACTGAGCAAATTTTCTTCCGATTGCTTGGTAGGTGCAAAATAGTAACGGCAGAAACGATCTGTCACTTGGCGGTTCATTTCTTCGGGCCATGGTGAAAGCAAATCATAGGTACGCAAGCCAGCTTCTACATGTCCTACGGCTATTTGTTGATAAAAAGCAGCCAATCCGGCAGCCATCGAAGTCGTTGTATCACCATGAACCAAAACTACATCGGGTGCAAATTCGGTTAACACATCGCGCAATCCCAACAATACTTTCGTAGTGATATCATACAAGTCCTGTCCCGGTGCCATGATATTCAAATCATATTCGGGAACTATGCCAAATACCTCAAGCACCTGATCGAGCATCTGACGATGTTGTGCTGTTACACAAACACGTGTCTCGAAATGTTCCGTATCCTTCTGCATGGCCTTAACCAAAGGAGCCATTTTGATAGCCTCGGGACGCGTCCCAAATACCAGTAATATTTTCTTCATAATCTAGTTCATTTAATACCTTTACGAACCCCACAGAAATCAAGTTCCATCTTACCTTCTTCACGTGCCAACTCCATAAACGGAGTGTGGCAAACAAGCCATACAACAATATCTGCTTTTTGGTATGCTTCACGATAGTCGGTCAGGTTGAAGCTAGGATGTTTGCTGATATTGGGTTCCACCACCAACACTTCAGCCCGCGACTCAGAGATGATACGAGAAGCAATGTATTTGGCAGGCGATTCACGCAAATCATCAATATTTGGTTTAAAGGCAAGCCCCATACAAGCCACAATAGGTTCACGGTCGTTCTCGGTTACAAACTGTTGACAAGCTTCTACTACGCGGTTAGCGCACCAGTCGGCTTTATAGTCGTTTGTTTCACGAGCACGTTTAATGATTTGTGCCTGTTCTGGATAATCAGAAACAATAAACCATGGATCAACGGCAATACAGTGTCCGCCTACACCACAACCTGGTTGCAATATATTAACACGTGGATGTTTGTTAGCTAGCGAAATAAGTTCCCAAACATTGATTCCAGCCTTGTCACAAATCATTGAAAGCTCGTTGGCAAAGGCAATCTGCGAGTCACGTGAAGAATTCTCAGTCAGTTTACACATTTCAGCCGTACGAGCATTGGTGCGATGAAGTTTTCCTTGTACAAAGGCAGAATAAAACTCAATAGCCTTCTCGGTCGATTCAGGGTTAATACCTCCAATCACCCTATCATTGTGTACTAGTTCATAAAGAGTATTGCCCGGCAATACTCGCTCAGGACAGTAAGCAATATATATTTTCCCCTTCAATTCAGGACGTTCCTTAAAAATAACCTCAGCCATCTTTTCTGTAGTCAGCACTGGCGATGTTGACTCGATCACAAACAAATCACCCTCTTTAAGAAAAGGGATAACCGAACGGGTAGCCGATTCTACATAAGTAATATCCGCCCGGTGATTCTGCTTAAAAGGAGTAGGTACTACCACAAAGAAAGCATCTGCCTGTTCGGGCTTCAATACTGCCCGGAGGTTCCCTTTTTGAACAGCTTCCTTGACCATCTGGTCCAAATCCGGCTCTACAATATGAATTTTTCCTTGATTGATCGTTTCTACTACCACCGGATTCACATCCACACCGATCACCTCAAAACCATGATTGGCAGCAACCGCTGCCGTAGGAAGGCCAATGTAGCCTAAGCCTAAAAAAAGAACCTTTTTCATATCTACATCACTTTTATTTAAGTGCCGCAAAAATACAAATAATACGTGACTTTGCACGGATTATTACAGAAAACTACTACTTTTGTGGAAACATTTCACGAAAATGAGAGTACTTATTATTAATACTTCGGAACGTATCGGAGGAGCTGCAATTGCAGCCAGCCGATTAATGGAATCCCTGAAGAATAACGGGGTAAAAGCAAAGATGCTGGTACGCGATAAACAAACCGACCAGATTAGTGTAGTACCATTAGACCGTTCATGGAAAACCGTTGCACGATTTGTGTGGGAAAGAGTTGTTATCTGGAAAGCAAACAGCTTTAAAAAGAATAATCTTTTTGCTGTTTCTATTGCAAATACAGGAGCAAACATTACCTCCTTACCGGAGTTTAAGCAAGCAGATGTTATTCACCTGCACTGGATTAATCAGGGAATGCTCTCATTAAATGACATTAAGCACATCGTTAATTCCGGAAAACCTATTGTATGGACCATGCACGATATGTGGCCTTGCACCGGAATCTGTCACCATGCACGTGAATGTACAAACTATCAGGATGAATGTCATAACTGTCCTTTCATTTATAAGAATGGAAGTAAAAAGGACCTATCATACAGAACTTTCAAAAAGAAACTGGAGCTTTATAAAAACGCAAATATAACGTTTGTTGCCTGCAGTGCATGGCTTCGCTCCCTGGCCGAGAAAAGCAGATTGCTTACCGGACACCGCACAACCAATATACCGAATCCAATCAACACAAACTTATTCAGACCAGCTGACAAGAAAGAAGCTCGCTATAAATGCAACCTTCCTCAGGATAAGAAACTATTGTTGTTTGGTTCCGTAAAGATTACCGATAAACGAAAAGGTATTGATTATCTGGTAGAATCCTGCCATCTATTGGCAGATAAATATCCCGAGATGAAAGACAAGATAGGCGTTGTAGTTTTCGGAAAACAATCATCACAACTTAAGGAACTGATTCCTTTCCCGGTTTATGCCCTCGATTTCGTGAGCGACGAGAAAGCTATTGTAGATATATATAATTCCGTAGATTTATTCGTTACTCCATCGTTGGAAGAAAATCTTCCGAATACCATTATGGAAGCGATGGCGTGCGGTGTTCCTTGTGTTGGTTTCAACATTGGCGGTATTCCCGAAATGATAGATCATCTGCACAATGGTTACGTTGCCGAATATAAATCGGCACAGGATTTTGCCAATGGAATACGCTGGGCATTGAATGAATCTGAATATCCTACCCTGTCAGAACAGGCTACACGAAAAGTAGTATCCTCATATTCAGAAGGCATTATCGCAAAGAAATACATCGATATCTATAACAAAATAACGGGAAAAGATGCATAGCAAACTTAATCCGCGCTTCTCAATCATTACAGTTACTTACAATGCGGAAAAAGTAATTGAAGAGACTATTCAGAGCGTTATAACGCAATCGTATAAAAATTACGAATACATCATTATTGACGGAGCCTCGAAAGATAATACACTTTCCGTTATAGATAAATATAAAGATATGATAAGCAACGTGGTAAGTGAGCCCGACAAAGGACTCTACGACGCCATGAACAAGGGAATTGCTACTGCAACGGGCGATTATCTTTGTTTCCTGAATGCAGGAGATAGCTTTCACGAAGACGACACTCTTCAACTGATGGTTCATTCAATTAATGACAATGAACTGCCTGACGTACTTTACGGAGAAACAGCCATTGTAAATAAAGAGGGGCATTTCCTGCACATGCGTCGTTTGCAGACACCCGAAAAGCTTACCTGGAAAAGTTTTAAGCAGGGAATGCTGGTATGCCATCAGGCTTTCTTTGCCAAGCGATCTCTGGCTGAGCCTTTCAACTTATCCTATCGTTTCTCAGCCGATTTCGATTGGTGTATCAGAGTTATGAAGAAAGCAAAAACCTTGCATAATACTCACATCACAGTTATTGATTATCTGGATGAAGGATTAACAACTCAGAACCACAAAGCTTCTTTAAAAGAACGGTTCCGCATTATGGCGAAACACTATGGATGGATAAGTACTGTTGCTTATCATATCTGGTTTGTTATCAGGTTAATTGTTAAGCCGGAAAAATGAGAATAGGTTCTGACTTATAGATTATTTAATGTATAAAGATCATTTTCGTAAGCTCACGAAATTGATCGAAATCAGTTAATGCGAACATTAAAATACTAAATATCATGAAAACCCGTACACTACTTTTCTTATTCTGCCTGTTAAGTTGCAGCCTATCTTTCGCCCAAAGTTCAAAGTCCATCTCCATTTTAGGTGACTCTTATTCAACATTCGAGGGATACTTGCAACCAGATACAAACTTTGTTTGGTACTTTGCCTCACCAAAGAATCAGACCGATGTAACATCAGTCCGTGAAACATGGTGGCATAAGTTTATCAAAGAAAACAACTATCGTCTTTGTGTGAATAACTCTTTTTCCGGTTCAACCATTTGCAACACAGGTTATCGCAAAGAAGATTACAGCGACCGTTCATTCATCACCAGAATGAAAAAACTGGGTAATCCGGATATCATATTTATATTTGGCGCCACCAATGATTGTTGGGCTAAATCTCCTATAGGCGAATACCAATACGAGAATTGGGCAAAGAAAGATTTATATTCATTCCGCCCTGCATTGGCATGCCTCCTTTCAAACATGGTTGACTATTATCCAAACGTGAAGATCTATTTCATATTGAACAGCGAATTAACTAACGAGATTAACGAATCTACCAAAGCAATCTGCGCACATTACAAGATAGATTGCATAGAACTTCACAATATCGAAAAGAAAAGCGGCCACCCTTCAATAAAAGGAATGGCAGAGATTTCTAAGCAGATTAAGGAATATCTGGAGAAGAATTAAGGATTTATTCAGGTTTAGTCAATCCAAACATGTACATGTTCGCCCTCAATCATGTACATGTTTGCTTCCAATCTTGTACATGTTTGGGTTGAACTCTCCTTTGAAAATTACTAATCTCCCTTTTCTTCTGTATTAAACTGATTCCAGTTGACTACTACTGTTCCTAAGCCTATAATCAGTTGACCGATTAATTTATTAACTCTGGTACGGGTTGACTTTTGGAGTTTAAAGCCTAAAAGATATCAACCATCTTTCTGCAAGTTAAACGCAACTGATTATCAATAAGATACATTTTCCGGGGTGGAGAGGGTGGAGATAAATTATCCTTTTTCCGTTCTGGAAAATTAAATTCTGAAAATTCTGCAATTTGCGGAATTTATAAAATTCTATTTCTGGAAACCAAAAAAACTCTTTTTTACTCCACCCTCTCCACCCCAATGAGCAATCCCTAAAATATAACACACTGATATATAGATATATGCATTTTAGCAGGTGGCATAGGTGGCAGAGAAATAATACTTTTTTCGATTCTGAAAACTAAAATTTGAAAATTCTGCAAATTGCTGATTTTTCAAATTTTTATTTCTGGAAAGGCAAAAAAGGCTTTTTTACTGCCACCTGTGCCACCTAATATTTATAAAGTATTGATTATCAATATCAATTTTCATATAAATATTGGCTTCACAGTTTATCAGCCACACAAAGCTTGAATAATTTCTTAATCTGTGGCAACAATTAATCGAAAATATACACTAAGTTTGTCTGGTTTATACGTTATGAAAGAGTTCATTCAACGGATAATGAATGAAAATACAAAAACAACACTGTTTATCAATAAACAAAATATTATGAAGAAGTATGTAATTACATTATTGCTGGTCGTTCTAAACTTGGCACCAGCTTTAGTTAATGCTCAGAATGGACAATCGGTCGTGGGAAAGGTGACTATCAAAGAAAACGAAAAGACACTTAACACACAATGGCAGGGCAAGAAGATAGCATTTCTAGGTGACTCAATGACCGATCCCGGCAATAATGCCACATCCGTATGGTACTGGCAATATCTGAAAGAACTTTTGGGCATTAATTATTGTGTATATGCAAAGAGTGGCTATCAATGGGATGGTATATATAAAATGGCGGATAAGTTATACAGCGAAAAAGCCGATTCTATTGATGCCATTTTTATTTGGGCCGGTACAAATGATTATAACCACAATACTCCGCTAGGCAAGTTTTTTACTGAAACAACTCAAAAGACTAATTTCAACGGACAAACAGTAACGCGCAAGCATCGCGAACCAATATTTTGCGATTCAACTTTCTGTGGCCGTATTAACAAAGTAATGTCATTCTTGAAAACGCATTATGGCAATAAACAGATTGTTATTATGACACCGATTCATCGCGCTTTCGCTACATTCAGCCAAAAGAATGTGCAGCCTGATGAGAACTATGCTAATGATCTCGGCCTGTACATTGATTCGTATATAGAAGTTTTAAAACAGGCTAGCAATTATTGGGCTGTTCCGTTAATTGATTTGCATTCTATAAGCGGGCTGTATCCATTATACGATTCCAACGTTCCGTATTTTCATGACAGCAAGACCGATCGTCTGCATCCAAACACTTTAGGTCATTATCGTTTAGCTAAAACAATACAATATCAGTTGTTGGCTTTGCCTAGTAGATTCTAACCTGAGTTCTAAGAGATTTCCCCTACTCACTCTTTTGAAGCATATTTATAATTACCCTTATTCAATTAAAAATCAAACATCGTTAATTATTTTGATAAAAAATTATTTAGTAAAAAAACAAAGGCAAATGGGTAGTTCTCACTATTCAAATTTGATCGTAGGCATTTTCGAAAAAAAAATATACGTAAGTAACCTGCAAAAGATAAAGAATTGTTAGATACAAAATGCATTCTATTATATTTAAATACATATATAAGAGCTGTTCGATCAGGTGACGATGTTATACAATTCAAACTCGTCACCTGATTGCTTAATGAATTATTAAGCATTTATAATAATGCTAAAGCACTATCAATCGAACAAAGCCCTTAGTGGTCAGATTTTATTATTTATTGAACAGCATTTTTCAGGAGACATAAAAGGTTTATATTAAGTTTGCACCTCAAATAAAAGAATATGTTAACATTTTAAATTCTAAAAAGCATGCATTCATCTACTACACTAACCAATAATAATCGCATAGAAATAGCAGATGTATTACGTGGTTTCGCTGTAATGGGAATTACCCTTGTCCATTTTATAGAACGGTTCAGCCTCAATAGCTTCCCGGAAGAAACCTCCAACTTTCTGATATTTACGGATAGGGTAATCTGGGACAGTGTATTTTTTACCTTTTCCGGTAAAGCCTACTGTATTTTCGCGTTGCTTTTCGGATTTAGCTTTTTTATTCAAGATAACTCACAAAAAGAAAAAGGGAAAGATTTTCGTGGACGGTTTGCCTGGCGGTTAGTGTTACTTTTTTTTATAGCCTGCATCAATTCGACTTTATTTCCCGGTGAAATATTGATACTCTATGCATTGCTTGGTTATGTACTGATCGCAGTTTGTCGTCTTTCTACCCGCACAGTCACGATTATAGCGGTAATTCTTTTACTACAACCTTTTGAATGGGGACAAATAATTTATGCACTCATCAACCCCAAATACATTATTAATGCTCAGTTCGATGCTCCATACTGGGAGATAGTCAATACAGCTCAGAAAGAAGCCTCTTTCCTCGAACTGTGCAAAACTACAATATGGACGGGCAATATTGCTAATATGGGCTGGATGATATTACATGGAAGGATTACTCAAACCGCAGGATTGTTTATGACAGGCATGCTAATAGGGCGTAGCAATGTGTTTCCCTATTCAGAAAAAAATATAAAATTTTGGATTAAAGTATTCATCATAGCCATCATAGCCTTTTTCCCGATTTATGGCTTGATGGCTACACTTCCCGACTTTATAAGTAGGGAGGCACTACTTGTACCTTCTACCCTTATACTTAAGTCACTTTCAAATCTTGCATTTACAGGAATACTGTTTGCAGGGGTAATACTTGTTTATTACCTGACAAAGTTCAGACGTGTTCTTCATCAATTAGCACCTTATGGACGCATGAGTTTGACAAACTACCTATCGCAGTCTTTGTTCGGGGGATTCTTGTTTTACAACTGGGGACTAGGACTTTACCTGCATACAGGCATTACAGTATGTATTCTTATAGGTATAGGCGTATTCTCTTTGCAATTCTTTTTTTGTCGTTGGTGGCTTCGTTCACATCGTCATGGTCCATTAGAATGGTTATGGAAAAAGGCAACCTGGATTAAAATAGGAAAAGAATAACTATCTGATTCATTTTATTTTGCGCATAAATTTGGGCTATAATTCCAAATGCCTGACGACTTTTTCATTCAAAAATCAAAAAAAACAAAAGTAATGTTCAGGCTCAGGGCAACTAATATAAATGTATATTATACTTAAACTCCACCCATTCCGTTTAATGGGATAAAGCAACTAAGGTCTATTAACTTTTTAAATCCATTTATTTCCATATTTATCCTTCCTGCCAGTCTGTATTCAAATGATTCTTCAGTTGTAGACATTTAGCAATGTCATTAGATAACATTACTTTCTTTTGTAAATATATGAAGTCTTTTAATATAAAAGCTAGAAAATCAGTTTTAGGAATATAAACAAAATCGCCGGTTAAGCACTTACAAAAAGATACTTAACCGGCGATTCTTATTTTTTATCTGAAGAATTTCTACTTCTTCCGCTTTCTTACTTCAATTACTATCACTCCTATTGCACCAAGTATCAATGCCCCTAAAGCAACATAAGCAATATTCTCGGTTGTGTGAATAGACTGAGGATCGAACTTAAATTCAACCTTATGCTTACCTGCTGGAACCTTCATAGCACGAAGAATATAGTCGGCACGACCATGATCTACAGCCTGTCCGTCCAAATAAGCCTGCCATCCCGGATAATAGATTTCAGAGAAGACAACTACTCCGTCCTTAGATGAAGATGTTTCGTACGTCAGTGCATTCGGTGCATAAGAGGTTAGTTTAACAGTGGACAAAGAATCTTTAAATACTGTTTGAACACCATTAAATACTTCTTTGAAGTCATTAGATACAACTGCAGTTTTATTCGGTACTGTTGCATTCAAAGCATCAATTTCCTCGTTTGCGTTCTGTACATACTTCACGTTTTCAACAAACCATGCGTTACCATAAGCATACGGATTTTGAAGTGGCGCTGTTTGACTGTTACCTGTTGGGAAGATAAAGTATTTAGTATTCAGCATATTTATTACACTGATTGAATCAGGGTTTATCTTTGTCATATCCCCTTGAACTGCAGGAATCTGATGTTGCAGATATGCCATCTCTTTTGAAATATGATGGTCAATCATCTCCTGATAACGTCTCAGCTTAGCCGGATGATAACCACCCACACTCTTATGCCAGTAAGATGTATTGTTATCATTGAAAGTGCTTACTGCAAAGTTAAGAACACGGTAATCCAGACTCTTATCACGAAGAATATACTCATCGGTCTGAGTTTTCTGAACAGAAACCATTCTTTGTTCCGGTTCAACAAAATCAGAATCTTTCAAATAACGTTTATCCACACTCCACATATCTCCTAAACAGAGAACTGTAAGAGCCAGAACCATCAGGTTTGCTTTTAGCTTACCTGCATTGTATGCTAGGACTAAGGCAGCACCAATCAAGATTATAATAACGCTTCTCCATGCATCTGACGTGAAGATGCTTTGGCGAATCTGGGTAAGGTTTGCAACTATAGGCGATAACTGTTCTGCCGGAATACCGTTTTGCAAAGCTTGCATCTCTCCTGATGAAATATAAGAAGGGAAGAAGAGCGTTGGAGCTAAGGCAAACAGTAAAGCAATACCTCCTGTTAATCCTAAGCTGATATAGAATTGCTTCAGATTCTGTTTCAGAATCTCTGGCTTTTCAACAATCTCCTTTAATGCAAGTATAGCCAGTAATGGAATAGTAAACTCTGCTATAACAAGAATTGAAGATACTGCCCTGAACTTGGAATACATTGGAATGTAATCGAGGAAGAAATCGGTAAAGCCCATAAAGTTCTTTCCCCAGGAAAGGAGTATCGACAAGACTGTAGCAGCAAACAATGCCCATTTTACAGGAGTTTTTACAATGAAAAGTCCAAGTATAAAGAGTGTAAGTATAAATGCACCTACATATACAGGACCAGAAGTTCCCGGTTGTTCTCCCCAATATTGTCCTATCTGGGCGTAAAGCTGAGCATAAGTAGGATCTGCTTTCTTCATTGCAGATTCATTGTTTGCCAATGGAACAGAAGCTCCACCTTTAACATCAGGAACAAGTAAAGAGAATGTCTCTCCTATACCATAACTCCACTGAACAATATAATCGCGTTCCAGTCCGCTGTTAGTCTGGTTGGCTGAGTTTTGCTTCACCAATTCGGACTTACCGCGCATGGTATCTTTGCTATACTTGTATGTATGATACAAATTAGAGATATTTACTGATACACCCACTAAGGCAGCGATAGCCAATACACCACTTGCCTTAAAGAAATGTGGCAGCTCTTTATTTTTGTAAGCCTCAACAAAATAAGCAATAACCATAAACAGAATGACAAACAGAAAATAGTAGGTCATTTGTACGTGGTTAGAAAGAATCTGCAGCGCAATAAAGAAAGCGGTTAGCACACCACCAATAAGGTATTTCTTTCGGTATGCCAACACAATACCTGCTATTGTTGGCGGAATATAAGCCAGAGTTACAAATTTCCAGATGTGACCTGCACCTATAATAATAAAGAAGTAAGAAGAGAAAGCCCATACTATTGCTCCCAATACGGACAGATAGACTGAAAAGTCGAATGCCCGCATAAGGATATAGAAGCCAAGCAACATGATAAATACCATATAAACATAATCGGGCAAAAATAGTTTATAAACATTTTCGACACCTCTGACTACATTGGTAGAATCATAAGTTGGCGAGATCTGATAAGTAGGCATGCCACCAAATATTGCATTAGTCCACCTGGTTTTCTCTCCCGTTTTCTCGGTGAATTCTTTCGACTCCTGCCCCAGTCCGATACTTGCAACAGAATCATGTTGGGCAAGAACTCTTCCCTCAGTTATAGCAGGAAAGAAATAAGCAACCGATATAACAACAAATGCTATTATCGCAATAATATCCGGCAATGATTTCTTCATCATAATCTTTAACAGTTGAACTTTCTACTCACAATTTATTTTATGAATTAATATCTGTAGTGATCTGCTTTATAAGGGCCATCAACCGATACTCCAATATAAGCAGCCTGCTCTGGAGTAAGCTTGGTTAATTTCACACCAATCTTTTCAAGATGGAGACGAGCAACTTCTTCGTCCAATTCTTTTGGCAAACGATAAACATCAATCTCATATTTCTTCTGGAACAGTTCAATCTGAGCCAATGTCTGATTTGTAAATGAGTTACTCATTACGAATGATGGGTGACCTGTTGCACAACCTAGATTAACCAAACGACCATCAGCAAGAAGAAGAATAGAGTGTCCGTCAGGGAAGAAGTATTGATCAACCTGTGGTTTGATGTTGCGGCACTTGATACCAGGGTAGTTCTTCAGATTCTCAACCTGTATTTCATTGTCGAAGTGACCAATGTTACAGATAATAGCCTGATCTTTCATCTTTTCGATATGATCAATACGGATAATATCAATATTACCTGTAGTTGTAACAAAGATATTTCCCTGACTTGCAGCATCTTCCATTGTCATTACTTCGAAACCTTCCATTGCAGCCTGAAGTGCACAGATAGGATCTATTTCAGTAACGATAACTCTTGCACCATAAGAACGCATTGAGTGAGAACATCCTTTACCAACATCACCATAACCACAAACAACAACTACCTTACCGGCAATCATAACATCTGTAGCACGTTTGATACCATCGGCCAAAGATTCGCGGCAACCATATAGGTTATCGAACTTAGATTTAGTAACAGAGTCGTTTACGTTAAATGCAGGGAACAGAAGCTTTCCTTCTTCCTTCATTTGATACAAACGGTGAACACCTGTTGTTGTTTCTTCAGAAACGCCACGGATTTCAGGTACCATACGTCCCCAGATACCGTTATCTTCCTTCAATACATTCTTCAGAATAGCATATAATTGCTTTTCATCTTCAGCGCTAACTTCGTTATCAAGGAAAGAAGCATCTTTTTCCGCGTCATATCCACAATGAATCATCATGGTAGCATCACCGCCATCGTCAACAATCACTGTAGGTCCCTGGTGACCTGGGAATGTTAAAGCCTGAAGTGTACACCACCAATATTCTTCCAAAGTTTCACCTTTCCATGCAAAAACAGGAACTCCGGCAGCAGCAATAGCAGCAGCTGCATGATCTTGTGTAGAATATATATTACATGAGCACCAACGAACATCTGCACCCAAAGCAACTAATGTTTCAATTAACACTGCAGTCTGGATAGTCATGTGAAGTGAGCCCATAATACGAGCACCTTTCAGAGGTTTAGATTCTCCATACTTTTCGCGAAGAGCCATAAGCCCGGGCATTTCTTGTTCTGCCAAATCGAGTTCCTTGCGACCAAAGTCTGCAAGCGTAATGTCTGCCACTTTATAAGGCAGTTCAGAGAATAATTTTGTAGACATACTAAAATATAATTAGTTTATTAAATTAATTTGGCAAAGATAAGATTTTCTAAATAGTGCAACAAAGGTATTCGGATTTTTTAAGTATGATACTCACCTCTTTATACTTTCTTTTATTTCCTTTTAGCAAAAAAGAGAATATCAAAGGCTAAGAAAAAAGAAGTCCCGACCAAAAACTCCTGTTATTGGCCGGGACTAAAAAGCTATGTTCTAACTATTAGATAATTTGAATTCCTTGTTCTTCACAAAGTTTTAAGCTCATTTCTTTCAGCTTAAACTTCTGAATTTTACCACTTCCCGTCATCGGGAATTCATTGATAAAGAATACATACTTAGGTATCTTATATCTTGATATTTTATCCTTGCAATATTCACGTACATCAGATGTCTGCATATCAACACCTTCATGAAGAATAATAAATGCACCTACCTCTTCACCATACTTTTCAGATGGTACTCCGGCAACCTGTACATCTTTCACTCCTGGAAGTTTATATAAGAACTCTTCTATTTCACGAGGATAAATATTTTCACCTCCACGAATAATCATATCCTTAATACGACCTGTAATACGGTAATTACCATCCTCGTCTTTTATTCCAAGATCTCCGGAATGAAGGAATCCATTCTTATCAATAACCTCTGCAGTTGCTTCGGGATTCTTATAATATCCTTTCATGGTATTATAACCACGATTGCACATTTCACCTTGAACACCAACTGGACACTCTTCACCTGTTTCAGGATCGAGAACTTTTACTTCTGTAAATTCGAATTCATAACCTACAGTTTTACATCTGGCTTCAAAGGAATCGTCTATTCGGGTTTGAGTCATACCGGGCGATGTCTCTGTAAGACCGTAAACGCTTGTAACCTTCATATACATTTTCTCTTGCACCTGCTTCATTAGTTCCACTGGACAGAGTGATCCGGCCATAATACCTGTACGAAGCGAAGTAAGATCGAACATATCGAACATAGGATGATGGAGTTCGGCAATGAACATTGTTGGTACACCGTAAACAGCAGTACACCTTTCTTTATGAATAGAAGCAAGCACAACCAACGGATCAAAACGCTCTACCATTACTTGTGTACATCCATGTGTTAACACATTCATTGATGCAAGTACTACCCCAAAACAGTGAAACAGAGGTACACAGCAACAAAGCTTATCATCGGCCGTAAACTTCATGTGTTCACCGGTAAGATATCCATTGTTTGCAATATTATGATGAGAGAGCATAACCCCTTTTGGGAAACCAGTAGTGCCGGAGGTATACTGCATATTCACAACATCATGACAATTAACCTTATTTTTAGCTTCATCCAGACCGCTGTTGTTCATATTACGTCCAAGAAGAAGTATTTCCTGTGAATTATACATTCCGCGCAACTTTTCCTGACCAATATAAACCACGTTCTTCATTTCAGGAAAATGCTTGCTCTCCAGATGTCCACGTTGGCAAGTTTTTAGTTCCGGCAACATTTTATAGACCATGTCCACAAAGTCGCTGTCTCTGTCGCCGTTGGTAATGCATAATGTGTGCATATCTGAATTTTTGCAAAGATATTCCAATTCAGACAGCTTGTAATTGGTATTAACCGTAACATATATGGCACCAATTTTGGCACAGGCATAAAGATATGTAAGCCAGTCGGGCACATTAGTCGCCCAGATTCCTACATGCGAACCTTTGGTTACGCCAATAGAAAGAAGCCCCTTTGCCATTTCATCAACACGATCATTAAATTGCTTCCAGGTAAAGCGTAAGTTTCTGTCGGAATAAACAATGTATTCCTTATCGGGAGTTACCTCAGCCCAGTGCTCCAGCCACTGCCCCAAGGTTCTGTCAAATAACTGCATAGATGTGTATTATGTATTAAATAGGAGTATAGATTACGGCTAATATTTTAGCAGCTTGTCCTTCAAAAGCATGCACGTGGTGAGGAACAATAGAATCATAATAAATGCTATCTCCTTCTTCAAGTACATACGTGTTCTTTCCATAGTTAATTTCCATTGTTCCTTCCATAACCATAATAAATTCTTCACCTTCATGAGAAGAAAGAATAAATTCATTATCCGAACTTTCGGCAACATCGATAATGAAAGGTTCCATATGGCGATCAGCTTTCGATTTTGAAAGAGAATGGTATTCCATATGTTTGCGGGAACGAACAGCATTGTTAGAGAAGCTAATGGTATCAGAAGCCTCTTTCTTGCGACAAAGCACCGGTCCTTCATCTGTCATATCATCAAGGAATGTACCTAGACGAACTCCCAGCACACGTGCGATTTTGATCAGTGGCGCCAATGAAGGTATATCTATATTATTTTCAATACGTTCAATTTGCTCAACCGCTAAACCAGAACGTTCAGCCAAGTCTTCAATACTTATTTCTTTTGATTCACGAAGTGCTTTAATCTTCTCTCCTACAATTTTACTATTGTCCATATATTCTCTTAATATATTAATTCATTATCAATTATCGGCAAAAATAGATAAATCTTTAATCAAATAAAAGGGTTTTCTAAGAAATTATCATGATCAATAAATAACCTTTTATTAAGAACATATAGAATAACACGCAGAAAAGGACTTTGTTCCCAATATTTTTAAAGATTATGGGGGAGGGAGAAAAAAACAAGGTCGTCTCCTATAGAAGAAACGACCTTGACAATACTTTCGTAAGAAATTACTTTCTTAATCCGAGAGTCTTAACAATAGCACGATATCTTTCGATATCATTGTTTTTAAGGTAGTTAAGTAATTTACGACGTTTACCTACCAAAATAGTTAATGATCTCTCTGTGGTATAATCTTTTCTGTTGAGCTTAAGGTGCTCAGTCAGGTGAGAAATACGGTATGAGAACAATGCTATCTGAGATTCAGGTGACCCAGTATCAGTGTTAGACTTTCCGTACTTTTCAAAGATTTCTTGTTTTTTAGCTACATCTAAATACATAATTCTTAGATTTTTTATATATAAAATATTTCTTTGAGCGTGCAAAGATAGATATTATCTTCTATTCCACAAAGCTTTAAATCAAATAATTAATAAGTTTAGTGACTTTTTTATTAATAACTTTCTTTAAACCAACCTATTTTAACTTTAAAACTCAGTTTTTTCCATTAATACATCATTTTTCAGGGAGTTAGCTGTTGCTTTTACATCAATTAATATACAAGTTCCGATATTTTGTCGTACCTTTGCGGCCAAATTACTTACCTATATGCAAAATATTAGAAACATTGCAATTATTGCCCATGTTGACCATGGGAAAACGACTTTAGTCGACAAGATGCTTTTAGCCGGACACTTGTTCCGCGACAATCAAACAAGTGGTGAATTAATTCTGGATAACAATGACCTCGAACGAGAAAGAGGTATAACAATTCTTTCAAAGAACGTTTCCATCAATTATAAAGGAACAAAAATCAACATTATTGATACTCCGGGACACTCTGACTTCGGTGGTGAAGTTGAGCGTGTGCTTAATATGGCTGACGGATGTGTATTATTGGTTGATGCTTTTGAAGGCCCAATGCCTCAAACACGTTTCGTTCTTCAAAAAGCACTTGAAATCGGTTTGAAACCTGTTGTTTGTATTAACAAGGTTGATAAACCAAACTGCCGTCCTGAAGAAGTTCACGAAATGGTATTCGATTTAATGTGTAGCCTTGATGCAACAGAAGAACAGTTAAACTTCCCGGTTATCTATGGTTCTGCAAAGAACGGATGGATGAGCGAAGACTGGCAACAGCCAACTGACAACATACTTCCTTTATTGGATTGCATCGTTGAGAATATTCCAGCTCCTGAATTTTTAGAAGGAACTCCTCAGATGTTAATCACATCACTGGATTATTCTTCATTTACAGGACGTATTGCCATTGGTCGTATTCACCGTGGTACATTAACAGAAAACATGGCTGTATCTTTGGTGAAAAGAAACGGTTCCATTGTTAAATCAAAAATTAAAGAGGTACATGTATTCGAAGGACTTGGACGTGCTAAAACAACAGAAGTCTCTTCCGGTGATATTTGTGCATTGATAGGTATAGAAAATTTTGATATCGGTGATTCAATCTGTGATATTGAGAATCCTGAGCCATTGAAACCAATTGCTATCGACGAGCCAACTATGAGTATGCTCTTCACAATCAATGATTCTCCTTTCTTTGGAAAAGATGGTAAATATGTAACATCTCGTCACATTAACGACCGCTTGGAAAAAGAGTTGGATAAGAACCTTGCTCTTCGTGTTCAAAAAAGTGAAACTTCTGATAAATGGTTAGTATTTGGTCGTGGTGTACTTCACTTGTCTGTCCTGATCGAAACTATGCGTCGTGAAGGATATGAACTTCAGGTAGGACAACCACAGGTTATCTATAAAGAAATTGATGGAAGAAGATGTGAGCCTATCGAAGAACTTACAATCAATGTTACTGAAGAATATTCAAGTAAGATTATTGATATGGTTACTCGTAGAAAGGGCGAAATGACTTCTATGGAAAATAACGGCGAACGTATTAATATGACATTTGATATGCCTTCACGCGGTATCATCGGTTTACGTACCAACGTACTGACTGCATCTGCCGGAGAAGCTATCATGGCACACCGCTTCAAAGAATATCAACCACACAAGGGAGAAATCGAACGTCGTACCAACGGTTCTATTGTTGCAATGGAAGCAGGTACAGCATTTGCTTATGCAATCGACAAACTTCAGGATCGTGGTAAGTTCTTTATCTTCCCTCAGGAAGAGGTATATGCCGGACAAGTTGTTGGTGAGCACTGCAAAGACAACGACCTTGTGGTTAATGTAACCAAATCAAAGAAACTGACTAATACTCGTGCTTCCGGTACTGATGATAAAGCCAGAATTATTCCTCCTATTGTTTTCTCACTTGAAGAAGCGTTGGAATATATCAAGGAAGACGAATATGTAGAAATCACTCCTAAACACATGCGTATGCGTAAGGTCATCTTAGATGAAAATGAACGCAAACGTAGTTCAAGATCATAATTGGTTCAAGAATCAATCCACATAATAAAGCCTGGAAGTTCACTTTCAGGCTTTTTCTTTAATAAAGAAAAAATATGTCTGCAGAAAAGCTAGAATCGAAAATCATCTCATTCTTAAGACTACCATTAATTATAGGCATTGTCTTCACTCATGCTTATGGAGGACTAACAATTAATGGTGAGACTGTGGGAATATCGAATCAGTTTCCTATAAATGACAGTGTTCAATACCTAATATCCAGAATACTCACAAGTGTATGCGTTCCTTGCTTTTTTTTAATATCAGGTTATCTGTTCTTTCTAAAAAAGCAGAATAGCTATAATAACAACATTAAGAAAAGAGTAAGAAGCCTCCTTATCCCATATTTATTCTGGAACACATTAATCCTACTTCTATTTTACACGGCACAAATAATTCCATCTGTTAGTACATTATTTTCTGGAGAACATAAACTTATAAAAGACTACTCTTTTTATGATTTTCTTTGTGCATTTTGGGCTTTAGAAGGAAGCGATCCCATAGTAGGGCAATTCTGGTTCCTGAGAGATTTAATGGTTATAGCAGTACTTAGTCCTATAATAAAAATAATAATTACCAGCATTAAACATTGGGGAATTATAATACTTGGCATTCTTTGGTATTTAGGTTTCTGGATAAAAACTCCAGGATTCAGTATTACATCATTGTTTTTCTTTTCATTAGGGGCATTTTTTAGTCTTGAAAATAAATCATTCCTTCATTACCAATTTCAACACATTCGCTTTAGCTATTTCATATATCCTATTCTTGTTTTATCGGATTTTGTAACTAAAAGCTACATATACAATATTTATATTCACAAATTGGGAATAATAGCTGGAATTATATTTTTCATTAATATCACTGCATATTTGGTTAAAAAGAATAAGCTACAGATAATAACGACACTTTCAAACACTAGCTTCTTGATTTATGCCATGCATGAGCCCCTACAGCGATTGTTGAGAAAAACTCTTTTTAAAGTCATTGAGCCAAATAGTGAGATAGAATTAATCACACTATACTTTACTTCCCCAATAGTAATAATAATGCTTATCATCATGCTTCATTCTATCCTTCACAAACATTGCCCTGCCACATTAAAATTCATTACAGGAGGAAGATAGAAGCTTTTAACAGCAAGAGATCTCTTTAATAAATATCTTATGGCATTACAACTAAAAGTAACTAGAGATAAACTGTAATAAATCAAAGATTCTTCTAAAGCTATAAAATGAAAAGAGGGCAATCTCATACAAGACTGCCCTCTTTTGGTTCTATAAATATAAAGGGGGGTAACTTTATTAAAGTTGAGGACCAGCAGCAACTAATGCTTTACCAGCTTCGTTACCTGTGAACTTAGCAAAGTTCTTGATGAAACGAGCAGAAAGATCTTTTGCTTTTTCTTCCCATTGAGCTGCATCAGCATAAGTATCACGAGGATCTAAGATCTTAGGATCTACACCTGGAAGAGCTGTTGGAGTTACAAATGAGAAGTAAGGGATAGTCTTAGTTTCAGCCTTGTCGATTGAACCGTCAAGGATAGCATCGATAATACCTCTTGTATCTTTGATAGAGATTCTCTTACCAGTACCATTCCAACCAGTGTTAACCAAGTATGCTTTTGCACCTGATTTATCCATCTTCTTAACCAATTCCTGAGCATATTTTGTTGGGTGCAAAGAAAGGAATGCAGCACCGAAACAAGAAGAGAATGTTGGAGTTGGTTCAGTAATACCACGTTCTGTTCCAGCTAATTTAGCAGTGAAACCAGAAAGGAAGTAATATTGAGTTTGTTCTGGAGATAAGATAGAAACTGGAGGAAGAACACCGAATGCGTCAGCTGACAAGAAGATCACCTTCTTAGCTGCAGGAGCCTTAGAAACTGGCTTAACGATGTTTTCGATGTGATAGATAGGATAAGAAACACGAGTGTTTTCTGTTACTGATTTATCATCGAAGTTGATCTTACCGTTAGCATCAACAGTAACGTTTTCAAGAAGAGCGTCACGTCTGATAGCAGCGTAGATATCTGGTTCGTGTTCTTTGCTTAAGTTGATAACTTTAGCATAGCAACCACCTTCAAAGTTGAATACACCTTCGTCATCCCATCCGTGTTCGTCGTCACCGATCAATTCACGTTTTGGATCTGTAGAAAGAGTAGTTTTACCTGTTCCAGACAAACCGAAGAAGATTGCAGTTTCGCCATCTTTGTTTGTATTTGCAGAGCAGTGCATAGAAGCCATACCTTGTAATGGAAGTAAGTAGTTCATGTAAGAGAACATACCTTTCTTCATTTCACCACCATACCAAGTACCACCGATCAACTGAATTTTTTCAGTCAAGTTGAATACTACGAATGTTTTAGAGTTCAAACCAAGTTCAGCAAAGTTTTCGCCAGCGTCAGTTTTAGAACCGTTCATTACAACGAAATCAGGTTCGCCATAGTTAGCCAATTCTTCTTCAGTTGGGCGAATGAACATATTCTTAACGAAATGTGCCTGCCAAGCAACTTCCATGATGAAACGAATCTTCAAACGAGTATTTTCGTTAGCACCACAGAAAGTATCCATTACAAAAAGTTTCTTGTTAGAAAGTTCTTTAGTAACGATTCCTTTCAATACATTCCAGCTTTCAGTTGAAAGAGGTTTGTTATCATTCTTGTATTCATCAGAAGTCCACCATACAGTATTTTCTGTAGTAGCGTCTTTAACGAAGAATTTATCTTTAGGAGAACGACCAGTATAAACACCTGTCATTACATTAACTGCGCCTAGTTCTGTTTCCTGACCTTTTTCGTAGCCTTCCAAACCAGCTTTTGTTTCTTCCGCGAACAATTGTTCGTAAGATGGGTTGTGTAGGATCTCAGTTGCACCTACAATGCCATACTTGCTTAAATCTAAGTTTGCCATTTCTTTTGAATTAATTTAAATTGGTAATACTATATCTCTATTTTAATCTACTTTACCTTGGTTTCAAGTAATCCTTGTAAATCGAATACAAAAGTAATACTTTATTTGGAAAGAAATAACATATTAAAGAAATTTTTCTTTAATTAGATACGTTTTATAATTACATAACAATTTAACGAAGACATTGCGATTCATTTAAAAGAATTTTCGTTATTTTGCAAATTGGTAAGCAAGGAAGCAATGATAATAGTATTTGCTCATAAAAAGAGCTCAAGATTGGAGTATATTTTTTCCCGGATATTCAAAGATATATTGGGAGTTGAGTTCTTTTTTTCCACTAATAAACAGGAATTTATCAATTCACAATTACCTTCTATCAATTATTCTACAGAAGATCTTAATAAAGGTATCTGGATTGTTCCTCACTCCTTATTACATAATATAGGTATTGAAAAAACAGAGATCGATAACATTATTTTCTGGAAAAATATGCCAGCTTTCTTTTCACAAGAAAAAGGAGATATTCCTTTTGATTTATTTGCGGCAGCTTTTTATTTAATTACCCGATATGAGGAATACCATTCAGTAACACTCGATAATCACGGACGATATCAATACACTAATAGTATTTTAAATAAAATGGGCTGCATTGAAGAGCCCATAGTTGATCAATGGGCTTATGCACTCAAAACCGAATTGCTTAAAGCTTACCCTGAGTGCAAGTTTTCACCACGATCATTCCATTTTATTCCTACGATTGATATTGATCATCCTTATCTTTACAGGAATAAAGGTTTTGCTTTAAATGTACTCTGCCTGACGAAAGACTTAATAAAAATGGATTTTCCCATTTTCAGAGAGCGTCTTTTAACCATTCTACATTTAAAAGAAGATATATATTTTAATTTCGAGTTCCTTCTCCAGCTTTATCAAGACCTTGGAGTTAAGGGACTTTTCTTTGTGCACGTAGGACCTTACGGTAAATTTGACCGAAGGTATATTTACGCATCCAAACGCTATAGAAAAATATTAAGAAGGATAGCCGGAAAACATGAGGTAAATATCCATCCTTCGTATATAGCAGCATTCAACAACCTACAGTTTTGTGAAGAGAAAATGGAGTTGGAGAGAATTCTGAATAGGAGAATTGAAGCTAGCAGGCAGCATTTCTTACGTTTTAGGTTTCCTGAGACTTTCAGACAATTACTGAGTGCAGACATTCGCAATGATTACTCTGTTCTATATTCTAATCAATATGGATTCCGAGCAGGAACAAGTATTCCATTTCCATTCTATGATTTAGAAAAAGAGCAAGAAACAAGTCTCATCATTCACCCAACTGCAGTTATGGATGTTACCTTGAATAGAGATTTCAACATGAATCCTCAGGAAGCACTTGAAAAGATTAAAGAGCTTACTAAAAAAGTTAAAGCTGTTAATGGTGATTTCATAACTCTTTTCCACAATTCTTCATTAGCTGAAGATAGTTTTTGGAAAGGATGGAGAGACATGTATATAAAAATGATAGAACAAATCAAATAATAAATTATTTAATAAAAAAACAATGAAGATTATCAATTTCGGTGAAACTAATTCCATCCTAAATCAGTACGTTTCAGAAATAAGAAACGTAGAAGTTCAAAACGACCGTTTGCGTTTCCGACGTAATATTGAACGCATCGGCGAGATTATGGCATACGAGATGAGTAAAGAGTTTACCTACTCAACAAAAAGCATTCAGACTCCGCTGGGTATTGCTCCTACAAATACTCCGGATAACAGAATCGTTATCAGTACTATCCTTCGTGCAGGACTTCCTTTCCACCAAGGATTCCTAAATTATTTCGACACAGCAGAGAATGCATTTGTTTCTGCATATCGTAAGTACAAAGATGCACTTAAGTTTGAAATCAATATTGAATATATTGCTTCACCAAGAATTGCCGGCAAAACACTGATTATTACAGATCCAATGCTTGCAACCGGAAGTTCATTGGAACTTAGCTACGGAGCTATGTTAACAAAAGGTCGCCCTGACGAAATACATGTTGCATGTATTATTGCAAGCCAGCAAGCCCTTGACTATATCCAAAAAGTTCTTCCTGAAGAAAACACAACTATCTGGTGTGCAGCAGTTGATCCTGAAATTGATTCTCATTCTTATATTGTTCCGGGATTAGGAGATGCCGGAGATTTAGCTTTTGGAGAAAAAGAATAATAAATTCCGTTTCAAGAAAAGAGATTTTCTAAGAAAGTAAAATTAAGTCTCTGAATCTTGAAAAAGGTCTCAGATAGAAACCTGAAAAAACAAAAGCAGGGGCTGCTCATTCGAGTAGCCCCTGCTTGTTATATTTAGTATAAATGAGAATTATTTAATTTCCCAGGTTTCACCACTAAGTAAGAAATCTTCTAATTTGCGAGTAGGTTTCTTTGCCTGAACGTCCTTTATTTGTGCATATACACATTCTTCATAGCTAAGAGCCTCAACATCTCTGATTACTCCTAAAGCAATAGGGTAATCAGGACCTTCCATCAAGGCAAGCTTCATATGAAGAGTATTATCTTCACAATGAGCATCATGCACAAGGATATCTTTTTCTGTGATACCATTTTCGCCTAAAGTCACCACTTTAAGACCAAATCCTTCCTGCATCAAGCCTTTTTCATTGTTTTCGCCAAACAACATGGGTTGTCCATGTTTAAGATGAATTGCATTCTTTACACGTCCTTCTTTCGTAGCTACAGAACTATGACAACCATCATTGAAAATTACACAGTTTTGCAAAACTTCGACAACAGAAGCACCTTTATGACGAGCCGAAGCTGTTAATACTTCTACAGAGGACGGACCATCTACATCCACACATCTTCCGAAGAACTTGCCTCTTGCACCAAATATTAATTCTGCAGGACGGAAAGGATCTTCTACCGTTCCATAAGGAGACGATTTTGATACAAATCCTCGAGGAGAAGTTGGAGAGTATTGTCCTTTTGTTAAACCGTAAATACGATTATTAAGAAGGACTATATTAATATTGACATTTCTGCGAATAGCATGAATAAAATGATTTCCACCAATAGCCAATCCATCACCATCACCAGAGATCTGCCAAACAGTTAAATCCGGATTGGCAACCTTTACACCGGTAGCAATTGCCGCTGCACGTCCGTGAATGGTATGAAATCCATAAGTATTCATATAATAAGGTAAGCGGGAAGAGCATCCAATACCTGAAATAACGGCTGTCATATTAGGAGCAATACCCAATTCAGCCATAGCCTTGTGTAATGAATTCAATAATGCATGGTCACCACAACCCGGGCACCAACGAACATACTGGTCACTCTTAAAATCTTTTGCTGTATATAATTGTTCGCTCATCTTACTATTCCTCCATCAATTTTGTAAATTCTTCAACAAGTCTAACTACATTAAAAGGCTGTCCTTTCACTCTATTGAACTGGCAAATATCCAGTCCTGGAATCTTCATACGAAGAAGGCCGGCAAACTGTCCAAGATTTTGTTCTACCACAACAATCTTTTTAAATGCTCTCAACACCTCTTCTGTATTCTTTGGTAGTGGATTGATATATTGGAAATGAGCAAAAGCAACTTTCTTTCCCTCTTCATTGCATTTTTCAACAGCTGAATAAAGGTGTCCGTAAGTTCCACCCCATCCTACAACAAGTAAATCGGCATCTTTATCACCTTGTACTTCAAGTTCAGGTATGCAGTTAGCAATATAATCAATTTTAGCCTGGCGAGTCAACGTCATTCTGTGGTGATTATCAGCATCGGTAGAAATTGCACTTGTAACAAAATCTTTTTCAAGTCCACCAACTCTGTGCATAAAACCTTCCATACCAGGAGTAGCCCAGTAACGAACCTGAGTTTCAGGATTACGCATATAAGGTTTCCAAACCTCTTGCATTTCTTTCGTTATGTAATTTGGTTTAATTTCAGGATAATCCTTCAGTGAAGGAATTTTCCAGGCAGCCGATCCATTAGCAATATAACCATCTGTAAGAAGTATAACAGGAGTCATGTGTTCCAATGCTATCTTAGCTGCCATATATGCAGAATCGAAACAATTAGTAGGAGAAGTTGCAGCAATTACAACCAGTGGACTTTCACCATTACGTCCGTATACAGCTTGTAATAAGTCGGTTTGTTCGCTCTTAGTAGGCAATCCTGTCGAAGGTCCGCCACGTTGAACATTTACAATAACCAAAGGTAGTTCTGCAATAACAGCCAGATTTATAGCTTCACTTTTAAGACAAACACCAGGTCCTGAAGTTGAAGTAACAGCCAGATTTCCGGCAAAAGATGCACCAATAGCACTACATGCACCAGAGATTTCATCTTCGCACTGAACAGTTACAACGCCCAGTTCTTTCCATTTTGACAGATAGTGTAGTATATCAGTAGCAGGAGTAATAGGATATGATCCTAAGAATAATTGAAGCCCCGACTTTTCTGCAGCAGCAACAAGTCCGTAAGCTGTAGCGAGATTACCATTAACATCTGTATAAAAGCCTTTTTCTTTCTCTCCTTTAGATTCAACAACATAAGTAGAAACAGAAGCGTGTATATTATGACCATAATTGTAGCCATCAGTCAAGACTTTGATGTTTGCTTCGGCAATGGAAGGTTTTTTAGAGAACTTTTCCTGAAGCATGTGCATTGCATGATCCAAAGGACGGTTAATCAACCAACAAACCAATCCCAGCGCAAACATATTCTTGCATCTTATAGCTGCTTTATTATCCAGTCCACTATCTTTCAGACTCTCTTTACACATAGAAGTGATAGGAGCATCTATAACCTGATTGTGAATGTTTAGTTCTGTAAAAGGATCGTCGGTATTATAGAGAGCTTTCTCTAAATCCTTTTTAGTAAAGGAGTCTATATCGATAATGATAATAGATTGTGGAGTAAGGAACTTTGCATTTGTCTTTAATGCCGCAGGATTCATTGCAACAAGCACATCACATTTATCACCAGAAGTAAAAACTTTCTTTGCACCAATATGCACCTGAAAACCGGAAACTCCACTTATTGTGCCTTGCGGGGCACGAATTTCTGCCGGATAATCAGGAAACGTAGATATATCGTTCCCCAATACAGCCGATAAATTAGAGAAAATGTTCCCTGCTAATTGCATTCCGTCACCGGAATCACCAGAGAAGCGAACTACTACTCTCTCTAATTCTTTAACTACAATTTCGTCTGCCATAACTTATCTTTTTCTTTATTTAAGATTTAATGTTGCAAGAAGCGCATAAATAAGAGGTGAAAGATGCTTAAACATCAACAATCCTCTTATTTATGCGCTTACAAATATCGGAAAGTTATGCGACTTAGCAAAATCTTTTCGAATTTATCAGGCATACAGCCATAAACTATTTAAATTCTCTTATCTCCCTTTCTTAATGGATTTTACAAAAATTATTCCTCATTTCCCATCGGCATTGACATACTGTCATCATTAGACTTGTTCTGCTTGTTGTTTTTAGCACGCATATTACCAAAATTATAGGTAAGAGTAAAACCAATCTTTCTTCCACCTCTCCAGTTTTCAGAATCCTGAATAAATCCGGTACCATAGGTAATTGTGCGTTGTTTGCGTGAATCCAGAATATCTCGTGCATTAATGCTTAGACTAAACCTCTTATTCATAAACGATTTTCTTAGACCTGCATCCAGCATATAATTGGCCTTCTGAGTTCCTTGCGCCACCACTTGTTTCGCATTATAGCCACCGGTCAACTGCAAAGAAAAAGATTTTGGAAGAATAATATTAGCGATCATTCTAGCATTCCATGAAAAGTTCTCATCTGCATTACCAATCACAGGAGTTGTTTTTCCTGCTGGTAAATAGCTAAAGCCATCCAGTTTATAATAAAACAGATTCACTGTAGTGGTAAGATCTAATATCTTAAACAACTTATCCTTTCCTACAAGCTCAACTCCGGCAGAGGTTGTCTGAGCCACATTTTCATAGGTACTTTTCATCACATTTCCATCCAAATATCTGATGCTTTGAATTACATCGTCGGTTGTGCGGTAATAACCAGAGAAAGACAGCGTGTGATTCTCCCAATTCTTGATATAATTAAGTTCAAGAGCATTTGAATATTCCGGATTCAATTTTGGATTACCGAAAGAGATATTAGTTGAGTCTGTAATATTCATAAAAGAGTTAAGCTGACCTCCCCATGGTCGAGAAATACGTCTGGTATAATTCAACTGAATCTCATTATTTTCAGGCAAAGAATATGATATAAAAGCACTTGGGAACAGACTGAAGTAATCCTTCTGAAATGGAGTACTTGTAAAAGTATAATCTTCCGACTTTGTATTCACTTTTGAGTACTCTCCACGCATACCAATCTGATAACCGAACTTTTTAATTCTTCCGGAATAAGTAGCATATAGTGCATGAACATCCTGATTATAAATAAAACGGTTATATAAACTGTTATCAAATACAGCAGAGCTTTCTGCCAATCCTGAATAAGTTTCAACTGGACTATTCTCTCTACCTAAAGTACCTTTATAACCAGCTTCTAACTTCGTATTATCGTTAATCTTATTCTGATAATCCAACTGGAATTCCCAGTTATGATGGTTCATATTATTAAGCTGACGTTGATAAGACGATGTAGTTTTGTCTGAAAAATAGGAGGTCTGATCATATATACTGGTATTATCCATTCCCCATTTGTTATAAGAAGCAGTAAAATCCAGATAACTATCTTTTGTAAAATCACGCTTATAACCAACCTCAAGATTTCCACCATTCATTGAATTATCCGAATTAGATGAACGGAAACTTTTATAAAACGAATTAGGAACATTGCTTAAATAATTGATGTTACTACTACTATTCATACCACCAAACATACCAAAACCACCTACTGTAAAATGATCTTTTCTGGTAGCATGATAGGTCACACCACCTCTAAGGAATACTCCCGAGTGTTCACCATCCTGATCTGATTTAGTATTCAGATAAGTATCATCACTTGTACTTTCAGTACCTTGCGTATTTGTTCTATTGGTATTTCCACCACCATTTCTTTCGTGATGACGATAACCAACATTTCCGTAAATATCAAATTTACTGCTACTATAATTTATATTAAAGCTACCGTTATACCCACCTTTTGAATCTGCACCTGCTTGTGCGCTACCAAAATATCCGGCTTTACGATCTTGCTTTAAAACGATATTAATAATACCCGCTGTACCTTCAGGACTGTATTTAGCAGAAGGATTAGTTATTACTTCAATCTTTTCAATGTTCTCGGCTGGCATTTGTTCCAAGATCTGAGCTCTGTTGTCAGCAGACAAACCAGATGCTTTACCGTTGATCCAGACTGTTACATTTGAATTACCACGAAGCGAAACATCGCCATCATTATTAACTTCAATTGAAGGAATATTACTTAATACATCACTGGCTGAACCTCCGGCAGAAGATATATTCTGGTCCACATCAAAAACCTTCTTATCAATTTCAAATCTCATCTGAGCTTTTTGGCCCACTACCTCCACTTCTTTTAGTACATGGCTGTCTTCTGCCAAAGATATCTGATTCAAATTTACGCTCTTCTTGGATGAAATTGTAAATTCTTTCTCATAGGCCTTATAACCAATGTATGACACATTAACAATGTAGGTTCCATCTTTCAACCCACCTAAAACAAATTCTCCAGACTGATCGGTTACCCCACCTTTAACTAACGAAGCATTTGCTTTCGTCTTTACACTAACATTTACAAACTGCAAAGCCTCTTTCGTCTTTGAATCTATTACCTTTCCTTTAATAACTCCAAGCTCCCCTGAAGCCGCGTAACTACTAATACTGATTACCAGTAAAAGTATGCCTGATAAAAATCTCTTCATTATCCAAATCTTTAATTTTCTCTTAAATATATACTCTTTTTTGATCGCCTTATAGAGTAAAGGTTTAAAGCATTGATGTTCTTTAACAAAGATTTTTTTTGTGCATATCAACAAAATAGATTACCTTTGCGCCTGCATTTCGGCCTTGTAGTTCAATGGATAGAACAAAAGTTTCCTAAACTTTAGATCCGAGTTCGATTCTCGGCGGGGCTACTTTCCACAATCATATTACTGATATACAGACTCTTAAAAATTACAATTAATTTCACCTGCTTCACTTTATTATTCCCTTATTAGTTCATCATGGACTTGACATATCAGAAAAAATATTTTTTTTTGAGCCTTTCGTCAATTAATATTTTTTAAGGAGAATATTAGACTTACCATAATAATCAGATAAAAATTACAAGTAGCATCTCTTAGTTGTGACTATCTAAAAAACTGATAATCATATTATAAATATGACTTCAAATTTGGAAAGCACTTTTCTTTGTTTTATATTTGTAGCTAAACGTTTGATGTATACGTAAGCAGCAAACAGGACTATAAGGCTGCTAAACAACTTTTGCATTGAACTATCAGACACATTGATTATTAACATTCAAATATATAACGATGAGAAGTCTTGCCTTTCAACCAGTCAATCTGAGCTTATCAAATTATCGCTCTTATTTATTAAGCATTGCTTTTATTGCCGGCAACTTAATTTTGCCACAAATCTGTCACTTAGTTCCTGATGGTGGTAAAATGTTACTTCCAATCTATTTCTTTACATTGATTGCATCTTATAAGTTTGGAATCCGAATAGGGTTAATAACTGCTTTATTGTCTCCATTATGTAACCATTTACTTTTCGGGATGCCACCAATCGGTGCACTTCCGGTACTACTAATAAAATCATCATTACTGGCAATAGCAGCCGCGTGGATTGCCCAACGCAACAAAAAAGTATCGCTACTCCTTATTGCAGTTACTGTTATTGCCTATCAATTCATTGGCAGCATTGCAGAATACATAATTAGCGGTAGTCTTCCAATGGCTTTACAAGATATCACTTTAGGCTTTCCTGGAATGATTATTCAAATTGTTTTTGGCTGGTTAATTTTGAAATCATTGGCAAAATATGAATGCTAAAAGCTTTGAAGAGGTAATAGACAAGATTCTTCATCTTGAAATAAATGAGCCTTTCGACATGATTGTTGCAATAGCCAATGGCGGTATTATTCCGGCAGCCCTGCTCAATCAACGTTTAAATCTGGAAATACATCTTCTTAAGCTGAATTTAAGAGACAGCGAGCAACATCAGATGTATGATCAGCCCCGATTATTGGAACCTATTGATTTTTGTTTTGAAGGAAAAAAAATTTTATTGGTTGAGGACCGCATTAAAACTGGTACAACCATTAAATACGCGCAGCAGCTTCTTACCGGAGCAGCTAAATTAAAGACATTTGCAGTAAATGGCAATGCAGATTATTGCCTCTATAATGAGAGTTGTTTTAAATTTCCCTGGATTTTATAAACAAGCAATATGGATAGACGAGATTTCTTACGATTAGCAGCATTGACAGGCCTTGCATCTACAGTAACGCCTAGTGAAGCTTTTGATTTATTAAAGCAGACCGGCGAAAACGAGGCAACTAAACAGGCCTATGATATGGTAGCTGTAATGGGTGGCGAACCGGAAGTTATGTTCCGTCATGCCATTAAAGAAATGGGAGGAATGGGCAAGTTTGTGAAGAAAGGTCAGAAAGTTTGTATCAAGCCCAATATTGGGTGGGATAAAGTTCCCGAACTGGCCGGAAACACGAACCCTAAACTAATAGGAGAGATAGTTAAACAATGCTTTGATGCCGGTGCAAAAGAAGTTGTTGTATTTGATCACACTTGCGATGACTGGCGTAAATGTTATAAGAATAGTGGTATTGAAGATGCGGCAAAAGAAGCAGGAGCAAAAGTTGTACCGGCTCATGAAGAATCATACTATCGGGCAATCTCTCTTCCTAATGCAAAGGTTCTAAAGACAGCCAAGGTTCATAAAGCTTTATTAGACAGCGATGTATGGATCAACGTTCCAATTCTGAAAAATCATGGTGGTGCCAAAATGAGTATATCCATGAAGAATATGATGGGAATTGTATGGGACAGAGGTTTCTTCCATGAAAACGACTTACAGCAATGCATTGCAGATATCTGCTCTCTCGCTAAACATCCGGTTCTGAATGTAGTTGATGCTTACCGTGTCTTGAAGAGCAATGGTCCGCGTGGCAGATCGGCTGCAGATGTTGCTTTAGCAAAAGGACTGTTTATATCTCAGGATATTGTTGCAGTGGACACAGCTGCCGTAAAATTCTTCAATCAGATCGCAAAGATGCCTATAGAGCAGGTTACTCACATTGCAAATGCTTCTCAGCTTAAACTGGGAAACATGAATCTGGATAAGATGAATATTAAACGAATTAAACTATAAATATGTTACGTAAAACCAGAATAGCGATAGCATTAATCATGTTATCGCTTATTACTTTTTATTTCATTGACTTTGCAGGTATTGCACCACATAAATTAAAATTGCTGACTACTATCCAACTAGCTCCAGCCTTATTAGCATTAAATATCGGAGCTTTAATATTTCTATTTCTCCTCACTTTCCTTTTTGGAAGAGTATATTGTTCTGCAATTTGTCCTCTTGGAATATGGCAGGATGTGCTGGAAACTTTCTCAAAGTTCTTCACAAAAAGAAAGAAATACAAATATCTTAAACCTAAAAATTATCTAAGATATAGCATACTGATTGGAGTCGTTATAGCATTCTTTGCAGGCTTTACATTTTTATTAAGCTTACTGGAACCATATAGCATTTTCGGACGCATAGCTTCTAGTTTATTCCGTCCGGTCTATCTTTACGGAAACAACCAGTTAGCAGGTATTCTGGGACATTTCAATAATTATAGTCTTTACGTTGTGGGAATAGTTATCCGAAGTGTTTTCTCTTTCGTTATTGCCTCAATTAGCCTACTAATCGTATCATTCCTTGCATATAAATATGGAAGACTTTATTGCAATACAATCTGCCCTGTAGGAAGCTTGTTAGGACTTATATCCAAATATTCTATATTCAAAATAAGAATTGACGAAAATACATGTAATAGTTGTGGCGCTTGTGCTGCAAAATGCAAATCTTCATGTATAGACAGCAAAGAACATCAAATAGATCACAGCCGTTGCGTGGGATGTTTTAACTGTTTGCCTGTCTGCAAAAAGAAAGCCATAAAATTCACTTATGCATTTGCATCTACATCTGCAAAACAAGAAAATAAGCCTAACGACAGCCGACGAATGTTTCTTAGCATAACCGGAGCCGGATTAATAACCGTACCTCTTTTAAAAGCTCAGAATGCGATGGCTTCATTAAGCAAAAACAAACCATACAAAAAGCAACATCCATTATCTCCTCCAGGATCAGTAAGTGCAGACAATTTACTTAAACACTGCACCGCCTGCCACTTGTGTGTTAGCCGTTGCCCATCTCATGTACTTAAACCAGCTTTCACTGAATATGGATTGGGCGGAATAATGCAACCAATGATGAGTTTCGAAAAAGGTTTCTGCAATTACGATTGTACTGTTTGTTCAAATACTTGTCCAAACGGAGCTATATTGCCGCTTACCAAAGAGGAAAAGCATCTTACCCAGATGGGGCGCGTTGTCTTTACAATGGAAAACTGTATTGTTTATAACGACGAAACAGATTGCGGTGCTTGTTCTGAGCATTGTCCAACACAAGCCGTTAAAATGGTAGACTACAAAGATGGATTAACCATTCCAAGTGTAAATCCGGATATTTGCGTAGGTTGCGGAGGATGCGAATATGTTTGTCCGGCTACTCCTTTCAAGGCCATAAATGTAGAAGGTAATGTGGTTCAGCTAAAGGCTAAGCCATTTAAAGACGAAAAAAATAAAGATGTAAAGGTTGATAGTTTTGGATTCTAATACAGCCGTTTAAAACAACGGGAGATTCATTTCTATTTATTGTTATCAACCTGTTGTATAGAAAGAACGATTATATCTTTTCTGCTACAAGGTAGCATTTATATGATATATTCGTTCTTTCTATTTTTCTGCCTATGCTTTTCTCATCAAATTCAATCTTAAATAATCAAAGATGCATTGGGTAATAGCATCTTATTTGCACATCATACTAAAAAAAGTAGTACATTTGCAGTATCAAACCAAACATAGAATTAATAATATAGTGCTTAGTTTTCAAATACTTAAACAATCACACACTTCGTAAAAAAGAAGAAGATTAGTTAAGATCAAGCACTTCGTTGAAATTAAATAAATAAAATGGAAAGTACTTTCAATATGCCTTTGTGGGTTTCAATTCCTTTTCTGATAATGCTTTTAGCTATTGCTGTAGGTCCGCTTATTTTAGGGAAATGGTGGGATAAAAATAAGAATAAACTTTTGGTATCTGTTATTCTTAGTATTCCTGTAGTAGTTTACATGCTGGAAAACGGACTTTCAACAAATCTGGCAAACACCGTTGTTCACGATTATGTTCCATTTATTATTTTGTTAGGTTCGCTATTTATTATTACCGGAGGTATTCATGTTTCCGGAGATATCAAAGCCACTCCACGAAATAATGTCTTATTTATGGGAATCGGTTATGTACTGGCGGCTTTTATGGGCACCACAGGGGCAGCCATGCTTCTTATTCGCCCAATGATTAACACCAATCAGGAACGCAAGTACACCACTCATACTATGTTATTTTTCATCGCTGCAATAGCTAATTGTGGGGGCCTTTTAACAGCACTAGGAGATCCTCCGTTATTTATGCTTTATCTGCGTGGAGCTGAGTTTTCCTGGTTCTTTACTTTATTTCCCGAATGGGCATTCACTGGTGTATTATTACTATCCATATACTACTTTGTAGACAGATATTATTATAAAAAAGAAGAATGGATAGATCTTGCTGAAGATTCTATTCAACAAGAGCCTATACGTGTTACAGGCAATATAAATTTCTTATTTCTGTTAGGGGTAATCCTTGCTGTTGCTTTCATCAATAAAGGAAATATACCTGCTATGGAGCAAGAAAATACTCCGATATGGCTGGAATATATTCGTGAGATTATATTAGTAACACTTGCTGCTCTGTCTTTATATTACACAAAGTCTGAAGTGCGCAAAAACAATAGTTTCTCGTGGACTCCTATTACTGAGGTTGCCTGTCTTTTCCTAGGCATATTTGTAACCATGTCGCCAGCACTAATCTGGCTTGCAAATAATGCAGTCAGTTTTGGACTAACCGAACCCCGTCAATTTTTATACGCATCAGGGGCTCTGAGTTCGTTCTTAGACAATACACCTACAGCAGTTGCATTCTATGATTTAGCACGTGGCTTAGTTGCAGGTGGACTACCTTTATCTTTATCAGAATCAATAAAGGTTGCTGGAGTACCTGAGATTCTGTTGAAAGCTATCTGTGTAGGCTCTGTGTTTTTTGGATCAATGACTTACATTGGAAATGGACCAAACTTCATGGTAAAGTCAATAGCAGAAGAAAGAGGTATCAAGATGCCAAGTTTCTTTGCTTATATGTTTAAGTTCTCATTGATAGTCTTGTTGCCTATCTATATTATTGTACAACTGATCTTTATATAAAATTGCCAGAGTTTTAAGAGTACAATTTGTCCTATCTGCAATGAGAATTAATTGAATTTTCTCTCTCCATAAAATTAAAAATTCAAAAAAGTCTCGCAGTCTAGCACTTGGCACATAAGTTATTGCGTATAAACGTAATACAGGTGCTAGACTTCTTCTTCAAAGTCTAGCAGAAGTCTAGCAGTCTAGCACTTTGTATCGTCCTGATTCTGGTTGACTGTGTTTATTAATAACTAGGCATTGGTTACTAATAACTATACACTTCATTTATAATTGAACTCTTAGTTATTTCATTTTCAGTTTCATACTTATTCTTTTCACAATTTATAATGAATAATTAATTGATCCTTGTACAAAAGAATGCATTCTTCTGTACAGAAGAAATATATCTTTTGTACAAAACAAAGAATTCTTTTGTACAAGACAATAATAAAGATTGGAGTCTCTTTTATATAATAACCTAAATACATTTATATAAGCCATAAGGTTAATACCTCCAAAAAGAAAGGCTGCCCTTTACAGAGCAGCCTTTACTATAAACTATATAAAAGTTCTTATTTTTCTAATGCTTTTGCATGCTTCTTAGCTTCTTTCTGTTGCATAATGAATGCAATAGGAGCAGAAACAAAGAGTGATGTAAGAGTACCAACAATGATACCAACCATCAATGCGAATGCGAAACTACGAATAGATTCAGCACCTAAGATGAAGATACATAACATTACTAACAATGTACAAAGTGAAGTATTAACAGTACGAGCAAGAGTAGTATTCAATGAGTCATTGAACAACTCTGTACGGTCGTGCTTAGGATACAAGTGGAAGAACTCACGAACACGGTCAAAGATTACCACCTTATCATTAATAGAATAACCAATGATTGTTAAGATGGCAGCAATGAAGTTCTGGTCAACCTCCATAGAGAACGGCAATCTACCATATAATAGAGAGAATACACCGGCTATTATTATTGAGTCCACAGTTAATCCCACAACAGAACCAACACTGAAAGATATATCTCTAAATCGTAGTAAGATATAAAGTCCGATAGCGATCAAAGAAAGAACAACAGCAATGATAGCTCCGATAGTGATATCTTTTGCAACACTTGGTCCAACTTTCTGAGAACTAATAATGCTACCACCGGTACGAATATCAGGATTCTTAAATGTTTCAAGAGAGGTTCCTGGAGTCAGCAACTTATCTTTTACAGCGTTATAAAGCTTAGTTTCAATTTCTGAATCTACAGTGCTTCCACTTTCATCAATACGGTAGTTAGTACTTACACGAACTTTCTTTCCATCAGTACCAAGAGCAATAACAGTAACAGAAGCATCGCCAAACTGGCTAGCCATTAATGTTCTCACTTGTTCTGGTTCAACTGATTTTTCAAACTGAAGTACATAATTATGTCCACCAGTAAAATCAATACTTGGGCTCAATCCACGAAGTGCAAAAGAAACACAGCAGATAGCCAAAGCAGCACCAAATACAAAGAATGATTTCTTATTAGAACCAACAAAGTTATAATGTGTATGAACGAATATCTTCTTAGAAAGATTAGAAGAGAATGTTAGATTCAACAACTTATCTTTGTTCATGAAGTGTTCGTAAACCACACGTGTCATAAATACTGCTGTAAAGAATGAACAGATGATACCAATGATTAATGTAGTTGCAAAACCTTTGATAGGACCTGTACCGAAATAGAACAGGATAATACCTGTAATAATAGAAGTAATGTTTGAGTCAAAGATTGCAGAGAATGCATTTGAATAACCTTCAGATATAGCAGTTTTAACATTCTTACCAGCTCTTAATTCTTCTTTAGTACGTTCGTAGATAAGTACGTTCGCATCGACAGCAATACCAAGTGTCAACACCATACCGGCAATACCTGACAGAGTTAACGCGGCCTGGAACGAAGATAGAATACCTAACGTGAAGAACAAGTTAAATATCAAAGCTGAGTTGGCAATCATACCAGGAATGAATCCATACATGAAGCACATGAAACACATCAAAGCAACAATTGCAACTAAGAAAGAAACAAGACCGGCATTGATAGATTCCTGACCCAAAGATGGACCAATGATATCTTCTTGAACAATGTGTGCAGGTGCAGGCATTTTACCAGACTTCAACACATTACCTAAGTCCTTAGATTCTTCTGGAGTGAAGTGACCAGTAATTTCAGAGTTACCGCCAGTAATTTCACTATTTACATTTGGAGCTGAATATACATAACCATCCAAAACAATGGCAATTGCTTTACCAATATTCTGTTTTGTCATCAATGCCCATCTTCTTGAACCTTCAGAGTTCATAGACATGCTTACAGCTGGTTTGCCAAATTGATCATAAGTATCTTTTGCATCTGTTACTACATCACCTTCTAATGGAGCACGTCCGTTACGTTCTGTAGATTTAATTGCATAAAGTTCAAAAGTCTGAGCTTTCTTATCACCATCAGCAGCTTTAACACCCCATTTCAATCTTAAGTCTTTAGGAAGCTGATCCTGTACTTGCTTCATAGCAAAGTATTTGTTGATAGCAGCTGTATCTCTATAATTAGCATATCCTACTATACATCCGTAACCATTAGTGTTAGGTTGGAAGATTGACAACAAAGGATGCTCTTTCTTAGCACTTGCCAATTGAGCTGTATTTACTTTGCCCTTTTCTTCTTTCTGAGCTTTTCCACCTTTTAATACAGCTTCAAGGCTATCTTTTGCACTAACTTTTGCAACTGCAACAGCTGTAGTATCTTTTGCAGTAGTGTCTGCAGCAGCTACAGTAGCACCTTTTCCTTCTGCAATTAAACGGATAGTATTATCAACTGTGCTGAAATAAGGAACAATGTCTTTAGAGTCATAGGTTTCCCAGAATTCAAGGTTAGCAGAACCCTGAAGCAATTTTCTTACACGTTCAGGTTCTTTGATACCTGGAAGTTCAACCATGATACGGCCCATCTGATCTGGTAAGCTCTGAATATTTGGCTGAACAACACCAAAGCGGTCGATACGAGTACGAAGAACGTTATAAGAGTTATCAATAGCTGCTTTAACTTCTTCTCTGATTACTTTCTCAACTTCTGAATCAGAAGATTTCTGAGTAACCTTATCTTTTAACTGCTGAGTAGCGAATAATTCAGATAATCTGGCACCCGGAGCTAATTTATGATATTCTTTAACGAAAAGTGTGATAAAGTCTGACTGGCTTTTCTCAGAAAGTATCTGAGCAGAAGCTACCGCTTTATTGAATGCAGCATCTTCTTTATGATCAGCTAATGCTTTTAATACATCGCCTACTGAAACTTCAAGCACAACATTCATACCCCCCTTTAGGTCAAGACCTAAACTAATCTCCATTTCACGACACTGTTTAAGCGTATAATTGCCCAACCACACTTTTTCAGTTGACAGTGAGTCAATGTACTCTTGCTCTAACTTCGGATCTCCTTTAGCATACTCGGCAGCCATTTTCATGTAATGACGAGTAACAAAAGAGAAAGACAGGTAGAACACACATACAAGTGTGAGCAATACCGCAAAAACTTTTACAAGTCCTTTGTTTTGCATTTTTCTTTTAAATTTATATTACTTACTTTAATTAATTTATACTGCATATAATGCGCAAATATAGCTTTTTTTTCACTTTTATATATAAAGTGTAGCAAATATTTAAGTTACATAGTGCATTTTGAACTTACAAAATATGTTATACAACAGATCTTTGGCAGTAAACAATAAATTAAAGGTCAAACAATACTATTGAAGTCCTCTGTTTTTTAACATTGGTTCAAGTTTTGGTTCAGCTCCACGGAATTTTTTGTATAACACCATTGGATCTTCACTTCCTCCCTTTTCAAGCACATTTGTACGAAAAGCATCTGCTGTTTTCTTATCAAAGATACCATTCTCTTTAAATGCTTCAAATGCATCAGAATCCAACACATTTGCCCATAAATAACTATAATATCCTGCGGCATATCCGCCAATAATATGATTAAAGTAAGTAGCGCGGTATCTTGGAGCAATTTCAGGAATCAGGCCGTATTTATCCATTACTTTTTTCTCAAAGTCAACAACATCCAGATTCTTTGCATCCTTCAAATTATGAAACTCCATGTCAAGAATAGCGGCAGCCAGAAGTTCTGTTGTCATAAATCCTTGATTAAAAAGCATTTGTTTGTTTAATTTCTGAATCAGAGTATCCGGCATCACTTCTCCTGTTTTATAGTTCTTTGCATACATTTTCAATACTTCAGGTTCTGTAGCCCAATGTTCCATTATCTGAGATGGAAGTTCAACAAAGTCACGTGTAACATTTGTACCAGATACTCCTACATAATTACATTTAGTTAAAAGGCCGTGAAGTGCATGCCCAAATTCATGGAAAAGAGTTTGTACTTCATCCAATGTTAATAAAGAAGGAACATCACCTGTAGGTTTAGTGAAGCTGGCAACATTACAAATGATAGGACGAGATTCGCCATGTTGGTCTTTGTAATTATTCATCCATGCACCACCACGCTTTCCTGGACGTGGGAAATAGTCTACATAAAACAAACCAAGGTGTTTACCTTTACTGTCTTTCACATCAAAGACTTTAACGTCTGGGTTATAAACAGGTACATTTTTCACTTCAGTCAATGTTATTCCATAAAGCTTATTTGCAACAGCAAAAGCACCTTCACGAACATTGTCCAACTTGAAATAAGGTTTAAGCTCATCTTCATTCAAATTATATTTTTCCTGACGAAGTTTTTCAGAATAGTACCACCAGTCCCATCGAGCCAGTTTTTCACCTTTGCCTTCTTTATCCATCATTTTCTGCAACTCTGCAGCTTCTTTTCTTGCATTTTCATTTGAGTACTTCCAAAGATTATTAAGAAAATCCATAACTTTAGTTGAGCTCTTTGCCATATTTTTATCCAAAACAAAATTTGAGAAAGTATCAAATCCAAGCAGATTTGCTTTTTCAAGACGAAGAGTTATAACTTTTGCAAGAATTGCTTTGTTATCGTTCTTATCTCCTTTGTTCGCTCTGTTAATATAAGCATTGTAAATCTGTTCACGCAAAGCTCTGTTATCTGCATATTGCAAGAATGGTAATCGGCTGGCATTGTGCAATGTAAAAATCCATTTACCTTCTTTACCGGCAGCTTTAGCATCTTCTGCAGCACTCTTTACCAACCAGTCAGGTAAACCAGCAAGATCTTTATTATCACTGATAACTAATTGATAAGCATTGGTTTCATTCAAAACATGGTTACCAAAATCAATTTCCAGAGTTGCTAATTCTTTATTAATTTCACGCAAACGAGCTTGCTTTTTATCATCAAGTGCAGCTCCCGAGCGAACAAAGTCTTTATAAATAAGTTCTAATAATCTTTCTTGTTCACGAGTTAATTTTAAAGATCCTCTTTGAGAATAGACTGTTTTGATTCTCTTAAAAAGAGCTTTATTCAGAGAGATATTATCACTATGTTCTGATAAAACCGGAGCCATTTTAATTGAAAGAGCTGTCAATGCATCGTTTGTTTCAGCTTCAGTCAAATTAAAGAATACGCCTCCTACACGACGGAGAATCTCACCACTGTTATCATAAGCTACAATGGTATTCTGAAACGTTGGCTTTGCCTTATTAGACACAATTGCTTTAATTTGAGCATTCTGCTGACGGATACCTTCCAAAAAAGCAGGTTCATAATGTTCTATCTTTATCTTATCAAAAGAAGGAGCATTGTACAAGGTTTTAAATTCCGAAAGAAAAGGATTTGGGTCTGTCTTAACATTACCGGCATACGAGTAAGTCATACTACAAATAGATAAAATAAATACTATTTTCTTCAAGTCCATATTATAAATGTATTAAAGGGAATAATTGAAAAATCACTTTTTTATAGCAATATAGCACCAGATTGGATAATGATCAGATTCTTTAATACTATTATCCACCGTACAGTTATATGCTGTTAAATTTTTGCTTATAAGGATATTGTCTATTCTAAAATAGAACATATGTTGATTGTAGGAAATTCCCAATCCTCTGCCCGACTGGGTAAACGCGTCATCTAAATCCTGAGCAATTACACGGTGAGCATAAGAAATTGGAGTATCATTAAAATCACCGCAAACAATCATTGACCGATGCTTGGAAGCTGCTATTTCCTTTGAAACGGCCTTTGCCTGTAAAGAACGAATAGCAGACGCTTCTGCCAGTTTCTTCACTAAATGTCGCACTCCCCTTTTAACTTTTCCGGCTTCTGGCTCCTTTATCATATCTACATAAACATCCTTATCCTCTTTAGTCAGCTTATTTGATTCAAGATGGTTATTAATAACCGTCACAGTATCTCCTTTAATAAGAAGTTCGTAGATAACAGAACCATTGTAGGTGCTTTTATATTTTATAAGACGCGATGAGAGTATAGGAAATTTTGAATAACAAGCCACCCAGTTCCCGTTTCCCACAGCACTCACATTAGTTTTTTTATGGTACGGATAATCACTTAATGCGCTATTAATATCTTTTTCAGTAAGATGTGATCTATCTGTTGAAAACTGGAATTCCTGCAAACAAATAATATCAGGTTTCCTTTTCAGAATATATTGAAGAATAGGATTAGGATCTGTTTGAGTATGCTTTTTCAGTTTATTAAACCCCATTACATTATAAGAAAGTACTTTTATACAATGTTGGGGTATCTTATCCGTACGAGAATTTATTGGTATGTATGTACGAATCTGCCCAAAGCATAAAATAAAGCCCAAGGCAGATATTAATGCTAATTTAGGATAAGTAAAAATCCAGAAAATTAGAAAACAAAAGTTTATCAATAAGAAAACAGGGAATATGAGTCCGAAACACGATAAAACCGGATGCACAGTAGGATTAATAAGCCATGGACTATAAGCAGAAAATAAAAGTAGCCCTACAAAGAGCATATTTACTGCTACAATCGCGTAAATTAAAGCTTTACCTAAATGCTTCATAGCTATCTTTTACTTGCATCGAACAAGCTCTTTTTCTCTTCAGTAGTCAGACTTTCATAGCCGGATTTTTTTAATTTATCAAGGATTCTGTCTACTTCATCACTCTGAGCTTTCTTTTTCGCATTATATTCATAATCCTTATTTTTGGGACTGTTATTATAATGCACAGACATTTTTGGTTTTCTTGTTCTCTTAAATGCATTTCCGGAAAACAAAGAAATAAACCAATCGAGTATTTTATTTATCCACGCCGTAACGTCATGCCCTTTACTTAAACTTGCGGCAAACCATAAACCGGCAAGCGCACCACCTAAGTGAGCTATATGTCCGCCAGCATTATCCGAAGTTATAAAAAGAAGGTCGGAAAGAATCATGAACAAAGCTATAAATTTCAATCTTACTGCACCAAAAAACAATAAACTGACCTGATAGTCCGGTTGTTTATAAGCCGCTGCCACAACAATAGCTATAACAGAAGCCGAAGCACCCAACATATACGATTGTTCAATAGCTCCGCTGAAATATGGAAACACATTAAAAGAAATCATATACAGAATAGCTCCGCAAATGCCTCCTAATACATATAATCCACGAAGATGTTTGGCTGAAAAGAAGTAAAGGAAGAGTTGTCCAAACCAATACAGCCATAGCATGTTAAATAGAATATGCATCAATCCGGAATGCAAAAACATATAAGTAAAAATACTCCAGGGCTGAAGCAAGAAGTTATGCAGAGAAGCCGGCATTTCTCCAAACAAAAGAAAGTTTCCGGCACTTCGGTTAAAAAGCGTCAGAAATATAGTAATCAAAGAGGTTAGGACAAAAACTCCCGCATTTATATAAATAAGCTGAATATAAATATTCCCTCTTTTAAAATTTTCTTTTAAATCAGTAATAATATGTCCCATCGTTACCTTTGTTTTTCTTCTTTCTCCAATACATAATCAGAATAAAGCCAAAAATCATACCACCCAGATGAGCGAAATGAGCAACGTTGTCCGTAGGATTATTGGCAATTCCTTCCATAAGCTCTATAATTGCATATCCAGCAACAAAGTACTTAGCCTTTATAGGGAAAGGAATTGGAATAATGAACATTCTCTCATTAGGAAATAACATTCCAAATGCAAGCAGAATAGCATAAACGGCTCCCGAAGCTCCTACAGTTTTAATCAAATTCAAATACTCAGCCATCGGTACAATCACACCTTCACCCAAGTCAACTGACAGTTGTACTGCATATTGAATGTACTGCACCAGTTCCTGAATAAGACCAGCACCAATACCGCAGGCAATATAATAAAAAAGAAATTTTTTCGGTCCCCAGATCTGTTCCAATATGCGTCCAAACATCCAGACTGCAAACATATTGAAGAAGAGATGTGTAAAACCTCCATGCATAAACATATAAGAGATGAGCTGAGCGGGATTAAAATCATCCGCCATAAAAAAGTGCAAACCAAGATATGTAGATAAATCAATACCATACCTCATTGCTACTACTCCCCCTAGAAAGAACAAAACGTTTATTATTATCAGATTTTTTGTTACCGGTGGCATATAAATTAATTGAGTTTTTAGTCTATTACAAAGATATTATTACCACAAAAGTAGTAAATAATTCTGTTTTAGAGCATAAATCGCCTATTCTATTAGTTTTTTTTCGTTTTCCGTCTGTTTTTTTTAAGTTTTATATTTGATATTTTGTTTTGATAGTCTATATTTGTGAGGATTTTCGATTTATCTTTTAAGTTACATATATTAATTAATCATTTACGAATTATGAATAAAGCAGAACTTATTAATGCTATCGCAGCAGGATCAGGCTTGAGTAAGGCAGATTCAAAGAAAGCTCTTGACGCTTTCATCACAAGTGTATCAGATACTCTTAAGTCAGGTGAAAAAGTTTCTTTAGTTGGTTTCGGAACATTCTCTGTTAGTGAAAGAGGTGAAAGAACAGGTATCAACCCTTCTACTAAAGCTCCTATCACTATCCCTGCTAAGAAAGTTGCTAAATTTAAAGCTGGTGCAGAATTAGCTGACGCTATTAAATAAGCCATCCTTAGGAAATAAAAAAAGGAGATGCAAGAGTTTGCATCTCCTTTTTTTTATATCTGAAGCGAAAGTATTATCTTTGCACACTCATAATATCTCATTTAGAAACACATACAGATATGAATATAGAAAACAAAATAGCAGAATCGGTTATCAACGGACTGAAAGCGCTATACGGACAGGAAGTATCAGCTGCACAGGTACAACTGCAGAAAACCAAAAAAGAGTTTGAAGGACACCTTACATTGGTTGTGTTTCCTTTTCTGAAATTATCAAAGAAAAAGCCGGAAGAAACTGCGCAGGAAATCGGCGAATACTTATTAGCTAATGATTCTTCTATTTCAGCTTTCAATGTAATCAAGGGATTTCTTAATCTCACAATCGCTTCTTCATGCTGGATTGAGCTATTAAACTCTATTCATGCAGAAAAACAATACGGAATTATTCCTGCTAATGAGAATTCTCCATTAGTAATGATTGAATATTCTTCTCCAAACACTAATAAACCTCTTCACCTGGGCCACGTACGTAACAACTTGTTAGGTCACGCACTTGCAAACATCATGATGGCCAATGGTAATAAGGTGGTTAAAACTAATATTGTTAACGACCGTGGTATCCACATCTGCAAATCCATGCTTGCCTGGAAGAAATACGGAGATGGAGAAACTCCTGAATCATCAGGCAAAAAAGGTGATCATCTTGTAGGCGATTACTATGTTTCATTTGACAAACATTATAAAGCCGAATTAGCAGAACTGCAAGCTCAAGGTCTTAGCAAAGAGGAAGCAGAAGCACAGTCTCCATTAATGAATGAAGCTCGCGAAATGCTAATTAAGTGGGAAGCTGGCGATCCTGAGGTTAGAAGTCTTTGGGAAATGATGAACGAATGGGTTTATGCCGGATTCAATGAAACATACAAGAAGCTAGGTGTAAGCTTTGATAAGATATACTACGAATCAAATACTTATCTGGAAGGAAAAGACAAGGTAATGGAAGGTCTAGAGAAAGGTTTCTTCTATCAGAAAGAAGATGGTTCCGTATGGGCCGATCTTACAGGAGAAGGACTTGATCATAAGCTTTTACTCCGTTCCGACGGTACTTCTGTTTACATGACTCAGGATATTGGTACAGCGAAATTACGCTTTGCTGATTATCCAATCAACAAGATGATTTATGTAGTAGGTAACGAACAGAACTATCACTTCCAGGTTCTTTCTATCTTGCTCGACAAGCTTGGCTTTGAGTGGGGAAAAGGATTGGTACACTTCTCTTACGGAATGGTTGAGTTACCTGAAGGTAAGATGAAATCTCGCGAAGGAACAGTAGTAGATGCTGACGACTTAGTGGAAGAGATGGTTAGCACAGCTAAAGAAACATCCAATGAACTTGGAAAACTGGATGGCTGTTCTGAAGAAGAAGCTAACAACATTGCCCGTATCGTTGGAATGGGTGCACTTAAATACTTTATCTTAAAGGTTGATGCCCGCAAGAATATGACCTTCAATCCAAAAGAATCTATCGATTTTAATGGTAATACTGGTCCGTTTATCCAATATACTTATGCACGTATTCAATCAGTTTTGCGTAAAGCTGCCGAAGCAAATATAGTTATTCCTGAAACTCTGCCTTTGAACGTTACATTAAGCGAGAAAGAAGAAGGACTAATCCAGATGTTATCTGAATTTGCAGGAGTAGTAAAACAAGCAGGAACAGACTATAGTCCGTCTGTAATTGCAAATTACACTTACGATCTTGTTAAAGAGTACAATCAGTTCTATCACGATTTCAGTATCCTTCGTGAAGAAAATGAAGATTTAAAAGTATTCCGCCTCGTTCTTTCTGCCAATATCAGTAAGGTCATTAAACTAGGAATGGAATTACTTGGAATAGACGTTCCGGAAAGAATGTAAGATTATACCGAACCTAAGGGATTTATTCCTCAGTAATTTATAAAAACCTGTAGAGCTAAATAATTTTAGTTGTACAGGTTTTCTTCTTTTAGAGTACACTTTTTTTAATTTTAGCCTAGGCTAAACTAAGAAGTATTCATTTTATATTCCTTTAGGTAACAGCAATAACAGCCTAAACAAGAAGAAAAACTGCAACTCCTATCCACTTTGAAACTTTAGTTAACAGCAATAACTGTCTTAGCCCACCTTAAAAAGAAAAGTCTGCCAGGCTTATTGCCCAACAGACTTCTCCGTATATATAAATTTAAAAGAATCTATTTATTATTTCTTCTTTGCATAACGTCCACGCTTCGGAGTGGCAGGTTTTTCATCCTGTATTCTAACGATTTCAAAGCATGTAGCTAGATTCAGATCTTGTGGAACAACATCCTTAGGAATCTTATAGTTTGTACCCTTATAAGCAATGTAAGGGCCAAATCGACCATTCAGAATCTGAAGTTCCGGTTCTTCCTCGAATGTTTTAATAATCTTCTGAGCTTCAGCTATACGTTTTGCTTCAATAAGCTCTATAGCTTCTTCTAGAGTAACCTCCATTGGATCAGCTCCCTTTGGAAGAGAAATAAACTTAGCATTATGACGAACATAAGGGCCAAAACGACCTGTTCCAATCACAACTGTTTTATCTTCAAAATCACCCAAAGTACGAGGTAGCTTAAATAGATCGAGCGCTTCTTCCAAAGAAATAGTTTCTATGGACTGACCTTTCTTCATCTGAGCAAAACGAGGCTTTTCTTCATCATCGGCCGAACCAATCTGAACTACTGGTCCATAGCGGCCAATCTTTACCGAAACAGGTTTACCGGTAGCTGGTTCTTCGCCAAGCATACGCTCACCCACTTTGTGTTCAGTCTTTGTAGCTAACGTTTTCTCTACAGAAGGATGGAATTTAGAATAGAAGTCTTTCATTGTAACCGTCCATTCCTTCTCGCCATCTGCTACATCATCAAATTCTTTTTCCACACTTGCTGTGAAATTATAATCAAGAATATCAGGGAAGTATTCAGTCAGGAAATCGTTTACAACAGTTCCGGTATCAGTTGGGAACAGTTTAGATTTCTCAGCACCTACGGTTTCTGTTTTAGTAGTCTCCACCACAGAAGAATCACTTAACGATAGTTGCTCATAAGAGCGTTCTTTTCCTTCTCTATCTTCCTTTATAACGTATTCACGCTTCTGGATAGTAGAAATTGTTGGAGCGTATGTAGATGGACGACCAATTCCAAGTTCTTCCAGTTTACGAACAAGACTTGCTTCTGTATAACGAGCCGGATGTTGAGTGAAACGTTCTGTTGCAACGATATCTTTTCTTTCCAGCTTCTGTCCCTTTTTCATAGGAGGAAGCAAACGGCTTTCAACTTCCTGTTCGTTGTCTTCATCATAAGACTCTTTATAGACACGAAGGAAACCATCGAATTTTACAACTTCGCCCACTGCAACAAATTTTTCTGAAGCATTATTCAGAATAATAGTAGCTGTAGTTTTTTCCAGTTCGGCATCAGCCATTTGTGAAGCGATAGTACGCTTCCATATCAAATCATAAAGTTTTTTCTCCTGAGAAGTTCCGTCTACAGACTGTTTGTCCATATAAGTAGGACGAATAGCCTCGTGAGCTTCCTGAGCACCTTTACTCTTTGTTTCGAAATGACGAAGTTTCACATACTCTTCGCCCATTATATTTGTAATAGCATCTTTGCTTCCAGAAACTGCCAGATCAGAAAGATTCACAGAGTCGGTACGCATATAGGTAATCTTTCCTGCCTCATAAAGCTTTTGTGCAACAGACATAGTCTGAGCCACAGTGAATCCGAGTTTGCGAGCTGCCTCCTGTTGTAATGTAGAAGTTGTAAAAGGTGCAGCCGGACTCTTTTTGAGCGGACGCATGCTGATATCTTCTATTGTAAAGGTTGCATTCTTGCAAGTTTCAAGGAAAGCCTTAGCTTCTTCTTTTGTTTTGAGTCTTCGGCTCAACTCCGCTTTCATCTCTACAAACTTACCATCCTGATCAGGAACCATAAAGATTGCTGTAACACGATAAGCAGCCTCAACTTTGAAAGCCTGAATTTCGCGTTCGCGTTCTACAACAAGACGTACAGTAACAGACTGTACACGTCCTGCAGACAATGCCGGTTTAACTTTTTTCCAAAGGATTGGAGATAATTCAAAACCTACGATACGGTCAAGAATTCGTCGGGCTTGTTGAGCGTTAACCAAATTAAGGTCTATCTCTCTAGGCTGTTCAATAGCCCTTAGAATTGCCGACTTAGTAATTTCGTGGAAAACAATTCGTTTTGTATTCTCAGGTTTCAAACCCAGCACCTCATACAAGTGCCATGAAATAGCCTCTCCCTCGCGGTCCTCATCGGATGCTAACCATACAGTCTCTGCATCCTTTGCTTCAGCTTTCAATTCGCCTACCAACTTCTTCTTATCAGCAGGTATCTCGTACTTCGGCTCGAAGTTATTATCAACATCAATACTAAATTCTTTCTTCTTTAAGTCCCTTATATGACCATAGCTTGAAAGAACCTTATATTCTTTTCCCAAGAATTTCTCAATTGTTTTAGCTTTAGCAGGAGACTCGACTATTACAAGGTTTTTTTGCATAATATACTCTTTTGCAATTAGAGGAAACTAATCTTTTACTTCTGATAAACAGATTACTTCCATTTGAATTTGGTCGCAAAAGTAGAAAAAACTTATTTCCCTACCTTATAATAAGAGAAGAATCTATTATTTTTTTACGAAAAAACATTCTTTTTATATTATAAGGTAGGGAATATAGCTAAAATTGGAAAGATAAACCACCTAAGAAATTTATTCCCTGAACAGGATATGAATAGCTATATTGATAATCCTGATTCAACACATTATTGATACGTGCGAAGATAGATACACCTTTAAACAGATTGTATGTAGCTCCTAAACTTAGATTATTAACAGGATCTAGTTTAATATTCTGAGGAGCCATATCTGTCAATGATAACAAACTTACATTATTACGGGCAACATACTGATATCCGGCATTAATTGTCAATTCAGGAAGCACCTTTACGTCAGCATTAAATTGAATATCAAATTTAGGTTTCATAAGCATCCATATCCCCTCTTTGCTTTCCCAGGAATAATAAGTTCCTTTAAGTGAGAAATCAGCCACACCTTTATATGCATATTTCAGGTTTGAGCCAATATAAAAATGTTTTGTATCCATTGCCGAAACAGATGGCTTAGCTATATTAGAGAAATAATCATCTAAAACAGAGAAACATAAATCGTCGGTAACAGAACTGTATCCTGTAAACACATCAAACCAGAAGCCCCCTCCTACGTTTGCTTTTAGTCCTAAAGATGCATCTATCTGGTTATAAGAATCATTAATCTGACGGAAATGAGCATAAGGATCCAAAGACTCAAAACGGCGAAAATCATTTAAAACTCTTCCACCACCAATCTTAGCATAAGCCACATAACTATTTGCAAAGAGATACTGCGCTTCTAAATCCGGTGCAACCTGAACGGTTTTTCCTTTACCAAAAGAAAAGTCCATATGTGCACCCAGTCTTACTTTCCATGAATCATCAGAGTACGTATAATAAGGATTAAGTTCCAGAGAAGTGTAATTATCAAATACGTCAAAATCATCTGTAGAATAAAACATGCTATTCATTTCAGCTTTAACTCCCACACGCTGGCTTTCGCCAATGAATCCATAAACATCTCCTTTTGTTCGCCAAATACTCTCTGAAGTCTTATAAGAATAAGATTGCTTAAAGGAAAGGATATTCGTTTCTGCCTGAAATTGTAAAGGTAAGTTCTTGTCAAAAGAAGATATACCTGCATGAATACTAAATTTAGAGTGATGTTGTTTGCTTGTATACTGAGGTATTGCAACAAGCGTATAGATATCGTCTGGAATTTCCCTAAATTGATGATAATTAAAGTTATTGGTGCCCAGGTTAACCGCCGCATCAAAAATCATATTATCAAATTTATGCTGATAATCAACATCCAGGTTTGTCCTGTAATAACGCGACTTCCAATCACTATTTGCATAAGTGGTTTCGAATATTTCCGGTAATTTTAAAGTTGCGTTCATGCCGTCCAGACTAGCAGATACACCCAGATTGTCTCGTCTGGAGATATTAAACAAATAATTAAGCTTGGCATCCACATTTCCATTATTGCCATATCCCAAACGAGCATATCCACGACTTGCCTTAGCCTGATCCAAATTAGAGGTAATTGGTTTCATTACATAATCCAGCGACTTGAAAGGCATTACCGATGTATTATATTCAATCTCCTTTTTGCTGACTGAAGGTTCCTGCACTTTAGGAAGCACATTCACTTTAGAAGCATCCATAATATCAGGATTATACTCTTTTTCAACAACAACTACACGGTTAAGCGTAGAATCTTTCTTGGCGGTCTGACCAGCCGCAGTAAGTGAAAAGGATAAAAGAGCTGCAGCAAACAGCATATTATTTCTTTGTTTCATGTTCAATCCTTATTTTAGTTTTGCCAACCTACTATTAATCATCTCCTGAATATCATCTTTCTCTGTATAATTTTGTTGCAAGCTTAGCAAATATTGTTTTGCATCAAGCTTTTTGCCCAATGAATCATAAACATCAGAGAGCAATACAAAACTGCGAGCCAGCCAATAGATGTGAGGAGTACTTTGATCAATATAGTTTAATGCTTCTTTTTCAGCCAAAGCAGTCTGTCCCGTATTAAAATATAGCTGAGCAACTAAATATTTAGCTTCAGCACCATAAAGCGTACGGGTATCTTTCGCCAAAGTCTGCAAATCTTTAATCGCAGCTTTGTCTTCGTTCAGTGCCAGGTAAGCTTTTGCCCTGTAATAAGTAGCCTCGTTCACAAGTTCTGGTGTAAGTTTCTTGTTTGCCAGTAATTCCGTTGCGGCATTAATAGCATCTTTACTTTCCCCGGAAAAATAAGCGCTACGAAGAATTCCAGTCTGAGCAAGAGAACGATTTTCCACAGTTGAAGCTTTTTCTTTCAATCTCTTATAAACAGGTAAAGCCTCCTTATATTTCTTTTCATTCATCAGAAAAGAAGCATTCATAACCATAGCTTCTTCCGTGAACTCATTATCCGGATACTCTAAAACCTTTCCTGAATGTTCCAATGCCAAAGCTGTATTCTTCTGATCTGCATAGATAGCAGATAAATAATAATGAGCATTAGGGCTGAAAGCACCGGCAGGAAAACTTTGCAGATAAGAAATAAAACTGTTTTTAGCATTCTCTACATTCCCTTTCATGTAGACTTTCTCGGCAGCCTGATAAGTGAGAGAATCCTGTTCCGTTACATCGAAAGTGCCCATTCCTGATACAGACTGAGTAAAGGTAGCGAACTCACCAACTTTATTCAAATCAACATAAATAGATTTCAAATCACGCATTGCCATACGCGCTTCATCACTTCCGGGATAATCTGTAATAACCTTCTTATACGCCTGGATAGCCTGATCGTAATTATCATTCTGGTAATATAAAAGTCCTATTTCACTAGCTCCCACCTTACTCATTTCACTGGATGGGAAACGATCGAGCAATTCCTTGAAAGAGGCAATGGCCTGTTGGTTATTTCCTTGCATAACATAAGCTCGTCCTCTTTCATAAAGTGCATTATCAAGATATTGCGAAGAAGGATATTTCTGCATTAACTGATCGAGCAACGAAACTTTTTCAGCATAGTTTTTCTGCAATCCGGCAACAAAAGCATCCTGATAAAGTGCATAATCACCAACCGACTGATCAGTTAAAACAGCTTTCGCATAGTTTCTGCGGGCAGTAGTAAACTCTCTATTATAGAAGTAACAATCACCAATACGATTATAAGCATCGGCCGATACTGTTTTCTGATCAGCATTATAGCCCAGAGCTACGTACTTTTGGAACCAGTTCAATGCAGAAGAATAGTTCTTTTGCTTGAAATAAACATATCCCATATTATAGTGAGCCAAAGGATACATCTCTGTTCCCTTTGCTTGTGTCAACTGAAGATAATTCTGGAAATCTTTTCCGGCCTGAGAGAAATTCTCCTGACGATAATAAGCTTCACCTCTCCAGTAATAAGCATTCGCCTTAGTTTGTGAGTTGTACTGACCAATTTCGAGTGAACGATCAAAATAAGTGATAGCTTTAGAGAAGTCGGCATTTGCAAAACTTTCAGTACCCAACTGGAATAAGATATTCTGTTTAGCCTCCATAATACGAACACTTGGACGAGATATCTTTTCTATAGACTTCAATGCTGCAGCATAACTTTTACTACCCATATAGACTTCTACCAGATAATCACTCACCTTTTCTGCGTAAACAGAAGAAGGAAATTCGTTCAGGAATTGTTCAAATACCTTCACCGATTCGCCAAAAGCCGAGTATGAAGTTTCGTGAATAGACAAAGCATAGTTGTAAAAGGCAAGCTCTTTAACTTTCAAATCAAAATCGGATGCAGAAGCTTGTTCAAAAGCCATTCGTGCTTTGCTCTTTTCTGATAACTGCAGATAAGAGAAACCTAAATGAAGATATGCATTCTGAGTAAGAGCATCTTTATCTGTTACTACCTTACCCAAAGTCTCGGCTGCCTGAGAATAAACATTCGTTTCATAATAAGAGAGACCTAATAAATAAAGAGCTTCTCTTGAAGGAGTATCTGTTGAAGCAAGATATTTATTAAAAGCATCAATTGCTTTGGAATATTGTGCAGAATAATAGCAAGCCTCTCCCAGGATTCGTTGAAGCTGAGTAACTTGTTTACCTTGCGGATATCTGTCGATACATTGTTGCACTTCTCTTGCAGCATCCTCATATTTGCCTTGTTTCAGATAAATTTCACCAATAAAAGTAGGCACAAGTTCACCATAAACCAGATCTCCTTTCAATGAAAGAAAACCTTTTAGTGCAGTATCATATTCTTTCTTGGTATAATCTATATAAGCCAGATAATAAACACAATCGGAAGAATATTTACTCCCCGTATATTGCAAAGTTCTGAACCAGGTGGCTGCCTGAACCAGATCCCCTTTCTGCATATTAGCCATTGCCATACGGAAAGTAACATCCTGGCACTCTTCTTTGCTTAACTCTTCAGGATTACATTTATTAAAAAGCTCAACTGCAGCTTCATAATCTCTATCAAAATAATAAGCAGAAGCTATTAAAGAGTTAATCCGGTTAGCATAATGCGAATCAGGATATCTATTCAAGTAGATACGCAACTGGGCTATCCGGTCTTTCTCATTCAACTCATAGGAGGTACAAGCAATCATATATTCTGCCTCCTGAATTAAATCAGCACTTTCCTTTTGCTGAACAAATGTTTTCAACACCTGACGAGCCGATGAGTAATTCTTCTGTTGGAAAAGCTCTTTCCCATTTTCGAATGAACGAACATACGAGTAAACTGGTGAGGATTGCCGAGCTGCAACAACTATCGGAAAGCCGCAAACAAATTGAAATACAAGCAGGGTTCTTCTTATTCTCATAACAATAGTTTTTACAAAAATACAACCTTCCATTAAGTAAGCAATAGGAATGATGGTAAAAAAGCTAAAAAAAAGGTATACAGACGATTAACAAAAAGAGGTAGATTTACGTCCACTCACTTTTAACTTCTATTATATCAGGAAAGACAAACAACATTATCAACTCTTTGTCTTTCTGAATGTTATATATATTATACAAGGAAACTTTGCTGAATATTCTTTCTCCAATACACATTAACATACGAAATAACCTTTTAACATGGAAACAACTGATTTAGGCAAATGGCATAAACTTTCGGCTTATCAGGAAAAAGTTGACGGAAATAGCGTTCGTTGCCATATCTGTCCTCATAATTGCATAATTAATGAAGGGAAAGTGGGTATTTGTAAAACAAGAGTGAACAAGGAAGGTATTTTATACTCCATTGCCTATGGAAATCCATGTTCTGTAAGCATTGACCCTATTGAAAAGAAACCTCTGTTTCATTTCTTTCCAGGAGAAAAAATATTCTCACTTGCAACTGCCGGATGCAACTTCCGCTGTCTCAATTGCCAAAACTGGGAAATCTCACAATCTTCTCCGCTCGATTTAAACCATTATGACTTGATGCCAGAGGATGTAGTAAAACGTGCCATAGCTCACGGCACAAACTTAATAGCCTTTACTTATACCGAACCGACTGTTTTTTTCGAATATGTATACGATACTGCTCAAATAGCACATGAAGAGGGATTAAAAACAGTTTTTATCTCTAACGGCTTCATCAATCAACAACCACTAATTGATCTTTGTCCATTTCTTGATGCGGCAAATATTGACCTGAAATGTTTCGATGATGATATTTATCGAAAACTGGATGGAGGCAGACTTCAACCGATACTCGACACCCTGAAAACACTGAAAGAAAAAAAAGTATGGCTGGAAATCACCAATCTTCTTGTACCTACTTACACAGACAACAACAAGATGATTGAAGAAATGTGTAAATGGCTGGTCGATAACGGATTTTCTGACACCCCTCTTCATTTCAGCCGGTTCTTCCCCAATTACAAATTAATGGATTTACCGCCAACACCAGAAAAGTCACTTATCCAAGCTAAAGAAATTGCAGAAAAAGCAGGAATAAAGTATATATATATAGGAAATATCCCAAGTGTTCATGAAGAAAACACCTATTGTCCGCAATGCAAGCGTATGATACTGGAACGAATCAGTTATACAATAATAAAAAACAATATTGATGATGGGAAATGTGAGTTCTGTAAAACACCCATTGCCGGAGTCTGGAAATAAAAATAAGAATGGGGTTATCCAATAGCAGGAATAACCCCATTTTATCTGTATCCTTCTAGTCTACACCTTAAATAGTTCTCAATCATCAATTCTCAGAAACCTGATGTAACTTTTGGCAGGCTATTTCTTTTTTAATTTGAATTATCTTTTTCACTGAATATTGTTGCCGTGAAAATATAAATATCTGCATCCTTCCATCCCTCCCAGCCTATACCAGCTTTATCACGGGCACAGTGCCCAAGAAAAGTCTCCTTATCCCAACCGGTTTCAGTAGCTACCTGTGGAAGAAAAACCCCACTGCAATATCCTTGTGATATATAAATGCCATGCACACCCATTTCTATTTCGGATATATCCTGAATCTTCTTCATTGGCGACAATACAGAGATTTCAATATCAACATCATCCAACTCATCTTCAGTAAGCGGAGAAAAACGGGAATCATTTATTGCTGCCCATATTGCCTTATCATGCACAACCTTTAGCAATGGTTTATCGCTAACCATTTGTCCGATACATCCACGCAAAGAACCATCCTTTCTATGAAGGGAAACAAAAGCTCCGCATTTGGTTTTGAGAGCAGGAGAACAGTTATTAATATCCAAAGCAGGTTTCTCTGAATCCCAGAATAAATTTTCTATAGCCCGCCTCGCCTCTTTCAACAATTGTTGCTTTTCCTCTCTGGAAAGAGAAAATTCTTCCTTTTTAGAGTCCTCTTTTTCTGTCAGGGCAATAGCCCAATAACCAACCACCCTGTCGTGCTCACCATAAAGTTCGGCATCACCCGAGTTACTATATTTCACTCCCTTATAATGAAACGATTCGTTACCTTCTGTCATATAAAGCAATGTCAGCACAGAAGTCCAGCCACAAAGACTGGTAGCCAAACGAGGTATATGCTTTCCCGCATTCTCAGACAATACAGTCATCAAATGTTTCGGATCATTGGAAAGAATAGCCTTTTCGGTATCGAGATCTACAGACTTTGCATTATCATAATCCGGATAATGAGAAAAATCAGAGCTGATTACAAATAAATTATCTTTAGTAAGATAAGGTTTCAAGACCGATGCAATATGTCTGCAAGTCTTATGGTCTGCCGTTCCCAGAACAATAGGCACAATCTTATATTTTCCATTCAATACATAGTGAAGAAAAGGAAGTTGTACCTCAATGCTATGTTCATTTGAATGAGGCGACGGATCGTCAGTAAAAAGTTCGGGATTACTCTTCACAAGCATCTTTCCAAATACGGTATCCACCTCTTCGTTTCCATAAGGCATCAGAAAGTCACCATCACAAAAGATTGACGCACCTTCAAAGTGAACCTGATGCGACGAAGCGATAAGGAAAACACGTTTATAATCAACGTCCTTATCAATCTGATTAAAGGCAGAGGCAGCAATTGTTCCGGAAAAAACATATCCGGCATGAGGAGTAATAATGGCACGAACATGCTCATACATTTTAGGAGCAGCCGCTGCAAAATGCTTAGTGAGCTCTTTTTGCAATGAATCAGGATTAGCCGGATAAAATTGTCCGGCTACTGCAGGATACCGATCGGAAGTTGGATGCTTGTCACTCATAATCTATAGAATTAAATGCTTAAATTAAAAGACATTTACCTATATACATTAACAAATAAACCTCCGGTAAGTTTTAGAAACCTTTTACAATAAGAAAGCAGATTCGGGGAAATTATTTCTCGCCTACTTTACATCAGTATAGGATGATCTGAACCTCACAAACCCTTCCCTTACGGAATCCAGACCAAACTCTTCGGAATTGATTTTATCTAAAGGAAGAAAAAAAGAATCGGCTACGTCATCCTTTGCACCAAATGAAGAGCTATCCTTTACCTCACAAAGGAAAAACATATCCAGTGTATGTACAGGGAAACCGGAATAAATATAAATATTGGGAAGGGTAAACAAGTAAGTTGCTTTATCTACCTTCAAATTAGTCTCTTCCAAAACCTCCCTTGTAACACCTTCTTCAGCAGTTTCGTGCATATCAATAAATCCTCCGGGTAAATCAAGTGTTCCTTTCTTTGGTTCTTTTGCCCGACGACATACCAACAACTCATTCTTTTCATTCAGTATAAAAGCAACAGTGGCAGAAGATGGATTGAAATAATAGACAAAACCACACTGACGGCAAACCTTGGACTTCTCATTGTTCTCTTCAAAGTGGGAAGAACCGCATTTAGGACAAAAGCCAAACTGAGATAATGGATGCATAGGGATAGATTTAGTTATAAAAACAAAAAAGCCCACATTAAAAATGCAGGCTTTGTGCTCTTCGAGTAGGACTTGAACCTACGACCCTCTGATTAACAGTCAGATGCTCTAACCGACTGAGCTATCGAAGAATTTGCATTCTGAAAAATTAAGTGGCTCTTCGAGTAGGACTTGAACCTACGACCCTCTGATTAACAGTCAGATGCTCTAACCGACTGAGCTATCGAAGAATGTTTCTTTTTCTAAAATGCGATGCAAAAGTAATAGGAATTATTGAAATATGCAATATCTTTGCAGAAAAAATTTTCAAATGGATAAAATAATTGGTTTAGGCAATGCCCTTGTAGACGTTCTTGCGACATTAAAAGACGACAGTATACTTCACGAAATGGGATTACCCAAAGGAAGCATGCAATTGATTGATGAGACTAAGCTTCAGCAAATTAACGATAGATTTTCTCAGATGAAGACCCATCTGGCAACTGGTGGATCGGCCGGAAATGCAATCTTAGGATTGGCAAGTCTTGGTGCCGGAACAGGTTTTATTGGAAAAGTAGGAAATGATAAATTTGGCGATTTTTATCGCGAAAATCTTCTAAAAAATAATATTGAGGAGAAATTACTGACCGGAGATATGCCTTCTGGAGTAGCTTCAACTTTTATTTCGCCTGATGGAGAAAGAACTTTTGGTACATATCTGGGAGCTGCCGCATCATTGAAAGCAGAAGATTTAACTATTGATCTTTTCAAAGGATATTCTTACCTGTTTATTGAAGGGTATCTGGTACAGGATCATGAAATGATTCTTCATGCTATTAAACTGGCTAAAGAGGCCGGATTACAAATCTGCCTGGACCTTGCCAGCTACAATGTGGTAGAGAACGACCTTGAATTCTTTACTTTATTGATCGATGAATATGTAGATATCGTATTTGCCAACGAAGAAGAGGCTAAATCTTTCACAGGAAAAGAACCTGAAGAAGCTCTGGATATCATTGCTAAAAAATGCAGCATTGCAATTGTAAAAATCGGGGCAAAAGGATCGTATATCAAGAAAGGAACCGAGGAAGTTCACGCAAAAGCTATTCAGGTAAATAATGTAGTAGATACAACAGGCGCAGGAGATTTCTTTGCTGCCGGATTCCTTTACGGACTTACCTGCGGATATGGACTTGAAAAGTGCGCCAACATTGGCTCTGTTTTATCTGGAAACGTTATTCAGGTAGTAGGAACAAACCTTCCAAAACAACAATGGGATGAAATAAAGTTAAATATTAACACAATTATTTCGCAGTAATGAGTTAATCATTTACTTTTATCCAGAATTCAAAAACAGCAGTATGAAAAATTTCCTTCTTAAAAAGATCGCCATCCTGGCCGGAATCGTTGTGCTGGGACTTACATTTTCAAGCTTTAAAGATGATGATAAGAACTTTCAGGTAACTAAAAACCTGGATGTATTCAATTCTATTTTTAAGGAGTTGGACATGTTTTATGTAGATACTATCAAACCGGACAAAAGTATTCGTACCGGAATAGATGCCATGCTTGAAGCATTAGACCCCTACACGGAATATTACGCAGAAGAGGATATGGGTGATCTTAATCTGATGATTAAAGGAAGTTACGGCGGTATTGGTTCAGTTATCTCTTACTATAAAGGAAGAGTAGTTATTGATGAGCCTTATGAAAACATGCCTGCTGCTAAATTGGGACTGAAACCAGGAGATGTTCTTCTGGAGATTGACGGAAAAGACTTGAAAGGTAAATCTGTAGCTCAGGTCAGTGAGTTATTAAAAGGACAGATTGGTACTACTTTTATTCTTAAAGTAGAGCGCCAAGGGGTAAAGAAACCATTGGAATTTAAGCTGACTCGTGAGTCAATCCAGATTCCCGCAGTGCCATATTATAACGTTGAAGCAAATAATACAGGATATATTCAGTTAAGCTCTTTCACCGGAAAGCCTGCAAAAGAATTTAAGGATGCTTTTCTTGCATTGAAAAAGAGAGGAATTACTTCACTGATTATCGACCTTCGCAACAATGGTGGTGGATTATTGGATGAAGCTGTTGAAATAGCTAATATGTTCCTTCCAAAAGGAAAAGAAATTGTTTATACCCGTGGAAAAATGAAGCAATGGGATAGAAGTTATAAAACAACTCACGATCCTATTGATCCAAACATCCCTATCACCGTTTTAGTTAACAACGGATCGGCTTCGGCATCCGAAATTCTGGCCGGTGCATTCCAGGACCTGGATCGTGCTGTAATAATTGGAACAAGAACATTTGGAAAGGGACTAGTACAAACCACTAGAAATCTACCTTACGGCGGTAGTCTGAAACTTACTACAGCAAAATATTATATTCCTAGCGGACGCTGTGTTCAGGCTATCGATTACAAACATCGCAATGAAGACGGTAGCGTGGGTCGCGTTCCCGACAGTCTAACCACTGTATTCCATACAGCTGCAGGCAGAGAAGTTCGTGACGGTGGAGGTATTACTCCGGATATGGAGATTAAAGCTGAAAAAACTCCAAATATTCTTTATTACCTGATAATAGACAAGAAGATTTTTGAGTACGCCAACGACTATTGCGTAAAGCACCCAACCATTCCTTCTGCACAAGAGTTTGCATTAACAGACGATGATTATAAAGCTTTCAAGGAAATGGTGAGCAAATCAGATTTTAAATACGACCGCCAAAGCGACAAGGTACTTAAAAACCTGAAAGAGGTTGCCGAATTCGAAGGATATATGGACGATGCTTCGGAAGAGTTCAAAGCCTTGGAAAAGAAGTTAAGTCATAACCTTGACCGCGACCTGGATCATTTTTCAAAAGACATTAAATCGCTTATTTCAGCAGAGATTGTTAAGCGCTACTATTATCAGAAAGGCGCTATTACTCAGCAACTAAAGAATGACGATGAACTGGTAAAAGCTATTGATTTACTTAATAATCCAGAAAAATATAACGGTTTATTAAGTCCTGCAAAAGGAAAGCAAGAACAAAAAACTACGGCTGAAGTAAAATAAAGCTCTAGATATATTAAGATTGTATTAACCGGAAACTAATCATTTTATAAGGTTAAGTCAATCCAAACATGTACAAGATTGGAATCAAACATGTACAAGATCACTACTCGATCTTGTACATGTTTGTTTTATACCCTCCTTTAGAAATTACTAATCTCCCTTTTGGTATTAATAGTTCCCTGAGTAATATACTGTAATTCATATTGCATTTATTCTATTATCATCAGCGAATCATTTTACCACCAAACAAACATACTTGATTATCAATAAGATATACTTTCCAGGGTGGACAGGGTGGAGAGAAATCGTTCTTTTTTCGTTCTGAGAAATCCACTTTCAATAATTCCGCAAATTGCGGAATTATTGAAATTCATTTTCTGGAAGCCGAAAAAACTCATTTTTACTCCACCCTCTCCACCCCTTTTGCAGCTTATTCTGCTAGCCAATTTTGTAATCATTTGATTTCTAGAAATATAATTTTTAGTAGGTGGCACAGGTGGCAGCAAAATAATACTTTTTCCGATTCTGAAAAATAAATTTTGTAAATTCTGCAATTTGCAGAATTTACAAAATTTTATTTCTGGGAAACCAAAAAGGTCTTTTTTCCTGCCACCTGTGCCACCTGATGCTTTTATTCTAGTTGCTATTATTTCTATATTTACAAACAATTAATTATTGATATTTATGCATTAATATAATGTGTATTGAATTGATATTATCCTATTATATAAAACAAACAAGATTAAAAATATTATATTATTCTGTCTTATTTTTGACTTTAAAAATTAAAATGTCCAATATACAACTTTCATATATACAGTATAATAACTATTAATACATTATATATCAGTAAATTAATATAATTATAAAATGTCCAACACTTTTTATTGTTATATAAATTATTTTGTTTTAATTTGCGTTTGTAAATCCAGAATTAATACTAAAACATAAATTTACATGAAAGCACTACCTATTAAATTATTTTTATGCTATTCTCCTATTCTTATTATTACTGTCGTGCAGCTCTTGCTTAAAAAAGGAATACAATGTAATATTATAACATTAATTCAGGAAAAATGAAAATTAAATCACTTTTGTCATTCGGACTTTTATTCTTAGCCAAGATGTCGTCATTGACTGCTCAGGATGTATTAAATAAGGAATATAATATGTTCCGTGGTGAAGATGTAATAACCAAACAACAGGTTAAGTATAAACACCCCGGTAGAGCAGGGGCAAATGTACTTTGGGATTTTAGCAAGCAGGAAGCAATTAATAAAAAATACAAGTTATCTTATATTCAATCTGAAACAGATTCAGTTGTGACAGGTTGTGAACACAATACCCTTTATCACTATTTGCTAAGAAATGATTCACTCTATTCCTTAGGTTACGAAAACCCTACAACAATAATAAATAATCAGAAGCCGGAATTGCTTCTGACTTTTCCTTTCTCTTATCAGAAAAGAATTGAAGGTTATTTTTATGGCACAGGAAATTATTGTCGCCGTCTTGACCTAACCTCACAAGGAAAAACAGTCACCTGGGGAGATGCTTATGGTATGATTATCCTTCCTAATGGAGATACATTGCAACATGTATTACGGGTACGCTCGCTGAAAAAGATAGCAGAAAAGATGATACCTTTCGTTCAGAAGGATTCAATTATTCAACCGGTTGTAAATATTGATAGTATAAATTATCATCTAAACAATGACAGCGTGTATATGCAGGTTGAGACATACAGATGGTACGCCGACGGATATCGTTATCCCGTTTTTGAAACAGTTGAAAGCATTACATTTAAAAATCAGACACCTTTTAAACACTTCAATACAGCTTTCTTTTATTCCCCTGATAAACACAGCTATCTGAATGATGACCCGGACAATTTGGCTAAACTGGATGAAATAGAGAAAGAGAATAAAAAGAGCAAGAACTCTTCTGGAGGAAGCAATAGCAATTCTTCTGGGAATAATCCCAATAAAGAACTAATCAGTTACAATATTCACATAGATAAAGAAAGTAATCGCATTTCTATTGAATATGATCTTACTCAACAAGCTGATGTAACAATATCCTTGTACGATATGCAAGGGAGGCTGTTGGTGAATTATCCTAAAACGAATCATCCGGAAGGATTTTATCAGGAAGCTATAGCTTTGGACGGCTTTCAACTGGGTGAATACTTACTTCGGATTGTTGTGAATGATAAAGTTTATGGAGAAAAAATTGCGAAAGAATAATGTTCTAAAACAAACTATTACATTTACTTATAAACACTTTTATTAATGATCAAAATAGCTAACTTCTATTAATTATAAATTTAAACTATGAAATACACGAAACACAACTGCATAGATATATTGTTTATTCGACTTACGAGATGTTTAAATCAAATAACTTTATTCATTCTGTTTAGTTTGCAATCTTTAAATAGCTATAGCCAAAGTGCAGTAAATCAACTTGTCTTATCGCCTGAAATAGGATCAATATTAAGGTTCGATAAAATTCCAGTAAACTTATACAACGGAATCCCTGAAATAAATATACCCCTTTATGAGATTACACTTAAAAAGATTTCTTTGCCAATATCTTTAAATTATCATGCAGGAGGAAATAAAGTTGATTTATACCCAAACTCAGCTGGACTTGGGTGGAATATTTATGCTGGAGGCTGCATTTCGAGGATAAACAACGGCAATCCCGATAAAGAAGACCCTTACGATACTTATTTTGATAAAACACAAATGATTGATTGGAATTCTAATAACAATTTATCTAAATATCAATTCAACAAGGATACTAATGAACATTTAAGAACACCCGATCTAGATGAATTTGTAATTAATGTTGGAAAAATTAATGCATCCTTTTATATATACAAGGACATTTATGGCAAAACAGCTACTAAAATTGCTTCAAAGAATAATTCGAGTTTTAAGGTGGAAATAGTGAGAGGAACTATATCTAACTTTACTCTTGTAGAGAGTACTATTTTTAATCCTTATTTAAATAAATCATTCTCTTATAGTGCAGACGCACAATTTGCAAAGTCTTTTATAAAAGAAATAAGAGTAACAGATTCTGAAGGAATAGTATATTTATTTGGAGGAGAACCTGATGCATTAGAAATATCTTATGAATATCGGCAAGATCCCGATTATGGTAAATACTATGATGCTGATGGTAATTTATATCCCCAATATGCTGATAGCTTAGGATACCACATAAGACCTTCAGGATTTAAGTCATTTTTTTTTGGTAAAATATCAGTCTGGAATTTAAAGAAAATAATAACTCCTCAGAATGAAAATATTGTGTTCAATTATGATAATAGCAAATTGAATATAGTTGAGCATGGATGTGCTTTTTCAAGAAGTTATATGGGAGATGGAGCGAGTGGACCTTATAGTACAAACGATTCAAAAATGTTTTTATCAAGCCTCTGTTCTGACTATAATCTTACTTATGTTTATCCTTCGAAATTAAAATCAATAACAGTTTCTACAGGTGAAAAAATATTGTTTCAATATTCTAAAAGAAATGACTTAAAATCATACTATTCAATAACTGATGAATATGGAACTGACTTTTTGAATATTCATGATAATGTTGCTGCATGCTATTCTAATTTTTTAAAACAAAATATTTTCTTAAAATTAGACAATATAGATATTAATAATAAATTAAAAATTAATTTTGATTATATTGAGAATCCTGATGAAAGATTAAAACTTAAATGTCTAACTTTCCAAAGTTCAAGTAGTCGGGCCTCACTTTATTACAAGTTTTGCTATAATCAAAAAGAAAAATTACCTAAATTTTGGAAAAGAGAAAAAGATAATTGGGGATATTACAATGGGAAAGATTACGGGTTTCTAATAAAGAATGAGCAATATGATAAGTTGTATGATTTTAGGCAACCTGATTCTATAAAAATGAAGGCTGAAATATTAGAAAGCATCACATATCCTACAGGAGGGAAAGTATATTTTGAATTCGAACCTCATTATTACTCAAAAATCGTAGATAAATTTCCATTTGGGATATCTAGTAAGAATGGTATGGCTGGTGGCCTTCGCATCAAATCTATAATAATGCATGATGGAAGTGATTCGACTAAAAATATTACAAAGAAATATTACTATTTAAATAAAGATCTTTCTTCCAGTGGAATTTTATCTCAAATCCCAATTTATTGGGCCCAAAGCATTGGAACATATGAAAATTGTATCTTAAAAGGGGAATATAAATTAACACAAAAATCAGAGAATTATATCAACTGGATATCTGGCAATACTGTCACTTATTCAAGAGTAATAGAAGAACAATCTGATGGAAACAAAACGATATATAATTATTCTAATTATGATAAATATAATGATGAATCTCCTCTGAATGTTTTAGGTGTTATTAATCCAAATATTTATAATAGATACACATCTCGGGATTTAGATAGAGGACTATTGACAGAAATGGAATTTTATGATTGTAATAATAAAAGGTTAAAGAAAGAAGTAAAATCGTATAATTCAAATTATGATGAGTATCTTAGAAATATCGATAGATATTCTTATACTATATTACCAGAAAGAATTAGTGCTAACAAGATATATACATATTATCCATCCTTAAAAAAAGAAGAAATCTCATATTATTTTAAAGACGATTCTATAAAAACTATTAAAGAATATAAATATGGAAGTGACAGACAAATAAAAGAGATTAGTACAAATGACAGTAAAAACGGATTTGTAAGAACTGTCTTTTATTACCCTCAGGATTATAAAGATATTGAACCGTACAAATCGATGGTTGACAGCAATTTAATCTCACCTATAATTAAACAAGAAATATATAAAAATGAAAAATTAATTGAGACAACAACTACCGATTATAAGAATAATAATGGTTTGTTTCTTCCATCAATATTAAAAATAAAGAAAGGTTCGTTTCCTGAAAAAAATATCAAAACATATTATAATTACGACTCATATGGTAATATTATATATGAAACAGATGATAAAGCAATCAATAATGTTTATCTGTGGGGCTATAAAGGGAAATATCCAATTGCTGTAATCAAAAATACTACTTATGATAAAGTGAAGTCTGCATTAGGCACTAATCCAGAAACATTCTCACCTGCAGATTCAGTATCTCCTTATCTAGCAGATCAATTAAGAAAAAGCATTATTCTTAATGAAGCTCAAATTTACACCTATAGATATGAACCATTCATAGGTGTAAAATCAATAGTTGAACCAAATGGTACTGAAAAGTTATATAACTATAATAATTGGGGGAATTTGTTGATGATAATAGTTGACAAAAATAAAATTGCAAAAGAATTTTCTTATCATTATAGGTTTATTTTTCCTCTTTAAATCTTCACTTTGATACAATTTAATTTATAATATGTGAGATTCCTCTTGCATGATGTGCAATGGAAGTTATTGGCGGATTATCCCCAAAACAAATCATTCGGAAGGATTTTATCAGGGAACAATCGTTTTTAATGGTTTTCAACTGGGTGAGTACTTACTTCGGATCGCTGCCAATGATAAAGTTTATGGAAAAGAATCTCCAAACAATAAGATTAATATTAAGACAATTAATATAATTATGAAAAAAAACGATAACATAATTAATCATAAAAAAGTACAATTAATTATTGTATTATTTTGTTTACTCATTTCAAACAATGCTTTTTCTAAATTAATAAATGTAGGAACAGAGTATCTTGACTTTGAATATAACAATGTAACTTATAATTCTACCCCCGATACATATTCAATTACAATTACTCAAGCTATGAGATTAACTATTAGTGTAGATATGCGATCAAAAGATGCTTCTGAAGCAAGTTTGGAGCTAGATGACGACAATTATGAAATTAATTATGCAGAGCCATACACTCAAAATACAGATTATGGATATTTAGTAACTCTTAAAACTGGGCTGTTACCTCCTGGAACATATACAATATCTTCACCTAATTTAGGCAGTATAGAAGTTTTCTTAATTTCTATAAAAGGAGTAAAACGAAGTCTATTTACAGACTCTATTATTTTGGGAGATTTTGATAAAGATTTTGTAGCTTCTGATACTCAAAATACAATTAATTTTTGGAATGATTATGGCTCGTATGGCAATGATGTTTATTATCAATTCACATTAAGCCGTGCAATGAATATAGATATTTTTCATTGTGATTCGGAGGTTACTAGTACTAACTTGTATTTGCTAGACTCATTAGGAAGGCGTATTGCATTTAATGATAATTATTCTGGTGAAGAGCAGTGCTCTTCTACTACCAATGCTTATTTAAAAATGGGAAAACTTCTCCCGGGTACTTATTCTGTTATTTCTGAAGGAGATTCTGAAGAAGGCAATATTAGCACGACAGTAGTAGGCCGTATTCCTCAAGGAGATACTTTTGATAAATCAATTTCTTTAGGTACTTTTTCGGATACATTTTCTTGTATTGATACCAAAAATACATCAGATTTTGTGAATGACTATGGGCTTGCAACTAATGATGTTTACTATAAGTTTACATTAAACCGTTCTATGGATGTATCGATATCTCACTGTGGATCAGAAGTGACTGACACTTATCTGTATTTATTGGATTCAACAGGAAAACTTATTACATCAAATGATAATTATTCAGGTGATGGGCAATGTTCTTCCGTTACCAATGCCTATTTAAAGGCTACAGATTTGGCTGCAGGAAGTTACTACATTGTTTCAGAAGGCAATACTATGAATGGTAATATAACAACTACTGTGAATGGTACCATACCTCTTGCAGGATTTGAAACCGGACAAAACCAGAATTATATTATAGAAATTACTCCAACGGTTGAATCATCTGATGCCAGAAATCTTACATTAAATCAGTGCATTCAGAAAATTCAGTATTATGATGGACTAGGCCGTCTGTCGCAAACTGTTCAGAGAGGATTTTCTCTTAACAATAATGATCTGGTGATACTGCAAGAATATGATGATTTAGGTAGAGAAAGTAATGTTTGGCTTCCTACTCCTTATTCGGGAAATGGTAGTTATACAGATCCTGATATAATTAAGTCTAAAGCTATTACGGCAACTGTTTATAATGATAGTTTTCCATTTTCAACTCCTGTTTACGAGGCATCCCCTTTAAACAGGGTACTACAGAAATATGGTCCCGGAGTGAACTGGCGCACTGCGGGAGCATCTGTAAAAAGTGCATTTTATACAAATAACAAGGATCTGGATAGTTTGAAATGTGCTTATTATTATGTCACATCAGATAATAAACTTGTAAAATCTGACGACGATTATGATAATGGCCAACTTTATGTAACCCGCAGCATGGATGAAGACGGTCATGAAGTTTTTGAATTTAAAGATAAACAGGGAGAAGTAATTCTTACTCGTCAAAAGAATGGTGGAGAATATTATGATACCTATTATGTTTATGATGATTTTGGAAACAAATGTTTTGTTTTACCTCCTTCAGCAGCTGCTGGCTTAAGTAGTAATACCTATACCGGGGCTGAAGAACTATTGAGAAACTTTGCATACATTTATCAATATGATTCCAGAAACCGATGTATTTATAAGAAATTGCCAGGTACTGATCCTATCTATATGGTTTATGACAAGGCAGATCATCTTATCTTTAGTCAGGACGGTGAACAACGCAGTAAGATGCCAAAAGAATGGACTTTCAGCATTCCCGATGTTTTTAACCGGACAATTTTAACCGGAATTTGTACAGATACCGTTTCTGTCAAAAATATAGTATTAAATGGCTCTTTTGTTAACGAAAGTAATGGCTTTATGAATACCGGCTATCAGTTATCTAACCAGATTAATGCTTACACTCGATTACTCACTGTTAACTATTATGACAACTACAACTATAAAAGCTTATTGACAGATACTATTAAATCCAAACTGGAATATGCAGCTTTGGATGGTTATGCAAAAAAATATGTGAATGCTATTCCTGAAATCTCAGCTAAAGGTTTACTTACCGGCACACGTGTTTTTATGCTTGAAGAGCCAGCCAAAGAGATAATTACTGCAATGTATTATGATAACAGAGGACGGCTTGCCCAAAGCAAAGCAACCAATCATTTGGGGGGAGATGAAAAAGATTATTTTTTGTACACATTCACAGGAAAGATAAAGAAACATCAACATATACATAGTGCATCAGGTAAAGCAACCATTACTGAAGTATATGAGAACTTTTATGATAATGCGGAGAAGTTGACAAAAACAACTCACTCTCTCAACGGTTTAGCTCCAGTTACTCTAGCAGAGAATACTTATGATAATATTGGAAGGTTGAGTTCAAAGAGCCAGCATGTGGCAGCAGGAGCAACTAATTCGGTAGAAACAACCAGTTATACATATAATATAAAGAGCTGGCTAAAAAGCATAAATACAGCAAAGAGTCGCTTTAGTGAAACCTTATATTATGATGAATCATATAATGGCAGTCTTAAATACTATAATGGGAATATCAGTGCAATGAATTGGAAAGTGCAGAATGAGAATTATCAGCGGAGTTACAGTTTTCATTATGACGATTTGAGTCGTATCACAAAAGCTTATTATCAAGATGATGAGAGTAATTCTCAGAGGAATTATTCCACCTTTTATGAATATGACAATATGGGCAATATAAAAAATCTGAAAAGAAATGGCCTTGCAAATAATAATCCTTACAGCTGGAAACTTATAGATAATTTGACGCTGAATTACAATGGAAATCAGTTGAGTAGTGTAACAGATGCACCAGAATATGAGCCCTCATACTTCGGTGCATTTAACTTTGTGAAAGCAAATGCAGGAACTCCTGAATATACTTACGATACCAATGGAAATTTAACAAGAGATTCTCACAAGAAAATAGCAAAAATTCAATACAATATATTAAATTTGCCAAGTAAGTTACAATTTACTCAAGGCCATACTACGGAGTATCTTTATGATGCTGCCGGAGTGAAACGAAGAGTAAAGCAGATAACTGCAGTACCGGATATGTTTGTATCTATGGGAACAATTCGTCCAGTGTCGAATGATTCTATAAAGGAAATTACCCAGACGGATTATTGCGAGAATGTGATCTATGAAAACGGAGCTCTCAGTAAAATTTTTGTAGATGGCGGGTATATAACAATGAGTGGTACAACGCCTACTTATCATTATTATATTCAGGATCATCAGGGGAATAATCGTGTGGTATTCAATCAGAACGGAACGACTGAACAAACCAATCATTACTATCCGTCTGGAATGACCTTTGGTGAATGTATTGATAATTCTGATAACAGATACAAGTACAATGGTAAGGAACTTGATCGGATGCATGGATTAGATTTATATGATTATGGGGCACGGCATTATGATGCTGCTATTGGGAGATGGGGAGTTGTGGATCAGCTAGCGGAGAAGAAGCCTTGGCTGTCTCCTTATGTGTATTGTCGTGATAATCCGCTGAATATAATTGATCCAGATGGAAGAGATGAGTATCTTTTAATTTGGGCAACAGCAAATGGAGAATTTGGTCATTCGGCTTTAGCTGTAGCCAATTATAATGATAAACACGAACCTACTGGTACATATACTTTTTATGAACTAGGTCCAGGCAAAGGTGCTTCATTGGGGTTGTCACATTTTAATCAGAACGTAAATGCCCATTATTCAACTGATAATCCTAATAACCAGAATGTTCGTTTATCGGAATTGATGACTAATGTAAAAGACAAAACATCTTTGTCTGTTTATGAGAATAGATCTGCTGATGGTATAGTTCAAATTAAAACCAATTATAGACAAGATTATTATGCAAAAAATGCTTTGGAGAACTGGCAAAATAAAAATCCTTCTTATAATGGTGTGACAAATAATTGCACGGTATATGCAGTTGTTGGAGTATCTGCCGCATCTGGGAAAGTTATTGATACGAGAGAAGTTATCAAAACAGATGGACATGAAGTTAAAACATACACGCCTAATTACCTTTATAATGGGGTTAGTAAAATGCCGAATACTAAAGTGATAAAAAATCCAGGTAATACTGTAAATAATAGTTTTCTTCAAGGGAGAGCGGGAGTTTTTGAGAAATTTATTACAAAATATTGGTAATTAAGAAATATGAAAAAAAACTATATATTGATCTTCGTTATTATTGTTTGTATTTATGGTTGTTCTCGCGCGAAAATAAAGCAGATAAACTTTTATGTACACAACGATACTTGCTTTCAAAAATTAGACACAATAACAATTATTGATATTGAAAAGATTAATAAAATTCAAACATTATTTAATTGTAAGAAGCAAGAACCTTTAAAATTTATGATTACATATAATGTTGATTTTATTTATCAGAATGGAAAGAAAGAACGCTATTCTGGCCAGGGACAATGGATTAGAACCGATAATAAAACATATATCCTTACATCGGACAGCTTAATAAATAGTATCTTGGAAAGTAAAACGTCGAAATAGTTCTGTCTTTAGAAAACTGGAGTAGAATTGATCCTGGTGGAATGTTAGTTGATGACCATTTTGACTCAACAGGAATATATTGGAGGGGGGGGAGACAGATAAGTAATTATGATAAAAAGAATTCTTATTTATATCCTTTGCTTACTTTGTTACAACAGGAGGAGCAGATGCTTTTACTGCTGCAGCTAAAGGTTCTGTTTATGCAGAATTTCAAGTTCCGACAAGTAGTCTTTTGCAAGGAGGGCAAGTAAATTGGTTCAAGGTAATTGTTCCAAATGCAGATAGAGCAATGCAAAATGCCTTACTGAAACAAGTTAAAAATCTTTCACCTATTCTACAAATTAAGTAATTATGAGAAAAGTAAGAGATTTGAATTGGTTTAAGAACGAGATGGCACCTAATTTAAAAGAGTATGAGCTGGTGTATAATTTTTTTAAGAAAGGGGATTTTGGCTCTTTAAATCAGGTTGAGTTTAATTCTAAGAAAATCGGTGGCAATATTGATTTTTGGAGATTAGGTTGGTTAGGTATTTTTGTGTGGAATTATGAAACAGAAGAAGAAGTATTAAATATTCTTTTAGAACCACATCAAGAAGCAGAGAAGGAAAAAGCCTTTGATAAATTAAAAGAATTATTATAGTGATAAAGCCCCGATTTTTGAAGTGACCCAAAAAGTTGGACGGGTTAAACATTATCCAGTTATTGAAAGAGTTCGGTATTGTACTGGACTCTTTCCTTTTAACCGGAACTTTTTCATTACAACGCTTTAAGCTTTACATTTTTAATAAGGGCATCCAGCGTATAAAGGATGTGGTTACGGTCTTCCTCGTTCATGCTTTCAATCTCGTTAAAACGTTTGAGCATCTCCGAGTTTTTGAAGACGTTTTCCTGCTCCGTCTCCCCCAACAGATACCCGACCGTTGTGTCAAGCAGTTTTGCAATCTTTTTAGTCACGTCGATAGGTGGGGTCATCTCGTCCCGCTCGTACCTTCCAATAACAGAAGTAGAAGTGTTTAGCATTTTAGCCAGTTCCCCTTATGATATTTTTTTTGCTTTCTAAGGACGGTTATCTTATTGCCGAAAGTATCCATGATTTAACTCTTAAAAGAGCTATAAAGCCCTGTTTTTTTTACGAATATCGCCAAATGTACAAACCTTATGCGAGCTAAAAAAGTTTGATGAAGTTTTGCCATTAAACTTTTATTCGGTATTTTTGACTCGAATGAGAGCTAAAATAAATTTTAACCATTTTTCTATGACAAAACAAGTATTACCAACAATCTTGCGAGAAAGTCAGCAGAACATTTAGCCTCAAAGGCAATTAATATACAATCGCTGATGAAAGGCTTGTCCCGAACAGATGCTAGAGCTGTAGAATAGGCATTAATAGAAATTCATGGATTAGGTAAAATCGGTGGAACATTGTTCAATAAGATAAATAGTATTTCATCTACCAATCCAGCGTATAGAGAACAACTGCAAAGAGGTATAAACTTTTAAAATCAATTGGGTATTAATGGCAAGGATTAAAGAAGGTGATATTTTTGAAATCAATACGCCTAAGGGAAAAGCATATCTACATTACATCTATAAGGATAAAACAACAGGCGATTTAATAAGGATTCTGCCCGGATTATATTCTGAAAGGCCAGCCAACTTTGATAAGTTGGCTGGCTCTAAAGAACGATATATGGTATATTTTCCTCTATCAGCAGCCAACAAACAGAATATTATACAACATGTTGGCCATTATCCTGTTGATAGTTTTAAAAAGCCCAAATACATGAGAACAGAACATATCGTAAGGGGGGAATTTTTGGGCTGGCATATCATTGATACAGAGACATGGCAAAGACAACTGGTAAAAACTCTTACACCAGAACAAAAACAACTATCTCCCTGGGGAATTTGGAATGATACCCTTTTGATTGAAAATCTGGTTGATGATTGGGAATTAGAAAAATGGTGTTAGTTGTTTAGTTCTAACAGGTAATCCTGAATAACCTTTGGCAAGGCTTTGATAGAGAACAAGCTATTAACTTCATTTTCGTTCAGTTTCTTTTTGTCAATACGGTTCAAACTCATCTCAGCATGGTATTCTCCTAATACATTATCAAGCAAAATGAAAGTTGCGGCAGTCCATTCTGGAAACTCAAAAAAACCTCTAATATTTAACTCTAAACCAATCTGCCCATTATCCTTTGCATATCGGAAAAAGACATCACCAAAATTAATAACAGGCTCTTGGTAATGTATTTGCGTAATGTTTGTATGTGGTTGTCGAAAACGTACAATCTTCGATTTTTAAAATGTAGGAGCTTGCTTAACTAAATCGATTACAATTTTTTATCAAATAGAGCAAATATGATGATCAAATTACTTAAATTTACATCCTAATTATTTACAAGAAATTAAGCCATGATAGAAGGAGAAAAATACACAGAAGATGTAAAGACGTATTTCAACTACCTTATTACAGAGTTCGGATTTAGAATGTCAAACGAAAAAATAAGGTGTAATGCTTTCTATGATTTACAATATTCCGATGGAAATCGTATTGTATCTGTATCATACGAAAACATTGAAGACTATTTGCAAGTAATTGTTTATATGCTTCAAAATGGGAAATTACCTGATTATGATGACAAGACTAAGACATTACACTTGAATAGACTTAATGCCCAAGTGATGTCAATCATTGATAGGAATGAAATTGGCTTAAACAATGAGTTTATTGTAAAATTCAATCCAAAATTAGAAATAGAAAAACAGTGGCTGAAATCAGCAAAAGAATTGCGTTTATGCTTAAAGCATTTTAAAGAAATACAGTAATATTAAATTAAAAAACCACCTAAGTGATTTGTAAGTATAAAGAAGGATTTTAAAAAAGGTTAGCAAACAGAACTGCAAAAGTTGATAATATGAGATTATGGATTGTATCAGATAGTTTCAATATAGTAACAGTTAAAGATTATCAATACGCCTATCCTTTTATGCCTTTACCTTTAGGTGCCTATAATGCAAAAAAAATTAAAATAAAACGCAATAAATAGAGTAAACTTCGTTCATTAAAAAAGATCGAGATAATTAAAATAAAATCCAGAATAATGGTTGCATTGCTCTTTTTGGTTACGGAAGTCTAAAAGTATTGAAGATAATAGAGGGGTTGCACAAAATTAGCAGACCACATCACTTGATGCAAAAAAATTATTAAAGAAGTTTTAAGTACTAGTAAAATCTGAAATACCAGAGAAGAATAGAGCATTTGACTATCGTTTTATTCATTTGTAATACGACAAATCATGACAAAAAGATTTTCCACAATAATACTTGTTAATATAATACTACTTATAGTTTTTATAGTATATTATTCTAAACGAAGCAAAGAACTGGACAACTTGGCTTTATATCAAAAAAAAATAGAACAAACGGATTCATTAAAGTGGCTAACATTTAGAAAGAAAGATACTATTGCATACAATAAACTACGTTCAATTTATTTAGATAAACCTAATGAAGGTGAATTTTTATTTTATTCAATTGTTTTGGCAAATAGATCACATTATCCACAAGCTTATTTTGATGTTTATCACGAGTTACGCTTCATAGAAAAAATGGAAAAGAATAAAATCTATAGTAGTAAAGAAACAAAGATGTTGATGATTGATTACTTAGTAAAAGGCGCTAAACTTGGTCATAGACAATCAATATACGAGCTTGGGAAATTATATATTGAAGGGAAAGACTTACCACAAGATATTACATTAGGAAAGAAGCTTATGTTTAGCTCCGGATTAGCTATTGAAAAAGATTCTGATAAAGAAATCAATCTTGAATAAAAATTTCTAAGAGCACACATTAATTAAAATCTTAGCAATTGAAACCGATTTAGAGATTAGCCTTATAAAATATTTAAATAAAAAAATGAAAAAGATAATTATAACAGTACTAATTTGTATAATGACCATAACCTCAATTTGGCTTTATTTTCATCATAAATATTGCAAATATGACTGGAATGAAGTACATTCATTAAACTATACTCGCCCTATTAACGAGTTAAAAGGACTTGTTACTGAAAAGAATGATAAAGAAGCATATGGAGAACTCCAGACAGCATATTTAAATGAGTTATATTATCCTGGAGAGTATGTCTTTTACTCTTTATTAATGGCTAACAAATGCCATACACAAAGGGCATATTATCGTGTCTTTTATGAATTGAGAAATGCTGAAATTCTTTTAGGAGAAGATTTTTATGACAAAGAGACAAGAACATTTATGCTTGATTATTTAAAAAAAGGAGCTACTCTAGGTGATAGACTGTGCATCAAAGAGCTTGGAGAATTATATATAGAGGGCAAGTATGTTCCTAAAGATACTAAACTAGGCAAGAAACTTATGGGTAGTATTGGATTTAAAAGTCAGAACAAATCAATCCTTTTGCATGAAAATCAGAAGTAAAAGAAATATGTGATTTTCATGCATTGGAAATAAATGGATGCTGACTTACCATAGCGATGAATGGTATTGATAAACTTTAATTGATATAATCCCTTTGTAAGACTTGTAAATTTGCATTGCAAATCTCCATAAGAAAGCACTAAATGTATAAACTAACCAATATAAGTATTATAATGAAGGAGGAGTATATAAAAAAGAAGATGCTGATAGATAAGCTCAAACTTTTCATATTTATAATAAGTCTCATCTTTGTGATAGCAAGTTGCAGCAAGCCATCATCTGGATTTGTATTGCAGAATTTTGAAGTTTCAAACCATAAATTGGATTCTTTAATAAATATACTAACATGTGAATATAAAAAAAAATACAAGGAAGAAGAAAGAAAGATTATTGTGCTTGAATTTTTAGTTAATGACTCTATCCCTGAATTTTGGTTCTCGTTCCATGAAAAAAATGAGTTAAGAGATTATTATATTTTTAATCAAAATAGAAGAGTAATTGGCTATTTATCTAAAAACAACTTTCAAATACTGTTGTTATCAAGAATAAATTCTAAAATTGAATTTGAGGAAGCTTTTAGTGCGTTCATTTATCCAACTGAAAAAAAACAAAGGTTTGATTATCTTTATTTTCCGGATAATCAATATAAATTATATGAAGAAATGGATATTGATGGTAAACGTGTTAAAGTTAGTTGTTGGCCGGAAACAACTGGTTGCCATAGGTATGGATATTATCAATTTATATATAAGAACAATAGATTTATTAATGCTAGAACATAAATCTTGCAGATATGATAAACAAAAATCCTCTTAAAGGTCAGATGAATATCTTTCAGCCGACTTTAATTAATAACTAAAGACACAACAGAAACTTTACATGCTATCAGTTAAAATAGATTAGAATATGAAAAAAGAACTTCTAATTATTCACTCTCAGGTTCATTAAAAAGTCATTTAAGTATTCAAGAAATGAATAAATATTTTTTTTTAATCATACTGGTCTTTTCAATATCTCAAAATAGCTTGGGAAAGAAAGGCTTTAAGAATCGAATTAATAATAAGAAAAAAGAATTAGTAATATTAGAAAAAGCTCTAAATCTTATTCTAAGTGAAAATAAGGACTATATTTACCAACATAAAAAGCTGATAGATGAGAAATGTCCTTTACTTATAAACGTTAATGAAGTAGAAGAATTTCAAGAGTTTAAATGTTTTTCTGCATATTTTTTAGATACAGGAATATCGGACTCAATTTTGCCTTCCTATATAGTAAAGAAGAAGGGGGTGTATTGCGCAATATATAAAAGAAATGGTGGCAACATGCTAAAAAAAGAAATTCCAAGAATTCTATTTAAGGAGTGTGAAGATAGTCAGCGTAACGAGAATTCTTGGATAGTTTTGATTTGTAAAAGCACCTTCAAATATGTAGTGGTAAATATTGGACAAATACCTTATAAAGCCATAAAACAATTTCAGAACTTCTCATGTAATCATGGAAATAATAAGTCAACTCAATATAAGATTGAAAAGGGAGTTGTTGACCATTTTATGATGGATAGTATAATGAGAAAGTAATAAATCAGATTTGGAGATAGCCAATAATCTTTTTAATTATCAATAAGAATAAAAATGATATTAGGGATAAGAAATAAACAAGATCAATAATAGTGTATGAAATGGGCAATTAAAATAATGAAAGTGAGCTTCTTGACGTTTTTGGCTGGAATAGTTTCTTATGGATTACTATTTATATTTTTAAAAGCATCTTTATCGGATCTATTAGGGTTGCTACCTTTTATACTATTTATTATATTAAATATAGTCTGTTCAAACATTCTCTTAGTCTTTCTTTTATATTTTACTGCACATTTTTTTCGGAATGATATAAAAAACAACTTGTTCCTATTTAAATATTTATTACTAGAAATTTTCCTTTTCTATATATTGCATTTTCTAGTCATATATATTACAGATAGTTTGTGGCTTCGGTTACTTATCCCATTTGCTGTTTTGTATGTTTTATGGTTAATTTTAATATTAATAATAAGTTTTCGTCATAAAGCAGGTTGATCTCAATTAAATAAAAGATAGCAATTTTACGGCTTATTTGTATTATTACTATATTTAGAATCATCAGGAAAATAACCGTTATAATAAAAAAAACAGAGAAAACCCCAATTAATAATGAAGATAACAAATAAAGAGATTGAAGCTGTATCTCAACTGGAAGCTTTCCAACGCTATGAATATTTTATAAAACGAGTTGCAGACTCTGAAAAAATGTACACTCTTGTTGATGAAAATGGAACTTTTGCAATAGCAGATATTGAAAATAGTGCTGTTTTATCAGTTTGGTCTGCTTCTGAGTTTGCAGAGGAGAATGTAGTTGATGAATGGAGAAGTTTTTCTGTTAAAGAGATAACTCTTGAAGAATTTGAAGAGGAGATAATCGACATGATTGAAAAAAACAATTGGGTAATGAATGTTTTCTCGATTAAAGGTAAATCTGGATTTATAGTCGATATTAATGAATTTGCGAAAGATCTTAGTATTGAAATGCAAAAATATCATTAATTCATGCCATCTTGTTGTTTATTTTGGGAGAAGGAGATCGATAGATTCACCGACAAATATGTATATCAATACTAAAAAACTTATTAAATCTAGTATTAAAAATTGATCAGAAATAACCAAAGAGTCAACAAGCCTTAGATTTCTATTAAAAGTAATTATATTGAATTATGAGAACAATACTTTTTATATTTGCAATCATACTTTGCTTAGGAGGATGTAACCGTCCTATGAATAGTAATTATGTTGTAAAAAAAGATAGTATAATTTTAAGTAATGCATTATCGAGAAAACTAGATATTTTGATAAATTTTAATAGTGACAAGACCCCTCACAAACTATTTGTAATACGTTTTGCCAATGTAGAGAACAAATCTTATGTAATTATGTATAAAACATATTTTTATCGAAAAGAATTTGTTGATGGATATTTTTTTAGAAACAAAAATCTTGTTGTTTTTTACAATATAAAAAAACTTAGAATGTTGAATGTTTTAAACAGTCACAAGTTGACTATATTTAAAGATTCTATTTCACACTATTTAGATATATCTAGCTGCAACATGCAATTTGAAGTATATCCAATAAAGTTTCAGATAATATCACCAGACAGCTTAAAGCAAATTAATGAAAGGGATTCTTTATTTAGAAAATTATAAATATTTTTTAATCAATAACCCTGTTTTGAGAAATTCAAAACAGGGTTATTGATATTCAGACACTAAATGAATTTGATACTTTATTGTATAAACAGTACTTAAAAAAAAAGTAATGTAAACTACAAATGTACTACTTAACAGTAATTCTTTAAAGATTATTCCTTCTCAATATAATCCCCATTAGCCTTAATAAGCTCAATAAGCTTTTCTACAGCTTCTTCTTCAGGGATATTCTTTTCAATACATTCTTTCTTCTTGTATAAGCTTATTCTGCCACGACCGGCACCAACATAGCCATAATCGGCATCGGCCATTTCTCCCGGACCGTTAACTATGCAGCCCATAATCCCAATTTTTAAACCGGTAAGGTGACTGGTTGCTGCTTTTACACGAGCTATGGTAGATTGCAGATCGAAAAGTGTTCGTCCGCACCCCGGACATGATATATATTCGGTTTTACTTGTGCGAATACGTCCGGCTTGCAAAATTCCGAATGCAATGCCATCGACTACTGAATGACTTAGCTCTCCTTGATTGAATATAAAAATACCATCGCAAAAGCAATCAAAGACAAGAGCTCCCATATCGGCAGCAGACTTTATCTGCAAGTCTTCTGAATCGTTTTCGGTATAGTATTGGAAGAATACAACCGGATGTTCACAACCGGCCGACATTAACTGATGTACCAATGCACGATGCTCGCCTAACTTGTTCTGATGGTTGCTCTGAGAAATGATAACAACGTTTTTCATTTCTTTCAATTCTTCCGCCAGCTCTTCTGTTAATGCCATAAATGGCAGGAAAAGGAAGTTTAGCTCTGCTTCCGAATTTCGGAGTGCATCAATGCTGTTAAAATTAAATGCCGGATAGGTATTTTCTTCTCCTTTCCACACATCGCCATCCAATATATAACCAACTTCCGAGATACATTTAGCCGGAAGTTCACGGCCTGCATAAATATAATCGGGGGTAAACAAAGGATTATAGTCTGTTTTGCCATCGAAACGCTCGGCAATTACCACAGGAAGGTTATCTCCACCAATGTTCTTAACAGCAAAGGTTTTTCGTCTTGAAGGAGAAAGATAATCAAATTCCGGAGCAGCAATGCCTGGTATATACTGATGGTCGGCTCTTACTGCAACATAATCAACAAGTTTGCGGGCTACAGGTATTTCGTATTCGGGATCTTCACTAAGAGATACGCGGATAGTATCGCCAATTCCATCTGAAAGAAGTGCACCAATCCCCAAAGCAGATTTTATTCTTCCGTCTTCACCATCTCCAGCTTCGGTTACTCCAAGGTGCAGCGGGAAGTTCATTCCTTCTTTCTCCATGGTAGCAACTAAAAGACGGACGGTTCTTACCATTACAACCGTATTGGATGCTTTTATGGAGATTACAACAGCAGTAAAGTTCTCTTCTACACAAATACGGAGAAATTCCATGCACGATTCAACTATACCTTCGGGAGTATCACCGTAGCGGCTCATAATACGGTCTGATAAAGATCCGTGATTAACGCCTATGCGGATTGCAGTATAGTTTTCCTTGCAGATATTCAGGAAAGGAACAAAACGATCGCGTATTTTTTGTAATTCCAAAGCATATTCCTCGTCAGTGTACTCCAGTTTCTTAAAAGTACGTGCGGCATCCACATAATTACCCGGATTAATCCTTACCTTCTCGGCATATTGTGCTGCCACATCGGCCACTTTAGGATTGAAATGAACATCGGCTACCAAAGGAACCATATATCCTGCTTGTCTTAAAGCGATATTTATATTCATCAGGTTCTCAGCCTCCTTTATACCTTGAGTGGTAAGGCGGACATACTCACCTCCGGCATCGACAATTCTCTTTGCCTGAGCCACACATGCTTCCGTGTCTTGTGTGGAAGTATTTGTCATTGACTGTATGCGGATAGGATTTTTATCTCCAAGAGGAGTACCTCCAATATTTACGGCTGACGATTCACGACGGGAATAATTAAAATAATCCATCTTTAGTCTGGTTAGGGGTTAATAGCCAACATGCCAACAGAAGCCACTAAAATGGTTTCTGTTGGCATGCCGGTTTACGAATTCAATTAATTAGTTTTAAACTGATACTTAACTTCCTTCAGCTCTTCATTGGCTTTTACAATTTTCTTCTTTAAGCCTTCTTTATAAGCTGCAAGTTTCAATTCAAGTTCCTTATCAGAAAGAGCGATCATCTGAACGGCTAGAATTGCTGCGTTAAGAGCACCGTTAATACCCACAGTTGCGACAGGAATTCCCGGAGGCATCTGAACAATAGCCAACAAGGCATCCATTCCCTCCAATGTAGACTTTATGGGAACACCAATCACAGGTATTGTTGTTGACGCTGCTATAACACCCGGAAGATGGGCTGCCATACCTGCGGCTGCAATAATAACCTTAATTCCACGCTCTTTTGCGTTCTTTGAAAATTCTTCTACGGCTTCGGGAGTACGGTGTGCAGATAATGCGTTTATTTCGAAAGGCACTTCCATGTCATTCAGGAAAGCTGCTGCTTTGTCCATAACCGGCAGATCTGAGGTACTGCCCATAATAATACTTACTACTGGAGTCATAATTTTATTTATTCATTAATTAAGTTACGATATGCTGACGCATCAAGCAATGAGTCGAACTCAGACAGATCTGATGGTTTTATTTTAATAATCCATCCTTTATCATAAGGTTCTGAGTTTACTAATTCAGGATTATCTTCCAAAGATCCGTTCATTTCAACAATTTCACCGGAAACAGGAAGGAATAAATCTGAAATAGTTTTCACTACTTCGATTGTTCCAAATACTTCTCCTTGAGCCAGGGTATCGCCTACACTTGGTATATCAACAAAAACAATATCACCCAATTGTTCTTGTGCATAGTCTGTTATACCTACGTAAGCAAATTCTCCATCTAAACGAATCCATTCGTGTTCGTTTGTGTACTTCAATTGTTCTGGAAAGTTCATAAGCGATGTTTTTTATAGTTATATAATTAAAGATATAAGATTCCTAATATAGCACAGACAGCTCCTACCGTAAAACCTGTCAAGACCTCAGGTAAAGTGTGATGCCTCAATATAATGCGAGCCGATCCTAATACTCCTGCCAATAATATAAACAGGCTTAACCAAATGGTAGGATTATAATTAAACAGAAAGCTAAATGCTATTAATCCTCCAATAACGCCTCCTATAGCAGTCATGTGTTCACTGATCTTCCATTTTATATTCACAACAATACAAATAACCATAGCCATAAGTGTTGCAAGTATAATTCCTGTCATATATCTGGGCAGACCTATTCTTATCATCATTACCAGACAAGAGACATAACAGATAATGGTTAACAGATAAGGAACAAAACGTTTTTTCCTGTCTCTGAATGCACCAAATCCCCACCCGTTGATTTTCCTGAAAAAGAAAATGGCTATCATTGGCAACAGAATAGTAAAAGCGTATACAATTCCCAATACAATTAGCCTGTAGGTTAAAGGGAGCATGCTCAGATAAGAGCAGAAAAATAAAACAAGGAACGCTAAAAATGGTACAACAAAAGGATTAAATATAGCAGATATAATTTTTGCTACTTTTATAACTTTATCATTATCTCTCATTACATCAATCTGTTTAATATTTATTTTCTAAGCCTTGCCACAGGTATATTCATCTGCTGTCTGTATTTGGCAACAGTACGGCGGGCAATGGGGAAACCTTCTTTTTTCAGAATCTCAGTCAATTCATCATCAGTTAAAGGTTTCTTCTTATCTTCGTTATCAATATGTTCTTTTAAAATTCTTCTAATCTCTCTGGATGACATTTCTCCACCATCTTCCGTAGTAAATCCTTCTCCGAAAAAGAACTTAAGAGAAAATATTCCAAAGTTTGTCTGTACGTATTTACTGTTACTTACACGAGATATTGTTGAGATATCCAAACCGGTACGATCTGCAATATCTTTCAGAATCATTGGTTTCAGTAAAGATTCGTCTCCTTCAAGGAAAAACGGTCGTTGCACATCAATAATAGCTTGCATCGTTGTGATGAGTGTATTTTGTCTTTGCTTTACCGCTTCTATAAAACCCTGAGCTGCATCAATTTTCTGTTTCAGAAAAAGCATTGCATTTTTAGAGTCTTTTGACTGATTCTGTTTATTTCGGGTGTGCTCATCCAACATATCCATAAAATTACGATTCATCCGCAATTCTGGAACATTTTTGTTGTTGAGATTTAATATAATAGTTCCATCGTCAAACGTATCTACAATAAAATCGGGTACAATTTGCTGCAGGTTTCTTCCAATAGCTTCGCCCATAGAGCTGCCCGGACGAGGATTTAGTTTGGTTATTTCCTGAAGTGCTTCCTGAAAATCTTCTTCAGAAAGGTTAAGCCTCTGCATAATTTTATCCCAATGCTTACGGGTAAATTCTTCATAACACTTTTCAATGATATTAATCTCATTTTGTTTTGTGTATGAATCTTCTTTCCGTTTTATCTGAATAAGCAGGCATTCCTGTAGATTTCGGGCACCAATACCGGCAGGATCAAAATCCTGGATAATATTAAGCACACTCTCCAGTTCTTTTTCACTAGCATCAATTCCACCATAAATTGCCAACTCGTCAGAAATATTATATAAGCTTTTTCTCAGAAGTCCGTCATCATCAAGAGAACCTATGAGATATTCGGCTAATTCAATTTGGTGCTCTGTCAGGTTACGTTCTCCTAACTGTTCTTTTAGAATTTCATAGAATGAAGTAACCTCAGAAAATGGAATATCTTCTGCACATTCCTCTTTTGAACGACTGCTTTCCTGAAGTTTATAATCGGGAATATCATCATCCGTGAGGTAATCTCCCAAAGAATAATCTTCGTTTGAGTCTGAAAAAGAATCATCATCCAGACCGTTTTTATCTAAATTATCATCAGCAGAGCTATCAGGTTCTCCTTCTTCGAGAGCCGGATTTTCAAGAATCTCGGCACGAATACGATCTTCCAGTTCCACCGCTGGCAATTCCAGCAGTTTAACAACCTGAATTTGCTGCGGTGAGAGGGTCTGCACCTGCTGCTGAGACTGTATCTGATGAGTACCTTGGGCCATTCTTAATTATTTAAACCTTTGAATTTTTAAATACGATACAAATTTAATGAATAGTTCGATATAGTATACCATTCCGGATTTATTTGTTGCCACAAAATATTACAAAGATCTAATACTTAAAGCTACTGCCTCCTAAGAACTCTCTTAAAAGAGAAGTTGGCGGAATCTCTTTTTCCTGTATCGGCACAAAATACTTGATAAACTTCAATAACCGATAAGCCTCTGCATATTCCGGACAATTGCGGGGCACTCCTGTTAAAACCGGCTCTACAAAGCGCCGTAACACTGCTATTTCAAATAATAATGCAGAATTAAACATCACATCCGCATTCTCCTGATAAGGGAAAATCCACTTATCTTCTCCGGCTCTCACACTCGGCCAGCGAGAAATCGTTTCTCTGGCAGAATATCCACGGTAATTACTATCCCGGATAATTCTACGAATCAAACGATTATCGGTAGTAGGAATCCAGTTATGATCGTCCAATGATATGGTTGTCAATGCCGAGACATAAATTTTAAACTTATTCTTTGCAGGAATAAGAGGTGTCAACTCCGGATTTAAAGCATGGATTCCCTCCAGTATAAGTATTGTATTGGACTCTATTCTAAGTTTATTTCCTTTATACTCTTTTCTACCCAAAGCAAAGTTGAAGGTAGGTATTTCAACCTCTTCTCCTCTTAGCAATGCCTCGAGATGGGCATTGAAAAGTTTCAGGTCTAGAGCATAGAGCGATTCATAGTCATAGTTACCCTTTTCGTCCAAAGGAGTTTCTTCTCTATTCACAAAATAATCATCCAGCGAAATGGAATATGGTCTAAGACCGTTTGTCATAAGCTGCACCGACAAGCGTTTACAGAATGTTGTTTTACCAGAAGAAGATGGACCTGAAATAAGTACCAGTCTCACTTTCCCTCCGTTTTCTCTTCTCTGATAAATAGTGTCGGCAATCTGAGCTATCTTTTTTTCTTGCAGTGCCTCGGCCACATTAATAATGTCTGTTGCATGTCCTTCATTGCAAGCCACATTAAAATCGCCAACATTATTCATGTCCATAATATCGCTCCATTTAAGATATTCTTTAAAGACATCAAGCATTTTTTCCTGCTTAACAACTTCTTCAAGAACATTAGGGTTTTCTCTGCTTGGGATACGAAGGAGCAAGCCATCATAGTACTTCACAACATCAAACAATTTGATATCTCCGGTACGAGAAAGAAGACTTCCGTAATAGTAATCAATATAATCGCCAAGTGTATAATAGTATGTATAGATTGATCCAGACGTTTCGAGCAACTTGACTTTATCCATCATATTACGCTCAGTAAACAGTTTTACGGCTTCTGTAATATGACACTCAGTGCGACGAAAAGATAGGTTTTCATCTATAATCTCTTGTATCCGGATTTTAATGCGTTCCACATCTTCGGATGTTACGGCACGACCAAGAAGAAGGTTACAAAAATATCCTTTTGAAACCGGGTGTTCCAGAAGGATCTTTCCATTCGGGAAAACATCAGCCACTGCCTTACAAAGAACAAAGCACAATGAACGAACATAAGTTCGCATACCCGATAAATCTCTGAAATCGAGAAACTCAATGTCTTTATTATTATAAACACGGAAATTCATACCTTCGGCACGGTTATTAACCTTGGCACTTAGCACCGGATAAGGGAAGTCCAGATTAAACCCTTTAAATATGTGCATCAGTGAACTTCCTATTGGAAAATCTTTATAAGTATTATTATTCTGGCAATATATTCTGACTGTTTCTGTCATACGATTCATTTTTTAGATGGCTAAATATATTATATAATAACAAAGGAGGCAATTAACAGGCTAATGATTTAAATGTTAAGACCTCCTTTTTATTATTTTTTAAAGCTCGTAAATAAATTCTCTTATCAATTCCGGAAGAAAAGAGAAAATTAAACTAGGCATTAGCTTGTCCAGTTAAAAGCCTAACGAACTCACTCATTCCCTCAGAAGCAACCTTACGGATTACATGAATCTGATGATGATTAGTATTTACTGTTACTTCATTAGGATCGACAAGGTATACCGGAGTTTTAAAAGGAACATAGCTTAGTAGACCTGCAGCCGGATATACATTCAAAGAAGTTCCTATTATCAGAAAGATATCGGCTTCCTGAACATACTGGATAGCTTCATCAATTTTAGGAACAGCTTCACCATACCAAACAATATAAGGCCGGTATTGAGATCCATCGGGAGCTAAGTCTCCAACTTTTATATTATATTCATCGGGAGACAATTCCTTTACGTATCTTTGATCATAAGGAGAATAAGAAGAGCACACTTTAGTTAGTTCTCCATGAAGATGAATCACCTTTGTACTTCCTGCACGTTCATGAAGATCGTCTATATTCTGAGTAACAACAGTTACATTAAATTCTCTTTCCAGCTCAGCAATCAGTTTATGTCCCTTATTAGGTGATGAAGTGAGCAATTGCCGGCGCATATTATTATAAAAATTCAGTACTAATTCCGGATCCGAAGCATATCCTTCAGGAGTGGCAACCTGTTCAATCGGATATTTGCCCCACAGCCCGTTAGCGCCCCTAAATGTGCTACCACCGCTTTCAACACTTATCCCTGCACCCGATAAAACAACTAGTTTTTTCATAAAAGTACCCTCCTATTTAAACGTTTTTACAAAAATAATAAAAATAAAAGCATAAAAGAAGATTCATTCAAATAAAACTCTTATTTTTGTGTGCTACTTTGTAAGCTTTTGACTCTTAGTCGGGTTTAACAAAGAGCCTATTGATAACACTTATAATTTAAGAATGGATAAATTTAGTTATGCTATCGGCTTAGGTATAGGCCAAAACCTTCTGAGCATGGGCGCTCAAAATATCAATGTTGATGACTTTGCTAACGCTATAAAAGCAGTTCTGAATAACGAAGAACCAGCAATGTCTCACACAGAAGCCCGAGAAATTGTTAATAAATATTTTGCTGAACTTGAGAACGAGATGAATGCTTCCAATATTGAAAAAGGAGCTTCATTCCTTGAAGAAAACAAGAAAAAAGACAATGTAATAACATTGCCTAGCGGATTGCAATACGAGGTTCTTACAGAAGGTACAGGAAAAAAAGCACAAGCAACAGATCAGGTAAAATGCCATTACGAAGGAACATTGATTGATGGTACCTTATTTGATAGCTCAATAAAGAGAGGCGAACCTGCCGTATTTGGTGTTAACCAGGTTATCCCAGGATGGGTAGAAGCTCTACAATTAATGCCGGAAGGTTCTAAATGGAGACTTTATATTCCTTCTGATTTAGCTTATGGAGCTCGTGGAGCCGGAGAAATGATTCCTCCTCACAGCACATTAATCTTTGATGTTGAATTAATTCAAGTTTTATAATAAACACTTTAAAAGCAAAATGAAAAAAGTTAGTATTTTTATGGCTATTGCTGCAGCAGCAACTCTTGCTTCTTGTACAGGTAAAGGCCCAAAAGCAAATCTTAAGACAGACATCGACTCTTTGTCTTATTCTATTGGTATGAGCCAGACTCAAGGTTTAAAAGATTACTTAGTACAAAGAGTAGAGATGGATACTGCCTATATGGATGAATTCATCAAAGGATTAAACGAAGGCGTTAAAGAAACTAGCAAGAAGAAAGACGCTTACTATGCTGGTCTTCAGATTGGTCAACAAATCAAGAATCAAATGATTAAAGGTGTCAACAAAGAATTGTTCGGAGCAGATTCGACTAAAACAATCAGTGTTGATAACTTCATGGCTGGTTTCGTTGCAGGAACTTTGGGCAAAAACCAAAAGATGACAATGCAACAAGCTCAGGAATATACTCAGAAGAATATGGAAGCTATTAAGGCAAAATCAATGGAAAAGGCTTACGGTGCAAACAAAAAAGCCGGTGAAGATTTCCTTGCTGCCAACAAAGCAAAACCAGGTGTTGTAACAACAGCTAGCGGACTTCAATACAAAATTGTAAAGGCTGGTACTGGAGCAACTCCTTCAGATACTTCTAAAGTAAAAGTTAACTATAAAGGTACTTTAATTGACGGAACAGAATTTGACAGTTCTTACAAACGTAAAGAACCTGCAACATTTGTTGCTAATCAGGTAATTAAAGGATGGACAGAAGCATTGAAATTAATGCCTGTTGGTTCAAAATGGATTATCTATGTTCCTCAGAATCTTGCTTATGGTTCAAGAGACGCAGGTCAAATCAAACCATTCTCAACTCTTGTTTTTGAAGTTGAATTGCTAGAAATTGTTAAGTAATTAACACGCAAATATATTAGCGAGGGATGTTCTTTCAGAACATCCCTTTTTCTTTTTCATATCGTAAAAAACGAATAATTAGAAAGTGAGTTTTGATTTTTCTTAGATAATTGATAGGTAAATTAAAATATTTATCTATATTTGCTTACTATTTGATACAAATAGAGAACTTATTAATCAATTCATATGGAAAAGATAGACAATCTTGACAGACAGATTCTGGAGATAATCTCACAGAATGCTCGTATTCCTTTTAAAGATGTCGCTGCAGAATGTGGCGTTTCACGCGCAGCCATTCATCAGCGTGTGCAACGATTGATAGATCTGGGTGTTATTGTCGGATCTGGATATCACGTAAACCCAAAAAGCTTAGGTTACAGAACTTGTACTTATGTAGGAATCAAGCTCGAAAAGGGTTCTATGTATAAAAATGTAGTAGCTCAGCTAGAGAAGATTCCAGAAGTTGTAGAATGTCATTTCACAACCGGTCCTTACACAATGCTTACCAAAGTATATGCATGCGACAATGAGCACTTAATGGAACTGCTGAATTCTAAAATGCAGGAAATACCAGGTGTTACCGCTACTGAAACATTGATTTCTCTGGAACAAAGTATTAAAAAAGAAATTCCAATCAAAATACAAAAGAACCTAGCGGATGATTGAATTGCTTAATTCATACCATCTTACAGGACTTGTAATTGGCATTTGTACTTTCCTCATAATCGGACTCTTTCATCCCGTTGTGGTTAAAGCTGAGTATTACTGGGGAACAAAATGCTGGTGGATATTCCTGTTATTAGGGATTGTTGGTGTTATTGCCTCTTTCTCTACTGAAGATATATTTCTTTCTTCGCTATCAGGTGTATTTGCATTCTCTTCTTTCTGGACTATAAAAGAAGTTTTTGAACAGGAAGAAAGAGTAAAAAAAGGATGGTTTCCGAAAAACCCAAAACGAACATACAAATTCTAAAAAGGATGCCTTATGGCATCCTTTCTTTTTATAATCAGCAAAGGGCTGTTAGATGGCCTAATCCTTGTCCCGCAAAAGCTATAAGCGCAGCTATCAGAACTCCCAGAATAATATAAATCAAAAGAAAAGGGAAATAGAGCACATAGGTATAAACTGTTCTTTTGATTGTTTTTCTGATACCTCCCTCAAACAAATGATAAAAGAAGTACAATGTTACCAAAAAGTAAACTATCCAGGTAATATTTTCCCAACCGGATAAATAAGAAGAGCCCTTCAACAAAAGTTCAACCGGCATAAAGAGAATTGAAATAATAATATATAAACTGGAAAGATAAGCACCACCAAAAAGATATTCCACGAAATTATAATTGTATGCTCCCGCTTTCCGAAAAGCAATCTTCGTAGCCAGAATAAACGGGGGAATAATAAAGATATTCATGAAAGCATAATTCTGTGACAGGTGGTTTATTATAAATTCCAGCATATTAATAAAAGTCTTGTTCAGCTGAATAGGCGCTCCATTACCTAGCACGATTCTAAAAATTCCATCGGAATGTTTTGCACCAGCTTTCACGGTTTCAACAACTTCAGGAGTTAACCAATGATGAAGAAGACCATAAATTGCAGAAAGAATAATAAGCAAAGGGAAGGGCTGGAAATACTTAACTCGCTTACAATTTATATAATTCAGCACCAGCTCTCCCGGATTAATAAACAGCATTTTAATGGTATAAAAGAAACCTTTATCTACATGGAGGAATCCATGCATCAATGTTTCCACCAATGACTTATAGGTTAATCTGTCAGCGCTGGCTTTCTGACCACAATTATTGCAGAATTTACCTTCGAACTCGTTACCGCAGTTCTTACATGTTAATTGAGACATTCTTATGCTTGTTAAAATTAAGCCACAAAAATATCAAATTTTATTGAATTATATTACTTTCGTTAAAAATACTCTTTACAATTTAGTTTACCCCTTAAAGCTCCTAAAGCATTAAAGGCCAATGCCTCCATCTCATCTTCACCGGGGAACACATAAACCGGGGCAATAAAAGCGATATATTCCTTAAGTTTATTAATGCAATAATCGTTGTATGAAATACCTCCGGTAAGAAGAATAGCATCTACCTTCCCGTGAAGTACTACGCTCATGGCACCAATCTCTTTGGCTATATTATAAATCATGGATTTCAGCACAAGCTCAGCCCTTGCATCTCCTTCACTAATTCTTTTAACCACATCCCGTGCATCGGTTGTTCCTAAATGAGCCATCAATCCGCCCCTACCGGTAATCATCTTTTTAATCTCTTCCTGGGTATAATCGCCACTAAAGCAAAGATCAACCAATTGTCGGGCAGGAAGCGTTCCTGCTCTCTCGGGCGAAAACGGACCACTGCCTTCAAGGGCATTATTTACATCAATAACCCTTCCCTGTCGGTGGGCAGCCACGGAAATACCTCCGCCCAAATGGGCTACAACCAAATCAAGTTCTTCGTACTTTTTATTAACGGAACGAGCATATTTACGAGCTATCGCCTTATGATTAAGAGCATGAAAAACAGACTTACGCATCATTAATGGAGAACCCGACAGGCGAGCCACATCTTCCAGTTCGTCTACAACTACCGGATCGGCAATGTATGCTTTGCAACCAGGGATAAGAAGAGCAATGTCTTCGGCCAGAAGTCCTCCAAGATTACATGCATGCTGCATAGTAGCATTCCGAAGATCGTTCTTCATAGCCTCATTCACCTCATATACACCGCTGGCAATTGGCTTAAGTAATCCGCCACGGCCAACAATTGCGGCAAAATCTGAGAACAGATTTTCTTTTTTAAGCTCATCAACAATTAATTCCTTTCGGTAATCGTACTGGGAAAGGATTGTAGGAAAATGAGACAGAGCCTCGGGTGAATGATAGAATGTTGTTACAAAAAGACGGTTTTCGTTCTCGTACACTGCTATTTTTGTAGAAGTGGAACCGGGATTAATCGCAAGAATTCTCATAAATTAGTCTTTGTTACATGTAAGGCAAGCCATAGCAATACTATAATACTTTGAGAGTCCACAATCGCTTCTGGAAGGCAATACTACAGGACAAGAAGGACCTTGTAACAGTCCGGCCATAGTAGCATTTGAAAAAAGAGAAACACCCTTATAAAAAGCATTTCCAGATTCAATATTAGGAAAGATCAGCACATCGGCTTCTCCATCTATAGGGGAAGCAATACCTTTTATATCGCCACTCGCCTTTTCGCAAGAGGTTCTAACATCAAGCGGTCCGTCGATAATAACATCTCCAAACTCTCCGGCTTCTGCCAGTTCCACTATATTCACATAATCGAGCGAATGAGGAAACTTGGCACTTACCTTTTCAGTGCAATGAATCAAAGAGATTCTGGGCTGTTCAATACCAAAGCTGTGACAAGTATGGATAGCATACCAAATCATTTCGATACGCTGTTGTAAAGTGGGACGGGGAATTACTGCCGCATCCGAGAAAAAAAGCAGTTTATCGTATGTAGGAATCTGCATAACAGACAGGTGAGTAAGCACTTTACCCTGAGGCAACAAGCCCTTTTCCTTGTCTAATATGGCACGTAATAGATTATCCGTATTGATAATTCCCTTCATCAGAATATCTGCACCACCTTCACGAACAATCCGTACGGCTTCACGTGCTGCTTCATCAGAATCTTCTATGTGAATAATCTTCACAAACTCAGGATACTTCTTCAAAGCCTGATACTTATCAAGGATGGAAGAATCTCCGATCATAAGAAGTTCGGCTATTCCCTCTTCAACTGCTCGCGTAATTGCATACTCCGTATTAGGATCGTTAGCACAAACCACAGCAATCCGCCTACGCTTCTTCAGCGTCATTAAATGAGCTGTCAATTGATCAAAACTTTTAATTGGTTCCATAGTCCTGTGATTTTTAGCAAATATGCAAAAAAAGATTGATATTTGTACTACTTATCCCAAAATATCAATCAAAAAGAAAGTTCAATTTGAGTATTCATCCTTAAAAAGCCTCCTTTAATAACAATATGATACTTTTAGAATGCTTAAATCATTAAAAAGTATATCTTTTTAAAAGGCACTAAAGCAAATTACAAAATAGTGTAGAGCTTATAATATTAAAGTCTACAGCTTTTTAGATTTTGGTCTACAATAAATTAAAAAGTATTGATGAATAAACTACTTAGCATTCACTATTTCCGGCATAGAATAACCTATAATAAAATTTTAGTGTACATTTGTACAAAAAGAAATATATGAGAACTATTCAATTTCCACCTTATCTTCAGGAAGGGGATAGGGTTACAATAATATCGCCTGCCGGCAAAATAGACAAGAACTTTCTAAAGGATGCCAAAAAGGCTCTTGAGTCCTGGGGATTGGAAGTAGTAATTAGTAAACATGCAGCAGGAGAAGCCGGACGGTTTTCGGGATCTGTAAAACAACGTACTGCCGATCTTCAGTCGGCAATGGATGATGAAAGTACAAAAGCAATTCTTTGCAGCCGTGGTGGCTACGGGGCTATTCACCTCATCGATCAGATAGACTTTACAAAGTTCCGTGAAAATCCGAAGTGGTTACTGGGGTACAGTGACATCACTCTACTTCATGAATTATTCCAATACAATGGTTTTGCTTCGGTACATTCGCCCATGGCAAGGCACCTTTCTGTAGAGCCCAAAGACGATATCTGCTCTTTGCACCTCAGGAATTTTCTGTTTGGAGAATTACCCACTTATCAGTCTCCCAAACATAAACTAAATATTAAGGGAACTGCAAAAGGAACTCTCCGTGGTGGCAACCTCTCTGTGCTGTACGGACTTAGAGGTACTCCTTACGATTTTCCGGTAGAAGGAACAATTCTTTTTATAGAAGACATCGGAGAAAGGCCTTATCATATAGACCGGATGATGAATAACCTGAAAATTGGCGGCGTTCTGGAAAAGCTTTCGGGCTTGATTGTAGGACAGTTTACTGAATACGAGGAAGATCTTTCAATAGGTAAAGAGGTGTACGAAATGATTGCCGACATGGTGAAACCATACGGCTACCCTGTATGCTTTAATTTTCCTGTTGGCCACGTGGTTAATAATGTGCCACTTATCTGTGGTTGCGAAACAGAACTAACGGTTGGAAACAACGGTGCTGAATTAATATTCAAATAGTTATAGCCAATCCGTTGTATTTTGTGAAATCTACATAGGAAATGAAATTAATCTCCCGAAAGATTTGTACTTTTGGATCCGAAAAAATAAAGTAACACAAGAAGAATGAAAAGAAATTATTTCATGCTTGTCACTGCAGCTCTGCTGTTTGGCTGCGCGTCATGCGGTAACAGTAATAAATCTGCCATGAATCAAACAGAGGAAACAACAGTTGTAAAGGCACCGGATTTTGATGCAGACAGCGCCTACAATTACGTGCAAGCACAGGTTGATTTTGGTCCACGAGTACCAAATACCAAACAACACGTGGCTTGTGGAGAATATCTTGCAAAGAAACTTGCGTCAACGGGTGCAAAAGTCACAGACCAATATGCCGACCTGACTGCTTACGACGGAACAATTCTGAAAAGCCGAAACATCATAGGATCCTTTAATCCTGAGACAAAGAAGCGTGTACTTCTTTTTGCTCACTGGGATACACGCCCATGGGCCGACCAGGATAAAGATGAATCAAAACATCACACTCCTATTCTTGGAGCCAACGATGGCGCCAGCGGTATTGGTGTATTACTTGAAATTGCACGCCAGTTAGGTAAAAAAGCCCCTTCAATTGGAGTAGACATCATTTTCTTTGATGCCGAAGATTATGGAACACCCGAATTTTATAATGGAGAACATAAAGAAGAAAGCTGGTGTCTGGGAACACAATACTGGGCAAACAATCCACATGTAGAAGGATATAATGCTCGTTTTGGTATTCTTCTCGATATGGTGGGAGGCAAAGGAGCTACATTCTATAAAGAAGCTTACTCAAGCGAGTTTGCAAAATCTACAGTAAAGAAAGTATGGGACAAAGCCAACTCAATGGGATACGCAAGTTATTTCATCGATCAGGATGGCGGACGTGTAACAGACGATCATTTGTTTGTAAACAGGATTGCAAAGATACCAAGCATCGATATTATTCCTACCGACTTAAGTGCTCCTGAGGGAGGTTTCGGTTATTTCTGGCATACAACTGATGATAACATGAGTAATATAGATCGTTCAACACTCAAAGCTGTGGGACAAACAGTACTTGAGGTTGTATATAATGAAAAATAAATTTAGAAAAAACAGATAAATATGACCATTAATGAATTACAAGATCAAGTCATTGAAGAATTTAGTGACTTCGACGACTGGATGGACAAATATCAACTATTGATAGACCTGGGAAATGAGCAGGAACCACTTGAAGAACAATATAAAACAGAACAAAACCTTATTGAAGGCTGTCAAAGCCGCGTTTGGCTACAGGCTGATATGGTAGACGGTAAACTGATGTTTAGGGCCGAGAGCGATGCGCTGATAGTGAAAGGAATTATTGCTTTGCTTATAAAGGTAGTATCAGATCATACACCAGACGAGATATTAGACAGCGAACTCTATTTCATAGATAAGATAGGATTAAAAGAACACTTATCACCAACAAGAAGCAACGGATTGCTTTCCATGGTGAAACAGATGAGAATGTATGCGTTAGCATTCAAAACAAAAGGAGGAAACTAAGTTTTCCTCCTTTGTTCTTTTATCAATATTACCAGAAATGTCAGAAAAATAATGCCTGTAGCTGCTACCGCAATATATCCCCAGGAAAAACTCCAGGTAAGAAATGAAAGTGCAAAAAGAAAGGTAGAAGCGATTAATGATATTATATCTCTTTTCAATCTACCTTTTTGCCTTAATCTGTTATGAATCTGCTCTTCATCTATAAGCAACTCACACCCCACAGAGCGAATAAGCATCTGCATCATTGATGGTGTTATGGCATTTGCATCATATTCCACTTTCATCAGCATATTCGAAGGATTCACAGAGACTCTTAAGACTCCAATCTGAGATCTTATAATACGCTTTAGCCATTGGGCTTTTTCTTTATGTCTTATATTCTCAATGAGAAATACACTTCTTGTTATCGTATCCATACCTCTAAATAATTATTATAGAAACAATATTAAAAGCTCTCAAATTCTGTTTAATATTCTAAAGGTAATAATAATTTTCAGAATTCCGAGATAAGAATTATTTTTTATAAAAAAATTGAAGTATCAGGAATATTGGCCATATATAGGTCAACAAAGAAATGAGCAATAAAGTTCAATAGAGGGATATTATAAGACAGGATACATAGCAATAAAATCTATACAAAATTAAACTGCAATCTTTTAATCAAGAGGCATTTGAGATTCAAAAATCTTCTCAACATCTTTCTTATCCTGATGAAGCTGAGCCTTCAAAGCTTCGATGCCGCTAAACTTAATCTCCGGGCGCATACGCTTAATAAAAGTCAGGTGGATGTTTTTGTCATAAATATCATCCGAGAAATGGAGGATGTTTACTTCAAGAGTACGGTTGGTTCCATTATGTACGGTAGGACGAACACCAATATTAAGCATTCCTATATACTCTTTGCCTTCTACAGAGACGCGTACTGCATAAACTCCGTCGGCAGGAATAATCTTACCTGATGTAATGGCTATATTAGCGGTAGGGAAGCCAATAGTACGGCCAAGCTGAAATCCTTTCTCAACAACGCCGTCTAAGTAGTAATGATATCCTAGATAAAAGTTGGCTTGATCAAGATTCCCGGATATGAGAGCGGCACGTATTACAGAAGATCCTATTTTTTTATTCTCAATGGAAAGCCCTTTCGCATGCAATACATCCATACCAATCTCTTTACCATACTGGCAATATTCATTAAAGCCCTCACTACGATTATGACCAAAACGATGATCATAACCAATTATCAACGATTCAACTTTAAATTGATTTTTCAAAATATCGGCCATAAAGTTACGAGCTGTTAAAGCAGAAATCTCAGGAGTAAATTCTAAAAGGAAACAATAGTCGACTCCTGTATTACTTAACAGCTCTACTTTTTCTTTAAACGTAGAAAGTAAGTCTAACTGATAGTTTGCATCAATCACTTTACGAGGATGCACAGGAAAAGTTATTAACGCAGTACGAAGTCCCTTACTTGCAGCAACGGCTTTTACCTGTTCTATGAGATAGCAATGTCCTTTATGTACCCCATCAAAGAATCCTATCGTTGCAACACATGGTTCAATTGCATAATCTTTTGGATCGCAAATGATCTTCATATTCTGATTATTTAAAGATATGCCCCCAATCTTCCTGATCTTTGGGAGTATATGTATGAATACCTAGCGATTCTGCCGTCTTACAATTAGCAGCAGAGTCGTCTATAAAAAATGTTTCTTCAGCCCTTATACCAGTTTCAAGCAAAACCGTCTGAAATATTTCTTTGGAAGGTTTTAGCTGATGTAACTGATATGAGAGGAATATCTTCTCGAAAAAAGCTTCAGCGGTGAGGTTTTTATAGGAGAAGAAACGCTCACAGGACATTTCCCAATGAATCTGATTGGTATTGCTCAACAAGTAAACAGAGTAACGTTCACGAAGATTTAGCAACAAATCTAGCTTATAAGAAGGAACGCTAACCAGAAAACTATTCCAGGCATCGTCAATCTGGCTGTCGGTAATATCTTTACCGGCAGCTTTTCTCAACTCTTCATGAAATATATCTGTTGTTATATCCCCATTCTCAAGATCTTTAAGAAGTCCAAGCTGATAATAAGGGTTCAACATCTCCTCGATACAGTCTGCACCAATCTTTTTAAATGAATTTATGCATCGTGAACGATCTAAATCAACCAATACCCCACCAAAGTCTATAATCAGATTCTTTATATTATCATTCATTGTTACTTGTTATTCAAACGTCTTACAAAGCGGAACAGTTCGCCAGCCCACAAAACAATGGATGTTAAACCAATTATTTTAATCCATGTTTGCAGATCAAGAGGTTCTGTACGGAAAACGTCTCCACCTAATTGAACAATCAGAATCTGTCCGATAAGAATAATCAATAATACAAGTATTGTTCCGTATGATTTTGAAAGACCTTTAAATGAGCTATCATTCGTTCCAAATACTCTTGCATTAAACAGATTCCAGAATTGAAGCATTACAAATGTTGTGAAGAAGATAGTCAGGTTCTGCACAGTCATTACTCCGTCATCACCTGTATTATATACAATCATTCCCAGCAAAAGAACTAGCAAAGTTGTTCCAAGACCCAGAATGTTATAACGCATCTTCTTAGTAATTATAAAATCGGAGCTCTTGCGTGGCTTTTCTTTCATTACATCAATGCTAGGCGGAATTGAAGCCAAGGCCAATGCCGCAAAGGTGTCCATTATAAGATTTACCCAAAGCATCTGAGTAACTGTCAAAGGAAGCTCTGTACCAACAAATGCACCTAGCAATACAATAAGCAAGGCTATAAAATTGATTGTCAGCTGGAATACAATGAATCGCTGTATATTCTTATACAGTGAACGTCCCCACATCACTGCTGTACTTATACTGTTAAATGAATCGTCAAGCAATGTAATATCACTAGCTTCTTTAGCCACCGACGTACCTGTTCCCATAGAAAGTCCCACTTGAGCATGGTTCAAGGCAGGAGCATCATTTGTACCATCACCGGTAACTGCAACAACAGCACCTTTTTGCTGTAATAACTGTACCAGGCGTTGCTTATCCGTAGGGCGGGCACGAGACATTATCTTCAAGTCGAGTACACGATTCAATAATTCTTCATCACTAAGTTCTGCAAAGCCAGCACCTGTAATATGATTCCAATCAGTGTCGGCTTCTGTCCACAGACCAATCTGACGAGCAATCTCTTTAGCAGTTCCCGGAGTATCACCAGTCACGATCTTCACATCAATTCCTGCCGATTTACACTTTTCTACTGCAGCCGGAACATCCAAACGAATAGGGTCGGATATTGCAACTACTCCAAGGAAGTTAAGATCGTTACCAGCTGCCAGGTCAACGCAGTCATTAGAAGAATCGGCATCAACAATCTTATAGGCAAAGCCTAACGTACGCATTGCCATATTTTGATATGCCAGCAATTGAGCTTCCACTGTTGGACGATATTCTGAAGCACTAACAGTTTTATCAACTAAAATAACTTGCTTACATTTTCCTAATACAATTTCAGGGGCACCTTTCACAAATAATATTTTCTTATCAAGAAGTGAAGATTGCACTAAAGTAGCCATGAACTTTCTTTCGGTTGAGAAAGTTAACTGGTCATAGACCTTTGCATCTTCTCTTAATTCGAGATAGTTCACACCTTGTGAATTCAGCCATAACAATAATGCTACCTCAGTTGGGTTACCAACACCTTTTGGCTTAGAACCAGCTTCTCCATTTTCAAGAAATGCCGTAGAGTTTGCACTAATACCTTCCTTAATCAGATTACTAATTTCATCATCAGCCAATTTTCCGCTTTCTTTCAAACCATAGAATTTGGTTTCGTGCACCTGCATCAAGTTCTGAGTAAGAGTTCCTGTTTTATCTGTACAAATAACAGTTACAGCTCCCATTGTTTCGCAAGCATGCATCTTACGAACAAGGTTATTGGTAGAAAGCATACGGCGCATGTTTAATGCCAGACTAAGTGATACACTCATCGGTAAACCTTCCGGAACAGCTACTACGATTAAAGTAACAGCCATCATAAAGTATTTAAGCACAATTTGGAAAAGCGCTATATAAGCCTGCCAGTTATCTGTTTCTGTTGAATTCAGGCCATAAGCCATAAAAGCAATAACTGCAATTAATACAGCAGACGCAATACCTGTCAGCGACCAGAACCAAGATGGTTTCTTATTTATTGAATAGGAAAATTTATGAGGCATCCACATTTTAATTGCAGCAATCATCAATCCAACAATTGCAGCAATAGAAATGATCTTTGGTCCGATAAGGTTATCATATAAAGTACCCTGATACTCTACAGAGCTAATGAACAAAGCATCTTTGATAAAGAAAACAAGGAAAGTAGCAAGAGCTACAGAGAAACCAATTGTTCCGATAAATTGTGCAAGCTTAGACAATTGAATATTTAACGGAGTAGGCTCCTCACTCTTTTCGGTAGATTGTTTGGCAACTTTACCAATCTCTGTGGCATCACCAACACGAAGAACTATCATTATTCCATGACCATCAACAACAGTTGTACCACGCATTACCATGTTGGAAGCATAGGTTGCTTCTTCATCAAAGCGAGATTCATCAATTGTTTTCTCAACAATAGGTTCACCTGTCAGGTTAGATTCATTAACCTGCATAGATATGGCTTCAATCAATTCACCATCAGCAGGAATCTCTTCGCCGGTTTCAAGCATGATTATATCACCAACTACTACGTCTTTACGAGGAATTTCAAATACTTTGCCGTTACGAAGAACTTTAACTGCAGTTTCTTCGTTGACCGCATTCAGCAAGTCAAACTTCTTACCTGCATCATACTCAAAATAAAAGCCAATTCCGGTTGCCAGAAATATAGCAAAGAATATACCAATTGTTTCTGCATATTCGTTTTCTATAATTGAAATCAGCAATGAAAACACTGCAGCAACGAGCAATACACGAACAATAGGATCTTCGAACTTTTCAAGATAAAGTTTCCAGAGAGAAGGTCGTTTAGGAGGAGTTAATAAGTTAACACCATTCTTTTCACGACTTTCAATAACCTGCTGGTCATTTAACCCAATGTGATAATAATCATTCTTCGATGCAGCCATATTAATTTAATCTAGTTAATTTCTTTTCATAATCGCCGGTCTGTAATATTTCAACAGCCTTTTTTACACTCTCGTTTGTAGAGTTCATTACATGATAGTACTCGTTCATATCCCAAAGATCACGAGCAATAAGAGCCTTTAACTGAGCTTTTATCAACGACTCGGAAACCTTAAGCTGTTCTTTATTCAGTTCCACTTTGGCTTCTGTACCCATCGCTATCAGGTTGTCCATCATAGAACTGCTTATCTCAAAATTATTATTGAAATCAGTGAACGATTTGTATTTGCCAAGCAATTCTTTACGATGATTTTCAATATATTTCAGTGTCATTTTCAGGACAACACCTTTTGCTACAAGATTACGATGATAATCTGTATAAAGAGTTGTATCAACAGGTACAAAATAGTCGGGCATAATTCCACCGCCACCATAAACAATTCTTTCAAATTTCTTTGTTTTACATTTCAAAGAATCAGGGAAGTGAATGCTATCAGAATTCATCATCTCACCTTTATTGTATCGGTTAATTAAATCCATATTGTACTTTTCAATACTTTCATAAGGCTTTTGAATACATCTTCCGGCAGGAGTATAATAACGGGCAACCGTTAAACGTATCATTGAACCATCAGGCAAATCAATAGGACGTTGCACCAATCCCTTACCAAACGAGCGGCGTCCAACAATTAGCCCTCTATCCCAGTCCTGAATTGCACCAGACAAAATTTCACTTGCAGATGCAGAAAACTCATTAACCAATACTACTAACCGTCCTTTTTGAAAACTGCCTGTTCCTTTGGCAAAAAAATCACTTCGTGGTGTTTTCTGTCCCTCTGTATAAACAATTAATTCTTTCTCTTCCAGAAACTCATTAGCCAAATCGATAGCAGCATTCAAATAGCCACCGCCATTATCCTGCAGATCAAGAATTAAATCTTTCATGCCTTTCGACTTCAACTCCTTGAGAGCTTTAGCAAATTCCTCAGCTGTAGTAGAAGCAAAACGATTGATACGAATATAACCTATTTTGTCCTGTATCATATAAGATGCATCCAGACTATAAAGAGGAATACGATCACGTTTCACTTTAAACTTCAGTAGTTCATTTACGCCTCTTCTCAGTACACTTAAATTAACCAGTGAACCTTTCGGACCTTTCAGGCGACGCATCACTTCGTCGGTACTCATTTTTACACCAGCAATAGCAGTATCATTAACAGCAATAATCCGGTCACCGGCTAAAATACCAATCTTTTCAGAAGGTCCTCCGGATACTGGTTGAATAACCAAGAGAGTATCTTCAGCCATATTAAACTGTACACCAATTCCTTCGAAATTGCCCTGCAAGGGTTCATTTAGTTTTTTAACCTCGTCGGGATTAGCATACGTTGAATGAGGATCCAAGGTTGAAAGCATTTTAACAATAGCATCTTCTACCAGCTTATCTTCATTAACCTTATCAACATATAGATTATTAATTGCAAACTCAGCCATATGCAGTTTGCGGGAAGCCACGGTTCCATAATTCTGAGCTTGTGCACTAACCGCGAACAAACATATCAAGGAAATAATTACTTTTTTCATTCAAAAACTGTTTTATATCAGATCTCCAGCCCTTTGGGAATGAAGCAGCTGATATCTTTATTATAATGCAAAAGCTCTCTAACAATAGTGGAGCTCACGCAAGTCAGTTCCGGTTCTGTAAAGAGTAAAATAGTCTCAATTCCAGCCAATTGTCTGTTGATATCAGCAATGGTCTCTTCATATTCAAAATCCTTCACCGTACGAATTCCACGAACTATAAACTTTGCATCGACAGAATTTGCAAAATCAATAGTCAGGGAGTTATAAGGCACCACCTTTATTCGCGGTTCATCTTTATAGAGATTTCTGATCATCTCTACACGTTTTTCTATCGGGAAATAAGTTTTCTTGTTTTCATTAATACCAATACCTATTACTATTTCATCCATAAAGGTCAAGGCACGCTTTACTACTGAAAAATGACCAACTGTAAAAGGGTCGAATGTTCCCGGAAATATGGCTCGTTTCATCATTTTAAGCTACATCTTCTTCAATAACCAGGTTGTCAATAATAAAATTCTGACGCTCCATGGTGTTTTTGCCCATATAGAACTCTAAAAGTCCCTTCACCAAATCGTTTCTTCGGAGAGTAACCTGTTCTAAGCGAATATCTTTACCAATGAAATGTCTGAACTCATCAGGAGAGATTTCACCTAACCCTTTGAATCGGGTTATTTCGGGATTAGGAGAAAGTTTATTAATAGCACTAATACGTTCTTCTTCCGAATAGCAGTAAATAGTCTCTTTTTTATTTCGTACACGGAAAAGAGGCGTTTGCAGAATATACACATGCCCCTTCTTTATCAGATCAGGGAAAAACTGCAGGAAGAAAGTAATCAATAACAAACGGATGTGCATACCATCTACATCGGCATCTGTTGCAACAATTACTTTATTATAGCGCAATCCTTCAATACCATCTTCTATATTTAATGCAGCCTGTAGCAAATTAAACTCTTCATTCTCATAAACCACCTTTTTGGTTAACCCAAAAGAGTTCAACGGTTTACCACGCAAGCTGAATACCGCCTGTGTTGTTACATCACGGCTTTTCGTAATAGATCCACTAGCAGAATCACCCTCTGTAATGAAGAGACTTGATTCTTCTTGATCCTTACCTTTAGTGTCATTTAAGTGAATACGACAATCACGCAGTTTCCGGTTGTGCAGGTTCGCTTTCTTAGCACGTTCGCGAGCTAGTTTAGTTACACCGGCAATAGCCTTACGTTCTTTCTCTGAATCTTGTATTTTTTGAAGCAGAATCTCAGAAGTCTCATGGTTGATATGCAAAAAGTTATCGAGTTCACGCTTTACAAAGTCACCAATAAACTTACCAACAGAAGGGCCATCAGGACCAACATCCTTAGAACCAAGTTTAGTTTTTGTCTGAGATTCAAATACCGGTTCCTCCACTTTAATACTGATAGCTCCCACCATACCGGATCGAATATCAGCATAATCAAAGTTTTTAGAATAATATTCCTTAATAGTTCTGGCAACCGCTTCACGGAAAGCAGCAAGATGAGTACCTCCCTGAGTTGTATGTTGTCCGTTAACAAAAGAATAATACTCCTCACCATACTGATCGCTATGAGTAAGAACCATCTCAATATCCTCTCCAGAGAGGTGAATAATTGGATAAAGCGGATCAGTAGTCATGTTTTCATTTAACAGATCGACCAATCCATTTTTGGAATGGAATTTCTTTCCATTAAAGATGATGCTCAAGCCTGTATTGAGGAATACATAATTCTTCAACAAGGGCTCGATATGTTCATTCAGATAATGATAATCTTTGAATATTGTATCATCCGGGATAAATTCGGTTAAGGTACCATTATCATGCTCTGTTTCTGAAATCGGAAAGTCATTAATAATATTACCTCTTTCAAACTCAGCAGTTTTTTCCTCACCCTCTCTGAAACTGGAAATACGGAAGAAAGAAGATAGTGCATTTACTGCCTTAATACCAACTCCATTCAAGCCGACAGATTTCTTGAAGGCTTTAGAATCGTATTTACCACCTGTATTCATTTTTGAAGAAACATCTATCACTTTTCCTAACGGAATACCACGACCATGGTCACGGACTGTAACTTTTCCATCAACAACCGTAACTTCAATAGTCTTGCCATATCCCATCATGTACTCATCGATAGAATTATCCAATGCCTCTTTCAGAAGTACATAAATACCATCATCTGAATGAGAACCATCACCTAATTTTCCGATATACATACCAGGGCGACGGCGAATATGTTCTTTCCAATCTAGGGTCCTAATATTTTCCTCGGTATATTCTGTAACCAGGATCTTTTCTTCAATATTTTCTTCCATAATTATAAATTTGCCAAAACTTATATACTATAAATCTATTTTCTTTATAAATGCACGACGACGTTTATGCTGAATTGTTTTAAAGTATTCCCACTGAGCCTGAACCTTACCATTCATCTCTAATTCGGGATTGCTTTCCGCAAATATACAACCTTCTTTTTGGTAAACTGGAATTAAATCAGAAAATAATAATGCATTTACACCTTTGTTCTGATACTCTGGTTTAACAGCAATCAAAAGAAGATCAATCACTTTTCTTTTTCCAAAGAACAGCGCTTTAAGCAAATGGAACCAACCAAAAGGCAACAACCTTCCATGAGCTTTTTGTAATGCAACAGATAAGGATGGCATAGTTATACCAACTGCTACTAGTTTGCCTTCCTCATCTACAATAAGAGGAACCATCTTTAAGTCGACTACCGGAAGATACATTTTGACATAATGTTCAATCTGCTTCTGAGAAAGAGCCGAATATCCGTATAGCGGACTATAGGCTTCATTCATTAAATCGAAAATTTCCTGTCCGTAATCTTTTGCAAGTTTCTTTCTGGAAGTATATTTCAGAACTCTAAGATTATATTTCTTTTGTATAATATCAGATATACGTTGATGCTTTTCTGGAACCCCTGTCTCTGGGATATAAATTTGAAACTCTACCCAATCGGCATCCTTCTCATAACCTAATTTCTGTATATGTTCCGGGTAGTAGGGATAATTATAGATTGTAGCCATTGTACTTAACTGATCAAATCCCTCAATCAGCATACCTTCGGCATCAAAATCGGTGAATCCTAAAGGGCCTTGAATGTTTTCCATTCCATGCTCTTTACCATACTTTTCTACAGCTTTAAGCAAAGCTTCTGAAACTTCGGGATCATCAATAAAATCTATCCAGCCAAAGCGTACATCCTTTTTGTTCCAGGTTTTGTTTGCCTTGTGATTAATTATGGCAGCAACTCTTCCTACCAGTTTATCATCTTTGTATGCCAAAAAATACTCTGCGTCACAAAATTCAAATGCCGGATTTTTATGCTTATTGAATGTATTAAGCATATCATCATAAAGATCGGGAACAGAATAGGCATTGCCTTTATATAACTCTTTGTTGAATTGAATAAACTTTTTAAGCTCTTTTTTAGTAGATACTTGTTTTATAATTATAGCCATAGGTTGTATAAATGTTAGGGATGCAAAGATACTCTTTTTCAATAAAAAACATTAAAACCACTACATTAATGTAATTTAATGGCACCATTTTATACTGCAAAACGATTTTAAAGCGCTAGCACTTATGACATTTCACAAGCACCTTCTGTTCATCAACCAAAGTAGTTGCAAACAGATAGGTATCACCACCATCCAACAGTTTTAACCTTTTACGAAGTTCTGAAACAGAAGAAGGAAAATTTCGAATAGTAATATTTGCCTGCTTTATCTCTCCCAAATTCATTTTCAGTTCTTTTTTATTGAGACTAAAAACAGCATCACATTCAAATTTACGTCCGGGGAAATCAATAACCAATTCATCCGAAGTATATAGATGACTATTCTGATGCAATTTCTTCAGATCATATCTGTTTGAAATACATTTATAAGCGCCGGCCTTAAGTATGGAAGTATTAGGTTCATAAAGATAACGACCCACTTTTTGTGCATATCTACATCCTTGTAGTTCTTCTTCCTTATCGAAAGAAAAAACCTGAGTTTCTCCGTTCTTAAGCAAATTTACACAATGAATACTGACTTTTGAGTTCACTGCATTGTTTGCAAGAATAACAAGTAACTCCTTACATTCGTTAGCCACCGACACCACATGAACCTCCTTTACAAAAGATAAATGATGCAAAGCCAGTGAAAGATCAAGCATTGGAGATAACTTAATCATAACATTCTCAGCCTTACTTAGCAGTAAATCTGAGATTTCAGCAACATTTGGTTCACAATCGGCTATTGCAACCACTTTTCCTCCATGCTCATTTCTTCTTGCAGGATCAATAAAAATCCAGTCAACCTTTTCTGTTCGGGAAAGATATTCTACCCCGTCACCATTTACCACATCAATATGAGATAAACCTAATAAAGGAAAGTTAGAGGATGCTATTTCACACAGTTCCTCTTGGCGCTCTACATAAATAGCCTTTTGAAAGTTTACTGAAAGAAAAGCACAATCAATGCCAAGCCCTCCAGTGATATCCACCAAAGTATGCCCTTTTACAAGAGACGATTTATAACGAGCCGTAACCTCCGACGAGCATTGCTCCATTGAAAGATGCTTTGGATAAAGTATACCATCAGTATTACCCCAGGAAGGAACTTTCTCCATTGCTATTTTCCGACCAACAATCTGAGTAACAGCAACAGGTATATCCACGTCTGGATATTTTTTTGCCTGAAGAGCCAGTTTGGAAGGATCGTCAGCAATATGCTCTTTAATAAAATCAATTGTTGCTTTTGTATATTTCATCTATAAATTATAATAATGTGTGAAGTGCAAGCTCCGATTTAAATAAATAAAAAACAGGGCAATTTCAGGCGTATGATTTCCTCTTTTTATGTTTATAGGGAACAAATATAAAAAGAAAAAAGCATTTTTCTATTAACAACTATTCTCATAAGTTTTTTAGAATTTAAAAAGGCTTTGTCTTCTGAACTAATATTTTTAATAATTAAAAAATAATATTTTAGCATAAATATATTACTATTATATTGTGCACTATTTAATTTGCAACTACATTTGCAATATTAAAACTCATTATAGATATTGGATAATCATATAATAAATCTATAATTAAGTAAAAACATAAAACGAATTTATTCATCAATATATAAAATTAAAGATATGGCATTATTAGAAAATTTGCAATGGCGTTATGCCACAAAAAAATATGATCCTACTAAAAAAGTAGCCCAGGAAGATGTAGATAAAATTTTAGAGGCAGCGCGGTTGGCACCAACATCATCAGGGATGCAGCAATTCAGAGTAATTGTGATTACTGATCAGGAACTTAAAAATAAGATAGTACCAATTGCAATGGAACAGCAAATTGTGGCAGATTGCTCTCATTTGTTAGTATTTGCAGCATGGGATCGTTATACAGAAGAGCGGATAGATAAAATATACAATTATACAACAGACGAAAGGGGCTTGCCTAGAGGAAGATTTAAGTCATATACAGATAAACTGAGAGCTCTTTATTTAACACAAACAGCTGAAGAAAATTTTATCCACACAGCAAGACAGGCTTATATTGGCTTAGGGCTAGCCATAGCTCAGGCTGCAGAACTAAAAGTAGACAGCACGCCAATGGAAGGCTTTATTGGTAAAGAACTGGATGAATTACTGGGGCTTAAATCAAAAGGATTGAAAAGTGTTTTATTATTGCCCATCGGTTATCGTGATGCGGAGAACGATTGGTTGGTAAACATGAAGAAAGTAAGAAATCCAAAGGATAACTTTATCATCAATTATTAAAAGAGAACATTCATATATCTTTCTTCTGAATAAATTTAGATACTATTCAAACAAACAATCATAAACTATAAACATTCAAAGTTCAGTTCAAACTAGCAGATATATGCCTGTACTGAACTTTGGATGTTTTGTGTATTAAAAAAATATGACACTACTTCTTTTCACCAGACAACCATTTTTTCTCCCACTTCGGATATTTGTTCAGCACATCCTGCGGAGCATAGGTATACCAGCCATATCCGCTTCTCCTTTCACGACTGACTTCCGATAATGAATAAAGAATCTTACTGTTTCTGTCGCTAAACATAGGACGCTCTGTTTCCAGTTCATAATAACGTGTCCATATAGGAGAAGCAAGAGAATCAATAACAACAACTCTGTCGGTAGTACTTGTTTTATAGATAGACTTTTCGGGCGCTGCCTGTACGGTTTCTACATGTGTATTTAGAATTTTAGAATCCTGAAACCATTTCACAGCAGCTTGCACAGAAGTGATTATTTTCTGGTCGGGATGATCTATACCCATCAAGAACAATACAATTCCAACACTCTCGCCATTACAAATGCAAGGTGGCTCGAATGCTCTGGCCCAGGCAGGCTTCAGAGATACCTCATCATGCTGTTGACACCATGCAGTAAGTCGACCTTTGTCAACAATCTGCGATTTCAGAATACAGTCAATTCCTTTCTGATAAGCCAAAACAACTTTCTCTCTCAGGTTTTTATTTAAAAAAGAGTAATTGGTATCATTGGTTACTATCTTTTTTAAAACTTCCATCACTCCGATATATGCACCATCATTAAAAGTAATATGCCTGCTATATCCTTTTTCCAGAGGATAGTATTGCGGCCATCCACCATTAGGGTATTGTGCAGAAAGAATGAATTTAATCCCTCTCTCACAAGCTGTTCTATATTTCTGAATATGCGTAAGCGTATAAACTTGAGCCAGATAATCAACATGAGTATATGTTGTGGAATTATCAAAGGTAGTATGAACCATGTCCTTTGTCTTTATCAAACTATCAGTTTGTTGTGGAGTAAGTATTGCCTGTACATCATAGTTCTTGGGCCATCCACCGTTATTCCTCTGATAAAGCAAAATGTTATCTGCAATTTTTGTGATTTCAGATTCTTTGTATTTTGGCTGATTAAGCTTCGGATTAATAATATTATGATCGTCATGAATTCCATACCAATGTCGTGAACTATCCGAAAATGGTTTTAAACTGATGGGAGAATACTCCTTTTTCTGTTCTTTTCCCTGAGCAAACAGGTTAGCGACTAAAAGCATCATGCCAATGATGGCAAATACTTTTTTAGGTAGAATTCGAACGTACAACATGTTTTTAATTTAGTATTTCAATGGTTATATGTAATGCAAAGTATTGTCTTTATAATTATCGTGTGCGCAAACAGATGCAATATTCTCTAAATTTTGTGATATATGCAAATTATTTGAAGGAAATGAGTTTAAAAAACAGATTCTATTTATCCATTCAATATTATCAATAATCTTTTTGCTACTCAGCGCATATGCAAATCGTGCATTAAGACATAAAAAAAGCCGTTACAAAATATTTGTAACGGCTTGATTTCTTTGAGGTGGGCCATCTTGGGCTTGAACCTTTATACCGTTATTAAACTGAATATCAGTTATATATATAGTATTGCGACTCAAAGAGTACACATAAAGAATACACAATCTTTTCAAAGACCAAAACTATAACACTGCAAAGATATATAATGTAGATTTATAATGAGGACTTCTCTCAAACTTATTTTTAAAAGCCTTTTCAATCATTTTGATATATATAGCTTTTTGAGATTGTTGATTGCAGTAAATTGTAGGGAAACAAAATGGATACATAAAATACTTTTTTGTATGTTTCTTAATACCAAAGACAAGACATTTTATCTTTTAAATAACTAATTATCAGATATATAAATTCAAAAGCTATGAATAAAATTGTATATTTTCTCTGAAATGCTAAAAAACAGAGGAGGGTACCCTCTTTAGTGCGGATGACATGTGTATAGTCGAGCCATTTTTTTCAAGTCTGGAATTCAAAAAGTGACTAAAAATGAATAAAAAAGAGACACAATGGAATTAACCACTGTGTGTCGACTTTTGTTTGAGCTATAATTTTTTAATCTGTATTTCCATTCTCTTTTTTTCCTTATCATATTCATCTGCAGCCTGTTTTGCGTATTGAAGCTCTAGATTATTTATTTCCTTATCATTCATTTCAAATAAAGTTTTACTTGCAACGTAAAGTTCATAATAGAAATGTTCCGAATAACCTGTTTCAGTAGTATTACTTTTCATTGCAGAATTCTCTGCGCATTCTTCTAAAATCATATCAAGATCTTCGTAGGGAGGTAATCTATACACTAAATCTGTAGTAATCATCCTATTACCAACCAGCCAAACATTATTATCTATATTAGGTTTACCAAATTTTTTTTGAATAAATTCTTTAAATGGAGACTCTGAAAGAGAATCGGATGGAGAATCAAAACACATTCTACTGATAAATATGACAGCATAAAGCTTTTGGGTTACAGCAGTAAACTTTCCTTCAATACTTCTTATTTTAGTATTGTAAATACACCTTTTCTGCTCTTTATTAAAAATAGCTACCTGCTTATTAAATTCTTCTTCCGAAATACCAAACTTAATATTTCCCAAAGCCGTATTTTGATCAGCTTGTGCTATACTATCTTTATATTCTTTATCAGATTTAACATTTTGCTTGTTACAACCATATCCCAATATACTATATAAAACGATAGCTAAAACTAATACTTTTCTCATGTGTTTTATCATTTTTATGCAAAGTTAAATATTAATTTTAACTGTTAAAGTGATTTTTAATTATAAAATTGAGTTTGTTTTTTATATAACATATTTCTTGCTTGTTATTTACAATAATACTTATTTATCACTACTGATAAGTAAAGTAAGCCCCCTTGAGTGAAGCGAAAGGGGCTTATATATAAAGGTATCTATTTATACTACATTATTATAAAAATATTTAGAAGCTATTAGATAATTTCAATGAACATAAAGCATTATACTTATCTATTCGTTTAACATTTCGTCCTATTAAGTCATTAAAGACTTCATTATAATCCTTTTCAAATTTACATTTATTATTCCTTTCAACTGTTGCCACAAAGTCCTTACTCTGCTTTACTAGCTCTTTATAAGCATTAATATGAAATTGATACTGAGACGGCTTTCCTTTTGCTTTATATGCAACTGAGAGAAGCTGTATAGATGCTTTAAAATACTCTGTTTCGCTGCAAAAAGTTTGAATAATATCAATTATTTGTTTCTTATTTATCCCCTTTGTCATTCCCAGTAAATCACATAAAGGAAGTTCAAAAGGCTCATTTACATAATTACTTAATGCAGACTTTAATAAACCGTTATGCACATCAATAATTTTAGAGAGTATTACATATTCATTTGGCTTTAATATATTAGTAAGAGAACTATCAATTACTATATGATGCTTAATATTTCTTCGTTTGTTCCATTTCATACAGCTTGCAATAAGTCGTTATTAGTTGCACATATACTGCTTATCACAGCAGGTTTCACATCGCTTATATCACTATTATTGTAATATTGTTCAATCATAGAGACAGACGTACCAGCCCATTTAGCTACAGTAGCAATAGGAATATGTCCTATATTCAAAGCATGAGAAATTGAAGTATGTCTGAACACATAAGCATTTAGTTCTATATTTAATTTCATCACTTTGGCAACTTTCTTCAGCCATATATTCAAATCCTTATTGAACTTTTTCAAAAGTCCTTCTTTGCCATCCTTATAAGCTTTAGCTTTTATTTCTGAATAGATAGGAAGAATAAAGCCTTCTTCCGATTGTCCTCTATATCTCATTATAATAGTCTCTACAGCCTCCTCCAATGGAACCCGTGCTACTTTCTGCTTCGACCTACTAGAGAGCGACATTTTCTTCTTTGGTACATAAGATATAACATTCTGCCCATGCACATTTGCCTGAATATTCCTTTCATTGAAAAGAACAACATCACATGGACGCATAAATGTTCCCAGCATCAACATACAAGTATCATAAAATAACTGAACTTTCTCAATGCTGTATTTACCTTGTACAGTTGTAAGGTCTAAATTAGCAAATCCCTCCATTTGTTCTTTTTGCAGAATAACTGGTAGTTCACAAATACATTCATTTGTATCACTAATACAATCGGGAAATTGGAATTTATTAATCTTTGATTTATCAAAATCCACAGATTTATTCTTATCAGCCCGATTCAAAAAGGAAGTAAATAGTTTCTTAATTCCCTTATAGTCTTTGCCCTTTCGCTCATCAATTATCCAATCTTTAAAGGCCTCACAAAAGACCTCATCCAGATCGTTAAAGGTCATTCCCTTTGCGGTGGTTTCCTTTAGATAAGATTCAAACTCACGTAGTCTCTTTTGAAGCTTTTCATAACATTTAAAGTTGCATCCTCCAGTAGGCTTCTTTTTTTCTTCATTAATAACCGTATCAATAAAATCAAAAATAGAACTTGCCTGTTCAATATTAGGGCGTTTTTTATCAAAGTACTTGTATAGCTCTTCTAGTGAAATATTAGGGGTACTCTCCAGTATATCAGAATATTGCTTCTTAACTTTATTGATTACTTGATTGTTTGTTTCAGAATAAGAACTTTTGAAAAACTGTTTAGTCTTAGTGTTCCAGTTCCTTTCAGAGAATTCTCCAGTTAAATATTTTGTTAAAGACTTGTATTTGCGTGTTTCATTTTCTTTAAAACACAAGCAGAGGGATGTTTTACCATCTTTCTTTAAAGGGGTATAAAAGAGACGAATCATAATTGAAAGTTTTTAAATGATTATTAAAAATCTCGCCTTAGTTCCTTAAAAAGATGGTATACAAAAAGTGTACACAACTTTGGTTTATTAATGATATTAATGAGAGCGGGGAAACTAAAAAAATAGGCAGGTCGTTCGGTTAATATGAACGATTCAATTTATAATGCTCATTTACAATACTTTCTGTTTCTTATATTCGGTTTTAGTAGATAAAAAAAGAAGCGTCAATCATGTTGAAAAACGCTTCTTTAAGTGAGGTGGGCCATCTTGGGCTTGAACCAAGGACCTCCAGATTATGAGTCTGTTGCTCTAACCAACTGAGCTAAAAGCCCGTGCTTCCATTTATTGGTTGCGGGTACAAAAGTATAATGTTTTAGTGAAATATGCAAGAGTTTTTGATTAAAAAGAGAGAAAAAAACATCATAACCGCTAAAGAGAGAAGAAAAACCAACTGTATCTGGCAGTCAGGTTAAGACAAAAATTCTTAACCCGACACCAGATCTAGTGGCATTCCATTAAAGAAATTGAATGAAAACGACTAAATTCATTTCCAAGGAATGCCATTAGAGATTTTAAAGAAACAGATAGAATAGTTAAGCGTAAGTCTATTATATGAATACATGTTTTAATTATGCGACTTATTATCCTGTTGCAAAGTAAAGCATAATAAACCAGATTTTGCCGGACAAGCATTGGACAAATCACGATTGCATTACCAAACTGATTTACAAGTAAATGAGCCTATTTTTAGTACAAAAACAAACATTTAAAATTGGACAAATGCAAGAACAAGCAAAGAAAATGCGTACATTTGCCCTGCAAATAATATATTTTCTATTTGCGTCATGAAAAATATCCAGTACATACTTCTTGATTTAGACGGAACATTAACCGACCCCATGATTGGCATTACACGTTCCGTACAACATGCATTAGCTTTCTTCGGAATTAAAGTACACAACCTTGAAGAGCTTTGCCCGTTTATTGGTCCTCCTCTCATAGATTCATTCAAAGAATTCTATCACTTTACAGACGAACAGGCACAGATTGCTTTAGAAAAATACCGTGAATATTTTGCCACCAAAGGTATATTTGAGAACAATGAATATGAAGGGATAAAGGATTTTCTTCAGTCGCAAGTAGATCAGGGAAGAATATTGATGCTTGCCACTTCAAAACCTGAGCCTTTTGCCAAGCGGATTCTCGATCACTTCAAACTAACTCATTATTTCACCTTCATTGGCGGAAGTACACTGGACGGAAGTCGCTCTACAAAAACTGATGTGATTAAATATGTGCTTAGCACGAATAAGATTACTGATTTATCTCGCGTAATAATGATTGGCGATCGCAAACACGATATTGAAGGTGCAAAGAATAACGGAATTTCTTCCGTAGGTGTTCTTTATGGATATGGAAGCAGAACCGAACTTGAACACGCCGGTGCCGATTTTATTGTTGAAGATGTAGACGGGTTAAAGTCGCTATTACTATAGGTATAAAATAAATATATAAATAAATCACTTCTAAAATTATTCACCAATGGATTTTATTTATTGGTGAATGAATTTATTTTATTGGCGGACAATTTACAAAGGGAATAACGAACAATTGTTAACGAATGTTTTTAGTCAAAGATATATAGCCTTGTTTTGATAGAATAAATACTTGTGGGCATGTTTTTAACAAAATTAATCAGCTGAAAATCAACAATAAAACACATTTTAACTCTAAAATACTCTTAAAAGAAGAAATATAATAGGTTATTTTCCGTCTTACTATTTTATTTTTTAAGATAAACCACTGAAAATAAGGCGCGGGCAACTTTATACCACCCCGTAAATATACAGAAATATGGTATAGTTGCCCGCGCTTATCTGAAACACTTTTTACAGTGTTACATTATATCTTCTTCAGTCCTTTCAGCTCTTTTGCATCTTTAGCTTCAATAATACTTATAGCAAAACCTCCACCAGGAGCAGCTTTCAATGTTGTTTTAGATTTGCTAGTCACTACCACTTTTTTTATGGTATATGCTGAAGGATTCTTTTCGTAATGTGCATTTGCAGCATCACAATATATCGTTGCAATATATTTCTTACTCGGATCAAGGAAACTAAATGACAGATTAGAAACATGTCCGTTCTCATCACTTGTATTTCCTACAAACCAGTTGTTTGTACCTTTAGCTTTACGAGCTACAGTAATATAGTCACCCGGTTCTGCTTCCAGATACTTGCTGTCATCCCAGTCAACGGCTACATCTTTAATAAACTGGAATGCATCCATATACTTATTATAGCTTTCGGGAAGGTCGGCTGCCATTTGTAGCGGACTATACATGGTTACATATAATGCCATCTGACGAACAAGTGTGCTGTGAACAAAAGAGTGTTCTCCCGGAAGGAAACTGATTTTTGTATCTAATATTCCTGGAGTGTAGTCCATCGGCCCACCCATCAGGCGGGTAAACGGAAGAATGGTAGTATGATCAGGATTGCTTCCGCCAAATGCTTCATACTCTGTTCCGCGGGCAGATTCGTTACCAATCAGGTTAGGATAAGTACGACAAAGTCCGGTAGGGCGAACTGCTTCGTGAGCATTTACCATAATTTTGTATTCTGCAGCCTTAGTTACAGCATAAAGATAGTGGTTTACCATCCATTGACCATAATGGTATTCTCCGCGAGGAATTATATTGCCTACATAACCACTCTTCACCGCATTATAACCGTTGTCAACCATAAACTGATAAGCTTTATCCATGTGTCGTTCGTAGTTACGGACAGAAGCAGATGTTTCGTGATGCATCATCATTTTTACACCTTTACTGGCAGCATAACGATGTAGTTCTTTAACATCAAAATCAGGATAAGGAGTAACAAAGTCGAATACATAATCTTTTGTCTTGCCAAACCAGTCTTCCCAGCCTTCGTTCCAGCCTTCTACCAACACAGCATCAAAGCCATGTTTTGCTGCAAAATCTATATACTCTTTTACGTGTGCAGTATTAGCAGCATGTTTGCCGTTAGGAACGGTCTTTGAATAGTCTGTTACACCAAGTTTAACGGCAGGAAGGTCAGTGTACGACCAGGTACTTTTTCCTGTAATCATTTCCCACCAAACACCTACGTACTTAACCGGCTTAATCCATGAAGTATCTGTATATTTACAAGGATCATTCAAGTTTAAAATTGTTTTTGAAGCCAGAATATCACGTGCATCATCGCTAACGATAACAGTACGCCAAGGAGATTGACAAGGAGTTTGCAAATATCCTTTATCGCCAATTGCATCGGGAGTAAGCCAAGACTCGAAAGTCATGGTTTTATCGTCCAGATTAAGGTGCATGCAGGAGTAATCTACCAGTGCAGCTTCGTGAATGTTTATATAAAGTCCGTCTTTGCTTTTCATCATCAATGGAGTCTGAACTCCTGTTGGTGAGAACGGAGTTTGCGAAGAGTTTGGAGTGATGGCCGCTTTCATCTTTCCACGAATCTCAGAAAGATCGGAAGTTACAGTGCTGTATTCCTGAGTATCGTAATCTCCCGGAATCCAGAATGCTTTATGATCGCCTGCCATTGCAAACTGTGTTTTCTCTTCCTTAATTACAAAATAGTTGAAATTCTTTTGTAGTGGGAACTCATAGCGGAAGCCTAATCCGTCGTTGTACAAACGGAAACGAATAATAATATAACGATCGGCAGCTTGTTGAGTTAATGTAGCAGCAAGTTCATTATAATGATTACGAATAGTCTTCATCTCTCCCCAAACCGGATTCCAGTTTTCGTCGAAAGAGCTTGTTTCAATCTTTGTTTTAGTAAAGCCATCCAGCAGATCCTCTCCTTCTTTTAAATCGAGTCCCAGCTTACTTTCCTTAACTACCGGTTTGTTTTTATAAGTTAGCTGATAAACAGGAATTCCTCCTTTTACTTCAAAATTAAGTTCCAGATTGCCATCAGGCGACTTAATAGATTCTGCTTTAGAAACCACAGCCAGACAGGTTAAAAACAGAAATAAGAATACTTTTCTCATGATATTTATAGTTTTTATTAATTTTCACTTTCAAATTTCTTACCAGATAAAGATACAGTAATATTTGTACTATTTGTCCATGGCGAAGCAAAAGTTCCTTTATCTGTTCTAACTAAAACTTTATATTTACGGGATTTCAATTCCCAGTTTCCTGATTCACGTTTTATAATAAGATTTACCAAAGAGCCTTTTTGATTAGCAGTGAAATAAGAAAGCAAATATTCTCCCTTTTCATATTGATACCCTTCTCCGGCATCTTCATAAAGTCGGCCTTTTGCCAGGCCCTGCTTATCTAGTGAAACCACTAACGTTAATGAATCAAGAGTATATTCATTTGTATTCTGAATAACCTTACTCATAGGAATAATGGCTCCTCCTCTAACCTTTACGTCTGCCTGATATTTATCCGTTTTACTATTTTCTCCGGCAATGGAAACAGTTCTCCATATTCCTTTTGGTAAAGAGGGTTTAACGGCCCATTTCGGAACAATCAGCAAATCATTTCCTACCAAAAAAGCCTGATCTTCTTTTCTCAGCGTTGTATCCTTTACATCGGCAAAAAAGACTGGTTGCATAATCGGTATACCCGCTTTAGACGATTCGTAAAACAAAGTATAGAGATAAGGCAATAAGCGATATCTTCTGTTTAATGCCGTACGAGATACATTTTCTATCTCCTGTCCAAAAGCCCATGGCTCTTTATTGTTGGCATCATTACTTGCATGGCCTCTCATAAACGGGAAAAATGCATCAGTTGCAATCCATTGTCCAAAAAGATCGGGAGTAGCATTCTTGGTAAAGCCTCCCATATCCGGTCCGCTGAACGGCTGTCCCGATAAGCCCAGATTAAGAGACATCGGAACAGATAGTTTCATATATTCTTCGGTTGAAGAATTATCGCCAGTCCAGGTCGCACCATAACGATGACTACCTAAAAAACCTGAGCGTGATAATATAAATGGTCGCTTATCGGGATTAACTTTCATAATTCCTTCTCTTGATGCTTTAATCATAAGTGTACCATATACATTATGATAACGAAGATGAGAACCGGCAACCAAATCACCTCCGCCCCTATGATAATTATCTTCAGGCATTGTTCCGTCAGGACCGTCAAAAACAGAAGGCTCATTCATGTCATTCCAAACACCATCAATACCTGTAGCCATAAAGTTTTTATAAAGATCGCCCCACCAGGCCCTTGTCTCTGGTCGTGTAAAATCCGGGAAAGCACATTTACCGGGCCACACATTGCCGTTAAACTCTTTACCTTCTTTATTCAAAACCCAGTGATTACCCTCGCTTCCGGATTCGTAAACAGAATATCCCTTCTCGGCCTTTATTCCCGGATCAATCATCCAAATGGATTTAAAATTCTTGCTATGCAGATAATCGTTTACTTCTTTAGGATTAGGAATTTTCTTTTTGTCGAAAGTGAAGACCTTGAAATTGTCCATATAATCAATATCCATCCAGATAACATCGCAAGGAAGCTTTTTAATCCGGAATGTATCGGCCACACTTTTAATACGAGTATCGGGTACATAAGAGAAACGACATTGCTGGTAACCAAGCGACCACAATGGAGGTAAAGCCATTTTGCCAACCAAACCGGCTAATGATTTAATAACCTCTTGAGGCGATTCTCTTTTAATGATAATAATTCTGAAAGCCGGTCCTTCGGAAATGAAGCGAATGCTGTCAGTCAACTCTATCTGCTGCTTCCAGGTATTGTCTGCAATAATTCCGAATGCAGTTCCATCGCTATTTACACCCAGCACCCACGGATGAGACTGATAAAGTCGTTTGCCTTCGTCTTTACGATATTCATAATTATCCGTATTCCATAAAGTAACACTTTTGCCATTTCGTAGCAACGGACCTGTATTTTCTCCTGTGCCATATAAGCTGGTTCCTTTTGCGATAGGTAATGTTGCATAAGATTTCCCGTTCTTAGAATAGAAACTTGGTTTAAGGCTCCAATTCTTCGGAATATCACCAATTGCTACAGGCTCCTTAATTAAGGCAAAAGAAGGTGAATGAGCAGCCGCATTATAATTTCTGGGATAAAATACCGAAATATTTTTCCCAACAAGTTTATCAGGTTGTCCTGAAGCATTAACTATACCTAGTGTAAACAAACAAAATAGAAAGAATTTCTTCATCATGATTCTCTGAAAATAAGAATGCTTTATCAATAGCATTAATCGATTAACTTTTTATTAAGCACAAAGCAAGTAAATTATATTCAGAATACACTGAGATAATATCAAAAACAGAATTTGCCTTTAGCGCAAACGTTTTCAAAAACAGGCAATTCCAGTTAGATAACAATGAGATATTATGTTAATTAAAAATCCTTAAAGAATAGCTTATACTCCACTTTTTATTTGTTTATTTGCACCAAATTAGGGTGAAGTGTGGCCATACGAAATTTTGGCTACTCAAGATGGTAATAAACAAATGAACAAACTCACAATAAACACTTGTCCTCTTTGCGGTGAAACACACCTTGTTAAGAAGATGACATGTACTGATTTTTATGCTTCCGGAGAGCAATTCGACCTATTTCAGTGTGAGAATTGTGGTTTCCAGTTTACACAAGGATTTCCTGTGGAAAAAGAAATTGGTAAATACTACGAAACACCGGATTACATTTCCCACAGCGATACTAAAAAAGGGATGATGAACGAGCTTTATCATTTGGTGCGTTCGCGCATGCTTCAGAAAAAGGCCCAACTAATCAATAATATTACAGGAAAAACTTCGGGAAAGATTCTGGATATTGGAACCGGAACCGGATATTTCTCTCATACCATGCAGCAAAAAGGCTGGCAGGTAGAAGCTATTGAGAAAAGCGGGCAGGCACGTTCTTTTGCAAAAAAGAATTTTAACCTCGACATTAAAGATGATTCCGGACTGAATGATTTCTCTTCAGGTTCATTCGATGTTATTACCTTATGGCATGTAATGGAGCATCTGGAACATTTGAATGAAACATGGGAAAGGCTCTATGAATTATTGAAAGATGACGGATGCCTGGTTGTAGCAGTACCTAATTGTTCTTCCTACGATGCGCAAAAATATAAAGAGTTCTGGGCAGCTTATGATGTACCTCGTCATTTATGGCATTTTACACCAGACTCCATAAAGAAGTTTGGAGAGAAGCACAACTTTACATTAGTAAATCATTTGCCAATGCCATTTGATGCATTTTATGTGTCTATTTTGAGTGAGAAATATAAAGAGAGCAAGTCAAGTCTTGTAAAAGGAATGTTTGCAGGTACGCTTGCATGGTTCAGTTCTTTAAGTAATAAGGAAAAGAGCAGCTCTATTATTTATGTATTCAGAAAAAAAGGTTATGAGAAATAAACATAAAACAAATACTGTTCCATACTTCGATATTCAAAGTGTAACTTCAAGTATCAGCACTATGCTGGTTTTGCTTTTGCTGGGATTAGTTGTGTTTTTTGTGCTCTCGGCAAATAACCTGTCTGTATACGTGCGCGAGAATATTAACTTTTCGATTCTTATCAGTGATGATATGCCCGAATCGGAGATTCTTACCATGCAAAAGGAACTAAACAAAGAACCTTTCGTAAAACAATCCAGCTATATATCAAAACAACAGGCGCTCCGCGAGCAAAGTATTGCTATGGGAACCGACCCAGAAGACTTTTTAGGATATAACCCATTTACCGCTTCAATTGAAGTGAAGCTGAATTCTGCTTATGCAAACTCGGACAGTATTGCCAAGATTGAAAGAAAGATTAAAAAGAATACCAATATTCAGGAGATCCTGTATCAGAAAGACTTGATTGATTCTGTGAACAATAATATCCGCAACATCAGTATTGTGTTACTTTGCCTTGCCGGATTACTCACTTTTATATCTTTTGCACTGATCAACAATACAATACGATTGACAATATATTCCAAGAGATTCCTGATTCACACCATGAAACTTGTTGGTGCTAGCTGGGGATTTATACGAAAACCGTTCCTCATCCGTAATATATGGATTGGAGTAATATCAGCTTTTGCTGCCGATGCTATATTGCTGGGAGGAGCAAATATGCTAGTAAACTATGAGCCGGAGCTTATCTCTATTGTTACTCCTGAGGTAATGCTTATTGTTTCTGCATCGGTATTCCTTTTCGGCATTATAATAACATTCTTATGTGCTTATCTTTCTATTAACAGATATCTGAGAATGAAAGCAAGCACTCTTTACTATATCTAACAACAAGAAACATAATAAACAAAGAATATGGATAAAAAGAAATTAGCCTTTGGTAAGACAAATTTTATCTTATTGGCAATAGGAATGATCGTTGTTATTCTGGGCTTTATATTAATGGCTGGTCCTTCTACAACAGAAACAACTTTCCAACCAGATATTTTCAGTGCGCGTAGAATTAAACTAGCTCCGGTAATTTGCTTCTTAGGATTTATATTTATGATCTATGGAGTAGTTCGTAAACCAAAATCTGAAGAATAAGAATGGGAGATTTATCATATTTACAAACCATCATTATTGCTATTGTTGAAGGTCTAACGGAATTTCTACCGGTATCTTCTACCGGACATATGATTATTGCTCAAAATATGTTGGGCGTTCAGAGCACTGAGTTTGTAAAAGCATTTACTGTAATAATCCAGTTTGGAGCAATTTTATCGGTTGTCATTCTATACTGGAAACGTTTCTTTAAACTGAATAAATGCAAAATCTTTGATCAACAAGCAGCGGCAGACAAACCTTTTACTGGAAAAGTTGTTGTTTATGTCAAAAGATTCATCTATAAGTTTGATTTCTATTGGAAGCTCTTAGTTGCATTTATTCCGGCAGCTTTTTTCGGACTGCTTTTTAGTGATAAAATTGATAAAATGCTGGAAAGTGTAGAAGTTGTTGCAATAATGCTTGTTATCGGTGGAGTATTTATGCTTTTCGTTGATAATATCTTTAAAAAGGTAGATGAAAGCAAAGGCATGACAGAGAAAAAAGCTTTTAATATTGGTCTTTTCCAATGCATAGCCATGATACCGGGCGTTTCTCGTTCAATGGCTACCATTGTAGGAGGTATGGCACAAAAGATGTCTCGCAAAACAGCTGCTGAGTTTTCATTCTTTCTTGCCGTTCCTACTATGTTTGCTGCTACAGCTTATAAACTGTTGAAGCTTCTTCTGGAACCAAACGGTATTGATATACTGACTCAGAATATTGGAGCATTGGTTATAGGAAATATAGTAGCATTTATAGTAGCATTGCTTGCTATCAAATTCTTTATCAGCTTTGTAACTAAATACGGATTCAAAGCATTTGGATATTATCGGATTATTGTGGGAGGAATCATCTTAGTGATGTTATTATTAGGACATAATTTAGAAGTCGTTTAATGAACTTTATTGAAGGAGAAGTATTATACTTCAACAAGCCACTAACGTGGACTTCTTTTAATCTCGTAGCAAAGGTAAAATATCCGTTGCTGAGAAAACTTAGAGTAAAAAAGCTAAAAGTAGGCCATGCCGGAACTCTTGATCCGCTAGCTACAGGTGTAATGATTATATGCATTGGGAAAGCAACCAAGCGAATTGAAGAGTTTCAGTATCAGACTAAAGAATATATTGCCACGATAAAGCTTGGAGCAACCACTCCTTCTTTTGATCTGGAAAAAGAGATTGATGCTACTTATCCTACGGAACATATTACCCGTGAACTGGTAGAGGATACTCTGAAGAAATTTATAGGAAGTATTGAACAAATACCGCCAGCCTTTTCTGCCTGCAAGATCGATGGCGAAAGAGCTTACGAACTAGCCAGAGCAGGAAAAGAGGTAGAACTGAAGCCTAAGACTTTAGTTATTGATGAAATTGAATTACTGGAGTGTAATTTACCCGAAATAAAGATTCGGGTAGTGTGCAGCAAAGGTACTTATATCCGTGCTTTAGCCAGAGATATCGGAGAAGCATTGAATAGCGGCGCCCATCTCACCGGACTAATCCGCACCCGTGTGGGAGATGTAAAATTAGAACATTGCATGGAAATTGAAGATTTCGTGGAATGGTTGGATAAACAAGAAATAGAGAAGTAAACTAACGTAAAGAAAGAAAATATGAAACTATCACAATTTAAATTTAAGCTTCCAGAGGATAAAATTGCTTTGCACCCAACAAGGTACAGAGATGAATCCCGTTTGATGGTTCTTCATAAGAAGACTGGTGAAATAGAGCACAAAGTATTTAAGGATATCTTAGATTATTTTGATGATAAAGATGTTTTTATATTCAATGATACTAAAGTATTCCCTGCCCGTCTTTATGGAAACAAAGAAAAAACAGGAGCTCGTATTGAGGTTTTCTTGTTACGTGAGTTGAATGAAGAACTTCGTTTGTGGGATGTATTAGTAGATCCTGCTCGTAAAATCAGAATTGGTAACAAACTATATTTCGGTGAAGACGATTCAATGGTTGCTGAAGTAATTGATAACACTACTTCTCGCGGCCGTACGCTTCGCTTCCTTTATGACGGACCTCATGAAGAATTCAAGAAAGCACTTTATGCTCTTGGCGAGACTCCACTTCCACATACTATTATCAATCGTCCGGTAGAGGCAGATGACGAAGAAAGATTCCAGTCTATCTTTGCAAAAAACGAAGGAGCCGTAACTGCACCTACTGCAAGTTTGCACTTCAGCCGTGAGTTGATGAAACGTATGGAGATTAAAGGAATCGACTTTGCATTTATCACCATGCATGCCGGCCTGGGTAACTTCCGCGATATTGATGTAGAAGATCTTACTAAGCACAAGATGGATTCAGAGCAAATGTTTGTTGCTGAGAAAGCTGTTAATGTTGTTAACAAGGCAAAAGATGCTAATAAAAACATCTGTGCTGTTGGAACTACAGTAATGAGAGCTATAGAAAGTACAGTAAGTACAGACGGACACCTTAAGACTTTCGAAGGATGGACTAATAAATTTATTTTCCCTCCTTATGAGTTCACTGTAGCCAATTCAATGATCTCTAATTTCCACATGCCTCTATCTACATTATTGATGATTGTTGCAGCATTTGGTGGATATGATCTTGTTATGGATGCTTATCAGGTTGCATTGAAAGAAGGATACCGCTTCGGAACTTATGGAGATGCAATGTTGATTATTGACTAATAAAATAAAACAATGGCATTGGCTTATTTCGGTTTAGGTACAAATCTGGGCGATAAAGAGAGAAACCTGTGCCTTGCTATTGATAAAATAAGAGAGCGGGTTGGGAAAGTTATTTCCCAATCCGCTTTTTATGCTTCCGAACCTTGGGGATTTGAATCTACAAACTCTTTTCTCAACGCAGTTGTTTGTGCAAAAACTTCAATTTCTCCCCTTCAACTAATGGAAGAGACTCAGAAGATTGAAAAAGAGATTGGCAGAAATAAAAAATCGATTAACGGAACCTATAGTGACAGAGTTATCGACATAGATATTCTTCTATATGATGACCTCATTCTGAGTACTGAGAACTTAACCATTCCTCATCCACTTATGACCGAAAGACTCTTTGTGATGAAGCCGCTTTGCGAAATTGCTCCGGAGCTTGTGATCCCCGGTACAGGGAAAACTGTTCAATCTTTCTATGATGAATTGTCTTTATGAGTGTTAAAGTCTTAAAATTTATACAGCTAAAAGAACAAAACTCAGGAAATTAGCTATACATTTGCATCATAATTAAATGTGGAAAGATTTGGGCAGCTTGCAACCACAGTAAAAAATGCTAAATAATAGCTTATTTATCGCGTTTCTTCCTTCCGAATCAATCCCTTTTCAGAATATTTATTTAGTATAAACAGACGAATTAAAAATCCGTCAATCTAAAACTTTATTTATCCATGGGATATTTATTCACATCCGAATCGGTGTCTGAAGGACACCCCGACAAAGTAGCCGATCAAATATCGGATGCTGTACTTGACGAACTGTTGGCTTACGATCCTAGTTCTAAAGTAGCTTGCGAAACTCTCGTTACTACAGGACAAGTAGTACTTGCGGGTGAAGTGAAATCTGAAGCTTATGTTGATCTGCAAGAAGTTGCTCGTAACGTAATCAATAAAATTGGTTATACTAAAGGCGAGTATATGTTCGAAGGAAACTCATGCGGCGTATTTTCTGCTATTCACGAACAATCTCCTGATATCAATCGTGGAGTGGAACGTTCAGACCCAATGGAACAGGGTGCTGGCGACCAGGGAATGATGTTTGGTTATGCAACCAACGAAACAGAAAACTACATGCCTTTATCTCTTGATCTTGCGCATAAAATACTATATATTCTGGCTAAAATCAGAAAAGAAGGCAAGCAAATGACTTACCTCCGTCCCGATGCTAAAAGCCAGGTTACAATAGAATATGATGATAACGGAAAACCAGTGCGTATTGATACTATTGTTGTATCTACTCAGCACGATGATTTCGTTAAACCTGAAAACGATTCCCTTGAAGCTCAATTGAAAGCTGACGAAGAGATGCTTTCTGTTATCCGCGAAGACGTATTAAAGGTGTTGATGCCTAGAGTTTTTGCTTCTATTCATAACAAAAAGGTATTGGACTTGTTCAACGGTGCTATTACTTACCACGTTAATCCAACAGGAAAGTTCGTTATTGGCGGACCTCACGGAGATACAGGACTAACCGGACGTAAGATTATTGTTGATACTTACGGTGGTAAAGGTGCTCACGGTGGTGGTGCTTTCTCAGGAAAAGACCCTAGCAAGGTAGACCGTAGTGCAGCTTATGCAGCACGTCATATTGCAAAGAACCTTGTTGCTGCAGGTGTAGCTGACGAAATTCTTGTTCAGATATCTTATGCTATTGGTGTGGCTCGTCCTATCAATATTTATGTTGACACTTATAACCGCAGCAATGTGAACATTACTGACGGGGAGATTGCAAAGAAAATTGATAAGATATTCGATCTTCGTCCAAAAGCTATCGAAGACCGTTTGAAGCTTCGTAATCCTATCTATTCAGAAACTGCTGCTTACGGACACATGGGCCGTACTCCAAAGGTTGTTACAAAGAATTTCCACTCTCGTTATCTGGAAGATAAGACTGTAGAAGTAGAATTGTTTACCTGGGAAAAACTCGATTATATCGACAAAGTAAAAGAAGAATTCGGCATATATTAGTCGAAAGATTAATAAATACTAAGCCTGTGCAGTTCCTTAAAAAAGGAATTGTACAGGCTTTTTTCTTTTTTAAAGCACCTTTAAAATCCGACTATAAAGTAATCTACAGTCCAAAAACAACACATAAATGTAGCAAATAATAAAACCTCAAAAGCTACATTCATAGTTAAAGCATTCATAATTAAAAAGTTATAATTTCTGGCACGGCCTTTGTATTCTTCTTCATGAAAAAGACGATGATTAATACTCATTTAAACAAAAAAGATTATGTTATTAAGCGCAAGAAACACTATTAAAGGTAAGGTAATAGAGATTGTTCCGGGTATTGTTACCGCAAAGGTTAAACTCGACATTGGCGGAGGAAACACAATTGTCTCAGTAATCACAGTAGATAGTATTGGCGAGCTCAATATAAAGGTAGGAGATGAAGCATTTGCTATCTTCAAATCTACCGAAGTGATGATTGGAATTTAAATCGCCAGGCCGCATGGATCGCTCAACATTCTCAATGGATGCCCTTCTTACCATTTATCGGGATAACGAAGTCTTTATTGGCCAAAACCAGTACCGGTTATTAAAACAGATTCTGGCAGATGGATCTATCAATGCAGCAGCCAAGAGCCTGAAGATGTCTTACCAACACGCCTGGCATTTGATTGATAAGATGAATAGACTCTCGCCCATTCCTGTGGTGATAAGACAAAAGGGTGGAAAAGACGGAGGCGGTTGCAGTATAAGCCCTTACGGAATGAAGGTCATTGAAAGCTACGCCATGCATGAAATTGAAATCATTAAGCTATTGGAGCAAACGAACAGCGAATTAGAAAGCTGTTTTTTTTAGGGAGCGATATTCTTTAGGGTGGATATCGCTTTCCTTTAAGGAAGCGTTATTCTCTGTTTTTGATAACGGATATTTAATTTAAAAGTTAGTATTATGAAGGTATTAGGTAAAAAATGTTTTTGGATAACAATTGCTGCAACTGTCTGTGCGTGTAAGATGAATGCACAGACAGTAGCTATTGATGGGGAATTCAGACCCAGGGTAGAGTATAGAGATGGTTTCGGTGCCCCATTATCGGACAGTAATGATCCGGGTATTTTTGCAATTCAGCGTACACGTTTGGGAGCAACCTTTACTTCTGCAGTTCTGAAGACCCAGTTTACTATTCAGGATTCGCGCACTTACGGTAAAACAGCACCTAGTTCAGAGACTGCTACACTGGGAGTGTTTGAAGCATGGGCTGAGTTTTTGTTAATGCCGGGAGGCTCGGCTAAAGTAGGCCGCCAGGCTTTGACTTATGATGATGGCCGTTTGTTCTCGGCTTCTAACTGGAGTAATACGGGTAATTCTCACGATCTGGCTCTGTTCAAGTACAATGTAAATGACTTTCAGGCTCATTTGGGTTTTGCTTATAACAATACTTCTGCCATTTCTTCGGAGACTGTTTATACTAATGGGGCCAAATACAGGTACATGGGTTTACTTTGGTTGTCTAAAGGAATTGCGAAGGATCTGACTCTTTCCGCCATTGCTGTAGACGAAGGTATGCAGCCTACCACCGATGCTACGAAGTACGGTACAAAGGTTAATATGAATCACGAATATACTTTTGGCGGTAACCTGAAATATGGCAATGAAACAAAACCATTTTCTGCACTTGCCACAGCCTACTTTCAGGCAGGAAAGAATCAAACCGGCGATGATTTGAGAGGTAGCATGGCGGCAGTGAAGTTAAACTACAAAATATCTTCTGCAGTTACAACCAGTTTAGGTACAGATTACCTGTCGGGAGATGATAACAAAACTGATGGCAAACAGAAAAACTTCAGAAAGCTTTATGGTTCAAATCACAGTTTTAACGGTTCCATGGAATATTGGTCAACACCCCTTAGCGCAGGTCTGCTTGATTACTACGGCAGTGTAAATGCTAAAGTAAGTAAAACAACCAGCATTGAAGGTGCGTTTCACGTATTCAGTTCCAGTAAAGACATGACAAGCAATAGTCAAAACATTGGCAAATCACTTGGTTCGGAGTTAGATCTTTGCCTTAACTACAAACTCAATGAATGGAGTAAACTACAAGTTGGCTGGAGCACCTACTTTGCAAACGACAATACACGCATAGCAAAAGGCATGACCGCCGATGCCAAAACCCGCTTTCCACAATGGGGATATGTAATGCTCACAGTCTCTCCTTCTTATCTGAAATCTATTTTTACCGATAAATAAAATATAAAACTCAATCTCATGAAAAGAAAGATTATAACCGTGACACTGATACTGGTATGTATACTTGCACAAGCTCAGAAAGTAAATGTTGCCGCCGCTGCAAACCTCCGTTATGTGTTGGAGGATATAAAAGCACAGTACGAAAAAGAGCATCCAAAAGCTAAGATCAACATCACATTCGGCAGTTCGGGCACATTGGTTCAGCAGATTCTCAACGGTGCCTCCTTTGATTTCTTTATGGCTGCCGACAATGAGTTCCCATTGAAACTGAAAGCTAAAGGGGTAGCCTGGGGAGCCATGAAAACTTACGCCTACGGAAAACTGGCCATATACAGCACTTCACTGGATGTAACTAAAGGACTTTCGGTTTTAAAAGACCCAGCTATAAAGAAAATTGCCATAGCCAAACCGGAAACAGCTCCTTATGGCGAACGATCATTTGAGCTACTTAAAAAGATAGGACTTTATGAATCATTGAAATCAAAGATTGTAATTGGCGATAATATCTCGCAGGCTGCACAGTTTGCCTTTACCGGTAATGCAGAGATTGGGTTTGTAGCCCTCTCGCTCGCCCTGGCACCGGAGATGAAAGGAAAAGGGACATATTATATTGTAGATCCTAAACTTTATACTCCGGTAGAGCAGGCCTGCATTCTTATTAAGACGGCAGTGAGAAACACCGAAACAAGTAAATTCATGGCTTATGTTCTATCGCCAAGAACCAAAGTTTACTGGGAAAAGTACGGATACTCAGTTCCTCGTTAAAGAAACATTAGAGTGATGTCTCAGTATATGTTTTCAGATTGGTGTACACAAGAATTTAATTTAGTGTACACCTAAATTATAATAAGTGTACACTATTTAAATATTTGCTGTACATTAATAAAACATTCTCTCAGGTTATTTATGCTTAGCTAACCCCGAACTTTGACTAACTTATTTAATTGAATATACATAATATGAACGATGATTTTCTACAAACCCTTCTTCTTACAGGCAAGCTGGCTACAATTACTACTGTAATACTTCTTATCATAGGCTTGCCCTTAGGTTACTGGTTGGCATACAAGCGGTTTCGGTTTAAGCCATTAATAGAAGCACTTATCAGCATGCCACTTGTTTTGCCCCCTACCGTGCTGGGCTTTTACATGCTGGTTGCTTACAGTCCGCAAAATGTAATTGGGCATTTTCTGGAGCATACACTAAACCTCCGACTGGCATTTAGTTTTGAGGGAATATTAGTGGCTAGTGTGCTTTTTAGTCTGCCGTTTATGGTTCAGCCCTTACAAAACGGCTTTGCAAGTATTCCCCGAAGCTACAGGGAAGCATCATACACCTTGGGAAAATCATTCTTCACCACCTTTACAAGAGTTCTTATTCCTAACATGAAACCTTCCATTATAACGGCAGTTGCTATGACCTTTGCTCACTGCATCGGTGAGTTTGGAGTTGTAATAATGGTAGGAGGAAACATGCCCGGAGAAACAAGAGTAGCCTCCATTGCCATTTATGATGAAGTGCAATCACTTAATTACGACACGGCAAACAAATATTCATTTGTATTATTCATTGTTTCAATGGTTATACTAACTGTTATATACAGTATAAACGGTAACAAGAAAACACTTTAAAGGAATTATGCTGAAAATAGATATAGAACGCCCGATGCTTACTTCGGAAGGAAAAAAGACACTGAAAATCTGTTCTGAGATAGCAGACAGGGAATTACTTTGTCTCTTCGGTCATTCGGGATCCGGAAAAACAACCCTGTTGAGAATTCTTGCCGGACTTACCACTCCTTCTAAAGGCCGAATAGTGTACAATGATACTGTTTGGTTCGACTCCGACAAGAAAATAAATCTCTCTCCACAGCTCCGTAACGTAGGATATATGTTCCAGGACTATGCTCTCTTTCCTAATATGAGTGTGGAAGGTAATATCAGGTTTGCACAAAAAGAAAAAGACACTGAGGCTATAGAAGAGCTTATGGAGTTATTCGATCTCATTGCATTGAGAAAGCAAAAGCCTACACAGCTATCCGGTGGACAAAGGCAGAGAGTGGCACTGGCCAGAGCATTGGCGGCAAAGCCCAACCTTTTGCTGCTCGACGAGCCATTGTCTGCCCTTGATTTTGAAATGCGCACCGCCCTGCAACACGAAATTCGCAAAGCACACTTGTTACTAAACACAATTACTATACTTGTAAGCCACGATGTGAACGAGGTCTGCACCCTGGCTTCGTCGGTAATGACCATAAAGAACGGCAAAGTATTGGCACAAGGTCACCCAAAAGAAATATTTAGTGCCGGGTCCTTTCAAAATTATGCTCAATTTCTTGGTGAGATTTCTGCTCTCAGTGAACTTTTTCTGGGGCAATAATCCTACATTTTGGTGTATTTCCCTACATTTATGTAAGAAAAACCCCTCAATTAAAAAAGGAGCTTCCTCATCTCTCATATTATTATCATTTATTTTCACCCCACATACAGCGTTATTAATCAGCGAATTAGCATCAATACAAAGACTCATCATTGAGATCTCCGTTCAGCTTTGGCACGCTTTCTGTTTATAATCTTATAAGTTTTAATATTAACTAAGGTAAATAAGGTTATGAGAAAGATTGCTATTTACGGAAAAGGCGGTATTGGTAAAAGTACCACAACGCAAAACACAGTAGCCGGTTTGGCTGAAATGGGTAAAAAAGTAATGGTTGTAGGTTGTGATCCTAAAGCAGACTCCACACGTTTATTGCTTCATGGTCTTGCACAGAAAACAGTTCTTGACACTCTTCGTGACGAAGGTGAAGATATTGATCTGGATGATGTTATGAAACCAGGATTTCACGAAACCAGTTGTGTAGAATCAGGTGGTCCGGAACCGGGAGTAGGTTGTGCCGGTCGTGGTATCATTACTTCTATCAACTTGCTTGAACAGCTTGGTGCTTACGATGACGACAAACATCTTGATTATGTATTCTATGATGTACTTGGTGACGTAGTATGCGGTGGTTTCGCCATGCCAATCCGCGATGGCAAAGCTCAGGAAGTATACATTGTTTGCTCAGGAGAGATGATGGCTATGTACGCTGCCAACAATATCTGTAAGTCTATTGCCAAGTTCGGAAAAGTAGGAACAGTCCGTTTGGGAGGTCTTATCTGCAACTCTCGTAAGGTAGACAACGAAGCAAACATGATTGAAGAGTTCGCAAAGAAACTCGGCACTCAGATGATTCATTTTGTTCCTCGCGACAACATGGTTCAACACGCTGAAATTAACCGTAAAACCGTTATTGACCACGCACCGGAACACACTCAGGCCGACGAATATCGTTCTTTGGCTAAGAAAATAAACGATAACCAAATGTTTGTTATCCCTACCCCACTTTCTATGCCTGAACTGGAAGATCTGTTGGTTGGCTTTGGTATTATGAACTAATAAATAAAGGAGGATATTTATATGTATTTATTAAGAGCTATTGTTCGCCCAGAGAAGTCATCCGTAGTAATGAAAGCATTATTCGATGCAGGTTTCCCCGCAGTAACAAAACTATCAGTGTTCGGTCGCGGTAAACAGCGCGGTCTTAAAGTAGGAAATGTTACTTATGACGAATTGCCCAAAGACCTTTTAATGATTGTAATTCCTGAAAAAGATAAGGATTTTGTTATTGAAACAATCATGGAAGCTGCCCGTTCAGGAGAAAAAGGACAGTTTGGTGACGGTAAGATATTCGTTACTCCAGTAGAAGAAACCTACACCATCTCCAGCGGTAGAAAAGAAGTATAAATCAAACGAGACTAGGAATTATGAAACTAATATTAGCAATGATTCGCATTGCCAAGATGAGTGACACAAAGATCGCTCTTTCGGAAGCAGGATTGCCGTCGTTCACCGCCATGCCTGTTCTGGGCCGCGGAAAAGGACACGGCGATCTGGAAAAAGCGGCTTACGTAGATCCTGAACATCATGAACTGATCTCGGAGATGCCTCGTCTGAAATCCAAAAGAATGATTACGCTTGTGGTTACCGACGAGAAGAAAGATCTGGCTGTAGAAACAATCATCAAGGCGAATCAAACTGGAAAAAGTGGTGATGGGAAAATTTTTGTAATTGATACTGTTGGTTCTATTCGTGTACGCACAGGAGAATCAGGTGATGAAACATTAGATTAAAGGAGGTTACTGCTATGACAAAAGATACAGAAAAGGATATTAACCTCGCTGAATTTAAAGAAGAGGTACTTGCGGCCTATCCTAAAAAGGTTGCAAAGAAAAGAGCAAAAGGAATTGTATATAATAATCCTGATGAAATTCCTCAGATTCAGGCCAACGTACGTACCATTCCCGGAATTATTACTCAGAGAGGATGTACTTATGCCGGATGTAAAGGTGTGGTTCTGGGCCCAACAAGAGATATTGTAAATATCACTCACGGACCAATCGGTTGTGGATTTTACTCATGGCTAACCCGCCGTAACCAGACTCGCCCTGACGAACAGGCTCCTGAGAACTTTATTCCTTATGCTTTCTCAACAGATATGCAGGATTCAAACATTGTGTTTGGAGGGGAAGAAAAGCTAAAGCAGGCCATTCGTGAAGCATACGAACTGTTTCACCCGAAAGCTATTGCTATTTTCTCTACCTGTCCGGTTGGATTGATTGGAGACGATGTGCACCGCGTGGCTCGTCACATGACTGAAGAACTGGAAGGTAAAGTAAATATCTTCGGATTCTCATGCGAAGGATATCGTGGAGTATCACAGTCGGCCGGTCACCACATTGCAAACAATGGTTTATACAAAAACCTTATTGGTAATGATGATTCTGTAGATGGCAAATACAAATTCAGAATAAATGTTTTAGGTGAATATAACATCGGCGGTGATGCCTTTGCTATTGAAACATTAATGGATAAGTGTGGTATTGAGCTTGTAGCAACAATGTCCGGTAACTCCACAAAGAAACAATTTGAAACTGCACATACAGCCGATTTAAGTCTGGTTATGTGCCACCGATCCATAAACTATGTAGCCGAAATGCTTGAAACATCTTTCGGAATTCCATGGATGAAAGCAAACTTTATTGGTGCAGAAGCTACAGCAAAAACACTTCGTAAGGTTGGAAAATATTTTGGTGATCAGGAATTAATTGACCGTATAGAGAAAGTGATTGCAGAAGAGATGATCTCTGTAAAAGAGGCTCAGGAAAAAGCATTGGAAAAGACCAAAGGCAAACTGGCTATGCTCTTCGTGGGAGGTTCTCGTGCTCACCATTATCAGGAACTGTTCAATGAATTGGGAATGACAACAATCTCTGCCGGATATGAATTCGGCCACCGCGATGACTACGAAGGCCGCAGTGTAATTCCTTCCATTCAGATTGATGCAGATAGCCGTAACATTGAACAAATTACGGTTAAAGAAGATGCCACCCGCTTCAAACCACGTAAAACTGAAGAAGAATTAAAAGCTTTGGAAAAAGAAGGGCTGGAATTCAACGGTTACGAAGGTATGATGGCGGAAATGAAAAAAGGGACTCTCGTTATTGACGATTTAAGTCATTATGAGATGGAGAAACTTATCGAGATGTATCATCCGGATATCTTCTGCGCCGGTATCAAAGAAAAGTTCTGCGTGCAAAAAATGGGTATACCATTGAAACAGTTGCATAACTACGATTACGGTGGTCCGTATGCAGCTTTTGAAGGAGCTATCAACTTCTACAAGGATATTGAGCAAATAGCTTGTTGCAGCATTTGGAAAGAAATGAAAGCTCCCTGGGAAAAAGAGGATATCGTCGAAGCAGAATATGTTTATTAACCTGTAAAAACAAAAAGAATTATGTTATTAAAGCACACTACAGATAAAGAAATAGACAGAAAGGCCTTGACTATTAACCCCGCCAAAACCTGTCAACCTATTGGAGCAATGTATGCTGCGTTAGGTATTCATGGATGCTTGCCCCACAGTCATGGCTCGCAAGGCTGTTGTTCTTATCATAGAAGTACATTAACCCGCCATTTTAAAGAGCCGGTTGTAGCTGCAACCAGTTCTTTCTCGGAAGGTTCTTCAGTATTCGGTGGTTCGGCCAACCTGATACAAGCTATTGAAACGATGTTTACCGTTTATAAGCCCGAAGTTATTGCGGTTCACACAACTTGTCTTTCCGAAACTATTGGTGATGACCTTACTCAGATTGTTTCCAAGGCTGGTGAAGATGGACTTATTCCCGAAGGCAAATTTGTGATTTATTGCAATACACCATCATACGTTGGAACACACATCACCGGATATTCTAATCAGGTTGCAGCAATGGTAAAGTTCTTCTCTACTGCTACGCCTAAGAAAAAGAACGTGGTGAACCTGGTTGCCGGATGGATGGAACCATCGGATATGAGGGAAATAAAAAGACTTGCTCAGGTTATGGAAGCAAGAACAATTATGTTCCCCGACATGACCGGCGTACTTGATACTCCCCTTAACGGTAAATATCACATGTATCCCGACGGAGGAACAACAATTCCGGAACTGAAAGCTACCGGCGATAGCAAATTTACAATCGGCCTTGGACAATATTGCACGGAAGATGCTTGCATTAAACTGGAAAATAAGTGCAAAGTTAAGTTTGAAGTGGTAGATATTCCAATTGGATTAAAAGCAACAGACCGCTTCCTCATGTCACTTAGCCGTCATGCTAATCTTCCTATTCCTGATAGTATCACGGAAGAACGAGGACAATTAATCGACCTTATTGCCGACAATGCCAAATATCTTTATGGCAAACGCGTAGCATTATGGGGAGATCCGGATACATTGATTCCTCTTACAGAGTTACTGGTGAGTCTGGATATGAGACCTGTTTATATTGTAAGTGGAACACCAGGAAAACCTTTCGATGAACGTATGTCTGAGATATTAAAAGATATTCCTGAAGCGAAGTTCATGAGCGGTGAACGTGCTGATATGTTCCGTCTTCACCAGTGGATTAAACAAGAAGGAGTTGATTTGCTAATAGGTAACACTTATGGCAAATACATTGCCAGAGATGAAGATACACCGTTTATTCGTTTTGGTTTCCCAATTGCCGACCGTTCCGGACACAACTACTTCCCTAAAACCGGATATGTTGGTGCAACAAACCTGGTTATTCAGATTTTAAATGCTTTTATGGATCATCAAGATCGTACATGCCCTGAAGAAAAGGTTGAGTTCCAAATGTAATCTATTGAGAGTTGTTAGTAGAAACGCTTCTGCATCTTTGAGAAAATATATATTTCTCAGAATGCCGGAGCTTTTTTCTAAAGAATTAAGAAAGGGTAGAATCCTACATTAATGTAAGATTATCCTAATCTCCCTACTTCGGGGTAACCCCAATATTCTCTCTCTTTTATAATGTTTATCTTTAAATATCTGAACCTGAATGCATAGAGTAATCCTAATTAGCAAACTCAACTCTTTGGCATGGTTTTGGTATTATAATAATTAAATGTAAGATCAATATGGACTATATTTTAAAAGAAAGAGAAAAACAAGTGGCATTCGCAGGTATTAATACTGCAACGATAGAATGCAACAAAGAAAGTTTGGCCGGTTCAGTTAGTCAAAGGGCATGCGTTTTTTGTGGTTCCAGAGTTGTGCTCTATCCTATAGCAGATGCATTGCATCTTATCCATGGTCCTATTGGATGTGCCGCGTATACATGGGATATAAGAGGATCTCTTTCTTCAGGACCAGAGTTACACAGACTTAGTTTCTCCACCGATTTACAAGAAAGGGACGTCATCTTTGGAGGTATTGATAAATTGAATGCGGCAATGGAAGAATTGATTGATCTTCATCATCCAAAAGCTGCTTTTATTTATACTACTTGTATTGTAGGAGTTATTGGAGATGATGTGGAATCAGCCTGCAAACAGATGGCTCTCCGTAAAGGTATTCCCGTTATCCCTGTTCAGGCACCTGGCTTTCAAGGATCAAAAAAAGACGGGTACAAGGTTGCTTGCGAAGCACTCTTTCAACTTGTAGGCACTATAAATAAACCAACACCTAAGTATAGCATAAATATACTCGGTGACTTTAATCTTGCCGGTGAACTCTGGATTTTGTTGGAGTACTACAAAAAGATGGGTATTCACGTAAATGCAACAATTACCGGAGATGGAAGAGTTGAAGATATCTGTAATGCCCACAATGCTTCCTTAAATGTTGTTCAATGTTCCGGATCGATGAATTACCTGGCCCAAATGATGAAAAAAGAATATGGTATTCCAAGCATGAGGGTTTCCTATTTCGGCATTGAGGATATGAGTGATGCTCTTTACGATGTTGCTTCTTTTTTCAAAAGCGAAGAGATGATGGCTAAAGCCAAAGAGTTAGTACGCGAAGAATTTACCCGACTTATGCCACAACTTAAATGGTACAAGGAAAGACTACAAGGAAAAAAAGCAGCAATCTATGTAGGTGGTGCATTTAAAGCCATCTCATTAATAAAAGCTCTTCGCCTGATAGGTGTTCAGACTGTGATTGTTGGATCACAAACCGGAACCACTGAAGATTATGAACTCATTAAAAAACTTTGTGACGAGGGTACAATTATAGTAGATGACTCTAATCCTGTTGAGCTATCTCATTTCGTAAAAGAAAAGCAGGCGGATATTTTTATTGGAGGAGTAAAGGAGCGCCCCATCGCACATAAGATAGGGTTAGGATTCTGTGATCATAATCACGAAAGAAAAGAGGCTCTGGCCGGTTATGAAGGAATGATGAATTTTGCACGTGAGATTTATGCAACAGCAATGAGTCCGGTATGGCAATTTACTAAATAAACAAGTATAATATGGAGAAGCAATATATATCAACCCGTAATGCGTGCAAACTATGTGCCCCACTAGGTGCATCTGTAGCATTAAAAGGAATAGAAGGATGTGTTCCGCTTATCCACGGCTCACAAGGATGTGCAACATATATTCGCCGGTATATGATTAGTCACTATAAAGAACCGGTAGATATTGCTTCATCAAACTTTAGTGAAGCTGCTACTGTTTATGGGGGAAGCCGGAACTTTATCACCGGGATCAATAATATTATAAGGCAATACAATCCTAAAGTTATTGGAATTGCGTCCACATGCCTGAGTGAAACCATTGGCGAAGACTTGCCCGGATTGATAAGGGATTATAAAGAGGCAAATAAAGACAAGGAATTGCCTACATTTATCAATGTATCTACAGCAAGTTATTGCGGAAGTCATATTGATGGGTTTCATAATACTTTGCTGGCAGCAATAAAATCTTTAGCCACCGACAAACTCAAAGGAGATTATATAAATATATTCCCTGGATTTGTTTCTCCGGCAGACATCCGTTACCTAAAAGAGACTCTTGATGATTTTGGCATTAAATACATTCTTTTCCCAGACTATTCAGAGACTCTTGACAATGAACATTGGAAAGATTATCAATTAATTCCTCAGGGAGGAACTCCCCTTAGTGATATAATACGTACCGGAGGAGCCAAAGCTACTATTGAATTCGGTAATGTATTCAATAAAGGAGCAGTAAAGAGTAATGCAGGCAGAATCCAGACTGCCGGAGAATGGTTGGAAAATGAATTTAAAGTAAAGAACTATCAGATAGGCATGCCTATTGGAATTAAATCTTCAGATAGTTTCTTCAATGTATTATCTGAAATCAGTCAAAAGAATATTCCTGAGAAACACCGGAAAGAACGGGGACGTTTGATCGATGCTTATGTAGATGCCCACAAATATGTATTTGGCAAAAAGGCAATGATTTTTGGTGAGGAAGATTTGGTCTTAAGTCTTGCCGGTTTCCTAAAAGAAATAGGTATAGAACCTGCTCTTATTGGATCAGGAGGAAACAGTGGCTTGCTGAGATCAGAAGTAGAAAAATTATTTGATCAGGCAGAAGTTCCTATAAGTGTACTAAGTGGTTCTGATTTTGAAACAATGCGCGAACAGGCTGAAGAATTAAAGCCAGATATATTGATTGGAAATAGTAAAGGGTATTACATTGCCCGGGAACGTAAGATTCCATTAGTCAGATTAGGATTTCCCATTCACGACCGCTTTGGAGCAGCTCGCCTACATCACATTGGATATAGGGGAACTCAGGAATTATTTGACCGCATTGTAAATGCATTAATAGAATATAAACAAGAAAACTCTCCTGTAGGGTATAAATATATTTAGATATGGAAACAACAGAAAAAAAACATGTCCATCCCTGCTTTGACGAAAGTGCAAAACATTCTCATGCAAGAGTACACTTACCTGTAGCACCAAAATGTAACATACAGTGCAACTACTGCAACAGGAAATATGATTGTGTAAACGAAACGCGCCCAGGAGTTACATCATCTGTACTAGCTCCTTTCCAAGCTGCTGATTATCTAAAGGCACTGAATGCAAAGCTCGACAACTTATCTGTTGTAGGTATTGCTGGCCCTGGAGATCCTTTTGCCAATCCGGAAGAAACATTGGAAACAATGCGGAGCGTTAAGAGTATTTTCCCTGATAAGATTTTCTGCCTATCAACAAATGGTCTTGATTTAGAACCTTATATTGATGAGATTGCAGAACTTGGCGTTAGCCATGTTACCATTACCATAAATGCCATTGACCCTACTATCAGTGCTAAGATTTATAAATGGATACGCTATAACAAGCATTTATACAGAGGGGCTGAAGGAGCAAGAATTTTACTTGAAAGACAATTAACTTGTATTCCATTATTAAAAGCAAAAGGAATTACAGTCAAGATAAACAGTATTATTATCCCGGGTATTAATGAGGATCATATTCCGGAAGTGGCTCGTAAATGCGCTGAGTTGGGAGCAGATGTAATTAACTGCATTCCACTTATTCCCACTGCCGAAACTGGATTTGCAGATACGCCTAAGCCTGATACAAAGATGATCTTCAAAACCCGGACTTTGGCATCAGAGCATCTGAAATTAATGAGCCACTGTGCACGTTGCAGAGCTGATGCCGCCGGTTTACTTGGACAAGATCTCGAAGGAACTCATGCATTATTGAAAGAATATGCTTCACGTCCTGCTTTCGATCTGGCAACCCGCCCTTACGTAGCAGTGGCAACTCACGAAGGATTGCTGGTTAACTTACATTTAGGAGAGGCAACTTCTCTGTATATCTTCAAGCAGTCTCCTAAAGGTTTCCAATTGGTTGAAGAAAGAAAAACACCAATTCCTGGTGCAGGAGACCAAAGATGGGTAGACATGGCTCGTTCATTAAATGATTGCAGAGCAATACTTGTATCGGGAGTTGGAGAAAATCCCAAAACAATACTTAATTCCTGCAATGTACATGTAATAGAGATGACGGGATTAATAGACGATGGACTTGATGGCGTATATAACAATAAACCTATCAGAAGCATTGCTAAACCGGATGCCTTTAAATGTGGCAGTGGATGCAAAGGTAACGCCCAGGGATGTGCATAATTTTATTCAATAACAATAAATCAGGAAAAAAATGAAAAAGCCAGCTTATCACATTTTAGTGTGTAATTCTTATCGGGTAGCAGGAGAAGCACAAGGTGCATGCAACAAAAAAGGTGCAGCCGGACTGTTACAATATCTAAGTGAAGAAGCATCAGACAGAGGACTAGATGTAGCAGTATCTACAACAGCCTGTCTGAATGTATGTTCCCAAGGACCAGTAATGGTTATTCATCCCAATAATTATTGGTATGGAGGGGTTGATAGTGAAGATGTAATAGACGAGATACTTGATGCTCTTGAAAATAATGAGCCATGTGCCAAATACCTGATATCTGACTAAATAATGAAGAAAATTAAGAAACCATATTATATTGATACAACTTTACGTGACGGTGAACAGGCTCCTGGTGTTATCTTCTCTTTAGATGAAAAGATAAAGGTCTGTTCACTATTAGATGAAGTTGGTATTCCCGAACTTGAAATAGGAACTCCAGCTTTGGGAATAAAAGAGGCTCAGGAGATAAATATAATCTGTAAACAAGGATTTAAATTCAAAACTCTTGCATGGTGCAGAGCAAATAAGAAAGATATTCTTTTAGCTGCAAGGAGTGGAACTAATGGAGTACATTTATCATTTCCTGTTTCTAAAATTCTTCAAAAAGCAATGGGAAAAGATGAAGAGTGGGTTTTGCAGAATTTACAGGAAATGTTTGATTTTGCATCTTCTCAATTTGAGTATGTAACTATTGGTGCTCAGGATGCCACAAGAGCCAATTTATCTTTCCTGAAAGAATTTATTGGGCTTAGTATATTTTTAGGAGCTTCTCGGGTTAGGATAGCCGACACTGTTGGTACATTAAGTCCAATTTCTTGCTTTAAACTTATTAAATCCATTCGTGCAACATACAGAGATTTACCGTTAGAAATACATGCACATAATGATTTAGGGATGGCAACTGCTAATACTGTTGCAGCATACTTAGCAGGAGCCGAATGCCTAAGTGTAACCGTTAACGGACTTGGTGAACGCGCTGGCAATGCTGCTCTTGAAGAGGTTTCAATGGCTTTAAAAATAAGTGAGGACATTGATTGCGAGTTAAATACAACTCTATATTCTGAGATTTCGAATTACGTTTCTGAGATTTCAAACAGAGTATTACCCGAAAGCAAACCTATTACCGGAAGCCTTGTTTTATCACATGAATCTGGCATACATACTCAATGTCTGCAAAAAGATAGAAGAACCTATCAATTAATTGAAGCTTCCCAAATTGGAAAATTCGAGCAGGATTTCATTATAGGGAAGCACAGTGGGAAATCAACAATAAGATATTACCTTCAGAAAGCAAATTTACCTGAGGATGACACTATTTGCGACATGCTACTATTTAAAATTAAAGAAGAAGCTGTTAGGAAGAAAAAGAGTTTAGATGAGAAAGATTTATATCGGATTTATTGGGATATAAGAAAAAAGGAGAAATATTATGGAGAAAGAGAATATGCAGGAATCTATCGTTCCAGATGATGATATGTTATTATTAGCCAACAGCTCTCTTGAATATGCGAATAGTTATTTAAAGACTCTTGAAAACAGCTTGAATAAGAAAACACATTTCACAAATGATCTTCTTTATAATATTGCTGTCATGGCATTTGAAAAGTACTTTGTGAGTTTATTAGCCCGATATAATTGGAGTGCTACTCATCATATGCCTGTTGCACTCTATAAAGAAGCAGAACAGTTTGAGAATGAATTAACTGAGTCAATGAAAATGACATCAATTTTAGTGGGAAAATTCGAGGGAATCTGTTCTCTGGAAGATTTCGGTTACCGAACTCCCGAAGCAGAAGAACTAACAGAGATGGTAAAAGGAATGAGAGAAATAAAAATGCTGGTAGAAAAAAGATTATCAGAAGTCAATGGAACAAAGTGAACCATGCTTCTACCTGCTTAATTTTATCAGCATCTTCGTAAGATTGGCATTTAAAAAGCATTATATTTATAGCTTCTTCAAACTCTTCTTCTGTAAAAGAGAGAAATTGAGTTTGGAGAAAAGCCAATAATTCTTGTTTTGTTTTGCACTTGTAACATTCAGTCCTCAACAATTTATCACTATCAACTTTAGATATAAAAGTCATTGCATTCTTTATAGACATAACATATAATCTTTAAAAATTACTTTTCATTGCATTCAGTAGAGCATACTGAACATTCACCACCACAAGTCTGAATATCAGCATAAGAAGAGACAGCATCACACATCTGCAATTTACTTTGATTAAACAAATTAATATTTTCCGTCAGGTTAGAGCCCTCTGATAAATAAACGTTCAGTCCTTTATGTACAAGTACCTGTAATGCCATTGGATGTATATGCCTGGTAATTATGTTATCTACATCTTTAGAAATTAAAGCAGGCAACAGTTCGCCCATATTACCAGCAAGGTCGGCTATTCTTATCCATGAATATTGGTTTGAATCTTTATTATAAAGGCAAAGTGATCCTGTAGAATTAAAGCCGTTGGCTATATCGTACTTATGTTCACTATTATCTATTACAGGAATTGCTATTTTCATTCATCAATTGTTTTTGTCCAAAAATACATATTAGGGATACACTCTTTGAATCCCATACTTCTGTAAAGGTTTTGAGCTGCCTTGTTATCTTCACGCACTTCAAGTGAGATTTTACAATATTTTCTCAATTCAGAAATATGAATAAGCTCTTCCAGAAGTAATCGCCCCAACCCTTTGCCTCTATATTTATCATATATAATTAAATCGTGTAGATTTATATATGGCTTTACTTTAAAAGTTGAGAAATTAACGAAGCAAGTAGCCAATCCTGCAATCTTTTGATCGTAAATAATGAATAAGACAAAAGAAGAAGGATGATTGGCCAACCCATCAACTAAGCGCAATTGACTCCTCTTGCTGAGTGGTTCAGAGTCACCCATCGGATCAGTCATGTAGTGATTAAGCAAATCAACCAATGCATCAAGATGCATGGGATTCTCATAATCACAGAATTCAAATTCTATCATTTTCATTAATCGTTTTAGTTTTAAATCGTTTAGGATCAATTTCGTATTTTTTTATTCGAATACCCATCATACGCTCAGTAATGCCTAATTGGTCGGCAGCTTTTGCCATGTTTCCCTTACAAGTAATCAGCGTATCCATAATAATCTGCTTTTCCAGTTTACCCAGAATTATTTCCAAAGTGCCATTTTGTTCGGTCTCACTTGTTACAGCCGTTTGCAAAGTTGGTGGCAAATTAGTTGTTCTGATCACATTATCATTACTAAGGATACAAGCTCTTTCAATACAGTTTTCAAGTTCACGTATATTTCCAGGCCAGTGATAAACCATCAACGTATCAATTGCCATGGCAGTAATTCGCTTGATATTTTTTCCTAGACGCTTATTAAATTTATCAATAAAAAAATCAGCAAGGACAGGTATATCATTAATTCTTTCTCTTAAAGCTGGAACATAAATAGGAAAAACATTTATTCTGTAATAAAGATCTTCCCTAAACTCCCCTTTTGCAATAAGATCTTCAAGATTACGGTTTGTTGCACATATAATTCGTACATCCACTTTAATAGGCTTTGTACTTCCCAAACGTTCTATTTCTCTTTCCTGCAATACGCGTAATAGCTTTACCTGAATTGCGGCTGGTATTTCTCCAAACTCATCTAAAAAAATGGTTCCTCCATCAGCGGCTTCAAAACGCCCAATTCTTTGAGCACTTGCACCGGTAAAAGCTCCTTTTTCGTGCCCAAAAAGTTCACTTTCAATCAAACTTTCCGGTAAAGCAGCACAATTGACTTTAATAAATGCTTTATTTTTCCGGGGACTATTATAATGTATGGCATCTGCAATAAGCTCTTTCCCTACTCCGCTTTCTCCTCTTATCAATACCGTTGCTTCGGTTGCTGCCACACTATCAATTAGATTAAAAACTTCATTCATTTTTCCGGAATTACCTTTAATATAATCAGGCATTATACGATTTCGCAGTTCACCTTTCAACTGCCTGTTTTCATTCAGCAGTTGTTCCATCTCTTCAGCATATTCCTGCCTGCGACGAATAGTTCTGCCAATCATGGAAGCAACAATCTTCAATAAACGAGCATCTTCATTAAATGAAATATTCCTCAGATAGGCTTTATGAAAACTAAGAGTTCCTATTATTTCGGCCTTATAGCGAATAGGAGTACAAATAAACGATACCTCAATACTGTTTATTGATGTTGGGGCATGTGTAAGATTCAGGAAATCCTTTGAATCCTCAATTCTTGGAACCAGAATTGTTTCTCCACTTTTAATCACTTTACCAATAATGCCTTCTCCTACCTGGTAAATTGCATTCTTTTTATCGTCTTCTGTGATACCGTATGAGCCTTCAATAAAAATATTGGAGCTTTCCCTGTTTAATACAGTTAGGATAATTCTTTCGGCATGCAAATGCTCGCAGAGGAGCTTAATCACATCATCCAAATTAACCTCTTTATTGCTAAGCATATTACTAAGTTTTAGCAAAAGATTAAGCTCTTTTACACCATAGCACTCCCCTTCTCCGAACTTACACAAAGATAGCTTATCCATATTTATTCTGGATTAATGATTATATTTTAATTCAATAAGAATTATTATGATCGCAAATATAGCAAATTAGTTTTCATTTTGAAAACAAACCATTCTCTTTGTGATCAAATAGATTAATTATAATAATATCTCCACTTCCTGAGGAAGTTTTCAAATCAACTTTAAGAAATAACTGCTTTAATGTGACAACCTGTTATATCACTCCTGGCTAAAGCTAATTAGTTTGCTAAAATTATAAAGCAGGCCCGGGCGGAACAAAAGTTATCCTTCAAAAATCTTCCGCCAATAAATAAAAATTAAACCTGATAAATCAGGCAAGATAACCTGAATAAATTTTAAGCATACAGCATATAATCAGAACTTGTTTACTTTGGCTTAATAAGAGACAAAAAGCATCAGCTCAACAGCCTGGATTAAAAATGAAAATCAGACATCAGCACAAGCCATTATTAATTAGAAATTAGATTTTTTACAGCACAAACAATTATAATTCAACCATTAAACACTTTTTAACTCGCATATCCTGCAAAATCGAACAAAACTTAAGGTTATTTTCTGACAATACGTTTTACTTTTTGAGTTAACTGGCTCATTATAAACTGCGGAAAAATTAGTTTCACCCCCTATAATAGCAAAAAACAAGGGTAGTTTTTCCGCAACATCAATATCCTTTCACGAAATAAGCCAATACCCATAATTATCAGACAGACTCTATTTGTAAAATCTAAACGATTCCTTAAATAACATAATTCCCTGTTATAAGAGCCATAATACAAAAAGAAATGATTAATTTTGCGGCGAATTGTAAAACTGACTACAAGGATGAATAACATTAATTCAGTATGTGTATATAGTGCTTCGAGTACTAAAATTGATCAGACATATTTCAATGCAGCAACCAAACTAGGTCAACTCCTGGCTCAAAAAGATATTCGTCTGATAAATGGTGCAGGAAGTATTGGATTAATGAGAGCGGTTGCTGATGGTTCACTTCAGGCCGGCGGAAAGGTTATTGGTGTTATCCCCCGCTTTATGGTGGAGCAAAACTGGCATCACAAAGGACTGACAAAACTAGTGGAAGTGGACTCAATGCATGAACGAAAAAAGCTAATGGCAGATCTTTCTGACGGTATAATTGCCATGCCGGGAGGATGCGGAACATTGGAAGAACTTCTGGAAATTATCACCTGGAAGCAATTGGGGTTATACTTTAATCCGATTGTTATTCTAAACATAAACAATTTCTTTGATCCGCTATTGGCACAACTTAACGAAGCCGTTGAGCAAAACTTTATGCGTCCGCAACATGCCGCAATATGGAGCGTTGCCACTACTCCTGAAGAAGCTGTAAATTTACTTTTTACCACCCCGATATGGGATAAAGAAATACGCAAGTTTGCAGCAATATGATAATTGAGTTAAACGATAGCATTCAAAAACCTCAGGTTGTAACTCAGACTCAGGCTCCAGCTAAAGTCCAGACACAAACACAGACTTCGGCAAAGCCTCTGAATACAGCTGTGACTAAACCTCAGAGCAAGGTTAATACAGGAAATACATCTAATGCTCAAACCAAATTATCATCTCAGGTTCCGAATAAGTCTCAGGCTTCAACTGCTACTGCGGTAAATAATCAGGTTCAGAATAAATCAGTTGATGGAAGTCAGACTTCAACAAATACTCAGGCTCCGGCCAACAGTCAGATTTTGTTCCCTATCATTCAAAACGATTCAATTAAAAAATCGCTTACTGAGAAAAGCGATACAATTAGTAAAGCAAAGGAAGATTCTGTAGCATCAATGCCTTTATTTTATAAGAACCATTTTATTCCGGGAGACTCAATAAAATGGACATCATTAGGGCATCAACCATCAGGATTTAGTGGGATAGCAATACCATATCGCCTGCGAACAGATGATGTTATTACAGGTCTTTTGTTACTTTGTTTTATCATAACAGCATATGTATTTGCATTTGGTAAAAAGAGCCTTATCGAACAAGCAAAGAGTCTTTTCACTAGAAAAGATCAATCAGACCCTTTTGGAAGAGGAACAGCCTCCGAGCTTCGCCACAGGATAATGCTTCGGATACAAACCTGCATTTTATTGGGCATCTTTATCTTTAATTATTTTCATGATTATAATCCTTCTCTATTTGAAAGAAGTTCCATTTATATAGTCTTAGGCACATATACCGCGGTATGTGTAACATATTATGCCATAAAATGGATTATTTATAAGTTCCTGGGATGGATTTTCTTTGATAAAAATATAACATCATCCTGGTTAGAGTCTTATTCAACCATTATAAACTACCTTGGTATTTGCACTTTCCCATTAATTTTATTGATGGTTTATTCTGAATTATCAGCATCAACAATTCTAATAATTGGTTTTATTCTGATAATAATTGCTAAAATACTCATGTTCTGCAAATGGTTAAAGCTTTTTTTCAGCAATTTGTATGGTCTTTTGTATTTAATTGTGTACTTTTGTGCGCTTGAAATTTTGCCTTGCATCCTTTTGATTCAGGGACTATTACAAACAAATATCATATTGCAACTAAAACTTTAGGATTTTGAAAATAAAGAAAGTACTAGTATCGCAGCCTAAACCAACCTCAGAGAAGTCGCCATATTACGACATTGCTGAGAAATACGGTGTTAAGATTGATTTCCGACCTTTTTTTAAGGTTGAAGGCATATCTTCTAAAGAGTTTAGGCAACAAAAAGTGTCTATTTTAGACCACACTGCCGTGATTTTTACATCACGTCATGCAATAGACCACTTTTTTAATCTTTGTTCTGAGCTTCGTATAACGATTCCTGAAACAATGAAGTATTTCTGTATAACAGAAGCTGTAGCTCTTTATATACAGAAATATGTGCAGTACCGCAAGCGAAAAATATTTTTCGGTGCAACAGGAAAAATTGACGATCTGGTTCCCTCAATCGTAAAGCATAATACAGAGAAGTTTCTTGTTCCGATGTCTGATGTGCATAACGATGAACTAAGAAGCCTTCTTGATAAAAACAAGATTACTCACACGGAAGCTGTGATGTATCGCACAGTAAGCAATGATTTCACCGAAGATGAAAAATTTGATTACGATATGCTGGTATTCTTCAGTCCATCTGGAGTATTATCTTTAAAAAAGAACTTTCCTAACTTTGAGCAGAAAGATATTAAGATTGGATGCTTTGGTCCAACAACTGCAAAAGCTATTCGTGACGCAGGATTACGTCTTGATTTAGAAGCACCAAGTGTAAAAACTCCGTCTATGCCAGCAGCTCTTGATCTTTATTTCAAAGAAATTAGCAAGGGAGAAAAGAAGTAAATTCAATTAATAAATAATTCAATACCGAGAGTTTTGTTTTCACAAAGTTGTAACTTTGCGAATCAAAACTCTCGGCGTTTTTTATAGAACATGGATATACAAAGTAACGGACTAAATAAAGCTGAACGATTAAACAGCAAAAATACAATTGATGAATTGTTTTCGGGGAATAATAAATCATTCTCTGCATATCCCTTACGAGTTGTATATATGCCTGTGGAAAAGAAAGAGTACGCTTTAGCCTCCATACTTATAAGCGTTCCAAAGAAAAGATTCAAGCGTGCTGTAAAAAGAAACAAAGTAAAACGCCAGATAAGAGAAGGCTACAGAAAAAACAAACACGAACTATTGAATGTTTTACAAGAGAAAGAGTATGGATTAGCCATCGCTTTTATCTACTTGAGCAATGAAATACAACCAACAGAAGCAATTGAGGAAACAATAAAAAAGATTCTGAACAGGATTATAGAAAAGATACAATGAAAAAAATACTTTCGTATATTCTTTTACTACCTATCTACTTTTACAGGGCATGCATTTCTCCAATGACTCCTGCCTCTTGCCGATTTATGCCTACATGTTCGCAATATGCAATAGAGGCAATAAAGAAACATGGACCTTTTAAAGGATTATATCTGGCCATCAGAAGAATTTTGCGTTGCCATCCATGGGGTGGTTCCGGTTTCGACCCGGTTCCGTAATCTTATTTATGGATATTTTAGATATACATACTCATTCTAGTAAAAGCAATCCTTCACAGCATATATTCAGCTGCTTGCCTTCTGCTTTTTCACCTCTCGAAGGAGGATATTACTCTGTAGGTATTCATCCATGGAATATTAATGCCGGGGTTAAAGGCGAATTTGAATACCTGAAAGAGATTAGCTCTCATCCGCAAATTATAGCAATAGGCGAAGCCGGACTCGACAAAATGATTCCTGTAGAATTATCTTTTCAGGAAGAGGTGTTCGAGTGGCAAATCAGATTATCTGAGGAACTTGGGAAGCCACTTATTATTCATTCGGTAAAAACATCAAATGAGATTATACAGCTGAAAAAGAAATACAATCCCAAATCTCCCTGGATATTGCACGGATTCCGAGGCAAAAAAGAACTGGCAGAACAATTTATTGCACATGATATCTATATTTCGTTTGGAGAAAAATATCAGGAAAGCGCAATGACCAGCATTCCTTTAGACCATCTCCTTTTAGAAACAGACGAAAGCAACAAGACAATTACTGAAATCTATGAAGCAGCAGCCAAAAGCCTCTCAGTTCCTGTTGAACAATTAATTACCCAGGTTCAGCAAAACATCTCAAGGCTCTTTTTTAATCAATAAGTTTTGCTTGTTCAAATAAAGAGTCGTACTTTTGTAATTATAAACAATAAATAAAAGAATCATTCGATGAATTTTGTAGAAGAATTAAAATGGCGTGGAATGGTGCACGATATGATGCCCGGCACAGAAGAGTTATTAGCAAAGGAACAAGTTACTGCTTATTTAGGTATTGATCCAACTGCCGATTCATTACACATTGGCCACTTGTGTGGTATAATGATGCTGCGTCACTTCCAACGTTGCGGACACAAACCATTAGCTTTGGTAGGTGGTGCTACAGGTATGATCGGTGACCCTTCCGGAAAATCTGCTGAAAGAAATCTACTTAACGAAGAAACTTTGCGCCATAATCAGGAATGCATCAAAAAACAATTGGCTAAATTCCTTGATTTCGATTCAGCTGCATCTAATGCTGCCGAACTAGTGAACAATTACGACTGGATGAAGGACTTTTCTTTCCTTGATTTTGCAAGAGAAATTGGAAAGCACCTTACAGTAAACTATATGATGTCTAAAGATTCTGTAAAGAAGAGACTTAGCAGCGAATCAAGCGCCGGAATGTCTTTCACAGAATTCACTTATCAGCTATTACAAGGATATGACTTCCTTCACCTTTACGAAGCCAAAGGATGCAAACTACAAATGGGTGGTTCTGATCAATGGGGTAATATTACTACCGGTACAGAATTAATTCGCCGCAAAGTAGGAGGAGAAGCTTATGCTTTAACTTGTCCTTTAATCACTAAAGCAGATGGCGGTAAGTTTGGAAAGACCGAATCAGGTAACGTTTGGTTGGATGCTAAATATACTTCTCCTTACAAGTTCTATCAATTCTGGTTGAATGTAAGTGATGACGACGCTGCTAAATACATCAGAATATTCACATCTTTGGAAAAAGAAGAGATTGATTCATTAATTGCAGAGCACTCTGCAGCTCCTCATTTGCGTACTCTTCAAAAGCGTTTAGCTAAAGAGGTAACTATCATGGTTCACTCCGAAGAAGATTACAATGCAGCTGTTGATGCATCAAACATATTGTTTGGTAATGCTACATCTGACGCTTTAAAGAAACTAGATGAAGATACTCTTCTTGCAGTATTTGAAGGTGTTCCTCAATTTGAAGTATCAAAAGATCTGCTTTCTCAAGGAATAAAAGCCGTAGACTTATTTACTGAGAACGCTGCAGTATTTCCATCAAAAGGCGAAATGCGCAAACTGGTTCAAGGCGGTGGAGTTTCATTGAACAAAGAAAAGCTTGCAGCCTTTGACGAAGTGATCAATACAGAGAATCTATTGGACAGCAAGTACTTACTAGTTCAGAAAGGGAAAAAGAACTATTACCTGATTATCGCAAAATAAAAAATATCTTAAAAAGTTTGGAAGATACAGCCAATTCAGCTATCTTTGCATCGCTTTTTAAGGAAAGCTATAAAGTTTGTCTCATGGTGTAATGGTAGCACTACAGTTTTTGGTTCTGTCAGTCAAAGTTCGAATCTTTGTGAGACAACAGAAAAGAGTCTTAATTATCAAATGATAATTGAGACTTTTTTTATTCCCCTCCATTAGGTAGAATAATCTATTCAAACGTATCTAATTATCAGTCAAAAGCAATATTTACATGAAATGGAACAAAAATGACATATAATTGGATCAATTTTACCACATAAAGAATAATCATTTTAGTAACTTTGCCATGTAGCCAATTATATAAACTACTAAAATCCATATAAAAGATGAAGACAAATTATGAGATTCGTTATGCTGCGCATCCAGAAGATGCAAAGAGCTATGACACAAAAAGAATTCGCAGAGATTTTCTGATCGAAAAAGTATTTACTGCAAACGAAGTAAATATGGTATATTCAATGTACGACCGCATGGTTGTTGGTGGTGCAATGCCTGTTGGTGAAGTTTTAAAACTAGAAGCTATTGATCCATTGAAGCAACCTATTTTCCTTCGTAACCGCGAAATTGGTATGTACAATGTAGGAGGTCCTGGTATTGTAAAAGTAGGTGATGCTCAGTTTGAATTAGATTTCAAAGAAGCTCTTTACTTAGGATCAGGCGACCGTGAAGTTACTTTCGAAAGTAAAGACGAAAAGAATCCTGCTAAATTCTACTTCAACTCATTAACAGCTCATAGAAACTATCCTGATAAGAAAGTTACTAAGGGAGATGCCGTAGTTGCAGAAATGGGATCTCTTGAAGGATCAAATCACCGTAATATCAATAAAATGATTGTAAACCAGGTATTGCCTACTTGCCAGATTCAGATGGGTATGACCGAGCTTGCTCCGGGCAGCGTATGGAACACAATGCCAGCGCACGTTCACTCTCGCCGTATGGAAGCTTACTTCTATTTTGAAGTACCAGAAGATCAGGCTGTATGCCACTTTATGGGTGAAGTTGACGAAACTCGTCACATTTGGATGAAGGGCGATCAAGCTGTTCTTTCTCCAGAATGGTCAATTCACTCTGCCGCCGCAACACACAATTACACATTTATCTGGGGTATGGGTGGTGAGAATTTAGATTATGGTGATCAGGATTTCTCAGCAATCACAGATTTGAAATAATTACTCAAAAAACATAAAATCATATAAATCAATGGCAAATTTTTCATTAGAAGGTAAAGTTGCACTTGTAACAGGTGCTTCTTACGGAATTGGTTTCGCTATTGCTACAGCTTACGCAAAAGCAGGAGCAACAGTTGTATTCAACGATATCAAACAAGAATTGGTTGACAAAGGTATTGCCGCTTACGCTGCAGAAGGTATCAAAGCTCACGGTTATGTATGTGATGTTACTGACGAAGATGCAGTAAATGCTACGGTAGCTCAGATTGAAAAAGAAGTTGGAGTTATTGATATCCTTGTTAACAACGCAGGTATCATCAAACGTATTCCAATGATTGAAATGAGTGCTAAGGATTTCCGTCAGGTTATTGACATTGACTTGAATGGCCCATTCATCGTATCAAAGGCAGTTATTCCTTCAATGATCAAAAAAGGTCACGGTAAAATTATCAACATCTGCTCTATGATGAGTGAACTTGGCCGCGAAACAGTATCTGCTTATGCAGCTGCTAAGGGCGGTTTGAAGATGTTAACTCGTAACATTGCTTCTGAATATGGTGAATTCAACATTCAATGTAATGGTATCGGCCCAGGTTATATCGCAACTCCACAAACTGCTCCATTGAGAGAAAAGCAAGCTGACGGTTCTCGTCATCCTTTCGACTCTTTCATTATTGCTAAAACTCCTGCTGCTCGTTGGGGAACTCCGGAAGATTTGGAAGGTCCAGCTGTATTCTTGGCTTCTGATGCTTCTGACTTCGTAAACGGACATGTTCTTTATGTAGATGGTGGTATTCTGGCTTATATTGGTAAACAACCTCAATAATTAACAATATAATACCAATGTGCCGGTGTACCTCTGAAAAGAGATTCATCGGCACGTTCGTTTTATAGCATAAGCAACCATAATGAAAAAGACAATCTTTTTATTATTAGCAGCATTTGCGGCTGCTTCTTGCTCAAGCAGCAAGAATATCAATGTAAAGGTAACTAATGTTTCTTCGCTTGATAGAAATAAAGAAATGGTAGAGGTTTCAATGGCCGAAATCAGCACTAAGTTACATCTTGCAGATACAGCTCAGGTTATAGTTCTGGATAAGAACGATCAGCAGGTTCCTTATCAGATTACTTATGACGCTAAGCTGATTTTTCCTTCAACCGTTAAGGCTAAATCTTCTGAAGTATATACGATAAAGACCGGAGTTCCTGAAACATTCAACACGCTTACTTTCGGAAAACAATTTCCGGAACGTGTAGATGATGTAGCTTGGGAAAACGATCGTATCGCATTCCGTACTTACGGTCCGGCTCTTCAGGCAACCGGCGAGAAAGCTTTTGGATATGACATCTGGGTTAAAAGAACAAACGATCTTGTTGTTGAAAACAGATATGCTATGGAACTTGACGATAGCACTAATGCCGAAATAAAAAGGTTGGCAGTAACAGACCCTGCAGCTTCAAAAGCATTAAGAGAGAGAACTTCTTATCACTTTGATCATGGAAACGGACTGGATTATTATAAAGTTGGTCCTACGCTTGGAGCAGGAACTTCTGCTTTCCTTGTAGATGGTGAAATGGTGTATCCTTATTGCTACAAAACACAGGAAGTTCTGGATAACGGACCGCTGCGTTTTACTGTGAAGTTGGTTTATAATCCGCTTAACATCAAAGGAAATTCAGTTATCGAAACACGTATTATCTCTCTTGATGCAGGCTCACAACTAAACAAGGTAAATCTTACTTTCAGTAAAGTTAATGCAGTTATGCCTTTGGCAAGCGGTATTGTAGTTCACACCGGAAGCAACGATTATAAAATGTCTGCTCAAAAAGGTTATATTGCTTACGCAGACCCTAAAGACCCGGTTAACGGACAAATTTATGTGGGTGCTGTTTTCCCGGCTAATGTAAAAGAAGCTAAGTTTATTCCTTTTAAAGGAGCCGAAGCTTCTAAAATTAAAGATGGAGCAGAAGGACATGTAACTGCAATCAGCGACTATGAACCGGGTTCTGAATTCATGTACTACTTCGGTGCAGGATGGAGCAAATGGGGTTTCAACTCTTCGGCCGACTGGTTTAAGTACATAGATGAATTTGCACAAAAAGTACGCACTCCGCTAACTGTAACAGTTAAATAAAAGCATACTGATTTATAATACAGGAAAACTGTTCTGAATACTCAGGGCAGTTTTTTTATTTTCCAGCCGGATTATTTCAAATAGCTCCTTTATAGTTTTCAGCGACCTGCGCAGGTCGATTCTGCGAGTTGCGCAGGCTGTTAAAGCGAGTTGCGCAGCTCACTTTAGCGAGTTGTGCAGGTCGTTGAAAAGATTACACCGGTAATCAACAAGATCCCGTTATTGTTTAATAAATTAGACTAGTGAGAAACTGATTTGGAAGGAATGCAATTGAGAAACGATCTGCTATAAACGGAATATTTTAAGATGAAACCAGAAAAGCAGAACAATCATTCATCCGGCAAAATAGCCTTCAGATTGCGCATAAGACCGTCATACTTTGCACGTTTTACGGCAGAGCCTTTGAATAAAACACGGTATTGCTCTACAGTCAAAGCCTTCCAGTCTTCTTCCTCCATAGAAAAAAGTGCTTCAGAAGGTTCAAAATCTGCAATCTGATGAGGAGAAGCAAACCGATTCCAGGGACAGCATTTCTGGCAATCATCACAACCATACAGATGATTACCTATTTTCGGGGCTATTACAGGCTCTATGTCGCCTTTATGTTCAATAGTCAGGTAAGATATACAGCGATTAGAGTTAAGGAGAAATGGCCTTTCTAAAGCCTTCACAGGACATGCATCCAGACAGCGGGTACAATTACCGCATTTGCTCTGTATTGGGGAATCATAATCAAGCTCAATATCCAGAAAGATTTCACCCAAAAAGAAATAGGAACCCGCACCAGGAATAATCAGCTGAGTGTTCTTTCCAATCCATCCAAGACCGGCTTTTTGTGCCCAATAACGATCAAGAACGGGTGCTGTATCACAGAAAACTCTTCCGTTGACGGGTGCCAACTGTTCATTAATGAAGTTAAACAGTTCTGTAAGTTTGGCTTTCATTACCTCATGGTAATCTTTTCCATAGGCATAATAAGCAAATTGCAGTTGTTCTTCTCTCAGCTTGCGCGAAGGGTAATAGTTCAGCGCAACAGAAATAATACTTTTAGTTCCTTCCACCAACAAGCGCGGATCACATCGTTTATCAAAGTGATTGTTCATGTAATCCATTCCTGCCTGATTGCCATCTGCAAGCCATTGTTCCAAATAAGCCATACTTTCTCCTACGGCATCTGCACGAGCAATACCACAAGCAGAAAAGCCGAGGCGTAATGCTTCGGCTTTTATTTGTTGAGAAAGTACTTCTTTATTCATTATAATAACTTAAACTGATAGCCTTGCTCAAGTAACCATTCTATAGAACGAGGTAAAGCATACTTCATGTTTTCTTCGGACTTCAGCGAATCGTGAAAGGTTATAATGGAACCATTACGCACATAATGCTTCACCTTTTCGAAAACCTGCTCGCCATTTAGTTTATTACTATAATCACGAGTTACCAAATCCCACATTATTATCTTATACTTCTTTCTAAGAACATAATACTGAGCAGCTCTCATGTGACCATGTGGCGGGCGAAAAAGATCTGATTTAATCATCTCGTTTGCCTTATCAGTATTGGCCAGATAGCTCTTCGTGAGGTACTCAAATCCCCTGATATGATTAAATGTATGATTACCCACACGATGACCACGTTCAATAATCATTTTAAATTCTTCAGGGTGCTTGCGCACATTATCTCCTACCAGAAAGAAGGTAGCTTTAATCCCGTATTTATCTAATAAATCCAATACCCAGGGAGTTATTTCGGGAATGGGTCCATCATCGAAAGTGAGATAAACAGCTTTCTCTTTCGGATCCATTCTCCAAATAGCCCCCGGATAAAGAGCCCTTATTAACTTTGGGGGTTGTTCAATAAACATCTTTTTTTATTCCACTATTTTGCACCGGTTCTCATTGAATAAGAAGCATAAAGTGCTTCAAATTTCTTTGAGTAATCTGGCAATAAAGACGATTTATATGCTTTAAGCAATTTATTTGTTTCGTCCAGAATATATAAATTATAAACGCATTCCTGATTACTTGCCGCAAGTTGTGAGTTATTCATACTCAAGTACCATCTTACATATTGGCTAGACTTGGTGAACAAATCGGTAAGAATCTTCTCTGCTTTCTGTTTCTGTCCAAGTGCATAGTAGCCTTTAGCCATTTCCATTGATCCACTTTGGAAATCATGAGGAACAGAAGCAGTAGGAATAACCTTACTTCCGTAATCTAGCAATTTCAAAGCTTTATCTTTCTTGCCTTGATTAACAAGTTGAAGAGCAAGCTGAGAGAACAATCTACGGTGTGAGTAACACATTCTCAGTACATTTTCGTCAAGATAAACTTTAGGATTATCCATTCCGCCCCATTTAAACTTGTTCATGATGTTATTATACATCTTCTCGCTATCCATGCGAGCACCAAGTTTAGCTGTATTAAACGGAGTAATACGGTAAGCCAAACCTTCCTGACAGAAATTATCTGAGAAGCAAAGGTGATTTTCTGTTCCAACAGATATTGCCATATAAACAGGGCGTTCCCAGTTACATTCAGCAATCATCTCAAGCATCATCAATTCCGACTTGCTGATTCCACGTTTACCTTTTAATGAAAGAGTCATATAATCTGGAATAACTCCATTCAATGAATCCGGAATCATCATTCCCGAACGTTTAATAGCTTCCTTATCAAGCTTGATAACTATACTATCTGTAGGGATAATCTTAAATTCTTCCTTATCTGAACGTACCCAGTGCTTAAGAATGTTCTTTAATTCGAATGGATTTTCACCAAAATTCTTTTTAGCTTCAGCCGGATTACTCTTATAAAGAGCAAGAATTGTTTCTTTCACTTCCGGACGTACCTGGATATATTCGTTCACACCGGTAACGTATTCCAAACGGTTCCATGTAATAGGAACTGACGGAGAGTCGTAAGCCGGACGTTTCATTTGGTCAATATACCAGTCTGTCTGCAAATAGCTTAAATTACAAACACGAACATCTGTACGGAATCCTTCTGTTTCCTGATTATACCACAATGGGAAAGTATCGTTATCACCATTAGTAAAGATTATCGGGTTACCTTTAGTCTGACAAGAGTTCAAATAGTTCTGACCAATGTCACGACAAGCATAACGATCAGAGCGGTCATGATCATCCCATGTCTGACCAGCCATCTGAATTGGCACAATCAAACAAGCAATAGAGGCAATAACAGCAGATGGTGTTTCGCCCAGTTTCTTACTCAACATCTTTATTATTCCGGCAACACCCATACCAATCCATATTGCATACGCATAGAATGAGCCGGCATAAGCATAATCTCGTTCACGAGGCTGACTAGGAGTTTGATTCAGATACACAACAATAGCTATACCAGTCATAAAGAACAAGAAGAATACAGCCCAGAATCCCTGGATGCCTTTTTGTCCGCGATAAGCCTGGAATAGAATTCCGATTATACCCAGCAACAATGGAAGACAGTAGAAAACATTATGCCCTCTGTTGTTAGCAAGATCATCAGGCAACAAAGACTGATCTCCAACCAAAGCATTATCAATAAAAGGAATACCGGTTATCCAGTTACCATGTTCAATTTCACCTGAACCTTGAATATCATTCTGTCTTCCGGCAAAATTCCACATAAAGTAACGCCAATACATAAAGTTCATCTGGTAAGAGAAGAAGAATTTTATGTTCTCCAGCTGTGTAGGCATGTTAACAGTAACCATTTCGCCACACTGATCATAAGGAACATCATATCCTTCAATGTTCATCCAGTTCTTATATTGAGCTTCGTGTGCAGAACTATACATACGAGGGAACAACATGTTCTGAGCATAAACATAGTCTTGCTGGTTGCCTGCTGTAATGTATTGGTCTTTTTCGTTTGCCGAAGCTTTTTCTTTTCTGATATAGATTGGAGCGCCTTCTTCAACTACCGGAGAACAATAGCCATCTTTCTCTTCCAATTTTACTTTGGATGAATAAGCCGGACCATAGAACAGAGGTCTGGAACCATATTGTTCACGTCCCAGATAACTTCCCAAAGTGAAGATATCTTCCGGAGAGTTCTGATCCATTGGTGTATTGGCAGTTGAACGAATAACGATCAATGCATAAGATGAATATCCAACCATAATCATCATAATGCAAAGCAATGAAGTATTCAATGTACGTGCACTAATCTGATATTTCTTATTGATGAATTCAGCAAACAAGTAAATTGCCAAAACAGCTAACACAATTGCACCAATCACAACACTACTAGTTCCGTGACCATAGAAAGGAATTCCTAAAAGTGCAACAGTCAGCAGGAATGACAACTTCATCTTTTTATCACTCTTTTCTACATAAGATTCATATATCCCCCAGAAAATAGCAGCTAAAAGAATAATAATATAAATAATAAGTCCTGTGTTAAATGGTAATCCGAAATCGTTTACAAACAAGAGTTCAAACCATCCTCCTACTTTTACAAAACCAGGAACAATACCATAAAGAACTATACCAATCAAGGCCATTGAGCCAACCAATGCAAGCAAAGAACCTTTTGCATTTGCGTTAGGATGTTTCTTGAAATAGTAAACCAGTACAATTGCAGGTATACAGAGTAAGTTAAGCAAGTGCACACCGATAGATAATCCGGTAAGATATGCAATAAGCACAATCCAGCGATCAGAATGAGGCTCATCGGCCACATCTTCCCACTTCAATATTAACCAGAATACAACGGCAGTAAACAAAGAAGAGTAAGCATAAACTTCACCTTCTACAGCACTGAACCAGAAAGTATCTGAAAACGTATATACTAAAGCTCCCACAAGACCACTACCCATAATGGTAATAATCTGGCTAAGCTTTGGTTCTTCACCATCTTTTAAAACAAGCTTTCTGGTTAAGTGGGTAATTGTCCAGAAAAGAAACATAATACATGCAGCACTCATCAAAGCCGACATCGTATTAACCATCCGAGCTACCATTGCCGGATCACTAACGAATTGAGTAAAGAAATTAGCTGTCAGCATAAAGAAAGGTGCACCGGGAGGATGCCCTACTTCCAGTTTATAACTTGAAGTAATAAACTCACCACAATCCCAGAAACTGGCTGTGGGTTCTATTGTCAGGCAATAGACAACGGCTGCAATAGCAAATGCGAACCAACCAGTCAGGTTGTTCACTAACTTGTACTGTTTCATTAAAAATATGTTTATATTGTTACATACGCGCGGCAAAGATAGAAAACTTTAATTAAAAATATGCAAGTAACGCTTGTTTTCAGTCTTTTAGGAAGTTCAAAGTTTAACTATTTTCATCTTTTTAATGATTATAAACATTAAAATTTTTACTTCAACTCTTCGTGATGGTGATTCTTTATGATGCGGTGAGGAAGTTCACCATGTCCCAACAATTCAATAGGGCATTCAAACTTCTCTTCCAGCCATTCTGCAGAGACCTCGGAATCGGGATGATAATCGAGGGTTTCATTCACACATGCTATTGTTTTTACGTTACTGATAACTGTACCAATATCATGAGAAACCAAGATTATTGCCCGCTCTTTATTAATCTCGGAGAGAGTTTCATAAAGACGGCTTTCAAAACGCTTATCAATATAAGTATTTGGTTCGTCAAGAATTACAATCTCGGGATTAGAAACAATAGCTCTTGCCAGCAAAACACGTTGAAGTTGTCCGCCGGACAACTGACCGATAGTCTTTTTCTCAAGTCCTTGCAATCCCATGCGAGTTATAATTTCCTCAACCTGTGAATGGTGTTCATCCGAGAATTTCTTAATCAGAGACTTTTTCCGACTTAAACCCGAAAGAATTACATCATATACAGATATGGGGAACTTCTTATCAATTGCGCTATACTGAGGTAAATATCCCATCGACAAGCTATTTGCCGGTTTCCCGTCACGCAGAAAACGGATTTCTCCACTGTCCGGCTTCAGCAAGCCCAGAATAAGTTTAATTAATGTGGTTTTTCCTCCGCCATTTGGTCCTATGATGCCTAAGAAATCACGCTCATAAACATTCAGGTTTACATCACGCAACACAGTTTTATGATCATAACTTGCAAATAGATTTTCTATTTCAATAATCTTGTTCATCGCTTCAATGCTTGGGCTATTCGAATCATTTCTCCTTTCCAATCATAAGAAAGAGGGTTAATGCGCACGATCTTTGTTCCGGTTTCTTTGGCTATTAATTCTGCATTACTCTTATCGAACTCTTCCTGCACAAAGATAACCCGTACTCCCTCTTTTTTGCATGTCTGCATCAATTCCTTCAACTGTGAAGGTGAAGGCTCTTTTCCTCCGGCTTCAATAGAAATCTGATGCAATCCATAATCGCGGGCAAAGTAAGACAGAGCTGGATGATAGATCATAAACGATTTATCAGCTCCTTTTAAGATTGTTCGAAGTGTATCATCAACAGCTTTTATCTCTTGTTTCAGCTTATTACATCTCTGGATATAATAAGATTTGTTTTCTTTATCCAAAGAACATAGAGCTTTACAAGTATTATCTGCTATAATTTTTGCATTAATTGATGAATTCCAAATGTGAGGATCAGCCTCGTTTGAAGAGTGATGATGACCATCTTCACTATCATGGTGATGGGTTCCAAATACTAATTTTATCCCTGTTGATGTATCAAAAGGACGCATCTGAGGAGCATTCTCCATCAAACGACTAAACCAAACCAGTTCAAAACCTATATAACCAATGCGAAGATAGGCTTCACTTTTGCCAAGTGAGACTAGCTGGGCAGGAGTTGGGTCGTAACTCTCGGGGCTGGTTCCTTTAGGCACCATGCTTATAACAGAATATTTATCTCCAGCTATTTGCTCTGTAAAATAACGCTGTGGCTCAATAGTAACAGTTAATATTCTTTTACCAGACTCTTTTTTATTTGTACATCCGATAAAGCTAATACTGATTAATAAAGATAGTGCAATAAGTATTTTATTCATAATTTCGTTTTAATCCGTACTTTGCAAAAGTAATTATAAATATTGATAGTAAGATGAAATTCCTTACCTTTGTTGGCAAAACAAGGGGTCCAAATAAATAATGGAAACAAAACAAAAATCACTTTTATCCGAGATAGAACTTACGGCAGACGGGAGCCATACACTTTTTGTTCCGTCTATGAATGAGCATTATCACTCTGTAAACGGAGCAAAAACTGAAGCAGAACATATCTATATAAACTATGGTTTCAAAGAAAGTTGCGCCTCTCCTGTCAACGTACTGGAAATTGGTTTTGGAACAGGATTGAATGCTTTTCTTACATTGGTTGAAACTCAGAAACTGCAAAGACAAACTGTCTTTACAAGTCTTGAACTATATCCATTATATCAGGAAGTAATCGAACAGCTGAATTATCCCAGTATTATATATCCGGAATTTTCAAATCTTTATTTTGACTTACACCGCGCTGAATGGAATAAGCTCTGCAAAATCTCATCTGATTTCTCTTTATTGAAGATCAATATAGATTTTACGCAAATTTCTCATGCCAATGAATCTTCAAAGTGGAAATTAGGAACGATAGACAATGAGTCCATCTCTTATGATGTTGTCTATTTTGATGCATTTGCACCAGAAAAGCAACCTGAAATGTGGAATCAAGATTTATTTGATGCTATATATGCTTCTATGAGCAATAACGGTATACTTATGACATATTGCGCAAAAGGAGTAGTAAGAAGAATGCTTCAAACTTCTGGATTTAAAGTGGAAAGATTGCCTGGCCCTCCGGGTAAAAGAGAGATATTAAGAGCCACAAAACAAGAAAATAATCAATTATAAATTTTGTATCAGTGACAGAAAGCCGTCAACTGCATATAACATACAATATACTACAAATATATAACGAACCAATTTACCTACAAACATAGAAGAAGTAGTAAGAAGAACATTACTGCGCATAAAGCCCAACGCCATAGAAATAACTTCACCTATAGTTGGCAAGAAAGCAAAAAATGCCATCATGGCACCTTTGCCCTGAAGAAACTTTTGCATCTTTAAAATCTTTTCATGTTTTACTTTGAAATACTTTTCGGCCCATTCTATTTTACCTAAATATCCAATATAGTAGCAAGACATTCCGCCGGCTGTATTTCCCAATGAAGCCCAGACTACAGAATATAAAGGGTCGAAACCCAATTTTATAAGTACAACAAGTACTATTTCAGAGCTGAAAGGTATAATACTTCCCGCAAGCATAGCAGAGACAAAAAGTCCCGGATATCCCATATCAATAAGAAACTGCTGAACTGTAGCTATTATAGCATCCATAAATTATATATCAGAAGAGTTGCTAATCCTATTAAAGAAACAATAAAGAATATGTTTGAGCTGCGACTCTTTGTCAAAGCAAAAAAGTGGCCGGCCAGGAAACTGAAACAAACCAATAATAAAGGAAATACTGTTACGAAATGTTGTGGCTGCAGTACTAATAGTACAAGCAAACAAGTTCCTATTAGGGAGAAAAAATTTAAATAGGCTCTTGTACGTATTTTATCTTGCCACCCGTTTATTAAACTATTAGCCACACCAACTACAAACAGCAAAATAATATAACTTATAGTTGCTACCTGCCAACTCTTTAAAACTAAAAGATTAACAGGTTCAAATGTAATAAGCGTCTGGAAAGTATGATAAATCATCTCCAAATGATTAAAGGTAAACGCATACCCTGCCAGGAACCAAAAAGGAAACATAACACCTAATAATCCGGCAAAGAAACTTCTTGGATTTAATGACTGGAAGTTGTAAGCAGCAATAAGATAAAAAGGAGCCAGATATAATAACTGAGGAAGAATTAAACCACTTAATCCTAAAAACATCCAGGAATAAAAAACATTTCCTGAAGGATTTGCTTGCTGATAGGACTTAAAAAGAAAATAGATAGATATTACCATGAAAAGCGTTGATGCCGTTCCAACATGCAACGGATACAACTCGGGACAAGCAGCAATAACTATCAAATAAAAAGAGGTCTGGATTGAAGCTCTAAGGCGTATAATACCAAAAGTATTATTCAGCTCAATTAATAGATAACTAATAAAAGCATAAAAAATGAAGTTTATTAATAAGCTTATAGACTTGCCCAGAAAAAAAGGCTCCAGCATCTGCCAGACCGGTGACGAAGAATGAGAAAACACTGCTACAGGTTTAATAAAATAAACCCCAAGCCAGATCATAACAGACAATAACATAACGACAGGCAAAGTAATTTTACCTGTCGTTATTCTATGTTGTATACTTTTTCTTATCATCTATATTTATAAATCAAATCCAATATCTGAGCGGAAATACTTCTTTTCAAAATCGATTAGTTTAGCAGCAGAGAATGATTGTGCCAAGGCTTCATCTTTATTATTGCCATAAGAGCTGATTGCCAATACACGACCACCGTTGGTAACAACCTGACCATCTTTCATAGTAGTTCCAGCATGGAATACAATGCTATCTTTAACCTGGTCTAGTCCACTAATCGGGAATCCTTTATCATAGTGCTCAGGATAACCACCAGAAACCAACATTACACTAACAGCAGAACGAGGATCTTCTTCCAATACTTTTTCATTCAGATTACCTGCAGCGACTCCTTCAAAAAGTTCCACTAGGTCACTCTTCACACGAAGCATCACAGATTCTGTTTCAGGATCTCCCATACGAACATTATATTCAATGACCATTGGTTCACCTTTCACATTTATCAGTCCTAAGAATATAAAACCTTTGTACTCGATTCCTTCCTGAGCTAATCCTTCTACTGTTGGACGAATAATTCGCTCGTCTACTTTCTTCATCCAGGCTTCATCAGCAAATGGAACTGGAGTAACAGAACCCATACCACCGGTATTTAATCCTTTATCTCCTTCACCAATACGTTTATAATCTTTAGCTACAGGAAGTACTTTATAGTTTTTACCGTCTGAAAGGACAAAAACAGAACATTCAATACCGCTAAGGAATTCTTCAATTACAACAGTAGCACTGGCATCACCAAACATTCCACTAAGCATCTCTTGCAGTTCCTTTTTTGCTTCTTCCAAAGTAGGCAAAATAAGTACACCTTTTCCAGCACAAAGTCCATCAGCCTTCAATACATAAGGAGCTTCCAATGTTTCAAGGAAATCAAGACCTTCCTGCAAATTAGCAGATGTAATACTCTTATAGCCAGCAGTTGGAATATGATGACGCATCATAAATGCTTTCGCAAATTCTTTGCTACCTTCCAATGTAGCACCTTTTTGTGAAGGCCCAATTACCGGTATCTTATTTAATTCAGAGTCTTTCTGGAAATAATCATAGATTCCCTTTACAAGAGGATCTTCAGGGCCAACTACGACCATATTTATATTATTGTCAAGAACAAAAGCTTTGATAGAAGAAAAATCATCCGCCTTAATATTAACATTTTCTCCTACACTGCTCGTTCCTGCATTTCCCGGAGCAATATACAATTTTTCTATCTTTGGGCTCTGCGCTATTTTCCATGCTAATGCATGTTCTCTTCCACCCGAACCTAATAATAATAATTTCATAGTTGTATTGTATTTTTTATTTAAGAAACTCATCAAAATACTGAGTCATTTTATTATTTAAATGTACACGGTCTTTACCTACAACGCCATGTTCATGTCCCGGATAGATAAATAAATCCGGATAAGTGCCAGCTTCAATGCAAGCTTTCATAAAAGAATAAGTATGCTGAGGAACACAAGTCGGATCTACTCCTCCATGAATTACCAAAAGATGTCCTTTCAGGTTACCTGCCTTGAGTTTCATATTAGAATCTTTGTAACCTTCCGGATTTGTTTCCGGTGTATCCATATAGCGTTCTCCATACATTACTTCATAATAACTCCAGTCAATAACAGGTCCTCCTGCTACGCCAACCTTGAATGTATCCGGATAACGTAACATTAGATTCGTTGTCATAAATCCACCAAAGCTCCATCCGTGAACTCCTATTCTGTTTGCATCAACAAATGGAAGAGTCTTCAGGAATTCAACACCTTTCATCTGATCTTTAGCTTCTACTACACCCAAGTGACGGAAAGTTGCCTGTTCAAATGCCTGACCACGATTTTCGCTTCCACGATTATCTATGCTGAACATCACATAGCCTTTGCTTGCCATATAGATTTCCCAGCCACGTGCTCCGCCCAACCAGGTATTATTAACCACCTGAGCATGAGGGCCACCATATACATAAATAACTGTCGGATATTTCTTTGACGGATCAAAATCAACAGGCTTTATCAAACGATAATAAAGATCGGTAACCCCATCATCAGCCTTAATCGTTCCCATCTCAATAGTTGGAGTTTTGTATCCATCATAAGGATTACTTGCTGTAAGCAAATTATTCACCTTCCCTTTAGTTACATCAATAAGATCAATACAACGAGGAGTTGTGGTAGATACATATCTATCGATTACATATTTTCCCGAAGCCGAAAGCAGTGTTGTATGAGTTCCGGTAGCCGGAGTAACTCTCGTACGTTTACCTGTTTTCAGATTAACTTTATATGTTTGAGCTTCCAATGGACTTGCTTCGGTTGATGAAATATAAATATTGTCCCCTTTTGCATCAAACCCAAGAATATCTTTTACCAGCCAACTACCTTTAGTCAACTGCATTATAAGCTTACCATCTATATTATATAAGTATAAATGATTAAACCCATCTCTTTGGCTTTGATAAATAAACTTAGTATTATCCCCTTTTAGAAATAATATAGGATGCTGTGGTTCTACATATTTCGGGCTACTCTCTTCAATCAACATCTTCTCCTTATTTCCACTTTCTACATTATAAGAGAAAAGTTGAGAGTGATTCTGATCGCGGTTTAATTCAATATAATAAAGAGTTTTTTCATCCGGGCCCCAAGCTATATTGGTAAAATAACGATCTTTAGGATTGCCAGCATTCAGATATATAGTCTTTCCTGTAGCTACATTATATATTCCAATAGTCACTTCATGACTAGTCATTCCTGCCATTGGATATTTTCCAGGTTTCTCTGTAGCAATGCGTGAATCTATATCAACGAAAGGATAATCGGCAACCATCCGTTCATCCATTCTATAGAAAGCTAATAAATTTCCTTTTGGTGACCAGAAAGTTCCTTTTGAAATTCCAAACTCATTTCGGTGAACGCTTTGTCCACAAACAACACCCTTTGGTTCATGAGTAATCTGGATATTCTGTCCTTTTGCATCAGCAATAAAGAGATTATTATCAATGGTATAAGCTACAACATTATTTTCTTTGCAATAATCGTTATTCGCAGCTTTCTCTTTTACATTAATAACATTAGTTATTTTCTGTATTCCAAAATCATAAAAAACACTCTTCTGAGGTAATTCAATTTTCATGATTTTCTTTTCAGGAAAAGGAAAAGAAACTGAATAAAAATGACTGATCTTTCCTAGCTTCTGATCTCCCAACAACTTATTAACCTGTTCCAGGGTTACAATCGTGGTTTCTTTCATTTTGTTAGCAGGATCAATAGATACAAGTTTATCTATATCCGGCTTTATACAAATATCACCCCACCATTGCAAGCCATAAATATTCTCAGGAAGATGCTGAGCATAAGTAGCACCTCCCGGAATTAAATCATCTATAGTGAATTCTTTCAAATTCTGAGCCATAGTTCCAGCAGATAAAAACAATGTTGCACCCAAGGCCATCATTAATTTTTTCATCTTTAATATGCTTTTTCTTTCTTGAAATCTTTATATTTTCCTCCAAAAATCTGGTATTTGCGGAATTCACATTCCAAAGATCCATTGAAAAGTGGAATTTTGCGAGATGGCTTCAATCCAATCTGATCAAAACATTCTTCACGATAACTTAAAATCCATGCGTCCTGATCAGTAAAGGCATGTTTCAGGCGTTCGCCAATCATTTGATATAGTCCCAATAAATCACGAGTAGAGATACGTTCACCATAAGGAGGATTCATAACTATAACCGATTTCTCCTTTGGTTGTTCAAACTGTTGGAAAGGTTGTAATTTTAAAATAATTTCCTTAGACAGACCTGCAGCCTTTACATTATTGATTGCAATTTCGTGTGCCTGAGGGTTATTGTCGTAACCAAATATTTTATGATCGAACTCACGCTCCTGAGAATCATCATTGTAGATATTATCAAACATTTCCTGATCAAAGTCTTTCCATCTTTCGAATGCAAACTCTTTACGGAAAACACCCGGTGCAATATTGCGGGCAATAAGTGCAGCTTCAATAGGAATAGTTCCTGATCCACACATTGGGTCAATTAAATCACATTGTCCATGCCAACCTGTCATCAAAATCATTCCCGCTGCAAGCACTTCGTTTAATGGAGCTTCAACAGCTTCCTGGCGATAACCTCTACGATGAAGAGATTCACCAGAAGAGTCTAACGAAAGGGTACATTTATTTTGTGCAATATGAATATTCAAAAGAACATCAGGCTTATTGATACGTACAGAAGGGCGTTTGCCATTTAAATCTTTGAAATAGTCAACAATAGCATCTTTTACTTTGTACGCTACAAACTTTGAATGACGAAACTCTTCGCTAAAAACAACAGCATCTACAGCAAAAGTTTTATCTGCATCAAGATAGTCTTCCCAATTTATCTTTTTAATCTGATTGTATACCTCATCAGCATCCTTAGCGTTAAAGTGTTTGATAGGCTTTAAAATACGAATCGCTGTACGCAAACAAAAATTTGCACGATACATCATTTCTTTATCACCAGAGAAGGAGACCATACGTCTGCCAATCTGTACATCATTTGCTCCTAAATTAGTTAATTCTTCAGCTAAGACTTCTTCCAACCCTTGGAAAGTTTTTGCTATAAGTTCAAATTGCATATATTATTTTTAAAAATTTATTTTTTTGCTTTTGTTTGTACCAGTCTTGCTCCCTGAGGAACATCTTCAGTTACCCATATATTACCTCCAACAGTAGCACCTTTTCCAACAGTTATACGTCCCAGAATAGTAGCGTTAGAGTATACAATAACATCATCTTCAAGAATTGGATGACGTGGAATTCCTTTGATAGGATTACCATCTTTATCGAGTGGAAAGCTTTTAGCACCAAGAGTTACACCTTGATAGAGTTTCACATTATTGCCAATGATACTGGTTGCACCAATTACTACACCCGTTCCGTGGTCTATAGTAAAATAAGATCCAATCTGTGCTCCGGGATGTATATCAATACCTGTTTCAGAATGAGCCATTTCTGTAATGATACGAGGAATTAAAGGAACTTCAAGTTTCAACAATTCATGAGCGATTCTATAATTTGTAATGGCTTTAATAGCAGGGTAGCAACAAATTACTTCTCCAAAGCTTTGCGCAGCAGGGTCTCCATTATACGCAGCTTCAACATCAGTAGCCAAAGTTCGGCGTAACTGAGGGAATAGTCCAATAAGCTTAGCAGCCAAATCTGCAGCTTTTACCTGTTTTGTTTCAGTATCCTCTGTGCATTCTTCTGAAGCGCCAAAACATAAACCTGCCATTATTTGCTTTGTAAGCAAACCAAAAAGCTTTTCAATATTTACTCCGATGTGATAATTGATAGTGCGGCTATTCACCGTAGAGTTTCCAAAATAACCTGGAAAAAGAATCGCACGCGAAAGCTCTATAATATCTTGAAGAATCTTAGCAGAAGGAAGTGGCTCCCCATCTTTATGCTGATGCATCAATCCCTTATATGATTCGCTTTCCGAAAGCTCATCAACAGCTTGTGTCAGAATGTGAGTAAAATTCATTGGACTCATAAGTAATCCCTACTATTTATAACTGCGCAAAGTTAGGAATTATTGCCAATAATACAATGAATTAGCTTTGAAATCTCACGTTTATTAATAATTGAACAACATTACCCTATTTCTTAATTTTCTTCTGTAAGAAAGTAAGAGCAGAACAAATATCCATAAAGTATTTTTAGGGTAAACAAAAACAACCGGCAATCAATGCTTTTTATTAGCAATTGATTACCGGTTTATATTATGCTATTATTTTAATATGAATTATTCAGCCAATACACCTTTAAGAGTAGCAGAGCTTGCTTCATTGATTGTAACCTTAACAAAATCACCAATTCTATGATTTCCTCTGTCAAATACAACCACACGATTCTGTTCTGTTCTACCTACAAGCTGTTCGCGAGAACGTTTAGAAACACCTTCTACCAAAACTTCATAAGTTTTGCCAATACAGCGCTTATTACTTTCAGCTGATAGTTGATTCTGTAATTCTATAATCTCATTCAACCTGGCCACCTTTACTTCTTCAGACACATTGTCTTCCAAATTTTTAGAAGCGTAAGTTCCTGGTCGTTCTGAATATTTAAACATGAAAGCAGAATCATAAGCACATTCTTTCATTAAAGAAAGAGACTCTTGATGATCTTCTTCCGTTTCAGAATGGAAACCAGAGAATATATCGGTAGATAATCCACAATCAGGGATAATTCTCTTTATTGCAGCGACTCTTTCCAGATACCACTCACGATTATACTTCCGGTTCATGAGCTTCAAAATTCTTGAGCTTCCACTTTGTACCGGTAAATGAATGTGTTTACATACATTTTGCACCTGAGCAATTACTTCCAAGGTTTCATCACTCATATCCTTTGGATGAGAAGTTGTGAAACGTACACGCATAGTTGGAACTGCTTCAGCTACAGTACGAAGTAGCATAGGGAAAGTTATGGTTTCACCATCTTTTTCAAAGCAGTACGAATTTACATTCTGTCCCAGTAATGTAACTTCTTTATAACCTTTTGCTGCTAAATCGCGCACCTCGTTAAGGATACTTTCCACATCCCTGCTACGCTCACGTCCACGGGTATAAGGAACAATACAATAAGTGCAGAAATTATTGCAACCACGCATAATCGAAACAAATCCTGAAATATGATTACCACAAATACGTGAAGGAATTACATCGCGGTAGGTTTCAGTAGTAGAAAGTTCTACATTCATGGCTTTTTCACCTGTTTCAACAGAAGCGATAAGTTCGGGTAAAGTTAAATAGGCATCCGGACCAACAACAAGATCAACATGATGATTTTCTATCAAATCATCTTTTACTCTTTCCGCCATACAGCCTAATACACCAACAATAAGATGTTTCTTTTTCTTCTTTAAAGAATAAAAGAATTCCAGACGATTCAGAATCTTTTGTTCAGCGTTATCACGAATCGAACAAGTATTCATAAAAACAGCATCTGCTTCTTCCAGGGTTTCACACGCATTGTACCCTGCCATCTTCATTACTGACGCAATTACCTCGCTATCTGCCACATTCATCTGACAGCCATAAGTTTCGATAAACAACTTTTTGTTCTCAAAATCAGTTGCAGATTTAAAGTCTGCTCCTGTTACTTCATTCATAATCTTACAATTTAAAATTTGGACGCAAAGATACGTCTTCTTAGCCAATTACGTAGTGCGGCACTTAAAAAAAATGCATAAACTTACATTTATAAGGAATTCTTAAAAAGAATTATAAAAAATCCTCATCTCCATATTCTGGATATTAGTGGGGAAAATTAGTTAACATAACAATTAACTACCAAAGTATTAATTAGTTAATATTGTAACAAACACAAAGAAACGGAACTCTTAAAAAGACTGTTTTTTAGAACGATTTCTGTAATACTATCAATTTAAATTCATATCTTTGAAAACTAAATTTAAATATAATCATGGATGATTTTCTTCAATACATAATTGTTGTTGTTGCAGTTATTGCAGCAATAGTAAGCAAAATCCGTACACAGGAGAAGGCAGATAATGATAAAAATAATAAGAAACCTACAGTAGTTCCTTCAGAACCGGAGAATAAAAAAGGAAATACTATTTTAGAAAACTGGGAAAAATGGTTTGAAGCTGATGAGACTAAGGTTAGTCCGCTAAAGCAGGAGCCTGTAAATGTATCTATTCATCCGTCTCCGAAAAATGCAGAACTTTCAACTGCAAAAAAACAAGCCACAACTGCTGATTATAAAGAAAAAGAAGATATTTCTCTAAAGAATGAAATACTTGAAAATACTCCCGACATTCAACTTAATACAATAGAAGATGTGCGCCGGGCTATTATCTATTCAGAAATAATTCAAAGAAAGTACTAAAAAATTTAATTTAACTTGAAATTATACTATTGAAGATTATGTCATTAAAGTTTATTACCGCAGAAGAAGCTGCAAGCTTCGTTAAAGATGGAGATAACGTTGGATTCAGTGGATTTACACCTGCAGGTGCACCCAAAGCTATACCAGCTGCTATTGCAGAAAGAGCAATAGCCGAGCATGAAAAAGGAAATCCTTTCAGTATTGGAGTACTTACAGGAGCATCTTCAGGAGATTCTCTTGATGGTGCACTTACCAGAGCCAAAGCTATTAAGTTCCGTGCTCCATACCAAACAAACAAATCTATGAGAAACGCCATAAATATCGGAGAGATAGATTATCAGGATCTTCATCTTTCTGAAATGGCACAACAGGTTCGTTACGGATTCATGGGAAAAGTAAATGTAGCTATTATTGAAGCTTGTGAAGTAACCGAAGATGGAAAAATATATCTGACTACTGCCGGAGGAAATGTTCCTACATATTGCCGCTTAGCCGATAAAATTCTTATTGAATTAAACAGCCATCATAGCAAAGGACTGATAGGTATGCATGATATGTATGAGCCTTTGGATCCTCCTTACAGAAAAGAACTGGCTGTATATACTCCATCAACCCGCATCGGTCTTCCTTATGTACAAGTAGATCCTGCAAAAATCGTTGGTATTGTTGAAACTAACACTCCTGATGAAGCACGTGGTTTTGATCCTGCCGATGAAATAACTACTCAAATTGGAAATAACGTAGCAGCTTTTCTGGCAAAAGAATTAAAAGCCGGACGTATTCCTTCTACTTTCCTTCCACTTCAATCGGGTGTAGGTAATGTAGCTAATGCTGTTTTAGGAGCATTGGGAAAAGATATGGATGTACCTGCATTCGAGATGTACACTGAAGTTATTCAGGATTCTGTTATCGACTTAATGTTGCAAGGAAGAATTAAATTCGGAAGTTGCTGCTCGTTAACATTAACAGATGAGTGCTTGCAAACCATTTATAATAATATCGATTTCTTCAAGGATAAAATAGTTATGCGTCCAGCTGAGATTTCCAATAATCCGGAAATTATACGTCGTCTGGGAGTAATCAGTATAAATACTGCTATTGAAGTAGATATTTATGGAAACGTGAACTCTACTCATATTGGCGGAACAAAGATGATGAATGGTATTGGTGGTTCTGGAGACTTTACCCGTAATGCTTACATGTCTATCTTTACCTGTCCATCTGTTGCCAAAGGTGGAAACATCAGTGCTATTGTTCCAATGGTATCTCATTGTGACCACAGCGAACACTCTGTTAACATTATTATCACTGAGTTAGGAGTAGCCGACCTGAGAGGCAAAAGTCCGATGCAAAAAGCAGAGGCTATCATTGAAAACTGCGTTCATCCTGACTACAAACAACTTCTTTGGGATTATCTTAAATTTGCCGGAGAAGGACATAAGGGACATACTCCTCACCGTATTGATGCAGCTCTTGCATTCCATGTTGCATTGGCAAAGAAGGGAGATATGAAAGCTGTAAACTGGGCTGATTACGAATAGTATTTAAACGATTTATATTTATGAGGGTACCCCAAAAGGGTACCCTTTTTATTTGCGCGGAATTATTCTTCTTTTTTCTGTATATATAGGGGGTGAAATAAAAAAGCCCGCGGCTTATAATCAACCAATTAGCTTAAAAAGTAAAACGGCTTGTCAGAAAACTTCCTTTATAGTTTCTCTGAAAAATAGAAAGTACGAGTTAAAAAGTGTTTCATGATTGATTTTAAGCACTATATAGCGGGATAAAAAAGAACTAAATTTCGGCCCTTTTTATATAATATTACATATTAAACCAATAAAATGCCCTCGAAAAGTGAAAAAAGAGACTTATACAGTTAACCCATCAAAGTCATTCACTTAGTATACAGCTATTTATGGCTATATATTAATTATGTAAAATATTAAAACTTTAATCAAGAATAGATTACATATAAAGGACCAAGTAATACTACAATAAATCTCTCTATTTTAGTCGCTTTTCATACTTATAGAAAAGCGTTATCCTACTGTTTGGACAGCCCCATTTTATCCCTTAGGTTTTCAACAAATAAAAATGCTTCTTTCATTTCAGGAGATTGTTTTTATTCACAAAGCAATTCACAGACTTTATCTTGAAATGCTCTTGCTTTAGCGGTTACCATAACATTCTGATTAATGATAGAGAAAGCAATTATATGGCCGTTGGATGCTGTGGCGTAACCGGCCAATGAACTTACACCGGTTACCGATCCGGTTTTAGCATGCACATTTTTATATGCTTTACCTTCTTTCATCCGTCCGCCGAGTGTGCCATCTACTCCGGCAATTGGGAGGGCAGGGTATAATTCTTCAAAAATAGGCTTCTGTGAATAGGCATATCTAAGATAAGCAACCAGTAATTCAGGAGAAACATAATTATATAAAGAAACTCCACATCCATCAACCAGATTATAATCCTTAGGGTTGAGCCCTAGTTCTGAAATAACTCTTTGAATTACTTTCACTCCATCTTCGCGGCTCAGATGCTTTTTACCTGATTCCTTCGCTGCAGTGTTATAAAGAATAGCTTCGGCAGAAAGGTTATCGCTATTCTTCATGGCACGTTGAAGAACCAGACTAAAGGGATGAGAAAGTCGGGCAAAGAATATTGCCGATGAATCCTTAGGAAGTTCACCATATACATAAGCGGGAAGTTGAATTCCCTCCTCTTTTGCTCTTTCCATGAAGGTATGCATAAAAAAATTAGCAGAGTTAGACACAGTTATTCGCAAACGTTTTGCCGACTGCACATTACCCGTAACCAGAATATTATTCTCCTTTTCCATCCAATTCCGGGAAGCATCCAGATTTTCTTTCTCCGGATTATTACTTACCGTTTGGTTTTTAATTGTATAATATGAGGAAGTCGGAGTGCAAACTAACTCTGCAGGTTCTCCCTTTTTCCCCGGTTTAGCATAGATCTCAACATATCCTTTCTGAAGCATTAACGGAGATATTTCCGGTTGAAAAGAATAGGGTGCATCATCCCACGACCAGCCTGCACCCCAGTATAAAGAGTCGGTCATTGAAACATCTGCAATAAATTTACCGGTTATACTTTTTATCCCCGACTGACTAAGCATTCTTATCAATCCGTTCATACTGGGATCAATAAACTCAGAATCGAGTCCGCCTACCAGATAAAGGTCGCCATTTAAAACTCCATTTCTTATTTCACCGGTATGGTAAAACGTTGTAGAAAAGAAATGGTCCGGACCAAGAACTGAAAGTCCGGTTATTGCCGTAATCAGTTTTTGAATGGAAGCCGGACGATAAAGTTTATTTTCCTGATAAGTATAAAGAGACTTACCATCTGTAAGATCGTAAACAGAAATGCCGACTTCAGACGTTTTTAAGAAATCTTCTTCCAAAAGTTTATCGAGTTTTGCCTTCAGCTCAGGCTGTGCAAAGACTAGTATCTGACAAAAGAACACAAAAAACAATATGGAAAAAGTACGTTTCATTATAAAGCCTCCTTAAATATTTCGCCAACAGTAGGATGTGGAAAAACAAAACGTTTCCATTCCTCCGTTTTTAATCCCAATTCAACTGCCATCACCGCAAGAGTTATAATCTCAGATGCAGGATTGCCATAAACATGAACACCAAGAACGGTATCATCTTCGCCAATCAGCATTTTACACATTCCGTTTACTCCTTCATTTTCGGCAACAAATCTGCCGGAGAATGCCATTGGGAGTTTAATAGATTTATATGCAATACCTGCCGATTGCAGGCTCTCTTCTGTTTGTCCCACTCCTGCTATTTCCGGATTGGTATAAACCACACCGGGAATTGCACGATAACTCATTTTATCTTGTTTCCCAAGAATATGATGAACAGCAACCTCTGCTTCCCGAACGGCTGTGTGAGCAAGAAGAGAAAATCCTGTTAAATCACCGCAAACATAAACACTTTCTACAGAAGATTGCATGTATTCGTCAACTTTAATGCATCTGCGTTCAGTTCTTTCGAGGGAAAGATTTTCCAAACCGAAGCCTTCAGTAACAGGACGGCGACCCACACTCATTAAAATCTTTTCGGCTGTAATACTTCCTTTGCCTTCCTGATTCTCGAATATAACAGTTGCCCCATTTTCGGCATTCTCAAACGCCAGTACTTTTGTACTAATAAGGAACTTAATCCCTTTCTTTGCATAGTCAGCTCGTAGTAAAGCAGAAAGTTCTTTATCCATACCACCCAGAATCTCATCCAGCATCTCAATAACGGTGACTTCTACTCCCAGACTATTGAAGAAAGAGGCAAATTCCATTCCTATTACACCACCACCCACGATAGCCAAAGAAGCAGGAAGTTCTTTATTGTCGAGGGCATCCCGGTGAGTCCAGAAGTTTATCTGATCCACTCCCGGAATAGGAGGAATAAATGTTTCGGAGCCAGTACATAGAATCAAGTTACTGCATTCGTAAGTCTCATCGTTGCATTGAACCGTGCTTTTATTAATTATTTTTGCTTCACCGTTTATAATTGTAACATTATTGGTTGTCAGTTTTGATTTTACTCCAAGCACCAGTTTACGCACCACCTTAGACTTCCGGGCGATAATCTTACTTAAATCGAAAGAAGATTCAGGAACAGTTACGCCATACTTTGATGCATGACGGGCATAATCGTAAACTTTAGCCGAATACAGTAATGTTTTGGTAGGAATACAACCTTCGTTAAGGCATACACCGCCTAGGTTTTGTTTCTCAAAAAGGACTACGTTCAATCCTTCCTTTCCAGCAAGCTCGGCAGCTGTATATCCTGCCGGACCTCCTCCAATAATTGCAACATCGTATTTCATAGTAGTTGATCGGTAATGGTTAATTTATTCTTTATTTGTCAGTAACTGAAACAACTCTGCTTTCTCATCTTTTGCCGGAAGCAGAGAATAGTATTCTTTTTTGTGTTTTATCAATATAAATTCTGTAACGGCAATTCCCGCAAGCTTTAATTTATAAAATTCATCAATAGATTCAATTTCATCAATCGCTATAGTTCTGTTTTTAAAAAATCTGCCTTGAGAAATAATAAGAGTTCGTTCTGGAGTTATTATATATTGTGTATGAAATGTTTTTTCAAGCATATAGATAAGCCACGAAATAAACAGTACTCCTAAACTAAGAAAATTATCCATAAAAAAGGAAATAGCTAATCCTGATAAAAGAACAAAATAGATATAATGATACCAAATAACCCGTGCTCTAAATACTTTATTCATAACTATACTCATTATATATATTGTCAATTATCCGAGCCGCAATTTACTAATTTTATTAATTATTGAGCGGGAAAAGTACAATTAAAAAAGTTATTTCGTAGCTTTGTGTTCTCTAAACATATACAATTATGATTAAGAAGTTTGATTTCTTAGTAATCGGTTCAGGTATTGCCGGTATGAGTTTTGCCCTGAAAGTGGCACATAAAGGAAAGGTCGCACTAATTTGCAAGACCACTTTAGAAGAAGCAAACACCTATTTCGCTCAAGGAGGAGTTGCTTCCGTTACAAACACACTAGTAGACAATTTCGAGAAACATATTGAAGATACGATGATTGCCGGCGATTGGATTAGTGACCGGGCGGCAGTTGAAAAAGTAGTTAGAGAGGCTCCCGCTCAAATCAATGAACTTATCAGCTGGGGAGTAGATTTCGATAAAACTGAAAAGGGAGATTTTGACTTGCACAAAGAAGGCGGTCACTCTGAATTCCGTATTCTGCACCACAAAGACAATACAGGAGCCGAGATTCAGGATAGTCTTATCCAGGCTGTAAAGCAACATCCTAACATCACAATCTTTGAAAATCATTTCGCCATTGAAATTCTTACGCAGCATCACCTGGGAGTTACTGTTACACGCCAGACTCCGGATATTAAATGCTACGGAGCTTATATTTTAGATCCGAAAACCGGAAAGGTTGATACTTATCTGGCAAAAGTTACTTTGATGGCAACCGGAGGTGTAGGAGCTGTTTACCAGACTACTACTAATCCATTGGTGGCAACCGGAGACGGTATTGCTATGGTTTACCGTGCAAAAGGAACGGTTAAGGATATGGAATTCATTCAATTTCACCCAACAGCGCTTTATCATCCGGGAGACCGCCCTTCATTCCTAATTACTGAGGCGATGAGAGGTTACGGAGGTGTACTTCGAACCATGGATGGAAAAGAATTCATGCAGAAGTATGACGAACGTCTTTCGCTTGCTCCACGTGATATCGTGGCAAGAGCTATAGACAACGAAATGAAAAACCGTGGCGACGAGCATGTTTATCTTGATGTAACTCACAAAGATCCGGAAGAAACTAAAAAGCACTTCCCGAATATATACGAAAAATGCCTCAGTCTGGGTATTGACATTACTAAAGATTATATACCTGTTGCTCCGGCAGCCCACTACCTTTGCGGTGGTATAGAGGTAGATCTCGATGCCTGTTCTTCAATTGAAAGACTTTATGCAGTTGGAGAATGTTCCCGCACCGGCTTGCATGGTGGTAACCGCCTTGCATCAAATTCACTTATTGAAGCAGTAGTATATGCCGACGCTGCAGCAAAACACAGTTTGAGCGCTGTAGATCAATATACCTATAACGAGGATATTCCAGAATGGAACGATGAAGGAACACGCTCTCCCGAAGAAATGGTACTTATTACTCAAAGCGCCAAAGAAGTGGGACAGATTATGAGTACTTACGTGGGCATTGTTCGTTCAGATCTCCGTTTAAAACGTGCATGGGACCGCCTTGATATTATTTACGAAGAAACAGAAAGCCTGTTTAAACGTTCAAAAGCATCTAAAGAAATATGTGAGCTTAGAAACATGGTAAATACTGGTTATCTCATCATGCGTCAGGCAATAGAACGCAAAGAAAGCCGTGGATTGCATTATACAATTGACTATCCGCACGCAAAAAAGTAAGCTGGCATAAACTTCGCCCTGGTTTTATAATAAACGGAATAGTTTTCTAAAAACCTGGCGAATAAAGAATAAATCCTTGTACAGAACAATTAATTCTTTTGTACAGAAGAATTAATTGTTCTGTACAAAAGAAAACAATCTTTTGTACAAGAATCTAATAACATGCCTCGAAACATTGCCAAAAGAGTCCTTATATCTGTGTCGAACGACCTGGTTGCCGACCAAAGAGTCGGTAAGGCTTCGGCTTCGTTGCAACGAAACGGATATGATGTACTGCTGATTGGTTGTATAAAAAAAGAGCGTAAACCATTAGATCGCCCCTATCAGACCTACCGCTTTAACCTGTTTTTCAGGAAAAAATTCATCTTTTATCTGGAATATAACCTGCGTCTGCTGTTTGTATTGCTCTTTAAGCGCAAAGATATTCTGTTGTGCAACGATACCGATGCCCTACCCGCCAGTTTTATTGCCGCTAAGCTATGCAGAGTCCCATTGGTTTTCGATGCACACGAGCTGTTTCCCGAAGTTCCTGAGCTGGCAGACCGCCCGGGAATAAAAAAGGTTTGGGAAAACATTGAAGATATCTTCTTCCCTCACCTGAAGAATTCCTATACCGTATGTCAATCCATCGCTGAACATTATAAGCGGAAATACGGCATTACAATGGGGATTGTTCGTAACATTCCCAATAAAGATACTGCTCCATCATCTATAAATAGTGCCGAAAGAAGAAGAACAAGCCTTTTGCCTCCGCTCGAAGGGAAAAAACTGCTTCTATATCAGGGTGCTATAAACGTGGGTCGTGGAATTGACTGGCTTATCAATACCATGCCCTATCTTGATAATTGCATACTTTGCATTTGTGGTGACGGAGACTTACTGCAGGAAATGAAAACACTTACCAAGGAAAAACAATTGGAAGAAAGAGTTATTTTCACCGGACGGCTTCCTTTTGAAGAACTTAGCCAATACACCGAAAAAGCCGACTTAGGTTTTGTTCTTTTAGAGAATATGGGGTTAAGTTATTACTACTCTCTTCCCAATCGCATCTTCGATTATATGAAATATGGCGTACCTGTTCTTGCATCTAATTTCCCCGAAATTGCCCGCATTGTTGAAACACACCAAACGGGTAAACTAATCTCTCATTACGAACCAGAATATCTGGCTAAAATAATTCTTGAAATGCTAAAAGAATGGGAGAATAAGCCAGAAGATAAAGTCCGGTTAAAAGAACTTTCTAAAGAATATTGCTGGGAAAACGAAGAAAAAGTGATGCTCGAAATAGTGAGAAACGCAAAATAAAAAAGGGAAAGCTGCCTAGTTTCGTTCTGTCCAGAAAAAAACTAAGTCAGCTTTCACACTACTAATCAACTAATAATAACTAATCTATTAAGGAACACTTTCCTCCTTTTTAATTAAACACAAAATCTTTTTTAAAAACTAAAATGGATATTTCCCGGCAGCAGCTCCTTGTACAAGGCCATTAAGTGCCTTTGTATCTTCGGCAACTGTTGTTGAACGGTTAAATATACCGCATCCCTTATCGCCCGTTCCACCATTATCCCAGTAAAACGGAACAATACCATAGTTTTTAGCCTGTTCTGTTACGTATTTAATGTAATAAGCACGAGAATCTAAATGATGAGTCAACGCATCACCCGTAAGCGATAAACGCCGTGTAGGAGAATACTCACCCAGAATAACCGGATAACCTTTATCTATAAAATTTGTTTTCATTTTAGCAAACTGAGATATTACATGATCTTCTTCACCCCAGGTTGCAGCTCTTCCTGCCAATGCACCTGTTGCATATTGATGATAATCCGCTCCCCAAAAAACAAAATACTTGCCCCAGGTTGCATCACTCTCCAATATACAAAATTGTGACGGATCATAATAATGAACTTCAACCATTAATCTATTTTGAACTTTATCTGTAGAAACTTTTAAATTAGAGACTGCCTGGTTAATATCTGTACTAAATGCCTGAATAAGAAGGTTACGATAAGCGTTCCTTCCACCAGTAGAACGTACTGCATCTACAAAAGTCTGGTTATAAGACATCTGAACATTGTAATTATCCTGAGTCGGTGTTCCACCATTAGAGCCCATATTCACTTCATTTGTTCCGGCAAAAAGAAGATGTTCATCATAATTTCTGAAATATACAGCAATTTGTTCCCATATTGCTTTTTCTTTCTTAGTAACCTCTTCTTGTTTTGCGAGGGTAGGATTATTATCCAGCCAGCCACCATCTGAATGAATATTTATAATAGCGTACATATCATTGGATACACAATAATCAACAACCTCTTTTACCCTTGCCAACCAAAAGTCTTTAATTTTATAATTCGTTGAATTTTCAAGATATCTGTTCCATGCACAAGGTATTCTCACGGCATTAAAACCAGCAGCTTTCACTGCATTTATCATGGCCTTAGAAGCTTTAGCATTACCCCAATCTGTTTCGCCACTGATAACAGATCCTGTTGCAGTAGAACTTGTGCATTCAAGCGTATTTCCTAAATTCCATCCCAAATAGATTTTTTTTGCAAGTACAAAAGCATCGCTTTCCATTCCTGTTTTATCGGCAGCAATAAAAAGATCTTTTGCCGCCTGATTAATAGTAACAGTTTCTATTAAACCCGCCATTGTGAAAGTTATTGTACCTACTCTTGAAAAAAGAGAAGCATTGTTTGCAATAGTAAATACTTCTGTTTTATTGGTTACAGTACGGGTAACTGTCTGAGATATCCAATCCTGATTAATTGTTACTGTATGAGCTGCCGTAGTTTGCAATTCTACTGTTATCTGACCACCATCGGCACTAACATCATACGTACTTTTCTTTACCACTAATAAATTAGTTAATTCCTGCGTTACTTTTATCTGTTTTGAAAGAGAACCTGCAGTAACAGTAATTACAGCTTCACGAGTATCGTTAGTTGTATTCTCTGTAGCAGCAACTGTAATTTGTTTAGTACCGGCTTCACCCGAAGAAGGAGACAATGTGCACCACGACTGTGAACTTGTAGCTGTCCAATTTACATTCGTTTTAATAGCAAGCATAGTTGTACCACTTCCTTTGGCAAGTGTAAGCTCTTCTTTTGCCACTATTAATTCCGGTTGAACATCTGGATCACTGCTAGAACATGAATACAGAGCTGTTAAAAGAAGAATTAACCAAAGAGAAAAATATTTTTTTAAATAAACCATATTCTGAGTTATAAAGTTAGCTAATCTAAAAAGTGTAATTAGTTGATTTAACCACTATTCTTTATTGATTAAACAATCAATGATTATTATTGATGACACAATTCGTAGAACTTCTTTTCTTCTACAGAGCTCAGCTGAGCCTTTTTTAAATTTTGCTGATATTCACGAACTTTATCAACCTTAGCTTTAGTCTTTTCCATAAACGAAGCATCGTTAGCCAGCTGAGGATTTTCCTTTATTCTGTCAGTGCTTTGTTTCAAAGCTTTCAGTGCAACTTCAAATTCCAGCAATAACTTTTCGTTAGTGTTCATATCAGATGTCTTTTTAGCCATTTCAATACAAGCCCTCTCCATCTGAGTAGCATATTCCTTCGATTTGGCAAATGCTGTATCTTCAGAAGCTTTTTCCTGAAGCTCTTCAACAGAATTAAAAGCATTCTCAAATTGCTCCTTTTTCTGTTCTTTCTGTGTCTTCTTATTGCTGCAAGCAACAATTAGTAAACAACAGACAGAAATAAATATATAAAGTGAAAAAGACTTCATAAATTAATATTTTAAAAAGAGGTTACCTAACATTTCAAGGTAACCTCTTTTAGTGTTAGTTATTAATTTGCTAAAACATAATGGAATCCTAAAATTTCATTTTTTGTATCACCAGCTCCGGTTGCATTTGATATAGCACCCAACCAGAATCCACCAGTATCAATAGTACTAAGAGAAGAACCTCCATGAGATATAAAGAGCCATTCTTTAGCTCCAAGAGGTGTTGTATAATAAGCACCCTTAGCATTAGATGTATTTAACCAGGCTCCGGCACTTCCTGTATAATTAACAAGCGGGAATTCAAATGTCATTGATGGCACATCAGGATTAATTGTCACCTTACCAGTAACCGAATATCCGGCAGTAGTAAGATTTCCGTCAGCATCATATACATCCTGAGTTAAGATAGCTTTAATATCAGAACCGGCAAGTTCAAATTTAATGCTAGCGCTTTTAGCAATGATACTGGTCTTTTCATTCCATATCCAACCATTCGAAGTAAAATCAGTACCAAAGGTTGAAGCACTCGTCCATCCGCCTGATAAATCAAAGTTAATCCAGTCTACAAACTGATTTGTGTCAGGCTTAAAAGTCTTTCCAACAAAAGCTTTTTTCCATGCTTTCAATGGATCGACTTCTGCGCCTCCTGCCTGAGGAATTAAATGATAAACCATATATTCCGGCTTAACAGCGTCACGTTTACCTACCCACATTCCGGAAACATTACCGGCAGCATCTTTCTCTATCTTTGTGATACGCCATTGGTTAGCATCTGTTGTAGAAAGGGTTATCGAACCATTACAAATAATGAAGCTAGGTTTGAAACCATTAAAAGTATAAGTTCCTTTTTCATCCAATGTATAAGTACCAGATGTTAATGTTCCGTCAGGAGCAACATAAGTAGCAGTCTTATCATCTGAATTAAGAGTTAATGAGAAGTCTGCGTAATTACTAGCCGCTGCAGCATTAAATCCTGTCCAGCTATCATACTTATCTGCAGATGTCCATCCGGTATTCATCAAAGAACCATCAAGATTGGCCCAGTTGAAAGGAGTATCGGAAGATAGTACCCACTTAACAGATTTGTTGACAGTCTGTGATATATCGGTTTGCCATCCGCTAGGTAATGTAGGTTCTGGTTCGACCACTTCACCTGGTACCCAACTATCAAAGTAATCTTTAGAAATAAAGTTGTAAACTAACAAGCAAGCACCTTCACCGGAAAGAGCTGGATCACGAAGAACAGCCAATTGCATTGTGTTCTCTGTTAAAGACATAATTTTAATATCTCCCCAATTAATTACAACTCCATCACGGTTACTATCGTGCAGAATAGCAGCATCCTGAACAGTTAAAGTATGATTATCTGTATTAAGCATATAATTACCTGTCTCAGTTCCACGGTTAGCTATAGTTTTATGGTTAACAGTAATAGATGCACTACCTTTCAGGCTAAATGTCATTGAACCAAAATCAGCAGCATTCATTAACCATGTATTACCTTTATAGTCAGGACTCCAGTTCCAGGAATCTCCTTCTACCTTTTGTCCGTCAGTAACAGTAGTCCAGCTATCATCAGTTCCATAAAAGTAAAGAGGGCCTTTAAAAAATCTGCTTACACCATTTGCATCCAAATCAAGATACCAGGTTTTTTCTTTTCCTGCACCACCCGAAATTAAAGTCCATAACTCATTACTAATGAAGCCAGCATACATATTATCAACTTTAAAAGTTGTTTTTTGGCCATATACCACACCACCACGAGTCTCTACACCAAACTGAACATCATAAGTTCCCGCAAAAGGTATTTTCAGGGTAACTTTCTTTTCCTGACTACGTCCTTGTGGATGATTCCATAACGGAGTATACTCACTCCCCATCAAACTTGTTAAATAGATAATGTTTGGATTGGTCGCATCATGCTCTATTTTATAAGCAATGCCTTCTAACAGATCCTCGGTCTTTACATCTTTATCTCCCAAAGAAAATTCATCAGGTGAACAAGAGGTAAACATTATTGCCACAGTGGCTAATAAAGTAAATAGTTTAAATATCTTATTCATAATAGTATCGTTTTAAAGTTATTTCCAACCAGCATTTTGTTTCAATACACCAGCAGAAAGTGTTATCTGTGTGTTCGGAATCTGCATAAATCCTCTTGTAGCAGTAATCTTTTCAGCAGTTATTACAACAGAATCATCCGCATTACCACTCAAAACACTTTGAGTCTGTGCAATAGTAGAAGCTGCACTATTAAGTCCCTGACGAAGCAAATCCCAATAGCGGAGTCCTTCGAAAGCAAACTCAAAGCGGCGTTCTTCCAAAATATCAGCAGTTGTAACAGCAGTCTTTGCAGTTAAACCAGCACGGGTATGTACCATATTGTAATAGCTAAGTGCATTAGTTGAACCCAACTCAGCGGCCATCAACAATACATCAGCATAACGAATTACTACGAAATCCTGATCTTGAGAAATCTGAAAGTCATTTTCGCCACCTGTATCAGAAGTCCCATCAGGCAGTGCAGTCGGAGTATATTTCTTAACTGAATAACCGGTATACTCACGTTGGTCTTTAATATCATATTTACTTTCAATACCTTCTCCTGCTATGTCAATTATTGATGCTGTTTTACGTTTATCATCAGAAGTATACGCTTTTACTAATTTTGGATTTACAGTACATGCCCCCCAACCTTTTCCATAAGGAGACCAGTTTGTATTACGCATACCCATCATAACTAACCAACGGTTACCATCAACCATTCCATTATAATTCTGAGTATTATTAAACTTCTGTGCAAAGACTGTTTCTACATTTCCTTTTCCTGCATAACCTGATTTATCTAATGTGTTATTTGTAACATTTGCAACATAACTTGCAGCAGGCCAAAGAGACTTATAGTCCGAAACTAAAGAAAATTCATTACTGCTAATTATACTTTCCAAACCAGCAAGAACATCGGCTTTAGTAACACCTAAATCATCCTTTACATAGTATCCGGTATAGAATAAATAAACACGGGCAAGCATTGCTTTTGCTGCATAACTGGTTACACGGCCATCATTTTCACTTGTCTTAGCCTTCGGATAAGCATCAGCAGGAATATTTTCTGCTGCAAATTTTAAATCAGCAACTATTAGTTTATATGTTTCAACTGGATCTGCCTGAGTAACATTATCAGTAGTTGATTCTGTTAACAAAGGAACTTTTTCAAAAAGGCGAACCAAATCAAAATACATAATTGCACGAAGGAATCTGGTTTCACCTTCAATACGGTTACGAGTTTTAGTCACTACAGCTTCATCTGTAGATTCCCATGAAGCAATATTTGGTAATTTTAACAATAAAGTATTACAACGGAAAATTCCTGCGTAATAATCGCCCCATGTTCCATTAAATATGTTATTATCAGAAGGAGATTGTGAGATATCAAATCTATCCAAAGCCTGATAACCACGACCATCTGTATTACCTGTTCCTCCAAAACAATTATCGGAAAGGATTTCTGAGGTTATATAAAAAGATTGATTACCATTGGAAGAAGTACGTTGATAACCATCATAACAACCAACCAGCGCCATCTCAGCATCTGCTTCTGTTTTATAGAAGTTCTGATCAAGGATAGACGTCTGTGGTTCTACATCCATAAAGCTTTCGGAGCAAGAAAAGAAGCTGATACTCAAAGCCCCTAATGCCAGTATATTTAATTTGAACTTATTCATAATTATTCCTTGTTTTAAGTGTTAGAATTTAAGATTAACTCCGAACAGATAAGTTCTTGGGCGTGGATAGTAACCTAAATCAATTCCTGATACCCATTTATCTGTTCCATAACCAATTTCAGGATCCATTCCATCATATTTAGTAAAGGTAAATGCATTCTGAACAGAAGCATAAAGTCTACATTGACTAATAAATTTGCAATTAATCAACTTAGCAAAATCATAACCTAATGTAATATTGCTGATACGGAGATAATCACCATCGTGCAAATAAAGATCAGAGAACTGCCAGTTAATATTGGTTTCTGTTACACGAGGTATTTCATTTGAAGTTCCTTCACCTGTCCAACGATTAAGAATTGCTGTAGTATAGTTTGCTTGTTTATTTGTATGATTTCGATATGACTGAACAATTTTGTTACCTAATACGCCATTGGCATTTACAGAAAAGTCAAATCCTTTGTAATCGAATCCTAAATTGAAACCAAATGTAAAGTCGGGCATACCACTGCCTAAATCAGCTTTATCATCAGCATTAATAGTACCATCATGGTTCGCATCTACATATTTTACATCACCAGGTTTAACATTAGCTTGCAGAATTCCATTCCCTGCAGTTTTCCAATCTGAAATTTCCTGTTCATTTTGGAAAATACCAGCAGTTTTGTATCCCCAGAAATATCCTATTTCATGTCCATTCTGTGCACGATAAAATTCTTCAGAGTTATCATAAAGCATATTTGTTGAACCATGAATAATTCCGTCTACTGTAGGTATGTTTCCTACTTTATTTTTATTATATGCACCATTAATGCCTAAATTATAATTTAGTTTACCAATATGGTCATTCCAGTTAAAAGCAAGTTCAATACCTGTATTCTTTACATCTCCACCATTTATATAAGGAGCATCTGCACCAGCAGTTGCAAGAATTGGGGCTTTTACTAGCCAATCTTTGGTTGTCTTAACATAAAAGTCTGCATTTACTCCCAAACGGCTGCTCAATAAACGAGCATCGATACCAATATTAGTCTGTTCAGAAGTTTCCCACTTAACCTTTTCATTTGATAAACGGCTAGGATATGCACCGGCAACATTTGTTCCTCCAGTTCCAAATACATAATATGCAGCAGGATTACTACTTGAATAACCTGTAGAAGTATTAATAGGAGCAGCATATTGAAAATCATCTATATCCTGATTACCTACTTGTCCCCAGCTAGCACGAACTTTTAAGAAATCGAGCCAATCCTTTGTAGATTTCATAAAGTCTTCATTAGTCATAACCCAGCCGGCAGATACTGATGGGAAATATCCCCAACGATGGCCTGAAGCGAATTTAGAAGAAGCATCAGCACGCAATGTAGCATTAATCATGTATTTTTCTTTAAAATTATATCCGAGACGTCCAAAGTAAGAAACACGACGATATATATTTTCGGGTTTACCATTAACTGTTTTAGTATCTACAACACCTTTTACAGTTCCATCGTCATTATATTCAATGTATGCCTTACCTGTTGTATTATCAAGATATGCATGAGAAAAATCATTGAATTGAGATAATAGATTCCAATTAGAAGCAGATAAATATGTGCCTTGATAACGAACAGCTTCCATACCAATCATAGCATTAAAGGCATGATCTTTATTAATCGTAAAATCATAACTGGCTGTATTTGTCCATGTAAGCGTATGTCCCTTACTCATATTCTGTGTAGTAGTAGTATGTTCCTTGTTATAAGTATACACTGAGAACTGATAAAGTGGCTTAAAGCTACGATATTCAGATGCATAATAATTAATACCAAAAGTAGATTTAAACTTAAGATTCTTTATTGGTTCTAATTCTGCATAAACGTCAGCCATTAATTTCTGGTTATCATTCTTATTATTTACTGTAGTCATCATTGATCCGTAAGGATTACCATCTCCATTATACCAGGCAGAATTACTTGTATCGTTGTATGGACTGCCATAGATATTATTATCACTGTATACAGGAGAAAGAGGAGAAGTTACAAATGCTCCACGAAGTGTGTTGTTGTATTGGTTACCAACACTAACACCTGTATTCTTTATATAATTAAAATTTAAGTGCTGACCAACCTTCAATACATTCTTATAGAGCTTATTTTCCGTATTAATGCGGAAACCATAACGTTCGTAATTAGAAACATCTTTACCACCCACAACACCTTCCTGAGAAGTATAATTCAATGAAAGAGAGTAAAGAGATGAATCTGAACCTCCATTTATATTCATTGAATAGTTTTCTGTTTTAGCATCATCTTTAAACATTTGGCCTACCCAATCTGTATCGGCTAATTCTCCCATTGAACTCCAGTCGAAGACGGAAGAACCTGAATTTAAAGCTTGCTCATCCATAATGCTTTTATATTCTTCGGCATTCAGCAATTTAGCTTTACGTGCAACATTCTGCACACCATAATATGCGTCAAATGCTACTTGTCCTTTACCGCTGGCACCTTGCTTAGTTGTTACTAACACAACACCATTGGCTGCCTGTGCTCCATAAATAGCAGCTGAAGCAGCATCTTTCAAAACATCAATTGATTGGATATCAGAAGCATTTAATACCGAAATATCACCTTCTATTCCATCAATAATGTAAAGAGGTCCGGAATTACCTACGGTTCCTAAACCACGAACAACAACTTTCATATCAGATCCTGGTTGTCCGGAAGTTGAAGAAATTGTTACACCCGGTGTTTTACCTTGTAATGCCTGAAGTGGGCTGGTTGTATTCATCTTTGCCAGTTCATCGCCTTTAACCTGAAGAGTTGCTCCGGTACTCAGTTTTTTCTTCTGAACACCATAGCCGATAACAACAACTTCATCCAATGCCTGAGCATCTTCTTTCATTGTGACATTAATTACATTTTTTCCTGATGTGGAGATTTCCTGTTTTACAAAACCGATATAACTGAAAATAAGAGTAGCTCCATTCTTTACGTTTAAAGAATATTTTCCATCGATATCAGTCATGGTTCCAACTGTTGCTCCTTTTACCAAAACACTTACGCCAATTAAGGGTTGATTATCTGAAGCAGATATCACAACTCCCGAAACAGTTTTGTTGTCTTGAAGAGGATTAGCCCGGAGGTTACTGATTGCAGGCAAGAGGAATAGTAATGCCATTGCAAATCTACATAAATGAACATTTATGCATTTCTCAATAAATGTTTTTCTCATGGTACTTTGTTTATTGGTTAATTTTCTATTTTTTTGATTCTATGAACCGAAACAAAGCTAAGACATATTGATCTATAACTATTGAATTTTTGTTAAGGCTGAATGGTATATTAGTTAAGCCAGGGTATTTAAATGTTGCTTAGAGGGGGATAATTTGTTATTAGAGAATTAAAGGCTCTAAATAGCCTAATAAACAGAGGATAAAAAGAATATAAAAGGAGTCTCAATTAATAATAAACTCTAAGAAAATAGGATTAAAATTTAATGTATCTGCCATCATAAAACAAAAAGAGCCGGATACAAATTGTATCCAGCTCTTGCAATCCATATAGTATGAATTAATAATTTTCTTTCTTTACCTCAAAATGAGCTTGCGGATGTAAACAAGCGGGGCAAACTTCTGGAGCTTCTTTACCAACATGGATATAACCACAATTACGGCATTGCCATAACACTTCTCCTTCTTTAGCAAAAACTGAAGCTGTTTCAATATTCTTCACGAAAGCACGATATCTTTCTTCGTGAGCTTTTTCTGCAACAGATATATTACGATACATTGCTGCTATTTCATAAAAGCCTTCTTTCTCTGCAATATCAGCAAATTCTGGGTAAAGTGAAGACCATTCTTCATATTCTCCGGCGGCGGCAGCTTGTAAATTATCGATTGTACGGCCAATAACTCCTGCAGGGAAACTAGCATTAATTTCTACCATACCTCCTTCCAGATACTTGAACATACGTTTTGCATGTTCTTTTTCCTGATCTGCTGTTTCAGTAAAAATAGCAGCTATTTGCTCAAATCCCTCTTTTTTTGCAGCGCTAGCAAAATAAGTGTAACGCATTCTTGCCTGAGATTCACCAGCAAATGATTGCATTAAGTTCTTCTCCGTTTGTGTGCCTTTAATACTTTTAGCCATAATTCAATTTATTTAATTAGTAAATTATATTATATACTTCGTTGAAGTACAAATATACTTTTTTTATTCATAAAATGTATTCAAACAGGTTATTAAAATAATCTATAAATGAATAATTGTAAGTTGATACAAATAATTAGTATGTTTAAAAACACCCCTATTCACATTTTTTATATACTTTTGTGCTCTCTTTCTTAATTAGTTAAGGATTTAGCGAAATTAACTATACACACATTATATATTCAATGAAAACGTTTGAATTCAGACCAAAGCTTTTCGATGCTTTGAAAAATTACTCTAAGGAGGCGTTCCTTTCTGATTTAATGGCCGGAATTATTGTCGGCATCGTTGCTCTTCCTCTGGCTATCGCATTCGGTATTGCCTCTGGTGTTTCACCTGAAAAAGGTATTATCACAGCAATTATTGCCGGTTTTATTATTTCGTTTTTAGGCGGAAGTAAAGTTCAGATTGGTGGACCTACAGGAGCTTTTATTGTTATTATCTACGGCATTATCCAACAATATGGCGAAAAAGGGTTGCTTGTTGCAACTATTATGGCCGGAGTTTTATTAATACTGCTGGGAGTATTTAAGTTAGGTACAATTATTAAATTTATTCCTTACCCTATTGTAGTAGGATTTACCAGTGGTATTGCACTAACAATTTTCACTACACAGATAAAGGATTTATTTGGATTGTCAATGCACATTGTTCCTGCCGACTTTATTTCTAAATGGATAGCCTATTTCCAGAATTTCATCTCAATAAGTTTATGGCCAACAGTCGTAGGATTGGTTAGTATTCTTCTTATTATTTATACTCCTAAGTTTTCAAAGAAAATTCCAGGATCGCTTGTTGCCATTGTTTTGATGACAGTATTGGCTTATATCCTGAAAACTTATGCGGGCATTACTTCAATAGAGACTATTGGCGACCGTTTTACTATCAATGCTTCTCTACCTCATGCGCAGGTTCCTAATATGTCTTGGGAAGTAATTAAGGCACTTTTCCCAACTGCAATAACAATTGCTGTTTTAGGTGCTATTGAATCATTGCTTTCAGCAACAGTTGCCGATGGTGTTACCGGAGATAAACATAATTCCAATCAGGAATTAATAGCTCAGGGTGCTGCCAATCTAATAACTCCATTATTTGGAGGTATACCTGCAACAGGAGCCATTGCACGTACAATGACCAATATTAACAACGGTGGTAAATCTCCTATAGCAGGATTGATTCATGCTGTGGTACTTTTACTTATCTTGGTTTGTCTTGGCCCGCTTACCAAACATATTCCTATGGCTTGTCTTGCCGGAGTATTGGTAATAGTGGCTTATAACATGAGTGAATGGAGAACATTCCGTCAGCTGTTGAAAAACCCAAAATCGGATGTTGCTGTATTGCTTATAACATTCTTTCTGACTGTTATCTTCGATTTGACAGTGGCTATTGAAGTAGGAATTGTTATCGCATGTTTATTGTTTATGAGACGTGTGGCTGAGACTACAAACATTTCGGTTATCACTGACGAAATAGACCCAAATGCCGGACTGGATATTGCCATAAACGAAGAACCTTTAACCATTCCTGAGGGAGTTGAGGTGTATGAAATTAATGGTCCTTACTTCTTTGGTATTGCAAATAAGTTTGAGGAGCAGATGGTTCAGATGGACGACCGGGCAAAGATTCGTATTATCCGTATGCGTAAAGTTCCATTTATTGATTCTACCGGTATTCATAACCTTACAAGCCTTTGTCGCATGTCAAAGAAAGAAGGAAGTCAGATTATTCTTTCGGGTGTAAACGAAAAGGTGCATGCAGTTCTTGAAAAGTCGGGTTTCAATGATTTATTAGGAAAAGAGAATATTTGTAGCCACATTAATATTGCTTTAGAGAGAGCTAAAGAGATATTAAGCAAATAAATCAGCATAATTAAGCAAATTAAAGCTATTAAATCAATAAAAAGGTGTACAGTAAATATATAAATACTGTACACCTTTTCTATTTTTACTCTACACCTTTATCTAAAAACCCGGTCAATAATCAGCTTAGTATTGACGGCAAATCTACTTAATATGAAGCAGTGGCAGAAATACCATTGCTTTTAAGCAAATCAAGAATGCGATTAAGTTCCTGACGAGTTGCTTTTACCAGATATTTATCCGGCGTAGCTCTGTCAATTGTATAGATCATCACTTGAGAAGGAGCTATTGATTTTACCACTTCAAGCCAGGGAAGCACATATTCGTCTCCTGTGTTATTTACATCCTCGCCATAACATGTTCCTTTCATAAACATAGTTTGAATGATTACATGGCCTTTAAATGCTTTTAAGCGGTCAATAATTGTATCCAGATCATAATTACCATTCGGACGATCGACCATTTTAATATAATCCACACTCACGGTATCGAGCTTCAATATATTATTGTCAACCTTCATCAGTGCTTCAAAAACCTTCGGACGATTTATGAATGTAGAATTACTAAGTACGCTCACTTTAGCTTTGGGGAAATAACGATTTCGCAATTCGATTGTATCATCTATAATTTCCGGAAAATGAGGATGAGCAGTAGGTTCTCCGTTTCCAGCAAAGGTAAGCACATCGGGTGATGGGCCATTTGCTTGCATATCTTTTAGTTTCTTTTCTAATTCTGTACGTACCTCTTCCCGTGTAGGAAGGGGCTGATTAGGACGTCGTTCTGCGTTAACTCCGCATTCACAATAAATACAATCGAAAGAGCAAACCTTCCCATCGGAAGGCAAAAGATTTATTCCTAAAGAAACACCAAGACGACGAGAATGAACAGGGCCGAAAATTGGTGAAGGAAAAATAACAGTCGGCATGATATATGTTTTTAAAAAATTGCTGCAAAGATAAGGGTTAAAGATGGGAAACAGTTCTATTTACACTTAAAACTTCCAACGCAACTGAAGATTGATATCCGATTTTGTATTGCCGTATATAGTTTCCAATCCCGAACCAATCTCATCCCTATCGGTATACCTTGTTTGTCCAAACTTGGCCATAATCATTAGATTTCTATTGAAATCATATCTTGCATTAACAGCGAAACGAACTCCTTTTCCATAGAAAGATGGCATGGAAAAAGCGTAAAGCATACCGCGCTCGTAGGAAGTTATTCGTGCAGCATAATCATTTGTATCGAACATACCGTAATAAACATCAAACCGAAGAGGAAGCTCTTTAAGCTTGTAAGAGAAGTTTTGAAGAAGCATAAATCCATGGTTTGGTTTTACTCCTTTAGGATTAACCCAAACCCAGTCTGCCGTTAGCTTTACTGATAAATTATCTTGCAATAAATAGCCCACCTGATAACGAGCCTTCTGCTGAATATACGGACGCACTTCTTTTGTATCCGATCCCTCTGGAGTATAATTCTTATCTTTTACCTTGTAACGATAGCGAAATAGCATTGTCAAATTTGTTTTAGGCATATAAGTTGCCTGAATTAAACCATCAAAACCAGATGATGGCTTATCAACTCCATACTTTAACCAGGGAAAATGAAAAAAATCAGTATAAGCAAAAAATTTCCAATATTTTACAGGTTTCGCTTCAATTCCTAAATAATATCCGTTTTCGTTTTGCACACTGCTTCCTTCAGAAACAGAACGGGCATACAAGGCACGGTAATCTTTTGCATAATATCTTTGCATTAAAAGAAGCTGGTAACCTGCCAACGGAGAAAAACTAACTGTGTTAAGAGAAGCTATACCTCCACCCTTTCCGATTGCCGTTTCACCATAGAAATAAACTTTGTTCCATCTGTATTTATAATCCATACCCAGATTAAAGAATTCCTTCCCTTTCAAATAATAGTAGTTATAAGGTCTGGGATCCGGAATATAGTTTTTATCAAAGAAGTAATAAACTCCGGTGAAACCCATCTTCAGATTTTTATGTGAATAACCAACATTTCCACCCATCAGTTGAATGTTGGCCACATTCTTCCGTTCAATCTCACGCGGAATACGATGTAACCCATCGCTTTTAATAGAGTTAAGAATTCCATCAGTTACTATTCCATCCAAATTCCTGTATGAATAAAAACCGGTGAATAAAAAATCATTTTCCTGATAGGTAGCAGCCACTCCCCGAAAGTAATTATATTCATCGGTTGAAGAGTGCTTTTTTATTCCTGTAGATTTATATCCCATAGTGGCAATAGCAGAACTTTTACCTAATGAACAATCACTGTTAATAACTAATCCTTGTCCAAAACTCAACCGATAATTACCTAAAGCAACTGTCCTAAATTTACCAATATTATGTGCCAAAAAGTAAAATGAACAATAATCATATCTTAAGTTATTAACCGATTGTAGAAAAGGCTCTCCTGCATCTTTCTCAGCTGTAACTCCCAAGAATAACAGATCTTTATAATGAAATCCATATCGTAGGTTATTGTAGTAAGAATTACCTATGAACTGCTTATTAACATTCGCTGTTAATAAACTATCAGAGTGATTGCGATATCCTTCCTTACGATATAAAGGAATATCTAAACGAGTTAATAACTCATGTTTTCCATATTTCAGAATATCTTTCCAACATAACAAATAACTTTTCTCTTCAACCCCTCCAACATAAACAAAAGGAAGTAGATACTGGATAGTTTGTCTATCGAAATCCTCCACCATCTGCAGTTCATAAATAGTCTTCATCGGACCCGAAACATATAGATAATAGAGTAAATGTTCTATTTGCTGATCGGTTAAGAAGGGAAACAAATCCAGTTGTTCTTTAGTTATCTTATTAATATTAAAAGGATTATCTTTTATATAAGCCAAATCTTCCAGGTTATTTGTCCAGTCTTTCTCTTCATCATCATTATCCATTGCTAATTGTTCAGTAACATCCTCCCATTCCGACGTAGTTTCGGTCTGAGCACAAAGAGGCAAACTAAACAGAGATATTAACAGAGTTATAAGATATACTCTTCTATTATTTAATCCCATCCTCTAAAAATTAAATTGTAATCCGCAACAAGAATTAAAACCAAGGACAGGATGCTTGCTGAAAGCCATATTAAGAGTAAAAGGTTGTAGATTTAATCCTACACCAAAACTGGGTGTGAAAGGTTTTGTCCACATCCCAGCTCTGACACTCAACTCTTTTATGGGTTCATATTCTATTCCAAATTTATAAATGGCAGGAAGAGCGAAATCTTTTTCAATTTCAGCTGTTAATAAAAACAGTTCTTCCGGTTGAAAACTTACTCCCATAGTGAGAATGTTAGGAAGCTGAGCAATCTCCTCTCCCATTTTTAATTCAGTTCTTAACGGGTTTACTATTAATAAAGAGATGTTCAGAATATCAGCAGGACGAACTAAAACTCCTATATCACTTGTAAATGCTGCAACATCCGGTTCATCATCAGAATAATGAATGCCTGAATAATTCATTCTTACTCCTAAACTTATCAGTTTCGATAACTGTTTATAGAAATTGAGGCCAACCATAGTTTCATTATAAGCATCAAATCCATATTTAGAAATATATAAACCTGTATTCAGATAATGATTGGGGTAATTAACTATACCGGCAAAAGATGATAATTCTTTAATTCCATACCTGTTTATATATTCTAAGGATAAAGAACGGGAAGAAAGAAAACCATATGAAGCAGGATTTGTAAAACCAGGTAATACCGATGAAGTATTACCCATAGAGTATGCACGAGTATTTATAAAACGATCAGAATCCAGAGCTTTGCAAGTATTAAACGGAGTAAATATTGTAAATAATATAAGAGCGCTTAATGAGATGTATTTCATAGATTAGATTTATAATTTTTAATAAAAAATATATAACAGGGCGCGAAGGTAAGTTAAATTATATATACGTGCAAATAGAGACAAAAATATTTATCTTAAAATGATTTGGTTTTAAATTTAATGCACTAATTTTGTAGCTGTGAAAAGAAAGTGTAAAATAGGAATCATTGCATGTTTCGCTCTACTGAACTTTTCTCATGCAAAAGCTCAGAAATTAGAAACTAAACCTGCTGTACAGTGGGTGGAAGCCTGCGTATATCAAGGAGATACTATTCCTTTCGTTCAACTTCGTAATATATATGTGTATCCTCCGCTAAAATTCAAATCTCAAAAAGAATGGCGTGATTATTACCGATTGGTTTATAACGTAAAAAAAGTACTTCCACTTTCAATAATGATCCATAATACTATTATTGAAACATACGAATACTTACAAACTTTACCAACTGAAAAAGAGAGGAAAGCACATGTGAAAAGAGTGGAAAAAGGTTTGAAAGAACAGTATACTGCTCAATTCAAGAAATTATCTTATTCACAGGGTAAATTGCTCATTAAACTTATTGACAGGGAATGCAACCAGTCTTCTTATGAAATTATTAAAGCTTTTATGGGTAGCTTCAAAGCAGGATTCTATCAGACTTTTGCCAGTTTATTCGGAGCAAGTTTGAGAAAAGAATATGATGCAATCAATGATGACTCATTAACCGAAAGAGTTATCACTTTAGCGGCTAACGGTCAAATTTAAGCTTATTAAAGAAATCCCATATTACAATACCTGTTGTAACTGATACATTTAATGAATGTTTAGTTCCATATTGCGGAATTTCAATACAACCATCGCTGTTGTCAATAACCTCTTGCTGAACTCCTTTTACTTCATTGCCCATAACAATTGCATATTTTCTGGTTTGATCCAATTTCAGATCATTCAACATTGTACTGCCTTCAGCTTGTTCTATAGAATAAACAATATATCCATCACTTTTCAACTTATCAACAGCATCCAGTGTATTCTTGAAGTATTTCCAATCAACAGTAAATTCTGCTCCTAAAGCCGTCTTATGTAATTCCGGGTGTGGAGGAGTAGCAGTTATTCCACACAAATAAATTGATTCAACCCTAAATGCATCAGAAGTGCGAAATACTGAACCTATATTATGTAAACTACGTATTTCATCCAGAACTACTATTAAAGGGAGTTTCTTTGCTTCTTTAAATTCATCTGCATTTATTCGGTTAAGTTCCGTAATCTTTAGTTTGCGCATACTATTAATTATTTATTCAGATGCAAAGATAACACAATTAACAATACGGTGTTTATAACCGTTTAAAACCTGTCAAAACTAAGAGAAAACATTTTTATAAATAAAACTAGGATATTTGATAAAAACATTTATGTAATATTCAGAATAAACAATCCAAATAAGTTAGCTAAAAGTTTATATGCATATTTAAACATCTTTTTACCTAGAATTTAGGAACAAATTCTATTAAACTTCTTAACTTTGCACATTATCAACAGGTAGTTAATTAGAATAATATTATTCCTATATATAGCTTATAATCAACAATAAGAATATATTTTACCTTGTTTATAAACTCATAATAACTTTATTCACTAGACTAACAACTTTAAAAGCAAATAAAAAGCTATTTATTTACCAACACTATTAACAGGCTATTATTACTAACATTAGATTTTTTAATTAAAGAATAGAAAATAAAATATAAATATAATGTATAAAGAAGAATGGTTGAAAAAAGGATTTGCAGATGAATCAGTCGATAAGTCGATAGATTTAAAAGCTGCTATTGATTCTTTACGAAAAGAAAAGAATGCTGTAATTCTGGCTCACTATTACCAGACAGGCGATATACAAGATATAGCCGATTACGTAGGAGACAGTTTGGCTCTTGCTCAATGGGCTGCAAAAACAGAAGCGGATATAATAGTTCTTTGTGGAGTTCATTTCATGGGCGAAACAGCAAAGATACTTTGTCCTGATAAGAAAGTATTAGTACCAGACTTAAATGCTGGCTGTTCACTTGCTGATAGCTGTCCGGCTGATAAGTTTGCACAGTTTGTGAAAGAACATCCCGATCACACAGTTATTTCTTATGTAAATACTACAGCTGCTGTAAAAGCTGTAACAGACATTGTTGTAACTTCTACTAATGCAAAACAAATAGTTGAAAGTTTCCCTAAAGACGAGAAATTAATCTTTGGTCCTGATAGAAATCTAGGTAATTATATTAATTCTGTTACTAACAGAAATATGTTGTTATGGGATGGTGCCTGCCATGTTCATGAACAATTCTCTGTTGAAAAGATTGTGGAGTTGAAGAAACAATATCCGGATGCTTTGATTTTAGCTCATCCTGAATGTAAAAGTGCTGTTCTGGCTCTTGCAGATTTTGTAGGATCTACAGCTGCAATACTTAAATATGCTGTTAAATCGGATAAGAAGAACTTTATTGTATCTACAGAATCAGGTATTATTCATGAAATGCGTAAGCAATGCCCTGAAAAGAACTTTATTCCGGCTCCTCCAATCGATAGTACCTGTGGTTGTAACGAATGTAACTTCATGCGTTTAAACACGCTGGAGAAGCTTTATAATTGCTTGAAATACGAATGGCCAACCATTGAAGTAGATGAAGCTGTGTCAAAAGAAGCGGTTAAACCAATAAAAAGAATGCTTGAGGTATCAGAAAAATTAGGTTTGTAGCTTTTTAATAACTTATAAATATATAAAGCGGTGTTGATATTAACATGTTATCAACACCGCTTTATTCATATAACTAATAATGTAGTTGCAACTAAAAGTAGGCACAAGATTAAGCAATATTAGATACTTTATTTAATGATAAGAATTTTAGTTGCAATACCTTCTTTTCCTTCAGTATCTGCAGCTAAAACAAGATATACACCTGAGGCTACTTTCTTTCCTTTAGAGTTTCTTCCATTCCAGGTGAACTGTCTGCCTACTGAAGTTCCTGCAAAAATTAGATTTCCATTAATATCTGTTATTTTTACATTACTATCACGTATAAGACCTGTAATAGTTATTAAGCCAGTATAATCTGGTTTAACCGGGTTAGGAAATGCATGTGCGGTTTCAGAGAAGGTATTTTCTCCTTCCGTAGCATCACTCATGTAAGAAATAAGTCCTTGATCTGTTCCGATAAATAACTCCCCTGTTTTTGGATTTAATGCTAATGATTGAATCTTATTAGATAACAATGGACTATTTTCAGTTGTAAAATGATGAATGGTTTCAAGTCCATCTTCACTCAATAAAAATATACCATTACTTTCAGTACCTATCCATTTACGATTGCCTCCATCTATACAAATAGCATTAATCCTTTCGTTAGATAAAAGAAAATCTGCCAGATTAGTTCCATCGTTTCTGGGTACTTTTATTTGGGTACAATAAAAATCATCATCGAAAAATTTAGTAGGATTATATATAACGATAGGACCTTTTTCTGTTCCTATCCATATTGCTCCATCTTTATCTTCAACAATAGATAGTATTTTTAGCCTTCCTAAGTTAGTCCCATCTTGATTAATAAAGGAACCTATAAACTTTGTTTTATCATCGCTGGTATCTTCTAAAGTGCCGTTTGTATTAAAGCAAAATACTCCGGGTTCATATCTCATAGAAGTTATCCATGCCCAGCCTCTTCTATCAAAGATAATTCTTTCGAAAGTAGGTTTTCCTATCAATTCAGGATGATAAAAACTAATCCATTTTCCATCGTCTTTTAGAACATTGATAACACTATCTATATAAGAATTCAGTACCCACAGATTGTGATTCTTATCATATTGCAATCCGTTTGTTCTTACATAATTTAATTTGTATGATTCATTTGGAAAAATAGTTTGCAGAGTACTATTGTTTATGCTATAAAGCTTAACGAACTTCCTATTCATAAATTCATATACACCTTCTCCTCCAGAAGATGCAATGTGATGTTCCGGATTATTAGGATCTTGAATAACGGAAGTTATATCTTTATAATCTAATCCAGTAACTTCTTTTATGCCTTCTTCCTGGAAATTATACCATTTATTATTTTCCATCATCATTATAGTACCAGGATTATTTAGCCGGTCATAATCCATTCCTCCCCCGCATATCAATAATCTGTTATTGGTAAATGTCATATAGTATGGAAGGTTTCTTTTGGGACTTTCGGGTATGATTGAAGAAACTGTTTTTTCTAATTTATTATTGTTTAGTTTGTAACCATTCAAACCTTTATTACCATTACTACCCCAATATAAATCATTGCTTTTTGTATAAGATAAATGGTTGAAATTATCATCTAAATCCATGTATTTTACAGAATTGAAATGATCAAATATAGCTATTGAATTACCACTACCAGCAATAAGTTTATTATCGAAGACTTCCATATATGAGAAGTTTCCACCAATTATACTAGTTAATTCCAGTGAGTTGTTATCAAAAGAATATATCCCATAGTTTGGTTGATTTCCTATAATCTTATTTTCAAATATAACTAGTTGATTAAATGCGATTGCATTAGAAAGTACCCAATTATTAGCATCTAATAAGTTATCAGTTAGTTTACCAGAGTATAAACCATCTGCAGTTGCAGCGTAGATTACATTGTCTTTAACAACAGAAGAATATATTTTCTTATTTAATACATAGGTATTGGTTATTTCTTTTTTCTTCAGGTTTAGAATAAGAATGCCAAAATTAGTTGAGAAGTAAGCATAGTCACCTACAATATTTATACTGTTAAGTGTTTTATCCTGACTCATGGTTTTATTCATGAAGTCAGGAATATTATATATACTTTTGTTTATAAGAAGGTCTATATTGGAGTTTTTATAGACAATGATAAGAGTATTGTGTATACTGCTATATTTAATATAACTGATGCCGGTATCACTTAATAAATTGACTTTATTAAATAAACTGATGCTTTGATCTTCTGTATTATAAGAAAACAAAGCACCATCGCTAAGAGCGTATATTAAATTGTCTGCAGGTGCAGTTTGGGTTACATTATTATAGGCCAGGTGAGTTTGCCACTCTCCTATTGCCATTTGAGCTGATGTAACAGACGATATTAGGAAATATAGAAGACTAAAAATTATTTTTTTCATAGTCATACTCTTTTAAGAAATTGCATAGCTTATTTATAGCTAACGCACGATGACTAATTTTATTTTTTATTTCGTTTCCTAATTCAGCAAAAGTCTTATCATATCCTTCCGGAACAAAAATCGGATCATAACCAAAGCCAGAATTTCCACGTTTTTCTTTGATTATATTTCCTTTTATGATTCCTTCGAACAGATATTCCTTATCATTAATGATTAAAGATACGGCTGTGCGAAATTGAGCTTTTCTGTTTTCTATTCCTTCCAGCTTTTTAAGTACTTTCAGCATATTAGCTTCAGAACTTTTATCGTCTCCTGCATAACGTGCCGAATAAACTCCAGGTTCATTATTAAGTGCCTCAATTTCTAAACCGGTATCGTCTGCAAAACAGTTTAAGCCGTAGTTTTCATGAATATATTGTGCCTTAAGTAATGCATTTCCTTCTAAAGTAGTTGCAGTTTCGGGTATATCTACGTCACAATTTATATCTTTCAGACTAAGTATTTCCATCTGATCTTTCAGTATGAACGAAACTTCTTCCAGTTTATGTTTATTATTTGTTGCAAATACAAGCTTATTTTTCATTTGTTTGTTTCTTTAGTTTTAAGTGAGAGAAATTATTACCTATTCGTATAAAAAAGTAAAGTCATCCCTCACATCCCTCACTTATTTTATTGAAAGGATTTATTAAAGGGGGATATATAAGAGTGAGGGATAAAATATATCGGTTAATAATCGATCACTTATCCCTCACTCTTAGGTTCATCAGTCACCAAATTCACTCATATTGATATATTATTTAGTGTATGATTGATGTTTATTATTAATTATTTTCCTTTTAGAGGATCAAATCCTTCTCCATATACTCCAATAACCGAGCTTTGCGATACGAAAGCATTTGGATCTATGTCTTTTACTAATCGGAATATTTCGATAGACTGACTTTTTTTAGCCAATACAACAACAACTTTTACCGGACTTTTGCTATACCATCCGGTTCCATCAAGAATGGTTACTCCTCTGTGCGTATCCTGAATAATTCTTTCAGCAATCTCTTCATAATGTTTGGAGAAGATAAAGAATTGAACAGATTGACGGGCACTGTTTACAATCAAATCCAGCACATAGCTGATTATTATCAATGTAGTAAAACCAAATACAACCCTCTTCCAGTCATAAAAAACAAAGTAGCACGATGTTATGATTACAATATCACAATACAGAATCATTCTTCCAAAAGTAACATCTCTGTATTTATGGACTATTGCTGCAATGATATCTGTTCCTCCGGTACTACCATTATTAACAAATACCATTCCTAATCCCAATCCACACAATGAAGCACCAATAACACATGCCATGAAGTCTTGTCCGGGACCCAGAATTTGCATTTTTCCTATTACATGCTGGAATAACCACAAAAAGAAAGTCAGCGAAAAGATTCCATACATTGTTTTCAGACTAAACTTCGGGCCTAGAATTTTTAGTGCAATTGTTAATAGAAAGGCGTTGATTATGAAATATGTAATTTCAATCTGAACACCTGTTGCATAATAAATAATTGCAGAAATACCGGTTACTCCACCAGTTGTAATTTGATAAGGCAACAAAAATGCTGCCCAACCCATTGCATAACACATAATTCCCATAGAAATTAAAAGATAGTCTTTTAATTCAATCAGGATATCAGTTTTATTAATTTTTGCCATATAGATAAGCTATATTAAACTACAATATTAACAATCTTCTTAGGAACAATAATAACTTTCTTGATAGGTTTACCTTCAATCCATTTAATGGCACCTTCTGATGCCAAAACTGTTTCCTGAATAGTGTTATTATCTGCATATGCAGATAATTCCATATTGAAACGAGCTTTACCGTTGAAAGAAATAGTATAGTTTACTACATCTTCTTTGAGGTAATCTTCATTATATTCAGGCCATTGGGCATCGCAAACAGAAGTTGTGTTTCCTAAAGTCTCCCAAAGTTCTTCGCTTATGTGTGGTGCGAATGGAGCCAGAAGAACAACTAAGTTGCTTAATATCTCTTTCTTGTTACATTTCAAAGATGAAAGTTCGTTTACACAAATCATGAACGCACTTACAGAAGTATTATAAGAGAACTGTTCAATATCGCCGGATACTTTCTTAATCAGTTTATGCAGAGATTTTAATTCCTCTTTTGTTGCAGGTTCATCTTTAACAATATACTCTCCTGCTTTATTATAGAATAATGCCCAGAATTTACGGATAAAACGGTGAACACCATCAATCCCATTAGTATCCCATGGCTTAGATTGTTCTACAGGACCGAGGAACATTTCGTACATTCTCAATGTATCAGCACCATACTTTTCAACAATCATGTCCGGATTAACCACGTTGAACATAGATTTACTCATCTTTTCAACAGCCCATCCACAGATATATTTTCCATCTTCAAGAATAAATTCTGCTGTTTTATATTCGGGATGCCAATTTTTGAAAGCTTCCTGATCAAGAATATCATTAGATACGATGTTTACATCCACGTGTAGAGGAGTTACATCATACTGATCTTTCAGGTTCAGTGAAACGAAAGTATTGGTATCTTTTATTCTGTAAACAAAGTTACTTCTTCCCTGAATCATTCCCTGATTGATTAGTTTCTGGAATGGCTCTTCCTTAATTGAAACGCCTACATCGTGAAGGAATTTATTCCAGAAGCGAGAATAGATTAAGTGACCTGTAGCATGTTCTGTTCCACCTACGTAAAGGTCTACATTTTGCCAGTAAGCATTTGCTTTTGTGGAAACCAAAGCTTCAGTGTTATGTGGATCCATATAGCGCAAATAGTATGCACTTGAACCTGCAAAACCAGGCATAGTATTTAATTCAAGCTGATATCCTTCTTCTGTTTTCCAGTTTTTAGCACGGCCAAGTGGTGGTTCACCGGTTTCAGTAGGAAGGAATTTATCTACCTCAGGAAGTTCTAGCGGAAGTTTGCTTTCGTCAAGCATATAAGGCATTCCATCTTTGTAATATACAGGGAATGGTTCACCCCAATAACGCTGACGAGAGAAAATTGCGTCTCGAAGACGATAGTTTACTTTTACTTTACCAAGATTATTTTCTTTGATGAAGACTTTAGTCTTTGCAATTGCTTCTTTGATGGTAAGTCCATTCAATACCAATCCTCCTTCAGTAGCATGTTCTGCAAGAGGTGAATTCATCATGATTCCTTCTTTGGCATCGAAACTTTCTTTCGAAACATCACAACCTTCAATCAACGGACGAATTTCAAGTCCGAAGTGTTTAGCAAATGCATAGTCACGGCTATCGTGAGCAGGCACAGCCATGATGGCACCTGTTCCGTATCCTGCCAATACATAATCGCTAATCCAAACAGGAATTGCTTCTCTGGTTAACGGATTAATAGCGTATGAACCCGAGAATACACCGGTAACTCTGCGGTCGGCAATACGTTCGCGTTCGGTTCTTTTCTTTGTAGCGTCCAGATAAGCCTGAACTTCTGCTTTTTGTTCGGCAGTAGTCAGTTGAGCAACCAATTCGCTTTCAGGAGCCAATACCATGAAGGTAACACCGAAAACAGTATCTGCACGAGTAGTAAAGATGGTAAATTCCAAATCGGAATCCTTCACGCTGAATTTCATTTCAGCACCCTCACTCCTACCAATCCAGTTCTTTTGAGTCTCTTTCAAAGAATCTGTCCAGTTTAAAGTATCCAGTCCGTCGAGTAAACGTTGTGCATACGCAGATACACGCAAGCACCACTGACGCATAACTTTCTGTATTACTGGATGGCCGCCACGTTCTGAAACACCATCAACCACTTCATCGTTGGCCAATACTGTTCCAAGTGCAGGGCACCAGTTAACCATTGTATCGCCAAGGTAAGCAATACGGTAGTTCAATAAAATTGTTTGCTGTTCTTTATCACTTTTAGCTTTCCATTCTTCGGCCGTAAATGAAAGTTCTTCTCCGCATGCAGCGTTCAGTCCTTCAGTTCCTTTAGTTTCGAATCTTTTGATAAGATCGGCAATTGGAGTAGCTTTCTTGGCATCATTATCATAATAATGCTTGAACATTTGCTGGAAAGCCCACTGAGTCCACTTGTAGTAGTCGGGTTCGCAGGTGCGTACTTCCCTACTCCAGTCGAATGAAAATCCTATTTTATCTAATTGTTCGCGGTAGCGATTAATGTTGTTTACAGTAGTTATTGCAGGGTGCTGACCGGTTTGGATAGCATATTGTTCTGCAGGCAACCCGTAAGCGTCATACCCCATTGGGTTAAGTACGTTAAAGCCTTGCAGACGTTTGTAACGGGCATAAATATCAGAAGCGATATATCCCAGAGGGTGACCTACGTGAAGTCCTGCACCCGATGGGTAAGGAAACATGTTTAATACATAAAATTTTTTCCTGGATTCGTCTTCCGTTACCTGATAGGTTTTATTTTCAACCCATCTTTCCTGCCATTTTTTCTCTATCTCCCTGAAATTATACTCCATAGCGATATATTTTTATCTTGTTGTATTAATTAATTCGTAAGTCATAATATAGACGGCAAAGATAATGAAAGATAAGCTTATTTGGGTGTTTCTTTCAGCAATTTCTTGACGATTTTAATCGTTTATCCTCGCTTATTTCAAGTTTATCCATTATGTTTTTAAAATCTTATTAGAATAGTTATTATTTCCTTGTACAGAAGATTGCATTCTTCTGTACAAAACATTTAATTCTTCTGTACAAAAGAAAACAATCTTTTGTACAAGATATTTTTAACCAATCAAATTGTTTCGAAAATTGTTATAAATATGAAGAGAAATTGTATATTTGTGATAATCCTAATGCCTTGATATTATGAAAACAATAACCCTTTATCTTGGTAAGAAATACAGGCTATTCTGGGTAGCCGTACTTCTGCTATCTTTTGTTCTTCTTTTTGCAATTATAGAAGAACTTCTCATTATGGTTTATCTATATTTTTTCTTGTTGTTTCCTTTGATATTTTATGCCTTTTCCAAAGGTATCGGGAAGGTGTGTTTAAAGGACGACAAGATTGTTATATACAATCTTTTTGCTTTTCCAAAAGCTGAGATTGAGCTAAATTCTCTTAAAGGGTTCGAATTTATGAGAGATTACTATTATTCCGTTCCCAAAGGTAGAGGCAAATATTTAGGAATTAGCGGACCAACAGTTATGATATTTCATACAAAGTCCGGTGAACGTAAAGCAATTTCTTTATTTGGATTTCACGATATAAAGATTATTCTCACTTATCTGCAGGATAATAATATACCATTTCTCAATTATAAACCAGTCGACTCAAAGGATACAAAAATTAAGGTAACTACATTTCAGAAATCGGGTATGCAAGCTGTTTTTGCTATTATATTGCCTGCTTTGACATTGATTCTGATAATGGCATTTATAACCTACAGGTTTATTATGAGTCCTGATAACCAAGTAATTCATTTACTGCTTTGTTTGCTGCCGCTTTCGTTGTATTTAATTTATACTTACTGGGAGAGGATGTACTACATTAAAATGAAAGATGAATCATTTAAAATTAAAAACTTGCTCAAAAGAAAAAGTAAAGGATTTAAGTATGACGATATAAAGAAAATAGCTTTTGGTTCCAGTTTGGGAAAAGGAGCTTTTCTATATATTGAGATCCTGGATAAAAACTACAAATATTATCAGTTCCCTTTAGATATGCTTCCTAAAAGAGAAATCAAAGAAATTGTTACAATATTCAAAGAAAAAGGGATAGATGCAACTTCCGAGTGCTGTTGATGGATATTTAATCGTTAATTATTATATAACTTTACACTTTTTCGGTCTGCTTTTCTTCTTAAAAAGAACTATATTTGCGCTTATTATTCACTAAAATAAGAGGAAATACCGTGGCAAATGATATAGTTCTTACCCCAATGATGAAGCAGTTTCTTGACCTGAAAGCAAAGCATCCCGATGCTGTGATGCTTTTTCGTTGCGGAGACTTTTATGAAACTTATTCTGATGATGCAGTAATTGCTGCTGAGATATTGGGAATTACCTTGACTAAAAGAGCCAATGGACAGGGGAAAACAATAGAAATGGCAGGTTTTCCGCATCATGCACTTGATACTTATTTACCAAAATTAATCAGAGCGGGCAAGAGAGTTGCTATTTGTGACCAGTTAGAAGATCCTAAAACTACTAAGAAACTTGTAAAACGCGGTATTACCGAACTAGTTACTCCCGGTGTTTCCATCAATGATAATATTCTCAATTACAAAGAAAATAACTTCCTGGCAGCTGTTCATTTTGGAAAGAATGAGTGCGGTATAGCTTTTCTGGATATATCGACAGGGGAGTTTCTTACTGCCGAAGGGCCATTCGATTATATAGATAAACTACTTAATAATTTTGCTCCTAAGGAAGTGCTTTACGAACGGAGCAAGAAAGGAATGTTTGAAGGTAATTTCGGAAATAAGTTCTTTACTTTCGAACTGGAGGACTGGGCATTTACTGAATCAAGTGCCCGCGAAAGACTCCTGAAACACTTTGAAACCAGTAGCTTGAAAGGTTTTGGAGTGGAACATTTAAAATTCGGAATTATTGCTTCCGGAGCAATCCTTCAGTATCTTGATATCACACAACACACCCAAATAGGGCATATAACTTCGCTCTCACGTATTGAAGAAGACCGTTTTGTGCGGTTAGATAAATATACGGTTCGTAGTCTGGAGATTATTTCAAGCATGAACGATGGCGGGAAAAGTCTGCTGGATGTTATCGATAAAACAATAAGTCCGATGGGAGCCCGCATGTTAAAACGTTGGATGGTATTCCCGTTAAAGGATGAAAAGCCAATCAACGACCGACTCAATGTTGTAGAATATTTCTTCCGTGAGCCGGAATTCAAAGAACTTATTGAAGAACAGTTGCACCTGATAGGAGATCTGGAACGAATTATCTCCAAAGTTGCCGTTGGACGAGTATCTCCACGTGAGGTTGTTCAGCTGAAAGTGGCATTACAAGCCATCGAACCAATAAAAGAAGCTTGTCTGAAAGCAGATAATCCGAGTCTGAACAGGATAGGAGAGCAGCTGAATCTTTGTCTTTCTATCAGAGATAAAATAGATAAAGAGGTTAATAACGATCCTCCGCTGTTGATAAATAAAGGCGGTGTTATTAAGAATGGCGTTGATTCCGATTTGGATGAATTGCGTAAGATTGCTTATTCCGGAAAAGACTACTTATTGCAGATTCAGCAACGCGAAAGCGAAATTACTGGTATTCCTAGTCTGAAGATTGCTTATAATAACGTTTTTGGTTATTTCATTGAAGTGAGGAATACTCACAAGGATAAAGTGCCACAGGAATGGATTCGTAAGCAAACACTGGTCAATGCCGAGCGTTACATTACTCAGGAGCTTAAAGAATATGAAGAGAAAATTCTGGGGGCCGAAGATAAGATTCTTATTCTTGAAACGAAAATATATAATGAACTGGTTCTTGCTCTGACAGAATATATTCCGGCTATACAGATTAACGCCAATCAGATAGCACGTATTGACTGTCTTCTTTCATTTGCCAACGGTGCTGCCCAGAATAAATACATTCGTCCTGTTATTTCTGATGATGATGTACTGGAAATTAAGCAGGGAAGGCATCCTGTTATCGAGAAGCAACTTCCGCTTGGTGAGCAATACATTGCCAATGATGTGACAATAGATACGGAACATCAGCAGATTATTATAATTACTGGTCCTAATATGGCCGGTAAATCGGCATTGCTGCGCCAGACAGCCTTGATTACTTTAATGGCTCAGATTGGTAGTTTTGTTCCTGCCGAGAGTGCACATATCGGTATTGTAGATAAAATCTTTACCCGCGTGGGAGCAAGCGATAATATTTCGGTAGGAGAGTCTACTTTTATGGTCGAAATGAATGAAGCTGCCGATATATTGAATAATGTTTCTCCCCGAAGTCTTGTATTATTCGATGAGCTTGGACGTGGAACTTCTACTTACGATGGTATTTCCATTGCCTGGGCAATTGTGGAATATATACACGAACACCCCAAAGCAAGGGCAAGAACATTGTTTGCTACCCATTATCATGAGTTGAACGAAATGGAAAAGTCCTTCAAGCGGATTAAGAATTATAATGTTTCTGTGAAGGAAGTCGACAATAAAGTAATCTTCCTTCGTAAGCTCGAACGGGGTGGGAGCGAGCACTCCTTTGGTATCCATGTAGCGAAGATGGCGGGTATGCCAAAAAGCATCGTTAATCGTTCGAATGATATTCTGCATAAGCTTGAAACGGACCATCGTAAGAAAGGAATTTCAAGCAAACATTTGTCGGAAGTAGGGGAGAACAGAGAAGGAATGCAGCTCAGCTTCTTCCAGTTAGACGACCCTGTTCTTGGTCAGATTAGAGACGAAATCCTGAATCTTGATGTTAACAATCTTACACCTCTCGAAGCCTTAAATAAACTAAACGATATAAAGAAAATCCTGAAGGGAAAATAATTTAATCAACCAAACATATACTATGAGAAAAGGCATTTTATTGTCATTGTTATTACTTGTTATTTTCTTTTTTTCAGCTGGCGCCCAGGAACCTTGTCCGCAGGTTATTCCTTCTTTGAAGGAGTGGAAGGGTGGAAACGGCAAACTATCTTTGAAAAAGAAAGGTAAGTTAGTGATTCCTCCGGAATACAGGTCAAAACTTGTTGCCGGAGTAGAACAATTTAAAAGTGATTTGCTGGAAATGTCCGGCATGAAGTACGAGGTTAAATACGGTAAACCATCCAAGGGTGATATTTATTTCACACTGAATTCCAGCCAAAAATCGCTGGGAGAGGAGGGATATCAGATTAATATTGGCGATTATGTCCGTGTGGAAGCTCCTACAAAAACAGGAGCATTCTGGGCAACCCGAACTCTTCTTCAGATGATTGTGTCCGGTGGAACCGATTTTCCGAAAGGTGAGATACGAGACTATCCCGATTATGCAAGAAGAGGATTTATGCTTGATTGTGGTCGTAAGTTTTTCCCTCTTCAATACTTGAAAGATTACGTGCGTATTCTTTCTTTCTACAAGATGAACGAATTTCAGATTCACTTGAATGATAATGGTTTTGTGGAGTTTTTCGATAACGACTGGAGCAAAACCTATTCAGCTTTTCGTCTTGAAAGTACTAAGTTTCCAGGTCTGACAGCAAAAGATGGGTTTTATACCAAGAATGAATTCCGAGATTTGCAGCAAGAAGCCCAGTATTTCGGAGTTAATATTATCCCCGAAATAGATATTCCAGCTCATTCTCTGGCGTTTTCTCAGTTCAAGCCTGAGATAGGAAGTAAAGAGTATGGAATGGATCATCTGGATCTTTATAATCCCGAAACCTATAAATTTGTAGATGCCTTGCTCGACGAATATATTGGCGGCGATAATCCTGTTTTTATTGGCAAAGATGTGCATATTGGTACAGATGAATATAATAAAAAAGAGGCTGAAAAATATCGTTATTTCACTGACAGATATCTAAAATTTGTGGAGTCATATCATAAGCAACCTCGTATGTGGGGTGGTTTAAAGTGGCTTCCCGGCAAAACTCCCGTCAAATCCAAAGGCGTTATTGTAAATGCATGGTCGGCCGATTGGGTAGACCCTATTCAGTCGCTGAAGGATGGTTATGAATTGATTAACACTTGCGACGGTTTTCTATATATTGTTCCGGGTGCCGGATACTATCAGGATTTTCTGAATACGGAATGGATTTATAATAACTGGAGCGTAAATAAGCTTAACCGTGACGTAACTTTGGCAAAAGATGAACCAGGATTGAGTGGGGCTATGTTTGCCGTTTGGAATGATCACTGTGGAAACGGAATTTCTCAGAAAGATGTTCATTTACGCACCATGCCAGCTTTGCAGACGCTTGCTCAGAAAATGTGGAATGATGCCGGCAAACCTGCCGATTATGCTACTTTTAATAAGCTGTGTAAAGGTATGATTGAAGCACCGGGACTGAATCTTTCCGGACGAGTAAACGGTAAAACAGACGTTGTTTTAAAGTATGATTTAGTAAAGCCGAAGGCAAAAGATCTTTCCGGTAACGAATTTAATGTAAAGAAACGCAAGGATAATGTTATAGAAACGCCTGTTTACGAAGTAGGATATCCATATTCTGTTCAGTTCGATTTAAATCTTTCTTCAAACAACGATAAGGATGTTGTTCTTTTCGGAAATGATTATGCCAAAGTATATGCTAATTGGAATGGAACGGGTAAGATAGCTTTTTCACGCGAGGGATATACTTTCAACTTCGATACAGTAATTCCAGCCAACGAATGGGTTAATTTGCGTATTGATGGTACTGTAAATGGAATGAAGCTCTATATCAATGGTAAACAAGTTGAGGAACTTATGCCTAAGAAACGTGAATGTGCTAAGTTAAATGGTGGTTCCAGTAAAATGTATTACCAGTTTACATCATTCTTTCCTTTGCAATTTATCGGTGATAAAACAACCGGATTTAAAGGTGAAATGAAAAATCTGATGGTGAAACAAGAGAAATACTTAAACCTTCTTTACAATCCTGCCAGATTTCTTAAATAAGTAGTGATTCGATATAATAGATTACAATAATAAAGGGGTTTTCAATGCATTTGAAAACCCCTTTATATGTTATTTCTTAACTGTTGCTCTAAATTCTAAACCGCCTGCTGGAGTAGCTTGATCTGTATCGAAGGTACTTCTATACTTACCATCCGGTAAGTCGAGTAGAGAGAACGTATTGCAGCTCCTTGCCGCTACAACTTTATCGGTTGATGCTGTTGCAATAGCTGATGCTGCCATGTCTACCAAAGCGCCAAAAAGACCACCGCTGCCGGAATTAATACTTAAATCTACTGTTAATGTTCCTTTTCTGTTAAAGAGAATATCATTGCTTGTTGTCGATTTAAGCAGATATTCAATCTCTACAGTGATTGTGTTTCCGAAGGTAGATTTCTGCCATCGGTTTATGGTTGTAAAGAGAGCTGCGTCTGCTCCGAAAACTTCATTAAACTTTTTTAGATCGCCATTTATAAACATTTCCGAATCATAGGCACTTTCGCTTTTTAATGTTTCCATTGAAAGGAAAGGAGAGATTACATAATACCCTTTTTCACACAAAGGAATAGCCAATGATGTGTAAAAGTACTCTTTGGCTTCCACATTAACAGTCTTGTTTATTGGAGGCATAATAAGAATACTTGTAGGTTTTGCTTCATACATTTTAGGATAATTCTCTCCACGGGTAAAGTTTTTTGTTTCTCCGCACGAGGTAAGTAGCAGAACAACCAGACTTAGATATATTATTTTTCTCATTTTTCCAACATTTTAATGATTCTTTCAATAAATACTTTAGATTCAGGATATACCTCGATTTCCTTTTTCATCATGGAAATACCTTCTTCTTTTTTCCCTGTTTGAGCAAGGAGAAAACCATATTCGGCATAAGTTCCCGGAGGCACTATTTTACGGGTTCCCTGATCTTGTTTTGCAATTAATATTGCATAGGTATTTAATAAAGCTTCTGTGCTTTCCGGTGTTTGTTTTTTGTAGTAGTTATATGATGTTTTTTCGTAGTTTTTCCACGAGTAAAGCGCGCTTTGCTGAGTTGTACAAGAACTTAAAAACAGGGCAAAGCAAGCCACACAAATCAGTTTTATTTTCATGGTAATTGTATTTTTTTAGTTTCCTGAGCAGATACGAATATTACTTTTTCATAAATTACATTTCCATTGTAATACACCTTAAGGTTTCTTTTTCCCTTAGCAATGGCATATATATCTCTCTTTATTGTTCCTTTTTTCTCTTTAATAACTTTTGCGTTAAACGAGGTATTATTATCAACAGATACCTGAACCTCGCCATCATAATTCTCATTTGCAACGAAATAAAGATAAGCCTGGTCAGGTAATCCTTTTTCCTGACTGTAATTTCCGACTTTACAGCTTGTAAAAAGTGCACAAATGCACACTAATAGCAGAGCAATATGTTTTGTTTTCATTATTTTATCTCCTCAATGTAATAGTTTGCTAGATTTGTTTTATCAATTCCCCCTTCAGTAAAGTTTACTACAGAGTATTCAGATTGGGGAGTGTCTCCTCCAACCATGGCAATAGAAATTTCACCTACCTTTTTTCCGGGAAGTTCTACGTTAAGTCCTGTCTGTGGATTCTTAACTGTTTTTCCTTTTTCCTTTACTATAAACTTGTCTCCAACAGCCAGCCCCTGACTTTTTCCGCCCGAGATAAGAATTGCATCGTTATCGTAAGCAAGGAAATAAGATTTCCATGGTCTGTCCATGCAGTTATTAATGATATTTTCAACCAATTTAGAGATTGCCATTGAAATAGCTTTATCACTTAATGTAGCATCGTAATCGGCTCTACCGCCCACTCCCATGGTTTGTTTGGTTTTTTGTTCGGCAGTTCCTTTGGCTTCTTCAGAATAGATAATCAATCCTGTGGAAACATCTACCAGACGTACGCTTACTGCAGCTTCCACAATTTGAGTTTTTGTTGTTGAAAACACTTTTACATCACCTACATTTTTACGACCAAACTCAGTAATGGAGCCAATAATAAGATAATCTGCCCCAACATTTTGATAAGAGTTTCCTGATTTTGATGATTCACTTAGTAGCTGATTAAGATCATTGCGTTCAAGTAAAATGAATTTGTCTGAAGCAGCGAGCTTAGCAGATAAAATGTCTAACGCCTGTTTACCCATCGGATCATTGTCTTTGTCGTAAAAGAGTCCTTTGGCATACTGTGTTTCGTTAGAGAAACGAGAAATAGCTACTTTCCTTTTTAGTGACTTACCAATTTGTTTTACAGATGATTCGGGTTCAACCACAGTTACTTTATTTTGCGCGTAAATTTCTGTCTGCGAGCAAATAAGTAACAGAACCAAATAGATGATTTTTCTCATGATATTTTTTTTTAATACATTTATGTTTTAGTAAGTCATAGCCTTACTTATAACAAAAGTATGTATTTTTCTGAAATAATACCACTTTTAGTATATTTATTTTGTTTTATTGCATAGGGAAGTGGTAAGTGAATAATTTTTATATATGCCGCATGGGTATTACGTGATATTAATCAACATATATAGAATGTTTTTTTAAAATCATCCCTCATCCCTCACTAAAATTGTCTGAAACTACCTATAATAAAGAGTTTTGACGGGTGAGGGATGCTTTTTATCCCTCACTATTTTGGGTTTATCCCTCACTTTTTAGGTTCATCCCTCACCTTTTTGTGATGTTATTTTTGAATAATAAGATAAATGAAAAGTCTGGTTCTACTATTAATTATTTTTTCTTATGATATAACGAACGAAATTAACGAGTGACAGTAATCTTACATCTTACAAATTGCCAAGTTATTTCATCTTTGATATTCAGAAAAGTTTCTCCTTCATTCAGAGGTGTTATAAGAACCGCAGCATCATTGCACATTTGGTTAAATGCATTGCTATTCCAATTAATAATGGATTCAACTTTAGCTATATTTTTATTCTCGATAGTAGCCGAATATTTTCCACTTCCTCGCCAAATGGAAATACCATTAATTCCGTAAGTAAAAGGAATCTTCAAAGTAAGACTTTTTTGGGGGACATATAAATCATATTTGTCTACCACGTTAATATCGAATTCTGAAATTTTCATTTTTCCTTTAAATATGCTGACCGTTGTTTTTCCTGTCTCTTTTGCATCGACTAAGAAACTTTTTACCTGATCGCCTACTACTGAAACGTCAGCTATTTCCTTATTACTTACTACGAATGTATTATAATCTTTATAATTAAGAGGAGAAAAACTGAACGTTCTTTTTTCTCCTTTCTTTATGTATATATTTTCAATATTATAATAGGTGAAGTCTATTGGTTCTGTTATGCATACCGATATGGATTTTACGTTGTCAAGTTCGTCGTAAACATAAATGGTGCATTTCCCTACACTATAACCTATTACAGACAAGGTGTCGTTATTAATAACTGCCTTAGCTATATTATCATCAGTAGAGTTTGCATAATAAGAGCCTCTTCCGTATTTAATAAGAACGTCTTCTCTGGAATTTGCATTATTAAGTTCAAGATATGTTTTGCTTACTTCGATGTTTTTCGAAGAATCAATGTCTTCTTTACAAGAAAACAAAACTGAGGCTAAGAGCAAAGTCAATATTATTTTTCTCATAGAATATAATTTATTTAATACAAATGTAGTAAATAAATTATATATCAAATGGAGAAATAATTGAATTAGTATATTTTTATGAAAAATAACGTTTGGTTATCATTTTATAATTCAGTTATAAAATGATTCTAGAATTTGTAAAATCAAATTCTGTATTATAGGCAATATATTTTATGACTATCTGAATTTTTCAGCAACCAGTCTGTAAGTAGGCATATCAATTCCAAGTTCTTCTCCTTTAGCTATGAAGCTGAAAAGAAGACCGTCTACTTCTGATTCGTGACCTTTGCTGATATCCTTTTGCATGGATGCTGTACTGGCAGGATCTAGCTTGTCGAGTACTTTGAGGTTGTAGGTTATTAGATCTTCCACGAAAGTTATTCCAAGGGCTTTACCTATGGCTGCGCTTTCACGAGAAAGACCGATAAAAGTATCTCTTTTGGTTCCCTCTTTTTGCAGCTCTCCCATTGGAACATTATAGTATGCACCAGTGCAAGCCATGGCGGAGATGAACGACCATTTCACGAAAGTATCTCGGTTTATATCCTCTGAAATAGGAGCTTTGATACCGCTTTCCTGAAGATCTTTCTGCACAACTAATAGTCTTTCGTAAGCAACATTGTCTTCCTTGCGGGCACCAAATACCAGGCGGAAGATGGTTCCCATTTGAGTAATCTCACCGGGAGCGGAAACGAATCCTACAATGTAGATGCATCCGTCAAGAACTGTTACGTTTTCGACCTTGCGTTTAATCTTTGGTCCTGTGCCGTATACATTGAGAATCGGTATTACGATGGTGTCTTTGTGTGAAGCACGTTCAATCAATTCGGTGATGGAATCAATAGAATAGCCCTTTACACAAACAAAAATCACGTCAGCTTTGTCGTTATACTCCTCAGAGAGGCATGCGTTAACATGGACGGTATGATCACCTTTCAGTCCGGATTTCAGCTTCAGGCCTTTTTCCTGCATAGCTTTTAAGTGAGCTCCGCGGGCAATACAAGTCACATCGTGGCCTGCAAGGGCAAGGAATCCGGCAATACTTCCTCCTACGCCGCCCGTTCCAATAATCAGATACTTTGTCGCCATTTTATTTTTTATGAATAAAAGAAGGGGATGAAAATGCTGCTTATGCAATTTTAATCCCCAATACTTTTGTTTTAGTCTATTTTTTGAGGAATATCTATTTTGTCTGTAACAGATTTACCTCTTAATTTACTGTGCTTTTTATACGTTAAAGCGGAAGTGCATAATGTCACCGTCTTCCACCACATATTCTTTTCCTTCAACACCCAGTTTACCGGCTTCTTTGATAGCTGCTTCCGAGCCATATTCAATGAAGTCATGGTATTTAATTACCTCTGCACGGATAAATCCTTTTTCGAAATCGGTATGGATTACACCGGCACATTGAGGAGCTTTGCTGCCTTTCAGGTAAGTCCATGCGCGAACTTCCTGTACACCTACAGTGAAATAAGTTTCCAGATTTAATAGTTTATAGGCAGATTTAATCAATCTGGCAACACCCGATTCTGTTAATCCAATCTCGCCAAGGAACATTTCGCGTTCTTCGAAAGTTTCGAACTCTGCAATTTCCGATTCAATCTTGGCAGCTACAACAAGCAACTGAGCATCTTCGTCTTTAATTGCCTCACGAACCATTTCCACGTATTTATTTCCGTTTACAGCACTGCCTTCGTCTACGTTACAAACGTAAAGAACCGGTTTACTTGTAAGCAGGAATAGTTCTTTTGCTATCTTTTGTTCGTCTTTTGTTTCGAAAGTAACTGTACGGGCCGACTTGCCTTGTTCCAAAGCCTCTTTGTACTTATGAAGCACTTCATAAGTCATCTTTGCAACTTTATCGCCACCAGTCTGAGCCTGCTTCTGTACTTTTTGAATGCGGCTGTCAATAGTATCAAGGTCTTTCAGCTGAAGTTCGTAATCAATGATTTCCTTGTCACGAATAGGGTTTACATTTCCGTCAACATGCACCACGTTATCGTCGTCGAAACAGCGAAGAACGTGAATAATAGCATCAGTTTCGCGGATGTTTGCAAGGAACTTATTTCCTAATCCTTCACCTTTACTGGCACCTTTTACCAATCCGGCAATATCCACAATTTCTACTGTGGTAGGTACTACGCGGTTAGGGTGAACCAGCTCGGCAAGTTTGTTCAAGCGTTCATCGGGAACAGTGATTACACCTACGTTAGGTTCAATCGTACAAAAAGGGAAATTAGCAGACTGTGCCTTCGCGTTAGACAAGCAATTGAAAAGAGTCGATTTTCCTACGTTAGGAAGGCCGACGATACCACATTGTAAAGCCATTCTTTATATCGTTAATTTGTTTTCTTATTCAAACTTTTTTCAGCTTGCAAAAGTACAAATTATTCGGTGGAATACAAAGAATTAGCAACTTACCTTGAATATTAATAATATATATAAAGAAAGATTTACCATTTTCCGGTTATATATTTTTTGTTTGATGTACATCAAACGTATACTTAGATATACATCAAAAGGGTGCTTTGATGTACATCATAATTATTGTTTGATATAGGTTAAAGAAAAAATATTCTTAATAACTTTGAACGTTTTCCCGGCATGCGTGTATGCTATTCCGGAAACGTTCCTAATGATTAGTATACACTTAAAATGAAATGAAAAAATGAATATTAGAAAATTGAAATATATTTCTGTGATTGTTGCCTGTATGGCATTCCAATCTTCCTTTGCCCAAACACCTCAGAAAGTAGTTTCTTTTGTCAAGGAATCGCATGATGTAGAGTGGTATAAGCAGCAGGTAGAAGCGTGGAAGAAGGTTCTTGATAAAGACAAACATAATGAAGTTGCCTGGGAAAACTATTATCGGGCCACGCGGTATGAAGTATTTAACGATACCAATATGAAAGATTATAATTCAGCCAATGCTCGTCTGGAAAAGATAATGCAGGATATGAAAAAATCAATACCAAATTCATATACCTATAACGTGCTGATGTATTATCATAACGGTAACGATTTGAGGAAAAGTGCTTACATAACTAAAGCTATTGCAATGCGTCCTGACGAAGTGGACTTTTTTCCTGACTACGTATCATTTGCAATATTGTCCAGGAACGATACACTTCTTACAAACACCTGCAAGAAATGGTATGAAAGTGGGGAATATTCAGCAGGATTGTTGAATTATGATTATAACGAGATGGCTGGAATGGAGAAAGATGGTATTGTATTTGCCAATGGAGATAATTCAATCTATCCTAAATTGCTGCTTCAATGTGGCAAGAATCTGTTTAAGGATAAAAAGTTAATCTGTCTCCCTTTTTTGTATGAGCAGAATTATCGGGAGCGTGTTCTCGAAGAATTAGGAATTCCTCCTTTTCCGGGAACAGATAAAGAACTGAACGCAAAGTATCCGGCTAATAATCAATTGTCATTAGAGATTGCAAAACATATAATAAAATACACGCATCGCCCGGTTTATTTCTCAGCTATGGGAGGGGGAGAGCTTGATTCATTCAAAGACAGCCTTTATTCTGAAGGATTACTGATGAGATATTCGGCCAAATCATATGATAATCTGGCGGTGACAAAGCGTAATTATGAGCAGATTTTCTTGCTTGATTATCTGAAAGAAGGTTTTACTCCCGACAGTTATAAAGACATGGTGGGGCATATTAACCTGAATTATGTAACAGGATTCCGTTCTCTTCTGGAGTTCTATCGAGTAACAGGTGATTTAAACAACTATACTAAACTAAAAACTCAGCTTCATGCCATTATTGATAATTATTCTTTTGATAATAGCGATAGTAAAAATGAGTACCTGAAATGCCTTGAACCAGCACAGAAATGAGGATATTTCACTCATACAGACAAGATACGGACGAAGAGTTGATGCAAAGGGTTTCACGAAACGATACTACTGCTTTCGAAGAAATCTACACCCGATACGCTAAACGTATGCAAGGATTCTTTATCCGTATGCTTGGATATGATATTGCTAAAGCAGAGGACTTTACACAGGAATTGTTTCTTAAAGTTTACGAAAGCAGAAGCGCCTACGAAGAAGGAAAAACTTTCTCTTCGTGGGCTTTCTCAATGGCATATAATCTGTGTAAGAATGAATACAGACACCGGGAGGTTGTTGAAACCCACGAGCTGGAACAGAATTATGATTCGGACACCACAGAGGAACCTGCTTTTGAAAAAATGTACGATCGGGCTGTTTTCGAAAACCAACTGAGTATTTCTCTCACAAAATTGCCTGCCGATCAGTTGGCTGCCTTTACTCTTCGGTATAATGAAGAACTATCAGTTTCTGAGATTGCGCGGATACTCGATTGTCCGGAGGGAACGGTTAAGTCGAGATTGCACTATGCGTTGCGTAGTCTTTCTCAATCTCTATCAATGTATAATCCAATAAAACCATAAAATATGAAAGAAGATGATTTGAACAGACTGGAACATTCCGACGATGTAAAGCGGATCGTTGATACATCTAAAGTGCTCTATGACAAAGATAAATCGGCAAATACTCCACGCTCATTCGATTCTTTGATGAAAGAAATAAGCCGACGTGAAGGCACTCCGGGAAAGGTTGCTATTTCTCCCTGGTGGCTTGTTGCTGCTTGTATTATTGGAGTATTGATTGGCTGGAATTTTCCCTTTGAAGATGCTCCGAAGAATGAAAAACTGGCACTTAATGATACGGTGTATATAACCGAAAAACATACAGATACTATCTATCAACAAGTGCAGGTTGAGCGGAAAGCCTTTCAGCGAAAGGAGAGGAAAGAGGCGGTAAGTGCCCGTCAGATGGAGGCTCAAACTATAATTCCTCCGGTTGTGCGCAATGAAATGTCATTGCCCGATTTGAAGAGCATTCGTCCAGCCACTTCGGGAAGAAGTCTGGCTCAGGAGAACTTTCCTATCCATCTGCTGGTTTCGTTGTAAAGAAGGTGTTAGTGTGCTCTTTTCTCTACTCTTATTTTAAAGTTTAGGAAGTTCTTTTTCGAGATGTGCGTTATAAATAGTAGTTCTTACCTTTGGAACGGCATATTTTTTCAGGTTAGTTCTTTTAGATAAATAGCTCTTAATATCAGTAAACTGGGTGAGTATATGTGAAAGTAATTAATTAGTATACAGTTGATTGTATGTAAAATGGAATTATATATCGGACTATTTTCTATATTTTGAGATTAAACCTCTTTTGAAGGTTATTATGAGATAAATAAGCACGGATAAATGATTTATTCAATGAACAAAGAATCATTTATCCGTGCTTATCTTTCAGGTAGTAATTCTGTATTATATCTGTTTTGACTTAAGTAGATTCTGCTTTCTTCTACAATTTTTAGGTTAGGAATACTGATTTATACCCGTTTAAGCTCTTGAAGTATTTTAATTTGATTGGTTTCCTTTTAATGCTTTATCTATAAATATTTTTAAAGTTCTATTTTTTCAAAAAATTATCGAAGAAGTCCAGTGTTTCTTTCTGCATATCTTTGCTAAAGAAGTGAGGGCCATCCCATAATTTAGTTACAAGTTTATTGTCAGCCTTCTGGCTGTTCCACGTGGAATGTAGGCTTTTATAAGCATCTTTTACACCATTTACAGGAAATAACTTGTCGCGGAGTCCGTTAAAGAAGAGCATAGGCTTAGGACAAGCCAGGGCGGCTACATCGGGATAATCCATATAGTTTCGGATTCCCGGTACAAGCATCGACCAGGCACTGCCGCCTTTATTTTGGTTATTAGTTAATGACATCAGGGAATCGGTGGTGTTCATCCAGCAAATGGCGGCTCCGGCTTTCACTTTATCTGTAGCGGCTGTGAGCATCCAGGCACGATGTGCGCCCATTGAGAAGCCAAGTGTACCTATTCTATTGGCATCCACTTCGGGTAATGAGGCAAGAAAATCAACGCTTCTGATATCGTCGAACGTAATAACGCCGCACCAGTTATATCCCATCTGCATCAAGTTGCAGGCAAGCGCTTGTTGGGTTTCATAATTCACGCCTTCTTTTCGCCCTCTTTCGCCCCAAAACAGTGCATCAATGGAGAGAACTACGTAACCATGAGCCGCAAAATAGTCGCCTACATAGACACTATCGTAACATTGAACCGCCCATTTATCAGCATCGGCCAGCACTTCGGGTGAAACGCCGAATGGTCTTACCATCTTTTCCTTGCCAATGGAGAACTTAGCACCGTGATCGTGCAGCATTACAACGGCAGGGTAGGGACCTTTTCCTTTATTGGGCACCAGTAAATAGGCAGGAATGCGGTCGAACTTTGAGATATTTAGTACAATCTTTCGGGCTTCGTATCCATTTCTTTGCTCTTTCTCAAGCACTTTCATATCGAAAGGTGCGGTTGGAGGGGCGGGGGCCAGACAAGAGAATAGCACATTACGGGCAGCCTTTTTCCATTTATTGAAATCTTTTATAGGAGAGTTCCCCCAAGCCATGGGGTAGGTTAGTGTCTCTTTCATTTTTTGATATGAAACAGGCATATTCTTTTCTACTCCATAAGGTAGGTAATCTTGTGATTGAGCCTGTTGTGCTGATATCGGCAAACTGAAAAATGAGGATAAACAAAGTGTAATAAGTAAATTTTTCATATTAAATTGAGTGCAATATTAGTCTATTTTTTCAGTCTGAACCTGAAAGTCTGAATATGTTTTAAAGCTGAATGGTACGAACCTGAGCATGGCAAAATCTTCTGATTCAACACCTCCCGGATAATATAGCTCCCATCCTTTCATCCATGCATTATGCTTGAATTCCTTGCTTGTAACAACCTGAATATTTCCTTGAAACATGATTCCAGTAAAGGATTCCGGTTTACAGAAGTAAAGGGAAGCTTTGCTGTTGTTCTCAATCTCCTTAATCTTCGCAGAAGAAGTATTGGTGGTGAGATAGACAGTAAATTCATTTGATTCTTTTGTATACATCGGAACAAGATGAGGGTACTGCTTTATGTTCCTCAAATTCAGCATGGCGCGAGTAGATGGATATCCATTCTGATCAATTGTTGACAGGTAAACAGTCTCTAAAGATTCTATAATTCCGAGTACTTCTTTCAGTTTTTCTGCTAGTTCCATAATTTAATAGGTTTTAAGGTGAAACAAACTATCTTATCGTTCTGAATTTTAAAATGATCAATAATCCAACAGTCTTGTTTAATCTATTAAAGTCTTTACTTGTGTATAGAAAAAACGTCAATAAATTAAACAGGATTATTATGAAAAAAGATATTTATTTGAAAATAATAATATTCTAAATTAAAGATAACTAACTATTTAACCTTTAGTAAATTACTTTTTCTCTATTTTTTTTCTTGTTTCTATTTTTAATAATTAGTGAGCTTAGTTCATTAATTATTATTCCATCCTTTTGTATTAAGACAATGCTTTTTAGTAGATGAAAGCTGTTAAGCTTTTAAAAGCCATCATATCTTTGCTTTTAAAACAATGTTCTTTTAGCAGTTTATATGTTATTCCCAATTTGCTTTGAAGCATTTGGGAATAACAAAACCAGAGACCTTTTATATCAGATCTTTATGTTCTAATTTTTATCTGAATTTATAACAGATTTATCAATGCGCTTCGAGCCAGTTGTTGCCCCAACCGCAGTCGGCTTTCAAAGGAACGTGCATCTTGTAGGCTCTTTCCATCTCTTCAATAACGATTTGTTCCACAAGTTCTTTCTCGTTTGCAGGAACACTGAAGTTCAATTCATCATGCACCTGAAGAATCATCTTAGCCTGTACATTTTCTTTCTTGAAACGGTTATAAATGTTGACCATTGCAACCTTGATTATATCTGCTGCACTTCCCTGAATAGGAGCATTGATTGCATTTCTTTCGGCATATCCACGAACAACTGCATTGTGTGAATTTATGTCCTGAAGGTATCGCTTGCGATTGAATATAGTTTCAACATAACCGTTCTTCTTTGCAACCTTGATACTTTTATCCATATATTCCTTTACGCCTGGATAAGTATCAAAATATCCATCGATAAGTTCTTTGGCTTCTTTTCTATCAACCCCCATTCTTTCTGCTAATCCGAAGACTGAGATTCCGTAAATAATACCGAAGTTTGCTGTTTTTGCCTTACGGCGCATATCCTTTGAAACCTCAGAAATGTCTATTTTATAGATCTTTGCAGCTGTTGCAGCATGAATATCATAACCGGAAAGGAAAGCATCTATCATGTTTTTGTCCTCACTGAGGTGTGCCATAATTCTCAATTCAATCTGAGAATAGTCGGCAGAAAAGAAGAGACAATCTTCATCCGGAATAAATGCTCTTCGAATCTCTTTACCATCTTCATCACGAACCGGGATGTTTTGAAGGTTTGGATTGCTGGAACTTAATCGACCTGTTGCAGCCACAGTCTGGTTAAAAGATGTATGTATTTTTCCTGTTTCAGGATTAACCAATTGAGGAAGCGAATCAACATAGGTACTCAATAGTTTTTTTAATCCGCGATAGTCGAGAATTTTTTCAACAACCGGGTGTTTGCTTCGCAGGCTTTCAAGTACATCTTCCGAGGTAGAATATTGTCCCGTTTTAGTTTTCTTGGCTTTTTCTACAACTTTCAGTTTTTCGAAAAGTACTTCTCCTACTTGTTTAGGTGAACTAATATTGAACTCCATGCCGGACAATGAGTATATTTCATTTTCTATATTGCCCATCCTGGTAGTAAAATCTTCGGATGTTTGCTTGAGAGCATCCAAATCTAACTTCATTCCATTTCTTTCAATGTATGCCAAAACCGGAACGAGTGGCATTTCGATATTATAGAATAAATCTTCAATACCGTTTTCCTTTAATTCTTTCTCAAGTTTATTTTTTAATTTCAAAGTTACATCTGCATCTTCGCAAGCATACTTGTAAACTTGTTCGGGAGGGAGGTCTCTCATGTTCTTTTGATTTTTCCCTTTTGGCCCGATTAGCTCATCAATGTGAATTGTTTTGTAGTTGAGATAAATTTCGGCAAGGTAATCCATTCCATGTCTAAGTTCTGGTTGAAGAACGTAATGTGCTACCATTGTATCGAAAAGTTTCCCTTTTACTTCAACTCCATAATTTTGGAGAACAAGCATATCGTACTTCATGTTCTGCCCAACTTTGACAGAATTTTCATTTTCGAAGACCGGGCGAAGCTCATTAACAATTTTTTGCGCTTCTTCTCTTTTTTGAGGCACTGGTATATAGTAAGCCTGATTTTCGGCAACGCTAAAGCTCATTCCCACCAATTCTGCTGAGATTGGATCGGTTCCGGTTGTTTCTGTATCTAGACTAACGATATCAAATGTAAGTATGTTTTGTATAAAATTAGCTCTTTTCTCTTCATTATCAATAAGTTGATAGTCGTAATTCAACTCTTCTAAACTCGTGAGATTTGAATATTTTTCCTCAACTTGCCCAACGGGCGTGAAAAATCCAAAGAGATCGCCTTGCTGGGGAGCCTCGTTTACCTGTTTTTTCTCTTTTTTGAAAATTCTGTCAATCAGTGTTCGGAATTCCAGTTCCTCGAAAATTTTTCTCAGTTCATCTTCGTTTGGTTCTTCACGAACAAGTTCGTCCATTTTCAATTCAATAGGAACATCGATTTTAATAGTTGCCAAAAATTTAGAGAAGGTGATCATCTCTTTGTTCGTTTCAACTTTTGTTTTCAGTGCACCTTTTAACTGATCAGTATTCTCAAGCATATTTTCGATGCTGCCAAATTGGGCGATTAACTTTTGAGCAGTTTTTTCTCCAACTCCCGGACATCCCGGAATGTTGTCTGAAGAGTCACCCATCAAACCAAGTAAGTCGATGACTTGAGTAGGAGAGGAGATTTCATATTTTGATTTTACCTCTTCAACTCCAAGAACTTCAAATTCTTTATCTCCATATTTGGGGCGATACATAAAAATGTTCTCACTTACCAACTGACCATAATCTTTGTCGGGAGTCATCATGTAAGTTGTGATTCCTTTTTTCCCGGCTTCGGTAGCAAGAGTCCCGATTACATCGTCGGCTTCAAAACCTGAAACTTCAAGAATCGGAATTCGATAAGCCCGAATTATATCTTTGATTATGGGAACCGCCAAACGGATAGCCTCGGGTGTTTCTTCACGATGAGCTTTATATTGTTCAAATGCTTCATGTCTGAAAGTTGGTCCGGAAGGGTCGAATGCAACCCCAATATGTGTAGGATTTTCTTTATTTAGAAGTTCTTCTAGTGTGTTTACAAAACCTAGAATTGCTGATGTGTTAAATCCTTTTGAGTTAATTCTTGGGCTCTTAATAAATGCATAGTATGCCCTGTATATGAGTGCATAAGCATCCAAAAGGAACAATTTATCTGTTTGATTCATAATCTTTTCGAATTTTTCTTTGGTAAAAGTACTAAAAAATACCATATTAATTGTTTTATTATTACTTTTGTGGCTAAATCGTATGTTTTATGGACAGATTATCTCAGATTAAGTCTCCTATTATATCAGATCTGGAGCAGTTTAAAGAGCTCTTTAATAGTTCATTGGATAACTCAAACCCTTTGTTGCAAGAGGTTCTTTCTCATATTAAACAACGGGGAGGTAAGAGGATGCGTCCTATTTTGGTTCTTCTTATTGCCAGATTATTTGGAAAAGTAACTTCGTCTACACTTCATGCTGCAGTTTCTTTGGAACTACTTCACACAGCCAGTTTGGTGCACGATGATGTGGTTGATGAGAGTTCCGAGCGTAGGGGTCAGGCTTCTGTTAATGCGGTATATAATAATAAGATATCTATTTTAGTTGGCGATTATTTGTTGGCAACTTGTCTTTATCAGGCTGCTTTTTCTTCTAATATTGAGATAATTAAGGTCGTTTCTCAACTAGGCCAGGATCTGTCCGAAGGTGAACTTCTTCAGCTTTCAAATGTCAGTAATATTGAAATTTCTGAACCGGTTTACTTTGATATTATCCGTAAAAAGACCGCTGCTCTGTTTTCTGCCTGCACTAAAACTGCTGCTTTATCTTCGGGTGTGGGTGCTGAAGAGGTGGAAATTGCAAGGTTATTTGGCGAATTCATCGGCATTTGCTTTCAAATAAAGGATGATATATTCGATTATTATGATGACAGAGAGGTGGGAAAACCAACCGGAAATGATATGCGAGAAGGCAAATTAACTCTTCCTGCTATTTATGCGATTAATAATAGTGATAATGCTGATATTAAGGCATTATCTGTTAAGATAAAATCAGGATCTGCTTCTGATTCTGAGATAAAAGAAATGATAGATTATGTCAAGAATAATGGTGGAATTGAATATGCTACTAAAGTTATGATGGATTATCATGCGCAGGCTCTTCAGTTGATTGAATCTTTCCCTGAAAGTGAGATCAAATCTTCACTTACTTCTTATTTGGATTACGTGGTTGACCGAACAAAATAGTGCTAAACTTCTACGGTGATAACTCTTTGTTTCCTTATTAATTTCTAAAATAGTGTAGAGCTTTTTTAGTATAAGAGTAGGTACTTTTGTAAAAAGGTGTACACCTTTTTACTGATTTATGCCCGCTAATTACCTAAACATTCACGAAGAATTTATTTAATCATATATATAAAATCCCCTGCATTCCTTCTTTATTTGAAGTGATACAGGGGATTCCTTTTTTTGCTGTTTATTAATCTCAGGCTATATAATAGCTTCTATAAAAATCTAAAAGAAATTGATTTCTTTTCCTTTGATATCAGATAATAAAAGATTCGCAAGACGGCTGGTTCCTAAACGGAATAGCTCGTTATTTAACCATTCATGGCCCAGAACTTCTTTTACTATCGAGTAATAGATAATAGCATCTTTTACAGTATTAAGGCCTCCTGCGGGCTTAAAACCGACTTTATTGCCTGTTTCTTCGTAGTATTCCTTTATGGCTTCACACATTACATAAGCTGCTTCCGGTGTAGCAGCAGGTTGTTGTTTGCCGGTTGATGTCTTAATAAAATCGGCACCCGAATACATGGATAGGATAGAGGCTTTTTTGATGTTTGAAGCGCTTCCAAGAGCTCCTGTTTCGAGGATTACTTTGAGCTTATTATCCTTGCAGGTATCTTTAATTTCCTGTATTTCATCGCACATGGTTTCGTAATCACCGCTGAGGAATTTGCCGACAGATATTACAATATCAATTTCGTTGGCGCCTCCCATAATAGCCATTGCTGTTTCGGCAATCTTAACCTCGATAAAGGTCTGTGATGATGGGAATCCTCCGCTTACGGCAGCAATCTGAACATTGTCAATCTCTAATGTATCATGAACAACTTCTGCCATATTGGGGTAAACGCAGATGGCGGCAACATTGTCCAAATCTCCGAATTCTTCATCAAACTGATTGACTTTTTCAGTGAATTTCATCACGCTTTCTTCGCTGTCAGTAGTGTTGAGAGTTGTCAAATCCAGGCAATTTAAAAGGAGTTTTTTAACTTCAATAGTGTCGTTTTCGGGCACCTTTTTTTCAATAATTGCAGCTACTTTAGCCTGGATATCATTATCGCTAAGATCAGTGTTGTACTTGTTTAGTGCAACTTCATACTTACTTTTTTCGTCTTCTTTATATTCCATTACTTGTCAGTTTAGGATTGTTTATATGTCTTTCGTTATCTCTTTTTGTCTTCTTTTCGAGGTTCCTTTTAAAAGCCTCGGTAAGGTCTACGCCAGTCTGGTTTGCCAGGCAGATAAGTACCCAAAGTACATCCGTCATTTCATCGGCAAGGTTGCATTCTTCGCCCTCTTTGAATGACTGATCACCGTATTTTCGTGCCATCACTCTAGCCAATTCGCCCACTTCTTCGGTAAGAACTGCCATATTTGTGAGCTCGCTGAAGTAGCGCACTCCGTATGTCTTGATCCAGTTATCGACCTCTTTTTGTGCTTCTTCGAGTGTCATTATTCCTTGTTTTTAGTGTCCATCCAGATTGTTACCGGACCGTTGTTAAGCAATTCAACTTTCATATCTGCGCCAAACTCGCCGGTTCCTACTTGCTTTCCCAGAGAGATGCTTAATTCATTGCAGAAAGTCTCGTAAAGAGGCACGGAAACCTCGTGTTTTGCCGCCTTAATGTATGAAGGACGATTCCCTTTTTTAGTCGATGCGTGAAGCGTAAACTGGCTTATTACAAGAATTTCTCCATCAACATCTAGCACAGACTTGTTCATCACTCCATTTTCATCGTCAAAAATCCTCAGATTTACTATCTTTTTACATAGCCATTCTATGTCTTCCTGCCCGTCTGCTTCCTCAATACCAACCAATACAAGCAAGCCTTCCTTGATGGCAGATTTGCAATTGCCGTTGATTGTAACAGACGCATGACTTACGCGTTGTATTACAGCTCTCATTTTATAAAATTTCTTGTTTGTCGCAAAAGACAAAGTTAGTAATTCTAACTTTATTTACGTAGGTTATTGTGTATAATTTTGGCTTTAGCTTCACCAACGATGGCCGAAACCTCTTCAAACGATGCCTCCTGGATGCGTTTTACGCTCTTGAATTCCTTTAGAAGTGCAGTTTTGGTCTTTTCTCCAATGCCTTTTAGTTCGTCCAAAGCCGATTTAGTTTGCCCTTTACTGCGCTTATTTCGGTGGAAAGTAATACCAAAACGGTGAGCTTCATCACGTAGATGCTGAATAACTTTAAGGCTTTCTGAGTTCTTATCGAGATAAAGAGGGTAGGGATCGCCCGGAAAGAATATTTCTTCCAGTTTCTTGGCTATACCAATCAGCGTAACACGTCCGGTTAGATTAAGTTCGGTGAAAATCTTCTGTGCCGAGCTTAGCTGCCCTTTACCGCCGTCTACGATGACTAACTGAGGTAATGGCTGCTCTTCGTCCAATAATCGCTTATATCGCCTGTAAACAATCTCCTCCATTGAAGCGAAGTCGTTAGGTCCTTCTACGGTTTTTATGTTGAAATGGCGATAATCTTTCTTTGAAGGCTTAGCTTTTTTGAAAACAACGCATGATGCAACCGGATATGCACCCTGAATATTCGAGTTATCGAAGCATTCTATATGCATTGGGAGCTCTTTCATCTGGAAATCGCTCTGCATTTTTTTCATAATCCTGATGCTTCGCTGCTCCGGATTAAGTTTTTCAGCCTGTTTTAATCGGTCTACTTTGTATTGCTTAACGTTCATCTGTGACAGCTCCAGCAGTTTCTTTTTATCTCCTCGCTGTGGAACGGTAAATGTTACACCGTTAAGCTCTATATCCATTTCAAAAGGAACGATAATTTCTTTCGAGAGACTTTTGTATCTTTCACGCATTTCGATAATACCGAGAGATAAAAGTTCTTCAGTTGTTTCATTCAAGCGCTTTTTATACTCGAAAGTAAATGCCTGATTAATGCTTCCGTTTGTAATGTGCAGGTAATTAATAAAGGCCGATTTATCGTCGTCTGCAATAGAGAATACGTCGATATTATGAAGGATTGAACTAACAACTTCCGATTTAGCGCGGTAATTCTCTATTAATTCATACTTCTCTTTTATTTTATGCGCCTCTTCAAACTTAAGTTCGGAAGCTAATTCCTGCATTTTATCGAATAAAGCCTTGCTTATTTCCTGAGTATTTCCTTTCAGAATCTCTTTAACCTCTGCAATATTCTTCAGATATTCGTCGTGTGTCATTAAACCAACGCAAGGGCCTGCGCAATTTTTAATGTGATATTCCAGGCAGACTTTAAATTTACCTGCACGAATATTCTCAGGTGTGAGGTTTAAATGGCAAGTTCTGATAGGATATAAGTGCTTTACGAGGTCTAAAAGGGCATACATTGAAGGTAAATGGCTGTAAGGACCATAATAAGTAGAACCATCACGGACGACTCTTCTTGTTTTGTATACTCTGGGGAAATATTCATTGCTTACGCAAATAGACGGATATGTTTTATCGTCTTTCAGAAGAACATTGTATCTGGGCTTGTATTTCTTGATAAGATTATTCTCCAGCAGCAATGCATCTTCTTCTGTATTTACTACGATGTAGCGGATATCAGCTATTTTGCTGACAAGTATTCGGGTTTTTCCGGGTTCATGCTCTTTGCTAAAGTAAGAATAAACCCTTCTTTTTAGGTTTTTGGCCTTTCCAACATAAATAATGGTGCCTTCAGAATTTAAATATTGGTAAATTCCAGGCTTTTCAGGGAGATTGGATACAATTCCTTTTAAATAATCTGATGTATTTAATTCCTGAGGCTCCATTATGTTATACTTTGGTTTTATCAGAGTTCAAGTACAGCTTCAATTTTATCTTCTTCTGAGAAAATAGCTCTTCCATTGAGGTCTTTTAATTCAATAATGAAATTAACGTATACATCCTTTGGATTGAATCTCTTCATTAATTTTATTGCAGCTTTCATTGTTCCTCCTGTTGCTAAAAGGTCGTCGTGCAATAAAACTACATCATCTTCGCAAATTGCATCTTTGTGCACTTGTATAGTATCAGTTCCGTATTCTTTATTGTAACTCTCTTCAACAGTAGCAGCTGGTAATTTTCCAGGTTTGCGGATAGGCACAAATCCAGCTCCAAGTCGGGCAGCTAAAATAGGTCCCATAATAAAACCTCTTGATTCTATGCCGGCAACTTTAGTAATTCCTTTGTCTTTGTACATCTCGTACAATTCGTCTGAAAGTTCTTTCAAACAATCAGGGTCTTTAAACAAAGTTGTTTCGTCTTTAAACTGAATCCCAGGTATTGGGAAATCGGGTACATTTCTTATGCTCTTAATAAGCTTTTCTCTGTTCATAGCCAGTATTTTAGTTGTTTCTTGTTAATTTAATTGTTTCACGTGAAACGGGCCTCTGTTACTTCCTTAAAAGCACCAATAGCACGTTGATATCGCTCGGAGAAATTCCAGGAATTCTGCTTGCCTGAGCAATCGTTTCAGGATCAATTTTGATAAGCTTTTGTCTAGCTTCAGTAGAAATAGAATTTATAGAATCATAATCGAATTTCCCTTTTATCTTTATTGTCTCCAATCTTTCAATTTTATCGGCAATTAATCTTTCACGATTAATGTATCCTTTATACTTGATCAAAATCTCAGCAGCTTCTTTTATTTCCTCTTTTCTCTCGTCAACTTTATCAAGCTCTTCTTTGAATGCAGGAATAGATTCTGAAATAATATCAAGAGTAATCTGAGGACGATTGATTAAATCTATCAACTTGCATCCTTGTCTCAATGGTGTTGTGCCAATACTTTCAAGAGCCTCATTTATATAAGCTGGCTTTACAGAATAATTGCTCGCAAACTCTGTAATACGTTTCACTTCTTCTCTTTTCTTGGTTAAAAGAGCGTAACGATCGCTTTTTGCCAATCCCAGATTATATGATTTCTCAGTCAGTCGCATATCAGCATCATCCTGGCGAAGTAATATTCTGTATTCAGCGCGCGAAGTAAACATTCGATAAGGCTCATCAACTCCTTTTGTTACCAAATCGTCGATTAATACGCCAATATATGCTTCGTCTCTTCCAAGGACAAATTCTTCTCCGTTATGGCAATTCTGATGAGCATTTATTCCGGCAATGATACCTTGTCCGCCAGCTTCTTCATAACCGGTGGTTCCGTTTACTTGTCCCGCGAAGAATAGATTTCCGATAATCTTCGATTCCAACGTATGCTTTAGTTGGGTAGGATCGAAGTAATCGTATTCAATTGCATATCCCGGTCGATAGATAATCAAATCCTTAAATGCTGGAATTTTTTTCAGCGCATTGATTTGAATGTCCAATGGAAGCGATGAAGAGAATCCATTTAGATATAATTCCTTTGTAGTTTCTCCTTCCGGTTCAAGAAATAGCTGATGTTGTTCCTTGTCTGGGAAGGTAACAATCTTTGTTTCTATACTTGGGCAATATCGTGGACCAATACTTTGGATTTGTCCGTTGAATAGGGGCGAATCTACTAATCCATTTCTAAGTATCTGGTGTACTTCCTCATTTGTATAACAAGTCCAGCATTCTAGTTGCTTGAGATTTTTTGTCGGAGTATCCATATATGAAAACTTGTGGAAGTCATTTTCTCCATCCTGAGTTCCCATCAAATCATAATTTACGCTCCGGCCGTCAATACGTACAGGAGTACCTGTTTTCATTCTGCCGAACTTAACTCCATGTCTTGCGATGGATTCGGTCAAAAGATAAGATGCTGGTTCTGCCATTCTTCCTCCCGGAAGTTTTGTCTTCCCTATATGCATTAGCCCGTTGAGGAAAGTCCCTGCGGTGAGAACGACACATTTGGCGCGAAATTCAACATCAAGGTATGTTCTTAAACCTACAATTTCTCCGTTTTCAACGATAATTTCCTTTACGGTATCCTGCCATATATTGAGATTCGGTATATTTTCGAGAATCTCTCTCCATGTCCATATAAACTTGTTTCTATCACATTGTGCACGTGGGCTCCACATTGCAGGTCCTTTTGATCGGTTAAGCATGCGGAATTGGATAGCAGTCTTGTCGGTAACTAATCCCATATAACCACCCAATGCATCGATTTCCCGAACAATTTGTCCTTTAGCAATACCCCCAACGGCAGGATTGCAGCTCATCTGACCAATTTTATTCATGTCCATCGTAATAAGACATGTTTTTGATCCCAGATTTGCGGCCGCAGCTGCAGCTTCGCAACCGGCATGTCCTGCTCCGATAACAATTACATCGTACTTAAAATCCATTGATTTATTCTATTTTACGCCGCAAATTTACGAAAAATAGTTAGTAAGTTTAGTGAATGAATGGAAAAGAATTGGAATCAATCTTTAAGAGGTATTTGTTTGCTTTGCATTTGTGATTTCGCAGTATATCTGTATACAGTTTATGCAACATATATTTTGCTCTTTTCTTTAGCCATTTTTTTTCTATAATAGTTAGTCTATAGTTATGGGCATTGGCTACTGCCTCTAATATTAATAAGATCTCTTTCTATTCTAGTTAATCTATAGCTAGCTATTATAGATATTAATAGGTAGTTCTCACTTGAATGGTACTGTGAACTTAGGTCTATGAAAAGTTGGTTTGGATTAATAATTAATTGTATTCTGGAGCCAGAGTAAAGCTATCTGTAATCGCATTGCTAAAATATGCATATTTCGTCTTTTGATAGGATTAGGATTGATAGACAACCAATACCAGGTGTATTAATAAACATAGTAAAAATCAGGATGAGACAGATAGAATTAGGGCTGGTGTGTATAACTACAGATAATCAATACCAAGATTATTAACTAACGCAGTCAACCAAAATGGTTCTTCGTCGTTTTTTTGTGAAGGCAAATTGCCTTAAATGCTTCTCCAATCAAGATTCTACCTGCTTTTTGATAAGCCATTTATTGAATCTGATAACAAGTATAAAAAGCATCATGAATAAGAGGTTCTATATAATACCTTTCAGCAAAAGTGATGAATAGCCACTGAAATCAGGACGAGGCAGACAAGATTAGGATTGGTATACATAATTATAGACAACCAATAAACAGATTATTAATAAACACAGTCAACCAAAATCAGGACGAGGCAAGATGCTAGATTGCTAGACTACCGCTAGATTAATTTTTAGATATCTAGCGGTTCTTTAATGCTTATTACGAGATAGTTATGTGCTTACTGCTAGATCTATTAGCAAATTCTATTTTCTGAGAGGAAGAAATGAATAATAACTTATTAAAATAGCATTGCGAGCTTATTTTAAAAGTGCTAAAGCTTTATTCTCTTCAGCCTCCATTATTTCACGTTCACGTTCACCTTTATCGTTTATTCCGCATAAGTGGAGGATGCCATGTATTATAGTTCTGTGCAATTCATCATTATAAGACGTATTAAATTGTTCTGAATTGCTTTTAACCGTATCAAGGCTGATAAAGATATCTCCAGAAATAACATTGTCTTCACAATAGTCGAACGTGATTATATCGGTATAATAATCATGTTGCAGATACTCTTTGTTTACTTCAAGGATTTTTTCGTCTGAACAAAAAATATACGCTATTTCCCCAACCTTTTTTTCGTATGAACTTGCCACTGCTTTAATCCATGCAGTAGTTTCTCTCTTTTTTATAGCGGGCATTTTTATCCCGTCTGTCTGATAACTTATAGCCATAATATTAATAAAAGAATAAATAACAAACTGAAATTGCTGTAATTACACCTGCCAAATCGGCAATTAAGCCACATGCTACTGCATGGCGGGTTTTTCTGATTCCCACGCTACCGAAATAGACTGCCAGGACGTAGAATGTTGTATCTGTTGAACCCTGGAATATACAAGATAGTCGACCTACGAATGAATCAGCACCGTAAGTTTTCATCGCATCCACCATTAATCCTCTGGCACCACTTCCGCTTAAAGGTTTCATTAAAGCTGTGGGTAATCCGCCAACAAAGCTAGAATCTAATCCGCTAAGTTTAACGATATACTCAATCCCTTTTGTGATTAAATCCATTGTTCCTGAAGCCCTGAATACTGCTACGCCAACTAATATAGCGACTAAATATGGGATGATCCTTACTGCTGTGGAAAATCCTTCCTTTGCCCCTTCGACAAATGTCTCATAGACATTTATTTTTTTTCTTATTCCTGACGCGATAAAACATAAAATTATAGAGAATAGGAATACATTGGCGAATAAAGTAGAATAGGTTCCAATTTCTTCTTTTGATAGTATGCTGAACAGGCATATTACTCCTCCAATGAGGGCGCTGATTATGCCAACGAAAAAGAATATAGCTTTATTGAATAAATTAATCCTTTGAAAAAGACTGGTTGCTATGATACCGGCAATGGCAGCACAAAATGTAGAAATCATTATTGGGACAAAAATATCTGTTGGCTGTGCGGCACCTAATTGGGCTCTGTAGACCATTATGCTTATGGGAATCAATGTCAGTCCTGAGGTATTGATAACAAGGAACATTATCATTGGATTGCTTGCAACTTTCTTGTCTTTGTTTAATTCTTGCAGTTCTTTCATCGCTTTTAATCCAAGAGGGGTTGCAGCATTGTCAAGTCCCAGCATATTGGCCGAAATATTCATAAAAATAGCCCCCATAACCGGATGTCCTTTGGGGATCTCTGGAAACAGCTTGCTGAGTACCGGGCTAAGCCAACGTGAAAATGCTGAGATTAATCCTCCATTTTCGCCAATCTTCATTATGCCTAACCAGAGTGAGAGTATCCCGGTTAAACCTAAAGATATTTCGAAAGCGGTTTTAGATGAACTAAAAGTGGAGTTCATTATTTCACTAAACACCTGAGTATCTCCCCAAAATATTAATCTTATCAAAGCAACAACAAAGGCAATGACAAAGAAAGCAATCCAAATGTAATTCAATACCATAAAAGTCTGTTTTAATAGAATTTTGCAAAAATAAGAATATGTTTTCAGTTATTGCTTTAATTATTGCTTTTTATCGGATTTGGACTCAGGAAATTTACAATAGTATATAATATGTAATTGTTCGATATTGATATTTTTGGGCACAAACTTTGATTGCATAACAATTTATAATAGAATGATGCTAGTGATAATTTCTCATTGGTACTTTAGTTTTATTATGTTGAATTTTTTAATTAGACTTATTAAAGAACTTTAATAAGTTATTCGTTTTGATTCAATAATTACATATTTAAATTCTTTATTATCTTATAAAACCTTTATTCATATAATAGTTATTCCTGCTTTCCAATTATCTTTTTTATCCTTATTTCTTTTTATATTCATGTTTTATATGTTGTGAAAAATAAATTTTTGATTTGCTAACCTACTTTTTGAAAAAAGCAGATTAATATCTAATTTATCAAAGAAAGATTTGCTAAATAAACATAAAAATATACCGTATAAACATCTATTTTGCCATATAGCATGTATATCTAATTATTTTGTTTTTTTTTATTTAATTAAGGATTGTATCTTTACACTTAAAGAAATAGCATAAAATTTATTTAGTGGGAAATAAGCATTGATTAAAATTGTAATCTTCAATTCTTTATTTGTAAAGATCATACTTTAAGTTTGTTGTAATTTTAATTTTTATATATATAAATTGTTGATAATCAAATATATAAATGCATTTTCAATCTGCGTTAGTTGCTCTTTTATTTTATGAATCAATAAAATTAATATTTGAAATAGCTTATTATTTGATGAAAATAGAAACTTCATATTTATTTCCGTTTTTCCTGTTTCAAAAATTGAGATGCTTATTTAACGACTATTGTATTTAATCTTATAAAAGCTATTTTAATAATTGATTAACTGACTTTTTTTAATGTTTATAAAACTTAGTACTAAAAAAAATCAATTTGCTTAGAACATAATTATATATATGATTGTTGACTTTATAATTCGATTTATTATCAATAAAATGTAAAATAGTAGCTTTTTTATAATGAATTATTCCTAAATCATAAATTTGTATTCCTGAAACTTATATTCGTTTATTTTTGAGTAACATCATATTATAATGATTAATATATTAGCCACGGATTTAGATCTTTTATACTTTAAACATATTAAACAGAAAAACATATGCAGAGTCTATTTAAGCAGTTTGTAACCCAGCTCGGTTTGTTAAAAGAAAAGGGAACTTTAGAAACCGATATTATTGATGGTCTAGATCCTTCGATAATTAATTTAAATCAAGAAGTGCATATTTATAAAGAAGTGCTTTATAATTTGGATTCTAAACAAATCTATTTAGATCCTTCTTTATCGCTAATAAAGCTTAGTTCTGTTGTAGGGACTAATACTACCTACTTATCTAATTCGATCAATAAGTATTTTGGATGCAATTTCAAAACGCTAATAAATAGATATAGAATAGAGTATTGCAAGAAGCTCCTTGGTAATAACCCAATGTCTGTTCCTATTAAAGAGATTGCAAAGAAATGTGGATTTTCATCTGTCAGTGCGTTTTATGCGTCATTTAAAAAAATTACCGGCATTTCTCCTGTACAATATAGAATGTTGATAATCTACAGAAATGAAACAAATAAAGAATTAGATAAAGAAATTTGATATTGTATTAACTAATTATAATTTATTATGAAAGAACGTTATGATGTTTTTAGTTGTGCGCATCAGGTTAGGATGCCGACTATATTTGAGTTATTGAATACTGGTTATATAGAAAAAATACAAAAAAATGTATTTTATTAATGGTTTTATAAATATAAAAATTGTTTTAATTATGAGAAAAAAGTATTTTCTTGCGAAGTTGGCTATCTATGGATTCCTGACTTTAGGCGCAGCTACTACATTTGTAGGTTGTAAAGATTACGACGGTGACATCACTGATCTTCAGACTCAGATTGATGACAATAAGGCTGATTATACTTCAGTCTTAACTGAGAAACTTGCTGCTGTTAACACACAGATTACTACTCTTCAGGGCACTCAGACAGCTCTGCAAGCTACTGTTGCTACAGCTCAAACTGCTGCTAATGCTGCTAAAACAAGTGCTGATGCTGCTGCTGCTGCCGCCGCTGCTGCTCAACTTGCTGCTGCACAAGCTAAATTAGATGCTATTAATACTGCAGCTTCTGCTTTGGCTACAGTAAAAACAGCTTTGGAAACTAGAATTTCTACTCTTGATGGTAAATTTGCTGCTCTTCAGGAGTCAGTTTCAAAAGGAGCAACAAAAGATGAACTTACTGCTTTGAATGCTGGTCTTTTAAAAGAGATCGCTAATGCTAAATCATCCATTGAAGCTGAGCTTACTACTATCAGTGGCCAGATTAGTGCTGTAGACAGTAAGTATAATACGCTGGCTGCAACTGTTGAAACTTTAGCAACTAAGAGTGAAGTTGAAGCTTCTCTTGCTTCATTAAAAACAGAACTTGCAGCCCTTTATTTACAGAAGGCTACATTTGACAAATATGAAGCGTATGTAGGTACTAAACTTAATTCAGATTCTACTAAAATTGCTGATCTACAGAAGCAGATCACAGATTTGAGCGCAGACTTAATATCTAAGATTGCAATAGCTAAGAATGAAGCTGTAACCGCAGCTGTTAATGCGGCAATGGCAGCTGATGCTCAGCAAGCTGTAACGCTTGAAGCTATGTGGAAAGCATATATTGCTCAACAGTTAGATAATTATGTTGATAAATCTACTTATGAAGCAAAAGTGGCTGAAATTAAAGGTCAACTAGAAGATTTGTCAGCTCAAGTTACTGCTATTAATGCTAATTTGAATACAATGAATGCTATCTTCTCACATCGTTTGACAAGTATGGCATTTGTTCCTGAATTTTATACAGGTGGAGTTCCAACTATTATTTTCAGTACATTGTATTATACTGATTTGGATCAGCAAGCTCCAAAGACTACTCTAAGTACTTCAATGCATTCTCAGGCAAAATATCGTATGAATCCTAACGGTGTTATGCTTTCTGATATCAATGATTTTGTATTTACAGGAGAAAAAGCTGAAACAAAAGGTTTGGGAACAGATCCTGCAGCTCCAATATCAGTTGCTGGACAAAAACTTGAGAATGGTGTTTTAACTCTTGATGTTACAAAAACTGCAAATTTTGTAGCTAGTCCTAAGTTTGATATCGTTTCTTTAAAGGCTACATTAGCTGACAAAGCTTTAACTTCTGCTGAAAAAGAAGCTGGTACATGTGTTGCAGTATATTCTGATTATGTAAAAGCAACAGAAGTTTCTCTTGATGGTGCTAATTTGAATATTGCAAAGAATGGTTCTCTTGATTATCATTATGCTTTAACTCAGGCTATTGCTCAAGATAGAGAATATGAAACATCTTTCGTATATAACGGACAATTAGATCTGAACAAAGCAGTTGCTTCTTGTTACTTAGTTGATGGTACTACTCACTCTGCTTTCAATGAAAAAGCTTATGGATTATGTTATCGTTTCGCTATGGCAGGTAATGCATATAACAAAATAGATAATGGAGTTACTACAAATCAACAAGATTTTGCTAGTGTTACAAGTGATGGTATTATGACTGCCAGAGTATATCAGGATAATCCTTTAGCTGCAGCAGCTGGTCGTACTCCGATTGTAAAAGTTGAATTAGTTGATGCAAGTAATCATGTTGTAAAACGTGCATTTATTAAAGTTAAGATAACTGCTAATAAGAGAGCTGATATAGTAGTTAATAGTAATGAAACAATAACTCTTGGTTGTGCAGAAGATCTTGCTACTTTCAAGGTTAATGCTGAAAGAATGAACAGAGAGGTTTATAATGTTATTCCTATGACTCATGCTCAGGCAATGGATACTTATACACCGGATGCAACTTCAGTAACTAGCCCTGTAACTGCAGTTCCACAAGTTGTAAATGTTGGAATTGACGGCGTATTATCTACAGAAGTACATTGGGTTGTTCCTGAATCTCAATTTGGTGTTATTCCTGCTGAAGGAAAAGAATTTGTAGCTACATTAAGATGTATTCCAAGATATCCTGATTCAGATTTACCTGACCTTCTATTCAAGTTTACAGTTAAAGTTGTTAAACCAGCGATTTCTATAGTTGGTAAGGAATTAACATATTGGGATGCTCAGCAAGCTGCATTTAAAGTAAATGTTGCTGTTCCTTCTTCTGATATGGATAATAATCCTAACCATTGTATCTATAGCGCTGACTTAACAAATGCATTTAACAAGTACTCTAATGGTGATGTTAAACTGAATAATAAACCAGGTTGTGGTAGTTTGAAATTTATGCTTGTAGGTGCTAATCCTTCTACTGCTACTGGTTTTGCTATTAATGGTGATGTTATTACATTCAATCGTGGAACTGCAAATGCTGCTGCAATAGCTGAACTTGAAAAGACTACTTTGTATGCTAAAGTAAAGGCTTATTATGAATGGAATGGAAATATTGTCGATTTGATGACATTTAATGTTCAATTTATTAAGCCTCTTGGTTTAAGTGTTACTACAGATGGTAATTTCACTGATGCTGTAACTGGTGGTTCTGTACTTTCTTATAATTACTTCCATAATAGTGGATCTATTGATGTTCTTGTTAAAGATTGGAGAGAAATTTCTTTAACACCTAATACTGCATTGTGGAGCTTCTATGGCTTGGATGGTGTATGGTTTGACACAGATAACGCTAAAACTAATTTGAAAGAAGTTGGTGGAAACCTAGTTCCAACTGAAGGTTATACTGCTGGATCACTTCCTACTGATGTTTTACTTTCTCAGAATAATGTATGGGGCTCTACTTGGTTGAAGTATGTAAATAATGGAACTGCTTTGACAAGTGATTATCAACTATTTATCCCTGTAACAATTACTCATAAATGGGGAACTCTTAAAACTACTTTGACTGTTCCTGTTAAGAAATTGCCATCAGTTGGTACAAGAAAATAGTAATAAACTAAAGTCAACCTTTTAATTAAGAATATAAGAGAGAGGGATTAAATGTTTCTCTCTCTCTTTATATCTTTTATGATATAATGTACAAGCAATGGAAGTAAAGACATTCTTTCTATTAAAAGTTAGAACGAAAAGCAGATCTCGCTGGATTGAGCATCTTATAAAATCACAAATAGGAGTTAACTCTGCTGTTGTTGATTTTGATAAGCGCTTATTACAGGTGAGTTATAACCAGGATCTGATTTCAGTTCAATACATGAGAATGCTTGTGCGCAGTTTGGGATGTGATTTATTATGCAATGATAAAGATATTAAAGATAAAGTAAATCAGTTAAATAACTATTTGATATTAAAAAAAAGGATTCTTTCTATTTCATTTGTTTTTTTTCTTTCTTTTTTCGGTTTGATTTTTCCTTATAGAGATTGGATAACATTGTTATTTTCCTCTATAATGTATTTGCTTTATTCATTTTTGTTTGTCCCATTATTTAATAAAAAAATAATTCGACGTATTAAATTACTGGATGCAGTCGGGGTAGCTGTCCCTTTATTATTAATATTTAATGCCATTTTGGGCATGTTTGTTTTCTTTGATCAGTTTCATCTTGCATGGTTTTTGATTTCAATATTGTTAATTGAAATTTTTACTTTTCTTAGATGGAAAGTGGAAAAAGATGTAGCTGTTAATGATTTACTTTGATATTTAAGATGTATTGTACTATATAATTTATTTTATCTTTCACTATATTATTGCTATTACTAGAACTTAAAATATTGTTTTGTAACAATATACTATCTCTAAATTTGAACAAAATTATTTTGTTATTTGTTATTTTTTTTATTTCTTTGTTATATATCTTTCTTATATTTAGGTACTTAAACTTAGATTAATATGAAAAAGAAACTTATTCTTCTAGCAATTTCCTTCTTTTGTATAGCAGGATTTGCACAATCACAAGAGAAAGCCTTAAAACAATATGGCTTCTGGGACAATTGGTTTATCCAAGGTCAGGCAGGAATTGGTTATACAATTGGTGAACCCGATTTTGATAAATTGATTTCTCCAACTGCAGCCCTTTCTATAGGGAAGTATTTCACTCCATATGCTGGTATGCGTTTGCAAGTTGGAGGATGGCAAGGCAGAGCAGGATGGGATTGGAAAAGCGAGAATTATAGCTGGAATTATGCAGCGGTTTATCTGGATGGTTTGTTTAATATGACCAATATTTTCTGTTCTTACAAAGAAAACCGAGGTTTTAACCTTTATGGAATTGTGGGAGTAGGGTATAATCATGGTTTCAAGAATTCTCCTAATGCATTAGCCTCTGATAACTGTGTTGCCAGAATTGGACTGCAGCCTAGTTTTCGCATAAATGAAGCATGGGATTTTAATGTAGAGCTAAATGGTAATGCTGTAAGTGATGCATTTAATTCTAAAACTGGGTCTGAAAATGACTACTATTTCAATCTTATGGTTGGATTTACATACAAATTCAAAAATAGAGGATTTGAATTAGTTAGACCTTATGATGAAGCATTAGTTAATTCTTTGAATGATGAGATTAATCAGCAGAGAGCAACTATTGAATCTTTAAAAGCTAATCCAAAGACTATTGTTAAAACAGAAAAGGTATTTGTTACAGATACTGTATCATATTTTAATACGCCGGTTCTTTTCACTATAGGAAAATCTGCCGTAGGTGTTAATCAGGAAGTTTATGTGTATACTGTTGCTCAATACTTGAAAGAAAATCCAAAAGCAAAGATTACTATAACAGGTTATGCTGATGCAGGCACTGGTTCAAAGGCATTTAACCAGAAGATCTCTGAAAAACGTGCAAAATCTGTGGCTGATGAATTGATTAACAAATATAGTATATCTTCCGATCGTATTAAGGTTATTGAAGGTAAGGGCGATAGTGTTCAACCTTATTCTAAAAATAACTGGAATAGAGTAGTTATATGTGTTGCAGATTGAAATTTATAGTTAGGAGAGATCAAGCGTGATCTAAATGGTAATGAAACTTACGTGAGTAATTTTCAAGAAGGGTATTTGATTAAGCTACGGCTTATCAGATACCCTTCTCTTTATATGATTATTAATTCAATCTTATAGGATAATTCTCAAATTAGTTTACTTTTGTTTTAATTATGAAAGCAATTGAAATACAAACAGAATTAAATAAGTACGTTGATGTACTAAAGAAAGAGTCTTTACCTAAGTTTTTTAAAACAGGGAAAGGTGAGTATGGAGAAGGAGATTGTTTTTTGGGGATTACAGTACCCAATATTCGTATGGTGGCAAAAAAATATAAAAGTGTGGAATTCGATGAAATTAATGTTCTACTAGATTCCGAATACCATGAATGCCGTATGTGTGCTCTTATGTTGCTTATTGAACGCTTTAAGAAAGCAGATGAAGAAGAGAGAACCAATATTTATCATTTCTATTTATCGAAAACGGAAAGAATAAATAACTGGGATTTGGTTGATCTTAGTGCGCCTTATATCGTTGGTGAATACCTAAAGAACAGATCTCGCAAGGATTTATACAAACTTGCAGCGAGTTCTATTTTATGGGAGCAAAGAATAGCGATTGTTGCTACTGCTACTCTTATCAGAAATAACGATTTTATCGACATTATTAAGCTTTCAGAGTTGTTACTTCATCATCCTCATGATTTGATGCAGAAAGCTATTGGCTGGATGCTTCGTGAAATGGGGAAAAGAGATAAAGATCTTTTGATACAATTCCTGGAAAAGTATCATAAAGAAATGCCGCGAACGATGTTACGCTATTCCATCGAAAAATTTTCCGATGAAGAGAGGAAATTCTTTATGAGAAGGTAATTTCTTTAATATTTTATGTTTCCTTTAGATTATATCTCTTTAATCTTTCATACCTTTGTAGCTTCATTATTGTGAGATATGGAAGAAAAATTTGATATACGAGATAATCAGCTTACTACAAAAGAAAAGGATTATGAGAACGCTTTACGTCCTTTAGATTTTGAGTCTTTTAGTGGGCAGGACAAGGTTGTAGATAACCTTCGTATATTTGTTAAGGCTGCTCGTCTCCGAGCTGAAGCGCTTGATCATGTATTACTTCACGGACCTCCTGGATTGGGAAAAACAACTCTTTCAAATATTATTGCAAATGAATTGGGCGTAGGGTTCAAAATAACTTCTGGTCCTGTGCTTGATAAACCAGGCGATTTAGCCGGTGTACTAACCAGTCTTGAACCAAATGATGTCCTTTTCATCGATGAAATTCATCGTTTATCTCCTGTAGTGGAAGAATATCTTTATTCTGCAATGGAAGACTATCGGATTGATATAATGATTGATAAAGGTCCTTCTGCAAGAAGTATTCAGATAGATTTAAGCCCTTTTACTCTGGTTGGAGCAACTACTCGTAGCGGACTTCTGACTGCCCCTTTACGGGCACGTTTTGGAATTAATCTTCATTTAGAGTATTATGATGACGATATATTAAGTGGAATTATTAAACGTTCTGCAAGGATACTAGATGTTCCCTGTTCCTCAGATGCGGCTGAAGAAATAGCTTCCCGTAGTCGTGGGACTCCGCGTATTGCTAATGCTTTACTTCGCAGAGTGAGAGATTTTGCACAGGTTAAAGGATCGGGAGTTATAGATACTGAGATTGCAAATTACGCTCTCGAGGCTCTCAATATTGATAAATATGGGCTTGATGAGGTCGATAATAAAATACTGTGTACTATTATCGATAAATTCAAAGGTGGACCTGTAGGAATCACAACAATAGCCACAGCATTAGGCGAAGATCCAGGAACAATAGAGGAAGTTTATGAGCCTTTTTTAATAAAAGAAGGTTTTTTAAAGAGAACTCCTCGCGGTAGAGAGGTAACAGAGTTAGCTTACAAGCACTTGGGAAGAAGTCTTTATAGCAGTCAAAAGACTCTTTTTGATTAAGATATAATGTTTAAGAATCTCTTTAAATAATATACAATCTGAATTCTTGATTCATTAAAGAGATATGTTTGATAAATAAACAATAGGATAGAAGTATGGCCGGATTAAAATCGTTGGCAAAAGATACTGCAATTTATGGTGTAAGCAGTATTGTTGGTCGTTTTTTGAATTATTTATTAGTTCCACTCTATACAGCAAAATTATCTGCTGCTTCAGGAGGATACGGTGTAATAACGAATATGTATTCCATAACAGCACTCTTGCTGGTTATTTTAACGTATGGAATGGAAACCGGATTTTTTCGTTTTGTGAATAAGAAAAACGAGGATCCAACGATTGTTTACTCAACCACATTAATATCTGTAGGTGTAAGTTCATTACTTTTTATTTTATTGTGTTTTGTCTCTCTTCAACCGATATCCACTTTCCTGGGATATGAAAATAATCCAGACTTTGTCGCTATGATGGCAATTGTGGTTGCGCTTGACTCCTTCCAGTGTATTCCTTTTGCTTACCTTCGATACAAGAAAAGACCGATAAAGTTTGCTGCAATGAAGTTTTTATTCATTATTCCAAATATTCTTCTGAATATCTTCTTCTTTGTCTGTTGCCCATGGTTATTAGTTCATTTCCCTGCTTCTGTTTCCTGGTTTTACAATCCAAGTTATGGAGTTGGTTATGCATTTGTGGCCAATGTAATCTGTACAGTGATTCAGCAAATTGCTTTTTATCGTGAATTGACCGGCTTTAAATACAAATTCAAGAAGTCATTGTGGAAAGAGATGATGATTTATTCTTTTCCAATTCTTATCCTGGGAATAGCCGGAATATTAAATCAGGTAGTTGATAAGATTATTTTTCCGTTCCTCTTTACAGATCAGAATGAGGCCCGTGTACAACTTGGTATTTATGGTGCAGCCAGTAAAGTTGCAATGGTTATGACCATGTTTACTCAAGCTTTCCGATATGCTTATGAACCTTTTGTTTTTGGAAAAAATAAAGAAGAGGGCAGTAAGAAACTATATGCCGATGCAATGAAGTATTTTATTATAGTTTCGCTGATTGCCTATCTTGGAGTAATGTTCTATCTTGATATTTTCCGCTACATAATAGACAAAAGTTATTGGGACGGGCTAGATTGTGTTTCAATCGTTATGCTTGCTGCTATACTGAATGGTATTTATTTTAATCTGTCGTTTTGGTATAAGTTGATCGATAAGACAATCTGGGGCGCATATTTCTCTGGAATTGGTTGCTTCTTAATCATTATTCTGAATGTTATCTTTGTTCCCCATTATGGCTACATGGCTTGTGCATGGGCCAGTCTTATAGGGTATGCTATAGTAACGGTTCTTTCTTATGTTGTTGGGCAAAAGAAATACCCAATAAATTATGATATGGTGAGAATTGGAAAATATTGTTTGCTTACTGTAGTTCTTTATGCTATCTCTGAATTTGTGAAAATAGATAACATTTTATTACGTTTGTGCTTTAAAACCATTTTATTCTCTATCTTTATTGCATATATTATTAAGAAAGATTTTCCATTGAAGCAGATTCCGATTATTAATCGTTTTGTAAAGAAATGATTTTTAGTGAGTTGTCTTAAATAAAAGCGGTGGGAGTCTAGTGGTTCGCGGCTATTTTTGCAAAGAACCGAATAATATAGCAGTTAATTTTTATTCGGTTTTTTAATGGATAGCACACGCTTATGAAAAAGAGCCTTTTAACCTTAGTACTGTTTTTTATTTCGCTCGTTTCTTTGGCAGACGAGGGTATGTGGATGTTGAATCATATAGACAAGAAAACGGCTCAGCTGATGCAGCAATTGGGGCTTGAAATGCCTTCCAGTCAATTATTCAATGAGCGTATTCCTTCTCTGAAGGATGCGATTATTAGTTTTGGAGGATATTGTTCCGGCGTAGTAGTTTCTGAGGATGGACTGGTCTTTACAAATCATCATTGTGGCTTTGAAGCCATACAAAATCATAGTTCAGTAGTTCATGATTATTTAAAAGATGGTTTTGTTGCTGATAAGAGAGAAGACGAACTTCCTAATCCCGATTTATTTGTGAGTTTCCTTGTAAAGCAAGAAAATGTTACTTCAAGGATACTGAAAGATATTCATCCGGGAATGGATGAAACAAAGCGCTCGTATATTGTAGATTCCCTTTCTTCAGTAATAGAGAATGAAGTTTCTGAAAAGGATTCATTGCTAAGAGGAGTGGTTAGCTCTTACTATGGTGGCAATGAATTTTATCTTTCAGTTTATAAAGACTATAAAGACGTCAGACTGGTTTTCGCACCTCCTTCTTCTGTTGGTAAATTTGGCGGCGATACAGATAATTGGGTATGGCCAAGGCACACCGGAGATTTCTCTGTTTTCCGCATTTATGCTGATAAAAATAACCAGCCAGCTTTTTATTCTCCTCAAAATAGACCATTTCATCCATCTTATATTGCGCCTATTTCCCTTAAAGGATATCAGAATGGCACCTATTGCATGACCTTAGGTTATCCGGGCTCAACAGATCGTTATCTATCCTCTTTTGGCATTGAAGAGCAGATGAGGACCCAGAACCAGTCAATGATTGATGTGCGAGGTATAAAGCAGGCTATTTGGAAAAAGGCGATGGAATCGAATGATTCTATTCGTATAATGTATGCTTCCAAATATGCTGCAAGCTCTAATTACTGGAAATACAGTATCGGGATGAATAAAGCCATTGAAGAGCTTAATATCATTGGTAAAAGAAAGCTATTAGAGGATAAGATAACTCGTTTTATAGAGGCTAAGAAAGAGAAAAAGCAATTATATGGTCATCTGATTGATTCCTTAAGAATAAGCTATGAAAGCAGGAAAAAACTTGTTCATGCTTCTTCTTATTTCGGAGAATGCTTCGGAAATGCTTCAGAATTACTTTCCTTATCCACGCAAGCTATTAGCACAGATTTCTTTAGTGATTCTATTGCTGGAAAGAAGATATACGAAAGTATGGCTAAAGAGTATTCAAATATAAACCTTTCCATCGATAAGGAGGTGTTGGTTGCAATGCTTAAGGAGTATCGCGAGAAGGTTGATACTACCTATTTGCCCGATACATATAAAGTGATAAATGAGAAATATAGAGGGGATTGTCAAGCTTATGCAGATTATATCTTTTCTCATTCCGAAATGACTACTCCCAGAGGATTGGAACGTATTTATAGCCGGGATAGCACATTTAATATGTTCGAGGATCCTATTCTTTCACTGGCCGTAGATGTTGTTACTAAATTTGTTGATTTCTACCAGATCGGTTCAGATGCCAATAATAAAATATCCCGTGATGAAAGGTTCTACAGTGAGATTGTACGTCAGATGTCTGAGGATAAAAGTTTTTATCCTGATGCAAATTCAACAATGCGTTTAAGCTTTGGTATTGTAACTCCATATTCAGCAAATAGCTCCTCAAGCATCGATTATTCTACAACAACAAAAGGAATTTTTGAGAAAGTAGAGCGTTATAAAGGAGATACTGATTTCTGGGTGCAACCGGCCCTGCTCGATTTACTTTCAAAAAAGGATTTTGGCAAATATGCCGATAAAAAGGGTGAAATGAATGTTTGTTTTATCACTAATAATGATATTACGGGAGGAAATTCCGGAAGTGCAATGTTTAACGGTAAAGGAGAACTTATAGGATTAGCTTTTGATGGTAACTGGGAAGGGATGAGCAGTAATCTTGAGTATGAGAGCTCCCTGCAACGATGCATAGGAGTGGATATCCGATATGTACTTTTTATAATTGAGAAATACGGCAAAGCACCTCATCTTATTCAGGAACTTAAACTTGCTCAATAACTATTTTATGCTATTTTATCGTATCTTTCTTTTGAGATATGAGGTTATTAGGGCTTTTTATATCCGGACTAAATTGTTTTAACCCAATTGAATAAATGAATAGCATTGGGGCATAAAAAAAGGCAGCTGTAAAGCTGCCTTAAATATTTATTTTCTGGATTTCCTTCTTGCCCATCCTTCTTCATTGTTGAAGTCTGGTTTTTCATCTCTGAAGGATTGTTGATTGTCATCTCTTCTTTTAGGTCCTCTTTTTGCTGCGTATCCACGCTCTTCACGGCTTTTTCTTGGTGCAGCTGATGCTGGTCTGTCGGAATACCTTCTTCCGCCTCCTCCGCGGCTTTCTCTGCTTCCTCCGCGACTCTCTCTGCTACTTCCTGCTCCGCGATTATCTTCGCCTGCTATTTCAACAGAGATTGAACGACCATTCAGTGATGCTTTATTTAGTGAATCCATAACAGATTTCGCTTGAGCATCTTCTATTTCGAAGAATGAGAAGCTTTTCAACAAATCTATCTTACCAATCTGAACACGTTTTCTCATGTTTTTATTGATCAGCTCAATTAATTGGTTCGGATAGAAATTATCCACCTTTCCGGCATTGATAAACATACGTGTAAATCCTGGTTCCGGTTGATGCATACCTCTTTCAGAGCTACGTCCTCTTGTAGTACGTTCTCCTCTGCTAGTTTCTGCAGTAGGACTCTGAAGATCTTCTGCATCACGATAATATTCAAGGAAGCGATTAAATTCAAGAGAAACCATTCGCTTAATAATATCTTCTTTATCCAACCATTCCAGTTTACGATAGATTTCAGGCATAAAGTCAGCTATTTCTTCTTCGTTAACCTTTACCTTTTCAATTTCATCGATAACCTTAATCAGCTGTTTTTCACAGATCTGTTTTCCGGTAGGCATTTCTCCGATAATGAATTTCTTACCAATCTTTCTTTCAATATCTCTCATCTTTCCTTTTTCACGCAAATTGATGATAGAGATTGAAATACCGGTTTTTCCAGCACGTCCTGTACGACCGCTTCGGTGAGTATAAGATTCACTTTCGTCAGGTAAACCATAATTGATAACGTGTGTCAGGTCGTCAACGTCAAGTCCACGTGCAGCAACATCTGTAGCTACAAGGATCTGAATGTTACGTACACGGAATTTCTGCATAACAACGTCACGTTGTTGCTGAGAAAGTTCTCCGTGCAAAGAATCCGCACTATATCCGTCCTGAATCAGTTTATCAGCAATTTCCTGTGTCTCTTTACGTGTACGGCAAAATACAATACCGTAAATCTGAGGATAATAGTCGGCAATACGTTTCAGCGCATGATATTTATCTTTAGCCTGAACCGTAAAATAGATATGTTTTACGTTCTTTGAACCTTCATTTTTTGTGCCGATGGTAATTTCCTTGGCATTATTCAGGTAGTTTTTAGAAATACGTGCAATTTCGGGTGACATAGTTGCTGAGAACAGCAATGTATTACGATCTTTTGGCACTTCAGCCAGAATAGCATTGATGCTGTCTGTAAAGCCCATATTAAGCATTTCATCAGCTTCGTCCATAATGACGTTTTTAACCGTAGCTAGTTTTACGGTTTTTCTTTCCATCAAGTCGAGCAGACGACCAGGAGTGGCAACAATAATATGTACGCCATTCTTTAAACTTCTAATTTGACTTTCAATGGATGATCCTCCGTATACCGGAAGAACTTTTAGCCCATCAACGTATTTTGAGTAATCGTTAAGATCTCCTGCTATTTGCAGGCAAAGCTCACGTGTGGGGCAGAGGATAAGTGCCTGTGGCACTCTGTTATTTACATTAATACCTTGTATAATAGGCAGCCCAAATGCTGCTGTTTTACCTGTTCCTGTTTGTGCGAGAGCTACTACATCATTGCCTTCTCCCAGTAAATACGGTATTACTTCTTCTTGTACTGGCATGGGATTCTCATATCCCATTTCTTCAATTGCTTTAAGTATCTCCGGGGAAACGCCTAACTCTTCAAATGTCTTCATTAATTTCTTTCTCTTATTTCAATTCGGGTACAAAGATACGCATAAAGTCTGAATAATTAGTTATATTGCTGTAAAAGAATGCTTTTCGGCAATATAAATCACTTAAACATCTATAAAAATATCATAAAAACCCTTTTATTTGTATTAGAACTTTATTGTTTTAGAATAAGCTCATGTTTTCAAAATATGGCTTATTGATATTTTTCTGCAAAATCCTTTGAAATGGAATTGCTGAAACTTTTGCATACTTCTGCAGAGAAGTCTTTCCCGCACTGTATAATCTTGTCCCACATTGTCTCACTTAAATTACTAAGCTCATGATAGCTAATGCCATACTTCAAAATACCATAAATAATTCCTGCATTAAAGTTATCTCCGGCTCCAATTGTACTTACAGAGTTGACTGGTTCTACCAAATACTCCTTGGATACTTGTTTTGTTCGCAAACTTATAGATTTATTCCCCGCAGTGCAAAGGAAATTGGGGCAATAAAATTGTATTTTATTTTTGTATACCTTATCTACATCGTTTAAGTTATACATGTTGATGAAATCTTCGTCTGAACCTCTCACAATATCTGCATATTCCAGATTTTCGATAATAGCAGGAGCCAGTTTCATCGCTTCGTATTTATGCGTACTTCTGAAGTTTGGATCATAGTAAATAATTGCTTTACGTTCTTTTGCATAATCCAGCAGCTCTGTCATCTTATCTCTAAGAACCGGATTGAGCGCGTAAAACGACCCAAATATAAGAATATCATCCTCATTTATTGGGGGAAATGCTATATCCAGGCGCTGTTTAGGATAATCCTTATAGAAAAGATACTCAGCATCATTGTTTTCGTTAAGAAAGGCTAGTGAAACAGGAGATTTGCCATCGGGAAAGATGTTGATGTGATCGGTTTTCACATTATTTTCTTCCATGAATCTCTTTATTATGTTTCCTACTTTGTCATTTCCAATTTCACTGATAAAGCAGACATCGACATTCATTCTGCCCAGTGATATAATGCCATTAAATACAGAACCTCCCGGCACTGCTGCCGAAGGTTGTTCGTTCTGAAAAATGATGTCGAGAATAGTCTCGCCAATACCAATTACTTTTCGCATATTTCTCTTGATTTCTCGCCTAGATATCCACCGTGATGGCGTTTAGAGTACTCTTCAATAGTAAAGCCTGTTTGTTTCATAGTTTCTACAACCAGAATATCACCAATAACTGTCATCATAGTAGTAGAAGTTGTTGGAGTCATTCCTAATGCACAAACTTCTTTGGGATTTCCTGTGCAAAGACAGATATCAGACTCTTTTGCTAACGGACTGTCCGGGTTACCTGTTATAACGATAAACTTTAAATTAGGATTAAGAACTCTGGAAAGCTGTGTCAGTTCAACAATTTCTCTTGTTTTACCAGAATTGGAAATTAGCAATAATAAGTCATTCTTCTGAAAAATGCCCAAATCACCGTGTTGTGCTTCGCTAGGGTGAAGAAACACTGAAGGAATTCCTGTAGAGCAAAAGGTTGTAGAAATATTCATTGCAATCTGTCCGGCTTTGCCCATTCCGGTAGTTACCAGTTTTCCTCCTTTTATATGAATTTGTTCTACTATTAGTTTTACAGCTTTTTCGTAAGCATCTGTAATTGGAATATTTCTTACGGCTTCGGCCTCTTTGTTTAATAGATCTTTGATTGATTCAATCATGACTTTTTTGTTATTTGTTTAGTAGGTTGGTTAATTCTTTAAATGTATTGGCCACGTCGTAGTAAAGAGATAATTCACCTCGGGTAAATTGTTTCTCTTCAAACATCTTCAGAACAGTCAATAATTCATCATAAAAACCATTTATGTTATAAAAGATTATCTTTTTTGAATGATATCCAATGGTTGCTGAAGCCATTACATGAAAAACTTCATCCAATGTTCCTATTCCTCCCGGTAAAGCAATCATAACATCCGATTCGGCAAGTATTACATCTTTTCGATCGCTTAGATTTTTGGTATGAAGAAATCTGTCGGGGAGAGCACTCACTCTTTTGCTTTCTTCCAGTTTTGAAGGTATTACGCCAATAATGTTTCCTCCGCTTTGCTTAACAGTTTGTGCCACACATTCCATTAATCCCATGTTTGCACCACCATAAACTAGCGTTTTACCTTGTTCTCCCATCCATTTTCCCAATTCCTCAGTTTTTTGGAAATATATATCATCAATTGTTTGCGAGGCAGAACAGAAGATACCAATTTTATTCATATAAGGGCTTATCTCATTTTAATCTACAAATATCTATATTTTTCTATAAACCACAATAAGTTTTATTGTATTTTTGCATCGTTATTAAAATATGAAACAAGAAGAAAATGCATTATAATCAACATACTTTACCTAACGGATTACGTATTATTCATGCCCCGTCATTATCAAAGGTTGCTTATTGTGGATATGCTGTAGATGCAGGTACCCGTGATGAAGGAGAAAACGAGCAGGGAATGGCTCACTTTGTGGAGCACCTCAGTTTTAAAGGCACAGAAAAGCGCAAGGCATGGCATATTATTAACCGGATGGAGAACGTTGGGGGCGACTTGAATGCTTATACGAATAAGGAGGAAACGGTGATTTATTCGGCCTTTTTAACGGAACATTTTCCTCGTGCTGTTGAGTTGCTGACTGATATCGTGTTTCATTCCACTTTTCCTCAGCGCGAAATTGATAAGGAGGTAGAGGTTATTATTGATGAGATTAAGTTGTATGACGATACTCCTTCAGAGCTTATCTTTGATGATTTCGAGGATCTGATTTTTAAGAACCATCCTTTGGGCAGAAATATTCTTGGAAAACCGGAGCAATTACGGAACTTTACTACTGCTGATGTATTAAATTTCACCTCGCGTTATTATCACCCTACGAACATGGTCTTTTTTGTATTGGGAAATCTCGATTTCAAGAAAGTAGTCCGGATGGTAGAAAAATCTATGCACGATGTGTCGTTTTCTGAATATAAGACTATTCGAATTTCTCCACCAGCTTATGTACCCGAACATCTGGTTGTTCCTAAAGACACAAATCAGGCGCATGTAATGATTGGTGGCAGGGGGTATGATGCTTATAGCGAGAAACGCACTGCTCTGTATTTTCTCAATAATATTCTTGGTGGCCCAGGAATGAATAGTAAGCTGAATGTTTCTCTTCGTGAAAGGAAGGCTTTGGTGTATAGCGTAGAATCCAATCTCACTTCTTATACTGATACCGGAGTTTTCTGCATCTATTTTGGAACCGATCCTGAAGATGTGGATGCTTGTCTGAATCTCACTTATAAGGAACTGAAACATCTTCGTGATGTGAAAATGACAGCCTTACAATTGAATGCGGCAAAGAAGCAATTAATTGGCCAAATAGGAGTAGCTTCAGACAATAACGAGAATAATGCGCTCGATATGGCTAAATCTTTTCTGCATTACAATAAATTCGATTCACCGGAAGCCTTGTTCCTTCGTATTGAGTCTTTAACTGCCGAAGGATTATTGGAGGTAGCTAATGAGATGTTTGCCGAAGAAATGCTTTCAACCCTGATATACCGATAAGGTTTACTTGCCGATTAATTCACCAATAAAATAAATCCATTGGCCAATGAATCTGTTTTATTGGTGAATGGATTTTATTTATAGGCAAATAATTTTTTTATACTTATACTTGCATCCTATAGGTGTTGCCGGTAATGGCTGAATTCCGAAATATATTGTTTTATAGTCAGATAATCAATGAATTATCGCTATGGTTTTGCTCGATCATTTCTTCTCTCCAAAAACAGATTTATTGCTAGTATAATTTAGGGGGGTAACAAGGGGGTACCTTCTGAAACGCCTTGGTAGCCGCGGTGCTAAATTTTAGCACGAGACATATAAAAGAAGTTTTCTTTAAAGTTTGTCACCACCTCTGAAATAAATGTATACAAAAACAAAAAAATCCGGATTTTAAATGATCCGGATTAACTTTAGCAGGCAATATTCCCTTATTTATTTGCATCACGTAATACAAGCAAACTCTCAGGTCCCATATTAAAAAGAAGATCAATAATGCTCAGGTTGGGCAGAAAGCCGTGTCGTGCATCGAATACCTGATAATATGGATTTGCAGTAAAACCTTCTTGCGGAGCTTTTTTGGGATGTATCAGGTCTCTGAAATCAACCTCATTTGGCTGGAATGACTGTTTGTATTCAGTTGTACGCTCCATGATGGGATGAACATCAATTAACTCGCAGACAAGGTTGCAGAGAGCTTCGTTGAAATCGAATAAAAACTCATGTTTCTGTTCGTAAAAAGGAGCAAAATCATCTCGGTAATACTCAAAAAACGGAGAACTGCTGTAGGCCGATTCAATGGCAGTCCAATGAAGATGACGCCAGTTTCCATGGTCGGATATGCGAATATCTTTCATCGGGCACTTAAGCGTTTCGGGCTTCTCGGTAGGAATTGAGAGTGTTAGCGGGCCATCGGCAGATGCGATAGTGCATCGGTTGCGGTAGGTCTGCTTAATATAGTTGTCGTGTTGCTCAATAAATGCCTTTTCACAGCTATATAGCCGTGCATAATATTCCACTGGAGCCAGATATGCCGAGCTGAGATAAATTGTTTGTTTCATTATTTTACAGATTGAAAGAATCGCTTCCATCGGTAACCGCCAAAAAGTCCGGCTTGGCTGTCTTTAGAAAACCACACAAAAGATGCTTTCCCGATAATATAGTCTTTCGGAACGAATCCGAAAATGCGCGAATCATTGATATTTATGGAGTTATTGGATACCATCCAGTAATAGTCTTTCGTAAACACAAAAGAGGATACTTTTTCTCCGTTAACGTATAGCAGAGAATCTTTTATAATGAATGCTTTCTTGCCTTCGTGTTCATTGATAGCATTCTTTAAAAAATAAATGTTCCATGGAGTTACACGGATGTTCCGTCCTTTTCCAGGAACAACTAAGGAACGGGTCTGCTTGCATGTGTCAGGAAGAATAGACTTTATCTTTAATTCCGGAATCTCCTGGTTTAACAGATAAATTTCGTAACGGCTGAAACTGCGAACATATCCATTCTTGTTGTAGCCTAACAGTCTGTTATCTTCAATACCTAGTTTCTTTATGTTTTTCTCTATGGAGCTTTCCTTTTCTTTAGGATATACATAGAGCTGCTTATGGTCGGGATTAACTTCTGCTCTTGGGCAAATAATGGAGTATTGACTGCTAATCATTAAAGTATCTCCCGGAAGACCCATGCATCGGCTTATAAATACTTTTCGTTTATCAGCAGGAAGGGTAGTAGATGTTGCCTGAGGGTTGTTGAAAACAACAATGTCGTTCTTGTGAACGGGGCGCTCATTAATTCTTTTATAGCCAAAAGCCGACATGAAAGGCATGCGCAGTCCGTATTCCCATTTATTAATAATAATTTGGTCACCACGATACAAAGAATTCTCCATTCCCGATGAAGGAATGTAACAGGAGCTAAAAGCAAAGAATTGCAGGAGTAATACCCCTGCAACTGCAATTACTAATGCTTTTATCCAGAAAAAGAAGTCCTTTGCTTTTGGTCTCATTATTTAATGTTGTCTACGAACTTAAATAGACGATTCCAACGGATTTTTCCGCTAAACCAACCTCTGTCTTTATCCAAAGATAACCATACCAGAATTGGCTTACCTACAACATGATCTTCAGGAACAAATCCCCAGTATCTTGAATCGGCAGAGTTGTGACGGTTATCACCCATCATCCAGTAATAGTCCATTTTGAATGTATAGCTATTGGTCTGTTTGCCGTTGATATAGATCTTTCCACCTTTTACTTCAAGCTTATTGCCTTCGTAAGCACGGATTGGACGTTCATAGATAGGAAGATTATCGACAGTAAGTTTAACTGTTGCGCCTTTCTTTGGAATCCAGATAGGACCGTAGTTATTTCTATCCCATTTTGTATAAAGGTTCAGTGGGTATAGTTGTCCGGTATAATCTTCTGGTTCCAATACAATCTTCGCAATTAACTTCTTGTTTGAAAGAAGAGCCTGATAAGCTTTCTTAGTTAATGGCAAATGATAAACCGGAGATAGTTTGCCTTGACCATCTGTTTTAGTAAAGCCAAGACCTTTCAGTTCGTCATTCCATTCGTTAGGCAATAAAGTCTGATCATCCAAGCTGATGTCTAAATCACGGAACACATCATCAGGGATATAAGAACCTGTTGTCTGAACAAAGTAGTTGAATTGAAGATTTTCCGGATTCTTGGAAGGTACGCTATTTATGTATACTTGTCCGTTCACTATTTTCAAAGTATCTCCGGGTAATCCTACACAGCGTTTTACGTAATTCTCACGACGGTCAACAGGACGTACCACAATCTTTCCAAACTCGGTAGGGTTTGCCATTACCAGTTTCCGTCCTTCAGCATAATAAATATCGTAAGCCGCTCTTTGTTGTTCGCGGGTTAAACTATCCATATTTACGCTAGGGCAGGTTCTTTTAGCTGCATCGTAGCAAATAGTATAGAAATCTGATTGTTGATAGTTAATAGCAACAGTATCTCCTGCAGGGAAATTAAAGACAACAATGTCGTTGTGTTGAACCTTTCCAAAACCAGGTGCACGTTTATAGCCCCACTGTGGGAAGTCTATATAAGATTTGCAATTGAATACAGGCAATGTATGTTGAGCCAATGGCATAGATAGCGGAGTGTTAGGCACTCGAGGGCCATAACTCATCTTACTAACAAAAAGGAAGTCGCCAACCAACAAAGATTTCTCTAATGAAGAAGACGGTATCTGGTAATTCTGAAAGAAGTATATGTTTACGAAATACACTGCTACCAAAGCAAATACAATGGCATCTATCCAACTCATCACACTGCGCACGGTTTGGTTCTTTGATGTTCTCCAGAAATTCCATGGAACTAATTTTGAGATGTATGCATCGAAGATAAATGGAACAACAATAAGTCCCCACCAGCTACTTACCCAAACAAGAAATAATAGATATAACACAGTGACGATTCCAAAGTTACGCCATTGTTTGCTTGTTGCTTTTCTCATAATTTGTGTTTTAAAATTTAAATAAATCACTCATACCCAATAATCCTTGTTTGCCGCAAGTGAACTCAGCTGCCAAAACAGCACCAAGGGCAAAACCTTTTCTGTTTTTTGCATCGTGGGTAATGGAAATACTATCAGCTTCTGATTCGTAACGAATAGTATGAATGCCCGGAACTTCTCCTTCTCTTATGGAATGAATAGGAAGTTCGCTGGCAACTTTTGCCTCTTCTTTTACCCAACTCTCTTTGCGATCCAGGTTCTCAAGAATTTCTTCGGCAAGGGTTATAGCAGTACCACTTGGTGCATCCAGTTTATGTATGTGGTGAGTCTCGCTCATTGTTACGTCGTAAGTAGGGAACTGATTCATTATCTTGGCAAGATATTTATTTACCGCAGAGAATATAGCCACTCCAAGGCTAAAGTTTGAGGCCCAGAAAAGAGTCTTACCACCATTTTTGCATAGATCTTTTATTTCATCTCCGTGTTCGTCCATCCATCCGGTACTTCCTGAAACCACTTTTACTCCAGCGTTAAAAGCATTAATATAATTGTTGTAAGCAACTGTCGGAGCTGTGAACTCTATAGCGACATCTGCCGATTTGAATGCTTCCGAAGTAAAATCATCCTGATTGTTGAGATCAATAATACTAACGATTTGGTGTCCACGACTAAGGGCAATTTTTTCAATTTCTTTACCCATCTTTCCATAACCTATCAATGCTATTTTCATATAATTTCCTATTTTTTGTTTATATTTTTACGATAATAAGGAATAATAATGATGCAAATATAATTAATTTAGAGGTAAGTTATTACATTTGCGAGATATTTACAGCTCATTAACAATGGAACAATTATTACATTATATCTGGAAACACAAAATCTTTCCTTTAAAACAACTTCAAACTACTAAAGGAATGGGGGTTGAGGTGATTGATCCCGGTCTGCCAAACTCAGATTCCGGACCTGATTTTTTTAATGCAAAAGTAAAAATTGGCGAAAATATGTGGGTGGGGAATATAGAGATTCATTCTAAAGCTTCCGATTGGTTCCGGCATGGGCATGATAAAGATAAGGTTTATGATTCGGTAATACTTCATGTGTCGGGTGATATTGACTGTGAAATTGCCCGAACCAACGGTGAACCTATTCCTCAGATTCAGCTTAGCTGCCCCGTTGAAATCGAGCAAAACTATGAATCTTTGCATCGCACAGATATGCTTCCTCCTTGTTATGATGTAATTCCTAAACTATCCAGATTTGCTATTCATTCCTGGTTATCGGTTTTGCAAAGTGAGAGACTTGAACATAAAGCTGAAGCTATCAATGCCCGGTTAAAACATTGTAATTCTAATTGGGAAGATGCTTTCTTCATTACTTTGGCACGTAATTTTGGTTTTGGTCTGAATGGTGATGCCTTCGAGAAGTGGGCTGGTTTAATACCTCTTCGGGCTGTAGACAAACACCGGGATAGCTTATTTAAAATCGAAGCAATTTTCTTTGGCCAGGCAGGGCTGCTGGAAGAAACGTTGAACGATCCATATTATTTGAGATTGCAGAAAGAGTTTGCATATATGAAACACCTTTTTCAGCTGCCAGTTATGGATGCTTCGCTTTGGCGTTTTCTTCGCTTAAGGCCAGGGAATTTTCCGCATGTCAGAATAGCTCAGCTTGCATCCCTTTATTCAAATGGATGGGGTGTGTTTTCAAAGCTGATGGAAGCAGAGTCGATGAAAGCAATTAAGGATATCTTGCATACATCTCCTTCTGATTATTGGGAAGAGCATTATCAATTTTATAACAGTTCTCCCCGAAGAAGCAAAAACCTGAGTAATTCTTCTTTTAACCTGTTAGTAATAAATACCGTGGTTCCATTCCTGTACGCTTATGGAAAACATAAAGCCGATGAAGTTCTTTGCCAAAGAGCAGGAAGCTTTCTTGAAGAAATGAAAGCAGAAGATAACCATGTAACCAGAATGTGGAGTGGTGTAGGGCTAAATGTAAATAATGCGTCTGATTCTCAGGCGTTGCTGGAACTTAAAAAAGAGTATTGTGATAAGAAAAAATGTCTGTATTGTCGCATAGGATTTGAATATTTGAAACAGCGGAAATAATTATTATCTTTCAAGTTTGACATTTCAATTCTTCGTCTATCTTTGTAGAAATAATATATGTAACATAAACACATAAAAGATGAAAAAGAACAGTTTAATCATTTGTTTTTTGTTTTTGTCTTTATTCGCAAACATAGCCTCTGTTACGGCAGCTCCGGCTGCAGAAGATTTTAATTTGTTTCTGAAAAAGTTTACTAACAGTGCAGCTTTTCAGTATTCACGGATAAAATTCCCGCTAAAAACCGATATCGTTCTATCTTTGGGAGAAGGTGAAGGTGAGAAAAGTTTTCCATTCACAAAAAATGAATGGCCTCTATTAGATGATGAAACATTTGTTGAAGAACGTAATGTGGTTGAAGGAGAAGGTGTTTATGTCTCTAAATTTACTGTGAAAAACCCAACTCATGTAGAATTTGAGGCAGGATATGAAGAGTCTGAACTCGACCTCCGTGTTTGTTTTGATTTGGTTAATGGTAAATGGTTTCTTACTGACTGCTTAACCGGATGGTATAACTTTAGTGTGCTTGCCAGCGAATTAAGAAAAACAGTAATAGAAGTTCATGCAGAAAATAAAGAATTTATAGAACAACATCCATAGTAATGTTTTAACTTTACGATAGCAACTATTGCTTTCCGTTATTTATATTGTATTTTTGTGCAACTAATTATAATTATTAATAATGCAACAACTTAACATAAAGAAAATAACTACAGAGGGCCTTTCTGCAGCTTCTCTGTCAGCTGTTATGGATCAGGAAAAAATAGAGTTTAATACAGTTGGCTGTGTAAACTGGGACAGTTATCCATATAAACCGAAAGTAAAATTCCGTATTGCACATACAGATAATGCCATACTGCTTAATTATCAGGTGGAAGAAGATTCTGTCAGAGCTAAATATGGTGAAGACAACGGCTCTGTATGGACAGACTCTTGTGTTGAATTCTTCGTGAGCCCGGCAAATGATGGCCTTTATTACAATCTTGAGTCCAACTGTATAGGGACAGTTCTTTTAGGTGTTGGAGATGACAGACATGATCGTGAGCGTGCCTCTTCAGATGTGTTATCAGGAGTTCAACGATGGGCGAGTCTGGGAAGAGATCCTTTTGAAGAACGTGTAGGCCATTGTTCTTGGGAACTTTCATTGATAGTACCATATACAGTGTTCTTTAAACATTCCATTAAGTCTCTTGATGGAGCAGCTATAAAAGGTAATTTTTATAAGTGTGGTGATGAGTTAAAAACGCCTCATTATATTTCCTGGAATCAGATAGAAACTGAAAAACCGGATTTTCATCGTCCTGAGTTTTTCGGGAAGTTATGTTTTGAATAGTATTTTTGGCAGTAGCAGAGAAACAAACGCTCTGTAATTTTGTATATTTTATGCCAAAGTATGCTGTTAAGTTGTAGATATCATTTATTTTTGCAGCATGATAAATTTTAAAAATCATAGAGTAAAGCATGCTTTTCTAAGTGCTTTTGGTGCTGGCGTTTTAACGTTGGCTATGTATTCATGTGCAAATATAGGTAATCCTACTGGTGGTCCCATTGATGAAACTCCTCCAAAGTTTGTTGGAAGTACTCCGGCTATAGGAGCTTTGAATAACAACAAAACAAAACTTGTTCTCGAGTTCGATGAGTTTATTAAAATAGAGAATGCTTCCGAAAAGGTTATAGTATCTCCACCACAAGTGATGGCTCCCGAGATAAAGCAGAGTGGGAAGAAGGTTGTGGTCAGTTTGCTGGATTCTCTGAAAGCAAACAGAACTTATACTGTCGATTTCTCGGATGCTATTGTCGATAACAACGAAGGGAATCCATTAGGTAATTTTACATATACATTTTCAACGGGAACAGCGATAGATACGATGGAAGTTTCTGGCTATGTGCTTGATGCTTCAAATCTGGAACCTGTAAAAGGGATATTGGTAGGCCTTCATTCCAATCTGGCTGATTCTGCCTTTACAAAACTACCTTTTGAAAGAGTTTCCCGGACTGACAGCCGTGGACGTTTTGTAATTAAAGGAATTGCTCCCGGAACATATCGTGTTTTTGGATTGCAGGACGCTAATCAGAATTTTGCTTTCGACCAGAAAAGTGAGGCAATTGCCGTTTATCCTTCAAAAGTAACCCCGCATTTTGAAACTCGTAGTAGACAAGATACGGTATGGCAAGACACAATTACTATAGATACAATTCTCACAAAACAGTATACTCACTATCTTCCGGACGATATTATTCTCCGTTCTTTTAAAGAAGATTTCAAAACACAGTATTTAATAAAAAGCGAGCGTTTAACTCCTCATAAATTTACGCTCTATTTTGCAACTGCGGCTAGCTCGTTACCTGTGATTAAAGGATTAAACTTCAATGAGAAAGATGCTTTCTTTATTCAGAAATCTCTGAAGAACGATACTATTAATTATTGGATAAAGGATTCTTTGAACTATAAAAAAGATACTTTGAGTATGAGCCTTAACTATCTTTATACAGATTCATTAGGGAAGCTTGTTCCAAGAACTGATACTCTTAATTTGGCTGTGAAGAAAGCTAAGGGATCTGTGGAGCCTAAAAAAAGCAAAAAGGATGAACCGGAACCTACTAAGTTTTTACAGGTAAAGAATTCTGCATCTTCCAGTTTTGACGTATATAATAATATCAGGCTTGAGTTTGAAGAACCGATAGCCCGTTATGATAGTAGTGCCATCCACCTTAAACAAAAAGTCGATTCCTTATGGACTGATGTCCCTTTTGTTTTCAGGCAGGATACGCTCCATCCCTTAACGTATGAACTTATGGCCGACTGGAAGCCCGAAAAGGAATACGAGTTTAAGGTCGATTCAACTGCATTTCATGGTATATATGGACTATTCTCTAATAAAATAGAATCAACATTCAAAGTCCGTTCTCTCGATGAATATGCTTCTTTGTATATGAATGTCACTGGTGCAGATTCTACAGCTTATGCAGAATTGCTTGATGGACAGGATAAAGCAATACGAAAAGTAAAAGTTGTAAATGGCAGAGCTGACTTTTATTACCTTAACCCCGGAAAGTATTATGTACGATTAGTAAATGATACTAATGGTAATGGAGTATGGGATACCGGAAATTATGAAAAGGGAATTCCACCGGAAGAGGTCTTTTATTATAATCAGGAATTGGAGCTGAAAGCTCTTTGGGAAGTTGAACAAGAATGGAATGTTCGTGGTGTGTCTTTAGATAAACAAAAGCTAGATATACTTAAAAAACAGAAACCAGATGAAAATAAGAAGAAAAAGAAATCTCAAAATAGTAAAACGAATTCAAGCAGAAGGTCAACTTATTAAGTCTTGCTGCATTTCGTTTATATTTATGTTCATGCTCGTAGGTGTTACTCCTTCGGCGCATGCACAGTGTGAGTCCAAAAACGATGCTTTTCGTTCGGGTGAGCACGTAATGTATGATCTCTATTTCAACTGGAAATTTGTCTGGACAAAAGCAGGGCAGGCCAGTCTCACTACAAATGCGATGAATTATGGTGCTAAACCTGCCTATCGCATAAATTTGATGGCTTTTGGCAGTAAAACAGCCGATTTCTTTTTTAAGATGAGAGATACTCTTACTTGCATTATCGGTGATCAATTACAACCTTATTATTTCCGTAAAGGAGCTGAAGAGGGGGGAAAGTATACAGTTGATGAAGTTCACTTCTCTTATCGGAATGGAGTTTGTTATGCCAAACAGAATAGGGTAAAGAATTTTGGTACGCCTAAAATATCATCAGCAGAAGATAGTCGTTGTATGTACGATATGCTGAGTATTCTGGCTCAGGCGAGATCATTTGATCCTACAGACTATAAAGTAGGCCAGCATATTAAATTCCAGATGGCTACAGGTACAAAGATTGAAGAGCAGACACTTATATACAGAGGAAAGAAGATTACTGAGGTTCAGGATGGTGCAAAATATCGAACTTTGGTATTCTCTTTGGTTGAATATAAAAAGAAGAAAGAAAAAGAAGTGATTACATTTTATGTAACAGATGATGCTAATCACCTCCCTGTTCGTCTTGATTTATTTCTGAATTTTGGGTCAGCCAAGGCTTTTCTTAAGAGCGTAAGAAATTACAGACATCCCTTAACCTCAATGGTTACAAACTAAAAGGTAGCTTGTTGTCTTTGCGGTACATTGTAGCTTCAAAGTCGGCAATTAGTTCTCCGTTTTGATTTGTAACATCCACATGGTAATGTCCGGTTCGCTTGTGGATAAATCTTTCAGTAGCTTCAGCGTACAAAGTATCTCCGGGTCCGCTTGTGCGGAAAAAATTGATGGACGAAGTTAATGATAACGCAAGGTTACCATGAGAGTTTGCCGCTGCTGCCAATGCTAAATCTGCCAAAGTAAAGATCGCCCCGCCCTGTGTGGTATTACCGGCATTCAAATGCTGTTCAGTAACAACCATCATAACCTTTCCGTATCCTGGTCTTATTTCCAAGAGTGTTATTCCAGCTTGAGCAGCAAACCTGTCATCTTTAAAGAAATCTTTTGCAGTCATGTTATTTTAGATAAAAAAAGAGTGAAAAGGCAAATGACTTCGCTTTTTCACTCTTCGATGTTTTCTATATCTTATTTATTGAGTTTCCACTCAAAACCATCTTTTGTATCCTTGATTTCAAATCCTAAAGCGGTAAGCTCATTCCGAATCTTGTCGGCTGTTGCCCAATCTTTATTTGCTTTAGCCTGAATGCGCAATTCAAGAAGCATATCCACCACCTTATTATAAGTTTCTGTATTGCTTTGAGCTGCACTAGCTTCTTCTTTAAGTCCAAGAATATCGAACATAAAGAGGTGGAATACATCACTCAGTTCTTTCAAATCTTCTGCAGAAATAGTATTGTTTCCAGCCAGGATATTATTAATCATCTTAGTTGCGTCAAACAAATGAGAAATGACAATCGGTGAATTCATGTCATCATTCATTGCTTCATAACATTTAGCCCGAAGTGATTTAACATCAACTGTAGATGTAGCGGCCGGAGTTATTTTCTTCAGATTGGCTACTGCTTCCATCAATCGCTGCAAGCCTTTCTCTGATGCCTGAAGAGCTTCATTGCTGAAGTCAACAGTACTTCTATAGTGAGCCTGAAGAATAAAGAAGCGAATGGTCATTGCACTGTATGCCTGTTTAAGTATCGGGTGAGATCCGTTGAAGAATTCATCTAAAGTAATGAAATTACCCAGTGACTTACCCATCTTTGTGCCATTGATAGTAATCATATTGTTGTGCATCCAGTAATGAACAGTCTCTTTTCCCAGAGCAGCAACCGACTGAGCAATTTCGCATTCGTGATGAGGGAACAGTAAATCCATACCGCCACCGTGAATATCAAATTCTTCGCCCAGATATTTAGTACCCATTGCCGAACATTCCATGTGCCAGCCTGGGAAACCCTCACTCCATTCAGAATGCCAATGCATGATATGTTCTGGTGAAGCTTTTTTCCATAAAGCAAAATCAGCAGAGTTCTTTTTCTCGCTTTGTCCATCAAGTTCACGAGTGGTGCTAAGAAGCTCTTCCACATTTCTTCCGGAAAGTTTTCCGTAGTTATGATCCTTGCTGTATTTTTCAATATCAAAGTATACAGAACCTTCGCTTACATAAGCATATCCGGCATCCAGTATTTTTTGTACAAAATTCATTTGTTCAATGATATGTCCTGAAGCCATAGGCTCAATGCTGGGAGGAAGAACGTTTAGGGCTTCCATTGCATGATGGTAGCGGGTCAGATAATATTGAACAACTTCCATTGGTTCTAATTGCTCCAGGCGTGCTTTTTTCGCAATTTTATCTTCTCCTTCATCTGCATCGTGTTCCAGATGGCCTACGTCGGTAATGTTACGAACATAACGCACCTTGTATCCCAGATGTTTGAGGTAGCGGAATAATAAATCAAATGTAATTGCTGGACGGGCATGTCCTAAATGTGCATCACCATATACGGTAGGACCACAAACATACATTCCTACATGAGGTTCTTTTAAAGGGACAAAAAGTTCCTTCTTTCTATTTAATGTGTTGTAAATCGTCAATTGATGTTCCATAACTCATTTATTTTGAAAGCACAAATGTACAATAAATAATTTATGTGGTTGTTCTATTTGATTACGTAAATTTTCAATTCTGTTTCCAAATTTTAAAAAGAAAAGAGTTTTAGACAAGAAAAAGTGTGTTTTAGCCCTTTTTTTTAATAAATCCTTATGTGTAATTCAAAAGATGGTTTAATTTTGCATCCTGATTTATTAAAAAATGGCTAACGACTCTGTATTTCTCATAGACATTGATAATGTGCTTCGCTCAAAAGCGGCGGGTAAGTTTAAGTATATCCCGCAATTTATCGTTTCATACTTGAAAAGAATTGTTCATCAGGAAGAACTGAATGAATTTATGCTAAGTGTGAAGGATAGGATAGGAGTAGATTTTCTGGAATCATCTATGGATTTTCTGGATGCAAAAGTTGATGTTAAAGGCGTTGAGAACCTTCCGGAAGAAGGTCTTTATACATTTGTATCCAATCATCCTTTAGGTGGATTAGACGGTGTTGCTGTGGGTTATGTATTGGGTAAGCACTATAATGGTAAGATTAAATATCTGGTTAATGACCTTTTAATGAATCTTCATAATCTGGCACCGCTTTGTATTCCGGTAAACAAAACCGGTTCGCAGGCAAGGCAGTTCCCGGCAATGGTAGAGGCAGGTTTTGCATCCGATAACCACATGATAATGTTTCCTGCAGGAATGTGTTCGCGCAGACGTAATGGAATAATTGCCGATCTTCCGTGGACAAAGACATTTATTGTAAAGAGTGTACAGATGCAGCGTGATGTGGTTCCTATGTATTTTGAAGGACGGAATTCTGACTTCTTTTACAACCTGGCCAATATAAGGAAGAATCTAGGAGTAAAAGCAAATATTGAAATGCTTTATCTGGCAGATGAGATGTTTAAAAACAGACATAAAACATTTACCCTGATAATAGGAAAGCCTATTCCCTGGCAAACTTTTGATAAATCAAAATCTCCGGCAGAATGGGCAGATTATGTAAGGGAGATTGTTTATAAGCTCAATACACAAAAAGAAAAAAACACAAAATAAATGGAAGATATAATAAAGCCGATCAGCAAAGAAGTTTTGAAGGCAGAACTTACAGATGATAAACGCTTGCGAATGACCAATAAAAGTAACAATTATATTTATATTGTTACGCATCAGGATTCTCCAAATGTAATGCTTGAAATTGGGCGTTTAAGAGAGATAGCCTTCCGTGCTGCCGGTGGAGGTTCAGGCCTTTCGGTAGATATTGATGAGTATGATACGATGGAGAATCCGTATAAGCAATTGATTGTATGGAACCCTGAAGCCGAAGAGATACTTGGAGGTTATCGTTATATACTTGGTACAGACGTTAATTTTGACGAGAAAGGACATCCGATACTGGCAACATCTCACATGTTTGACTTTTCCGAGAAGTTCATTAAAGAATATCTCCCCACTACAATAGAATTAGGACGATCTTTCGTAACGCTTGAGTATCAGTCCACAAGGGCAGGAGCAAAGGGGCTGTTTGCTTTGGATAATTTATGGGATGGTCTTGGAGCCTTAACTGTAATAATGCCAACAGTGAAATATTTCTTTGGTAAAGTTACAATGTATCCAAGTTTTCATCGACATGGCAGAGACATGATTCTCTATTTCTTAAGAAAACATTTTGGTGATAAGGAAAACCTCATTACTCCGATGAAACCATTGGAATTGGAAGCTGATGAGTCTGAGCTTGCCCAGATTTTTGATAAAGATGCCTTTAAGGAAGATTACAAGGTTCTTAATGCAGAAGTCCGGAAGCTTGGCTATAACATTCCTCCTTTGGTAAATGCATACATGGGACTTTCTCCAACAATGAAAATGTTTGGAACAGCTATCAATTATGGCTTTGGAGATGTAGAAGAAACCGGTATTTTGATTGCTGTAGATGAGATCCTTGAAGATAAACGAGTTCGCCATATTGACTCTTTTGCTAAAGAAAATCCTCAATCGTGCCTGATAACTTCTGGTGCTAATAAGATTATTTTTAAAGCCGACTAGTTATTTATAATAAATATAATGGATTAAAGGAGAGGGAAACCTTTCCTTTTTTTATTTCCCTGTACAAAAGATTGTATTCTTCTGTACAAAACAATTAATTCATCTGTACAAAAGAAAACAATCTTTTGTACAAGATACCAATAAGTATTGGTGAACTTTTATATTATTTCCAGTTTATAGATCAATTTTATAAGTCGGAGAATACAAATTGACTACCGGTTTACTATTTTGTTTTGTTGCTTATTGGTAGAATTAGAGCCATTATCTTATTAATTTAGAGAGGTTAATAGGTAATTTTAGATAAATTTGTTGTGTAGCGATGCTTCCCTCTATTAATAACTACTATCTTTGTATGTTTAGATGAGATTTTTACGTATTTTTGCGCCGCTTTTTAAAAAATAAAAAATGAAACATCAACACAAAGTACCCTTCGGAATGATGGGTATATTCTTAGCCATCGGAATTGTGTATGGAGATATAGGAACATCTCCTCTGTACGTAATGAAAGCTATTGTAAATGGTATGCCCGATGGATTGCGTGCAAGTCCCGATTATATTATTGGAGCAATTTCCTGTATTATATGGACATTGACTTTGCAAACAACCATAAAATATGTGGTGGTAACCCTTAGGGCAGATAACAAAGGTGAAGGAGGTATTCTTTCTTTGTTTGCCTTAATCCGAAAAAAATATCGTTGGGCATACGTTTTTGCCATGATTGGAGCAGCCACACTGCTGGCCGACGGTATTATTACTCCCGCCATTACGGTAATATCTTCTGTAGAAGGTTTAAATGTACTCGTTCCTTCAATACCAGTAATACCTGTCACCCTGGCTATAATTCTGGCACTTTTCCTTATTCAACCATTGGGTACTGCCCGTTTAGGAAAGCCATTTGGCCGGATTATGTTTTTATGGTTTACAATGATTGGAATTCTGGGTCTTTTAGCTTATTTCCAGTATCCTCTTATTATTAAAGCCTTTAATCCGATCTATGCAATTAAGGTATTGATAGAAGCGCCGGATGCATTTATCATATTGGGTGCAGTCTTTCTTTGTACCACCGGAGCCGAAGCTCTTTATTCAGACCTTGGTCACTGCGGATTGCACAACATCCGTGTATCCTGGGTTTATGTAAAACTAACCTTGATACTAAACTATTTGGGGCAAGGTGCATGGATTATCAGTCACCCCGATAAAATTGTAACAGATATCAACCCATTCTTTTCTATTATGCCGGGCTGGTTTTCATTCATCGGTGTTACAATGGCCACATTGGCTGCAATTATTGCCAGCCAGGCGTTGATAAGCGGCTCCTTTACAATCATCAGTGAAGCAATATCACTGGATTTGTGGCCAAATATCAAAATTAAATATCCAACAGAAGTAAAAGGGCAAATGTTTATACCTCAGGTGAACTATTCATTGATGATATTATGTACACTGATAGTAATAGCATTTGGTTCATCTTCAAATATGGAAGCAGCTTACGGGCTCTCCATTACCATTACGATGTTAATGACAACATTCTTGCTTTTTATTTATTTCCAGCTAAAAGAAGTCTCGTTGTTTGTAAGCATTCCCTTAACCGCTTTCTTCATTTCACTGGAAGGAAGTTTCTTTATAGCCAATATGTTTAAGTTTACTCATGGAGGTTGGGCAACATTGCTTATAGCCGGTTGCATATTTGCTATTATGTATGTGTGGTATAATGGCCGCCGTATCAAGAATCACTGTTCAACATACGAGCCTATTGCACCAACAATAGAATGTCTTCAAGAGATTACTGAAGATGAATCCATTCCTAAATTCGCTACTCACCTGGTATACGTTACCCGTGCTAAGTATCCCGATGAAATGGAGAGCAAAATAGTTTATTCTCTTATTAACAAACAGCCTAAGAGGGCAGATACATACTGGTTTGTATATCTTCACCGTAGTGATGAGCCTTATCATTTTAAATATTCCGTGAAAACTTTTGTACCTCAAAAGATGTTCCGTTTAGATATTTATTCTGGATTCAAGCAAGGAGTTCACATGGATAAGTTTATTCACCTTATCTGTAAAGAGATGGAAGAAACCGGCCAAGTTGATTTGTTAAGCCGATATCCGTCTTTGCGGGAAAGGAATATAGAAGGCGATTTCAGGTTTGTTGTGGTTGAACGAATTGCGCGTAATCTGCAGTTATCGGCAATCAAGAAAACACTTTTATTGCTCTATTACTTAATCAAGAAATGTTCTACATCCGATACTCAGATTCTGGATTTAGATCCATCTGTAGTAACATTGGAATATGTTCCTTTAAAGAGCACACCTCCTTTGGATAAAAAAGAAAACGTTTAAATTCTAAATGTTTCAGCCAATATAAATAGTCTGTCAGTGGTTATTATACCGCAGGCAGACTATTTCCTTTTATTTTCCGGTAAAGATCGAGCGCATAAACATCAGTCATCCCTGAAATGTAATCTAGTACCGCTTGTATTTTGCCGTATAGAGTAGGAGCATTTACATTATACTGGTCCGACATTCTGTTAATTAGTAACTGAGAATAAGCCTTCTCGGGCGAAGTAACCGCAGCTATAAATAATTCAATCAATGTGCTGATAACGTTGAAACCTGCAAGCTCAATATCAAGCACATCTCCCGAACGATAGATCTTTTTAAAAGAAACAGCTTCACAATGTTCGTAAGCCTCTTTTGGTTTTTGAGATATATGCTTTATCAGGCTGCCATTGAAAGTTCCGGCCAATATTGAATCTTCGTTTTCAAGAAATACACGTGTGCATTCCTTTATAAGCAAACCAATTACAGATGAACGTAGATATGCAATCTGCTCATTGGTATCGCTAACAATTTTCATTGTCTCATTCATATGAATCAGACGATCTTCCCCAAAGTATCCCATAAGCAGTTCTTTAGTCTCTTCGGTAGTCAGGATCTTTAATTTATGTGAATCCTCAATATCCATCATCTGATAGCAGATATCGTCTGCGGCTTCAACAAGATATACTAACGGATGCCGGGCAAACTTAAGCGGATTCTCGTTCAGGCAAATAATGCCAAGTTCTGTTGCTATTCGTTTAAAATCTTCTTCTTCGGTAATAAAAAAGCCAAATTTAGATTTTTTCCCAGCCAGACTCGATGAAAACGGATATTTTACTATGGAAGCAAGAGTTGAATAAGTCATTGCAAAGCCACCTTTTCGCCTTCCTTCAAATTGATGAGTCAGAAGTCGGAAAGCATTTGCGTTTCCTTCAAAATGAATAATGTCTTCCCATTCATTTGGTTCTAATTTCTCCTTTAGTTTTATGCCGTTTCCTTCGGAGAAATACGTTGAAATGGCCTTTTCTCCAGAGTGTCCGAAAGGAGGATTTCCAAGATCGTGAGCCATACAGGCTGCAGAAACAATAGCACCAATCTCAGAGATATAAGAATCATGAAGATCGGGGTGTTTAGAAAGAAGTCCTTTAGCTACATCGTTACCCAATGAACGCCCAACACACGAAACTTCCAGGCTGTGCGTCAGTCTGTTGTGAACAAAGATGCTACCCGGAAGAGGGAAAACCTGCGTTTTGTTTTGCAGACGGCGGAAAGGAGCCGAAAAAACCAATCGGTCATAATCCCGCTGAAACTCAGAACGGTTTTCTTCCCGATGTTTGTGAAACTCTTCCATCCCAAAACGCTTAGCCGAAATCAAATCTCTCCAATTCATTCTTTATACTGTTTATTTACCTGCAAAAGTATAAAAAAGCCTTTAATAAAGCATTTAATTGAGACGAAATACGTATTTTCGCAAATCAAATGTATAACAACAGATTATGAAAGTACAAATTATAAATAAGTCGAAGCATCAGCTTCCGGCATACGAGACCGAATTATCCGCAGGAATGGATATTCGTGCCAATATTGATGAACCAATCACGTTAAAACCTTTAGCAAGATGTCTTGTCCCAACCGGACTTTACATTGCATTGCCTGAAGGTTTCGAAGCACAGATTCGTCCACGCAGCGGATTGGCCATAAAAAAAGGCGTTACAGTTCTCAATACTCCGGGAACCATCGATGCTGATTATCGCGGTGAAATTTGTATTATCCTGATAAACTTGTCGGCCGATGATTTTGTCATTCAAGATGGCGAACGTGTGGCTCAAATGATCATTGCACGCCATGAACAACCGCAATGGGAACAAGTTGAAGTTTTGAGTGAAACTGAACGCGGAGCCGGAGGTTTTGGTCACACCGGTAAAAAGTAACAGGGTAGTAAATGCTTTGGTGATACAACAATCACGACAGTAAAGTTTAATTTGATAAATATTGAAATAAGAAATGGTTGCACTAACTGATTTTTCTCAAACATACAGACTAAAGCCGATTATCGCAGGTTTAGCTTCGTGGCATATTGGAGCATTGTCAGCTTTGCTGTTTTTCTCTTCCTGTGGTACATCGACGAAAACAGTCCAAAATACGAAAGAGTCTCCGGCAATAACAGTTGCAACCCAATTATCTCCCGAATTACAGAGAAAATACGATTACTATTTTCTTGAAGCAACCCGTCAGAAATCAAAAGGTGAATATGCTCAGGCATTTGAACTTTACCAGCATTGTTTATCGATTGATCCAAATGCTGCATCCTCTCTTTCAGAAATATCACAGTTCTATTTCTTCCTCAAACAGCCCGAAAAAGGACTGGCTTGCATAGAAAAGGCTGTAGAGAATGCCCCCGATAATTACTGGTATAATCAAACTTTGGCATCTATCTATCAGCAACAAGGGAAGAGTGAAAAAGCTGTCGAAGCATTTGAAAGAATGACCACACAGTTTCCTGATCGTCAGGAACCCATCATGGCGTTGATTGATTTATATAACCAATCAAAGGATTATGCTAAAGTAGTCAAAGCTCTTGATCTTTTAGAAAAGAAAAGCGGAAAAACAGAGCAAATTAGTATGGAGAAATTCCGTATGTATTTGTTGATGGAGGATAATAAAAAAGCATTCAATGAAATAGAAAGTCTTGCCAACGAATATCCTAACGATATGCGATATTTGTGTGTGTTGGGCGATGTTTATTTAAATAACGGAAAACCCAAAGAAGCATACGCAACTTACCAGAAAGTACTGGAAACAGAACCTGGAAACACACAAGTTCTTGTTTCTTTAGCCAGTTACTATCAACAAACGGGGCAGTTAGATAAGTATGAACAACAAGTAGATTCTGTGTTACTTAATAAGAAAGTGGAAAGCGATATCAAAGCTGATATCATGCGCCAGATGATTGCAAAGTCTCAGCAAACAGGAAAAGACAGCACCCGGATTATTCCTCTTTTCAATAGAATGATGGAAGGTGAACAGGAAGATGCTCAGGTACCCATGTTGTATGTTCAGTATCTTCTGTCCAAAGGAATGGATAAAGAGTCGGAACCAATATTGAAACAAATAATTGAATTAGAGCCCGAAAATACTCCGGCACGCTTGCAACTGCTAAGCTATGCAATAAAAAGAAACGATTTTCAGGAAGCCATAAAGATTTGCGAACCGGCTATTGAAATAACTCCCGAGTCTCTTGAGTTTTATTATTACCTGGGACTTTCCTATTACCAGGCAGAACGTATAGATGATGCTTTGGGTACTTTCAAGAAAGGTGTTCAGCACGTAAACGATAAAAGCGATAAAAAGGTAGTTTCCGACTTTTATAGCATGATGGGAGACATATATCATACTAAAAAGCAGATAAATTTAGCTTATGCAGCCTATGATTCTTCTTTGGTTTATAATCCCGAAAATAATGGTGCACTGAATAACTATGCCTATTACCTTTCTGTGGAAAAGAAAGACCTGGATAAGGCCGAAGAGATGAGTTATAAAACAATTAAGGCAGAGCCGGATAACAACACATATCTCGATACATATGCATGGATTCTTTTTATAAAAAAGAAATATACCGAAGCCAAAGTTTATATGGACGATGCCATGAAAAAAGGAGGCGATAAAAGTGACGTGGTTGTTGAACATTGCGGAGATGTATACTATATGAACGGGCTGAAAGAAGATGCTTTGAAATATTGGATAAAATCCCGTGAAATGGGCAATAAATCAGAGGTGTTAAAGAAGAAAATAGAACAAAAGAAATATATTGCAGAATGAGAAAAAGTGCTTTAAAGTGCCGTTGTAAGAAAGCGACAATACTAGGATTCAGTGTTATTTGTTTAGTATTGGCATTATCTGCTTGTAAGTCCGCAAAGAGTTTAAGCAAACCTGCAGTTGCAATCACAGAGAATTTAGATTATCTGGGAAGTGTGGCAAACAACACTCCTTCGATAACCAATTTTTCGTCGAAAATGAAATTAACCATAAACTCTAATGGTAAGGATATCTCTGTAAACGGAACAATCCGCATGAAGAAGAACGAAGTTATTCAAATGTCGATAGTTCCTTTCCTTGGCATTGAAGCCGGAAGAGTTGAATTTACACCTACCAAAGTTTTGATTATTGACCGGATTAATAAGCAATACGTTGAAGAGCCTATTTCTGAGCTCACAACTATGGCTAATACAGATATGGACTTCTATACTTTGCAGGCTCTTTTCACCAACGCACTTTTTGTTCCGGGGAAAAAAGAGATAAATAATGATCTGTTGTCGGAGTTTACAGTCAATACCAGCGCTGATACCAAGACAATGGAGATACGGAAAAAATCAAAAGGTTTCTTATACAGTTTTTCAGCTACACCAAATACCGGACAGTTACTTGAAAGTTCAATAGCTACCATTTCAGCTCCTTATCAGCTAAACTGGAAGTATTCAGACTTTCAGCCATTTGGACCTAAAAGTTTTCCATCTCGCATGGATATCTCTTTTGAAGGCGGAAAGAAACCATTTTCTGCAGAAATAGACCTTTCCAAACTGACAGAGAATGGAGATTGGGAATACCCTACAAAAGTCTCTTCAAAATATAAAAAGATGGATTTCAACGATTTATTAAAAGTATTATTAGGATTATGAAGCGTCTCTTATTCTTATTGATGAGCTTTCTCCTCATTACGGCTCTTCCGGCTCAGACAAATAAAAAAATAAAGCAGCTTGAAAGCAAGAGAAGTGTGCTTCAAAAAGAAATAACAAAAAAAGAATCTCTTTTAAAGACTACAAAAAAAGATGTAGGTAGTCAGCTAAGGAGCTTAAATACACTTACCGGACAAATAGAGGACAGAAAGAAATACATACAGGTAATAGCAGGAGATGTGCAGTCCATTGATCAGGAAGTAACATCCCTTTCTCAGCAATTACGTAATCTGGAGCTCGATTTGCTCGATAAAAAGAGGAAATATGCTTCCTCGGTTCAGTATCTCTACAAGAATAAAACCATTGAAGAGAAACTGATGTTTATATTTTCTGCTAAGTCTTTAAGTGAAACTTACCGCCGTCTTCGTTATGTAAGAGAGTATGCAACTTATCAGCGAATACAAGGACAGGAAATTCTGAAAAGACAAGCACAGATTGGAAGTAAGAAGAATGAGGTTGAACAGGTAAAGGTTGCAAAAGTGAATCTTCTTTCTGTAGGAGAGCAAGAAAAAAAGAGGCTTGAAGAACAGGAACAGCAGAAGAAGGCAATGGTTTCTGATCTCCAGAAAAAACAAAGAGGATTGCAATCAGAGATTTCTAAACACAGAAGAGAAGCTAATCAACTGAATGCGCAGATTGACCGTTTAATCAATATTGAAATAGAAAAGGCGCGCAAACGTGCAGAAGAGAGGGCTAGAAAAGAAGCTGCTGCCGCCGAAGCACGTCGTAAAGCTGAAGCAGCTGCCGAGGCACGTAGAAGGGCCGAAGCTGCAGAAGAGTCAAGACGTAGAGCTGCTGCAGAAAGTAAATCGGAGAAAACCGAAAAAAGCAGCAGAGTTGCAAGAGCTGAAAAACCAGAAAAAGTAGAGAAGGTTGAAATCAGAGAAAGAGAAAGAGAAAGAGAAAAGGTAGCTCCGGCACCTGTTTATTCAATAGATAGCTCTGACAGACAACTCTCAGATAATTTTGAACGTAACAGAGGATCTTTGCCTTCACCAATTACCGGTCCGCACCTTGTTGTGAGTCATTACGGTCAGTATGCAGTAGAAGGACTGAGAAATGTGAAATTAGATAATAAGGGAATTGACATACAAGGGCAACCCGGAGCATTGGCACGTTCTATCTTCAATGGAGAAGTGGCAGTTGTATTCCAGGTTAACGGACTGATGAATGTTATCATTCGTCATGGTAGTTATATCTCTGTATATTGTAACCTGTCTTCAGCTTCAGTAAGCAAAGGGCAAAAGGTTAGTACAAGACAAACAATTGGTAGAGTATACTCCGATCCATCGGATGGAGATCGTACAATCTTACACTTCCAGTTGCGTAAAGAAACATCCAAACTGAACCCGGAAGCATGGATTAGCAGATAATACAAGATGAAAGAACTTATAAAGAACAGCGCTACTCTGCTTTCTGCAAACGCAATCTCACAAGGGATTGCGTTTGCAGTTTTGCCGGTTATTGCTCGTCTTTATACCCCCGATGAATTGGGCATTTTGGCATTATTTCTTGGTATAGAAGGGTTATTATCAGTTATAGCAAACGGAAAGTATGAGTCGGCTATTGTTTTGTCGAAAAGCAAATCAATGGCTGCCAACACTTTTAATCTATGTTTTTTGATAAATGCCGTTTTTTCATTACTCATCCTTATTGTTTTACTATTAGGAGCACACCCCATTTTAAGTATACTTCATTATGAAAGTCTGGAAGGAGTAATCTACTATTTACCTTTCTTCGTTTTCATAGTAGCATTTGCCCAGGCATCCATCTATTGGTTTAATTATAACAAACGATTTGCTTTAACTGCCAGATATACTTTGTGGCAGGGGCTTATCAATAATGGACTGAAAGTGGGCTCCGGTTTCCTGAAAGCCGGACTAACGGGACTCGTTTGGGCCAATTTAATGAGCCATTTCATCTCCATATTGAGTTGTTTCACCCGAAAAGAAACATGGAGACAACTCTTTCATTTTAATAAAAAAGAGATTCTGGCAGCTGCTTCAGAGCACCGCAAATTCCCTTTATATACATTGCCACACACATTTATTAATATGGTTTCAGGGAATCTGCCTATATTGATCTTGTCCGGCTATTTTGGAATGGCGGAGATCGGGCTGTTTTCGATGGGAATTACAATAGGATTCAGACCAATAAACTTGTTAAGCTCTTCACTTGATCAGGTTATTTCGCAAAGTATGGCGGAAAGGGTCAATAAGCAAGAACCTATTTGGACTATTTTAATTCAGTCTATTAAAAAGATACTTCTTGTAGTTACTCCAATCTTTATACTCGCTTTTTTCCTTGCCCCGTTAGTTCTCAGATACTTTTTAGGAGAAAGATGGGAACAATCGGCTTTGTATATTCAGATAATGATTCCTTGGCTAATAATTTCTTTGTTTACTGCCTCCTTATCATCTATCCCACCTATTTTTGGCAAACAACGAATTGCCTTGATTATAGAGATAATTTATATTTTAGCTCGTTTGATTGCTATAATTATAGGTATTTACTTCCAAAACTTTGTATGGGCAATTATTTTGTTTAGTTTTGTCTCTGTTGTTGTCTTAATGGCGCAATTAACCTGGTATCTGCTATTGGTGAAAAAGTATGAGCAATCCCTTAAAACCATATAGAATTCTGCAGCTTCCTTCCTGGTATCTTCCGGAAGGTGGAGAGTTTTGTAGAGATCAATCTCTATTCCTTAAAAGAAAAGGGCTGGAGGTTCATATTTTAGCTAATGTTGCTTTGCCTTGGAAGAAGTATAAATTAAAGGCTTTGACCTTTCCATGGCACTCTTTTGAATCAATTGAAGATGGATTGCTTACGTTCCGTTATTATTATAGACGCATACCAAAACTGGATAAAGCAAATATACTTGCATGGAGTAAACGAACAATGATATTGTTCGATGAATACGTTGAAATATATGGTAAACCAGACTTGATACATGCTCACAGCTGTATGTGGGGTGGTTATGCTGCCTATCTTATAAAGCAAAAGTATGATATTCCTTATGTGATAACAGAGCATCGGGGTAGATTTGGCTTGCGTTCTACATTGGCAAAAGAAGGCTTTATTCCTATTTATAAACCATTCTTGGAAAAAGGCTTTTCGAATGCATCTTATATTATCCCTGTCTCTCAACAGCTGATAGCTAAGATTAAAGAGTTTTTGCTGAAGGATGTTCCTATTGAGGTGGTCTCAAATATTCTGGATACAGATTTCTTTCATTTTCTTCCTCGTGAACGGACTGACAATTTTACCTTTATTACAGTAAATAGTTTCTCTCAGCCTAAAGGATACGATATTCTTTTGCCAGCTTTTGATCGTCTATGCAATAATATTCCGAATGTAATGTTAGTTATTGTTGGAGATAATTTCGAAGATAAAGCTTTTCAGAAGATATTATCGGGATGCAGACACAGAGACCGAATTGTTTTTACCGGTTGGAAAGATTCAAAAGGCGTACTATCTGAACTCCAGAAAGCTGACTCTTTTGTTTTGGCAAGTCGAGTTGAAGCACAATCAATAGCTGTTCTTGAAGCAATGAGTACCGGATTGTCTGTTGTTTGTACGGAAGTTGTTCCCGAAGCTATTGTTACTCCTAAAGAAGGATATAGAGTGCCGGTGGAAGACGTAGTAGCTTTAGCTGATGCGATGAAAACGATGATTTTTAACAGAGATAAGTTTGATGGCAAAGCAATCTCTGCTCATGTAAATTCTGTGTCTGGCCTCGATGTAGTGACTGAACAACTGATTTCTATTTACGAAAAAGTTCTTTATACAAAGAAATAACTGATAGAATATGCAAGAGGAAATATCATATAGCAGCGACTGGATTTGCTGGACACTGAAGCGAGATAAAAACCGTGCATGGTTTTCTGCTAATGGAGTATATGCAAAAGGATATCTTTTTGCACCTGATGGTTCTTTATATCAGGATAAGGAGTTGCTGAATTACTTCTCGGATGTAGATTCAGAAGATCTTTTTGCAAAAAAAATAAAAGAAGCAAATGGCTGTTTTGCTATTTTGATAAACCACAAAAACATGGTTTGGGCAGCAGTAGACAGAGTACGTTCATTCCCTGTTTTTTATACCTGTGTAGATGGAAAAGTTTATATAACCGACGATATTAATAACCTCGCCGGAATTACCTCTTTTATTATAGACAAAGAACGAAAAGAAGAATTTGCTTTTCTTGGATATACAACCCGAAAGTCTACTTTACTAAAAAGCATATACCAGATTCAGGCTGGCGAATATACAGTTGTGGACAGTAAATCTATCCATACTGTAATATATCATTCATTGACCGGTGAAATCGATAAAAATAGAGAGTATGATGTATGGAAATCAGGACTGAAAGAGATAATATCCAATGTAGGAAAACGTTTAGTTTGCCTATTAAATGGCCGTCCGGTAGCAATTCCATTAAGCGGAGGATATGACTCTCGACTGATAGCTTATTTGCTCTATAAAGAGAAATATGAACGTGTATTGTGCTTTACCTATGGTAAACCAGTAGATAATGTAGAACTTAAACATTCTAAGGATGTGGCTCACCGCCTTGGTTTTGAGTGGCTGTTTATTGACTACATGAAGCATGGCGATAACAGATATATTTATGATCCTCAGTTCCTCAGTTATTGCAGCTATATCACTCAATTCTCGTCCTGTTATTTCTATCAGGAGTATCCGGCCATTCAGTATCTTGTCAAAGAGAAAAAAATATCTTCTGATACAATTTTCCTTCCCGGACATGGTGGTGATTTTATTGCAGGTAGTCATCTTCGTCCGTTTATGCACAATTATAGTGGTAAAAAGCAAATTGCAACGGATCTATTTAGTACCCATTTTCAAGGAAAAGATGCAGTTCTGGGAGAACGAAAAAAGATAGTGCTATCTCTTATCAGTCAGTTGAATGACTTTAGCTCTCAATCAGCCTCATTTCAGGAAATTGAAAACTGGGATCAGAAAGAGAGACAGGCGAAATATATAGTCAATTCATCGAAGATTTGGGAATATTTCGGGTTTAGTTATTGCTTGCCTTTGTTAGATGCCGAGCTAATGGATTATTTCTCTTCAATGCCATTCGAATATAAGTTGGGTAAAAAGTTGTATGATGAAGTATTACATGAGCTTTTTGCAGAAGAAGGCATTGCGTTTGAAGACGATTTCTGTCTGGCTAAAGTTTTTCATCCGTGTCTGGATACATTTAGAAATAGAATAAAGCGACATATCCCTTTCGTTAAAGGCAAGCGAAACTTATGGAAGTTTGATTCTGTGGGATTTCAATACATGATGGAGGCATTGATGCAGGAACTCCATGAAAAGAAGCTGGATAAAGATTTGCGAAGTTTTAATGGAGCAACATTTGCGTGGTACTTACAGCAGTTAGAGAGAGAATATAGTGTAAAGTAGTTTTTTATCTTTTATAGATTTTAAAAAGCAACTTAAACACTCTTGAATAGTACTTTTCAATTAAGAAATAAGACTTTTGCATCGTTGCAAACTGCCTGTAAGAGTTCTCAACTCCTTCAATCATTCCTCCCTCAAAATCGAAGCACTTTGTTTTGTTGACCAAAAACTTTATAGCTTCCCATATTACCAGTGTAGATGCTCCCGAAGAGGCATGATTAGGCGATATGGAATACAGCAGCGTATAAGCAGATGCTTTGTCCCAAACTACAAAAAGGCACGAATGAGTTTCGCCCTCATCGTCTTTAATGGCAAATATTTGTCCGGCATTATTGTTTTGGGCAGCCTTGTAAATCCGTTGAAACAACTCATAGGAGTAACTAATCACTTCTCCACGTTCTTGCAACAACTGTTTATGATGGCTGTAAAACTCATCAGGCCTCATATCCAAAGAAAGGTGCAATTTATCCTCGCACTTTCTTATTTGCCTTTGTTTGGCCGGACTAAACCTGCTAAAAACCTTTTCAGGATTACCTATGCTGTTAATAGCATAAGTATATCTTGTGGTTGCTTTAAAGCCATTCCAGTAAAACGGAAGCCAGTTGGTAATGCTCATGTGGAAGCATTGCTGATAAAAAGACAATCCAAGTTTTTCCAACTGCTTTATCAGCTTATTGAAAACTCTTTTCTCGTAGGAAATTCGTTCATAGTCGGCAGTAACCTGCTTCTTTCTTATCCAGATACCGTTATATTGCGTAAGTTGTGGCTGAACAATACACCTAAAACCAAACTTCTTTCTTAGATGATAAGGCAATGCTCCAACAATTTGCCCCTTTTCTTCGACTAAAAGAACATCCCATTCATCCAGGCACACAGCATCCATCCACCAGTCCTGGCAGAAAAGAGGGATGCTGTTTTCCTCTTTGCATAGATCCCGGTATTGTTCTTTAGCAGTCATTTCCTTTTAAATATTAAGTCCGTCGAGCAGCTTAAGATATATTTCAATTGCTTCTTCAATTTCGCTGATAAGAATATACTCATCTGCAGTATGCGAACGAGATGATTTTCCCGGCCCCATCTTTACACTAGGGAAAGGCATCAAAGCCTGATCAGAAAGAGTAGGAGATCCGAACGGATTTCTTCCCATTTTAACGGCACGTTTCACAATAGGATGCTCCTCCGATATGCGCGATGAATTGAGGCGAAAAGAACGGGCCTTAACGTCGCTTTTCACGCTTTTCCTGATCGTGTTGTATATATCCTCGTTGGAGTAAAGTTCGTTACTGCGAATATCCACCACAAACGAGCATCTGTCCGGAATTACATTGTGTTGAGTTCCCGCATTAATCTGAGTAACACTCATCTTAACAGGTCCAAGCATTGGCGATTCCTTTTCAAACTTGAAATCCTTAAACCAACTGATATCATCAAGAGCCTTATAAATGGCATTTACCCCTTCGTTTCTTGCAGCATGTCCTGCCTTTCCATAACTCACCACATCAAGAACCATTAGTCCCTTTTCTGCGATGGCCGGGTGCATTTCTGTAGGTTCCCCCACAATTCCCAGAGTAATTGGTGGAAGTTCAGAGAGCACACTTTCTATCCCTTCTTTTCCGGAAACCTCTTCTTCACAGGAAGCCAGGTAAATAAGGTTATAACTCTGCTCCGTTTTAGATAATTCCTGATAAACCTGAAAAAGCGTAACCACACTAGCCCCGGCATCATTACTACCCAGTCCGTATAGTTTTCCGTTTTCCTCAGTCGGTGAAAAGGGATCTTTTCGCCATCCATTAACCGGTTTAACCGTGTCTATATGCGAATTAAGTAATATCGTAGGTTTATTTAAATCGAACATAGGAGCAACGCAAATAATGTTGTTCCCTTTTCTTCTAGTCTCAATTCCGATGGATTCGATGTAATTTTGAAGATAATCGGCTACAGCTTCCTCTTCCCTGCTGAAAGAAGAGATAGAAATAAGCGACTTTAATAAGCCTACCGCTTCAGATAAAAGATATTCTGTATTCATTAAATTTAGCTTTTTGAAACACAAATATACGTATAATTATGATTTGTATAAATGTTTTCGTCAGTTTAAGATTCCTGAAGCATAAATTAGTATCTCATTGACCACATATTAGTAAAAACGAAAAGTTATCTTTTTTCAAACATGTACATGTTTGAACTCACTTATGTACATGATTGCCCCCGAACATGTACATGTTTGTTTCAACCTCCCGCCAATAAATGATTAATATTTGCCGAGAGCTGTCTTAAACTGCCTCCAGTTTACCACTAAAGTCTCTAAGCCAATAATCAGTAGACCAATTAATCTATTAATTCTGATACGGATTTACCACTTTAGTGCATTAAACCGATTACGGATAATCGGTAATCTTCTCAATAACCTGCTGAATTTATTTTCGCTATTTTGTATAATATTGATCATCGTTCTTCTTTATTTTGCAATCAACTGATTACTAGCGGCGTAGTTTTTAGTAGGTGGCAGAGGTGGCAGAGAAATAATACTTTTTCCGATTCTGAAAAATAAATTTTGTAAATTCCGCAAATTGCAGAATTTTCAAAATTTTATTTCTGGAAAGCCAAAAAGGTCTTTTTTACTGCCACCTCTGCCACCTAATGTGATACCAAGTTTCTATATATGGAATAATAATTTATTCAACTTAATGAGGATAAAAGCGCTATTAAGTAATAGATTTTTATAATAAAATAGCAAAAATGTGAGACAAATAATTAAATTTGCCAAGTGCGAACAAATAAGAAAAGGACATCCTTCTGAGCACCTTTATAATGCTCTCGGTTTGAGATGAAATGTAAGTAACTATTTAAAATGATTAAAGCAGTATATAGATTTATACTAATTTTGCCAGGCCTATGTTCAACTGGTTTTTAATTAGAAAATCTTGTTTTTGGTTTACTATATACCAAATTAAATTGCTAATGATGGACAATAAGCAGAATGCTAAAAATGATGATATGATATGAAATATTATTTAATAGCCATAGCTAGTATTATATTTGGAGTATGGTCTACTCGATCTACTTATAAAGATGAAAAGCGCTTTGTAAATCATCGTTTCGCAGTCTCTTATATTATGCATTTTGGAGGTTATCTTGCCTGTATTGTCGCAATCATTGTAGGTGTATTAATGCTATTGGCTTTGCTGGGGTGTTTTAGTTAGTCGGTGAAGTATCAGATTTGGCGATGTGCGCTTTGTTATGCACGAAATGACTATAGGCTTAGGAAATCTAATCCTGTTACAAGAATTCAAGGATGTTTATTAGGAATTGGTTTAGGTGTATTAGCTCTTCCCAAAACATTCCAATATTTGCATAATAAAACAATAAAATGAAAAACATTGGTGCTTTTAAGAAGTCGTTAATTATTTCGATTATTTATGTTGGATTATCTTTTTTAGCTCTTCTAGCAATATATCCAGGCTCTTCTTTTTATGGGGTATGGAGCTTGTTTGTGTTAAATTTAACACTCCCTATCTCTTTCTTAAGTTTTTGCCTAATTTATTTCGGAATAATAGATGAAGTAGGAATCCTTCAGGTTCAGGGGATAATGTTTTTAATAACTTGGTTTTTTCTTTATTATGTAATGAAAAAGAAATAATTAATAATCACGTCGTGTCTTTGAATAGAGAAAAATGAAAAACAAACAAATTTAAAAATAAACGTTATGTTCAGATTATTTTTTTCTGTGCTGTTCTTCTTGTTATTTGGCTCCACATTATTCGGACAAAACATTAATATTAAAAAAATCAATGTTTCTCGAGTGATAACGAAAATAGAAAAAGGCGCTTGGGAAGAAGATCAGGAAGAGGGTCCCAGTGTTTATTTTGAATTGGAAATAGAGAATAATACCAATTCAGTTCTTACGTTAAATAACTCTGAATCTGAGTTTGGTATTCTATTTAAATATAAAGGGAGAACTTATATAAATAAAGGAATTAGCAGTATGGGTTTAATACCATTTTATAATGAGAAAGAGATTTGCATTAAACCAAATGAAAAATATCCAATAAAATTCTCGTGTGGAATTTTGCTGGGTACAAACTTACTGAAATTTGATAGTGTGAATAAATATTATGACTATACAGAAGAAATGTTACAGATTTTACCTACTTTGCAAATTCAGTATGTTGATCCAAAATTGAAAATAATATCCGGAAGGATTGAAGAAGTAGGCACTGAACATTACATCTATATAATAAAAGCACCTAAATAATGTAAATATAGCAACGGAGTTTTAAAGTTTAAAGCCTTTTATGTGGGCAATATCTCTTTTGGCCTGACTCAAACCATGACATGATAAATGATGGATTAGAAAGTGTGATTATTGGTAGTCCAATACCTGGATGACCTCAAATATAAACCAGCATATCTTTCAATTAATCGCGAAAGATATTGTGAGTTTTATTGTTACGGCACATAACACAACAGCTACTCCAGCAGGTTTTAATAGATACAGAATGTTTAATATTACTAGAATATATCCTGGTGCTAACATAAAATAGTAATTCTAATTTGAGGGTAATTTTAAAAGAAGAAATCTTAAAAAAGGGAATAGATAACTATGAAAATAAGTAGGAAAATGTCAAATACGGCTGTGATTACAACTAAATTTGTATTATTTTACAAAAGCGATATTTTATTTGTATATCATTATTTAGATGATAATATGTGGCAGTTTTCAGGTAAAGAAAAGTGTAATGATGAAGACTATAGAGTTGTTTCATTGGAAGAAATGATTCAATTGGATAATTCTATCAACGAAATCTTGCATATGTTGCCTGGCTATTATGCTTACAGAGAGAATAAAAATGAAAAATGGAAAGTTGAATTAATAAAATGAGTTGTATAATCAAAGAAAAGTAAATTAATTTACAACTTATACTTATTATGTACGACTACTAATTATGTCTCTTTCGAGATAATATTTGTGAACTTGGCATAAATAGTAACTGATAGGCAACATGGTGAAATATATGAAATAAAAACTAAAAGAAACCCTTATCTACCAAGTAATGCATTTAAAGCTATAATTAAAAATAATCCTAATGGTAAATATATCAGAAAAACGAAATAATATTAGATGTAAAATGGATGGCTTTGTAAAATACACTATCCCATATTGGGTCTTGCAATCATTGATAATGTTTTTTTCATCTGGATAATTACTTAATAGCTATTTTGCAATGATTGGAATACTTAATTTCATCATATCAATAATCACTTTTACTTTAATTGTGAGAAAGTGAAAATTTTGCAGCCTTTGACGTTTGTCATACTAATTTTATAGGAAATAGCGTAAAAGATGAATCAACAAATGAACCGTCATACTCTGGTGCATTTAACTTTGTAAAAGCAAGTGTTGGCACTCCTGAATATACTTACGATACCAATGGTAATTTAACAAGAGATTCTCACAAGAGAATAGCAAAAATTCAATACAAATAATTAAATTTGCCAAGTGCGTTACAATTTACCGAAGGGCATACTTCAGAGTATCTCTATGATGCTGCGGGAGTTAAACGAAAGGTAAAGCAAGTAACTACTACCGGGAATCTGTTGGTACCAATGGGAAGCATGCTTCCTGTTTCGAATGATTCTATAAAAGAAATTACCCAAACGGATTATTGCGGCAATGTGATCTATGAAAACGGAACTCTCAGCAGAATACTTGTTGATGGCGGGTATATAACAATGAGTAGTACAATACCCACTTATCATTATTATATTCAGGATCATTTGGGGAATAACCGTGTGGTATTCAATCAGAGCGGAACGATTGAGCAAACCAATCACTATTATCCCTTCGGAATGACTTTCGGTGAAGGAACTGAGAATTCTGATAATAGGTACAAATACAATGGTAAGGAACTTGATCGGATGCATGGATTGGATTTGTATGATTATGGTGCTCGGCATTATGATGCTGCTATTGGTAGATGGGGCGTAATAGATCCTTTAGCTGAGAAATATTATTCGGTTTCACCGTATGCTTATTGCCTTAATAATCCAATCAGGTTTATTGATCCAGATGGAAAAGCAACAGGGGACCCTGAGACTAATAAGAATAAATTTACATTACCAAGTCTTTCAGATCTTGTACATTCAACTTTATCCTCATTTGGTCTGGATTTTCAAATAAGGCCGAAAGATAATACAGATAAAGCTGCTAAAGATGCTATTTCTCATAATAAAAAGCAGGCTGAAAAGAGAGAGCAAATAAAGGCAAATATAAAAAAGGAAGTTCGTAATTCTGCTGATAATTTGGAAACAGTAGGAACTGCAATTCAAGGGGCTGGATATGCATCTGCTCTTTTTACAGAAGGGGCATCAACTTTATTAATACCTTTGGGCAAAGTAGTCGAAGGTGCAGGAACAATAATGAATATTGGGTTGGATTATTCAGATGGTGAATATGGTAAATTAATTACAAAAGGTGTTGCTTCTGCTGCTTTTAATAGTGTTGGAAAGAAAATAGAAAGTTTAGAGAAGACTGGTAATTTAGCTAAGAAAGAATATACTTTACTTCAATTTATTCTAGATGCTCACGATAAAATAGCTAACGAATTTATTAATAAAGTTTTTGATAGTAAGTAATATAATATAGAATATGATTAATTTTTGGAATGCAGTACTGGGGTTCATTCTATTTATTGTTGGAATAGTTATTATAGTTTTTACTATAATAAAAACAGAGAAAGATTATAAAGACCCTTATGGCAACACAATTGGCTTATGTGTAGGTGCAATATCTTTAATTATGGGTGGATTAGGGCTATTCTTGAGAGAAGTCTTAAAACTTTGAGCCTTATATATTGTGGTAAAAGTATTAAATAAATACTATAAATAAACTATCAAAAGATAAATTTATAGGTGTTTAATAGATTAATGGAGATAATTTTCCTTATTCATCTCCTGTATATGAGGCATCTCCTTTAAACAGAGTACTTGAAAAGTATGGTCCTGGAGCTAGTTGGCGGAGTGCAGTTGGCCTGGTCATTCGGTAAAGAGTGCATTCTTAAAGAATGACAATGATAGTCTTCGATGTGCTTATTATTATGTTACGTCAGATAATAAATTAGTAAAATCGAGTAATTATGACAATAGCCAACTGTATGCTACATGGATAATAGATGAAGATAACCATATGTCACCAGAAAAACAAGTAACAACTAATTAGAATCTGTTGGTTCCAATGTATAAACGTATATTCAAATGGGTAATATAGGCCATGTACTATGCTTAATCCATACTAGGTAAATAAATATAATTATCCACCTGCGTATTTTTATGTTTTTCATTGCTTAACTTCCATCTATGAAAATCATAAAACTGGGAAAATTGATAAAGAAACAGAAGCTTTAGCCTTGAAATATCTTAGAACAGGTGTTGAATTAGGAGATGTTAATTCTATATTACAAATGAGCGAACTATATACTAGTGGAAAATATGTTCACAAAGATATTGCTTTAGGAAAAAGACTTTTAAAAAGAATACGGAAACAATGATGTTTGCGATTTATTGTTTTAGATTGTAGGAATCTGGTTTTCTTGTTAGTGACGCTATGTTTTTGGGTGAAGAAATCCTTAAACTTATTTTTTGATTAATATTGTAATAAAATAGCAAAAATGCAAGACAAATAATTAAATTTGCCAATCATTGTAAAGCTTCTATCTGTCAATCTTAATAAATTATCAAACGTTCTAGGAAGTACGAGAATTAGGGATGTAAATACAGGATGATGAGGAAGCTGAAGAAATAGCATGCTGAGTATGAAATATCACTTTTTATTGCTTGTTTTATATATGTTTCCTTTATATGCTGTATCTCAAGTGCTAACTTGTAGAGCAGATACTATATTGGATATATCAAACAAAGTTGAGTACAATCTTAAGAATGATACTACTGCTGTTATTAATGTCACAATAAATAATAACAGAATTCAAAAAGAATACTATTATTTGAAAAATTCAGAATCGTGTAGTTTTGTTCCAAATTTTATTCTTAAATATAAGAACAGCTTCATCTTTTTAAGTGGAACACATCAACATTATCGTTTATTGACCACATTTCAACTTGATGACAATAAAATAGTAGTCAGTAACTTTGAGAATGAATTAATGCTTGAAAGTTCAAATGACGAATTTGAGAAAATCTTTTTTTTGTATAAAAATCAACCTGCAATTGTTTTTATCAACAATGAGAATAAAGCATATATTAGACTATATAAGAAACATTATCCAATAAATGATAAAGATATTAAGAACATCACAACTGAAAACAAACGGGTAATATTGACCCTCAAGAACAATAAGAAAAGGATAATGCCTATTAGTGATTTTAAGCAGAATGCTAAAAAATAAGATATGAAAAAGTGGAACCCGTTGCTAGTATTGTTTTTATCATTCATTCTTTATTTGATTGTTTTGTGTACAGCAGCAAGTGCTATTGATTCTCAACATGTCGGTGGGGAGCAATACTTCTTGACCATTTTTGCAAAGGGAATTGATTTGTCTCCAATAATTGGAATTATTCTGTTTGGAATTATATGTTTAATATATAAAGAATGGACTATTAGAAACAAATGGTTATCAATAATTTTACTAATACTCATGTTGGCAGCATCTATGTTTTTGCTGTTCTTTAATCATTCGTAAAGCAAATGATGATTAATTTGGTATTTTATCTCTTAAGAGAATAGGAAGACATTAAAATATGAAATCAAAAAAAATAGTTTTATTATTAATTTTATCAATAGTAGGAGTTTTTTTTATAGTTCCTAGAATTATAACTGCTGACATATTAAATGAAGAATCAATGTTGAATAGCGAATACTGTTACCATGAAAAGTTCGATATGTAAAACTTCAGTGGTAAATTAGTTTTAAACTATAAAAATAAAAGTAGCTGTAACAACCCAGAATGGATTATTTTAACAACGTGATCATAAGAACAGGGCTTCTAGTCAAGTTCTTGTATTAATTTTGTTTCAGATAAAAATATATTAGACGATGATTGACTTCGGAAATGGAGTTTTAGGATCCTTTTTATTCTACTCCTTTGAGCTAATTATTATGATGCAGTTTAGCAAGTTCCTCATTTCTTAAAATCCTTTTACGGCCAGATAGAATGTAGATAAGTCCTGCAATTGGTGTTAACAGAATTACTCCTACTATCCACATAAGTTTTTCATTTCTACTAATACTTCTGGCATTTAAGATTTCTATAAATGATAATACCACAAAAATTATACAAACTAAGCTGCCAAATCCTGTTATTGCATCTGTTCCAGTCCACTGATTTTGTTTAGAAAATATAGCTGTGATTGCTGCAATAAGATATAAAATAAAGCTTACTGTAATTGTAATTCCTTTGTTTTTCATGTTCTTATAGATTTAGAGATTTAAAAATTATATCTTATATAGATTAAATAGTCAATGCTTTTGATTTTATATTCTCATTATTATAGACTTAGCAAATATATATTTTTTATTTTCTCTTCTATTGTTTTGAGCAATATTTAACAAAAAGATATAGTCGTGTCTTTAATAATTGGAAATGTAACATCTTGTCCTTAATGATTGATAATATAGGAAATGTTTTAAAATATAAAACGATTAGGACTGTTAGTTAAGCCTTTATTATTTGCTGTAAATGATGTTCTGGCAAATTGGCAATTGTGATTAAAAAAAACAGGAGTAACCAAACTTATAAAGCACAATAAAAATCAAATAAAATTGTTTCATATAAAAAGGATTAAAGAATGATTAATTTTGGAAATTGTGTATTAGGCTTCTTTTTATTGATTCTTGGTATTGTAATTGTAATATATATTATCAGAACAAAAAAGGAGACAGGCGAAGATACTTATGGTAGTGCAATAAAGTTGGGAGCTGCTGCAATTATTTCTATTTTAGTAGGGTTGGACCTTTTTATAAAAGAGGTTTTAAAACTTGTGTAGAAAAGCAGCGTTTAAGAATCAATGTTGAATAGCGAATATTGTTATAATGAAAAGTTCTACATGGAAGATTCTACTATATTAAATCATTTTGGATTAAAGATTGATTTAAAGGATACCAAGCCTTGAAACAAATGCATTTAACTAAAATTCCTGATATAAATTTTATAAAATCAAAGATTTGCTGACAATATCGATAGTTCTATATGAATAAGTTAGAGCAAATTACTTCACAAATATGGCGATAGTTGCAAATTAAACTATACCTTTGTCCCCTGAAATTACAAAAAAACATAGTATGACTTATCATCATTTATCTGTTTTGGTTCATCGCCAGGCCGAAAAATATGGCGACCGTGTGGCCCTGAAATACCGGGATTATGATAAGGGACAATGGATTCCTGTTACATGGAATCAGTTCTCTGAAACGGTTCAAGTTGCAGCTAATGCAATGGTTGAGATGGGGATAGCCGAACAGGAAAATATCGGTGTGTTCTCTCAGAATAAACCGGAATGTTTATATACAGATTTTGCAGCTTTTGCCAATCGTGCTGTTACTATTCCGTTATATGCAACCAGCTCTCCTTCACAGGCACAGTACATTGTGAATGATGCTGGAATTCGTTTCTTGTTTGTTGGTGAACAATTTCAATATGACGCAGCATTCACCGTTCTTCCTTTATGCGCTTCCTTGGAACGTCTTATTATCTTCGACCGTGCGGTTGTGAAGGATAAACAGGATACTACTTCCATTTACTTTGATGAATTTCTGAAAATGGGAGAAGCCAAACAGCATGCTGCTGTTGTTGAAGAACGTTCTTCGAAAGCTAGTTTCGATGATTTGGCAAATATTCTTTATACATCCGGAACAACGGGTGAACCTAAGGGTGTGATGATTCATCATTCTTGTTATAAAGAGCAGATGAGAACTCATGATATTCGTTTGGTTACTATGACCGATCAGGATGTTTCTATGAACTTCTTACCTCTTACTCATATATTTGAAAAAACATGGGCGTATTATTGTATTCATAAGGGAGTTTTGACTTGTATAAACTTGCGTCCGAATGATATACAGATGACGATTAAGGAAATCCGTCCAACGTTGATGTGTAATGTTCCTCGTTTCTGGGAAAAAGTGTATGATGGTGTGCAAGAAGTTATCAACCAGGCTACAGGATTGAAAAAATCTTTGATGCTGGATGCTATTAAAGTTGGAAAGGTGCATAATGTTGATTATTTACGAGTAGGAAAAACTCCTCCGCTAATGAATCAGCTGAAATATAAGTTTTATGATAAAACTATTTACTCTGTTCTGAGAAAGACTATTGGAATTGAGAATGGCAATTTCTTCCCAACTGCAGGTGCTGCCATATCTAATGAAATAAATGAATTTCTTCATTCGGTAGGTGTAAATATCGTGGTAGGTTATGGATTGACTGAATCTACTGCAACAGTATCTTGTTTAACTATGACCGATTACACAATTGGTTCCGTAGGAAAAATAATGCCCGACGTGGAGGTTAAGATTGGAGAAAATAACGAGATTCTTCTTCGAGGAAAGTCTATCTCGAAAGGTTATTATAAGAAAGCTGAAGCAAATAAAGCTGCTTTCACTGAAGATGGCTGGTTCCGTACCGGTGATGCCGGATATATTAAGGATGGTGAGTTATACTTGACAGAGCGTATTAAAGACTTGTTCAAGACATCTAACGGTAAGTATATTGCTCCACAGGCATTGGAAACCAAACTGGTTGTGGATCGTTTTATTGAACAGGTGGCTATCATTGCCAATCAGCGTAAATTTGTGTCGGCTCTTATTGTTCCCAACTATGAACATGTGATAGCTTATGCTAAAGAAAAAGGAATTGAATATTCTTCATTGCAGGAGTTATTGCAGAATTCTAAGATTATTGAACTGTTCAAGTCTCGTATTGATACGCTTCAACAACAGTTTGCCCATTATGAACAAGTGAAGTATTTTGCATTGCTGCCTGAGCCGTTCAGTATGGAAAAAGGAGAACTGACAAATACCTTGAAAATGAGAAGGAATATAATTGAGAATAACTATAAAGAAGTTATTGACAAGATGTACGAGGCGTAAAGTCTAATTAATATACTGTTAAGGGATGCAATTTATGCATCCCTTTTTTGTTTAATTGTGTTTTGAAACATGTGTCTTAATCTTGCTTATATTATCTATAATCTATTTCTTTGTATCGCAGCATAGTTCAGTATGGATAATAGGCTGTAACTAGCTAATATAGAATGAAAAAGGATTTTGGACAACATACAACTAAGGTTAAGCAACTGGCTGACTTGATAAGTAAGTCTATCTCGATGGGCACCTATAAAAAAGGCGACCCGCTTCCTTCTATTAACCAGCTTAGTGCTGAATATAAAGTATCAAGAGATACAGTCTTTAAAGCCTTTAAAGATTTACAGGAACGTGGGGCTATTGATTCTACTCCCGGTAAAGGCTACTATGTAACGAATAAAATCGTTAATGTTCTTTTATTGCTGGATCAGTATTCGCCTTTCAAGGATGTGCTTTACAATAGTTTCATCAAACGCTTACCTGCCGGTTATAAAGTTGATTTGCTTTTTCATCAGTACAATGAACGTTTGTTTAAGACCTTGATCAGAGAATCTGCCGGACGTTACAATAAATACATTGTGATGAACTTCAGTAATGAGAAATTCTCGGATGTTTTGTGCAAGATTGATCCTAATAAGCTGCTTCTTCTCGATTTTGGTAAGTTTGACAAGTCTTCCTATTCTTATGTTTGTCAGGATTTTGATGATGGGTTATATAATAGCTTGAAATCGGTACTTCCTATTCTTGGTAAATATAAGAAACTGGTACTGGTATTTCCAAAAGATTTAATGCATCCTCAAAGTAGCAAGGACTATTTCAGAAAGTTCTGTGATGATAATGGTTTTTTGTGTGAAATTGCCGATTCTCTTGATGAATGCAAGCTTCAGCATGGGGTGGCTTATCTGGTGATTAAACTTCAGGATGTTGTTGATATTATAAAGCAGAGTAGGGCACTAAACCTTAAATGTGGCAGTGATATTGGTGTTTTGGCTTACAACGATATCCCTTCTTATGAGGTTATTGATAACGGAATTACTGCTTTGACTATAAATTGGGAAAAGATGGGGGCTAAAGTTGCCGACTTTGTTCTGAATAATACTAAAATATATGAGTATCTGCCTACGGAAGTGACTCTTCGTAGCTCTTTATAAGCTCTTTTTTTATGTGTATTTATCAGCACTGTTCAGCATGGAATTTAAGATTTAATTAATATGATATTTAACGCTTTATACTAATGTGATTATGAAAAACTATCCAAAAATCGGGATTCGTCCTACTATCGATGCACGTCAGGATGGCGTACGTGAAAGTCTTGAAGAAAAGACTATGAACCTGGCAAAAGCTGTGGCTAATTTGATTTCTTCAAATTTAAAGAATGGCGACGGTTCTCCGGTAGAATGTGTAATAGCTGACAGTACTATTGGTCGCGTGGCCGAAACTGCAGCTTGTGCCCAGAAATTTGAACGTGAAGGGGTAGGAGCAACTATTACCGTAACTTCTTGCTGGTGTTACGGAGCCGAAACAATGGATATGAATCCTCATTATCCAAAGGCTGTTTGGGGATTTAACGGAACAGAACGTCCGGGAGCTGTTTATCTGGCTGCTGTTCTTGCTGCTCATGCACAAAAAGGACTTCCTGCCTTTGGAATTTATGGCCGTGATGTTCAGGATTTGGATGATAATACTATTCCGGAGGATGTGGCTGAAAAACTTCTTCGCTTTGCACGTGCTGCTCAGGCAGTAGCTACCATGAGAGGAAAATCTTATCTTTCTGTAGGTAGTGTTTCCATGGGTATTGCCGGATCTATCGTTGATGCTAATTTCTTTCAGGAATATTTAGGTATGCGTAACGAATCAGTAGATATGAGCGAAATTATCCGTCGGGTAAATGAAGGCATCTATGATAAGGAAGAGTTTGCAAAAGCGATGACATGGACAGAAAAATACTGTAAACCGAATGAAGGTACTGATTTTAATGTTCCTGCTAAGATAAAAACACGTGAAGCTAAGGATGCCGACTGGGAATTTGTTGTGAAAATGACTATCATCATACGTGATTTGATGCAAGGTAATCCTAAACTAAGAGAGTTGGGTTTCAAAGAAGAAGCATTGGGACATAATGCTATTGCTGGTGGTTTCCAGGGACAGCGTCAGTGGACAGATTTTATGCCGAATGGTGATTTCTCTGAAGCTTTGCTTAATACTTCTTTCGATTGGAACGGCATACGTGAAGCCTTTGTTCTTGCAACGGAAAATGATGCATGTAATGGCGTTGCCATGCTATTTGGACATCTGCTTACTCAGACTGCTCAGATATTCTCTGATGTACGTACTTTCTGGAGCCCGGAGGCTGTAGAAAGAGTGACAGGAAAGAAGCTTACCGGATTGGCTGCTAATGGTATAATCCATTTGATAAATTCTGGTGCAACAACATTGGACGGAACCGGACAGCAAACAAAAGATGGACAACCTGCCATGAAACCGGCTTGGGAAATAACTGAAAAAGAAGTGGAAGATTGTTTGGCTGCTACTACATGGTATCCTGCCAACCGTGACTATTTCCGTGGAGGTGGCTATTCTTCAAATTTCTTATCTAAAGGAGGCATGCCTGTAACCATGATGCGCCTTAACCTGGTAAAAGGTCTGGGACCTGTGCTTCAGATTGCTGAAGGATGGACTGTTGAAATTGAGTCGGATATTCACGAAGCGCTTAATCTTCGTACTGATAAAACATGGCCTACTACTTGGTTTGTTCCTAGATTATGTGACAAACCTGCTTTCAAGGATGTATATTCTGTAATGAATAACTGGGGAGCAAATCATGGCGCCATCAGTTATGGACACATTGGTAAGGACTTGATTACTTTGGCTTCAATTCTTCGTATTCCTGTATGTATGCATAATGTAAATGAGGATGAATTATTCCGTCCTGCTGCATGGAATGCTTTTGGTATGGATAAAGAGGGGGCTGATTATCGTGCTTGTGCTAATTATGGTCCAATTTATAAATAATAAGTCTTACAATAATCTAATCATCTAATAATTTAGTAATTAAAAATTGATTTTTTTGGACAGCAGCAAATTTAGTTTGTTGCTGTCTTTTTTATTGTATATCATTGTTATAATGAACTATTTTGGTTTATCTCTTTTATAGCTAATAAAATAATCCTTATCTTTGCAGCCTCAAAAAAATAATAAAAAATCAGAGATGATAACAATCGAACAACTTAAAGACGTGAAAGAGCGCACTGATGCGCTGAGGAGGTACCTTTGACATCGACAATAAATTAGTTCAGGTCGAGGAAGAGCAATTGAGAACTCAGGCTCCCGGATTTTGGGATGATGCAAAAGCAGCCGAGGCTCAAATGAAAAAAGTAAAAGGAATCCAGGGATGGATTGAGGGATACAATGAAATGAAAACTCTGGCTGACGAGTTGGAACTGGCTTTTGACTTTTATAAAGACGAACTGGTTACTGAAGCAGAAGTTGATGAAAACTATGCCAAAGCTGTGGAAATGCTTGAAAATCTGGAGCTGAAAAATATGCTTCGTGAAGAAGCTGATCAGTTGGGATGCGTTTTAAAGATCAACTCGGGTGCCGGTGGTACGGAAAGTCAGGACTGGGCTTCTATGCTGATGCGTATGTATATGCGGTGGGCAGAAGCAAATAACTACAAACTGACTATCAACAACATTCTTGATGGGGATGAAGCCGGAATAAAAACGGTTACCATGCAGGTGGAAGGTGATTATGCTTATGGATATCTGAAGGGAGAAAATGGTGTTCACCGCCTGGTGCGTGTATCGCCTTTCAATGCTCAGGGAAAGCGAATGACTTCATTTGCTTCGGTCTTTGTTACGCCTTTGGTTGATGATTCCATCGAAATAGAAATTAATCCGGCAGATTATACCTGGGATACATTCCGTTCGGGGGGTGCCGGTGGACAGAACGTAAATAAGGTTGAAACAGGTGTTCGTATCCGCTATAACTACAAAGATCCGGATACCGGTGAAACACGTGAAATCTTGATTGAAAATACGGAAAGTCGTTCTCAGCTGGATAACCGTGAGAATGCAATGAGATTGCTTCGCTCACAGTTGTATGATATTGCCCTTCAGAAGAAGATGGCTTTACAGGCTAAAGTTGAAGCCGGAAAGAAGAAAATAGAATGGGGATCACAGATTCGTAGTTATGTATTTGATGACCGCCGGGTGAAGGATCACCGCACAAACTTCCAGACTTCGGATGTAGGAGGAGTGATGGATGGCAAAATAGATGGCTTTATCAAAGCATATCTGATGGAATTTGCAGGTGAATCGGAAGAATAATCTGTTATTAAGAAATGGCGATGTGCTCTTGTAAATATTTGTTTTCTGATAGAAATTATTTTTTAAATAAATATTGCTTGCAATATGATATTTTATTTTTAATTTTGGAGGAAACACGCAAGGGAACATGTTAAACCTAATAATTTAAATGCCATGGGAAAGAATAAAAAGGCTATAAACGCTAAAAAGGAAGAGCTTCAGGCTAAAAGAGTATTTCAGATTGTAGTTGTTGTACTAATTATTTTGTGTTTACTACTGTTGCTTAGTTCTTCTTTATTTTCATAAAATTCAAGCGGAAGAGAAGAACCTTTTCCGCTTCTTTATTTTCTTCCCAAGGCAGCAATAAACATTATATTACAATTATTTAGTTATGAAAAAACTAACATTGCTCCCTCTTTTGGGTTTGCTATCGGTATCTGCTTTTGTATTTGCAGCAGAACCAGGTTCTGTGTCAGAGAACAAGGGTGTAACTCCTTTGTTCAATTTATCTCAAAGTGATTTAAAAGTATCTTTCGGTGGACGTATCCAGATGGATGGTGCTGCTTACTATGGAGGAGATTATCAACCGCTTGCTAACGGGGTAGGCTTTCGCCGTGTAAGACTTAACACAAATGCTTCTTTCGGAAAAAATCTTTCCGGTAAAGTAGAAATGGATCTTGCCGGAGGAGCATTTACTTTGAAGGATTGTTTTATTAAGTACGATTTCCTGAATGGATTGAATTTCCGTTTGGGTAACTTCCAGGAAGGTTTTTCTATGCTTACAATGACTTCCTCAGGAGATTTCCTTTTCATCGAACATCCGAATGTTGTTTCAGCCTTTTCACCGGAATATCATATTGGTTTGCAGGGAGCTTATCAAAAAGGACAATTCCTTGGACAAGCTGGCGTTCACTTCCAGAAGATAAATGGCAGCACTGAAAAAGATTATGTTGATGCAAACCTTAAAGCCGGACAGGACGAAGGTGTATCTTATACATTCCGTACTATCTGGATGCCTCTTTCTAAAGCAAAAGATAAGGGATTCCATTTAGGAGTTGCTGCTTCTTATCGTACTCCAAAAACAGATGTAGGTTCAGGAAAGGTAAATACTGTTAGATATAGCACGGCTTCTCTTTCAGGTATTGACAAGATTAAGTTTATGGATACTAAAGATATTACTTCTGTAAACCATGACTGGTTGCTAGGCAGTGAACTTGCAGCTTTTTCTCACGGAGTTCGTTTCCAAAGTGAATATATCCTGAATCAGACTCACAGAATGGGTGACTTAGCTACAGAAAAGTTTAATGGATATTATGCTGAGGTTGCTTGTCTGTTATTTGGTGGTCAGCAATCTTATGTTGCAAGTAAAGGTGCCTTTACTCAACCTCTTTGTGGAAAAGAGTGGGGAGATGTAGAATTGGCTGCCCGTTTTGACCGTTTGGATATGAATGGAAAAAGCGTTAAAGGTGGCGACTCTAAAGGATACACAGTGGGTATTAACTATTATGCAAGCAAGAACCTGAAGTTTCAGTTGAATTACTCTTATGTGGATCATGATAAATATGCAAATGCAGGTGGAACTGTTGCAGTAGGTTATAAGAGTGCTAGTCAAGTGACAAAGGTTCCTTCTGAAGTAATTGAAAGTTTTGGTAAGGTGGGTAACGATTATAGCATTGTTACACTCCGTGCTCAATTAAATTTCTAAACCATGGCACAGGAAATAGAAAGGAAATTCCTGGTAAAAGGAGAATTTAAGTCATTGGCTTATTCTCAAAGTCATATTGTACAAGGTTATATAAGCAGTGCGCATGGGCGCACTGTTCGTATAAGAATACGGGATGAAAAGGGATATCTTACAATAAAAGGTGCATCTAATGCTTCAGGTACAAGCAGATACGAATGGGAGAAAGAGATTCCGTTTAATGAAGCTCAGGAACTGATGAAGCTTTGTGAACCAGGCATTATTGATAAAACCAGATACCTGGTTAAAAGCGGAAAGCATACTTTTGAAGTTGATGAGTTCTATGGCGAGAATGAAGGACTTATTCTGGCTGAAGTAGAACTTCGTTCAGAGGATGAATTGTATGAAAAACCTTCGTTTATTGGTGAAGAGGTGACCGGAGATATCCGTTATTACAACTCAAATTTAATGAAACACCCTTTTAGAACCTGGTAATAATTTTATTTGTCTGAAATATTTCTTTATATTTGTATATGAATGACTATTCTCTAATCTGTTATACTATTAGTGGTTATCACGGTGCTTTCAAAATATAATAGATAAGTTAGTATTCATATACTAAATAGAAAAACTAAAGATTATGGAGAAGATCTATCAAATATTCCCTCAAGAGCTTTTCACGTTTGTTCTGATAACTCTTTTTTCCCTTCTTATAGGTCTTTCACAACGCAAGTTGAGTTTGAAGAAGGAAGGAGAAGGAATAGATAAAACCTTTTTCGGAACAGACCGTACGTTTACCTTTATCGGGATTCTTGGTTATCTGCTTTATATTCTTGATCCTGTAAATATGTTCCTTTTTATGGGTGGTGGACTGGCTCTAATTATTCTTTTGGGGCTGAACTATTATGTAAAGATGTCTCAGCACAATATTTATGGAATAACCGGTATTATTACCGGTTTAATCACCTACTGTCTTGCTCCGATTGTAGAAACTCAGCCTTCCTGGTTCTATATCATGGTTGTTGTTACCGTTCTGCTTTTTACAGAAATGAAAAGTACCTTTACGGAGATTGCACAGCACATGCAGAATGACGAGATGATTACCCTGGCAAAGTTCCTTGCTATCAGTGGTATTATACTTCCAATGCTTCCCAATGAAAATCTTATTCCGGGGATAAACCTTACTCCCTACACAATATGGCTTGCCACTGTGGTTGTTTCCGGCATTTCTTATCTCTCTTATCTGTTGAAAAGATATGTGTTTCATCAATCTGGTACATTGGTTGCCGGCATTGTTGGAGGATTATATAGCAGCACTGCTACTATTTCAGTATTGGCTCGCAAATGTAAACATGCAAAGGAAAGAGAAATTCCGGAATATGTGGCAGCAATGCTGATGGCAGTGAGTATGATGTATCTTCGATTTCTTATACTGATACCGGTATTCAGTGTAGAGATATTTCTTTCTGTCTATCCTTATTTGCTTATTATGTCATGTGTATCGATAATAATAGCTTGGGTTATTCATAAAAAAACCGATTTTACCGAGCTAACAAAAGATACGGAAGAAGATGGTGAAGAAAGCAATAACCCTTTAGAGTTTAAAGTTGCTTTGATTTTTGCACTGCTATTTGTTGTCTTTACAGTTGTTACCCATTACACGTTTAGTTATGCGGGAGCAGAAGGATTGAATATACTTTCGTTTGTATCGGGCTTAAGTGATGTTACCCCATTTGTATTAACTCTTCTCCAGGGCACCGGAAGCTTAGCTGTAAGTATGGCCGTGGCTTGTACCTTGCAAGCTATTGTGAGCAACAATCTTATGAAAATGTGCTATGCTTTATTCTTCTCAGGCAGGAGAAAAGAGATGCTTCCTTATCTTACTATCGGTTTTACTCTTATAATAGTGCTGAATGTGGCACTTCTTATCTTCTTCTACTTGCATTAAGTAGAGGGTTGTTCTTCGTCTTTTATTAGATAAAAAAACTCCCGCTACCTATACTGTATGTAATTGATAGCAGGAGTACTTTTATAAGAAAGAATATTGAATACAGATTGGATTTACATATCTAAATGAAGAATTAATCCGATGGAAACGGGATGAATTTCAGGTCCTTTTTCTCCTTCAAAAAGAGTTTGTGGAGAGTATCTTGCATACATTCCGAAACATCCTACACCTGCTTGTACCAGGAAATCCATTGATACAGGGCGAATATTTAAGTCGCTTCCTAGCTTTTGCTTATGACTACCACTTTCATCGTTTAGTTTTACTTTGGAAGAAGAACATAATTTTACATTACCCACAACGCCTGCCGATAGATAGAGGGGACCTGTGTGGGGAATCCTTTTTTGATATTCAAGCAGCAAAGGTATGGTGAAGTAGGAGGTATGCAGTTTGCTGTCGTCATATCTTCCTCCTGCAGGAGCTGTTCTCAGTTCTGTAACCCCGTTAACCTCAATAAGCGCCTTGTTTCCCTCAAAGTGATAACTATCAAAACGGAATCCGGTTCCACTAACAATCGCTAATCCACACTTAGATATGTTCCAAGCACGTTCGTAAAAGTTCACAATGAATTCCTTTGAACGACTAGATATCAGATCTACTCCATTTACATTGTTCAGGTTCATTTTGTTGTCAGCAAAACTGCAAAAGCCCATTCCAAAACCAGCCCAGTGAGGGTCTGTTATACGATTTGAAGACGAATGTCCTGACCCTAGTTTCGGAATAGGGATGTTTATACTATTAGACATGCGTTTCTCAGTACTTTTCCCATCCCGGTATATGCCTTCAAATATTTGATCATTCTCTATGGTGTCTCCTTGAGCCTTTTGTTCGTACACCTTGATTTTTATTTTATCATTGTTCTCTTTAATCACTATTTTTTTTCCGTTTACATAAATTGTAGTGTCGGAAGAAGCTATCTCCCCAGCCATTAAGAGAGTGGGAAATATTAAAAAAACGAGTAACATAATTTTTTTCATACTGTTCTGTATTTGGTTGTGAGTTATAAATCTTTTTTCATAAATAGCAAAGTAATAAGATCGTCAGATTCCAGCTCTCCTTCTATATAAACTAATGTAGCTGCTCCTTTTTTACTGAGTTTAAAAAGTATAAACCGGTTAAGATCTTCTTTTCTTGAAGGAAGCTGATAGTAACCCGATACAAGTTGGCCTCCTTCAATAATCTCTTTTATTTTCTTTGCGCCTTTTTTGTCCGTTTCCAGGCATTGACGTATTTCTGGTAAAGCCCTGTGAGAGTCTTTGATTGTGATGCTCTTATACCTTTCCATACTATAGGTTTCCAACATCTCTGTTGACAGATCTACCATGGCAACTCCTTTTTGCTTCCCATATCTTTCGAAAATGGAAGCTATTCTTAACCCGCTTTGTGCCTCACAGACCACAGGGAAACACCCTGAGAGTATAAACATAAGCAGTAAAAACCGGATTCTTTTCTTCATTATTCTCTGTTTTTAATCTGTTAATCTTTAAATAATTCAGTAAAAACCTCATCTTTGGAAGTGGCCACTTCCTGAAGTGAAGCGTTTGCATAAGCCTTAATCGTTGCTTCGTCGGTATAACATTTACCGTTAATTACTACATAATTCCTTTTGCAAGAATCATCAGATTGTTGAAAGAATGTAGATATTCCTATTGCCATAACAATGCAGGCCGCTATTCCGCTAAATGTATAAACCAACGTTTTTCTTCGTGGAATAGCCCTCTTATTAGCCTGTTCAATCTTTTTGGCCTGTTCTGTGGTTATTTCATTATCGAAGTAAGCAAACATTGGCTTATAGCAAAGCAAGTGCTCTGGAACCTTTTCATTTAAAAAGTAGTTCCTTATCCATTGCTCTTCTTCGCAGGAAGTTTCTCCTTCAAAGTACTTATTAAGCAAAGCGTCTATTTTCATTCTTATTCTCCTTTCTCTCGTTTGTTAATTGCAGGAAGACCTCCCTGACTCTTTTTCTAGCTCTCGACAAGTTCATTCTTACTGCCTGAATATCACAACCGGTTATTTCAGCAATTTCCTCCGATTCATATCCTTCTATATCTTTCATCCGGATGATTGTTTGCTGTAAGGGTGGGAGAGTCTCCATTATCTTTCCTATTAACTGCACCTGGTCATGTGCCACAAGTGTTTGTTCGGGATTATCCCATCCAGAGAGTACTTTGATCTCATCGAGTCCCACAGATGCATGAACCGGCGATTTCCATCTGTCAATACAGAGATTTTTTACAATCTCTGTGGCTAGTGCATCAATGCTGCGATATTCGTCCAACTTTTCACGCATGCGCCAAAGCTTAAGAAAAGCCTCCTGAACAATATCTTCTGCATCGGAGGTCTCTTCAGTCATCTTTCGTGAATAATTAAACAGCTTTTCACGAAGTGGCAAAACGTTTATTTTGAATTGTTCGAGATTCATCTATGTATAATAGACGAAAAAGGGATGAAAACATAACATTCATCCCTTTGTTTTTACAAAAAAAAATATTTTGTGGAAGATTAATCTGTTTTTTATAAGTTCTGATTTATGCCTTATTCTTAGATTTACAGAGATTTAAATAGATTAAGTATATTAATTTGTCCTCTTTACCGCATTTCTAAAGTACGGTAAAGGGAACTATTTTTATTTTGAATTATAGCTTAATAAACTCAACTCTGCGGTTTTTAGCTTTATTCTCAGGGCTGTTATTGTCTGCAATAGGTGCACTTTCTCCTTTCCCGTCCGTTTCAATTCTAGAGCCTTCAATATTGAATTCGCTAATCAGGTATTGCTTAACACTTGCAGCTCTTCTTTTTGATAAGTCCAGATTAAGCGCATCATCGCCATCACTATCTGTGTGCCCGATAACCTTAATCCGAACTGTCGGATTCTCATTCAGAATGTTTGCAATCTCGCGTACCGATCCGTAAGATTCGGGCTTTACTATATCTTTTCCTGAATCAAAATATATGCCGTAGGAGATAACTTTTCCTTCGGTCAGCAGTTTGCTCCTGGTATCGGGAGAGGCGGTTGTAACTTTAAGATTCGTGATATACGGGTGGCTATTACGATCCCATCCGTTGAACACTATCTTGTTAAACTTTGTAGTACTGTGAATGTTTGTTGGAATATCAAGAACCTTTGCTCCCTGATGATAGATGCGCACTCTTCTTTTCTGTACCCAGATAATTACATGGTTTACCTTTTCGGTAATCACCGGGTTGGTATTTGATGAACCACTAAGATTCTCACCTCCTGGCTTGTATCCGGTAGTTTCCCAGCCATCTTCCGGAATTACTATTTTTAAGCCATGAATTCCTGGCCATGCGTCATCATTTATCTCCTGTGGCCTTTTCGGATCGTCCTCATAAATATTAAGAATTGTTCCGCGGGAGTAATCTTTATCCGGAACAAAATCGAACTCAAATATAAAGTTTTCGGGGAAATCAATCTTCTTTGTATAACAGTAAACAGCATCTTTTCCATTCATGTGCAACCAGTTTCCCGATGCTATATTTAACTTCTTAACCTCTCCGGTGCTGTTACCTGTCCATTGTGCAGGAAAGTCGCCTATGGCATCTTGCGAAAAATCTTCGAAAAAGATAATTTTATCTCCCGGTATAAAGTCGTACTGAGAATAGCTCTCCAGTTTGCCTTTTTCCGTAGACTCCACAGAACTCTTTTCTACTTTGCTATTATCATTTGTACCTTTCTTTTTTGTTGTTGTTTTATCCAACTCTTTATCAATAGCCTGATCGGTTTTCTTCTCAACCTTATTCTCTACTTTATCCTTAACTTTCTCACCTATTTTCTTTAGCCAGCCTTGTGCATTTGTATTGGCGAATACAAACAGGAACAGTACTAAAAACAGAATTCTATTATTTTTCATAGCTTTAGATTTTAATATTGAATATTGTTTGTTTAAAAGTAAAAGGCACCAAGCACAATGGATAATAGCAATGAGATAACTACCAGGAAGATAATTGAGGTCAGGAAGTAGGAGGTTACTTTTTCTTCGGGTGTTTTCATCATTGGAGTTAGTCCGATGTATAGAATATAAAGACCGTATAAACCGAAAATCCCAGCTATTGTTGACATCGATGGAAAAAGATAAAAAACTCCTGCAACAAACATGGGTGTATATGAATAGACAACTAGCTGAAAAGCTTTATCGAAATTCTCTAAAGAGCTGAATCTTGGTGCTAGTTTGTTTATTATAAATGCTGTAAGATAAACTCCGGCAATCATGCTAACATAAGACGTTGCCGCATGGCGGAAACCTAAATCAATTGATCCGAAATGCGCTCCAAGCACATTATAACCAACCAGGCCGTAGCCTATAAATCCACAAACGGCGGGGATAAGAGCCAACAAAAGTAAATAAGAAGTTAATAGCTTACTTGCTGAAATTTCTTCAGTTTCTATAACCAACCATTCTGTTTTAGGAGACAGAATAATGTTCTTTGCTCGTTCAATTGTATTCATAATACTTTTGATTTTTGTTAGTAGAAAAGAGATAGTATGCTGAGTTAATTATTTGTTCTTAGCATTCTTTTTAGGCGCATCATAAATAAATTCTCCATAAAAAGAGATGGACTGCTTATTGTTAGGAGTTACACGTACATCTGCCGATCCTGATGAGAAAATCTTTATCCAGTAAATATAGCTGTCTTCATCATTTCGGGTTCTGAAACTTATATTTGCAGTACCTTTTTTATCAAAAAGGACTTTGTAGTCTGTTATTTTTTCATCGAAAATTAATCCTTTAGCTCGACCTCCGTAAGGTGCGGAGTAGGCAATACCAAAATATGGCAGGTAGGAGAATACGGAATCATTCCTGATTTCTACGGAATAGTTTGATGTAAGATGTCTGCTTGGGCCTCTCATAGGTAAGGCAGTATTGACTTCCACATTTATCTTCTGAGCTTCTATAAGCTCTCTGATCGTTTTACTGATCTCTTCTTGTTTCTGCTTTTTGCTTTGTGCATTCATCGGTAAAGACAAAGCAATAAAGGCTGCAAACAGGCCAATAATTATTTTTTTTGCTTTCATCTCTGTAAAGTATTGATGTTACAGATAATAAACGCTTAGAGACGATAAAATGTTGTGAGGTAATGTTTTGAAATCTTTCGGGAGAGAATTTTGTTTAGACCCGGGTCTCAGTATGCTTTACACCCGGGTCTAAACTGTGCTGAGACCCGGGTCTAAAACTGTCTTTGATGTATATCAAACTGAATTTTCTTCAGTATAAGTTATATATTTACTTCTTGTCTTTTTGAGAAGTTTCTGGTAAGTCCAGAATTGTTCTTGGCGTAAACGAAGCAGGCATTGGCATTTTATAGATTGAATCTCGCAAGAATGCTCGCAAAGATTTATAGTCAGTATATTTTGCCTGTTCTTCAACAGTTATTATTTCACCAATACCAATTCGGGGATTTTGTTTGCTTTTATTAAATACCTCATAGGGCATCCTTATCAGACGAACTCTCCAATTGATTAATCCCAGTGAGTAGAAGAAAGGTGAATTCTGATCGAAGAAGCGGATAGGAACAATAGGCACCTTAGCCTTTTGAATGAGTCTGATAACGCTTTCCTGCCATGCACGGTCTCTTACACATCTGTCGCACAGGCTGAGGTCTGACACAGCTCCTGAAGGGAAAAAACCAACAGGATGGTTATCATGAAGACGCATTAGTGTTTCGCGGATACCGTTAATGCTTGTAGTAGATACTCCGTTATCTTTATTTCCTTTGGGTTTAACCGAAATAAAGTTCTCTTCCATAGGTTCAATTAGAGAGAGAAACTCGTTTACCATCACTTTGTAGTCCGGACGTATTCCAGCCATCAGATCTATCAGCATAATCCCATCTATTCCACCATAAGGGTGATTGGAAATAGTGATAAACCCACCTTGAGGCAGCTCTTTTAAACGTTCAGCATTTCCAATGCGATAGTTAACGCCTAAATTATTTAATAAACTCGCTGCAAATTCAGCGCCTTTATAATCGCATGATTGCTCGTATAGCCTATTAACCTTATCTATAGCAAATAGCCGAATGACAAATCTAGCCAAACGGTTCCCCAATTTGCCTTTAAAAATCGGAGAGGCTTTTTCAAGGTTTTCTGCTTCAATTAATGTTTTTCTCAAAATACAAAAAATTAATAGTTACCATCAACGTCTTGCAGCGTAAGTCTTTTCTGTTTTCAGACGGGTACGCTCTTTTTTAAAAACCCATTTTCGTTGAAGTGTATAATTTATAGCTAAGGAAACAATTAGATCGGTAATAATACGACTAAACTCATAATCAATATGATGAACTGTCGTAAAATAGTATGTTCCGGCAGATTTTAATGCAATACTGTTTAATGCAACAAGAGTAAATCTGATTAGCTGACTTCTGTACGAGTATTTATAAGAATCTGCCTTAGATTGGAATGCCCACGATTTATTTATAGAGAAATTGATAAAAGCTCCGATAGTTCCACCGATAACAATTGATATAGTATAGTGTATACCTAGCAGTTCTGTGCATAGAATCATTGTTATGTAATCAACAATTCCACCTACGCCGCATGATATCTGGGCTTTTGTGAAAACGAATAATTTCTCAATCATTTGTTTTCATTCATTTTAGTTGCTCTTTCAGTGATATCCCGACTGTCTGCCAATCGTAAAAGGTTTCTTGTATCATTAATGTTTGCAATAAATAGCATGATACATATTATACCTCCCGAATATACAATAGAGCCTTCGAAAAAGACTTCGAGTACAAGGATTAGTGATATAAAGATTCTAACCTCTGTAGGACCAAACAGTCCGCTGTCTATGCTATATTTATCAGTAATTTTATATCTCAGTAAGGTAGTAATCATTTCCCAGCCGTACATAACAATAAAACCATATCCAATCAAGTACCAGGGGCTTCCAACGTAAATCATATATCCAATGCCTATTAATATATCAGTGATCCAGTCTACCGTAATATCAAGAGAGAATCCGTACCACTTTCTTGGGGTGTTACGGTAATATGCCACTCTACCATCCAGAGAATCGCCAAACCAGTTTATTGCTAACCCGAGTACTCCAAGTAAAAGGAAATATATATTAATGTAAGCTGCCAGGATAAAGCTGGATGCTGTTAATACGCTACCCATGAAGCCGATAGCGGTCAACATATCTGAGCTTATATATTCAGGAATGCGTTGAACGAAAAAAGCCAGGGCTTTTTGTTCCTGAACTTTCAGCAGGTTAGTTCTATGCCTACCTTTTGAAATGGTGGATAATGTTTCTACTTTCTCTCGAGATAGGTTATTTTTCATTTGGTTGTTTTTAATATTATAAATTTACTACGAACGTTTTATATTTATATTAAATATTTCGTTAAAAGCTAATAAAGTACAAAAATACGAATATTTTCCATTGAAAAGAATTAAATTTTGTAATTTACGAAATATAAAAGATTGTTAATATCTCATTTGCATTAAAAATGTTCTTTCAAATCTTCAAAATAAATCAGAATTTTCTACTTTTTCTTCCAGTACTTCAAGAACACTGGAATCTCGTATCCAAGCATTACAATCCATCCTACAAGGCAGGCAAAGGCTATTCCCGACAGTCCAAATCTAGGAGCTAATAAATAAGCAGCAATAACTCTGGCTGCAATTTGAAAAAATGTAGAATTTAACGTTACCTTTAGTTTTCCTATTCCACGGAAAAAGCCCTGAAGCACATTTGTTATGCCTGGCAAAAAGTAAAAGAAGGCCATAGTCTTCAGATAAGATACGCCGGATACAATCACATTTTCTCCTTCATTACCAACAAAAAGATAAGTCAGCCAATAGGATCCGAAGAATATGCCCAGCATTAATGCGATGCTATATATAAGTTCTATTTTAAAAGATGAAATAAATCCCTTTCTCATCCTATCTGTTTTTCCTGCTCCCCGGTTTATTGCTAAAAATGTTGTGGAAGAGTTGGCAATGCTTTGTTCGGGCGCAAGAACAAAGTCGTCTATACGATTAACTGCGTTAAAAGCAGCAATGGAATGTACGCCAAGGGGATTAACGGCTCCTTGAACGAGTAGCTTGCCTACGTATAGACAAATTTGCTGCATTGCTGTGACTGAGCTGTAATTTACAGTACTTCGAAGTAATGAACGGTCAAAAACAAATTCAGAACGTTTAAACTTAAGTAACGGGATTCTTGTCCAGACATAAAAGATGCATAAGAAAGCAGATATTGCCTCTGCTATAACAGTTGCCACAGCCGCGCCTATTACTCCCATTTTAAAGATAACAACGAATATAAGGTCCATAATAACATTCAGGATAGATGACGTTATCAGAAAGTAGAGCGGAGTTTTAGAATTCCCCATGCTACGCAAGGTTGAAGCATATATATTGTATGTAAAAGTAAAGATTAAGCCGAAAATTATTATCTGAAGATAATGGGTGGCATCATCTATGATTTCAGCCGGAGTATTCATTAACAATAAAATAGGGCGGGATAGGAGGATACCCAGAATAATGATAGTTAAGGTAAAGATACCACCGGAAATAAAGGACGTTGAAATTTCACGCTTTAGTTTAGGATAATCACCAGCCCCATAGAATTCGCTCATAAGAACTGACATTCCCAAACAAATACCGACGATCATAAAAATAACAATATTCATGATAGGTCCGGCTGCTCCAACCGCGGCCAATGCATTTGTGCCTACAAACCTACCTACAATTATAGAATCTGCGGCATTGTATGTTAGTTGGAAGAAGTTGCCAAGTATTAAAGGAATAGCAAAGCGAATTATCTGTGGTGTGATTCTGCCAACAGTCATGTCGGTCGTATTTTTATTTTTCATTTTTTATATTTCAATATTTGCCATTAAATATGATAATTATAACAAAATGAATTTTTCAGATAGAAGATTATAAGGTAGGGGATTTTAGTTTTTCTTTTAAAACGGATCTATCAAATAAAGATCCAATCCCAGGTTTCTTTTTTCTTATTCAGATTATCCAAATTTATGCTTAAGATTTCAATACCTCAGGATTTTGGTATGATCCAATAATAAGAAGAGTCGTGATAAAAAGAAAAAGACCTGCAAAATATTGCAGGTCTTTCTGAAGTGCGGCTGAAGGGACTCGAACCCCCACGACTCTCGTCACTAGATCCTAAGTCTAGCGCGGCTACCAATTACGCCACAGCCGCATTTGCGGTTGATGTCGCACTTCTGTTTAGCGGTTGCAAAGGTAGGAATAATTTCTTTATGTGCAAACAAAATCCAATTTTATTTTCTATTTTTTTAAAAAAGCTCGTGCTCGCTCTATAATGGTATCAATTCCTTTACTATAATCAGTGGATGAAATATCCACTTTTATATCTGGATCAATACCCCATTCTATCTGTTCCATATTGGCATCAAAATGAGGACTGGACGAGAAACGAACATTCCATCCGTTGGGCAATTCGGAAGTAAAAGGTAAACCAGAACCACCTCCGGTTTTGTCTCCTATGATAGTTACTAATGGCAGCATACGCATACTGTTTACAAAATCGTTCGTGGCACTATAACTTCTACGATTGGTAAGTACAGCTACCTTTTTTTGCCACCTGATACTATTGGATGGTTCCAGATAAATAGGATAGGGTTCTGAGAAATCTGTATGTCCTATTCCTGTTTTGTGACGTATATAACCAGTAAGCACATTTTCGTTAGTGAAGCGTTCTGCCAGTTTGGTGGCGTTTGTAATGGTACCTCCGCCATTATTACGTACATCAATTATTAATCCGTCACAAATAGCCAGATTGCTCAGCACTTCGTCCAAATTACCATCACCAATGCCTGAAGAGAAACTTCCATAATAAATATAGCCAATATTGTCGTCCAGGACTTTGTATTTTATTCCTGATGCAATACGATAGTCGGTTCCAAGATAGTTCTTTTGTATGCTGTCACTGTAATTCATGGGGTAATCTTCGTACCATTTCCAGTAACGTGCAACATCGTTGGCCGAATACAGATTAACATGTCCGTCTTTTAGTTCGGCAAGCATATCTCCAAGTACTTGAAACAACCCATCGTTCGTCATATCGGCAGAGATTCTTTTCTTGTATTTTGTGTGAATGGCATCCCAGTCAATATTCTTATAATCAAGGAAACAATATTGCTCGTCAATAATTGACCATAATTCTTCGAAATTGCCTTCGGGTGTGTCGCTGTAAGTAGCTTCTTCCACGCACGAAGTCATTATAAACAGGAGAGAGCAGATGGCGATGCTCCAACTTATATAATATTTAATATGTTCTTTAAATCTCATTACGATTAATTGTTGTATTACACATTAATACGCTCTTAGTTTTGCCGGAAGCGGATTTCCATTTTTGCTCTTTACAATGTAGAGGTCTTTCACAAAGCCCACCATGAAGATATGCGAATAGGTATGTGTTTTTAGCTTATTGACTTTAGATTGCTGAATATCCCAAAGATAGTTGAGTCGTATTTTTGTACATCCCACCGGAAAGTCCAAAGAGAACAACTGACGAATTGAAGGCTGGTTATTCAGGCTGGTGAATTTAATAACTCCTTCGCTATTTCCTAAAGTAAATATCTCGTAGTATGATTGTCCGTAGTTGGGTGAAAACATAACACCAGCTACAGGAACGTTTGCCTGATAACGTGCTACAAACTGATAATTCTTAATTTTGAACCGATAGATAACCATGCCGGACGCTGCAATATTTGCATACGCTTTAGCTGATGCAGGATTATTAGAGTTCTGTAGATTATAGACGAATCCACCGTTTATATCACTTAATCCTCCCGCAAGTAGCTTTAGATTATCATTAATGCGAAACTGATAATGCAGTCCATAGTTCCAGTTCACCAATCCGGCAAAAGTATTATTGTTATCTACCCGATTGTGAGTATAAGAAAGGTTTGCCTGAAAAATATTCTGCAACGATACATTCCCGTCAAATAGCTTTGTCATTCTGATTGTTTCTCTGGCAACACGCCCCTCGAGACCTGTGTATTCCTGTGGTGAAAGGTAGGTATCGAGTAAGTTAGTATATCCTACACCATAAGTTATGGCGCGAGTAACAAAACGGTTGGCCTGCAATGAATCGCTTTGGGCGGAGATAGTTCCACTCAGTCCAATAAGAATGACAAGTAATGCAGTTATTTTTCTCATTAGTTCATTTTGTGTTTAGCAGACATTGTGGAACTTGCAAAAACTTTATCTCATCAGAATAATTTCATTTGTCCCGTAATCTCATCAATTATATCACCTTCACTTTTATCTTTGTCCGGATCCATGTTTTCAGTTTCGGCATCTTCATCTTCGGTTTCTTTGTTGTCCTCACTGTCAGGTTCCGGGAAGCGGGTTGGTTCAAGCTCGTTTATCGCGCCAATGGTAAAGGTTGATATACGTTTTCCTTTAGCCTTGAAACTTTTAACCGAGATAAACTCTTCCGCATCTATTATCAATGCTTCACGGAAACTGTCGTTTCCACTAAAGGTAACTTCAAAACGAGGGTAGAACTCATCTGTAAGAAGAATCAGTTTATTATCCTTGTTTTCTCCCAGATAGTTCTGCTTGCGCGAAGTTGCATCGAGTGTGAAACGTTTCAGATAAGGATAATTCTGCTGATCGGCGTCATAAAGAGCTGCGCACCATACCTTGTTTGGATCGAACTTTTCAACGATACTCACATTATCTTCGTAGTGATTGCTGAGATCGAAGTTGCTTAAATAGAATTCTCCATTATTGAGCAGAACAAGAATAGAATCATCACTTTGGAATTCTCCTAGATATTCTCCTCGTCCATCGTAATTGAGGCGTAATACATCCCGGTCGAACCATACTTTTCGTCCGCCCAGAGTAGAGCCTCCTTTTTGCTTCAAGCCAACTTTATGAACATCGTTCTTGGTTAATAAATTACCCATAGACTGACGTCCCTTAATAGCTATCTCACTAAAATCTTTTTCAAAAATAATTTTGCGGATTCGTGGATTAGGCTTCAATGTTACTTTAATTACTTCTGCTTCTCCATTTGGATTTGCACTGAAATAAACAATCCGTGATCCCGGAGTTCCCTGAGCTACATCATATTCCTTGTCGCGAGTCATTGCCGTAACATTGAATCGTTTAATATAATGGAATCCTTCTTTTCCGTCGCGGTAAACAACATTATAGATGGTGCGCTTGTCATTCTTCTTAAAGATGTTTACGTAAAGAATGTTTTTGCCCACAAACATCTTGTCGGCCACACGAACAATCTTGTACTTTCCGTCACGGTAGAAGATAATCACATCATCAATATCAGAACAATTGGCAATATACTCATCCTTTTTAAGAGCAGTACCAATAAATCCTTCTTCGCGGTTTATGTATAATTTTTCGTTGGCTTCTACTACTTTAGCGGCCACGATTGTATCGAAATTACGAAGCTCGGTTAAACGCGGATAGTTTTTCCCGTATTTGTTTTTGAGCATTGTATACCAATCTACAGTATACTCAATAATATTTGCCAGGTGTTTGTCAATCTCCTCAATCTCAGCCTTCATTCTGGCAATCAGTTCTTCAGCTTTCTCTGAATTAAACTTGAGGATACGTCCCATCTTTATCTCCATTAACTTAAGGATATCCTCCTTGGTTACTTCTCTGATAAAGGATGGATAGAAAGGGGTTAACCGGCTATCAATATGCTCGCAGGCTTCGTCCATAGATTTAGCCTGTTCAAATTCCTTGTCTTTATATATACGTTCTTCGATGAATATTTTCTCCAAAGAGCTGAAATGCAGGCTTTCCTGTAATTCGCCTTTATGAATAAGCAGCTCTTGTGTAAGTAAGTATTTAGTATTGTCTACAGACTTTCTCAGAACCTCACTTACCCGAAGGAAGTGAGGTTTTTGCTCATCAATAACGCAACAGTTTGGTGAAATGCTTATTTCACAATCTGTAAATGCATAAAGTGCGTCAATTGTTTTATCAGAGGAGACGCCGGGAGCCAGATGAACGAGAATCTCTACCTGAGCAGAAGTATTATCGTCTACTTTCCGGATCTTGATTTTTCCTTTATCAACCGCTTTTAATATTGATTCAATAACAGTGGTTGTGTTTTTACCGTAAGGAATTTCCGTAATAGCCAGTGTCTTATTATCAATCTTGGTAATCTTTGAACGAACTTTTACGCTTCCTCCGCGTTCGCCATCATTGTATTTTGTTACATCGATAGCACCTCCGGTCTGGAAATCGGGGTAAAGTTCGAACTCTTCATCGTGAAGATAGGATATGGAAGCATCACATAATTCGTTAAAGTTATGCGGTAAAATCTTTGAAGAAAGTCCCACAGCAATACCTTCTACACCTTGAGCCAGAAGAAGAGGGAACTTTACCGGCAGTGTAATAGGTTCTTTATTTCGTCCGTCATAAGATTGTTTCCATTCAGTGGTTTTAGGGTTAAACACCACATCGAGCGCAAATTTAGACAGACGAGCTTCAATATAACGGGGAGCTGCAGCGCCATCGCCGGTAAGTATATTACCCCAGTTACCCTGACAGTCCACTAATAAGTCTTTTTGCCCGAGTTGTACCAGTGCGTCACCAATGGAGGCGTCACCGTGAGGGTGGAACTGCATAGTGTGACCAACAATATTTGCCACTTTGTTATAACGTCCGTCGTCCAGTCGCTTCATGGAATGAAGAATACGTCGTTGAACAGGCTTCAGTCCGTCATTAATATGGGGAACTGCACGCTCTAGAATTACATAAGAAGCGTAGTCAAGAAACCAGTTCTGATACATACCAGACAGCTGGTGCTTAATGTTTTCGTCTTGAGAACCAACAGGTTTATAGTCGGAATGTTCGTTGCTGTTTGCTAATTCTTCTTCTGTTGAGTTCTCTTCTTCTATGAAATTCTCTTCAGAAGAAGGTACTATATCGTCGTTCAATTCATTTTTATCGATTGTGTCGTCACTCATAAATCTTCTCTTTCCTCTTTTTCGGTATCGTTTTTAACAACAAATTATGTTTTTTACATCATTATGGGGTGATGTGCAGACAAAAATACGAATTTTATTGAAAAAATTCATTTACTTTGCATTTTATTTCTGGTAAGCAAGTTAACAAATAAAACAAAAGATATGGCACAAGAAGATGTTTTTAAGAAAATTGTATCACACTGTAAAGAGTATGGTTATGTATTCCCTTCAAGTGATATTTATGATGGACTTGGAGCAGTGTATGATTACGGTCAGATGGGAGTTGAGTTGAAAAATAATATTAAGAAATATTGGTGGGACAGCATGGTGTTGCTTCACGAAAATATTGTTGGTATTGACTCAGCTATATTTATGCACCCTACAATTTGGAAAGCTTCCGGTCACGTTGATGCTTTCAATGACCCTTTGATTGATAACAAGGATTCTAAAAAACGTTACCGTGCGGATGTGCTTATTGAAGATCAGCTTGCTAAATATGATGAAAAGATTAATAAGGAAGTTGAGAAAGCCCGCAAGAAATTTGGTGAATCATTTGATGAAGCTCAATATAGATCAACTAATCCACGTGTACTAGGTCATCAGGAAAAACGTGATGCTTTGCACACTCGTTTTGCTAAAGCTTTAAACGATAATAACCTGGATGAACTCCGTCAGATTATTGTTGATGAAGAAATTGTATGCCCTATTTCAGGCACAAAGAACTGGACAGAAGTTCGTCAGTTTAACCTTATGTTCTCTACAGAGATGGGTTCTACCAGTGATGGTGCAATGAAGGTTTATCTTCGTCCGGAAACAGCTCAGGGTATTTTCGTAAACTACCTGAATGTACAGAAAACCGGTCGTATGAAAATACCTTTCGGTATTGCTCAGATTGGTAAAGCTTTCCGTAACGAGATTGTTGCCCGTCAGTTTATTTTCCGTATGCGTGAATTCGAACAGATGGAAATGCAGTTCTTTGTTCGTCCGGGAGAAGAACTTAACTGGTTTAAATTGTGGAAAGAACAACGCCTGAAATGGCATAAAGGACTTGGTTTTGGAGATGCTAAATATCGTTTCCACGATCACGATAAGTTGGCTCACTATGCAAATGCTGCTACTGATATTGAATTTGAAATGCCATTCGGATTTAAAGAAGTAGAAGGTATCCACTCTCGTACAAACTTTGACTTGAGTCAGCACGAAAAATATTCAGGAAAGAATATTAAATACTTCGATCCTGAGTTAAACGAATCATATACTCCGTACGTAATTGAAACATCTATCGGTGTAGACCGTATGTTCCTTAGCGTAATGTGTGCTTCTTATTGCGAAGAAACTCTTGAAGGTGGCGAAACACGCGTGGTACTTAAATTACCAGCTGCACTTGCTCCAATTAAACTTGCTGTTATGCCGCTTGTTAAGAAAGACGGTCTTCCTGAAAAGGCACGTGAAATTATCAATGACTTGAAATTCCACTTCAATTGCCAATACGATGAAAAGGATTCAATTGGTAAACGTTACCGCCGTCAGGATGCTATTGGTACTCCATACTGTGTAACTGTAGACCACCAGACTTTAGAAGACAACTGTGTAACTATCCGTCACCGCGATACAATGGCTCAGGAAAGAGTTGCAATCTCTGAACTAAATAATATCATTGCTGATAAGGTTAGTCTCACTACTCTTTTAAAGACTTTGATTTAATATAAGGATATTGATATAAAATTAAGGCCTCAGTTCCTGTTTGGGAGTCTGAGGCCTTAATTGTTTTCAGTGCTTTCTATGTTTTTTGATCCTTATTCCTCCGTTTTTAAAAACTTAAAGGAAGATTAATGTTTCCTTGTACAAAACATTTAATTCTTCTGTACAAAAGAAAGAATTGTTCTGTACAGAAGAATACATTCTTTTGTACAAGATGTTATAAACTATTCGGTTTATTTTTTTTAAGTTCAGGCTAAGCTCTCGTTATTGTTTAGAAGAATCATTTCTTCAATGTTCTCTCTTGTATTGCTTAGTCTTGGAACCTTGTGCTGTCCGCCTAATTTCCCTTTCATTTTAAGCCAGTCAATAAACAGGCTTTTGCGGGCTACAATAACCTCTAAAGGCTGAAGCGCAATGTCTTTATACCTTTTAGCCTCGTAATCAGAGTTAAGCTCTTTTAAAGTTGAATCTAAAATATCTGCAAACTTATCTACAGAATCAGGCATTACGGCAAATTCAATCAGCCATTGGTGACGACATTTTGCATTCTTGTCCATAAATACAGGTGCAGCAGAGTATTCACATATTTGAGCTCCAGTAGCGGCACACGCTTTAGCCAGCCCTTTTTCTGCATTATCAATTATCAGTTCCTCACCAAAGGCGTTAATAAAATGCTTTGTTCTGCCGGTAATTACAAACTTATATGGATTCTTTGAAGTGAATTTTACTGTATCGCCAATCATATATCGCCATAAACCACAGGAAGTGCTTATTACCATTGCGTAGTTTCTGTTTAATTCTACATCGGCAAGGCAATAGATTTCCGGATTCTCCTGATGAAGCTGGTCCAGTGGTATAAATTCATAGAAAATGCCGTAATCAATCATCAATAACATGGAAGGGTCGGATAGGTCGTTCTGAACCCCAAAGAAGCCCTCAGATGCATTGTATGTCTCCACATAATGCATCTTGCTTGTCTGTATAAGCTGCTTGTACTGCTCGCGATAGGGGGCAAAACTTACTCCACCGTGGAAAAAGACTTCCAGGTTAGGCCAAACTTCTTCCAAAGTTTGCTTTCCGGTGATTTCCAGAACCCTTTTTATCAGCACCAGAAACCATGAAGGAACTCCGGAGAGATTTGTTACATTCTTATTAATTGTTTCTTGAGCTATCCGTTCTATCTTGCTTTCCCACTCACTCATTAACGCAATCTCTTTACTTGGAACGCGTATCAGGTTGAATAGAGGATTGATATTCTGAATAAGTATTGCCGATAAGTCGCCAACAAGTCCGTGCTTAGAATTCAGATTCGGGCTGTGACTTCCTCCAAGGATTAATCCTTTACCTGAAAAGAAACGGCTTTCAGGGTTAATTTGAGAGTACAGAGCAACGCAATCCTGACCACCGCGGTAATGAATGTCTTTTAAAGCTTCACGGCTTACAGGCAGGAATTTACTTTTATCGTTTGTAGTACCGGATGATTTTGCAAACCATTCAATTTTAGAAGGCCATAAAAGGTTCTGTTCTCCCGAACGTATCCTTTCAACATACGGTTTAACATCATCATACGTCTGTACGGGAACTCTTTTTTTGAACTCCTCATAAGAATTGATGCTGTTATAGTCGTACTTTCTTCCCCATTCAGTATGATTGGCTTCTTTTAAAAGCCTGGCAAGTACTTGTTCCTGGATAGATTGTGCGGCTGTATTATATAATGCAAGTTCTTTTAGTCGTGGAATAAAAAATTTACTAATCAGCTTTGTACTGTTCATTATGTATTCGATAATAAGTTCTATATCTTATGCAAAAATAACCTTATTTATTATATTTATACTCTCCCGAATATATTTTTTTACTGTTTTTCTTATTGCTTCTATTTTTTTCTATCTTTACGCTCATATTAGAATTAAAATTTTAGGGTATGAGAATAGGTATATTAACTTCGGGTGGAGATTGTCCGGGAATTAACGCAACAATAAGAGGCGTTTGCAAGACGGCAATGAATTTTTACGGAATGGAAGTGGTTGGTATACATAGTGGCTTCCAGGGTTTGTTGACAAATGATGTGGAATTCTTTACAGAGAAGTCAACGTCTGGTCTGCTAAATCAAGGTGGTACTATTCTGGGAACTTCGAGAGAAAAACCTTTTAAAAAGAAAGGCGTCTCTCCAGATATTGATAAACCTGCAATAATGGCGGAAAATATACAAAAGCTCGGACTTGATTGTGTGGTCTGTATTGGAGGAAACGGCACTCAGAAAACAGCAGCAAAGATGGCTGCTATGGGGCTTAATGTTGTTTCTGTACCAAAGACAATTGATAATGATATCTGGGGCACTGACTTCTCTTTTGGATTCGATTCTGCGGTTAATATTGCTACTGATGCTATCGACAGACTTCATTCTACTGCCAGTTCTCATAAAAGAGTAATGGTAATTGAAGTAATGGGGCATAAGGCTGGCTGGATTGCTCTTTATTCGGGCATGGCCGGCGGAGGTGATGTAATATTGATACCCGAAATAGATTATAGTATTAAGAACGTTGGCGAAACGATAATGAACCGCCTGAAAAAAGGAAAACCGTATTCTATTGTAGTTGTAGCCGAAGGTATTAAAACTGTCGACGGAAAGAAGGCAGCTGAATATATTGCCAGAGAAATAGAACACGAAACCGGAATTGAAACAAGACAAACAGTTTTGGGATATATTCAAAGAGGCGGAGCACCAACACCTTTCGACCGGAATTTGTCTACCCGGATGGGAGGGCATGCAACAGAACTTATTGCCAATGGAGATTTTGGGCGAATGATAGCGTTGCAAGGAAATGAAATTTCTTCTATACCTTTAAGTGAAGTTGCCGGAAAACTAAAATTAGTAACCGAAGATCAGGATCTTGTTGTTCAGGGTAGGAGAATGGGAATTTGTTTTGGATAAGATAAGAGCGAATATAGAATACCTTAACCCAGAAGAGGATTGTTGGGTATCAATTGTTCAGTTACGCTGATATTTGATTCTTGTTCCTCTTCTAATACCATTTCATTGTTTTCAGGCTCGAAAGAATCGGTTATTTCGGCCTCAAACTCGGTTGCTTCTGTTTCCAGAGTGGTTTCTGCTTCCAGAGTGGCAATCCCGGAATTCTCATCATCCTTTGCAAGAATCTCTTTTTCAGCCATAGCTGCTTCTGCTTTCTTTCTTGCTTCATCAAAGATTTCTTTAAGGAAATTAGGTGTGGTCTGAATCTTTTTCAGTGCCATCTTTGCAGCATTTTGCTGAGATTCTTTTTTGGAATAGCCTATCCCTGTCCCTGCAGAAAGCCCTTCAATAAGAATTTCTGATTGGAAGATAGGGTTCGATTCTTTATCGAGAAATTGTTCTATAAGTTCAAAAGAGGCTGTAACTTTATTCTTCTGAGTCCATTCAATCAGTTTGGATTTGAAATTAACCTCTTTCTTTGCCACTTTATCCAAATCAATAAAGCGCTTAATAATCTTAACTTCTATGAAATACTTACAGACATTATAACCCCGGTCCATATAAATAGCTCCTACCAATGCTTCAAAGGCATTTCCGCTCATATAGCTATTGTGCGAAGATGTGCGGGTGGAGTATTTTATTAGCTTGTCGAGGCCAATTTCTACGGCAAGTTTATTAAGAGTTTCCCGTTGAACTATTTTAGAGCGTGTATTCGTTAGAAAACCTTCTTTTTTGCCTTCGAATTTCTTATAAACAATGTCGGCTACAATAGCGTCAAGAATAGCATCTCCTAAAAACTCAAGTCGTTCGTTATTCAGAGGTCGACCCTTTTCGGACTTTATAGAAGACGATTTGTGGAGTAAAGCCTGTTCGTATAGGCTTATGTTGCGAGGATAGAACCCCAAAATAGAATAAAAACGAGAATAAGACTCTCTATCCTTTCGGAAAAAGAGCCTTATTCTATCTATTTTGTTGTTTAACACAATCTTATTCGCTGTATTTTTTAAAGATAACGCATGCATTATGTCCACCAAAACCAAAGGTGTTAGAAAGTGCTACATTAACTTCACGCTTTTGCGCCTTATTAAAGGTAAAATTCAGGTTATAGTCAATGTTTTCGTCATTGTCTCCATCTTCATGATTGATAGTTGGAGGAACGATTCCATTCTTAATAGCCAGAATACTTGCAATAGCTTCAACAGCACCGGCTGCACCAAGAAGGTGACCAGTCATAGATTTAGTGGAACTAATATTCAGCTTATAAGCATGTTCGCCAAATACTTCTTTGATTGCTTTCGATTCTGAAATATCACCTACAGGAGTAGATGTTCCGTGAACATTGATATAATCAATTTCTTCCGGTTTCATTTCAGCGTCTTCCAGTGCATTCTTCATTACCAACATAGCTCCTAATCCTTCTGGGTGAGAAGCAGTTAAGTGATATGCGTCAGCAGAAAGACCAGTTCCAACAATTTCAGCGTAAATTTTTGCACCACGTGCTTTGGCGTGTTCCAATTCTTCCAAAACGAGGCATCCGCCACCTTCACCCATAATGAATCCATCGCGGCTTGCACTAAATGGGCGAGAAGCTTTTGTTGCATCATCGTTTCGTGTTGACAAAGCGTGCATTGCATTAAAACCGCCTACCCCTGCTTCAGTAATAGCTGCTTCAGATCCACCGGTTACAATCACATTTGCTTTGTTCAATCGGATATAGTTAAATGCATCAGCTATGGCATTTGAAGAAGTTGCACAAGCAGATACAGTTGCAAAGTTAGGACCGTGAAAGCCATACATGATGGAAATCTGTCCTGCTGCAATATCCGAAATCATTTTTGGGATAAAGAAAGGATTGAATTTTGGGCCGTTTTCTTTGTTGGTAGCATAGTTCTTTACTTCTTCTTCAAAAGTTTGAATACCACCGATTCCAGCACCAAAGATTACACCAATTCTGTTTAAATCTTCTTTCTCAAGATCAAGAGCTGAATCTGTTACAGCTTGTTTAGCTACAGCAACTGCATACTGTGTGTAACGATCCATCTTTCTTGCTTCCTTGCGATCGATATATTGATTTGCATCAAAGTTCTTTACTTCGCAAGCGAATTTAGTTTTAAACAAAGACGTATCAAAATGAGTAATAGGCCCTGCTCCGCTCACACCATTGACCAAATTTTCCCAAAATTCGGGAATAGTGTTGCCTATAGGAGTAAGAGCACCAAGACCTGTTACTACAACTCTTTTTAATTCCATATTATGAAATCAGAATTAAGCTTTAGCAGTTTCGATGTAAGATACAGCGTCACCTACAGTTGCGATCTTTTCTGCTTGATCATCAGGGATAGAGATTCCGAATTCTTTTTCGAATTCCATAATAAGTTCTACAGTATCAAGTGAATCTGCACCTAGATCATTTGTGAAGCTTGCTTCTAAAGTAACTTCAGATTCTTCAACGCCTAATTTATCAACGATAATCGCTTTTACTCTTGATTCAATTTCAGACATAACTTTAAGTTTTTTAATTAATAAATTGAATTATTTTTTTAAATTTGCAGCTGCAAAGGAATGAATATTTATTGTTTCGAGCAAATATTTAACCAATAAATTTCATCCGTTTGCACATTTTTCACGATTTTGTGCACAGATTAGCGGTTTTATGAGTATAAAAATAGCAATATTTGGTTCAGGTTCAGGTACGAATGCTGAGAATATTATCCAATATTTTGAATGCAATCCGTCTATTGAGGTTACTCTGGTTTTATCTAATAAGGCTGATGCTTATATATTAGAAAGAGCTAGATTGCACCATATCCCTTCTGCTGTGTTTACTAAAACTGATTTTAATAATACTTTAGAACTTCTCTCTTTGCTTAAAGAACATGAAGTAGATTTTATTGTTCTTGCCGGTTTTCTTCTTCAGATTCCTGTAGACTTGATTCATGCGTATCCTAATAAAATCATAAATATACATCCGGCTTTGCTTCCTAAGTATGGAGGTAAAGGAATGTATGGCGACCGTGTTCATGAGGCTGTGATTGCATCGGGCGATAAATTCTCAGGTATTACTATACATTATATAGATGAGCATTATGATTCGGGTAGTGTAATCTTTCAGGCTAAGTGTGATGTTCTTCATGAAGATACTCCTCACGATTTAGCTACAAGGATTCATACTCTGGAATATAAATACTTCCCCAAAGTAATTAAAGAGACTATCTGCAAAGAGTTTAAGTTGCCTTCTGAATAATCTGACAGCATAATTTGTTACAAAACTAAAGTGGTGGTGACAAACTTCCAGGAAAACTTCTTTTATATGTCTTGTGCTAAAATTTGTCACCCCTATTGTCACTGCGTTTCAGAGGGAGCTCCCTTGTTACCCCCTCCAAAACAACCTTATGTTTTTTCATTTTTCAGGTATCAGACTGCTTACTTTCTATTATTCTCCTTTTCTGCTGATAATTAAGATACTACGTTCTTTTTTGTTTCGGGTTATGCTTGTTTCGAAGTATTTCTGTACTTCGGATGCCGTTACTCTTTTATTTACAGGTATACCGTTCTTCTTATATATATTGGAAAGTACGGCACTAATTTCGGATGCGGTATATTGCTTTCCTGTCTCCAATTGTTTATGAACTCCGCGGGTTACAGAGGGACAGTTCTTTAGCTGGTGCAAGCTCTTCTTCTTTAAAGTGCCGAGCATGGTCGACTCGCGGAAGTTTATACTCCTTATATATTCAGATCCTTTTGAAAGGTAACATTCAAAAAGAGTATGCTCGTAAGGAGAGCGAATAATTTGCTGGATCTGTGCTTCGTAATACTTTCTATGTTCCGGATTCTCTGAGAAACGAAGATGGTTTGCCCTGTCGAGCTGTCGGAGTAATATCTCCGCTTTCCATTTCCGGGTTTTTGCTCTCTGGCGTGCCAGTCGGTCTGCATCGCTGAACAGGTATTCCTTTGGCTGGAAATCGATACTGAAATTTGGTATTGCCTTATAGGCATTCAGCAGATGATCTTTGTTTGTGTAGAGTTCCAACACTCTTTGTTCATCGTAGTAGTTGGCTATTTTGTATTCATTTCTGGTTCCGTCTTCATTTAAGTAGCAGTTTCCACTCATTCCAAGAAGTGCTTCAAGGTATGCACCTTTCTCGCCTTCACTTCTTGCTTTTGAATAGAGGCTCTTTACTGTGCTGATAGCCTGAAATGTTCCTTCCAGATAGAGCTGTGCTTCCATCTCCGAACGGTATTCCAAATCCTCTTTTATACTGCTGATGTGCGTAACGCTTTTAACTCCGTTGCGGAAACGACCTGCAATCTGGATTGTTTCTGTTCTTGGATCGATGGCCGACTGTGGCGCTCCCATCATGTCCGACAGGATAATAACGTGAGGTTTACTTTTACATTCAATATCTACCGCCGAGTAAAACCGTCCCGTAAAGAAGTTTACCTTTGTGAGCTTGTTTATAAAGCTGTAAGCCTTTCGGTTGAAGTTTTTAGAATGCATATATGTAAGCTTCTCCATTGCGCCTTCGCTGCAAAAAGTAGTAACCTGTTTCTGAAGGTCGAGTGATAGCTCGCAGAAAATTGACTCGAAAGTATCTATTGAATTACAGAATACACAGATATTGCCAGGATGCAAAGTAATCTCTTCAAGGAAAGCCTCCAGTATATTGTTGGTAGGCAGAAGTTTTATTGGCATGCTGAAATCAAAATCGGGTGTAATTTTTAATATAGAGAAACCTTGTTTTTCAAATCTAGGGTCGGCTGCTATCAAAGGTGTGGCAGAAACCATCGCTTTCTCTCTGAATCGAAAGAAATCATCCATAGGAGCCTCAATAGATTCGCGGAAGTCAATGTCCTGAATCAGTTTTTCACATTCGTCGAACAACAGAAAAAATTCATTGTATACATCAATGCTTATTTCCTCCAGAGTCTCTTTCAGTCGCTGAAAACTTTCCGGAGTTACCATAATCTTCCGTTTTGACTTATGTTTCTGGATGTATTCCTCAATCTTCTGTCCCTTGATACCTGAATATACACCTAATATAGTTCCTTTGTGCTTTTTTACCTTACCTTCAATTACCGGAACGTTAGGTTCAACGATGATTGAGTTTCTGTCGCTCACCAGTTCACAGTAAGTAGCTCCAATACCTGTTAGTGTTTTATTGATAATGCAATGTGTTGGCAGCATTTGCTTTCCGTTGCGCTTTAGCGCATCAAGCAGGCGCTCACCTCTTTTTATTTTTAGTATTACTTCTCTCACGTTGTGTTTTTCTTTAGTTTTTATTAAAGAAACCAGTTGAAACATACTTTTAAATATGTTTATTGATTTTCTATTTGCGAAAGGGTGCAAAGTTAAAATAATGTTTTAATAATTGTTTAGTTAAAGAGCTTATCTCTTTTTATTAAGTACATGACAAAAAAGTTTAATTTTAATCTTCTGCTTTTTACACTTGTTAAATAGTATGGCTGTTATATACTCTAAATTATATTTAAATAAGGATTTAGCCTTTTTCCCATGTTTTAGTATTCTAATTGGCTTAATCTTTTGATAGATATATCTTCCCGTCCTATACACCCATAGAAAAGCAAAATAATACAACGGCTAATAGTATTTCTATGCGTTTGATATCAATCAGATGTGTGTCTTTAATATTGAACCCACTTGATTTGTTTTTCTGAATAATTTATGAGAATACAGATAATCTGTTATCTTTGTCAGAGATTATCTCTGTATCTGTGTTTTAATCAATGCAATACATGAATATTGGAGAAGATGCTAAATGCTTCATGTCTCACTCTGATGGAGGTTGCAGTAAGCAAATTTGAAAGGCAAACAAGAATTGTAGAATACCAAATTTTAAACTAAATGATGAAGAACAGATTTGATTGGAAAAAAGTGTTAATGCTTGCTCTCTGCCTCTTTGTAATTACGACATCAGCTTTAGGGCAACGTCGAAAGTGTCCTCTTGAAGAGTATAATGGAAACTGGGCTTTTGGAACAACTACAAGCTTTTATGTGGGCGATCCTTTTGATGGTATCGGACAGGTTGAAGTAATGCGTCCTGGAAGACCTGTACAAATGCACGAGAAAAATAGAAAATGGACGCTGAACGGAGTGAGAATCAAACCCGGTGAAGTATTTACGAAGGCAGGTAAATTTATAATGACCATAGAATCCAATGGTTATAAAACAGCATATAATGTTGAAATACTTCCAGCCGTTGGGGCAAAGAAGCCGATAGCAAAAGTGGTAGCATACCCTACTCAGACCGAATATAAAGTTGGTGATCGATTTTACATTGATGGTATAAAAGTGGAAAGCTGTGATGCCAATGGAAGGAAATTACCGGTTGAACCAAAAGACATCACTTTCTTTACCTCAATTTCAAATACTATAATAGGTGCAGGATCTCAGTGTGGCGGTGGTTATCAGTTTTCGACAGCTGGAAAGAAGGTTATTGAAGTGCGTTATAAATATAGAACTATTGGCAAATATACGATAAACGTTGTTGATGGCGAGCTACCTACATCTCCACCTTCATCGGCTTCAACAACAAATACTAAAGCAAGGCCCCTTACAAACGGATGGTATAACCTTCGAGCCATGAGTAATTACCTCAACTTTGATGCTACTGGGAGTGGAGAACTGCGTAAAAAAGCAGTAAATACGAAGTTTTATGTAGAAAGAAAAGGAGATAAACAAGTAACACTTAGGATGGGTAACGGAAGATATCTAGGGATTGAGGGTAAGATAAAAAATGGTGTACGGGTAAAAGCAGTCAATAGCCCTTATTATTGGAATGTTTATTCCGAAAATAATGCGGATATTTATAGTTTGCGTCCATCGACAAACACCAAAATGGTAGTCAATGCCTCAGGGGAAAAAAATAGTGATGGAACCCACATTATTCTATGGACGTCTACAGATTATAATGCCCCCAATAATGCAGAATTTCGCTTTATTCCAGTAAAATAGCAGAAATAAATTATCTGTGCTATTTGAAAATATTTATTGTGTAAACACATATTAATTCGAGTTAATTGCGTGTTTATACAATATTTTTTTTGTCATGTACTAAACTCCTTTTATTATAACGAATGCCGGTTCTCTTTCTGAAATTTATTTTATTTCTGCTATAGAACATCTTATTAACTATTAGATATTATAATTTAGATTAATTAAATATTGAAAACAAAAATTTAATATAAAAATTGCTTGCAATTAAGTTTTTAATATTTATGTTTGCATTTAGTATTTTGTTAACCAGACCTTTATTGTGCCATATTATGAAAAAAATAGGGATTGCACTTCTTTCTTTTCATTTGCTCTCTGGCTCTGTTTGCGCTTCGCAATGGATTAGGGTGAATCAAGAAGGTTATTTACCTGATGATGTTAAGGTAGCTGTTTGGCTTACTGATCAATCTGAGTCTGTTTCAGAGTTTCAGATTGTAAGTGGCTTGACTGATAAAGTGATGTGTAACTGCAAGGTCGTTCAACAAAAAGGTGCTCAAGGTCCTTTTTCTAATACGGCTCGTTTGAACTTCTCTGATTTTAAACAATCCGGTTCTTTTTATATTAAAGCAGGAACAGTTAAATCTCCTGTTTTTAATATAGGTGATGAAGTCTATTCATCTGCTGTTGAAGTACCATTAAAGTACATGCGTCAGCAACGTTGTGGGTTTAATCCGTTTTTAAATGATTCTTGCCATAAGTTTGATGGTAGAATTGTTGATCATCCTACTCGTACCGGAGAAAAAATAGATGCTCGTGGCGGATGGCATGACGCTTCTGATTACCTTCAATATGTCACCACTTCGGCAAATGCTATATACCAGATGTTATTTGCTTATAGTCAGTACCCAAAGGCTTTTGCTGATAACTATAGAGCTGACGGATTACCCGGAAGCAATGGAATTCCCGATGTGCTTGACGAAGCAAAATGGGGTTTGGATTGGTTGTTAAGGATGAATCCTGATAAAGATACCTTTTTTAATCAGATTGCAGATGATAGAGATCATGCAGGTTTTAAATTACCGACTAATGATGTGGTTGATTATGGTTGGGGAAAAGGAAAAGATCGTCCGGTTTATTTTTGCACAGGACAAAAGCAGGGATTGCTAAAACATAAAAACAGGACAACCGGACTTGCTTCTACTGTTGGTAAATTTGCATCAGCTTTTTCTTTAGGAGCCGATTTACTGGCAAACTTTTATCCTGAATATTCGAAAATCTTAAGAGATAAGTCAGTTGATGCCTATAATAAAGGTGTAGAGTTTCCTGGTGTATGCCAAACAGCTTGTTGTGTGTCTCCATATTTTTATGAAGAAGATAACTGGACTGATGATATGCAGCTTGCTGCAGCTCAGATTTATAAATCTACCGGTGATAAGAAATATCTGAAAGATGCAGTTTTGTATGGTAGAATGGAGCCTGTTACGCCGTGGATGGGAGCAGACTCTGCACGCCATTATCAGTGGTATCCTTTTGTGAATATCGGGCACTATCAACTTGCTTCTCAAGATAATCCAGCTGTTAAGAACGAGTTTATTCGTAACTTAAGAAGTGGTTTGGAACGAGTACGAGAGCGTGCTGGCGGTGATGTCTTTTTAAATGGCATACCTTTTATATGGTGTTCTAACAATCTTACAGTTGCACTGATAACTCAATGTAACTTATATCGCAGATTGACTGGTAACACTGAATTTCTTGAAATGGAAACAGCTATGCGAGATTGGTTATTTGGCTGTAACCCATGGGGAAAATGCATGATTGTTGGGTTGCCTTCAAATGGAGATTATCCTCTTTATCCGCATTCTGCTTTTTCGCAACTGTATCATTATCCTATCGACGGTGGATTGGTTGATGGACCGGTTTATACTGCCATTTTTAAAAATTTGCGAGGTGTTCATTTAGGACAAGAAGATAAATACGCTGCTTTCCAATCAGATAGAGTTGTCTATCACGATGATTATGCAGACTATTCCACGAATGAACCAACTATGGATGGAACGGCTTCGTTATGTTATTATCTGGCATACTTAGCATCTGAATCTTCCCAAAACGACTCGAATAAGCGATTTCTTGGAGGAGTTATTCAGGGAGATACCTCGAAAAAGAAAATAGCTTTGGTTTTTACCGGACATGAATTTGCGGACGGGGGTAAGACTATTAGTAAGGCTTTAAAGAAGCAAAGTATTAAAGGATCTTTCTTTCTGACTGGCGATTTCTATCGTTCTTTTCCTAAGTTAGCAAAGTCATTGCAGAAAGATGGTCATTATTTAGCTCCACATTCGGATAAGCATATACTCTATGCCGACTGGAGTAAGAGAGATTCGACTTTGATTAGCCGTGAAGCCTTTCGGAAAGATCTTAAAGATAATTATCAGGCAATGATTCAGGCAGGTGTTCAATTACCTAAGAAGCTTTATTTTCTACCTGCCTATGAATGGTATAATAATGATATATCTTCATGGTGTTCAGAATTGGGCGTGCAACTTATTAATTTTACTCCGGGAACCGGATCAAATGCTGATTATACTGTTCCGGAAATGAAGTCGTATAGATCTTCTGAGGATATTTATCAGAAGATTCTCAATTATGAGCAAATTAATACACTAAATGGTTTTATGCTATTAGTTCATATAGGCACGGATGAAAGACGAACAGATAAGTTTTATAACTATCTTGATAAATTAATAGAGACTTTAAAATCCAAAGGATACGAATTTACTTCTGTAGATAAGTTACTATAAATTTTAATATTAATTCAATTTGATACAAAAACAGTTAGATCAATAATATTTTGATTTTATTATTGAATTAATCGTGTCGTTTTGTAGTTTATATTTAAAATGTGAATAAAACATTAAAAAATATAGAATTTATGTTTTGAATCCTAAAATTTAAGTTCTACTTTTGATGCATATTTAAACTCGTTTTATTCTATATATTGGCCGATATTCAATGTGCTAATACGTTTTTCATAGATCATATTTGAATATATGATTTAAGTTATTGAATAAATGAATGATGATGATTTTAAAATCAATACTTCTGATATTATTAGTTCTAGATAGAAATTTATATAATTTTCAACTTTAAATTATTGATCTTTTATGAGCACAATTCAACTATCTCGAGGAACTTTCTCAAAGAAGTTTCTTACAGCTTTAGCTGTTGCTTTCCTTTTCTCTGCAGTGGGAAGCACTAAGGCTATTGCAGGTGTTTGGGCTGTTAATGTTACTCATGATGTAAGTGAGTCACAACAACAGACTATCATTCTAAAAGGTACAGTGACTGATCCTAATGGTGAACCGGTGATTGGCGCCAGTATCACAGAGAAAGGATCGCCTAAAAATGGTACTGTTACTGATATTGACGGGCATTTCTCTTTGAAACTTAAGCCAAATGCAACTCTAATTGTTTCGTATATTGGTTTTCAAAAGCAAGAGGTTGCTGTAAATGGTAAAACTTCTATCACTGTTGTTTTAAAAGAAAACGCAGAATTGTTAGAGGAAGTTGTAGTAGTAGGTTATGGTACTCAAAAGAAAGAAAATCTGACTGGTGCTGTAGCCTCTGTAGATGTAGACAAAGCTTTAAAAAATCGCCCTATTGCCGATGTGGGACGAGGACTCCAAGGAACAATACCAGGTCTTTCAGTTACTGTAGGAAATGGAGAAGTTGGTTCTGATCCAACTATGAAGATCCGTGGTCAGTTGGCTTCTATAAATGGCGGTTCAAGTCCTCTTATTCTTTTGGATAACGTTGAAATTCCAAGTATTCAAATGGTTAATCCGGATGATATTGAGTCTATCTCTGTTTTGAAAGATGCGGCAGCATCATCAATTTATGGAGCAAAAGCAGCTTTTGGAGTTGTTTTGATTACTACTAAAAAAGGAGCAAATACAGAAACTGTAAATGTCCAGTATTCAAATAACTTCTCATGGCAGAATGTTGCAAAAGATATTAATATGGGAGGCGTAGATGCTTTGGAGTATTCTGTTGAAGCCATGGAAAGATCTAGCAAATCAATAGCCGGAGCTTTTTGGTATGTTACTCGTGAAAGCTATAATAAGTCTTTAGAGTGGCAACAAAAATATGGAAAAACAGTGAAGTCTTCTGATCCAGTTGTTTATGGTCGTGACTGGTATGTTGATTCCAGCAACCGCAAAATAGGGGTCAGAACATATAATCCTTATGATTATATGATAAAGGAATGGGCTCCATCTATGACTCAAAATTTGTCTGTAAGTGGCAAAACAAAGAATACTACTTATAATATAGGACTTGGATATTTGGGAGAGAACGGTATGATGAAGCCTGCAAAGCATGATGATTTTACACGTTACAATGCTTCTGTGAGATTAAGTACTGATATAAATAAATATATTACAGCAAGAGCAGGGATGATCTATTCAAAGCGTGATAAAAGATATGCCTATATGACAAATTCTACAACTGCCGACCCATGGTTATATCTTTATCGCTGGGGACCTCTTCAACCTTATGGAAATGAAGACGGTGACCCTATAAGAAGCCCGGCTTCGGAAGCTGCACAAGCAAATACTGCTAACCAGACCTATAATTATACAAATGTGAATATTGGGGCTACTATTCATTTGAATAAAAACTGGACTGTAGATGCTGATTTTACTCATGCAAATCAAGAACTTATCTGGAATAAGCCCGGTACACGCTATACAGCTCGTAACTCATGGGTCGCTCCTACAGCTAAATACGATGCATCAGGTAATCGTCTTTATGTAGACAGCAGTGGCCAAGTTGTAGATGCTTCTGCTTCTGGTGCAATGCCAGCATACCAACTGAGTGAAGAAACATATACTTCTGTTGGTTCAAATCCTGACCATATTTATCGAAGCACTGAAAACTATACGCAGGAAACGGCAAATATCTATACCACTTATAATTTTAAATTAGGAGATATTCATGCTTTCAAAGCAATGGCAGGTATTAACCGTGTTGAATCAAAGACAATCAGTAGCTGGATGCAAAAAACTCAGTTAATTGATATTACAAATCCACAATTTAGTTTAGCAAATGGAACTCAAACTTGCGGAGGCTCAACTTTCTGGGAATCTCAATTAGGATACTTTGGCCGTTTGAACTATGCCTTGATGGATAAATATCTTTTTGAAGCAAATCTACGTTATGATGGATCTTCTAAGTTTCCTACTAAACTTTGGTGGCGTTGGTTCCCATCTTTTTCAGCAGGTTGGAGAGCTAGTGAAGAAAATTTTATGCAATGGATGAAACCAACTGTTAGTTCTTTAAAATTAAGAGGATCATGGGGTATGATTGGTGACCAGACTGTACCTAATAATTTGTATGTTTCTACAATGTCAAGTTCCAATGAAAATTGGTTGAACAATGGAACAAAAGTTGTGTCTTATGGAACTCCGGCTGCGGTGTCAGCAAATATTTCATGGCAAAATATTGTAACTCTTGACTTTGGTTTTGATGTTCGTATGTTTAACAATGAATTCGGCATTTCATTTGACTGGTATCAACGTTCAACAGAAGACATGATTGTACCAGGTGCAACACTAGCAAACACATTTGGAACATCTTCTCCTAACGGCAATTATGGAAATCTAAGAACAAGAGGTTGGGAAATTGCGATTGATTACAATCACAGATTTGCTAATGGAATTGGGTTTAATGCTACAGCAACACTTGCCGATGCTACAACAAAGGTTACAAAATATGCTCCTGGCGGTCCTAAGCTTTTAAGCAACACTTTCTATGAAGGACAGACTTATGGTGAAATATGGGGATATAAAACAGATAGACTGTATCAGAAAGAAGACTTTGAACTTGATGCAGATGGAAAATTAATACCATATACTACTACTGCAACTGATAGTAAATACACAAAGAAATCAGTATATAAATTAAAAAGTAAGAATGGTGAAAAACCTGTCTATCAACCATATTTACAAAACTCATCAGACTTTGTTTTTGGCCCAGGTGATGTGAAATTTGTAGATTTAAACGGTGATGGTGAAATTGATAATGGCAGTAACTCTCTTGATAACCATGGTGACCTTACTGTTATAGGTAACACTACTCCTAGATATGAATATGGTCTCCGTCTGGCTGCTGATTACAAAGGTTTTGATTGTTCAGTATTCTTCCAGGGAGTTGGAAAACGCGATATTTGGGGTAATGGTTCTCTTGCTACTCCTGGGTATAATTCTTCAGACGGTGGAATGCCTCAGACTATAGCCGGTGATTTTTGGAAAGAAGATCGTACAGATGCATTTTATCCAAGAGCTTATAATCAATTAGGTGCTAATAATACAAACAATGTTCAGGTTCAATCACGCTATTTATTAGATATGTCTTATTTAAGAGTTAAGAATATTACTTTGGGCTATTCTGTTCCTCAATCTTTATTGAAAAAAGCATATTTGTCAAAAGCTCGTGTTTATGTTGCACTTGAGAATTTCTTCACTTTTGATAACTTGCGTGGTCTGCCAATTGATCCAGAATCTGTATCAGGGTATTCAATGTTTAATACCACTGGCTATAACTTAGGTAGAACTGGTACAGGTACTCCTATGTTTAAAAGTGTTTCATTTGGTATGCAACTTAATTTCTAAAAATTCTATAACAATGAAAAAATCTATATTGACTTTTTTTACGGGTGCGCTCCTTGTTATTACTGGATGTAGTGATAATGTCCTGGATCGTCCTCAACTCAATGATCTTGACGATAACAATTATTGGGTAAGTGAAAGTAATTTGCGTTTATTTGCAAATGGATATTATACAAACTTTTTTTCAGGTTATAATACAGGTTACGCAACCGATTATGCTCCTTTAAGAGGTTATAATTTTAGTGATGATTTTGTTACAACAAATAAGCAACCAGAGTTTGAAACAAGTATTCCTGATTCAAGGAATAGTGCTTCGTGGATGGCTCAATATAATGGACCATCCTGGTATTTCGGATGGGTTCGTAAATCAAACTTGTTTATTGACCGTATAGAGAATAGGGCCAAACCTTATTTAACTAGCGAAGCTTATGCGCATTGGCTGGGTATTGCTAAGTTTTTTAAAGCTTTAGATTACAGTATGTTGGTTGCTTCATTTGGTGATGTCCCTTATTATGCCAAATCTTTCACAGATGCAGATTCTGATGAAATGTATAAAGATAGAACCCCTCGCGGTGAGGTGGCAGATTCTATCTATGCAAACTTTAAATATGCATTGGAAAATGTACGTGCAAACGATGGCGCACAGTATGTAAACAAATATGTAGTTGCAGGATTTATTTCACGCTGGATGCTTTTTGAAGGTACATGGCAGAAATATCATTTAAATGATCAGGCAAGAGCTAAAAAATATCTTGAGTTTGCAAGAGACGCGGCTGAAGTTGTTATGAATAGTGGCAAATATGCTATATCAAGTGATTTCCGATCTTTGTTCGGCTCTGAAGACTTAAGTACAAATAAAGAGTGTCTTTTATATAGACAGTATGATGCATCACAGAGTGTTACTCATTGTATTGCTTCATATTCAAATGGTATTGAAAGTCAAACTCCGGCACCTAATTTGTCATTGGTAAAAGCATTTATTTGTAATGATGGTAAAACATGGCAAAATTCAACAGTGGCAAATGCCGGTTTATTTGATATTGCTGACTTGGTTAAAACACGTGATCCACGTTTTGAGGCTACATTTTGGAACACTCCTAAGGTAGAATCTGCATCATTACTTTATGCATGCAAGTTTATTGATAGAGAGGGAGTTACTTATGTTGGTAAAACGCCTCCGGCTAAGTATGCTAGTAATACAAATACTAATGATTGTCCTGTGTTACGTTATTCCGAAGTGTTGTTAAGTTGGATTGAAGCTAAAGCGGAATTGGCAACAATGGGAGGTGCAGCAGTTACTCAGTCTGATATTGATAAATCAATTAATGTAATTCGTAACAGACCGCTGGATGCTGTAGCAATTTCAAAAGGCGTAACTAAGACAGCTGCAATGCAATTGGCAACTCTTCTAAACGACCCGGAACGTGATAGCGATGTGCCTGCTTTAATCTGGGAAATTCGTCGCGAACGAAGAATGGAATTTGTATTTGAACATTCTCGTTTATTGGATATTAAACGTTGGAAAAAGATTGATTATATGAATTGCACTAAACATCCGGATAACCTTGCGGGAATTTGGGTTAACTTCAAAACAGAAGTTCCTTCTTATCTTGAAGCTGCTAAGATAGGAATCCTGAAAGTTAGAAAATGGGATGGTACTATTGTAACATACAATGGTAGTAATGCTGACGATATGGTTGGATTCTATATCCCAGAAGGTGTTACAGACAGAAGTTCTTTTGATGATCGTGTTTACTTGTCTCCGGTAGGTAAGGATCAAATCGATTTGTATAACAAGAGAGGATATAATCTTACACAGACTCCACTTTGGAACTAACCTTAAATAGTTGTGAATAATTTTAAAAAGGGATAGCCTTTTTTAGACTATCCCTTTTTTATAAATAAAAAAGAATGTAGTTTTGTTATTTATTTGGAAAAATTGAATAAGTTTTGATTAACCTTTTTTCTAGTATAATGTTTTAGAAGTTTAATAAATGAAGGTATGAGTCCAGTTCTAGTCCTATCAACAATTTTTTGTTATTTTGCAGTTTTGTTTGCGATATCATATATTGCAGGAAGAAAAGCTGATAATCAAGGCTTCTTTGTTGGAAACCGGAAGTCTCGTTGGTATGTAGTGGCTTTTGCCATGATAGGTTCTAGCATTTCAGGAGTCACTTTTGTTTCTGTTCCAGGTATGGTGGCCGTAAGCAATTTCTCTTATTTACAAATGGCTCTTGGCTTTTTGACTGGACAGTTTATTATAGCTTTTTTACTGATTCCTCTTTTTTATAAAATGAACCTGGTTTCTATTTATGAGTACCTTGATAATCGCTTTGGTGTTTCTACACATAAAACAGGTGCATGGTTCTTTTTTATTTCAAAAATGCTGGGTGCAGCAGTCCGCCTTTTTCTTGTTTGTGTGGTTCTACAATTACTGGTTTTTGAACCGTTACATCTTCCTTTCTTATTGAATGTTATTTTTACTGTTTTATTAGTGTGGCTTTATACTTTTCGCGGAGGGGTTAAAGCTTTAATCTGGACAGACTCTTTGAAGACTCTTTGTTTAGTAGGCTCAGTCCTTTTTTGTATATATTATATAAGTTCAGATTTAAAGCTCTCTTTTAATGGGGTATTTAGTGCTATTATTGATCATGATTATTCAAAGACTTTTTTCTTTGATGATGTTAATGATAAAAGATATTTCTTTAAACAGTTTCTTGCAGGTATATTCACAATGATTGCTATGACTGGTCTTGACCAGGACATGATGCAACGGAATTTGAGTTGCAAGAATTTTAAAGATTCTCAAAAGAATATGATTACCAGTGGTATTTTCCAGGTAGTAATTATTTTATTGTTTTTAATGCTGGGTGTACTTTTATATATATATGCTACGAAATCAGGAATTGCAATTCCTAAAAAGAGTGACGAACTTTTCCCATTAATCGCTACTCATGGCTATTTTCCCAAAATTGTAGGTGTTTTATTTATTGTAGGATTAATTTCTGCAGCTTACTCAGCTGCAGGTTCAGCGCTGACAGCTTTAACTACTTCTTTTACTGTGGATATTTTGGGAAGTACAAAGCATAAAACTGATTTAGAAGTTGTAAAAGTTCGTAAGCAGGTTCATGTAATGATGTCTGTAGTAATGGGGTTGGTTATTATTGTGATAAACTCATTGAATAACACAAGTGTAATTGATGCTGTATATATTCTGGCAAGCTATACTTATGGCCCTATTCTTGGTATGTTTGCTTTTGGTATTTGTACAAAAAAGCAGGTCCGTGATAAATATGTTCCTTTGGTTGCCGTTATTTCACCAATACTTTGTTTTATTCTTCAAAAGAATTCACAGGTTTGGTTTAATGGGTATACTTTTAGCTATGAATTGCTAATCTTTAATGCCTTATTTACTTTTATTGGTTTTACTTTGATAATGAATAAACAAAAATAGATGTATATGAAACCTATTCGTATTTTTGTGTTAAGCTTGTTATTCCCTGGTTTTTTTAATCAGATAGCCGAAGCCCAGGAACTTTCTAAAGAGGTGCGTTCAACAATTGGTTCGTATTTGACTCAAGTATCAAAGAAGACTATATCTGTAGGACCAATTTATATTGATTCTTTTGCAGTTAGTAAAAGCAAGTTAGAATTATATGCAAATATGAATTGCTCTTATATCCCTTTCAGGGAAGATAATGTAGCCGAAATATATAAGCATATTCGTCAACAACTCCCCCCGGAATTTGTAAATTATGAAGTGACATTGATTACTGATAAGCACCCGATAGAAGATCTTATTCCCCTTGCGTTACGAAGTAAGAAAGATAAGAAAGCGAAAACTTTTGTTAATGACATTGATAAGCCTTTAATTACTCGCATTTCAATACCTTATAGGCCAACAAAAGGTCTTTTGAACAGACACATTGCCATGTGGCAAAGTCATGGATATTATTATGAGTCGAAGTTAACACGATGGGAGTGGCAACGGGCTCGTATCTTTCAGACAGTGGAGGATTTATATACACAGAGCTATGTTCTGCCGTTTTTAGTACCAATGCTTGAAAATGCCGGTGCTAATGTACTTTTGCCTCGTGAACGTGATACAAATACAGCAGAAATTATTGTAGATAATGATGGTTCTTTAAGTGCAAGTTCTCGCTATATTGAAAAGATTGCTGAGAAAAAGTGGAATGATGGTACTGGTAATGGCTTTGCTCAGAAAAAGGACTTTTACATAAACAATGATAACCCTTTTCATGATGGAACTTTCCGTTTGATAGAAACAATTAAGAAAGGGAAAGAGAGTACTGCCGAGTGGATTCCGGATATACCTAAAGCTGGTAGATATGCTGTTTATATTTCTTATAAAAGCCTTGAAAATAGCTCTGATGACGCTTTGTATACTGTATATCATAAAGGAGGTACCACTCAGTTTAAGATCAATCAGACAATGGGCGGTGGTACATGGATTTATTTAGGACATTTCAGTTTTGATGCTGGCAGAAATTATGATTCCAGAATTGTACTTACTAACAAATCGTCCAAGACAGGAAAAGTTGTTACGGCAGATGCTATAAAGATTGGTGGTGGTTTTGGAAATATTGCTCGTCGTATTGCCGATAGTGGTACCACTGAAAATGTAAAGAGCTCAGATACCAAAGCTCAGGAAGAAATAAAACCATTGCCAAAAGTTGACTATCCTTACGAGACGAGCGGATATCCTCGTTATACAGAAGGGGCCCGCTATTGGCTACAATGGGCTGGTTTTCCTGAAGATGTATACTCTCCAAGTAAAGGGGTGAACGATTATACAGATGATTATAAATCGAGAGGTCTTTGGGTTAATTATTTAGCTGGAGGATCGAGTGTAGATCCGAAGGCAGAAGGTTTGAATATCCCAATTGATTTATCTTTTGCTTTCCATACCGATGCTGGAACAACAATGAATGACTCAATTATAGGATCTTTAGGCATTTTCTGTACTAATACCGATGATACCAAATATACAAATGGCGTTTCCAGATACGCTGCCAGAGATTTAACAGACCTTGTACAGTCGCAAATAGTGAATGACATTCGTTCATTATATGAACCTAAATGGTCGCGTCGTGGAATGTGGAATCAGTCTTATTATGAAGCGCGTGTTCCTAAGGTTCCTGCCATGTTGTTGGAACTTCTTTCTCATCAGAATTTTGCTGATATGCGATACGGATTGGATCCTAGATTTCGTTTTACTGTGAGTCGTGCAATTTATAAAGGAATACTTCAGTTTGTTTCTTCGCAATATAAGCAGAAATATGTTGTTCAGCCATTGCCAATAGACCATTTTAATATTCACTTTGTTAATACAGACGAAGTTGAATTAAATTGGAAGCCAGTTATGGATCCACTGGAACCAACTGCTGTAGCAAATAAGTATGTTGTTTATACACGTATTGATGATGGAGAATTTGATAATGGTGTTGTTGTGAATACAAATAGTTATCGTGTACCACAAAATGAAGGACAAATCTATAGTTATAAGGTTACTGCATTGAATGATGGAGGTGAAAGTTTTCCTTCTGAAATTCTTTCGGCAAGTAGAGTAACAAAAGAGAAGGGGATGGTTCTGGTAGTGAACGGCTTTGATAGAATTAGTGCTCCGGCTGACTTTGTAGCCGATAGTATTGCAGGGTTCTATGATGTGCTTGATCATGGAGTTCCTTACAAACAAGACTATAGTTTTATTGGAAGTCAGACAGAATTCCGGCGTAATATTCCATGGATGGACGATGATGCTGCAGGTTTTGGGGCTAGTCGTGCAAATTATGAAAAAATGGTTATTGCTGGCAATACTTTCGATTATCCTTTTGTTCATGGAAAAGCAATAACTAATGCAGGATACTCTTTTGTTTCTTGTAGCGACGAAGCTGTTATGGATGAGAGCGCAGATCTGAAAGAATATAAATTTGTAGATCTTATCTTGGGGAAAGAACGTGAAACAAAGATGGGACGTGGAGGTCAATGTCCAACTGAATTTAAAACATTCCCTGAGAAATTGCAGACTGCAATTAAGGAATATTGTGAAGCAGATGGTAATATCTTTATTTCCGGTGCATTTGTCGGATCGGATTTGTGGGATAATAAAGCATCCCTACAGGAAGATAGGAATTTTGCGATGAATACATTGAAATATAAATGGCGTACCGGACAGGCTGCTATAACAGGCAAAGTTAAAAGCGTAGCATCTCCTTTTGCGATGTTGTCTGGTAATTATGACTATTACAATGAGCTAAATGCTGAATCATATGCTGTAGAATCTCCTGATGGAATAGAGCCGGCAGCAAAAGATTCGTATACAGTATTTAGATATTCTGAAAATAATTTGAGTGCAGGTGTGGCATATAATGGAAAATATAAAACCTGCATACTAGGTTTTCCTTTTGAATCTGTTAAGAAAGAAGATGAGAGAAATCAGTTAATGAAGTCAGTGTTATCTTTCTTTTCAAAAAACTGAATAATTGAATTTTAAATGGTGAATAATACCTCTTTATTTTATCTATGATGATAAAGAAATATTATTTATCTTTGAGCAATTTTTAATAAGCAAACAATAAATGAAACTGATAGCTGAGAGTGGTTCAACAAGAACGGAATGGGCTTTGATTGATGGAGATTGCGTAACTGAGCATATTTTTACAGAAGGAATAAATCCTTTTTTTCAATCAAGGAGAGAAATAAGTCGCAGTGTACGCTTAGGACTTCCGGAACATTTCTTTAGAAAAAGATTTGAACAGGTCTTTTTCTACGGTGCAGGTTGTTCTTCTCCTGAAAGAAAAGGTATTATTGGTGCTTCTTTAGTTGCCCAGTTTAAGTCTCCCATTGAAGTTGAGAGTGATTTATTGGCTGCAGCACGTGGCTTATTAAAAAATGAAGCAGGAATTGCTTGTATCTTGGGAACTGGATCTAATTCCTGTTTTTTTGATGGTAAAAATATAACTCGCAATGTAAGATCTTTAGGTTATGTTTTAGGAGATGAGGGTAGTGGCGCGGTCTTAGGTAAGCTTTTTCTGGCTGATTGTTTAAAAGGATTGGCGCCAGCTGCTCTTATTGAAACATTCTATGAAAAGTTTCGTATTTCGGCTGATGATGCGCTTGAGTCTGTATATAGTCGCCCATTTCCAAACCGTTTCCTATCAACATTTTCATATTTTCTTAATGAACATCTTGATAGTGAATATGTCTATGATCTTGTTTCTCAGAATTTAAGAAGCTTCTTTGTTCGTAGTGTTACTCAGTATGATTATCAAAATTATCCAATTCGTTTTGTAGGTTCTGTTGCATATAATTATTCTTCTGTGTTACATCAGGTTGCAAAGGAATTTGGTATAGTAATTGATAATATAGTTGAATCACCTATGAATGGATTGGTTGAATATCATACTCAAAATATATCTTCTATTTCGCATTTTTAATGTTTTACTTTACATGATTATGTTACTAATGTTGTTTTCTTAAATGTTATTATTTGCAAATAAATGATTCTAACTCATAAAATAAACGCTCTTATTTCTACAATTAAAACATTTATTTTACATTTGTTTTTATAAGGGCCTAAATAGATCTAATTATGAAAAAAGTCTTTTTATCAGTTCTTTTTTGCCTAATAATTAACTCTTTACGAGGTGAAAATTTCCGCTTTGCATTATTAACTGATTTACATGTTAGTGGTGATTCTCTTGCTTATAATGATTTGAGAAAATCTGTTGAGCAAATCAATAAAACCAAGGATATAGACTTTGTAATTGTATCTGGTGATGTAACTGAAGAAGGGGACCGTGCATCTCTGAAGAGAGTAAAGTCATTGCTTGACTTGTTGAAGATGAAATATTATATCACTTCCGGAAATCATGAAACAAAGTGGAGTGAATCTGGTGCGACTGATTTTGGGCATATTTTTGGTTCAGACAGATTTAAGTTTGAGTACAATGGAATACTTTTTCTTGGATTTAATTCAGGACCGGTCATTAGAATGGCTGATGGACATGTTTCTCCGCAGGATATTTCCTGGATGAAAAAAGAGTTGGCAACCTTTGGAAAAGATAAACCGGCTATTCTGGTAACCCATTACCCTTTACAAGATGGCGATGTAGATAATTGGTATGATGTAACAGATGCTGTTCGTCAATACAATATCAGGGCTTTCCTGGGAGGACATTATCACCGTAATTTATTGTTTAATTACGATGGTATTCCTGGCATTATTTGTCGTTCAAACTTGCGAGGAAAAGAAAAAGTCGGAGGTTATTCCGTTTTTGGAGTGACTCCCGATTCATTATTGGTATATGAGCAAAAAATTGGAAATGAACCTGAAAAGTGGGCATCATATTCTTTAAGAAAGAGTTATTATAATTCAGATGATTACGGGTATAAAAGACCTGATTATTCTATAAATAAAGAATATGATAAGGTTAAAGAAATTTGGATTGTAAAGACAAGTGCAGGGATATATTCATCTCCTGTTATTTATAATAAGAACGTTTATGTTGGAGATGATTTAGGCTTTTTAAGTTGCTACTCGTTAAGCAGTGGTAAGAAAATGTGGGAATTCAAATCAGAAAATCGTATTGTAGGAACCCCGGCAGCATCAAATGGTGTCGTTGTTTTTGGGTCTGCAGATAAAAAAATATATGGCGTCAATGCTAAAACAGGAAAACTTTGTTGGGAATGTCCAGCCAAGGAAGCTGTGCTAGGTGCTGTTACTATTGATAATGGAATTGCATATATTGGAGCAAGTGATCATACATTTCGGGCTATTGATGTGAAGACAGGAAAACTTCGTTGGGAATATACAGACGTTAAAGGATATATTGAAACAAGGCCATTAATTTACGAAGACAAAGTTATTTTTGGTGCATGGGATAATAATCTGTATGCACTAGATAAAGAATCCGGGCGAGAGCTTTGGAAATGGAATGGAAATCTGACTCGGATGCATTTTTCTCCGGCAGCAGTATGGCCTGTTGCCGCAAATGGGAAAGTTTTCATAACCGATCCACAACGTGCTATGACTGCGATTGATGTAAATAGTGGCAAAACAATATGGAGAACGTTTCAATCTACTGTCAGAGAAACAATCGGACTTTCTTCGGATAAGATGCGGTTGTATAGTAAAACAATGCAAGATAGCGTAGTTTGTTTCTCTACAGAAGGTAATGTTCCAAAACAGATATGGGCTACCGATGTGAAGTTTGGATATGAACATGCGCCATCCATGTTAGTGGAGAAAGATGGAGTTGTATTTGGTAGCACTAAAAGTGGAGTTGTTTTTGCCCTGGAAGCTTTTTCCGGAAAACTTCTCTGGAAACATAAAGTGGGTAATTCACTTATAAGTACGGTGGTGCCACTGAGTGCTTCAGAATGCGTGTTTACAAGTACAAGCGGTGAATTAGGAATTTTAAAACATTCAAATTATAAACGAAAAGAATAAAAAGTAATACGATATTAATATGAAAACTACAGTTAATTGTTTTATTCCCTTTATGGGAGCTGCACAAGCAGAGCAGACTATAAAAAATTTAAAAGCCAGTGATTTGGTAAGTAAGATCTACTTACTTGTTACAGATAATGTGGAAGAATCTATAGATGGTTGTGAGAAACTTCAGGTTCCATCATTGAATTCTACTGTTGCAGCCCGCGAAATTGCATCTCATTCAGATGCAGATTACAGCCTGATTTATACTAAATATACCACTCTGGAATTAGGACTCTTTGCATTAGAACGTATGTTGCATATAGCAGAAGACTCTGATGCAGGAATGCTTTATGCAGATCATTACCAGGTAATAGGCGAAACAAGAACAGCTTGTCCGGTTATTGATTATCAGTTTGGTAGTTTGCGCGATGATTTTAATTTTGGTTCAGTATTGCTTTATAAAGCTAATGTATTGAAAGCTGCTGTGAACGAAATGGCTACCGAGTATTCGTTTGCTGGCTTGTATGATTTGCGTCTAAAAGTATCTCAACGATCTTCTTTGGTTCATATCAATGAGTATCTTTATTCTGAAGTAGAATTCGATACACGTAAAAGTGGAGAAAAGATATTTGATTATGTAGATCCTAAGAACAGGGGAGTACAAATCGAGATGGAAGCAGCTTGTACTGATCATCTAAAAGTGATAGGCGGATATCTTGCTCCAGAATTTAAAGAGATTGAATTTAATGCCGGAGATTTCGAGTTTGAAGCATCAGTGCTGATTCCTGTTAGAAACCGTATCCGTACAGTTGAAGATGCTATCCGTTCTGTTTTGAATCAGAAAACAAACTTTAAGTTCAATTTAATTGTAGTAGATAACTATTCTACCGATGGTACTACGGAAGCTATTGATAAGTTTGCGTCAGATGAACGCTTGATTCACATAATTCCGGAACGTCAGGACTTAGGTATAGGTGGTTGTTGGAATTTGGGTGTACACCATTCGAAATGTGGTAAGTTTGTTGTTCAGCTAGACAGCGATGATGTTTACAGTGACGACAATACATTGCAGAAAATGGTTGATGCTTTCTATGAGCAAAACTGTGCAATGGTAGTTGGTACTTATATGATGACCGACTTTAATATGAATATGATAGCTCCCGGAATCATTGATCATAAAGAATGGACTCCAGAGAACGGACGGAACAATGCACTTCGTATTAACGGTTTGGGTGCTCCACGTGCTTTCTATACACCAGTACTTAGAGAAATAAAAGTACCTAATACAAGTTATGGCGAAGATTATGCATTGGGATTGAACATTTCCCGCAAATATCAGATCGGACGTGTATACGATGTTGTTTATATGTGTCGTCGTTGGGATGATAATTCTGATGCTTCACTTGATATAGTTAAGATGAATGGTCACAATACGTATAAAGACAGAATCCGTACTTGGGAACTTCAAGCCAGAGTTGCTTTAAATAAGAAGAAATGAAAAGAATAGTCACATCGTCACAAGTTGCAGAATTGCTTCAGGAACAGCTCAATGTATGGGAACTGGCGCGGAACAATTATGATGCACTGAAACAAGTAAAGGTTAAAGAACTGGCGTTTGATAATTTTAAGATCAAAGTTCAGTTTAATCCGGCCAGAATTGTTTCTTCTTCAGCCAAAATAGATACCAAATCTATTCAGGAAAGAAAATGTTTTCTATGCAGGCAGAACCGCCCGGTAGAACAGATGCGTATTCCGTTTGGAGAAGATTATGAAATTCTGATTAATCCGTTTCCAATATTTCCGAAGCATCTTACTATCCCTTCATGTAAGCATGTGGATCAGCGAATTGCCGGTAGACTAGGAGATATGTTGGATCTGGCATATAATATAGATGAATATACTATCTTTTATAATGGTCCGAAATGTGGTGCGTCTGCACCTGATCATCTACATTTTCAGGCCGGAAGTAAAGGCTTTCTTACTATAGAGAAGGAATGGAGACAATTTGCAATTAAGCCCGTATTAGAGTTTCAATCAGCAAAACTGTATATTTTGCATAATTATCTGAAAGGAACTTTTGTTATAGAGTCGGATTCAAAAGAAAATGCAGTTGAATTGTTTGAACAAATATATGCTTCAATGGAAGTTAAACCGGGAGAAGAGGAACCAATGATGAATGTTCTTGCATGGTATGAAGCAGATAAATGGATAGTCTGTGTTTTTCCCCGGTCATTGCACCGTCCTTCCTGTTATACTGCAGAAGGCGAAGATAATATCTTAATTAGTCCGGGTGCTGTTGATATGGGTGGTGTATTTATAATTCCTTTGGAAAAAGACTTTGAAAAGATTACGGCAGAAAATGTGCATACAATTTTAAATGAAGTATGTATGGATGAAGTTGCTTTAAAGAAAATCGCAGAACATATTAAACCAGCGTTATGAAAGAACCTAGAGTAGATGTGGGGATCATGTTTGAACCTCAAATAGATTTTGTGTTGCAGGGCAATTATCTTTGGAACGGTTCTTTAGTAACCGGAAGTCAGAACGCGGTTTATTCTGATGGCAAAATACTTTGGAATGGTTCGGTGTATGAAGAATTATTGTTTGAACCTTCCGACAGTGCAAATGATTCTTTTGAATTGCTGGATGTAACCATTGGTATTAATTTCCATTGGGAGCGGAAAGAAAATCAGCGTTTTCGTGGTGCTCTTAAACTCATTGTTGAGAATAATAAGCTGACTGCTGTAAATGTAATTTCTGTAGAAGATTACTTAATCAGTGTAATCTCGTCCGAGATGAGTGCTACAGCTTCAATGGAATTATTGAAAGCACATGCCGTAATTTCCCGTAGCTGGTTATTAGCTCAGATTCAGAAAAACAAAGAGATTGCTGAAGCAAAGTCAGAATATACTGCATTTTCTCAGACAGAAGATGAATGCATCAAGTGGTATGATCGTGAAGACCATGTTAATTTTGATGTGTGTGCTGATGATCATTGCCAACGCTACCAAGGTATTACACGTGCTTCTACAAAAAATGTAGAACTTGCTGTCAGAAGTACTTCCGGACAACTCTTAATGTCAGGAGCAAAGATTTGTGATGCTCGTTTTTCTAAATGTTGTGGTGGCGCAGTGGAAGAGTTTCAATACTGTTGGGAAGATGTGAAACATCCATATCTGGTGAAGTTACGTGATGATAAGAGCGGAGAATCATTGCCGGATTTGACTAAAGAAGATGAAGCTGTAAAATGGATATATACTTCTCCAGATGCCTTCTGTAATACAACAGATAAGAAAATTCTTTCTCAGGTATTGAATAATTATGATCAGGAGACAGTCAACTTTTATCGCTGGAAGATTTCTTATTCACAGAAAGAGCTTTCTGAACTGATACTGAAACGTTCTGGTGTTGATTATGGTGAAATAATGGACCTTATCCCTGTGGAGAGAGGTACTTCGGGTAGATTGGTAAAACTAAAAATAGTTGGTACCAAACGGACTCTGACTATCGGCAAGGAATTAGAAATCAGAAGAACACTTTCTACGTCTCACTTATACAGTTCTGCTTTTGTTGTCGAAAAAGAGAATGTTATAAATAATATCCCCCAAAGCTTTAACCTTATTGGATCAGGATGGGGACACGGAGTAGGACTTTGTCAGATAGGAGCTGCAGTAATGGGTGAGCAAGGCTATACATACGACAAAATTTTGTTGCACTATTACGTAGGAGCATCCATAAATAAACTATATTAATGCCATATTATGAAAAATAAAAAGAGATCACCTTGGGCATGGATTCCCACATTATATTTTGCAGAAGGATTACCTTATGTAGCAGTAATGACTATATCGGTTATTATGTATAAGAAACTGAATATTTCCAATACAGATATAGCTTTATATACTAGTTGGCTTTATTTGCCATGGGTTATCAAACCTTTCTGGAGTCCGTTTGTCGATTTGCTTAAAACCAAACGCTGGTGGATTGTAACAATGCAGCTTTTGGTTGGTGCCGGGTTGGCAGGTATTGCTTTTACCATACCAATGTCCAACTTCTTCCAGATTACTTTAGCTGTGTTTTGGTTAGTGGCATTTAGTTCTGCTACTCATGATATTGCTGCCGATGGATTTTATATGTTGGCATTAGATGTTCCGGAACAAGCATTATATGTAGGTATACGTAGTACCTTCTATCGTATTGCCACTATCTTTGGACAAGGTATTCTTATTGTATTGGCCGGAGGATTGGAAAACTGGACTGGAAATATTCCTTTTGCGTGGTCCATCACTTTCTATATTTTAAGTGGATTGTTTATTGCATTTTGTCTTTATCACAAATTTATTCTGCCAACACCCAAAACAGATAAGTCGACTGTGACTAATGTCTCAGCATCAAATATCTTTAAAGAATTCCTGGCAACGTTCATTACTTTCTTTCAGAAAAAACAGGCTGGCGTAGCTATCCTTTTTATGCTGCTTTATCGTTTGCCGGAAGCTCAGTTAGTGAAACTTATCAATCCCTTTTTACTTGATCCATTAGAAAAAGGAGGATTGGGGCTTAGTACCGCAGAAGTTGGTATCGTTTATGGTACAGTAGGTATTCTAGGCCTTACAATTGGTGGAATCATTGGTGGAATCTGCGCATCCAAGGGCGGTCTTCAACGTTGGTTGTGGCCTATGGCCTGGAGCATCTCTTTAACATGCCTTACTTTTGTTTACTTGGGATATTTCCAGCCACAAAACCTGATCATTATTAATATTTGTGTCTTTATAGAGCAGTTCGGTTATGGATTTGGTTTTACAGCCTATATGCTTTTCCTTATTTACTACTCTGAAGGAGAACATAAAACAGCCCATTATGCAATCTGTACAGGATTTATGGCATTAGGCATGATGTTGCCGGGTATGGCAGCCGGATGGTTGCAGGATCATATTGGATATGAGAACTTCTTTGTTTGGGTGATGATTTGTTGCGCTGCCACTATTGCAGTTTGTGCATTTGTGAAGATTGATCCAGAGTATGGTAAGAAAAAAGATGAAATAGAATCGGAATAATTTAAAAAATAAGAGTGATGAAACTTAAATATTTATTTACTTTGTCCCTTGTAGGATTATTGACTGTCAATGTATCCGCACAGAAAATAAGAATTAAAACAGGTCTTGAAGTTTTGAAAGAACAGAACTTTAAAATATTGGAAGGTAAACGTGTTGGGTTAATCACTAATCCAACGGGGGTAGACAATGATCTGAAGTCGACTATTGATATTCTTCATGAAGCAAAGAATGTAAAGCTTGTAGCTCTTTTTGGTCCTGAACATGGAGTTCGCGGAGATGTGCATGCCGGTGATCATGTTGATAATTCAAACGACCCTTCAACCGGAGTACCTGTTTATTCATTATATGGCAAAACACGCAAGGCCACACCCGAAATGTTGAAAGATATAGATGTTTTAGTGTATGATATTCAGGATATTGGTTGCCGCTCATTTACTTATATAAGTACTATGGGGCTTGCAATGGAAGCAGCTGCCGAGAATAATATTGAGTTTGTGGTGCTCGATCGTCCAAATCCGGTGAATGGTCTTAAGATAGAAGGCAATGTGGTTGAAGATGGTTATTACTCTTTTGTGAGCCAATTCAAGATTCCTTATGTTTACGGATTAACCTGTGGTGAACTTGCCATGATGCTTAATAATGAGAATATGCTGAAAAAGCAATGCAAACTGCATGTTGTAAAAATGAAAGGCTGGAAACGTAAGATGGATTATACCCAAACCGGTTTACAATGGGTTCCTGCTTCGCCTCATATTCCTCATGCTCATTCAGCAGAATTCTATCCTGTATCAGGAATCCTTGGCGAACTGGGATATATGTCTATTGGTGTGGGATATACCATTCCTTTCCAGATGTTTGCGGCCGAATGGATAAAAGCGGATGAGTTTGCAGCAAAAATGAATAGCTTGGATTTACCGGGAATTAAATTCAGACCGATCCACCTTAATCCGTTCTATGCAGTGGGACAGGGTAAGAATCTTCAGGGTGTGCAGGTGCATATTACTGATTACAAGAAAGCTGCTCTTTCTGAAATTCAGTTCTATATAATGCAGGAAGTTGCAGAATTATATCCTGATAAAGCGGTATTTAATAATGCTGATAACAAACGATTCAATATGTTCGATAAAGTTAGTGGCAGCGATCAGATTCGTTTGCGTTTTGCAAAGAATAATCGATTTGAGGATATTAAAGATTATTGGTATAAAGATGTAGAGAGCTTTAAGAAGCTTTCAAAAAAATATTATTTGTATAAGTAACAGGTTTACTAGCCTATAAACAAAGCAAGATCATGAGTAAGAATTATAATTCTTTCCTTGAAGAGATTTCAGCGTTTGTGTCTAAAGACAGAATTTACACAGATGAACTACGTCTTTTAGCATGGGGAACTGATGCCGGCTTTTATCGCCTTATTCCTAAAATAGTAATTCGTTCTGTCGATGAGCAGGAAATATCCAGAATACTTTTAATAGCTGATAGCTTGAATCTGCCTGTTACTTTCAGAGCAGCGGGAACAAGTCTTTCGGGACAGAGCATAAGCGATTCTATCTTGATTGTTGCAGGCAAGCATTGGGAGAAATATACAATCTCTCCCGATTATAAAACCATAACTCTTCAACCGGGACTAATAGGTGAACGCGTTAATCAGATTCTGAAACCTTTCGGACGAAAGTTTGCTCCTGATCCTGCTTCTGTAAAATCTGCTATGGTGGGAGGTATTATTATGAATAATGCTTCGGGGATGAATTGCGGTACTCATGCAAATAGTGACAAGATGCTACTCTCCGTAAGGATAGTAATGGCTGATGGTACTATACTTGATACCGGAAATGAGACCAGTAAAAGAGATTTTGCAAAGAAAAAGCCTGATTTTATTAAAGGCATAGAGGCTTTACGTGATAAAATCAGGAATGATGAAAAGTTATCGGAAAGGATTCGATATAAATATTCCATAAAGAATGTAACCGGATTGAATATTCTTCCTTTTGTTGAGCATGATGATCCTTTTGAAATAATTACCCACCTGATGGTAGGTTCCGAAGGAACATTGGCCTTCCTTTCTGAAGCAACTATGAGAACGGGATATGATTATCCGTTCAGTGCCAGTGCAATGCTTTATTTCAAGGATATAAAAGAGGCATGCCGTGCTGTTGTGGCAATGAAAAAAGGACCGGTAATGGGGGCAGAGTTACTCGATTCAAAGTCACTCAGTTCTGTGAACGATCCAACAGGAGAGGGACTAACCGCAGTTCTTACAGAAACAAAGGCTGCTACCAAACAAGAACTGGATGATCAGATAAAGGAGATTGAGGCTATTCTTGAATCTTTTGAAACATATACTCCGGTTCATTTTACTGATAAGGAAAGTGAATATTCCAAGTATTGGAACATTCGTTCCGGAATATTCCCTTCTGTAGGGGGTACCCGTGAATTGGGTACAACAACTTTGATTGAAGATGTAGCTTTCCATATAGAAAACTTACCCGAAGCAACTGCTGAGTTGCAGGCTTTATTGGTAAAACATGGCTATGCAGATGCTTGTATATACGGTCATGCGTTGGAAGGAAACTATCACTTTATCATTAATCAGGCGTTTGATACAGATGAAAAGGTTCGTAAATATGAGAACCTGATGAATGAGGTGAAGACTTTAGTAGTCGACAAGTATGACGGATCTTTAAAAGCTGAACATGGTACTGGAAGAAACATGGCACCATTCGTTAAATACGAGTGGGGTGAAGCTGCTTTTGAGGTAATGAAAGAGGTAAAGAATTTGTTCGATTCAAAGAATCTGATTAACCCGGGAGTTATCTTTAATGATGATCCCGAATGCCATATTAAGAATTTCAAACCGCTGCCTCTGACTAATGCTCATGTAGATAAGTGTATAGAGTGCGGTTTTTGTGAAGTAAACTGTCTGACTTGCGGATTTACTCTTTCTTCCAGACAGCGTATTGTTATTCGCAGAGAGATTTCTCGCTTGAGAAAATCGGGTGAAGACAATGAACGGTTAGCTAAACTTGAACAACAATACAAGTACCTTGGTAATCAAACTTGTGCAGGAGACGGACTTTGTTCCATGTCTTGTCCGATGAATATTAATGTGGGAGACCTTACACATGATATTCGTCAGGAAGAATTGCCGGTGGGAAGCTTGGGATATAAGCTTGGCGATTTCGCTGCCAACCATTTCCAGGGGATGAAAAGTGTACTTCGCCCGGTACTTAGTCTGGCTAATGGAGTCCATACTGTATTGGGCACCAAAGCAATGTCTTCCCTTACAAAAGGTATTCGCTATGTATCAATGGATAATTTCCCATTGTGGACTCCTGCAATGCCAAAAGCTTATTATCCGCATAAAATCGCTCAAAAGAGTGAACCGTTGAAGGTTGTTTATTTTCCAAGCTGTCTTAACCAGATGATGGGAACGGCAAAGGAAACTCCGGATGCTACTCCTTTAGTGGATAAAACAGTTCAGTTACTTCAAAAAGCAGGCTATGAAGTAATATTCCCTAAAGAGATGGATAAGCTTTGTTGCGGAACTATCTGGGAAAGTAAAGGAATGATGGATATAGCTGACCGTAAATCAGCCGAACTTGAAGAGGCGCTGTTTGCTGCCACTGAGCAAGGTAAATATCCGGTGCTTTGTGATCAGAGTCCTTGTTTGCACCGCATGCGAAATGTAATGACGAAAGTTAAGCTATACGAACCTGTGGAATTTATCTACACTTTCTTGAAAGATAAGTTAGAATTCACACCGATAGATAAACCGGTTTCCATCCATATAACCTGTTCTACTCAAAAAATGGGATTGCGAGATCAGATGGTAGCTTTGGCCAGTCTTTGTTCAACAAAGGTAATTGTTCCAGAGGAGGTAGGATGTTGCGGGTTTGCTGGCGACAAAGGCTTTACCCATCCGGAGGTAAATACATACGCTCTCCGAAAATTGAAGCCTCAATTAGAAAAGGCCGGTGTAGAAGTGGGGTATTCAAACAGTCGCACTTGTGAAATTGGCCTGACAACTAATTCCGGAATACCTTATATTTCCATTGTTTATCTTGTAGATCAGTGTACAACAGCAATAACAAAATAAAAATACTATGAAAACAAACGTAAGTCAACGACTGCTGGCATTGGATATACTAAGAGGTATTACCATTGCAGGTATGATTTTGGTTAACAATCCCGGTACATGGGGTTCAATCTATGCACCTCTTGGTCATGCGGAATGGATAGGATTGACTCCTACCGATTTAGTTTTTCCATTCTTTATGTTTATAATGGGTATCTCAACTTATATTTCGCTCAGAAAATATAATTTCGAGTTCAGCCATTCAGCAGCTTTGAAAATATTAAAGCGTACTTTGGTTATTTTTGCTATTGGTCTGGGAATTGGTTGGCTATCCTTATCATTCCGAACATATAATTCATTGATTGCAGAGAATCTTCCGTTTGGCGAACGCCTCCTGCAATCGGTTACAAACTTTGCCCATCTTAGAATACTTGGAGTAATGCAGCGACTTGCTCTTTGTTATGGTGCAACATCTATTATTGCTATTTTGATAAAGCATAAATATATACCGGTTATTGTTCTGGTTACTCTTTTTGCCTATTTCCTGTTATTAATTACAGGCAATGGTTTCGAGCAAAGCGAACAGAACATTATTTCTGTTTTCGATCAGATGGTTCTGGGTGTAGATCACATGTATAAAGATGCTGGTCTGGCTATCGATCCGGAAGGATTGCTTAGCACTATCCCTTCCATTTGCCATGTGTTGATAGGATTCTGGTGTGGTGAATTGCTGATGAGCGTTAAAGATAACGGCGAACGTATTCAACGATTGTTTCTGGTTGGTACGGTTCTCACATTTTCAGGTTTACTGTTAAGTTATGGCTGCCCTATCAGTAAAAAGATATGGTCACCTACATTTGTTTTGACTACATGCGGATTAGCATCCAGTTTTCTGGGCCTGCTTATTTGGATTATAGATATTAAAGGCTATAAAAAATGGTCGCACTTCTTTGAGTCATTCGGTGTGAATCCTTTATTTATCTATGTAATGGGAGCTGTTCTTTCTATATTTACAGGTAGTATCCTTTTCTACTTTGATGGTAAAATGATTAGTTTGAAACTATACTTATACAAATATATCCTTCAGCCTCTTTTGGGCGATTATCCTGGCTCATTAACTTTTGCATTGTTGTTTGTCGGTGTAAACTGGATGATTGGATATGTATTATACAAAAAGAAAATATATATTAAAATATGATATTAATAGCAGACAGTGGCTCTACCAAGACAGATTGGTGCTTGGTAGAGAACGGACAGATAGTCCAGCGAATCCTGACAAAAGGAACAAATCCCTTCTTTCAGACTCAGGAAGAGATTAGTCAGGAGATTGAGGAGGCATTATTGCCACAGGTTAAAGATTGTAGCATTGAATCAGTGTTTTTTTACGGTGCAGGTTGTGCGTTTCCCGAAAAGAATGAAATAGTTCGCCTTGCTATAGCCGAACACATAAAGGCACCTGTAGAGGTGGGAAGTGATCTTCTTGCAGCAGCCCGTGCTTTGTGTGGAAAGAATTCAGGTATAGCATGTATCTTAGGAACAGGATCGAACTCTTGTTTTTATGATGGGAAAGAGATTGTAGATAATGTTTCGCCTCTTGGTTATATTTTGGGAGATGAAGGTAGCGGAGCTGTACTTGGAAGATTGCTGGTTGGTGATTGCTTAAAGAATCAGCTATCGCCCGAACTAAAAGAAAAGTTCCTGAATCAGTTTCAACTAACACCGGCAATGATACTGGAGAATGTTTATAAGAAACCTTTTCCAAATAGATTCCTGGCTCATTTATCTCCGTTCCTGGCACAGAATATTGAGAACCCGGAAGTTCATCAATTGGTACTGAATAGTTTTAAATCGTTCTTTGTAAAGAATGTGATGCAGTATGATTACCTGCATAATAAGGTCCATTTTGTAGGATCAGTAGCAGTTAATTATAAAAACGTACTTTTTGAAGCTGCAGAGGAACTTCATATTCAGATTGGTACAATTATAAAGAGCCCAATGGAAGGCCTTGTGGCTTATCATTCAAACTAACAATAAACTAAAAATAAGATATGTCATTTATAAAAATAACCGAGCACCCATCTCTTCATGATAACCTGGAAAAGAAATCAGTCAGAGAGTTGTTGGAAGGTATTAATGAAGAAGACCAGAAGGTAGCTATTGCTGTTCAAAAAGCAATTCCACAAATAGAGAAATTAGTAACACAGATAGTTCCCCGCATGAAACAAGGTGGACGAATCTTTTATATGGGAGCCGGCACCAGTGGACGTTTAGGCGTGTTGGATGCTTCGGAAATACCTCCTACATTTGGTATGCCACCAACATTAGTTATTGGTTTGATTGCCGGAGGAGATACGGCTTTGCGTAATCCGGTAGAGAATGCCGAAGATAACATGGAACGTGGATGGGAAGAATTGGTGGAACATCAGATCAATGAGAAAGATACAGTGATTGGTATTGCTGCTTCAGGAACTACTCCTTATGTGATTGGTGCTTTAAGAAATGCACGTGCACATGGCATCCTTACAGCTTCAGTTTCCAGTAACCCTGATTCTCCTTTATCTGCAGAAGCGGAAGTTCCAATTGAAATGATTGTGGGTCCTGAATTTGTAACTGGAAGTTCACGTATGAAATCGGGAACCGGACAAAAGATGATTCTGAACATGATTACTACATCTGTAATGATTCAACTTGGTCGCGTAAAAGGAAACAAAATGGTAAATATGCAGCTTTCCAATAAGAAGCTGGTGGACCGTGGTACACGAATGGTTTCGGAAGAGTTGGGATTGGAATATGAACAATCCAAGCGCTTGCTGTTGATGTATGGTTCTGTGAAGAAAGCAGTAGATGCTTATCGTGCACAACAAAATAATGAATCAAAATGAAAAGGACATCACTCTTTTTAGTTCTCGGCTTACTCTTTTGTGCTAATAGTTTTGCACAACAAGAGAAGTACACTACTTATTACTACCAGCGTGCAACATTGTTTGAAAAACTGCCCATCACGTCTACCGATATTGTTTTTCTAGGCAATAGCTTGACGGATGGTTGTGAGTGGGCTGAACTTTTAGGCAACCCGCACATCAAAAACCGTGGAATCAGTGGTGACGAAGTTATGGGAATATACGATCGTATTGACCCAATACTAAAAGGTAAGCCTGCAAAGATATTCCTGTTGACCGGAGTAAATGATGTTTCTCACGACCTTACGGCAGATAGCATTCTTGTAATGTACAGGAAGTTAGTGAGCAAAATCAAATCAGATTCTCCAAAAACAAAGCTTTATATTCAAAGTATTCTTCCGGTGAACGATGAATTCACTCGTTTCCCTAAAGTGCACAATAAAACACAAGTTATACTTGATATAAACAAAGGTTTAAAGCAACTGGCAAAACAGAATGGGTATATATATATTGACCTGTATACTCACTTTATTGCTCCGGGAACTCAAAGCCTTGATAAGAAATATACAAACGATGGGCTTCACCTTTTAGGACCAGGATATCTGGTTTGGAAAGAGGTGTTAAAGCCTTATGTGAAATAAATATCTCGCTTTTTTAATTAGGTGTTTTGTTAGTAAAGGGAAAAGCTTCCATGTTGAATGGAGGCTTTTTTAAATTCTCTCAGGTGAGCTAAAGCAACTCACCCGAGAGAATTGACTTTTAAGCCACTTATGATTTACACGGATTTACTTCTCTGGTGGATACACCACCGTCCAGTTCATTCGCTGTAAATCTTCCAATGTTAATCGATAACAATGCAAAACAGGAACATATTTGCGAATGGTATCACAAGGTGTTGCTAAATATTTCCTATAAGTTTCTCCATCCATTACAACAAATTGAATAAAATCCATGCCTTTGAAATCTACTTCCCAACCGAAATCACTCAAACTATTATAAAGAAACTGCGAATCAGCATCAATACCGTCTGCTCCATATCTACATTGATATAATGAATCAACCGCAATTATACCTGATGAGCACAATGGTTGACAAGCAATTTCTCGATCGGACTTATTTATAAACGTTATATTCTCATGTCCCTTCTCTCCATTTGGACAAGCACACAGCAAAAAACATAATGCTACGAGTGTTATTACTATTCTAAACTTTTTCATATATTATTTTATACGGTTATTATTGTATTCTCCATTATAACTATTCCAGAAAAAACAATAGAATAGAAAGCAAAAATATAAAATAACAAACATAAATTATCATAACAAAGGTAACAAAATAGAACTTTTATATATCTTATTATCAAATAAATATAAGTTATAGGAATGTCAAGGAGGTAACAATTGGGATTTTAGGTAGTCAATCCTTTTAAAGTCAAACATTATAATAATATAGAGAATTGAATCTGAATTTTTGATTTTCTATATTTTTGCTATTTGAAATTATGCATTCTATATTTGAATGCATAAAAGAAAGATTATTCTTAGCCATCTAAGGGCTAACTAATTAGGTGTTTTTTATGAACAGTGGCGGGATGTTTTTATTATCTTGTACAAAAGAATGCAATCTTCTGTACAAAAGAATTAATTGTTCTGTACAAAACAAATCAATCTTTTGTACAAGAAATTATGAATGTTACGTTATGCAATCTGAATAGTATACGCTTCCTTTTCTCTTCTCAAAGGATAATCACCCCGCAATTGCTCAAACATCTCTGGATTAGTCTTCAATGCGTTGCTGTCTCGTCTTGGATCATACATTTGCAGATAAGCATCTGCTTCTGTTGAGGCTTTAATTACTGAGCTATCCGGTTGGATTGGTTGAATATCAAAATCCGGATTAATATGGAAAAAGTGGCAGAATGATTCTAACGACATGCGGGTGGCATTCGCTTTCCCATCTGCTGAATAACCTGCAATGTGCGGAGTTCCCAGAAATACCTTGTTAAGCAATTCCAGACTGATTTCAGGTTCGTTCTCCCATACATCAATAACCGCATCGCTGATTTGTTTCTTTTCTAAAGCAGAGAGCAGGGCAGAGGTTTCAGTCACTTCACCCCGGGAGGTATTTATAATAACCGGACTCTTTTTTAGCGAATTGAAAAATCCGGCATCGGCCAGATGGTATGTTTTATATTTGCCTTCCTTGTTGAGCGGAGTATGGAAAGTGATTACATCACATTCGCGGCTTATGGTCTCCATATCGGTAAACATTTCGGTACCTTCTTTGTCGGCACGAGGAAGATCGTTCATTAATACCCGCATGCCCAGTGATTGAGCAACATCGCAAACCTTACTTCCTACATTCCCTATACCAACAACACCAATACATTTCCCTTTCAGCGTAAATCCTTTCTCTTTTTCCAGAAGCAATAGTGTGGAATGAATGTATTGAGCCACAGAAGCAGAATTGCATCCCGGAGCATTTGTCCAGGTAATCCCGGCTTTTTTGCAATAATCAGTGTCAATGTGATCAAAACCGATGGTTGCAGTAGCGATAAACTTCACTTCACTTCCTTCCAATAATTCACGGTTACAAAGGGTACGTGTGCGGATAATCAACGCATCGGCATCACGAACAATTTCAGGGGTAAATTTTGTTCCGGGTATATATATAACTTCGTTAGGAGTATTTCCTCCAAGCTTTTCAATAATTCCCTCAATGTAGGGAATCTTATTATCAATAATTACTTTCATTTAGTAAGTCTTTTAAAAATATCCTCCAGAGGCTCCTCTTTAGTTAGCTCACTCATTGGTGCATCAGCCACAATATTACCCTTATGAATAATAATTGCATGTTGGCACAAATCAGAAACTTCCTGTAAGGAGTGAGAAGAAAATAGAATTGTTTTTTCTTTTCCAAGTTCTCTGATCAGAGAATGGATTTCAGTTAGCTGGTTAGGATCAAGACCCGATGACGGCTCGTCCAGAATCAGCACTTCGGGATTATGTATTAAAGCCTGCGCCAGTCCAACTCGCTGACGGAATCCTTTAGACAACGTTCCTATGGTCTTGCCGCAAACTTCCTCCAGTTTTACCCGTTCAATCATCTCGTCCACCAAACCATGCAGGTTGGCTATCCGGTAAATCTGACCAACATATTCCAGATATTCTCTGACATACATCTCCGGATAAAGCGGATTGTTCTCCGGCAGATAGCCAATGCAGCGCTTGGCAGCAATGGGATCTTTGGTAATATCATTTCCGCATACGCTAACCGTACCCTTGAAATCAGTCAGCCATCCTGTAATAATTCTCATGCAAGTTGATTTACCTGCTCCGTTTGGTCCAAGAAAAGCAGCAATTTCTCCCGGGTGCACCTCAAAGCTCACATTATGAAGCACTTCCTGATTTCCGTAGAATTTGGATACATTAGATAATCTGATAGACATATATTAATGCATATTTGGGTAGAAGATTAACCACAAAAGTACTAAAAGTTGCTCATTTAACTAATAAAATGTGCGAAAAATTGTTTCTTCGGGAATGAATGTATATTTTTGCGCTTTACTTTTAAAAATACTGATTATGACATTTAGTAACCTTTGCAACGAGATTTTCTTTCAATCAACAGAGAATTACCATGTAACTGATAGTGTAGATGCTCCGATTCAGAATCCTTATGAGCTGAAAACTATTGAGTATTATTTATATTTGAAGAATTGGATAGATGCCGTGCAATGGCATTTTGAAGATATTATACGTGATCCTCAGATTGATCCCGTAGAAGCGCTTACTTTGAAAAGACGCATTGATAAGTCTAATCAGGATCGTACAGATTTAGTAGAGCTGATTGACAGCTATTTCTATGATCAGTATAAGGACGTAAAGCCTTTGGCTGATGCAACTATAAACACAGAAAGTCCTGCATGGGCTGTAGACCGTCTTTCTATCCTTGCGTTGAAGATTTATCACATGAACGAGGAAGTGAAGCGTACAGATACTACTCCAGAACATCACGAACAGTGCCAGAAGAAATTAGATATCCTTTTGGAACAGAAAAAAGATTTATCTTCAGCTATTGATCAGCTGTTAGATGATATTAAGGCTGGCAGAAAGTATATGAAAGTATACAAACAGATGAAGATGTATAACGACCCGGCTCTTAATCCTGTTCTTTACGCTAAGAAGTAATAATGGCTAAGATATTGATTATTCGTTTTTCCGCGATAGGAGATGTAGCAATGACTATCCCGGTGATTCATTCGCTTGCCCTTCAGCATCCTGAACATGAATTTACTGTGTTGAGTCGTATGTCGCTTCGTCCACTATTTATAGGATTGCCTCAGAATGTTCATTTTATGGGAGCCGACTTGCATGGCAAACATAGTGGGCTTCTGGGATTACACCGATTATTCTATAACGAGTTGAAGCCTCAGAACTTTGATTACGTAGCCGATTTACACAATGTACTCCGTACAAAAATAATTCGTCTTCGTTTCAAAATGATGGGTATTCCAACTGCTTACATCTTTAAAGGACGTCTGGGCAAGAAGAAACTGACCAACAGATACCATAAGGTATTTGAGAATCAGAAATCATCCTTCCGCAGATATACTGACGTCTTCAAGGCTTTAGGTTTTCCAATTCAGCTTAATTTCACTTCCATCTTTGGTGAAGGTAGAGGCGATATGTCTCAGATACAACACATCACCGGAGATAAAGGCGATTTGAAATGGATTGGTATTGCACCTTTTGCCAAACATAAAGGGAAAGTACTTCCTCTGGATAAGCAGGAAGAAGTGATTGCTCACTTTGCAAAAGATCCTCGTGTAAAGGTATTCCTTTTTGGAGGAGGGAAAAACGAAGAGTCTGTTCTTACCTCATGGGTAAATAAATATCCTTCTGTAACATCACTCATTGGCAAGCTGAATATGAATACAGAACTCATTCTGATGAGTTATCTGGATGCAATGGTGTCTATGGATTCCGCAAATATGCATTTGGCATCGTTAGTCAATGCGCCTGTCGTATCTGTTTGGGGAGCCACCCATCCGTATTGCGGATTTATGGGTTGGAAGCAATCTCCTATGAATGCTGTTCAGGTTGATCTTCCATGCCGTCCATGTTCTGTATTTGGAAACAAATCTTGCTATCGTAAAGATTATGCTTGTCTGAATATGATTACTCCCGATATGGTTATTAAAAAGATAGAGAGCATAATATTTTAAATAGAATGAAGATACTTCTGAATCCGGCTTTTGAATCATTGCGAACTTTTGTAGAATCTGTTCCTCATATCTTTGGGGAAGAAGGAGAAACCATATACAAAGGCCGGAATAAGATTAAAGTAATCAAAATAGGAGAGATTGACGTAAACGTCAAAAGATACAGAGTCCCGATGTTATTTAACCGGGTTATTTATACTTTTATAAGAAAAAGCAAAGGATTGCGTGCTTTTCAGTATCCGCAACGATTGCTCGAGAAGGGTTTTGAGACTCCGCAACCGATAGCCTATATTGAAGAAAGAAATTTTGGCTTGATCGGATATTCTTATTTTGTAAGTGTACATTGTCCATATAGCCGTAGATTCTATGAATTTGGCGATGCAGATATAAAAGACTGTTCGGATATTGTTATTGCATTTGCACGTTTTACAGCAAAACTTCACGAAGCCGGAATATTGCACCTGGATTACTCGCCCGGCAATATCCTTTTTGACAAAGAAGATGGTGAATATAAGTTTTCTTTGGTGGATATTAACCGCATGAAATTTGGGAAGGTGAGTATTGAAGCGGGGTGTGCAAACTTTGCAAGGTTATGGGGACAAATTCCGTTCTTTGAATTGCTGGCAAAAGAATACGCTGCAACGCGTGGAGCAGATGAGGCCTTATGCCGGGATTTAATTCTGACTTACAGACGGAAATTCTGGACTCGCTTTGCAAAAAAACATCAGGTAAAATATACGCTGAATTTTTAATAGAACAGGAAGATATTACATATTATGGGTAAGCACTATTTGTTTTTTGTTTCATTGACTTATTCTTTTTCTATTTTGCGCCCTCTTCAGGATGAAATATGGCGAAGAGGAGATGATGTTGCCTGGTTTATTGAAGACTCTTGCGAAAGCTGGCTAACAGAGAAAGAAAAGCAATTAAAGACAATACAAGAAGTACTTGATTATAATCCGATTGCAGTTTTTGCACCCGGAAACTTTGTTTACGACTTCTTTCCTGGAGTAAAAGTCGCTGTTTTTCATGGATATGCCATGAAAAAGCGAGTAGAAAAGATCGATGATCATTTCACTGTTAGGGGATGGTACGATATATATTGCACGCAGGGAGAAAGTACTACACCCTATTTTAAAGAACTGGAAAAGAAACATGGTTTCTTTAAAGTGTATGAAACCGGTTGGTGTAAAGTTGATCCTTTCTTTGATAAAACTGTATCTCATACAGATCAAAGAGAGAATCCAACAATTCTTTATTCGCCAACATTTACCAAAGGAATTTCTTCTGCACCCTTTTTATGGGAAACAATAAAGCAATTGGTTGAAACCAAACCTTGGAACTGGATTATCACTTTCCATCCAAAGCTTGATGATCCTGAATTAATCCAAAAATATAAAGAGCTGGCCGATACACATGATAACGTAGTCTTTTATCGCTCTAATGATGGTCTTAACACCTTCAGAAAAACAGATGTTATGCTATGTGATAGCTCATCCATTATTGTGGAATACATGTTCCTGAATAAACCGGTCGTTACTTTTCGCAATACACATCCGGGAAATCATTTGCTGGATGTTATCAATGAAAACGAGATTGGAGATGCTATTGAAAAGGCGCTTTCACGTCCTAAAGAGCTTATGGATAACATCTATACTTATACCATGCACCATGAACCGCATCGTGACGGCAAGAATTCGGCCCGTGTACTAGATGCTGTTGATGATTTTATAGAGAACTATAAGGGGAAGATTAAATCAAAACCTCTTAACTTAATACGAAAAATAAAACTAAGATTGAAGATAAAGTATTATCACTGGTAACAAGAATGATATTCTGCTCCTAAAGTATGAAACTTCGAACAGTTTGCGTTTGCCGACAGAGGCAAATGCTTATCTAAAGTATTGTTGCAGTAATAAATTCTATTGAAAAAAACAAAAACGTAAAAATGAATAATTTCAATATGGAAAATTCTGACTTCTTTAAGGAAGAGGTCAGAGATGGTTTTTTAGTTACGGAAAAAATGAAGAGAGTATGGGCTTGCGAGCTCGATCTTTTAAATCTCTTGCTTAATGTTTGTAAAAAGTATAATCTTAAATGTTGGGCAGATTCCGGAACATTGATAGGCGCAGTACGTCATAAAGGCTTTATTCCGTGGGATGATGATATTGACATGGTTATGTTAAGGGATGATTTTGATAAACTTTGTGAAGTCGCAGATAAAGAATTTCTTTCTCCTTATTTTTTTCAAACCATCTATTCTGATAAATATTACGCCCATAGACACGCACAAATAAGAAACTCAGAAACTGCAGCTGTTTCGAACCCAAAGGCAAAATATAACCAGGGTATATTTATAGATATTTTTGTTTTTGACGGTGTGACTGATATCCCCCGCTTTTATGCAAGACAACTACGAAATATTAAGCTTTATAAGAGTGTGCTTAAAATTACTTCAAAAGTGATGTGGCGGCTTCCAGAGAAATTTTATCTTAAATTACGTTGGGACAAAGTTCTTTTCGAAAAATATGAGAATGTATTGAGACAAACTCCTATTGAAAAAACAGAGCTTATGGCACATTTATCATTAAATTACCGTGTGCGAATAAAAAATAAATCCTTCTATGACCAAACACTCTATATGGATTTTGAAAATACAATGATACCTGTTCCTGTGGGGTATGATAAAATTCTAAAGATTGATTTTGGTGATTATATGACTCCTGTTCAGTCACCTACTATGCATGGCTCTTTATTGTTTGATACACAACATAGCTATGAAGAAATCTTGCAAACTATAGATAAATAGATTACAATAAGATTAGCAAGATGCTCCTTGTTTCAGATATTCGTTTTATATTTGAGCAGAGGAAAGCTTAATTTCGGAAAAACAATGGATATAAAGTACGATTATTTAATTGTAGGAACAGGACTTTTTGCCTCAGTGTTTGCTTATCATGCAAAGAAATTGGGTAAAAAATGTCTGATGATAGACAAGCGTTCTCATTTAGGTGGCAATATCTATTGTGAGGATGTAGATTCTATTAACGTTCATAAGTATGGAGCACATATATTTCATACAAGCAATAAGGAAGTATGGCAGTTTGTTAATTCATTTGTAGAATTTAATCGGTTTACCAACTCTCCGTTGGCAAATTATAAAGATGTGCTTTATAATCTTCCTTTTAATATGAATACGTTTAGTAAGCTTTGGGGCGTAAAAACACCGCAACAGGCAAAAGAAAAGCTCGAAGAACAAAGACAACGTTATGTACATATTGAAACACCTGCAAATCTGGAAGAACAGGCGTTAAAGCTTTGCGGTGATGATATTTATTATGCATTCATAAAGGAATATACAGAAAAGCAGTGGGGACGTTCAGCTAAAGAACTTCCTGCATTTATTATCAAGCGGATTCCCTTCCGCTTTACTTATGATAATAATTACTTTAATGATGACTATCAGGGTATTCCCAAAGGAGGATATAATAAATTGATAAATGGTTTGCTTGATGGTGTTGAAGTAAAGCTGAATACCAACTACTTTGATCATAAAGCCGAACTTGATAAGTTGGCGGATACAGTTCTTTTCACGGGAAGAATAGACGAATTGTTTAATTATGAATTTGGTGTTTTAGAGTATAGAAGCTTGTCCTTCGAACATGAACGGCTGGATATTGAAGACTTTCAAGGAAATGCAGTTGTTAATTACAATGAGCGAAGTGTTCCATATACAAGAATTATTGAACATAAACATTTTGAATTCGGGAACCAGCCATTTACTGTTATAACCCGCGAGTATCCGAGTGAATTCACTGGCAACAACGAGCCATATTATCCTGTTAACGATGATAAGAATATGCAGATATATTCAAAATACAAAAAAAAAGCTGACTTAAATGGAAAGCTTTTGCTGGGTGGCCGATTGGCTCAGTATGCATACTTTGACATGGATGATACCGTGGAAGCTGCATTGAGACTAGTGAAAAAGGAATTATATAATCTCTAAAAAGAGAAAGAATGAATAAGTATTATCTTTCAAAGAACTATCCCAATCTGTCTAGTGCCGGTAACAAGGCCAAAACCGATATTGAAACAATCTTGTCCAATGCTGGCTTTGTAAATATAGGATTAAAGCAAACCCATTATAACAATAAGCTGCTGGGATTTATATTTACTCTACTGGGAGTGCTGAAAGCCTCTTTTTTAATCTCTAAAGGTGATTGGCTTGTACTTCAGTATCCTCTGAAGAAATATTTATCATTTATTTGTAAAGTTGCTCATCTTAAAGGTGGAAAGGTTACAGTTGTTATTCATGATCTTGGAAGCTTTCGAAGGGGAAAGCTAACCATTCCTCAGGAAATAGAACGGCTTAATAATGCAGACTATATAATTGCTCATAATAATAAAATGGCAAATTGGCTGAAAGAGAATGGAAGTGCATCTAAATTGGGTTGTTTGGAGATCTTTGATTATCTTTCTGCTAATGTTTCAAAAAACACGGCTAAGATAAATCTACCATTTAGTATAGTATATGCAGGCGGACTGAGTTATAAGAAGAATGCATTTTTATATAAGCTTGGAGAATATGTAAAGACATACCGGTTTGTTCTGTATGGATCCGGTTTCAATGAAGAACTTCTAGGGGGAAATCAGAATTTTGCATATAAAGGTTTTGTTCCATCCGATGAACTGATCTCAACTGCAGAAGGACATTTTGGTTTGGTTTGGGATGGAGATTCTATCGATGCCTGCAGCGGAGCTTTCGGCGATTATCTGCAATATAATAACCCTCACAAAACATCTCTTTATATTCGTTGTCAGCTGCCTGTTATAATCTGGAAGAAAGCAGCTCTGGCCCATTTTGTTGAGGAAAACAATATAGGTATATGCGTCGGTTCACTGACAGAGCTTGATCAGGTTCTTTCATCATTAACTGCTGAACAGTATCAGGCGATGAAGAATAATGTGATAAATATGAGTGATAAATTAGCTAAAGGATATTTTATTACCAAGGCAATTGAAGAATCAGAACGAGTATTGTTTTAGTTTCTCCAAAGAATCTTATTTCCTGCCAAAATCGGCAGGAATCTCACCCCAGTCTTTTGTCTCCCACTTAATGATCTGCGTGGTATATTTATTATTTTTCAGCCAGTTCTCTGCCCGTTCTATAATCTGAAACAACTCTTCTGTTTCCGGAGTACGTGGCAGCTTGGTCTTGCATTTCTTTTGTTTCACCCAACTTATAGCATTTACGCTGTCGCTGTAGATAGGAATTTTGAGCTCTTTTTGTTTAAGCAGTGCCAGGCCATGAGCCAAAGCAAGAAATTCGCCGATGTTGTTTGTTCCCTTCATCGGGCCGAAATGAAAAATCTCTTCTCCAGTTTCAATATATACCCCCCTATATTCCATAGCCCCCGGATTTCCGCTGCAAGCAGCATCTACAGCCAGACTCTGTTTAATTATGTTAGCCGGAAGCACTTTCGGAGCAGACGCTTTGGCCTGTTTACCAATATATGCGTAAGGAGAGGAGGCATAGGCTCGTTCAGCCTCTTCTTTGGACTCAAAAGATTTATATTTTGCACCTTCGTAACCCTTTATCTGAAGCTGACATTCGTTCCAGGAAGTATAAATCCCCGGCGTAACACCTTCCCAAACCACATAATATTTCTGTTTTGCCATCGCTCTTTTATTCGGAGTATTGTTTCTTGAATGTATAAGTTGTGGACAAAGATAACTATTTTTTCTTCTTTCAGCTTATTGAAATATGCAATATCATTTTATTTGTATAATTAATTGTTTTTTTTGCAAGAGTCTGTTAGAAATAGAAAGACTTATAAACAAAAGAACGAGAATGCTTTTATATGAAGATAAGCTCTCTAATTATTAAATATTTATGAATCTGGCTTATGAGCAGAATTTGGTAAATCGAAAAATAATACTACCTTTGCGCCACAATTGGGAAATGAGGTACTGGTAAAAGTACTGAAGATCGCTAATTGCAAATCATAAATGGCCCGTTCGTCTATCGGTTAGGACGTTAGATTTTCATTCTAGAAAGGGGGGTTCGACTCCCCCACGGGCTACACTTCAAAACAATCTTATACAGATTACTTCCCTTTCAATTCGTTTATAATTCCCGGCAAATTTTCCATATCGTTATTTAGTCTTTTAAAATTCCCGTAAATCTGCCACAACAAATCATGCATTAAGTTAATCCAGGAACCGTTTTAAGGATAATCTGAAAAATAGTCTTACTTTTGTACTCCAATAAAAAAGTAACGATGACAGATAGACTTTTAGTGCGGAAAGGGAAGATCGGATGATAGGAATTGAAGCACTTATCAAACAGAATAAAAGCTTTGTTATTTACAGGGTTCCGGAAGAGGAACCTGTTTTAATTCTTCAGTCGGCTGGTCCCTCTTTTTCTTTAAATGAACTGGATGAACTGGACGGCAAGAGGGGATTTGTCTTTGCTCCGTTCCGGATTTCAGACTCGTCTCCGCTTATACTGATGCAACCGGATATTTTCATTAAAGGGTGGAAGGATATAAATAGTTATCTATCGAAAGAGGAATGTGTGGAGGATGTTTTGTCAGTAGAAGATACAAATGATTGTCCGCAAGTGGATAATTACGATTCTTATTCACAGGCTTTCTCTTCGTTTATATCTTCGCTCAGAGAAAAAAGATTTGAGAAACTGGTGTTGTCGCGTACTTCAGTGCAGCCTAAGAACTCTTCTTTTTCTCTTGAAAAGTCTCTTTTTAATGCTTGTGAACGATATGCCGACGCATTTGTTTATCTATATCATGCCCCTCAAACGGGAACTTGGTTGGGTAGCACGCCTGAGATTCTGCTTTCTGGAAAGAATGAGCAATGGAATACCGTAGCTCTTGCAGGAACTTTGCCTTTTCATCGGGCTGTTTTGCCGAATGCCTGGAGTGAGAAAAATATCCGTGAGCAACAATTGGTTGTAGATTATGTTCGGAATCAGTTGACTGCCTTTGGTGTAACTCCTGAAGAAAATGGTCCGTTTACGGTCCGTGCCGGTGAATTGGCACATCTCAAGAGTGAATTCTCTTTTGCATTGCCGGAAAAAGGTCGACTAGGCAGTTTGCTCCGTTTGTTGCACCCCACACCGGCGGTTTGCGGCCTCCCCAAAGAGGAGGCGTATCGGTTTATATTGGAGAATGAAGGGTATAACCGTCGTTACTATTCCGGTTTTTTGGGATGGATTAATCCCGATGGAAAGACGGATTTGTATGTAAATTTGCGCTGCATGGAGATTGGTGCTTCTTGTCTTACTCTATATGCCGGAGGGGGATTGTTATCTCATTCGGAGATGGAGCTGGAATGGAAAGAGACGGAGGCAAAACTGCAAACCATGTTGGCGATAATTAAATAAATTGGAGGCTTAGTATGTATTCGAATAAGAAAAATGTTCTTCAGTTGGCTGCGCTGTTGCGCGAATATGGCATCGATCACGTGGTGGTTTCTCCCGGATCACGCATAGCTCCCCTTACTCAGACGTTTTCCCAGCATCCTGCATTCAAATGCTTCACGGTGGTGGATGAACGGAGTGCTGCTTTCTTTGCATTAGGTCTTATTCAGAAAATTAATCGTCCGGTAGCTGTGTGCTGTACCTCGGGTACTGCATTACTAAACTTTGGATCGGCTGTGGCTGAGGCTTTTTATCAACAGTTGCCACTACTTGTTATTTCTGCCGACCGTCCTGCTGCCTGGATAGGACAAATGGATGGACAAACACTTCCTCAACCGGGGGTATTTAATACTTTGGTAAAGAAGTCCGTTCAACTTCCCGAACCTGTTACCGAGGAGGATGAATGGTATTGCAACCGCCTCATTAACGAGGCTTTACTGGAGCTGAATCATCATGGTAAGGGTCCGGTACAGATAAATGTTCCGCTTTCTGAACCTCTTTTTGAATTTACTACCAAAGAACTTCCTCAAGTAAGAGCGATACGATACTCGGGTGGTTATCCCAAGTCTTTGGAAAATAGCGAATATTTCCTCAATCAATGGGCAAAGAGCAGTAAACGAATGATTATTGTTGGTCAGCTTTTACCCGATGAAAAGGTGAGAAAAGCCATTGAAGAGGTTGCTAAGAAATGGGATTGTGTTATTTTGGCAGAACATATATCAAATGTTTCTTCCTGCCCCGTAATTGGCAATTTCGATCAGATAATCTATGCTCTTCTCGAAGAAAAATGGGATGAGTTTACCCCCGATTTATTGATTTACTATGGTGGACATATAGTTTCCAAACGAATAAAGAAATTCCTCAGAAAGCAACGCCCGGCTCAACACTGGCATGTTTCTTTAGATGGTTCTGTTCCCGATCTTTTCCAATCGCTGACGGATGTGATTGAGATGGATGAAACGTTTTTCTCCCTGCTTGATTCTCCCGATGAACCGGAAATGGCTTCTTACAGTTTACTCTGGAAGAATAAATCAGCTGAACTGAAAAGTAAAAGGAATGCGTTTACGGAAGCTATGCCTTACTCTGATTTGTTTGTGCTAAATAATCTTTTGCCTCTTTTACCGGAAAAGGCTGCTTTGCAACTGGGTAACAGTTCTTCTATACGTAACGCTCAGCTTTTTGATTTGAATGCAGATATTCCGGTTTATTGTAATAGAGGGACAAGTGGGATAGACGGCTCTATGTCTACAGCTGTAGGATTTGCTGCAATTCATCCGGATCTTACGTTCTTGGTAATTGGCGATCTCAGCTTCTTTTATGATGTAAACGGACTGTGGAATAAGCATATAAACAAGAACTTACGTATTATGCTGGTAAATAATGGAGGAGGAGAGATCTTCCACTTACTTCCCGGATTAAATAAAGCTGAATCATTAGACGAGCATATTTCTTACAGGCACAATACTGTGGCCAAAGAGTGGGCTCAGGCCATGGGATTTTCTTATCTGTCGGCTGAAAATGAAACAGAATTAAAGAAGAATATTATTACTTTTGTGAGCAACACCTCTGAAAAGCCAATATTATTGGAGACAATAACGTCAATGGAGGTGAATGCCGAAGTATTTAAAGCATATTATCACAATCTAAAATAGACTGTATATGGAAGAAAGAAAATGGGAAACCATAAAGGAATATGAGGATATTCTTTTTGAGTTTTATAATGGAATTGCAAAGATAACAATCAACCGTCCTCGTTATAGAAATGCGTTTACTCCTACAACAACAGGAGAAATGAGTAATGCACTTACAATCTGCCGCGAATGTGCCGACATTAGTGTAGTTGTTATTACTGGTGCCGGAGATAAGGCATTTTGTTCAGGAGGCGACCAGAATGTAAAAGGTAAAGGTGGGTATATTGGCAAAGACGGTGTACCTCGTTTGAGCGTGCTTGATGTACAAAAGCAGATTCGTTCTATCCCTAAACCGGTTATCGCAATGGTGAATGGTTATGCCATTGGTGGCGGTCACGTGCTTCAGGTGGTATGCGACCTTTCAATAGCTTCCGAGAATGCAATTTTCGGTCAGACTGGTCCTCGTGTTGGTAGTTTCGATGCCGGATTTGGCGCTTCTTACCTGGCTCGTTGTGTGGGACAGAAGAAAGCTCGTGAAATCTGGTTCCTTTGCAAACAATATAATGCTCAGGAAGCTTTGGATATGGGACTGGTAAATAAAGTTGTTCCTCTTGACAAACTTGAAGATGAAGTGGTGGAATGGGCAGAAACAATGATGATGCACAGTCCTTTGGCTTTACGAATGATTAAAGCCGGACTGAATGCAGAACTGGATGGTCAGAGCGGAATTCAGGAATTGGCTGGTGACGCCACTCTTTTGTATTATCTTACAGAAGAAGCTCAGGAAGGTAAAAATGCGTTCCTTGAAAAACGTAAACCTGACTTTAAACAATTTCCAAAATTTCCTTAGTAATGATGTTTAAAACAACCATACGTCCTTCAACATTACACTTTAAGCAACCTGCCGGAACTTCCCGCGGAGTGTATAATACCCGGAAAGTGTGGTATGTTGGCATTACTTCTGTTGAAGAACCACAAAGAATAGGTTTGGGAGAGTGTGCGCCTCTGCCAAACCTAAGTTGTGATGATCTTCCCGATTATGAGAATATTCTCAGTGAAGCCTGCAAACAATTAGAGCAAACCGGAGTGATCGATAAAGAAGCGTTGCGCCCTTATCCGTCTATTCTCTTTGGTTTGGAAACAGCTTTGTTGCATTTTCAGGCAAACAGTTTTGCGCTTTGGGATACACCTTTTTCTCGTGGGGAAAGTGGTATTCCTATTAACGGACTTATCTGGATGGGGGACTATGCAAACATGTACCGCCAAATTGAGAAGAAGATGGAACTTGGTTTCCGTTGTATCAAACTAAAGATTGGTGCTATTAATTTTGAAGAAGAACTCTCTTTACTAAGACACATTAGAAAGCATTTTACTGCCAGAGAAGTAGTATTGAGAGTAGATGCAAATGGTGCTTTCTCTCCGGAAGATGCCATGAATAAGCTCAACCGACTGGCGGAACTGGATATTCATTCCATAGAACAACCTATTCGTGCCGGACAGCTTGACGAGATGGCAAGATTAACTAAAGAAACACCGATACCTATTGCTCTTGATGAAGAGCTTATCGGGGTGACTTCATTAAAAAGCAAAGCTGAACTTTTAGATAAAATAAATCCGCAATATATTATCCTTAAACCGTCTCTTCACGGAGGAATATGTGGCTCCACTGAATGGATTGATGAGGCTGTAAAGAGAAATATTGGCTGGTGGATTACTTCTGCTTTGGAATCGAATATAGGATTGAATGCCATAGCTCAATGGTGTGCTACACTTAATACTACTCTTCCTCAAGGATTGGGTACCGGCATGCTCTTTACCGATAATGTAGAAATGCCTTTGGTGATTCGTGAAGATAAACTTTGGTATGGAAGAAAATAACTTGCAGCACTTTGAATTTGATATAAGTAAACAAGTTCTGATTCTGGATAGTATAACTTATTCATCTACCGAGGCTTTGGACTTCCTGAAAGGAAAAAGTGAATATGATGGCTTATACTCTTTTTTGCTTGAATGGTTTGATGGCAAGACTGAAATAAAAGTTCATACTTCCGGTTCTACAGGCAAACCGAAAGAATTGCTTGTGCGCAAGGAGCAGATGATGCAAAGCGCACGATTAACTTGTGAATTTCTTCATTTAAGAAAAGGAGACTCTGCACTGATAAATATGTCATTGGGCTACATTGCCGGGAAAATGATGGCAGTTCGTGCTTTGATTGCCGGACTTGATATTCATTATATTCCTCCTTGCGGTCACCCACTGGAAAATATTAAAAAGCCTTTTCGCTTTTTATCAATGGTGCCTTTGCAAGTCTTTAATAGTCTGCAAGTACCCGAAGAAAGAAAGATTCTCGAGGAATCTGATATTCTGATTATTGGTGGTGGGGCTATTGATGCTAAAATGGAAGAAGAACTGAAAAAGCTTCCCGGTAAGATTTACTGTACTTATGGAATGACTGAAACACTTTCTCATATAGCATTGAGAAGAATCAATGGTTCTCACTCATCCAATAGTTATTATCCTTTTTCCTCAGTAGACCTTTCTCTCTCAAAAGATGGTACGCTTGTAATCAATGCGCCTCTGGTTAGTGATGTTGTATTGCAGACAAATGATATAGCAGAGATAAATCCTGATGGTAGTTTCAATATTATAGGTCGTAAAGACAATACAATAAATAGCGGAGGAGTAAAGATACAGATAGAGCAGGTGGAAGAAAAACTAAAAGCACTTATTCACGCACCTTTTGCTGTAACGTCTAAGAAAGATTCAAAGTTTGGTGAAATTGTTGTTTTACTTGTTGCTGCTCCCGTTGATGATGAAATGCTTAAAACGGAGATGAGTAAGGTGCTAACTACTTACCAGATTCCTAAAAAGATCTTTGCTGTCGATTCAATACCCTTAACTGAAAGCGGTAAGATCTGTAGGGCGAAGGTGAAAGAGATGGCTTCGACCTTAAATTAATGAGTAAAGCCTGATTCTTTAAGGCATATTGTAAAACGAGGATGTATGAAAAATAAAATTTGGTATCTGAGAATTGAATATTTGAAAGCGATTTCAGGTAAGAGAACCGAAGATAAAGATATAGGAATGGGGTTGTTCAACGTTGGAATAACCCCATTCTATTTATAAACTCCTCAAAAAATATTAATCATTTAGCATTTATGAGTCATGATATCCAGTATATATCTATCAGTTTCATTCATGCCTTTAGATCCAATGAGTGTAAGGTTCTGAATGCTCTTATCAACGTCATCTTCAATAATTCCTTCTACGGAAGATACGCATTTTTCTTCCATTGCCATCATTGCAGAAAATACAGCAGTTGATACACCACTTGTCACTTTTAAAGCACAGCTAGGCTTGGCTCCATCACAAATCATCCCTGTAAGGTTGGCAATCATATTTTTTACGGCATAGGAAACATTGGTATAGTTTCCTCCCATTAAGTGAGTAATACCGCAACTGGAACCAGTGGCGGCTATGACACAACCACATAAAGCAGACAGTCTGCCTAGACTTTGCTTGATGTAAATTACAGTGAGGTGACTTAACATCAGTGCTCGTATCAACTCTTCTTCAGAGTTACTATTGTTTTCAGCATAAACAACCACGGGCAGTGTTGCAGCAATACCTTGGTTTCCACTGCCGGAATTACTCATTACCGGAATCATTGCACCAGCCATACGTGCATCGCAAGCAGCAGAAGTGTATGATACTATTTTTGAAAAAACATTGTCTCCGATAATTTTTTGCTCTTTTCCTTGTTTTAATATCTTCCCCAAACCGTGTCCGTAATCCTCTTGGAATGCACATTGGGCTGCCATTTTATTCAAATGAGCGGAGTCTAAAATGAATCTAAGATCATCAATAGGGGTTGTCATTGCAAAATCATAAACCTTATGAAGTGTGAGAGCCGGAGTTGCATTGTCACTTTCTTCTGAAGAAATTGTCTTGACTTCAAGAATGATTTCCTCATCTTTAGCAATATAGACAAAGTTTGTATGCCCACCTGATATAATTGCTGTTGCGTTGCTCTTGTCAGTTTTGCATATTACCTCTATATATAGCTTCTCTGTAATGTTTTCTTTTAGAGAAATCTGAATACTCTTCGCATTGATGAGTTGCTTTCCTCGTTCTACATCGGCTGGAGTTACATCTTTGAGGACTTCCAGTCCGTAGGTTGATTTTCCAATAAGTGCTCCTAATGCTACCGCTATAGGTAGACCTATCATTCCTGTTCCGGGAATACCTACTCCCATGGCATTCTTTAGGATATTGGCACTTAAATATACGTCAATATGAGTTGGTGCTACTTGCAGCGTTTCTACAGCTTTAGCTACACACAAGGCTACGGCAATAGGTTCTGTACAACCTATCGCCGGAACAACCTCGCGCTTTACCAGGGAAATAATCTGTTTTGTCTCAAATTCAGTTATCATCTTCTATAATTATCAAGCCCTGTCTGTAGGAAGTTTACGTACTTACCGATATCCTCATTATAAGCATATGACTTATTTAAAGGATCTCCTTCGTTATTTAGCAATACATAAAATGGTTGAGCATTTGCCCCAAACTTTGTGCGTTGCAGGTAACTCCATTTATCGCCCACGGTACGCAAAATACGTTCTGTACCGTTTTCATTAATAGTTACTTGTTGTGTTAATGGCTGCTTTTCATCCACATAAAGCGTAATAAGCACATAATCATTGTTTATTAGTTCGCTTACCTTGTTATCGGTCCATACGGAAGCCTCCATCTTACGACAATTTACACAACCATATCCTGTAAAGTCTATCATAACTGGTTTTCTATTCTTTTTAGCATACTCCATACCTTCGTCATAGTCGGTAAACTTAGGATGTACTTCATTGGCATACAAATTGAAGTCCTGTGTTTTCATCGGTGGAGCAAAAGCACTGACCGCTTTAAGCGGAGCACCCCAAAGTCCGGGAACCATATATGCTGCAAATGCCAGTGAAATGAGTGCCATGAAAAAACGTGGAACGCTAACCTTATTATCATCATCGTCATGAGGGAAGCGGATCTTTCCAAGTAAATAGAATCCTAGCAGTGCAAAGATTACAATCCATAAAGCAAGGAATGTTTCACGATCCAGTATTCTCCATCCATAGGCCAGGTCAGCTACGGAAAGGAACTTCAGTGCAAATGCCAGTTCCAGGAATCCAAGGAATACCTTGATTACATTCATCCATCCTCCTGATTTAGGCATTGACTTTAGCCAAGAAGGGAAGAGTGCAAACAGTGTGAACGGAAGTGCCAATGCTATGGCAAACCCTAACATACCAACAGCCGGGGCAATGATATCACCCGTAGTGGATACCTGTACCAGCAAGAATCCAATAATTGGTCCGGTGCATGAGAAAGAAACCAATGACAATGTGAAAGCCATTAGGAAAATACTTAAAAGACCTGTTGTTTTCTCTGATTTACTGTCAATGGCTGTTGTCCACGATGAAGGCAATGTTATTTCAAACGCTCCGAAAAAAGAAGCTGCAAAAACAACCAACATCAGGAAGAACAATATATTGAATACAGCATTCGTAGATAGAGAATTCAACGCATTGGCTCCGAACAACAATGTGATAAGTAGTCCCAAACTTACGTAAATCACCACGATAGAAGCTCCGTAAGTCCACGCATCCCTGATTCCTTTCTTTTTATCTTTACTTCTTTTGAGGAAGAAGCTTACAGTCATAGGAATAATAGGCCATACACATGGAGTAAACAAAGCTAGTAATCCTCCTGCAAACCCGGTAATAAAGATGTAAATCCATCCCATATTCTTCTGGCTGTTTCCATCACCCATCGCATTAAGCTGAGTGATAACCGGTTTCCAGTAATTGCTTTTTATTGCAGTGGCAGAGTCTGCAGCTACACTGTCGGTATTCTGGATAGCTTTTACAGAAACGGTGTCTGCTACCGGAGCATTAACTTGCTCATTTAGTGCCGCACTTTGCTCATCAGTCTTAACCTTATCGTTTTTCCCTGAAAAATTGAAGGAAACCTGAGTAGGGGGCAGGCAGTTTTCATCGTCGCAAGCACCATATTCCAGATAACCTTTTATATTGTATACGGGCTTTGTGAACTTTATTTTCTGCACAAAAACGACACTATGTTCAAAGTATTTCAAGTTCATTTCAAAGATCTTATCGTACTTTGAAATTTCCTTTGAAGCAGGAGTTAGTTTTCCAACCAACTTTACACCATCTATTTTATCAGTGTTGAAGGTCGCCGAAATAGGTCCTCCTGAAGGTAGGTTTACAGAATATATATGCCACCCATTTTCAATGGAACCTGTGAATGTGATTTCTGCTTCAGTGTCCGATAATGTTTTGAACTTGGTACTGAACTTTACCGGTTCCTGTATCTGAGCGTAGATACAGGAAGCCAGTAGTAAGAGAGTTAGAGAAAAGAATAATCTTTTAAACATAGATTTGGCTATTTAAAAAGTTCATCTAGTTTTTTACTTAGAGATTCACCGCGTAGTTGTTCTCCAATAACTTTTCCGTTAGCATCTAATAAAAATATTGCAGGAATTAATTTAACCTTAAACAAATCAGCAATTCCATTTTGATCCAGATAATTAGGCCATTTTAGTTGTTCTTCTTTCAGAGCTTTTTCCCAGTCAGCCTTTTTCTTATCAATAGATATACTTATAATTTGAAGTCCTTTGCCTGCATATTTAGCATATTGAGCTTTTAGGTTAGGAATTTCCTTTCTGCATGGGTTGCACCAAGAAGCCCAGAAGTCGATTAAAATATATTTTTTCCCTTTAAATAGAGTAGTTGCCGGAATAATTTTCCCATTTTCAGTAACATTGAATGATGGAGACTTGGTGCCTACAAATCCTTTAGGATAAAGTTCTTCTTTTACTAATTTGCCATAGTAGCTATCTTTAGCTTGTTGTGAAAAAGATTCATATAATGGTTTTTGTTCTCCGGTGAAATAGCTCATCATATCCATCATAAGAAATGGTCCCCACCATGAATCCTTATTACTGATTATAATACTGTTAGTGATAGTCTCAACTGTGTCGAAAAAGTTCTTTTCATCAGCTGCAAACTTTTTCCATTCGGCTGTTTTGTATAAAGAGTCTAATGCTGTTTTATTTTTTTCAGTTCTGGCTTTATCTACAGCTTTCAGAATAATATCATTGTTATCGTGATAAGCTTTATAAAGGGAGTCTAAAGAATTTCTTGGAGACTTTTTCTCAAGATATTCATCATTAAGTTTGCTGCCGGTAATCTTAATGTTGTCAAAAACATATATTTTATTGTTTCCATTTGTACTAAGAGATGCTTTTGCAGAAACTGATACATTTTCGTTATCGATTACTAAAGAGCAAGAACCATAGTATCCGTCAACAGTTATGTGAAGTTGGCGAGGTTCTTCAATTGAACCGCTAAATGTAAACTGTCCGTCTTTAATTATAGCTTCTGCAATAGCCTTTTCTGTTTTGTGAGTTCCACCTGGTGTTAATAGCATTTTTGAACCATCAGGAATACCTTGTATATTACCCTTTATAGTAAATGAACCCGGTGTTTTTGATATGCATGACATTGGTAATGCCAATAAGATTATCAAAAAAAGTTTTATTAAATTTCTCTTTTCCATGTTTACATAATTATTTTTAAAATGTTTTTCTATACTTATTCTTAAGATAATACTACTTTAAAAGTTCTGCTAATTTATCAGCCAATGCTTCGCCACGAAGATTTTCGGCAATCATTTTGCCTTTACTATCCAGCAAATAGATTGTTGGGAAGAAACGAACCTTATAAAGCTTTACAATTTCACCATCTGAGTCGAGGAAGTTCGGCCAAAGGAGCTTTTCCTCTTCTAACGCTTTCTTCCAGGCTACTTCACTCTTGTCAGCAGAAATACTGACTATCTGAAAACCTTTATCTTTGTAAAGATCATATAGTTTTTTAAAGTTAGGTATCTCCATACGACATGGATGGCACCAAGAAGCCCAGAAGTCAATTAATACATATTTGGCTCCCTTTATATAATTGGAAACATCTTCTTTTTTGCCTTTATCATTAATAACCTTGAATAAAGGAGCTGCTTGTCCTATCATGCCTGCGGGATAAAGTTCTTCTTTCATTTCCTTACCATATTCACTCTCCTTGGCCATTTGTGATAAACCTTCGTATATTTGTTTCTGGTCTGGCGTAAAATAGCTGAACCATTGAAACATTAATAATGGCGCCCAGTAGGAATCTTTATTTTCTTCGTAAGTCTTTTTGAAAGCCTTGTCTAGGCTTGAAAATAGTTCTTTGGTTTCCTTGTTATAAACTCTTGCTTCTTCACTTTTACTTAAACGATTGATTTCAGCTGTATCCTTTGCTAAACGTGCTTTCCCATATTTAGCTGTATACTCCTTATACTTGTTCTCAATAGCTTCGTGCAGAGAATCAAGACTATGACGTGGAGCCATTTTCTGTTCATAAACAGATTGCAGACTAGCACCTGTAATTTTTACATTATTAAATATTCCTCTGGAATAAGTGTTGCTTTTTTCTATTGAAACATCAGCTGTTAACTTTATATTATCACCTTTATCAGTCATTAAGAAGCAAGCACCATAGGTTTTATCTAACTGCAAATAAAATAGCTTGGGAGCCTTTGTTGCGACTGTTAATACAACCTTGTTGCCAACAACTTTAGCAGTAGCTGCCGGGTTAGATTGTTTGTGACTGGCTGCCGGACATAGATTAACAACTGTACCATCATTTACTCCGTTTAAAGTAGCCTGAATTGTTACATTACTCTGCGCAAAAGTACAAAGTGCAGCCGCCATAGAGATGACTATGCCTGAAATTCTTTTTATATTCATTTTATTATAGTTTTATGGTCATACTTACAATTTTACCTAAACCCGTAGTTACCTGAGGATTTGAATGTGTAGGAGCAAACATCGGTATATATTCTGTGCGAGGAACTCCTGCATTTGGATCAATTTCATATTCGCGCAATGTTCCTTGTTTTGCAGCAGCATTATAAGTGGCTACCCAAAGAATACAACCTCCTGTAGGAATTCCAACAGATGGCATAATATACATACATGTAACTTCTTCACCGGCACTACAAGAGTAAATTTTGTTGGATGTTGTACTACCGGAAATAGGAGAGAATGAGTAGACCCCACTGGGGGTAGTATAGAAGAAGGCACTACCTCCGCTTGAACCTATATAATATTGAGCATTCATTATTTCTGTGCATCCTGTCAAAGAAATAATAGGTTTGCTTATTCCAAGAGTATAATTTCCTACATCTGCTTTATTATAGAATAAAGAAGTATATAGCCATGCCTGACCATCTATGTGTAAAATACTATATGTTGAGTTACCGCTTCCCCTAAAAGAAGTTACTGGGTCTGTCGGCATATTACTAACATCGAAACCTGTTGTCCCAGTATAATTCATAAAATTAGAAACAGAGGTTCCTTGTGCAAAGTAAGGACGGAATGCATGGCTGGCTTTATCGTAAATAATACAGTCAGCAGAACCTTTTGAATAGCGACAAGTTTCCGTAATGAAACTGGATGCTGTATAATTACCAGCAACTGGTGAAGATAACTTACGTGAACTAGTTTTTTTGGGATAAAGTACATGCAGTTTTCCATTGTTTATTAAACACTCACAATAAGAAGGATATCCTACATAAACCATAGACTGAGGATTATAAACGGGTGCACTATAGAACATTGATGACCAGTCATCCATTTTATCTAAACCTTTTACATTCAAGCGTATACCAGCTTCATCTGTAAATACATAGTACCAACTACTACCATAACTTATAAATTTAGGTTTTCCGGAAATCATTCCATGCAATTTACTGTAATAGTGCTTGGATAAACCATCGCCACCCATAATCAGGGCTAATTGACTTTGATATATATCAATATCTGTCTGACCATCATATTCTGTAAGTAAATATAAACCTGATTTGGTGCCAGTTGCGTTAACCGTAGCATACTGTTCCTGAAATTTAAAGAAGGCTTTTTGTCCTGTAACAGAATCTTCAGCCATAAAGTAAAAAATATAATTACCTGCGGCAAGATTAACTATCCAGTTCAGTTTTTTATTTGTACTAATAGTATCAGCTGCCTGATATTCTTGTGCGTTACCGACTGTTACAGGCGTGTAAGGATACTTATGTACAAACCAACGATAACGTAGATTTTTTATATTTGGATACGTTACATTTGGCTCAATTTCAACAGTATCGCCAGGGTTTAGTAATGACAATGCATTACGATTCTTGATACCAACCGTGTCTATTTTTAGTTCTCCTATCTGACTATATTCCAGATAGCTGTAATTTCCATTATCTTCATTGCATGAGGCAAAGCCGACAAGGCATATTATCAATATAAGAATATTACTTAGTTTTTTCATATATATTTCTGTTTACTTTATTCTATTTATAATTTGTTTAGAAAGTAACCAAAACCCCATTTTCATCTGTCAATGGTGCTCCCGGATGAACTGCATTGTATTCATTCAACGCAGATGTAAGTACCATCTTATAATTCATCATTAATGCCCAATCAGTAGTATCATATTCGGAGGTACCCAATGTCTGGATGATGAAACGATACTTAGTATCACTGTAGGTACCGAAATATTCAGATAATGTAGACCAGTTTTTGGGTTTAGTAAGCATATCGTTCCATTTAAGGATTAAATGATCTTGTTCAATAACTCCCACTTGAAAATCTGAAGAAGCATTGACTTTTACATAGAGACGGACTCCTTTGGTTTTAAGAATTTCACCACGCTTTAAGATAATGGTACAAAATGCTTTTGTTGTATTAGCCGGAATAGTTACCTGTGAAGGTACTTCATAAAGATTTGATGAGGCTGTAGTCTTATCAGCAATTACTTCAATATTGGCAATGCGATCATGGTCTACCTGTGATCCCATAATGTGAAGAGTCGCATCCATATGTACGGTATCTTCCGAGTTGGTCAGAAATGAATATTCTAAAGAGTCGCTACCCAATGCCCATATAGAAGGGCCCTCAATACGAATACGAGGCTGGTCCTGATAAAAGAATTCTTCATCATGGCTACAACTTGTAGACAAACATACTACAAATAATATCAGGAAATTTAGACTTATATTTTTCATAATTATATTTTTTTATTACTAGTTGCGATTTCCAAACTCAATCTCGTTATCAGGCATTGGCAATACATAGATGTTGTCGTTAGCAGTAACGCCAGCCCCCTTAATAGTAGTTAGATTTAAGCGTTTATAGTAGAAGAACAATTGGCCTTCACCTACGAATTCTTTGCGATATTCCTTAAAGATCTCTTCCTGGATCTCTTCAGCGGTTAAATCTTCCGACAATGGATAAAGTGTGAGGTTGCGATGGCTACGTACTGTATTCAAAATATCAACTGCATCTTTCAGGTTTCCTTTATTTTTCTGAATTTCAGCCGCCATATAGTAAGCTTCTGTCATACGAATCAATGGAAACATTTTATTATATGTTCCGTCATCATATTGCCAGAATTTACTCAGATATTTGGTTTCGCCATCGAATGCATAGTGCTTCATATAGCGGTAATCTATACCATAGCCTTTGGAGGTAACTTCGTAAATCTCATCAGTTTTGGTTGTGGATGGGTACAAGGCATTTTTACCGGCATTTGAGTTGAAACGTGCGTCTACAATATCAGCCATTGTATTTAAAGATAGCTGGAACAGATGTTCAGTCGAAAAAGTACGATCGCACTCATAATCATGATTCGTTTCAATAGCTGTTCTATGAGTGAAAGAGAATGGAAGGCTATTTTCAGAACTTTCAGCATTATCCATTATTTCTTTGCAGTATATATAGGCACTATCTTGCTGGTCTTCCCACATATAAGCACGAGCCAGAGTCACTGTTGCAGCATAATAATCAAAATAACAACGTCTGCTGGAACGGAATGAATAAGGTTTGCTGCTAGCAAATATTGAATCATACTTTAGTAATTTAACAGACTCTTTCAGGTCATTAATAATAAACTGCATGGTTTCTTTAACACTTTTTTGAGGTGTAACGGATGTAGAATATTCTGTTACATAAGGAATGCCCATTGCATTGGGATTGCTTGTCGGAGACTTAGCAAACAGACGCATCAGATCCAGATGTAGGAATCCACGAAGTCCTAAAGCTTCACCTTTACAAAGATAATAGTTATTGTCTGTGAACATCGTGGAATCAGCCTTGTCAATGTACTGTAAAAGAACATTGCAATTAGCTATACAATTATATGCTCCAGTCCACATTGCATCAATTTTAGGTTTTGAGTAGGATGATTGACCATAATCGTAGCTTACTAAATAACGATAGTTATTGTCGGAACCCAAATCATAGTTTTGTGCCAGTACATCTACCAGCCCCATTGTCATTTCACCTCCATAGAGGTTTGTTCCAGCCATCTTAGTGTAGATACCTGTTAATTGATCACGATAACCACTCTCACGATCAAAGTGAAGATCGGTAAAAATCTGTGATTTAGGTTGAACATCCAGCCAATCGTTACAGGAACTGAATGATACTGCCAGAAATGAAGCTAGCAGTAACTTGAATATATTTGATTTTTTAATTTTCATAATTATTTCTTTTTTGCGTTTAGAATGTTGCCTGTACCGAAAATGAGAAAGTACGTGAGTATGGATAAATAGTACCTCTTTCTGTTTTTACAGATGAAATGATAAATAAGTCACTAGCATAGGCACTTACTTTCAGACGATCCAAGAATGAATTTTTAATGAACTTACAATCACGGAAATCATAATATATATTTAATGATGACAAAGTAAACGTGTTGTAATCCTGTACAAAGCGAGAGGTTGGACGAGTTACCGACTGGTCTGAAATAGCCTTGTATAATGCTATGTCACCTTCTTTTTGCCAACGATCAGTAAATACCCTGCGATCTACATTATAAGCCAGATTTGCATTTTCTACTTTACTAACAAGAGTACTATTGTAAAGCTGACCACCCAAGCGGTACCCGAATGCTATTGATAAACCGATGTTGTGAACCTCTGTGTTCAGGCCAACATTTCCGTTAATTTTGGGTAATGCATCACCACAAACAACCTGGTCGTTTGCATCGTATGTATAAGTGATAGTGCCGTCTTTTTTTACAAAAACTTCCTTCCCGTTTTCTGGATCAATACCCATTGATTTGACAGCCCAGATAGCGTTCATTGACTGACCTTCTACATAACGAACGACAGGAGTTATCTGGCCGTTAATAACCAGCTTATCTTGTTCGTCATTCCATGCACTTAAACTACTAGAAATTTTCTTCAGAGTATTCTTGTTATGAGCTATACTTGCATATACATTAATATAGTTATGATTCTTAGGCTGGTCCCAGATACGAGCATTTAAATAAGCTTCGAAACCTTTGTTTTCAGTCTCACCCAGGTTAGCTCGGTATGTTGTAAAGCCAGTTGACTGAGGAACGGTAACATCGGTCAGCATACCTTTAGTTGTAGAAGTGTAGTAATCGAAACGACCTGTAATGCGATTTTTAAACAAAGAAATGTCACCCCCAAAGTTATTATCATACTTTTCCTGCCATTTCAGATTAGGATTAGCCAGTCCGTACAGATATGAGCCAATGGAACCATTATAAGAAGAACTTGAATAATAAGAAACTGTTGGTATAGCATCGTAAGAGCTGAAACCTTGTGAACCTGTGAAGCCTGTGGATGCACGGAGCTTTAAGCGAGAAATGAACTTAACATCTTTCATAAATGATTCTTTATGAATATTCCATCCTGCACCAATTGACCAAAATGATCCCCAACGTTTGTTGGAACCACATTCGGAAGAACCGTTTAAACGATAGTTTGCATCGAAGAGATAGCGGTCATCATAAGAATAATTCAAAGAACCTAATAAACCGGCAGAACGTGAAATACCTTCTGTCCCGGAAGGTTTCCCATCTTTCAGATATTGAACTGCATATGTAATGTAGTCCATATAATCGTTAGGATATCCTTCGGCTGTCATGGCACTTGTTCCGTAAGTATTGTTTGCTAAGCTGGCCTGAGTATTGAAGAATAACAAATGCTTTTCTTGAAACTGAAGCGTATAACTTGCATTTAAATCTCCGCTCCAATCAGTATAGTCACCGTTGGATTTGTAATAACTCCCTTTACGATACAGATTTTCACTAGTATAAGATGCAAAATCAGTATGAGATGCTGGTTTAAATATATCCTGAGAAGTCAACTTTTTAGTAATACCAAAGCGTGCTGTAAGCTTTAGATTTTTTAGTGCCTGCCATTCTAAATATGTGTTATTAGTAATAGAGGTGTACTTCGAAATATCCTTGGTATTGATTGTGGAATTCCATATAGGATTTGTGGCGGTAACAGACGTTCCTGCAGCATTTGTATAGTCATAAGACTTAATCAGATTACCATTATTATCATACAAACGACTGTAAGGGTTCATTTGAGCATACAAAGAGAATGCTCCCCAGGGGGATTCATTGGCTGAATTGTAGTCTATGGTTAGTTTATTACGAAAATTCAGATTCTTTACACGATAAGAAAGAGTAGCTCCGCCTGAAAAAGTATTACGGTCAGATCCTTTCATTACACCTTCAATATTATTCATAGACAGATCAATGGCATAAAGCATGTTCTCGTCTCCACCTTCCATATAAAGAGCATGCTTTTGTCCGATACCTGTGCGGGTAGGTTGAGCGATCCAATCTGTATTTACTCCGGCCAGAACTTCTTTTAACTTGTTAGTGTAAATTTTCTGACGTGAAATGTAAGTCAAACCATTATCAGAATCAAACATACCAGACATACGTTCCACTTCAAGCTTCTCTGCAGCATTACAAAGGTTATAGCTACTTAAATCAGGTGCTTCAATATTGAGATTGCCTGTGTAAGAGATTCTCATACGGCCTTTATCGGGACGCTTGAGCTCTATAACAATAACACCGTTGGCAGCTTTGGAACCATAAATAGCTTTAGCTGTTGCATCCTTTAATAAGGTTACGCTTTCTACTTGGTTCATATCAAGGTCCATAATCTTGGTTAGTGCTGCTTCAAAGCCATCCAATATAAACAACGGTTGGTTGGCACTTGAACTGTATTCTCCCTGAACAGATGTAATAGAAGAAGAACCACGCATCTGAAAATCAGGCAGACTATTAGGGTTTGATCCGGCGGAAAGATTCTCAACTTGCATAAAAGAAGGATCAACATTCTTCAAACTCTGAAGAATATTTTGGTTTCCTACACGCATGAGTTCTTCATTCTTTATCGTTGAAACAGAACCTGTATAAGTATTTGCCTTACGGGTGAAAACTCCAGTAACAACTACTTCTTCAAGGCTACGCTGATCTGGTTTCATACTTATTTCAAAGCGTTTTTTACCTTGAATGTTAACATTCATAGACTGATAGCCCATAAAAGTCACCTCAATTTGCTTTACCGTTGTTGGTAAATTAATTGCAAACTGCCCATTGATGTCTGTTGCAGTTCCAAAACCCTTTGCCCCAATAGCTTTAATATTAGCACCTGGCAGAGGTTGCCCATTTTCGTCTCTGACTATACCAGCAATAGTTACCTGCGTTTGGCCATGTATATCCACTCCAACAAAAATCGTCAGAATGAAAAATAACACGAAACGCATTACCAAAGAACGATGATTTTGAGAATTACATTTCATCTTCATAGATTTTTAAATTACTAATTTTTGTTTTTTAATGATTAGTGCTCATTTGCGAAATAATATAAAAATCTCCAAATAGATGTGATAATGATGCTTTCAATAACGACAATTGTCGAATTAGGAAGAAAAAAGTAACTAATTTATGCTCTTAGCTATTCTTTTGTTATTTCAATAAATGTTCTTGCAAAGTGAAGGAGATGTGTAGAAAGCTGATAGGAATATTATCTTAAGATATAGATTGTTCCTCATGCAAAAATAGTCTAGGAAGAAACTAAAATAGTGCACCGCTATATTAGCTACTAATTTTTTATCTAACATCTTAAGTAAGTTCACGAATGAGGGCTTGTGGGTTCTCGCTGAAGACTTACTAATGTTGCCCGGGAAAATTGCTATTTCCTTTCATAAAATGATGCTGCTATTGCTTATGACTTTAATTATAAAGTGTTTACTGAAGAGATGGATATTCTTATTTATTTTTTATGAATATATGGATCTACGAGTGTAAAACAGCTAGTAGCAGCTAGTAGAGAATTATTTGTCTATTTCACTATTCTTTTGTAACTCTATAACTTTACTCCTGTAAAGTGAAGGAGGCATACCTATACTTGATTGGAAAACCTTATAAAAAGTTGATATAGAGTTAAAACCTAATTGTGCCGAGAGTGCTTTAAGAGGTATATTGTTATTAGGATCAGAAAGAATATGAACAGCTTCGTCAACCCGATATGAGTTGATATAATAAGTAAATGAAGAACCAAATTTCTCGTTTATAATCTGAGAAAGATAAGTTCTGTTAGTTCCTAACATATCAGCAAGCTTTTCCTTTGTAATAAAGTTATCTTTATAAATCTGTTTTTCACGCATTAACATTTCCAGCTGCTCATAAAGAGTTGAACTCTTTTCATCAGTTAACGATGAAACAGAATATTTTTCAGATAGTTCATTCTTTTCCCCTTCTTGCAACTGCTTTATTTGCTGGTAGAGGTTTTTCTCTCTTTTTATAGCATCCTGATTTTGACGGACAATATTGAGATAGAGTTTATTCTTACGATAATACAGATAATATAGGCCACCAAGAATGATAACACCCAGCAATAAAATATAAACCAAAAAACGAATATTATTCTCTTTTTGCAATAACTCTAATTTATTTTGCTTTATCTCATTTTCTTGTCTTTCTGTATCATATTTAACTCTGATTTCGTTCAATGAGCGCTCTTTTTCTGCATTAAAACGTTTATTGGATTCCTGATGATAGATTTTGTAGCATTTAAGTGATTCTTTATAATTATTCTCTAATTCATAGCACTTAGAAAGTGACTCGTATAGTTCATAGAGAAACATCTTGTTATTCTTTTTATGACACAATACTATTCCGCTATTTAATAAGTCAGCTGCCTCTCTGTATCTTTTATTTTTCATTAAAAGATCTGCATAGTTTATATAACAATTAGATAAAGACGAAGTATTTGCCAGCTTTGCATATTTTATGGCCTTATCAAAATATGCTTCAGCCTGTTGCTCGTCTCCCATATAAAATAGAGTTCTTCCAAAAAGTGTATATACATTTGTCTGATCGTAGAACTCATTTTTATCCATAAGAAACTCTGCTTCTCTTAAATACTTAAGAGTTTCATTGTATTTCTTCATTAAGAAATATATCTGCGAAGTATTTACAGCGCCGGCATAAATAATAAAAGGGTCATTTTGCTTATGTCCCAGGTCATAACACTCTAAAGTATATTTTAAACCTGTTGTGTCTTTCTTAAGATAATATACTTCGCCCATATTGCATAAAAGTATTGAATACAGCCTTCTGTATTTTGAACGTTTGGCAGATTCAATTCCTTTCATATAATATGAAATGGAACTATAATAATCATTTTCTATGTTTAATGCATAAAGTCCAAGACCATTATATACGGAAGAAAGAACAGAGTCATTTTTTAGTTTTAAAGCCAGCTTCTTAGATTTCTCCAAGTAAATTTTAGCCGACTGTTTATATCCTTTCATCATTAAGGCTTGTCCCAGATAAACAGAACCATACATTTGATAATTCTCATTTTCTGTTTTTCTTCCTAGTTCCAGCAATTTCTTTGAGTATAGAATGGCGTGGTTGAAGTCTGAAATGTTTAGAGAGTGTTGCCCCAAATCTTTCAATATATTGCCATCATTCTTATTCATAAGCACTTTTGCATATTGCTCATTAATAATATCCCTATTTTTATTTTGTGAAAATAAAAAAGGAGGAAAGAATATAGCTACAAGGATCAGGGCAAAACAATATTTCATAAGTGGCAGGAGCTTAAAATTGACTTTTGAAATACAAAGTTATCGTTAAATTGTAAACAGGGAAATACCATAAATATGGCATTCCCTCTGACATAATGAGAAATTTATTTATTATGAAGGCTTGCAAACTTCAGACACACAGGTTTATCCAGTTCAATCTTCTTTCCAGTATCTTCAAGTAAACCACTCTTAGAATTAATTTTAAAAATCTGAATTACATTGCTGTTTTTGCAAGCAACCAAAAGTAACTTGCCATTAGGTGTAATTATGAAGTTACGTGGATGGATTCCAGTATACTGATATCCGATTTTTGTAAGTTTCCCAGTTGTCTGGTTTACCTTAAAAATAGCAATACCATCAGCTTTTAAACGGTTTGAAGCATATAAGAACTTGCCATCAGGTGTAAGATGAATATCTGCGCTTCCTTTTTTGTCAGTTCCAGGAGTTGTATCTGATGCTATGTACTGAATATCTTTTAATATTCCGTTGTTATAACTGAACACAGTTACTTTTCCGGATAACTCATTGATGAGGTAAGCATACTTGCCGTTTGGATGAAAAGTAATGTGTCTCGGACCAGATCCCTTCTCTACATCAAAAGCTTCTGGTTTACCTGCTTGCAGGAACTGAACAGAGTTATCTTCTGCTTCAGTATAGTTTAAATTAAATTTATGTACTTTGTCTTTTCCAAGATCGTCGGCTAAAAGATATTTCCCTTCCGGAGTAAAAGCAACACAATGTAGATGAGATTTTGGTTGTGGTTCCGGAGCATCTTTCTTATCAAAAGTAATTATCTGATTTGAAGGGAACAGTGTTCCGTCTTTTTTAATTTTAAATACAGAAACATTTCCTCCTGTATAATTAGCTGTAATTACATATTTTCCTTTTGGATCGATGTTAATATAACAAGGTGACCCACCGAATGTTTTCTGAGAATTAAGGCGGGCTAGTTTACCATTCTTTTTATCGAATGAAAGAGCATAAGCAACTCCTCCTTCGTCCTCGTTTTCTCCAACAGAATAAACAAACTTTTCATCTTTTGATAGATTCAGATAAGAAGGATTGGAAAGTCCATCAATTTCATTAACATAACTAGCATCTCCTATTTCCGTATTGAAGCGGTAAACGTATATACCTTTGCTCGTTCCGGAAGTGTAAGTTCCTATAAGCAGGAAGAGCTCGCTGTTCTTTTTATCTTTACTGGAGTTATCTTTTGGTGTGAAAGATGATAGTGTTAAGGCACAGATACTCATTAGCATTAATTTTTTGAGCATAATTATTCTTTTTAGTAGTGGATTCATTTGCAAAGATAAAAAACATCTCTGCAGACGAAATAGTTCTTCCTTTTAATTTTATCTTTGTAGCCGAAATATTATAAAAGAACAGCAATGACTCGGATTTTTTTAATCGGATATATGGGAGCGGGGAAAACAACTCTTGGAAAAGCTTTTGCCAGAGAGATGAATTTATCTTTTGTTGATCAGGATTGGTATATTGAGGAGCGCTTCCATAAAACTGTGCAGGAAATATTTGCGGAGAGGGGAGAGCAAGGCTTCAGAGAGTTGGAGCGCCAGATGCTTCATGAAATTGCTGAATTTGAGGATGTTGTTATTTCAACCGGAGGAGGTGCTCCTTGCTTTTATGATAACATGGACTTTATGAATCAAAAAGGAGAGACTGTCTTTTTAAACGTTACTCCGGAAGTTTTGTTTAGCCGTCTGAAGATGGCTAGTCAAAATCGCCCTATTCTGAGAGGTAAAACTAACGAAGAGCTAAAAGCATTCATTGCAAAGGCACTCGAGAAACGTGCTCCGTTTTATTCAAAGGCTAAATATATATTCAATGCCGATGAGCTGGAAGACATATACCAAATAAAATCTTCTGTCAATATGCTAAAGCAACTACTTGGCTTGTAAATCTTCTCTTTACTTCTTGCATATGCAAAATATTGTAGCATACATACAAGTTGTTGTGTGTATGTTATATATCTGTATTCTCACCTAAAGTATCACATATTTTGTTTTATTATATTAAGAATGTGTCGTATTTAGTAAAAATATACTTATTACTGATTGAAAACTATAGATTTATACGTACTTTTGCGTTATTAATAACTTACCATAAATAGTATAAGATTAGAAAATGAGAAAATGGCGTATTGAAGATTCAGAGGAACTTTACAACATTACCGGTTGGGGAACCTCGTACTTTGGTATCAATGACAAAGGTCATGTAGTGGTTACCCCCAAGAAAAATGGAGTGGCTGTCGACTTAAAAGATTTGGTTGATGAATTGCAACTGAGGGATGTTTCGGCTCCAATGTTATTACGCTTTCCGGATATTTTGGATAACCGGATTGAGAAAACAGCTAAATGTTTTCAGATTGCATCTGAGGAATATGGTTATAAAGCACAGAACTTTATAATTTATCCTATCAAAGTAAATCAAATGCGCCCGGTTGTTGAGGAAATTATCAGTCATGGTAAGAAATTTAATTTAGGACTGGAAGCTGGTTCCAAACCTGAACTACATGCTGTAATTGCCATCAATACTGATTCTGATTCTTTAATTATCTGTAACGGATATAAGGACGAAAGTTATATAGAACTTGCTCTTCTTGCCCAGAAAATGGGAAAGAGAATTTTTCTGGTTGTTGAAAAACTTAATGAGCTTAAATTAATAGCTAAGGTTGCAAAACGACTTAATGTGTTGCCTAATATTGGTATCCGCATTAAACTGGCTTCTTCCGGTAGTGGAAAATGGGAAGATTCCGGTGGTGATGCAAGTAAGTTCGGACTAACTTCCAGTGAATTGCTTGAAGCGTTGGATTTCCTTGAAAAGAAAGACCTGAAAGATTGCCTGAAACTGATTCATTTCCATATTGGAAGTCAGGTTACTAAAATACGTCGTATTAAAACAGCTTTGCGTGAGGCTTCTCAATTCTATGTTCAGCTTTACTCAATGGGCTTTAACGTAGAGTTTGTTGATATTGGTGGCGGACTGGGTGTAGATTACGATGGAACCCGTTCTTCAAACAGTGAAAGTAGCGTGAATTATTCTATTCAGGAATATGTGAACGACTCTATTTCTGCTTTGGTAGATGCAGCTGATAAAAACGATATTCCACATCCAAATATTATCACCGAATCTGGTCGTTCATTGACTGCTCATCACTCTGTTCTTATTTTCGAAGTGTTGGAAACAGCAACTCTTCCGGAATGGGATGATGAAAAAGATGTGGTGAATGAAGACGATCATGAACTATTGAAAGAGTTATATTCTATCTGGGATACTTTGAACCAAAATAAGATGCTGGAAGCATGGCATGATTCTCAGCAGATCCGTGAAGAATCTCTCGACTTGTTTAGTCATGGTATTGTTGATTTGGCAACTCGTGCTAAGATTGAAAAACTATTTTGGTCGATAACCCGTGAAATCCATCAGATTGCTTCTGGTTTGAAACATGCTCCAGATGAATTCCGTCAGCTGTCTAAGCTTTTGGCTGATAAATATTTCTGTAACTTCTCATTATTCCAGTCTCTTCCTGATTCATGGGCAATTGATCAGATTTTCCCTATTATGCCAATTCAACGATTGGATGAAAGACCAGACCGAAGTGCTACTTTACAGGATATAACATGTGACTCTGATGGGAAAGTAGATAATTTTATATCTACCCGTAATGTAGCTCATTACCTGCCTGTACATACTCTGAAAGGAAAAGAACCTTATTATATGGGTGTGTTCCTTGTTGGAGCATATCAGGAAATTCTGGGCGATATGCATAATTTGTTTGGTGATACGAATGCAGTTCATATTAGCGTAAACGAAAAAGGCTATAATATTGAACAGATTATTGATGGTGAAACAGTTGCTGAGGTACTGGATTATGTACAATACAATCCAAAGAAGCTGGTTCGTACACTCGAAACATGGGTTACTTCTTCTGTGAAGAACGGACGCATTTCAGTTGAGGAAGGAAAAGAATTCCTCTCTAACTATCGTTCCGGACTTTATGGATATACATATTTGGAATAATCATGAAGGAAAAACTTGTTATTATTAAAGTTGGTGGTAAAGTTGTTGAAGAAGAAGCTACATTAAATCAGCTACTTAATGACTTTGCTGCTATACAGGGAAATAAAATATTAGTTCACGGTGGAGGGCGATCTGCAACAAAGATCGCTTCCCTGCTGGGAATTGAAAGCAAGATGGTTAATGGCCGACGCATTACTGACGCAGAAACGCTGAAAGTGGTGACTATGGTTTATGGTGGACTGGTAAACAAGAGTATTGTAGCCGGACTTCAGGCCAGAGGTGTGAATGCTTTGGGACTTACCGGTGCTGATATGAATGCTATCCGCTCTGTAAAACGTCCGGTTAAGGATGTAGATTATGGTTTTGTTGGAGATGTGGAGCAGGTAAATGCATCTATCCTGGGAGATCTTATTAAAAAAGGTGTCGTTCCGGTGATGGCTCCCCTAACTCACGATGGCAATGGAAATATGCTTAATACAAATGCCGATACCATTGCGGGAGAAACAGCCAAAGCTTTGGCTGATATTTTTGATGTGACGCTAGTTTATTGTTTTGAAAAGAGGGGAGTCCTCAAAGATGAAAACGATGATAATAGCGTAATTCCTCAGATAACTCGTGCCGAATTTGATGCTTATGTAGCTCAGGGAGTTATTCAGGGAGGCATGATTCCGAAGTTAGAAAATTCTTTTTCTGCAATTAATGCAGGCGTTTCTCAGGTTGTAATAACCTTATCCTCAGCGATTAACAAGAACGAAGGCACAAAAATTATAAAATAATTCATTTTTTTTTCTGTCTGCCTGTAACTTTTTAAACCCTCACCCGTCATTATTTATAGAGATGCAAGAAATCAGCTTCCGAAACGACATACTGCCACTAAAAGATAAACTTTTTCGCGTGGCGCTTCGAATCACCTTTGACAGGGCTGAAGCAGAAGATGTGGTGCAGGATACGATGATCCGGGTATGGAACAAACGCGATGAGTGGTCGCAACTGGAATCGATTGAGGCTTATTGTTTAACTGTTTGCAGAAACTTAGCCATAGACCGAAGCCAGAAGATGGAAGCTCAAAACGAGTCGTTAACTCCCGAACTGGAACAAAAAGCGGTAGCATCTGGTCCTTATGATCAATTAGTGAACGAAGAAAGAATAAAACTTATTCACCAGTTGATTAATGAACTGCCTGAGAAGCAAAGAGTAATTATGCAACTCAGGGATATAGAAGGAGAAAGTTATAAAGAAATATCAGAAGTTCTGCAACTGACAGAGGAACAGGTTAAAGTGAATCTCTTCAGGGCTAGACAAAAGATAAAACAAAGATACACAGACATAGAGAATTATGGATTATAAGTATATAGAACAGCTAATAGAACGATACTGGCAATGCGAGACTTCCTTGATGGAAGAGCAGATTTTACGTTCTTTCTTTTCTCAGGAAGAGATACCGGCTCACTTGCTTCCATATAAAGAGGTGTTTGTTTATCAACAGACACAGCAGGAGGTTAAATTAAGTGCAGACTTTGACGAAAAGGTTTTAGCTGCTATAGAAACTCCGGTGGTAAAAGCCAGACATCTTACAATTGCAAGTCGTTTTATGCCTCTAATGAGGGCTGCAGCGATGGTGGCATTTGTTATCACTTTAGGGAATGTAGCTCAACGCTCATTCTTTGCTGAAGATCAACTAGATTATAATTACGAATCATATAAGGATACTTACAAAGACCCGCAAATGGCTTACGAACAGTTGTCATCTGCATTGATGAAAGTGTCTGAAGGTATTAATAAATCTCAAACTCAGTTAGCTCCGGATAGTATCCTGAAAACTAAGAGTGGAGATGATTCAATATCGGTTACGGAATAATAACAATGAAGAGCGCTCTTTTTATACTGTGGTTGACTCTGGTATCTATTACGGTTTCTGCGCAGGATTTTGCTTCTCGTTTTTTAGAGAATCATAAGCCTGATGGCAATCTCACTTGTGTGACTATCAGTCCGAAGATGATGGAAAAGGTAATGGATCTGGATGTGGATGATGAAGGCAAAATGATGGACATGATCTCAAAGCTTAAAAGCATGCAGATGCTTACTGCTCAGAATAATGGGCATAAGTATTATAAAGAGGCTTTGAAGGTTCTCGATAAGAATTCAGATCGGTTTGAACCGTATCTTTCTTTCGAAGATAAATCTGAGAATTTTCAGATCATGGTCAGGAAAAAGAGAAGTTCTATTATTGAACTGGTAATGTTGATGTGTGAAAATGATTGTTTCACAATTATAAACTTTACCGGAAACATGAGTCAAGACTTTATAGCCAGATTGGCTAAATCAATGGAGCCTAAACACTCATAATTAAAAAGTTTTTTTTCATTTGCTATATAACTGTAATAGTTTTTGTGCTTAATTAAAACAAACAATTGATGAAACTGTGAAGTTTCAATTATCTCAAATTTTCATAAATAACTAACTTCAAATAAAATGGGTTACTGCTGGTCACAGTAACCCTTTTATTATATATGCAGGTCAGCAAAACTTTATTTTTATCTGTAATACTGCTTTTTTATTTCCGGTTCTGGCTGCTTATTTTTTTAGATCCCATATATCGTACATTTCCAAAAATATAGTGGTTAAACCAAGGACGATCGTGAAGCCCTCCAATGCACCAGGCACATCCGGTATATCCGTTTGAATCTCTTCCGTCCAACTGATATTTATCGTTCAGATATACTGCTGTTTGCATGGCCTCTTCGGCTGTAGCCGACCATTCCAAAATCTTTTTTCCCCAATACATCCTTAAATAGTTGTGCATGGTTCCGCTTTTTAAAAGTGTACTTTGTGCTTCGTTCCAAAGAGAATCATGTGTTTGTGCCTGCTCAAACTCAGCACGAGAATAAAGATACTCCCTTATATCGGATTGGTGCTCAAGCAGTGATTTTTTAGCCCATGAAGGAAAACCTTCAAATGAATCGTAATGAGGATTGTAGTAACAGAAATTCTCTGCCAGTTCTCTACGAATAATCAGTTGTTCGAGAAAAGCTTTTCTGTTATCATCGTCGGGATACTCTTTAATTACTTTAAGTGCTATTTCCAATGCGGAAATCTGTCCGAAGTGAAGGTGGGGCGAGAGCTCTGAACAGCCGTTTGTTTTGGTGTTATTCCTTTCAATATCGTAATTTCTTATCCGCTCTTCAATAAATTGATTTAATACTTTCTGTGCAGCTTTTCCTCCTGAAAGTTTATTTATTGGAGTTATACTCATGTCTATTTTTAAGGAGCCCAGAATCCCTTTCCAGTCCACGCTTTCGGATACAAAAGTTTGTTCTTGTTTTAGTGATTCTACATCGGGCAGAGGATGCAGGTAGCCGTAAAGTAGCCGGGTAATCTTCGGACGAATAGTACGGGCCGAATATTCTTGTTTGTCAGAGCTGATCCAGCAGGGTACAATATTTCGTCCGTCTACCTCATAAACAGGAATGGAAACAGACTGAAGCAACTCTTTTTTCCATGAAACATCGTGGCGTAAGGGATTGAAGTCGGTTACTATTATAGAATTCTGATGAAGGCTAATATGGTTTATTACTTCGTTTGGAATCGTTCCAATTCGGATATGAAAAGGAATCTTTAGACTCTCCAAAAGAAGTTTAACTTCCTGCAGACCTTCAATCATGAAAGAAAAACTCCGGAGATTGGCATTGGGGTAATTATCGTCTATTACAAATAGCACTTCCAACTGCTTGCCGTATTCTTTGGCCATGTAGGATGCAAAGAACAGTGCCGGGTTGTTGGCAACTCTTTGTTCCCGGCTCATCCAGTAAAGTATATTTCCGGTTCCCGGTATTCCCTGTTGAAGTAAGCGGCTACGATTTTTCATAGTTCCCATTTTTTGTTATTGTAAATATAGTGATAAATGCCAGTTATTTACATCTTCTAGAAATAAGAAAAGTAATATTATTTAAATCCTGGGGTTACTTAGATAATTAATATGGGAACCTAGCTCTTCTTTAAACCAGGCTTTGCTAGCTAATAGTAACTGATTTATAATTTAGGTGTAGACTAAAATGAAAATAGTAGTAGACATTAATTATATTAGCTGTAGACTATTTGATAAATGTCTCGTGAATGAATGGCTTAGGTTTCTTTATAGAATTAGTTATTGCTGACTTTGTTTCAAGAAGAAAAGTAAGTTTCCTGTTTAAAAGAGAAGAATAAAAAAGCAGCCTTTCTTCTCACTCTTGAGAGAAAGGCTGCCCTGGTTTATAGAGAATAGAAAATTAATTTATTTTATGTAACTTATTATTGCTTTCGAAATCAACTCTAGGGTTTCCTTTGTAAGACACATCACCGCTTCCCTGTATTTTTGCTTTCAGGTCATGAATAGCAAAACAAGAAATACTGCCCGATCCCTGTGTCGTAGCATATACTTCCATTCCTTTAAGGTTTGCGGCATTGATATCCCCTGAACCTTGAGTTTTCAGAGTAACAGAGTTTGCTTCGCCTTCATAAAGAATATCTCCGGAACCTTGTATGCCAGCTTCTATATTCTGGCATTTGATACCTTTTATTGCAATGTCACCAGATCCTTGTACGGTTGAACGCAATTCGTTGCAAATAATGCCTGTTCCATTAATATCTCCCGAACCTTGAACATAAAGATCAAGCTTGTCTGTTTTGATTATTGTTTTGAAAAGAATATCTCCCGATCCCTGAACTGAAACTCCGTATATATTAGGGCTTGATACGATTACTTTTACATTACCATTATCCCCAAAACCAAATATGGAAAAATTATTTTTGTGTTTAACGATTAATGTTTCGTCATCCACTCTAATATCTAACAAGTCTACAATATTATCCGAAGCATAAACCTTAACACTTGTTTTTCCATCAGTACTTTGAGAAAAGAGTATATCTTCACTTCCCTGAACCTTGATTGAATTAAAATCTGGCACTTCTATATTTTTTGTTATATAGTTACCGCTTGCTTTAATACGTCTGGCTTCAATGCAACTTGTATTTAAAGCCAATACAGACATAATCATTGCTAATCCACTGATTGTTTTTGCTATTCTTTTCATATTCTATTAAGATTTTAATTGTTTTGTATCTATTAGACGGAGTTGTACTTAAAAAAGTTGCAGCACCACCAAAATATTATTTTATAACCAGGTATTACATTTGTTATGCCAAAATAATAATTGCTTTATTTATAACGCTTTATATAAAATATGGTTGTTCATAATTGAACACTCTGTCCGATTTTAACTTTTAAAATTTTATTTCTAAGTTAGCTCCTGCGCAAAGATTATCTATCTTTGCTTCAATAATAAATAGTCATGGTTGGAAAGGAATATTCAGATAAAGAGTTAGGCAAGATTGTAATACGTGAAAATACACGAGCCCGGCGAATTGTACTTCGTACCCGCCCGGAGGCTCTTTATATTACTGTTCCAAGAGGAGTAGAGATGCATGAAGTGCAAGGAGCTATTGAAAAATTCAGAGCAAGGTTAATCCGTTCTAAAAAGAAAGTGGAACGTAAACGAATAGATCTTGATTTTACTATTGACGCAGAGTTTTTTAAGTTATCTTTAGTTCAGGGCACACAAAATAAATTCTTATCTTATTCAGAATTGGGGATAACCCGTATTGTCTGTCCTCCAACAGCCAATTTTGATGATGATGAATTGCAGGTGTGGTTGCGTAAGGTTATCGAAGAAGCTTTACGGAAGAATGCGAAAATAATTTTACCTTCACGCATAGATAATCTTTCCAAACTACATAAGCTGCCCTACGAATCATTGAAAATTAATTCAAGCCAGGGCCGATGGGGAAGCTGTTCTTCTCGGAAAAGCATTAATCTTTCATATTATCTGTTACTGCTACCTTCATATCTTGTTGATTATGTGATTCTTCATGAACTAGCCCATACCAAAGAGATGAGTCATAGTGACAGGTTCTGGACTATACTTGATGGATTAACTCAGGGACGAGCTTTGGAATTGCGCAAGGAACTCAGAAATTATACCACAAGTTTTTAGTCATAAGAATAGACTGTTATTTATCTGAAAAGTTTATTTTTAAGATAATATTGCAAAATTTATAATCATAATATAATAAAAAAGTCCTAATATTTTGCTTATGAAGGGATTATTCGTATCTTTGCGGTCGAAATGGATGAATGGTGAGGGGCGATTAAAGCCCTTTTTTTGTTCTTAATAGTGAACCAATGATAGAAAAAAGTACTGTTAGTCAGATTGTTAATGACTGGCTTGAAGGTAAAGAGTATTTTGTAGTAGACGTAAATGTGTCTCCGGATGACAAGATCCTTGTTGAAATAGACCATGCTGAAGGGGTCTGGATTGAAGATTGTGTAGAGTTGAGCAGATATATTGAATCAAAGCTTAACCGTGAAGAAGAGGATTATGAATTAGAAGTTGGTTCTGCCGGCATCGGTCAGCCATTCAAGGTGTTACAACAATATTATATACATTTGGGTTGTGATGTCGAAGTGTTGACAAAAGGTGGAATTAAATATACTGGAGTTCTGAAAGATGTGAACGAAGAACGTTTTGTTGTTACTGTTCAGAAGAAAGTGAAAGAAGCTGGAGAAAAACGTCCAAAACTTGTAGACGAAGATCTCAGTTTTACATATGATGAAATAAAATATACTAAATACTTAATTAGTTTTAAATAAATTATGGCCAAGAAAGAGGAAACAATCAGCTTGATTGATACATTTTCGGAATTTAAAGAACTGAAGAATATTGATAGAACCACTATGGTGAGTGTACTCGAAGAGTCTTTCCGTAGTGTTATCGCGAAAATGTTTGGCACGGATGAAAATTACGATGTTATCGTGAATCCGGATAAAGGAGATTTTGAAATATGGCGTAACCGTGAGGTAGTTGAAGATGAAAATCTTACTAATCCGAATATGCAGATATCACTTACTGAAGCTCAGAAGATAGATTCTTCTTATGAAGTTGGTGAAGAAGTAACAGACGAGGTTAATTTTATTAGTTTTGGTCGTCGTGCTATTCTGAATCTTCGTCAAACACTTGCCTCAAAAATTCTTGAGCTAGAAAAAGACAGTATTTACGCTAAGTATATTGACATGGTAGGAACTATCATCAATGCAGAAGTCTACCAGATTTGGAAGAAAGAAATTCTGTTGCTTGATGATGAAGGTAATGAGTTATTGTTACCAAAAACAGAGCAGATACCAAGTGATTTCTATCGGAAAGGCGAAACTGCACGTGCCGTAGTTGCTCGTGTAGATAATAAAAACAACAATCCGAAGATTATCCTTTCACGTACCTCTCCTGTATTCCTGCAAAGATTATTTGAGATGGAAGTTCCGGAAATAAACGACGGACTGATTACAATTAAAAAAATTGCCCGTATTCCTGGCGAACGCGCAAAAATTGCGGTAGAATCCTATGATGAAAGAATTGATCCGGTAGGAGCTTGTGTGGGTGTTAAAGGTAGTCGTATTCATGGTATTGTTCGTGAACTTCGTAATGAAAATATTGATGTAATTAATTACACTTCTAATATTTCATTATTTATTCAGCGTGCTTTAAGTCCGGCAAAAGTCTCTTCTATTCGTTTGAATGAAGAAGAAAAGAAGGCTGAAGTCTTCTTGAAACCGGAAGAAGTTTCGCTTGCTATCGGTAAAGGCGGTATGAATATCAAACTTGCCAGTATGTTAACTGAGTACACCATTGATGTGTTCCGCGAACTGGACGCAGCTACTGAGGATGAAGATATCTATCTTGATGAATTCAAAGATGAGATCGATGAGTGGGTGATTAATGCAATTAAAGCTATTGGTATTGATACAGCAAAAGCTGTACTTAATGCTCCACGCGAAATGCTGATCGAAAAAACCGACTTGGAAGAAGAAACGGTGGATGAGGTATTACGCATTTTGAAAGCGGAATTTGAAGACTAATGAATGAAGGTTGAGAATGGATAACCGAATGTCTAGACGCATATCCGTTATCATTTTTAATTTATTCTTCTGTTTTTCAATACTCCAATTTCAATTATCAATTTAAAAAAAGTATGACGATTAGGTTAAACAAAGTAACAAGAGATTTGAATGTAGGAATCACGACGGTAGTCGAGTTCTTACAAAAAAAAGGATTTTCTATTGAGGCAAACCCGAATACGAAGATCACAGAAGAACAGTATGCTATTCTTGTAAAAGAGTTTAGTACAGATAAGAATTTGCGTATAGAATCGGAAAAATTTATTCAGGAACGCCAAAATAAAGATCGAAACAAAGCATCTATTTCAATTGATGGATTTGAACAGGAGAAGAAGGAAGAACCAGCTCAGAAAAGAGTGGAAAAAGTTATAAAAGTTACTGTTCCTGAGGATGTCATTCCTAAATTCAAACCAGTTGGGAAAATTGATTTGGAGAATTTGAATAAAAAGACACATACAACACAAACTGCACCTCCTGTAAAAGAAGAGATTGTAGAAAAACCAAAACCTGCAGTTGCACCTCAGAAAGTAGCTCCTCAGCTTGTTGCCGAACAAAAACCAGCTGAAGTGCCTCAACCTCGTCCTGTTGTTCCGGAAAAGAAGGTAGAGATTCAAAAGGAAGTAACTAAAGCTCCTGTAATTGCTAAGGAAGAAGTAAAAGCAGAAAAGCAAGCAGAACAAATTATTAAAGAAGAAAAACCTGTGGTTATTGTGAAGAAGGAATCTCCAAAACCAGTGGTGAATAAAGAGAATATGCCTAAATCTGAACAAAAAGAGGAGAAAAAGGAAGAAAAAATGGTTGAACAAGTGGAAAAAAACGAAGAAGATGATGTATTTAAAATTCATTCTTCTACAGCGTTTGTATCTAAAATCAATGTAGTTGGTCAGATTGACCTTGCAGCGTTGAATCAGTCCACTCGTCCTAAAAAGAAGTCTAAAGAGGAAAAACGCAAAGAACGCGAAGAAAAAGATAAGCAGCGTACTGAGCAGAAGAAGTTGATGAAAGACGCTATTATCAAAGAGATAAGAAAGGATGATGAAAAAATAGTTAAGACTGTAGATAAGGCTGAGGATGATAAAAAGAAGAAAAAACGTAGCCGTATAAACAAAGAGAAAGTAGATATTAATAATGTATCTGCTCCTTCGGGAATAGCACGTCCTGTACCTAACAGTGAACGTACAAATAAACCAGCAGCTGGCGGACATCATCCAGGAAATAAACCGTTTAACAAGTCTCAGCAACAAGGGAATCGCTTTAAGAAACCTGTTGTAAAAGCAGAAGTTAGCGATGAAGATGTAGCAAAGCAAGTTAAAGAAACATTGGCACGTCTTACCTCTAAAGGTAAAAACAAAGCTTCTAAATATCGTAAAGAGAAACGTGACGCTGTATCTAATCGTCAGCAGGCTCTTGAAGATCAGGAAATGGCAGACAGCAGAATACTTAAGCTTACAGAGTTTGTAACTGCAAATGAGTTGGCAAGTATGATGGATGTTTCGGTTAATCAGGTTATCGGTACTTGTATGAGTATTGGTATGATGGTTTCTATCAACCAGCGTCTTGATGCTGAAACAATTAACATTGTGGCTGATGAGTTCGGATTTAAAACTGAATATGTTAGTGCAGATGTATCTGAAGCAATTGTTGAGGAAGAGGATGCTGAAGGTGATTTGGAATCTCGTGCACCAATCGTAACCGTAATGGGACACGTTGACCATGGTAAGACTTCATTGCTTGACTATGTTCGTAAGGCGAATGTAATTGCCGGTGAAGCCGGAGGTATTACTCAGCACATTGGAGCTTATAATGTGAAACTTCCTGATGGTAAGAGAATAACATTCCTGGATACTCCGGGTCACGAAGCATTTACTGCTATGCGTGCTCGTGGTGCTAAGGTAACAGATATCGCAATTATTATAGTTGCTGCCGATGATGATATAATGCCTCAGACAAAAGAGGCTATCAATCATGCTGTAGCTGCCGGTGTTCCTATCGTGTTTGCAATTAATAAGGTTGATAAACCGAATGCAAATCCCGAAAAGATTAAAGAATCATTGGCTCAAATGAATTTCTTGGTAGAAGAATGGGGTGGTAAATACCAGTCTCAGGATATTTCCGCAAAGAAAGGTGATGGAGTTCATGAATTACTTGAAAAAGTATTGCTTGAGGCTGAATTACTTGATTTGAAAGCTAATCCAGATCGTCGTGCAACAGGTTCTGTCATTGAATCAACGTTAGATAAAGGACGTGGTTATGTTGCTACTGTTCTTGTATCAAACGGAACAATAAAGATGGGTGACATCGTATTGGCAGGAACAAACTTCGGTAAGGTAAAAGCTATGTTTAACGAACGTAATCAACGTATTAAACAAGCTGGTCCTTCAGAACCGGTATTGATTCTTGGTTTGAATGGTGCTCCAACTGCTGGTGATACATTCCATGTACTCGAAACAGAACAGGAAGCTCGTGAAATTGCCAACAAACGTGAACAATTGCAACGTGAACAAGGCTTACGTACTCAGAAACTTCTTACTTTGGACGAAGTTGGCCGTCGTATTGCTCTTGGTAACTTCCAGGAATTGAATATTATCGTGAAAGGTGACGTGGATGGTTCTATCGAAGCGTTGTCCGACTCATTGATCAAGCTTTCTACTCCACAGATTCAGGTTAACGTACTTCATAAGGCGGTAGGTCAGATTTCTGAATCAGATGTAACTTTGGCTGCAGCTTCTAATGCAATTATCATTGGATTCCAGGTACGCCCATCAGCTTCTGCACGTAGATTTGCAGAACAGGAAGGTGTTGACATCCGTATGTACTCTATCATCTACGATGCTATTGAAGAGGTGAAGGCTGCAATGGAAGGTATGCTTGCTCCGGTTGTTAAGGAAGAAGTTACTGCAACTATTGAAGTTCGCGAAGTATTCCATATTACTAAGGTGGGTACAGTAGCAGGTGCAATGGTTAAGGAAGGTAAGGTTAAACGTTCTAACAAGGCTCGTTTGATCCGTGACGGTATTGTAATCTTTACAGGAGAAATCAATGCACTGAAACGTTTCAAGGACGATGTTAAGGAAGTTGCTGTAAACTATGAATGTGGTATCAGTCTACAAAACTATAGTGATATTAAGGTAGGTGATATTATTGAATCATTTGAAGAAGTTGAAGTGAAACAGACTTTATAATAAATTGATTAGCCAAAATGCCAATAGGCAAATTGGCTTGTCAATAAGACAATAACAACGTGCCGATGTGCTGACGTATCTTTTTGATATAGTAACAGGCACATCGGCACGTTTTTTGTTATATATAAAATAATGAGAACAATTGATATATTGTTATTGCTGGTTATTGGAGCCGGCGCAGCAAAAGGATATTTAAAAGGAGGAGTAAAGCTCTTGCTTTCCACGGTAGGATTAATAGTAGGCTTGTATATTGCCAAATTAATGTATATACCGTTTGCAGAAACACTTTGTCCGTCTTTTACAAAATCAATGACGTTTGCCAGAGCTCTCGCTTTCATTATAATATGGGTAGCTGTACCTTTACTGTCAACATTGGCAGGTGGATTTTTTACCAAAACGCTCGAAGCTATGCATATTAATTGGTTAAATAAATGGGCCGGTGCTTTGCTGGGCGGATTAAAATATCTTATATTAGCAAGCCTGTTTATTAATGTACTGGAGTTTATAGATAGTAGCAACCATCTTATTTCGCAAGATAATAAGAAAGAAGCCATCTTATATTATCCAACACAAAAGGTAGCAGGAATCGTATTCCCATTGGTTAAAGAAGTATCGAATAAATATATTCATTAAATATGCAACAAGAAGAACCCAATAAATATTTAAAGGAGATCACGGAAGAAAAGTACAAGTATGGCTTTACTACCGATGTGCAGACTGAAATTATCCCTGTAGGGCTTAATGAAGATGTCATTCGCCTGATCTCTGCTAAGAAAGATGAACCGGATTGGTTGCTGGAGTTTCGCCTCAAGGCTTACCGCCATTGGCTGACTCTGGAAATGCCTACATGGGCACATCTTACTATTCCTGAGATTGATTATCAAAGTATAAGTTATTATGCCGACCCTACCAAAAAGAAAAAGGGACCAAAATCGTTGGATGAGGTTGATCCTGAACTGATCAAAACATTCAATAAACTTGGTATTCCTCTCGAGGAACGTCTGGCATTAAGCGGAATGGCTGTTGATGCTGTAATGGACTCGGTTTCTGTTAAGACTACCTTTAAGGAAACGCTGATGGAGAAAGGAATTATCTTTTGTTCCTTTAGTGAAGCAGTTCGTGAGCATCCCGATTTGGTTAAGAAATACTTAGGCAGTGTAGTGGGCTATAGAGATAATTTCTTTGCTGCACTAAACTCTGCAGTATTCTCTGACGGATCGTTTGTTTATATACCAAAGGGTGTACGTTGCCCTATGGAACTTTCTACCTATTTCCGTATAAATGCTGCCAATACAGGTCAGTTCGAAAGAACACTGATTGTAGCCGATGACGACGCTTACGTAAGTTATCTGGAAGGTTGTACTGCTCCAATGCGTGACGAAAACCAATTGCATGCCGCAATTGTGGAAATCATTGTTCACGATAGGGCAGAAGTAAAATACTCAACTGTTCAGAACTGGTATCCGGGTGACAAAAATGGTAAAGGTGGAGTATATAACTTTGTAACCAAACGTGGTATTTGCAAAGGCGATGATTCTAAACTCTCCTGGACTCAGGTAGAAACAGGATCGGCTATTACCTGGAAATATCCAAGTTGTATTCTTGCAGGAGATAACTCCGTGGCAGAATTCTATTCAGTGGCTGTTACTAACAATTATCAGCAGGCAGATACGGGAACAAAGATGATTCACTTGGGAAAAAATACCAAGAGTACTATCATGTCTAAAGGTATCTCTGCCGGAAAGAGCCAGAATTCATATCGCGGACTGGTTAAGGTTGTAGAAAAAGCCGAAGGTGCACGTAATTATAGCCAGTGTGACAGTCTTTTGTTAGGCGATAAATGCGGAGCTCATACGTTCCCATATATGGATGTTCATAATGAAACAGCAATAGTTGAACACGAAGCTACTACATCAAAGATTAGTGAAGATCAGCTGTTCTATTGTAATCAGAGAGGTATCTCAACAGAAGATGCAATTGGTTTGATTGTAAATGGATATGCAAAAGAAGTAATTAATAAACTTCCGATGGAGTTTGCTGTAGAGGCCCAGAAGCTGCTACAGGTTTCTTTGGAAGGTTCAGTAGGATAAATAAAAACAAAAAATAATATGCTCGAAATAAAAGATTTGCATGCCAGTATTAATGGCAAAGAGATATTAAAGGGTATAAACCTGACAGTGAAACCGGGAGAGGTTCACGCCATTATGGGACCTAATGGTTCAGGGAAAAGTACATTATCTTCCGTGTTAACCGGTAATCCGGCTTTTGAAGTAACTAAAGGATCTGTTCATTTCTACGGAAAAGACCTGTTGGAACTTCCTCCGGAAGACCGTAGCCGTGAAGGTATTTTCCTTAGTTTCCAGTATCCGGTAGAGATTCCGGGTGTAAGTATGGTAAACTTTATGCGTACTGCTGTTAATGAACATCGTAAATATAAAGGTCAGCCTTCTCTTACTGCCAGCGAATTCCTTAAACTGATGCGTGAAAAACGTGCGGTTGTTGAACTGGATACTAAATTGGCAAACCGTTCTGTAAACGAAGGTTTCAGCGGTGGTGAGAAGAAAAGAAATGAAATATTCCAGATGGCTATGCTGGAACCACGCTTGTCTATTCTTGACGAAACAGACAGTGGACTTGATATTGATGCTCTTCGTATTGTAGCTAATGGAGTGAACCTGTTGAAAACTCCGGAAAACTCTACAATTGTGATTACTCACTATCAACGATTGCTCGACTACATCAAACCAGATATCGTACATGTGCTTTATCAGGGAAAGATTGTAAAGACTGCCGGACCGGAATTAGCTCTTGAACTTGAAGAAAAGGGTTATGACTGGATTAAGAAAGAACTGGGAGAATAAATAATTAATTTGTCCGCATTCCATTTGTAGTGCAGACAATTAACATATAGAATTATGGTAGAACAACAATATATCGACCTCTTTTCTCAGTGTGAAGGGATGATTTGTTCACACAGTGCTGAAGTTCTGAACGCAAAGCGTGCAGAAGCTTTTGCCGACTTTGAACGATTAGGCTTACCCACCCAAAAACTGGAAGATTATAAATATACCGATGTAAGCGAAGCCTTTGCTCCGAACTACGGACTGAATCTGAACCGTCTGGAAATACCGGTTAATCCGTATGAAGTATTTAAATGTGATGTGCCCAACATGAGTACCTCACTTTACTTCGTGGTTAATGATGCTTTCTACTCCAAAGAACAACCAAAAGTAGAATTACCGGAAGGCGTATTGATGGGTAGTCTGAAAGAAATGGCCGAATCACATCCTGAATTGGTAAGCAAATACTATGGTAAGCTGGCTAAAACTTCAGAAGATGGAGTAACAGCCTTCAATACAACGTTCGCACAGGATGGTGTTTTCCTTTATATTCCTAAAGGAGTAGTTGTGGAACGCACCATTCAGTTGGTGAATATCCTTAGGGGAGACGTGGATTTTATGGTCAATCGTCGTGTTCTTGTGGTGCTTGAAGACGGAGCGCAAGCCAAACTATTGGTTTGCGACCATGCACAAGACCAGGTGAACTTCCTCACTACTCAGGTTATTGAGGTTTTTGCAGGCAAGGATTCTGTTTTCGATATGTATGAACTTGAAGAAACACATATTGCCAGTACACGAATCTCTAACTGTTATGTTCGTCAGGAAGCAGGTTCCAACCTTCTTCTTAACGGAATGACACTGCATAACGGTACTACACGCAACCGTACCCACGTTTTACTGGCAGGAGAACATGCCGAGATAAACCTTTGTGGTATGGCTATTGCTGATAAGAATCAACATGTGGACAATCATACATTTATTGACCATGCTGTTTCCAACTGTACCAGCAACGAACTCTTCAAGTATGTGCTAGATGATGAAGCTCGCGGAGCTTTTGCCGGAAAAGTACTGGTTCGCAAGGATGCACAGAAAACATTCTCGCAACAGACAAACCGTAATCTTTGCATAACCAAAGAATGCAGAATGTTTACCCAACCACAACTCGAGATTTATGCTGATGATGTGAAGTGTGGTCACGGTGCAACAGTAGGACAACTGGATGAGGGTGCACTTTTCTATATGCAAGCTCGTGGTATCTCACAAAGAGAAGCACGCTTGCTGTTGATGTTTGCTTTTGTCAATGAAGTGGTAGATAATATCCGGATAGACGTATTGAAAGAACGTCTGCATCTGCTTATTGAGAAACGCTTCCGTGGCGAATTAAGTAAATGCGTAGGTTGCAGAGGATGTCAATAAACTCATCCATTTAAAAATAGTAATTCAATGATCAATATAGAATCTATTCGCCAGGACTTCCCTATACTTCAACGCGAAGTGTATGGTAAGCCGCTGATATATTTCGATAACGGAGCTACTACTCAGAAACCTCGCTGCATGGTTGAGTCAATCACAGAACAGTATTATTCTGTAAATGCCAATGTGCACCGTGGAGTCCATTTCCTTAGTCAGCAGGCTACAGAATTGCATGAAGGTTCACGTAAAACTGTTCAGCAGTTTATCAATGCCCGCAGTACAAACGAGATTATCTTTACCCGCGGCACAACAGAGTCTATCAACCTTTTGGCGTTTAGCTTTGGGGAAGAATTCTGCAGTGAAGGTGATGAAATTATAATCTCAGCCATGGAACATCACAGCAATATAGTTCCCTGGCAAATGCTTGCAGCTCGTAAAGGAATTACCATAAAGGTTATTCCTATCAATGAAAAGGGCGAACTGCTGATGGATGAGTATAAGTCGTTCTTCTCAGAACGTACAAAGCTTGTTTCCATTGCTCATGTATCCAATGTACTTGGAACAATCAATCCGGTGAAAGAGATGATTACTTTTGCCCACGAACATGGCGTACCTGTTCTTGTAGACGGAGCTCAGTCGGTTCCACACATGAAAGTAGATGTGCAAGATCTGGATGCAGATTTTTATGCCTTTTCGGGACACAAGATATATGGCCCTACCGGTGTAGGTGTGCTTTACGGAAAAGAAGAATGGCTCGATAAACTTCCTCCATATCAGGGAGGAGGAGAGATGATTCAGACTGTAAGTTTTGAAAAGACTACCTTCAATGAACTGCCTTATAAGTTTGAAGCTGGTACTCCCGATTATGTCGGAACAACAGCATTAGCGGTATCTCTTGATTATATATCAAAGATTGGAATAGAGGAGATTTCAGCTTACGAGCATGAGCTTACTACTTATGCCATGAATCGCCTTAAAACAATCGAAGGCATGAGAATATTTGGCGAGGCCGACCAGAAGGGTAGTGTAATCTCCTTCCTTGTTGGAGACATTCACCACTTTGATATGGGTACATTGCTCGATCGTCTTGGTATTGCCGTTCGTACCGGTCACCATTGCGCTCAGCCGCTTATGCAGGCTTTGGGCATCGAAGGAACCGTTCGTGCTTCTTTCGGTTTGTATAATACTAAGGAGGAGGTAGATGCTTTAGTAGCAGGAATTGAACGTGTAAGGAAGATGTTTTAGTAAACACATATAAAAAAAACAAAAGGGTTGTTCTGTTGGACAACCCTTTTGTTTTTTATGTCTATCTATAGATGATATTTAGTAAGCAAGAACATTCCACAAAGACTTAATTTTTGCTTCCGGATCCCATTTACCTCCAAATGTCCAGCGGGCATTAATTTCTTCCGGTTTGGGTGATCCTTTGGCTTCTTCAAGATTATTTTTCATCCATGCAAAGTTTCCACCTTCACGTTTTATGTTATACATATAAACCCGTTTTCCCCATGGACATGTATCAAGTACCTTGTCTGAATAAGCATACCCAATAGGATTATCAATAATCTTGTTGGTCATAGTACAATTCAGTAAGAAGAATTGAGAGTCGTGATGATAACGGCCAAGGGTGACAGGACTTTTAGAATCAAAATGTGAATCAGTTATAACAAGTTTCTTGTCATAATCACCACGTCCGTCATGCCAGATTAAAGCGCGTCCATCGCCATAGAATGTACAACGAGTGGCATAACACCAACCACGGGGGCAAAGAAAATCTACCCCGGGACATCTTAAATTAAGATCGGCATGGTAATACATTCCATCCTCCGAAGCCCATAATGATAGTGCATCGTTACCATCTGCACATACATTACAGTTTATAATGATTGTACGAGTGGCGCGTCCATAAATTGCCATCTGATGCGAAGTCGTAGCTTCTACTGTACTGCCATAATTGTTGTAAACAGTCAAACCACTAATTATACAATCGTCTGCACCTTTCTGCAAAACAATCACCCCATTACCCACAGGCTGCCCTTTATATTCCTGAATTTTTCGTTTGCTTGAAAGTTCGGCATATACTAACCGGGTCTTTTCCCTATCTTCTCCCAGAAGTACGATATTTGGACGGTCAATAATAACTTTTTCATTGTATATTCCGCTCTTTATAAGAATAATATAAGGCTTCGTAGGTTGTTGAGGAGCAGCTTCAATAGCAGCTTGTATACTTTCTCCATTAGAAACAATTGCATTATAGAGTTTTGAATGGGAAGCACTATTTGAATTTGCGGTTGTAGTTTTATTAGCTCCGGTTCTACCATTCTCTATAGCTTTGGACTTTACAACTTGTGCTGAGCCAAATACCGCATAAAATGAAATGGCAATGAACAATACTATTTTTTTCATTTGGAGTTATACTTATTTAGTTAATTTGTTTTTTGACTGAAAGATAACTTACATATACTTCTTTTTCCATTGTTCATACTGCTTGTAAAGACTTGCCGGTGCTCTATTATACCAGCTGTATCCATTACGTCGTTCGTGTCCTACTTCTGCCAATGTTTTAACTGGCACACCGTTGCGGTCGCAAAATAGAGGTTTTCCTTGCTCTAAGTCATAATCACGAGCCCATATTGGTTCGGCTTTTTCGTCATTTACCACACGTGTATCCGACTTGCCGTTTTCGTTAGTGAAACGCTCTACCCGGATACCAGTCAACTTATGAGCTTCGAACCATTTCATTGCTCCGTTAACGGCTGCTTTAATCCGTTTGTCGGGATTGGGAAGTTCCATCAACAGACGAACCAAAGAAGCACTTTCTGCCGAACAGAAAGAAGCCAATTCGTATGCACGGGCTGAAGTAGGCTTTAAAGTCTTGTAATCGTGCTGCTGGCACCATACAGTTGGTTCGCCGTTTACAATAATTTGTGTGTTGAGTATACATTCTATACCTTTATCAAAAGCTTTTGTTAAACGAGTTTTCATTGCATCATCCACCAATGAATCAAACGGAGCCACACCGTTGCGCAGGTTGCGGATAACCATTAAAGTCTGCACCATTGCATTGTCGTTATAAGTAATCTGTACCTGGTATCCATGATTCTCAGGCCAGAATTGTGGCCAGCCACCATTATCGTACTGTCCACTGAGCAAAAACTCCACACCTTGCAAGAATGCTTTTTTGTAGCGCTCTTCCGGTTGTTGTTTGTAAAGTCTGGCCAGATAAGTCATTTCCAGAATAGTTGCGTCGTTGTCGGTCGTAGAGTCATTGCGTTTCTTCTTGTCGCTCAACACAACATCTAATTCGTCGCCAAGCGGACGATGAATAGGAAGATTCTTAGGCCATCCACCTGTTTCACGTTGATATGCTAATACGTTATCAGCAATTCGTTTTGCTTCTTCTGTCTTGAAGAAGGCATCCGGGCTTTCCCTTACAATTCTTTTCCACTCTCTTGATGAGTATTCGTAATCTTTTGGATTGATTTGTTGCTGTGCAAATAGAGGCACAGCCATTGTTATTATTAAGATGATACAAATAAAATGTTTTTTCATGATTTTATTAAATTAAAGTATTTCTACCTGTCGATAGTTATTTTATTACTATTTTCTTTGTTACCGTTTTGTCGTTCAGCTTCTTTATGATGTAAATACCGGGTGCAAGGTTAGATATATCAGTGCTGTTGACATTTGAGCGAACTTTTATTCCGGAAACGCTATAGATATCACTTGCGGTCGAAGTGTCGTCGGTCTGAACGTTATTGATGCCAGTCGCTTCACTCGATACATAGAAGTTGAAGTTACGTGTCAGCGAACCTACATTGTCATCATCAGTTGCCTTTACCTTAATGTTCAGGAAACCGGTGAACGATGTTGCAGGGGTGAATGTACAGATTCCTTCGTTGCTATCGTAAGACATATCCGAACTACCGATAATTTCGAATGAAGGATTGTTATCGTAGCCTGCGAAATATTCTTTCAGGTTTATGCTTATGCCTTTATTTATCGTGAAGTGAGGTTCTGCAAGCCAGTTAAGATAATCTTCCAGAACAGTGTAACCATCTTTATCAGGGTCGGCATTATTGTCTGCTTCAGCAGGATTTAGTCCTTTCGCCTTTTCCCACCAATCCGGCATACCGTCATTGTCGGTGTCGAAATCGCTTGCTCTGTGCGCTTCGTATATGTTGATGCCGTTGAAACCTTCGCATTTGTCATCTTCTTCAGAGTCGATAAGACCTTTCTTGCCCGATCTGCTACCTACAGTTGTGGTGGTGCCTTTAAGAGTTTCGTTCACCATACGTAAGTCGTGGTTGTCGAGCATTGGCATATTGCAGCCCACGTCGGACAAAACATTTTTGTAAGCAGCATCAGCTGTCTCGATCGTAGCGTATGATTCAAAGAATGGTTTGTCGCGGAATACAGTCCAGTTCAACACCTGCCCGTTTGATAGTGTATATCTATAAGTATCATCGAGTTTGTCCTGAGCCTTGCTTCCATCAAGATTTTCGCGGATATTTCCGTTCACATAATAACTTTGTGAACCGGTACCGGTACCTTCAAGGTTTGCTGTGAGCAGTTGTAATATCTTTGAAGATGGTCCCATTTTGTAGTAGTTGCTTACAAAGTTTCCCTCGTGAGTGCCACCGTCTGTAGTACGTCCGCACCAGTTATAGCACACGTTATTAAATACGTCGTGATGACCGGCATAAGCGCCGCTGCCGTCCAGGCCACCGGAGAGACTCCAGTTTCTGCCTTCATTGTGAGCCATCAGGTTGTGATGGTATGACCCGGTGTCTCCACCTATTGTAGCTGCATAGCCATGCGCTGTACCTGAAGGGTAGTTAGGATGGTTGGCAACGTTTAGTGCTTCTGATATCATGGTGCGCTGTAATGTAACATTCTTCGCATTACGACTACTAAAAGCTTCGTCGATAGTCCAGCTTATAGAGCAATGGTCCATGATAGCGTGGTTATTCCCCGCCATTCCCAGTCCATCGCATCCAGTCTCGGATGTTGCAGCATCATGACCTAGAAACATGTGTAGGAAACGGGTGATACCTTCGGATGCCATGCCGAACGGGCACGAGCGGAACATGATTCCGTTGCCCGGGGCGGTCTGTCCCGCAATGGTAACATAGGGGTCGCTACAGGTAAGGCGGCTTTTTAACTGGATAGTTCCGCCAACATCGAACACGATAGTACGCGGTCCGCTTACTTTACTAATCCCATAACGGAAAGTTCCAGGTTGTGGTGCCAACGCATCGTCAGCAAGCGATGTTACATGATAAACCGTGCCGCCTCTTCCTCCGGTGGCATAGCGGCCATAGCCCTCTGCACCAGGAAAAGCAAGATGTCGTGGACGGAATGACCATGTCTCGCCTTTATATGTGTTTCCAGTTGCGTCTTCCTCATCTACTCGCCAATAGTACGTGTTCAGTGAATACGCATCTTTCATTATATAGAACGTATCTGTTTGGATAGCGATTTCGCTCATAGCACCTTCGGATGTTCCCATATAGAGATGGTGTTTCACTGCTGTTACTGCAGGCGACCACTTCAGCGTGCAGGTACCGTTGTCGGCATCGGTGTGCATATCACGATTGTCGGGGGTTGGATTCAATGCCGTTGTTAGTGGGTTTGGCTCGTCCAGAATGATAGCATTGACAAACACGGTAGTGGTGAAATATTGAGCGGTGTAGTTCACCGTCGGATCAGGAACAGTACGATAAGATATAACCACATCCTTGCCGGCTTCTACGTTGAACGTAATATACGACTGTCCACTATTTGAAGCTTTCTGTGCTCTGTTGGTTTGTAGCACTCCAGAAACCATTTTCACATTGTCCACATATACATCTACTGGCGGAGCTGTGAATCCGTCGGTGTTGTTATGGTATGCAAGAATGGAATGTTTGCCTGCCGTAAGGCCACTGATTGTGATGGTGAGTTCAGCCGAACCCGATTGCAACTGCGGTGTGTTGTTATCTACGAAGTCGTATACGGCTATACCATCTCCAATAAGTTTCGAATATTTGCCCACTCCATCTTTCCACCAGTTGGCTTTCAATATTTTGCCCGCCGAGTTAGGACCATTGGCAACAACGATTTTTAATCCGCTTGTTTCGTCTATTACCAGAGTGTCTTTTACTCCTGTGGTTATGGCCCAGGGAGTGAAGCCGTTTTCGGTAACTTGTTCCGGCTGTCTGCCTGGTAGATTGAAGTCAATCTTTTGTGCGGTGGCATTTAAGGCGAAAACCAATGTGAAGCACGATAAAAGTAATGTTTTTTTCATGTCTTTCTTGTTAAGGTTATTTCTTACATAAACGAAATGAAATATGAAGTGTACTCAAATCTGATAAAGAGAAATCATATTAACTTTAGCATTTCGTTTTTAAGTTTTGCACTGAAACAAAATAAGCTGTTTCTTAAACTCTGAAAGTTCATTATTTGGCGTTTTTTTAGTAATTTTTGACCTGAGAAGATATTTTATTTTATAAAACTCTATCTTTGCTTTACATAAATATAGAAATCATGTTATTACCATATCTCAATAAAGACCTTATAGAAGCCGGATGTGATGAGGCCGGACGCGGTTGTCTGGCAGGTTCAGTCTTTGCCGCTGCCGTAATTCTTCCTCACGATTTTAAAAACGAATTATTAAATGACTCCAAACAGCTCACAGAAAAACAACGATATGCTCTTCGAGAAGTCATTGAAAAGGAAGCTGTGACATGGGCGGTGGGTATTGTTACACCCGAAGAAATTGATAAAATCAATATTCTCAATGCTTCAATCCTTGCCATGCACCGTGCGGTAGATCAACTTAAAGCTATCCCTGAACATCTGCTTATTGATGGGAACCGATTCAAAAAATATAAAGAAATTCCTCACACCACAGTCGTGAAAGGTGATGGTAAATACCTGTCGATAGCAGCAGCATCCATTTTGGCAAAAACCTATAGGGACGATTATATGAACCGTCTGCATCAGGAGTTCCCTGTGTATGACTGGGATCACAACAAAGGTTACCCCACAAAGAAACACCGTGCAGCAATAGCTCTTCACGGCACAACTCCTTATCACAGAATGACTTTTAATCTGTTGGGCGACGGACAATTATCACTCAACTTCTGATAAGAAAACATCTTTATTAAGGTGTTTAACAAATATCCCGCCGTAAACTAATAAAAATAAAGGGTTATCATTTTCCAATCATGTACATGTTCGAGTTCAATCTTGTACATGATTGGCTCCGAACATGTACATGTTTGCATCAACCTCCCGCCAATAAATTATTAATGTCTGCTGAGAGATGTATTAAACTGATTGCGGTTAATCGTTAATCTTCTCTTTAGTCACCTGAATTCATTTCCATTATTTTTAAAGTGCTGAATGATAGGTTAATCCGTTTCAGTGGGGTGGAGAGGGTGGAGAGAAATTGTTCTTTTTTCGTTCTGGGAAATAAAATTTTGAAAATTCTGCATTTTGCGGAATTTTCAAAATTAATTTTCTGGAAACCGAAAAGACTCTTTTTTACTCCACCCTCTCCACCCTGATAGACTTATGATTTTTTGTAAAGCGTTGAATAATAAGTATATATGTTTTTGTTGGTGGCAGCAGTGGCAGCAAAATAATACTTTTTCCGATTCTGAAAATAAAAATCTGATAATTCCGCAATTTGCGGTTTTTTCAAAATTTTATTTCTGGAAAGGGAAAAAAGGCTTTTTTCCTGCCACTGCTGCCACCAAATGAGAATCTATTATTGATTTATTTATGAGTGGGATGTTGCCTTTGCTTAAATATCGATATACATATTATATATGATTGGAATCTTTGTTTCAATTTAATTATTGAAATTATGATAAATATTCAATACAAATCGCTAAATTTGCCAGATGTGATATTATTTATTTAAAGAATACATTGTAAACAACATTTGTACTCCAATCAGATATTGAATTATGCTAATGAAAAATATATTGATGTTTTTATATGTAATTGGATTCCTTAAGTTAGTGTCCTCTTTCTTTTTTGAAGAATATGTACCTTTATATTTGAGGACAGGTGTTTTTTCTGCTATCCTGGTGATTTTAATTATTATTTTAGAATTAGTAAATCGGATTAAAAGATGAAAATGAGATTATTGTATAATCTATATATTTATTTTAATATAATAGTATTTTATCTGTTTTGGGGATATTTTTCTGTTATGTTAGTTTTATATATCCTAAATGTGGAGATAAATATAATTTTATCATCGATATTCTTCCTTTTACTCGGCTTATGGTTAGGAACTTGTTTGCCTGTTTGGATTAAGAACAATTGGAAAAATGGCTTTTCTAATGTTGAAAAATAATATTATTAAATTTGAATGCACTAAAAGCTACTGTTTTTTGTTTTGGTAAAATAAGAAACGGTATTTTTACTAATAGTTATAATAAGAATGCAGTTGAGTGAGATCTAAGATTACAACATGCAAAATGAATTTAATCATATAACTTATAATGAACAGCATTGTAACAAGTTGCACTAATACAATAAATATGAGATCTGATAAAAAAACGTTTTCAACATTTGTGTCATTTCTGCTATTTCTCTTGATAGCTTTTTGCTTTTCTTATCAAATAGGCAAAGATGCAGCACATAGAGATGCCCGAATTAAGGCTAGAAGTGGAATGTTTCAACAAAAATAGAAATTTAAAAAAGGTCTACATACTATGAATAAAGTAAGAAATGCTTTTAATATTATAACAATTGCTGTTGTTAGTTTTGATATTCTATTTAGAAATAAGTTACCACTTGTAATTCGCAATAATTCATGGATAATTTTAAGTCTCTTAGTTATAACAATTATAGTTCTAGAAATATTAAGGAGGAATAACAAATGAAGAGACTTTTAGGCTATTTCTATAAACATTCAGAAGAAATATTGTTAAACTCGTTCTATGCATATTTCTTGATTTTAGTGGGGCTATATTGCCTTGATATTGTGATTACAGCCATTTATGGCTTTATTTTCTTTTTCATACTTGGTCTGTATTTAGGATATTTAATTGCATTGAAAAAGATACGAAATAGCAAAAAGGATAAAGAATAAAGAATTACTATATCTTTAGCGTTAAAAAGTAAATAGTATTTGTAATAATCTACTTTATATTCATATAAATTCAATTTTGTTATTGTATATAATGCTGATTATAAGTAACATCTATAGCATTTAAAATAATATGGTGACGAAACCCTATAAAGTAATAATATTGATGATCATTTTCCTATCAGCTTGTTCAACTTTAAAAAACGAAAATGTTACATATAAGTTGGACAGTCGGTTGCTTATATCGAAGAAAGTTGAAATGTTATTACCCATGCCTTTTCATATCCAAAAGGATAATTATGAAGAAGGAGTTGTATATTTTTACAGTTTTGTTGATTCTGCAACTATAATCATTCTACAAGGTTCCATGGTTGAATTGCCTATAGATAAGCATAAGCCTCAAAAATCAAAGATAAAGAATCAAAGAAAAATTTCTGTTGGATGTAAAAGTAATAAATTTTGGCGGAAAGATGTTTATAAGGGCGTGAATTTATATTATGACAATGTATCTTCCTCTAATAAAAGAGTTTATGATAAAATTTTAAATGAAATAAAAATCACTTCATATTAACATAAATAGTCTGTTTAATGAAAATTGTTGCTTTTCGAGTAAACTAACTAGTTCAATTATTGATCTATTAAAACTATTTTGAATGAGAAATTATTTTTTAATATGTATAATTCTAATTATCACTGGATGTAATGTAAAATGGAGTAATGGTCCAGGCCTTTGTTATGCCAATAGAGATTATCAAAATGAATTAAGAGAAATGCCTCCATTTTTAGTTGCACATTTCCCAAAAGAAATAGATCGTTTGCCAATTACTAGTGCAATAACATTAGACACTACTAGCCAATGCATTTACTATATGCTTTTTGAATTTGGAGAAGATAAAGTTTTAAAATTGAAAAAACAAATTGGAGAAAAATATTTAGCAAAATATAAATCGTCAGATAGTTGTCTAACCATTGTAAAATTAGAGGCAATAAGGAGTATGACTGATGATAAAACTTCTTATGATAATATTTGTATAAATAATAAGTATTATTACCCTTTACCTTTTTTTGAATCATTTGATAATTCTGCATTAGAGGATGGTGATAAATCAAAAGGTATATATTCTAATAAGACAAAATGTGGGCTGTCAATAGACTTTCAAATTTATATATTGGACTCAAAACCGGGGCATTATTGGAAGGGACTATATCCATTAGATTATATGCCTGTAGGTTGGAAAAATGGATATTCAAAGGGGATATGTATAAACGAGAAGAAGGGCATAATTATTTATTGGGGGTTAATTTGGTGATTTGAAAAAATATATATGTTGATAAAGATAAATAAGCATTATTTAGTTCTGATAATTGTTTTACTGACTTTTAGTTGTACTAAGAAGCAAAAGCAATTTATTTCAGATTCAATCAATGTATCCCAAAGACTTGGATTTTCAGAGAAGAAATTGTTTATGAAATCTCAATTAAAAGAATCATTTACTTGGGAGAATAATTTCTGTTATTCTCAATTAGATTTATTTGAAGATTCAACATTCTTTAAACGGACTGGATGTGAAGCTCGAGTGTATTTTTCAATAGGAAAATGGAAACTCAAAAAAGATTCTTTAATCTTAAGTTATACGCCAGTAGAGAAATTAAACATGGTTCTAAAATACTCACTGAAAGGGACTAAAAGTCTGTTTTTTGTACTTAAAGCTCTGAACCAAAACAATGAACCAATAGAGAACTTAGAAGTTGTAGGTTTTAAAAAAGACATAACCACTAAGATTGCTTTAAAATATGGCATTCTCTTAACGGATAAACAAGGGGAAATTAAGCTTAAAAAAACAGATTTTGATAGTATTTCTATTTATGGTTTTAAGAATATAACAAATAGAATTTTAACCTTTAAAAATACGGCGTTACCAGATAGTCTGAATTTGACCTTGTTTTTTAATAATAGAAACTTTTGCCAACGTCCTACATATGAATATTATAAGGATAAGTCTGTATTGCTTATTAAAAATGGAAAATTGATATCGTTTCAATGCAAAAAATAGAGAGACAAAAAACGCATACTATGAATAAAGTAAGAAATGCTTTTAATATTATAACAATTGCTGTTGTTAGTATTGATATTCTATTTAGAAATAAGTTACCACTTGTAATTCACAATAATTCATGGATAATTTTAAGTCTCTTAGTTATAACAATTATTGTTCTAGAAATATTAAGGAGGAATAACAAATGAAGAAACTTTTAGGCTATTTTTATAAACATTCAGAAGAAATATTGTTAAACTCGTTCTATGCATATTTCTTGATTTTAGTGGGGCTATATTGCCTTGATATTGAGATCTCATCTATTTATGGCTTTATTTTCTTTTTCATACTTGGCCTGTATTTAGGATATTTAATTGCATTGAAAAAGATACAATATAGCAAAAAGGATAAATAATAGAATGTTTTCTATCTTAGAATGAAGTCAATTTTGAATATGAAGAATAATGATTTTTAATATAAAACAAGAGAAACTGACAAAAATCTGCAAAAGGCACTTGATGATTTTAAGAAACAACGTCAAACTGATTTTGGAAATTTGAAATAAATAATTTTTAACTTTGTTATTATGGAACTAATAGGTAGAATCTTGAAAGTGATTTTGTTGACTTTTATGGTAGGTTTATTATTTTATACTGCAAATTATTTCATAAGTAAACCTCCAGAACCAAATATGTATGGCGTAGGTCTAATTTTTTCTTCAGTTATCTATAGCGTACTTAATACTATTTTAGTCTTTGTAATTTATATAACTACATATATAATTAACAGGAAGATATATAAAAGAATACTATCAATGAAATTTTTGTTATTAGAAATCATACTTCTATATGTTTGTATTGCAATTATTTATTGTATCCCTTACTCATTCAATGTCTTGCCAATCAATAGGGTTACAGAACATGATTCATTCTGTTTATTTACACCACTTATTTTTCTGTATGTTTTATGGTTAATAATAATATCAATAATAAATTTTCGTCATAAAGAAGATTGAGCACAATTTTATAAATGATAGCAATTTAACAGTGTCAGTTTTCCTTTAACTCACGAGAATTAATAAATCAATTTATGATGAATAGATTAATAATATTGTTTATAACTTGTTTTATAGTGCCTTTTTCAAATGCTCAAATTAATGTTAGTTTGGATAGAGACTGTTTGGATATTAATTCTGCGATGTTAGCCCAATCTTTAATAAAAGTTGTTGGATCAAATAAAGTAAAAGAATTAATTGAAAATAGAGTTCGCTTTTTGTCTGTTTGGGAGGTTGATTCTCTTGGCAGAATATGTAAATTTGATAAATTATTGTCACAGAAGGGATCACTTCCAGAAGATGCAATGAATAAATTGGAGCATTTTTTAATTAAAAGAGGGAAACGATTTTTTATCTGTTATGATAAGCTTCCAGGGATTAGTGATAATGATGCATACAAAATAATAACAGAAGACTTATTTGCAAGAAATGAAAAATCATTAATTATCAATGTTAGTTTTCCCGGAGAACTTATGATACTTTATGAGTATGAAAAAGAAAAAGCGGAAAAACAGAATCATAAATTGTCTAGATATGTGTATTTTAGAAAACAAATAAAGAAATATCTTCAAGTGCCAAGAAAGGTATTCTAATTTATTGGTTTATAGTTTGGTAATGTTGGTCATGGATATTAATTAATAATTTGAAATAATGATGAAGAATGATTTTTTTAAAGGAATTTTGGCTTACCTATTGATAATAAATGTGTATAATATTATAATGTCATTGATTTATATAGGGTTGTCTTATGCAATTGGAAATATAACCTCATTGCTAATTGGAGGTGGAGTTGCTACATTTTTATTCAGCTTAATTGTATTCATGACTTTTGACAAGATTGCAACAGTTAAAATTGATATGAAATATATTTTTATAGTTTTATTTTTTATAGTTCTATTAGTCTCAAAGGATCTGTTGCAAAATCTAAAAATTAATGTATTGTGTGATACCTTCGTTTCTGAATCAAAAGAAAAATTTGCTGATCTTTTGGCTTATATAAATGAGCTGCCGGGTTTATTTTATTATTGGGTTATTTTTTGTACTTTGTTCTATTTTAAAAGAACTTTAAAGGAACCTATAAAATAAGATTTATCTGGCGGATTATGGCTTTTGCCTTTCTTGTTCTTTATTGTTTATTGCAGAGATATGCTTAACCTAATTGAGTATTTGCAAATTGAAAAGTAAGCAGATAAACTGAAATAGATATTTTATGGCTTTAAGAGTATAACGAATAGAATTTAATCTTTAAAAATACTGCGTTACCAGATAGTCTGAATTTAACCTTGTTTTTTAATTGTAGAAACTTTTGCCAACGTCCTACATATGAATATTATAAGGATAAGTCGGTATTGCATTATTATGAATGCGGAAATAATATCAGTTTAACGCAAAAGAAGAGATAAAATGGCTACATATACTATGGATAAAATAAGAAATATTCTCAAGTTAGTATTAGCATGTTTTACATGCCTGTTATTATACATTAATTCGCAGTCCTTGTTTGCTCAAAAGATATTGCAATTGTATGATGGTGATGTTAAAAGAAACTTGAAGAACTCGGTAGAAGTCGCATTTTATGAGATCAAAAATAGAGATCTAATATTAGTCCTTGACTCAATAATAGGTGAATGGGAAAAATCGCATTGTTATGAACCTGTATATCTAGGAGTGTATACATACTCACTAACAAAAAAAAGCAATGATTTAGTTACAAATGTACAAAGTATGAGCCGAAATGAATTTTATTGGGAAATAACTATAAAATCATTCCGAAGTAAAAATTTTGCTTCTTCCGGTAATTGGGGTTGTTTTCGATATAAAAACCGTTTGTTTGTATTGGGTGGCTATCCTTGTGAGGAATTTTTCTCTCCTCTAAAAAAGAAACTTTTATTTAATTATTATCCAAGTAAAGACAGAGAGGATGTTGAAGCATTTGTTAATACTTTGATGTCATGGACATATAATTATCGTGATAATCACTTTGTCTTTAGATATAAAAGAGGTTGCAATTTTGCTTATTAGAAAGTGATGAGTCATTTTAGATTTAGGAATAAATGAATAATAGGATTACAAATACTAATTTCTTGTTTAATGTTTAGATAGACTTCATTTGCCATATTCTTGTATTATAATGTGAATGAGTACTAAAACTCATCATCTTATTGCTTTTTTTCGTACCTTTGCACTCGTAAAATGATGAGTAATTAAACAATTAATAGTATGGCTAAGAAAGCTCTTTTAATGATTCTTGATGGATGGGGAATAGGGAACCATTCTAAAGCAGATGTTATCTTTAACACTCCAACTCCTTACTGGGATTACTTGGTAAAAACATATCCAAACTCACAGCTTCAGGCTAGTGGAGAAAATGTTGGTTTACCTGATGGTCAGATGGGTAACTCTGAAGTAGGTCACTTAAATATTGGTGCAGGACGAGTTGTTTACCAGGATTTGGTAAAAATCAACAAGGCTTGTCGTGAAAATACAATCATGCAGAATCCGGAAATTGTTTCTGCTTTCACTTATGCAAAGGAAACAGGTAAGTCTGTTCACCTTATGGGTTTGACTTCAGACGGTGGTGTGCACAGTTCTCTTGATCACCTTTTCAAGTTGACTGAAATCGCTAAGGAATATGCAATTGAAAATACATTTATCCACTGTTTCATGGATGGTCGTGATACTGACCCTAGAAGTGGTAAAGGTTTTATTGAACAACTTGATGCTCAATGCAAGAAGACTACTGCTAAGGTTGCTACAATCATTGGTCGCTACTATGCAATGGACCGCGACAAACGTTGGGCTCGTGTGAAAGAGGCTTATGATTTGTTGGTTAATGGAACTGGTAAAAAGGCTGATTGCATGGTTACTGCAATGCAGGAATCTTATGATGCTGATGTTACTGACGAATTCATCAAACCAATTGTGAATGCTGGTGTAGACGGAAGAATTAAGGAAGGTGATGTAGTTATCTTCTTCAACTACCGTAACGACCGTGCTAAAGAACTTACTGTGGTTCTTACTCAAAAGGATATGCCTGAAGAAGGAATGAAGATTGTACCGGGATTGCAATATTATTGCATGACTCCTTATGATTCTTCTTTCAAGGGTGTTCATATTATCTTTGATAAAGACAATGTAGAAAATACATTGGGCGAATATCTTTCTTCTCAGAAGAAAACTCAGCTTCACATTGCTGAAACTGAAAAATATGCTCACGTTACATTCTTCTTTAACGGTGGACGCGAGGCTCCATACGAAGGTGAAGAACGTATCCTGATTAATTCTCCTAAAGTAGCTACTTACGACTTGAAGCCTGAAATGAGTGCTTACGAGGTAAAAGATGCTTTAGTTGCTGAAATTAACAAGAGTAAGTTCGATTTTATCGTAGTAAACTTTGCTAATGGTGATATGGTTGGACACACTGGTGTATACGAAGCTATCGAAAAAGCAGTAATTGCTGTTGATACTTGTGTGAAAGAAACTATTGAAGCTGCTAAAGCAAACGGTTATGAAGCTATTATTATTGCCGATCACGGTAATGCTGATAACGCTGTAAACGAAGATGGCTCTGTTAACACTGCTCACTCTTTGAACCCTGTTCCATGTGTTTATGTAACAGAAAATAAAGATGCTCAGGTTGCTGGAGGTCGTTTGGCTGACATTGCTCCAACTATCCTTAAAATTATGGGATTGGAAGCGCCAAAAGATATGACTGGCAACGTATTAATTAAATAATATTCGGATGATTCAAATAGACGATACCATCATCAGCCTTGATGTGTTCAAGGAAAAATTCTTATGCAACCTGGATGCCTGCAAAGGGGAGTGTTGTATTGAGGGTGATGCCGGTGCGCCATTGGAAGAAGAAGAAGTTGAACAACTAAAGAAGGTCCTTCCGGTTATCTGGGGGGACCTTTCTTCTGAAGCACAGGCTGTAATAGAAAAGCAAGGCGTTTGTTATAAAGATGTGGATGGTGACCTTGTTACTTCCATTGTGAATGGTAAGGATTGTGTTTTTACCTGCTACGATGAAAATGGATGTTGTTATTGCGCCATAGAGAAAGCTTATCGTGAAGGGAAAGTGGACTTCTATAAGCCGGTTTCCTGTCATCTTTATCCTATTCGTGTGCAGAAGTATTCTGAATTTAAAGCTGTAAATTATCACCGCTGGAGCGTATGTAAAGCGGCTGTTCTTCTTGGAGAAAAAGAAGATATGCCTATTTATAAGTTCCTGAAAGAGCCACTTATCCGTAAATTTGGAGAGGATTGGTATATGGAACTTGAGATTGCAGCAGAGGAAATGAAGAATAGAGGAATTATCTAATCTAAATATTACAGGCCTATGAAAACAGCTATAGTGTATCTTTCTAAATATGGCACCACTAAAAAGGTTGCCGACATGATTAAGGAACGTTTGATGGATGATGATGTGACTATGATTGATTTAAGCGTAGACATTTCTCCGGATCTCTCTTCTTATGAGCGTATTATTGTAGGAAGTTCTGTTTATGTAGGCTCTGCTAAGAAGAAATTCAGAGAGTTTTGTTTGAAGAATCATGTTTCTTTATTTGCTGTTAAAGAAGTGGGGCTCTTCCTCTGTGGAATGGAACCTGATGAAATAAAGCAAAAGGAGGAAATGGTTCGTTCGTTTCCGGAGGAATTACTTCGTCATTCCAAAGCAAGAGGGTTTATGGGTGGTGAAATTCAGTTTGAAAAGATGAATATGCTGGAAAAATTTGCTGTTAAGAAGATTATGAAAACAACTTCTTCTGTTTCAAATATCAATGAACAGGAAATAAATCATTTTGTACAGAAAATGTTAAGTTGAAATGTTTTCCCGAATAGTAAGACACTGATTCTTTTAAATACTTTAAAGCATGGAAAAAACGATTGAAATTAATCAGGAACTGATTGCTGTATGTGGCCTCTATTGCGGTGCTTGCCGGCAATATTTGAAGGGAGGCTGTATGGGTTGCCTGAAAAACGAAAAAGCAACCTGGTGCAAAACACGTATTTGTTGCATGGAAAAAGGGTATAAAACCTGCGCTGAGTGCTCAACTGATGTGGGCGATTGCAAGAAGTTCACAAACGTTGTAAGTAGGCTGTTTGGCTTCTTTTTCAACTCGGATAGGAATGCCTGCATTGATAGGATAAAAGCTATGGGACGGGAGGAATACGCCAAAGAGATGGCAGAAAAAGGAATGCAGACAATTAAAAGAAGATAGTTTGCCAGTTACAAAGATGCTTTGATAGGCTGAACCTGAATATAATTTAGAAAAGATTCTCTTTAAAATCATTGATTGCTATATATAAAAAGAGAGGCTGTGTAGTTTTACACAGCCTCTCTTTTTATAATATAATGTTTTGTTTATGCATCAATATTTGCATAAGTCGCATTTTCTTCAATAAACTCCCTACGAGGTCCTACATCTTCACCCATTAACATTGAGAATACATAATCAACTTCAGCAGCATTGTCAATAGTTACCTGACGTAATGTACGTTGGTCTGGATCCATTGTTGTGTCCCAAAGCTGTTGGGCGTTCATTTCTCCCAAACCTTTGTATCGTTGAGTATGGATAGCGTTCTCAGAACCACCTCCGTAAGTTGCAATAAATCGTTGACGTTGTTCTTCTGTCCAGCAATATTCTTCTACCTTTCCTTTCTTACATAAGTAGAGTGGGGGATTGGCAATATAAAGATAGCCATTTTGAATAAGCTGAGGCATAAAGCGGAAGAAGAAAGTCATGATAAGCGTGTCGATGTGAGCACCATCGACGTCGGCATCGGTCATGATTATAATCTTCTTATAACGTAGCTTTGTAATGTTAGCTTCCTGAGAATCATCTTCTGTACCAATACTTACTCCTAATGCTGTGTAAATATTACGGATTTCTTCACTTTCGTAAGCTTTATGACGCATTGCTTTCTCCACATTAAGAATCTTACCACGGAGAGGCAAAATTGCCTGAAATGCACGGTTACGGCCTTGTTTAGCTGTACCACCTGCAGAGTCTCCTTCGACAAGGAATATCTCACATCTTTCAGGGTCTTTATCAGAACAGTCGGCTAACTTTCCCGGAAGTCCACCACCAGACATTGGCGATTTGCGTTGTACCATTTCACGAGCTTTGCGGGCTGCGTGGCGAGCTGTTGCAGCTAATACAACCTTGTCAACAATCATCTTGGCTTCTTTTGGATGCTCTTCCAGGTAATTTGTCAAGGCTTCTCCAACAGCCTGGTCAACAGCTCCCATAACTTCGTTATTACCTAACTTGGTTTTGGTCTGTCCTTCAAACTGAGGTTCTGCTACTTTGATAGAAATAACAGCAGTTAAACCTTCACGGAAGTCATCACCGGCAATCTCAACCTTAACTTTCTCCAGCATTTTAGCATCTTCAGCGTATTTCTTTAATGTACGAGTTAGTGCACGACGGAAACCAGCAAGGTGAGTTCCTCCTTCTATTGTGTTGATATTGTTAACGTATGAGTGGATATTTTCTGTATAGGAAGTATTATACATAATTGCTACTTCTACAGGAGTACCTTGCTTCTCTGTATTGATGTAAATTACATCATTGATAAGCTTTTCACGAGATGAATCGACAAAACGAACAAATTCTTTTAAACCTTCTTCTGAATGGAAAGTCTCTTTTTTAACTTCGCCGGCTTCATTTTTTACACGACGGTCGGTTAAAGAGATTGTAAGCCCTGCATTCAGATAAGCAAGCTCGCGCATACGAGTTGCCAGGATATCATATTTATATTCTGTTGTGGTGAAGATTGAGCCATCAGGATGGAAAGTGATGTATGTTCCGGTCTTGTCTGTTGTTCCTACAACCTTAACAGCTTCTTTGGGTATACCGCAAGAATATTCTTGTTGGTATAATTCCCCGTCTCTTGCAACCTGAGCAACCAGTAAGGTTGAAAGTGCATTTACACAGGATACACCAACGCCGTGCAAACCTCCGGATACTTTGTAAGAACCTTTATCGAACTTACCACCAGCATGAAGTACTGTCATTACAACCTCAAGTGCTGATTTCTGTTCTTTCTCGTGGAAATCAACAGGAATACCTCGTCCATTATCCTGAACGGTAATTGAGTTGTCTTCGTTAATAGAAACTTCTATGTGGTCACAATAGCCGGCTAAGGCTTCGTCGATTGAGTTATCAACAACCTCATATACTAAATGGTGCAAACCTTTTACGCCAGTATCTCCAATGTACATTGCGGGGCGCTTTCTAACGGCCTCTAATCCCTCAAGTACCTGAATACTGTCCGCGGAATACATTGAATCATTATTCGCTATTTGTTCTTCAGTCATATTTAATTTGTAATTATTTAAACAAAGCAAATATAGTGATTTTAATTGGTTCTGAACACTTTAATTTGCCTAAATTTCATATCGTTGCACTTTTTTATAGTGCTTAATTTGGAGTAGCTATAAACACAAAAGGCCGGATTAAATAATCCGACCTTATTATATAAAGAATGTACTTCAGTTCTTTGTATTAAGCAAGCTTGTTAACGTAGATTGCTAACTTAGACTTCAAGTTGTTAGCTTTATTCTTGTGAATAACGTTAGTTTTTGCTAACTTATCGATCATTTTAGTAATGCCAGGGTACATAGCTGTAGCTTCTGATTTGTCAGAAGTAGAACGTAACTTTCTAACAGCATTTCTCATGGTTTTACCATAGTATCTGTTGTGAAGTCTTTTTGTCTCAGCTTGTCTAATTCTCTTGATTGATGATTTGTGATTTGCCATCTTTTCGACTAATCTTTTAATTCTTTGAATTTATATTTTAACTTTGTAGCCCGTGGGGGAGTCGAACCCCCCTTTCTAGAATGAAAATCTAACGTCCTAACCGATAGACGAACGGGCCATTGTGGTATCTTTTCTGTTTTGCAATCGCGTTGTTTCTTGATTGCGGATGCAAAGATAGGCGCTATTTTTGAAATAGCAAAATATTCCGGCAAAATTTTTTCTAGATTTATCTTAAAACTTCTATTATTACTATTTTATTGTTTGATTATCAGTAGAATAACATTTGTTATTTTTTTCTTTTTTTCTTTGGATGATTATACTTTCGACTATAAATTTGCGGTTATATTCTTTTTTTGTAGCTTTGTTACTAAAAGTCACAAATAAGGAATTGGAGTAATTTATGCTACAAAAATCTTTTGGAATTGTTCTTCATTCTATAAAATACAATGATGTTTCTAATATTGTAGATATTTATACTGAGCGCTCAGGAAGAGCTTCTTTTTTGGTAAAACTACCACGTTCAAAGAAAGCAACTGTAAAATCAGTACTTTTTCAACCTTTATCAATTATTGAGTTTGAAGCTGATTATCGTCCCACTTCAAATCTGCATCGTATAAAGGAGGCTAAATCTTTTTATCCTTTTTCTTCGCTTCCTTATGATCCATATAAATCGGCTATTGCCCTTTTTATTGCGGAGTTTTTATATCGTGCGGTTCGTGAAGAGGTTGAAAACAAGCCCCTGTTTGCATATTTGCTCCATTCTATTCAATGGCTTGATGAGCAGGATAAAGGCTTTGCAAATTTTCATTTAGTCTTTCTTATGCGGCTTTCTCGCTTCCTTGGTCTCTATCCAAACCTGGAGAACTATAATAGTGGCGATTACTTCGATTTACTGAATGCTTGCTTTACAGCAAATAAACCGTTTCATAATTCTTTTATTCAGCCTGATGATGCCTCAATATTAGTTAATTTAATGCGTATGAACTATGATACAATGCATCTGTTTGCAATGAGTAGAGTAGAGCGGAACCGTTGTTTACTTATAATTATTGATTATTATCGTCTTCATCTGCCTGAATTCCCGTCTTTAAAATCATTGGATGTTTTAAAAGAGCTATTTGATTAGCGATTGGTTTGATATGAAAAACAAGGTGGATCAGAATGAAATATTATTTTTTTGTGAATTGAATAATTGAGAAACGGCCTTATATAGACTTGAAAGAAGAATATAAAAAATGGGGTTATCCAAAGCGAATAACCCCATTTCCTTTATATGATAATACTGACTAAACTTATGCCAGCAATTCTTTAACTAGAGCAGATATAGCGCGTCCTTCAGCTAATCCGGAAAGCTTCTTTGTTGCTGCACCCATTACTTTACCCATATCTTTGGCACTGGTAGCACCAGTTTCTGCAATAATTTCTTTAATTGCAGCTTCCAGTTCTTCTGCACTCATTTGTTTTGGAAGGTAAACTTCCATAGCTTTAACCTGGGCTAATTCTCCGTCTGCAAGGTCCTGACGATTCTGGCCGATATAAATTTCAGCAGAGTCTTTTCCTTGTTTTACCAATTTCTGAATAATTTTAGTGGCAGCTTCATCTGATAATGTATCATTTGCACCTGGAGCTGTTTTAGCTTCAATGAAGTATTTTTTTATATTTCTTAATGCTTCCAGTTTTACTTTATCTTTGGCTTTCATAGCCTCTTTAATGTCATCGCTGACTTTGTCAAATATACTCATAATAGATCTTTTTTTAATTAAAACTTATAATATTACTACCATCTTCCGTTTCCGGAGGAGCAACTGTTTCTACAGCTGTAGCCTTGGTTTTGATTTTTTCTAAAGTGGCTTTGTCTCGTTGATAGGTAGGAGAGTTTTCAACAGAAGCAATTATTTCATCGTTATCTAAATCTTCTGGATTGAAGATGTAGACATGACGTCGTCTTTTATGTGCTTTCGCTCCTCCTTTGAGTGCTTCCTCACCATAAGCAATAACAATGCGTCGGCGATTTTCTTCTTCTTTTTCTTCCAGTTGGGCAAGGCGTTCTTCTTCTTCCTGGGTTCTTTTGCTGATAACTTCATCCATACCGGGTATACTTGTCATGCCGAAACCAGTAGCCAGAACTGTAATCTTGACTTTATTTCCAAGTGTATCGTCAACAGCAACACCCCAGATAACTTCTACACCTTTATCGAACTTACTCATGAACTCGTGAACTTCGTTCATTTCTTCCATCATAAGCTCAGATTGTTCGCAGAAAGAAACATTAAGTAATACTTTCTTTGCGTTAAAGATGTCATTGTTATTGAGTAACGGAGAGTGAAGTGCATCTTCAATTGCTTTACTGACACGGTTTTCGCCTTCACCTAAGCCGGTACTCATAATTGCCACTCCACCATTCTTCAGAATGGTATTGACATCTGCAAAGTCAAGATTTACCTTACCTCGCATGGTTATAATTTCAGCAATACTTTTTGCTGCGATTGAAAGAGTATCATCTGCTTTGCCGAAAGCATTCATGAAGGTTAAATCAGAATAAATCTCTCTTAACCTTTCATTATTGATAACAAGTAGTGCATCTACATGTCTGCTTATCTGTTCGACACCATCAAGTGCCTGAATAATTTTCTTTTCACCTTCGAAAAGGAATGGAATAGTGACAATCCCTACAGTCAGAATATCCATTTCCTTGGCTGTTTTAGCAATAACAGGGGCAGCGCCGGTTCCGGTTCCTCCACCCATACCTGCTGTAATGAATACCATCTTGGTTCCATCGCTCAGAAGTGTTTTAATATCTTCGATGCTTTCTTCAGCTGCAGCTGAGGCGCGTTCAGGCTTATTCCCAGCTCCCAGTCCTTCGGTTATGGAACGTCCTAATTGTAACTTAACAGGAACCGGAGATTCTGCAAGAGCCTGGTTGTCTGTGTTGCACAGAACGAATGTTACATCATGTATGCCTTCCTTATACATGTGATTAACAGCATTTCCACCGCCGCCACCCACACCGATCACCTTGATAATACTTGGGGTGTCTGTTGGGAATTCAAATGGCATTATATCGTCTGTCATAACTATATGTTATTTATGTGATGTAATTACTATATTGCTATTTATGTTATTCGCCTTCATCGCTGAACATGTCCTTTGTAAGTCTCTCAAACATGGTCTTGATCTTACTGGGCTCTGCTTTCTTAGCAGCTTTTGCAGCAGCTTTCGCCGCGGCTTTTTCTTCTTTTCGCTTTTGTTCCAGTCTTTTTCTCTCTAATTCGGCCTCTTCTCTTCTTTTTTTCTCCTCTTCTCTTCTTAGCCTTTCTTCTTCTGTTCTTAGAGCGTCTTTTTCATCATATTCTTCTTGCTCGTCATCATCTTCCGGGAAGAGTGTCTGTTCTGGAACATCATATTTGATTGATGCTTCAACCGGCTTAGCATTTTCAAGTAAGCAACAATTTTCTTTTCCTGCATTCAATAAGCCAATTATCGTATTTTGAGTTCCGTCTTTTATCAATAAATCTGGTCCGTTAGATCTGATTCCGGTTCGAACAAACTTTGCAATTTTTACATTGTTTATTTTTGTTCTACTTTTAATTGCTTCATCCAGATTTTTCAGATTGGAACATCCTCCTGTGATTATAACTCCGGCCATTAAATCTCCTTGATAACCGGAAAGTTCAATCTGATTCCATACGTTAGCAATGATTTCTTCAACACGTGCTTCAATAATTTCGTTTAAGACCTTTCTTTCTATTGTACGTTTTTCGTCTTCCAAAAGGTATGTTTTTGGTCCTTCGTCATCATTTATTTCAAAAATAGCATTGCCATATTTCACTTTCAGATTTTCGGCTTCATCTTCTTCCAATTGCAAAGCACAAATATCACGAGTAATATTATTACCTCCCAATGGCAGAACTGAAAGGTAACGAAGGATATTGTTCTTATAAACAGCAATGGTTGTTGTGTCGGCTCCAAAATCTACTAGTGCGCAGCCTGTGCGCTTCTCAGTATCAGTGAGAATTACATCAGCTGTTGCTAATGGAGAGATATAATAATCTGCAACTTCAATTTTTGCAAGTTCGAAGCATCGTTGCAGGTTCTTTTTTATTGAAGATCGGGCTACAATATTGAGAAAGCGTCCTTCTATATTACTTCCAAGCACACCAACAGGGTCTACTTGTAAGTTAATGCCAATCTTGTATTCTTGTGGAACTTCGTCTAGTATATCCATATCAATCAATGGAATCTGACGATTTTCATCTTTAATGGAGTCAACAAGTTCGTCTGTAATAATCTCCTCAGTAGCTAAATGACGGGCTACTATATTTTTAACCGTACGGATGGATTGTCCGCCGATGCCTACATATACTTTTGATATTTCATTGTCTAATGCACTCTCTAACTTATTTATGATAGAGGTCAGGCTTTGAGCTGTTTTATCTATGTTATAGATTACTCCTTTTCTGATGAACGAAGAAGATTCCTCCTTGGCATAAGCAAGGACATGAATACTTCCGTCACTTTCTTTTCTCCCTGCTATACCGGTAATCTTAGATGATCCCAGCTCTATAGCTACGATAAAATCTGTTTCTGCCATATCTTTCTAATTTTTAATAGTCAATGTACTAATCTCTTAGAATGTTGTTCTAATGGATTAGTTCTTAATTACACTGGCTTATTAGTTTCTTCTCTTTTTGTGCAAATTATTTGGTTGCTAAACTCTAAGTTGATGCGTTCGTATTTATTCCATCCCACTTTATTCAACGCTTTTTCATAGAAAATTTTTAATCGTTCAAGTTTTTCTTCGAAATTATCTATTTTTCCAAGGAATACGACGTGATCTCCAACTCGTGGAACCAACTCAATTTCTCTGGTTGGTGTTACGTTTATTTGCTCAATCTGAGCATTCCAAAACTTATCATTTTGCAAAAATACACCAAATCTATATAAGCTCCTCATAGTAAAGGACTTTTCTGCATATCCTGTTACAATAGCTAAATGTGCTGTGCATTTGGCTTCAGGAGGTATTATTTTGCCTTGATTATCTAAATAAAAACTCTCCCCCTTGTAATTCATAACCCGAAGAATAGGAAGACGTTGCGAAATCTCCATGCAAACTTTCCCACCCGGTGTTTTGTAACATTCAGCCTTGTCTATCAACGGATGTTTTGTAAGCTCTGCTTCCAGTTGTCTTGTCTGGATTCTTTCCATCTTTTTCCCTACAGGATAAATACCTTCATCCTTAAGCAAAGAAGTGATCTCTCTTTCTGTTATAAATCCTGCATTTATACTGTCCTTAATGATCAATTCAATATCCTTGCAAGTCTTATTATCAGACTTGTTATTGAAAGCTGTTATCGCTGTTATAAGATATGCGATAATTAGCAGCATAACGATCAGTAGCAGAATTTTCTTTATCATTTGTTATTCAGTAAATTTTGAATGTCGGTTGTGTAATCTTCAATATCACCTGCACCTAGAGTTATAAGTACCTCTATTTTTTTATCTTTCAATACAGATAGCATATTTTCTTTAGTGCACATACTCTTTTCCACTCCTTCACGAATATTATCGAAAATCAGTTTGCTTGTAACACCAGGAATTGGGAGCTCACGAGCCGGATAAATATCAAGCAAGATAACTTCGTCCAGTAGTGATAAGCTATCAGCAAAATCTTTATAGAAATCGCGTGTACGTGTATATAAGTGTGGTTGGAATATACCTGTAATTTTTTTATCCTTATACAAATCGCGTACAGAGATTATACTTTGCTTAATTTCAGATGGATGATGTGCATAATCGCTCAGGTAGACAACTTTATCATTTTTAATTTTAAAATCAAATCGTCTGTCTACTCCTCCGAAACTAGACATTCCACTCTTAATTTCCTCTGCCGTTACTCCGTTTAGCCAGCATAGAGCCATTGCTGCAACTCCATTTTCAATATTGATACTAACCGGAACACCCAGCTGAATATCTTTGATTACTTCATCTGGAGTTACAAAGTCTATGAATATTTCTCCGTTGCCAATACGGATATTTTCTGCATGGAAGTCTCCTTCCTCTTTGGAGTAAGTATACACTTTAACACCTTCCTGAACTTTTGGCTGTAAAGAGACTCCTTTACGGATTATCAGACATCCACCTGGTTGTATCAGGGTAGTATATTTCTCAAAGCTTTCCAAATAAGCTTCTTCTGTTCCGTAGATATCAAGATGGTCAGGGTCTGTAGAAGTTATAACAGACATATATGGGTGCAACCAATGAAATGAACGATCGAATTCATCGGCTTCAATAACAGTAAAGTCACTCTTATCAGATAGAATCAGGTTGCTCTTATAATTCTTTGATATTCCTCCAAGGAAAGCTGTACAATCAACATTTGACTGATGCAGAATGTGAGCTGTCATTGTGGAAGTTGTTGTCTTTCCATGAGTTCCGGCTACACAAAGTCCTTTGCTTGCTCTTGTAATAGTTCCCAGAACCTGAGCACGTTTCTGAATTTCAAAATTGTTATCAATAAAGAAGTTCAGTTCGGCATGTTCTTTCGGAATTGCCGGAGTAAGAACAACAAGTGTTGAATTCTTGTCGAGACATTCTTCCGGAATTAACTTAATATCTTCTGAATAATGTATTTTTGCTCCTTCTTCAATGAGTTTTTCTGTGAGTTCGCTAGGGGTACGGTCATAACCTGCTACATTTTTTCCTTTGGAAAGGAAATAACGTACCAAAGCACTCATGCCTATACCACCAGCACCAATAAAATAAACGGATTTTATCTGATTAATTTCCATGATTCTTTCTATATTCATTTGCCAACTTAACAACTTCTTCTGCAATAACACTTGCCGAGTTGGTGAAAGCAAGCTTTTTGATATTCATACTAAGATCATTTAAAACACTATCCTGATGAATTGTTTCAATAGCAATATCTACTAATTTGTTTTCAGCTTCATTGTCTTTTACGTATAAAGCTGCAGATTTATCAACCAATGCCAAAGCATTTTTTGTTTGATGATCTTCGGCAACATTTGGAGATGGAACCAGGATTACAGCTTTACCAAGTATACAAAACTCGGATATTGAACCGGCTCCGGCACGAGATATAACTAAGTCGGCGGCAGCGTATGCATGTTCCATACTCGAAATAAAATCGGTCACAAACAATGGTAATTCACCCGCTTTCTTAACTTCCTGCAAAGCTTGTTCGTAATATATCTTTCCTGTCTGCCAAACAAACTGAACATCCGAATTTTTAATCTTATCCAGATTATTCATTATACATTGATTAACGGTACGGGCTCCAAGGCTTCCTCCGATAACCAGGATTGTTTTTTTTGCCGGATCTAAGTGGAAGAAGTTAATACCTTCTTCACGGGTAATCTTATTATTCACAAGTCCCTGGCGAACAGGATTACCAGTCAGAATGATTTTATCTTTCTCAAAGAACTTCTCCATTCCTTCGTAAGCGACACATATTTTTTTAGCTTTTTTAGCCAGAAGTTTATTAGTAACTCCTGCATATGAATTCTGCTCCTGTATAAGAGTCGGCACACCCATCATCCCAGCCATCTTCAGTGTAGGACCACTTGCGTATCCACCAACACCAACAGCTGCATGAGGTTTAAATTGTTTTATAATGCTATATGCTTTGAATTGGCTTTTAGCCAATTTATATAGTACTTCAAAATTCTTAAATAAGTTCTTGCGGTTGAAACCACTTACAGGTAAACCTTTTATTTCATATCCTGCAGCAGGTACCCGTTGCATTTCCATTCTTCCTTCAGCTCCAACAAAGAGAATCTCAGCTTCAGGATGCTGTTCTTTTATTGCATTGGCTATAGAAACAGCCGGAAAGATATGTCCTCCCGTTCCTCCTCCGCTAATTATTATTCTTAATTTCTCTTCCATAATCTCAATCTTGTTGATTACCAACAAATATATGAATAAACTTTTTTTAAGCTAAACTTTCTTCAGCTATAATTTCTTCTTTATTAATGGTAGTGTCTTCTACCTTTGTATCTATTGAACTACTATTTTCTTCCAGCTTTGCAGTATATCGGCTTACGCTTAATATCATACCAACGTATACGCAATTAATCAAAGTTGAAGTACCTCCTTTACTGATCAATGGAAGCGGCTGTCCGGTTACCGGAATTAGTCCTACTGCCACACACATGTTCATGATAGCCTGAGATACCAGTAACAGTGAAATTCCCATAACCAGGAAAGTAGCAAAATTCCCTTTTGCCTTTTGCGCTATTCGTCCCGCTCGTATTAATAGCCAGATATATAGAATTACTACAAATCCACCACCTATCAATCCTAATTCTTCAATGATAATAGCAAAGATAAAGTCCGAAAAAGCTTGAGAAAGGAAATCTCTTTCAACACTGTTTCCCGGCATTTTACCAATAATATTACTTGTTGCAATGGCGATATTGGCATGAGCTACCTGTGCGTCCCCGTCTATGTCAAATTTTGCAGCAGGAATATCCTTCTTTGGACTAGCAAATTCGAAAACACGATTTTTCCATGTAGTCATACGATGTAGGAACTTAATGTTTGTATTATCAGGTACAAGCATTGTAACTCCAATTGTAAAGATACCGATGGCAGCAATACTTCCTACCAGAATAGCTAGTTTCCGGAATGGGATTCGTCCTATAATCATCATTAAAAAAACAACCCCGAATAGAAGAGCAGCAGTAGACAAGTTTTCAGGGGCTATTAAAGCACAGATAAGTCCTGTTATCCACATAATATACTTAAATGCCCTTGGGTTAGCTTCGTCTTCTTCCTGATTCTTTGCTAAGATATATGATACAGCTATAATTACAGCCATTTTAGCAAGTTCCGACGGTTGAAACTGGAGCCCGAAAATATTCATCCAGCGGGCAGCGCCGTTGGTCATGGCTCCTGTTGCGACGACCAAAACCAGCAAAATTACCGATATCGGTACCAGGAAGACTGGAATAGCCTGGAAATATCTGTAATTAACTTTATGGGTAATCCATACAACCAACACACCGACCAATAAAATAACAGTGTGTTGTGTAATAGGTGCCCAGTGATCTCCTGTTTTGTAGGTTAATGTGCTGGCGGCACTAAAAACCTCAACAACAGAGATTACACAAAGGAACAGGAAGATAATCCAGATTACCTTGTCTCCTTTGAATAAGTTCTTTAACAGATCCATATACTAAATTATAAATTGTTGACGCATTCTTTAAATTGACGGCCACGGTCTTCGTAGCTTTTAAATAAGTCGAAGCTTGCACAGCATGGAGATAGCAATACAGTTTCTCCTTTCTTAGCCAGACTGTAAGCTTGTTCAACACAATCTTTCATTGAAGTAACGTCTACTATCTTTTCGACTTTACCATCAAAGAAAGCGTGAAGTTTGCTATTGTCCAGTCCAAGAAAAACTAAAGCAGAAACTTTATCCTTTACAAGCTGTTCAATTTCTGTATAGTCGTTTCCTTTATCTTTTCCTCCAAGAATAAGAACCACTTTGGTTTTCATGCTTTCCAGAGCATACCAGCAAGAATTTACATTGGTAGCTTTCGAGTCATTTATAAAGTCAACTCCACGTACACGAGCCACTTTTTCCAGGCGGTGTTCTACTTCCTTAAAGTCACTCAATGCAGCTCTTATATATTCCTTCTTTATTCCCGCAAGATTTGCAGAAATACCAGCAGCCATTGAGTTATAAAGATTATGTGTTCCGGTAAGAGCTAACTCTTCCTGCTCCATGTTGAAAGCTATTGGCTCACTGAATATAACTTTATCTTTATCAACATAAGCCTTAACTCCTTCTTCCTTTTCTATAGAGAAAGGGTAGAGGTGAGCATGTATGCCATGTTTTTTTAATTGTTCTTGTATAATTGGATCATCATTCCAAAAAATGAATGCATCTTCATCTGTCTGATTCTGAGTGATGCGGAATTTAGAATCTATGTAATTCTGCATATTATGGTCGTATCGATCCAGATGATCAGGAGTGATATTCATCAGAATAGCGATATTAGCCCTGAACTGATACATGTTGTCTAATTGGAAACTGCTAAGCTCAATAATATAATAGTCATAATTACATTCAGCCACCTGAAGAGCCAGACTTTGACCTATATTTCCTGCTAAACCAACGTTTAGTCCTGCACTCTTAAAGATGTGATAAATCAAAGAAGTTGTGGTAGTTTTTCCATTGCTTCCGGTGATACAGATCATTTTTGCATTAGTATATCTTCCTGCAAATTCTATCTCAGAAATAATTGGAGTACCTTTCTCTATTAACTTCTGAATCAGCGGGGCATCATTAGGAATCCCAGGGCTTTTAATAATCTCGTCGGCATTCAGAATCAGTTCTTCTGTATGTTGTTGTTCTTCCCATTGAATACCTCTTGAGTTTAAAAGCTCCTTATACTGGTCTTTAATGATAGACATATCCGATACAAAAACATCGAATCCTTCTTTCTTAGCTAAAACGGCTGCACCAGCTCCGCTTTCTCCAGCTCCTAATATGACAATTCTTTTAGGCATGTTATCTTATCTTTAAAGTTATTATTGTTATGGCAGCCAATAAAATAGTAACAATCCAAAAACGGATAGTTATTTTGGATTCATGATATACATTGGCTGGCTTTGTAAATTTGTACGTACAAGTTGGGTCAAGCTGTGCCATCGTTGTACGGAAATGGTCGTGTATTGGAGTACGTTTGAAAATTCGTTGGCGAACTCCTTTTTTCTTTCCTCTTTTGAAATAGCTAACCTGCATAATGACAGAGAAATTTTCGCAGAGGAACACACCACATAATATAGGAATTAATAATTCTTTGTGAATAATAATAGCGAATACGGCAATAATACCTCCAATGGTTAAGCTACCTGTATCTCCCATAAAGACTTGTGCCGGATAGGCATTGTACCATAAGAAACCGATTAATGCACCGATAAATGCACAGATAAAGATTACAAGTTCTTCGCATCCGGGAATATACATAATATTCAGATAACTGGCGAACTCCAGGTGACTGGACACGTAAGCCAATATTCCAAGCGTGAGCCCTATAATTGCCGAGTTTCCTGCGGCCATCCCGTCCATCCCGTCGTTCAGGTTAGCTCCGTTGGATACAGCAGTTACAACAAAGATTGTTACCAATACGAATATAATCCATCCCACTGGTTGAGCCTTGTCTCCCAGAAAACCTACTAAATCTGCATAATCAAAGTTGTTCTCTTTAAAGAATGGAATTGTTGTCTGGGTAGATTTTATATTGCTTTTAGTATGGATAACATCTACAATATGCTTTCCTTGTTTTATTTCAATATTTTCACGGATAACCACCTGCGGACTGTAATAAAGAGTCAGTCCTACAATTAATCCCAGACCAATCTGGCCTACAATTTTGAATCTTCCGTGAAGTCCTTCTTTATCTTTTTTGAATATTTTAATATAGTCATCCAGAAATCCAAGAGTTCCAAGCCAAACTGTTGTTACCAACATCAGTATCATATATACGTTGGTAAGCTTACCAAGTAACAAGCAAGGAATAAGTATGGCAACAATAATAATGACACCACCCATACTTGGTACTCCTACTTTGTTTATATTAAACGGGTCAATGCTTGCATCTCTTTGAGTCTCGGATATTTGTTTACGTTTCAATGTATCGATAAACTTATTTCCGTAAATAGATGAGATAAGCAATGATAGAATAAGAGCCATCAATGCACGGAAAGAAATATAACCAAATACTCCTGCTCCCGGAAAACCGAATTTATGTAGATATTCAAATAAATAGTATAACATAAGCTTTAATGTATTAACTTATTAGTTTCCGAAAACTTCTCTAAGAACTTCTTTATCATCAAAGTGATGTTTCACACCTTTAATTTCCTGATAATTTTCGTGACCTTTACCCGCAACAAGAATTACATCTCCGGGTTGTGCCAACATACAAGCTGTGCGAATAGCTTCTTTGCGATCAACAATAGTGATTACATTCTTGCGCTCTTCAGCATTCAATCCTGCAAGCATATCATTGATAATATCCTGTGGTTCTTCGTTACGTGGATTATCAGATGTGATAATTACTTTATCACTGGCTTTTACTGATTCCTGAGCCATGATAGGACGTTTACCTTTATCACGATTACCTCCGGCACCTACTACAGTGATAATTTTCCCTTTGCCTTCGAGTATTTCATGAATAGCACTCAATACATTAACCAATGCATCTGGGGTATGAGCATAATCTACAATAGCAGTATATCCCTGTGGAGAACGAAGTGAGTCGAAACGGCCGGCTACCGGACGAAGTGTGCTAAGTGCCAGCAAAACATCTTCTTCTTTCTTGCCTAACAAGCAAGCTGCTCCAAATACAGCCAATAAGTTAGATGCATTAAACTTACCGATAAATTGTACAGCAAGTTCTTTTTCGTTGAAACTAAGCAACATTCCTTCAAAGTGGTTTTCAAGGATTCTACCCTTAAAGTCGCAAAGACTTCTCAATGAGTAAGTATATGTTTTGGCTTTTGTGTTCTGTAACATCACCATTCCGTTCTTATCATCAACATTAGTCAAAGCAAATGCATCCTTTGGAAGATCATCAAAGAATTTTTTCTTTGCTTTCAGATAATTTTCTACTGTTTTGTGATAATCTAAATGGTCTCTTGTCAGATTGGTAAAAATACCTCCGGCATAACGAAGTCCGCTGATTCTTTTTTGATCGATAGAGTGTGAGCTAACTTCCATAAATACATATTTGCAGCCAGCATCTGCCATTCTTCCCAATAATTCATTTAAGCTAATAGGGTCGGGGGTAGTATGTGTTGCAGGTACCGCTTCATCATCAATGTAGTTACAAACAGTAGAAAGCAATCCTACTTTGTATCCAAAGTGACGGAATATATCGTATAATAATGTGGCAATTGTGGTTTTTCCGTTTGTCCCGGTAACACCAACTAACTCTAATTTAGAAGTTGGGTCGCCATAAAATGCAGTAGCAGCTTTACCAACAGCATCTTCAGTATCCTTTACCTGAATATATGTAACATTCTCGGATAGTTCAGTAGGAAGTTCTTCGCATAAAACTGCGATTGCTCCTTTTTCTATAGCTGTTGATATATAAGAGTGTCCATCAGTTTGTGTACCTTTTACTGCAACAAATAGATGACCGGATTCCACTTTTCTGGAATCAGAGTTAATTCCTTTCAGATCAATATCTGAGTGACCAATAAGGTTAGTCACTTGTATATTCTTTATTACTTGATCTAATTTCATAATTATTATTTAATTCAATTGTATGGTTACTGTTTGTCCTTTTACTATTCTTGTTCCTTGCGGAATGCTTTGAGATTGTACTTTGCCCATTCCGGACAGAGCAACTTTAAGCCCTTTACTTTCCAGCAAATATACGGCATCTTTTGCACCCATACCTATAACACTAGGCATAAAGTTTTTAAGAGTCATTCTTTCTGTAATAATAACGGAATTAGAACTTTGCTGAGCGGTTCCCCATGCTTTTCTTCCAAAACCAATAGGAGTGAATTGTTCCCGGTTTTGTACTTTTAAAGCATCGAGTACATATTTTGTTTCATTTATTTCACCTGATTTTACGTTCGGAATTACTACAGAGTTCGAATCAACTGCTAAAGATAAGTCCGTACTCAGGTTTTTAGCGTAAACTCTTTCTGCAATTTTACTGAATACACTACCTGCCATCAAACCACCTGATGCCGGAAGACCGGGTTTCTGTATAGCAACGATACAACTATACTTAGGCGATTCTGAAGGGAAATATCCGCAGAAACTAACCAGGTAACTTACTTTTCCAGATTTGTATCCTCCTTTTCCCTGAGAGATCTGAGCAGTACCTGTTTTTCCTGAAACATGGAACTGTTTAGAACCCGCCGGTTTGGCTAACCCTTCACTTACAACTCTTTGCAAAATAGACTGAACTTGTTTCAGCGTCCGTTCAGAGCAGATTGATGGTTTAATCACTTCAGTAGGAAATTCCTGAATCATCTCGCCATTCTTCATCACTCCCTTTACAAATTTAGGAGCTATCATTACGCCATTATTAGCAATAGCATTGTAGAATGCAAGTGTATTGATAGGAGGTATTTGACTCTCGTAACCAATAGACATCCATGCCAAAGCTGTATTAGACCAGTTGTCCTTATTTGGTATGCGAATATAAGCTTTCCCTGCACCCTTTATTGGAATATGAAGATCTGCATTAATACCCACTCTATAGAGTCCCTCAACATATTTTTTAGGATTGTTGAAGTAAGCATTATCAATAATAGTAGAAACCCCGATGTTTGAAGATACCATCAATATTTCTGGCACAGTAAGGTACTGATATCCACCTCTTGCCCAGTTATGATCCTTCATTACGCGTCCGTGCATTAACTTTTGACCGTTACCTGTATCTACTCCATCGTTAGGAGTTATTTTCCCATCTTCTAATGCAACCATGATAGATGCTGTTTTGAATGTAGAACCGGGTTCCATCATATCAGATACAGCATTATTCTTTATTTCGCGGTAATTGCCATCACTGCATTTAGTCATGTTTACAATGGCCTTCACTTCTCCTGTAGTAACTTCCATCAGCACAGCAACACCTACACTAGCATCAATTTCTTTCAGCTTGTCCAATAATGCTTTTTCTGCAATATCCTGCATTCCCACATCGATGGTAGTAACAACATCAAGTCCGTCCTGAGGAGCTACGTCTGTAATGTTCAGGTATTTATTCATCACCTTCTGGCGGTGAGTAATTCCGTTTTTACCTTTCAGAATAGTATCGTAAGCAAGTTCCAGTCCGTTCTTTGCACCTTGAGCAGTATCCGCAAAGACATCTCCCAAAGTACGGGTTGCCAGTGAACCGAAAGGTTTTTTACGTTGGTTGAAAGCTAATTCATGGAAACCACCTTTGTATTTGTTCATGTTGAACACCGGTAACCTTTTCACCTCTTTATATTGTATATAAGAGATTCGTTTAGGATAAATAAGGTAACTTCTGCTTTCTTTTTTTCTTCCTTTCTGAAGATGAGCCTTAAATTCGGCAGCCGACATATCGGGGAATATCTTGTGAAGTCCCTGACAAATAACTTTCATGCTGTCTCTTAAAATGCTGTCTTTTACCTCTCCACCGGCTTTAAAGTCCATGTAAATTTTATATTCCGGTAAGCTACTAGCCATTAATTTGCCATCGGCAGAAATAATATTTCCCCGGCTAGGATGAACTATTACATTCTCCTTAACAAAACGATCGGCCACATCTTTCCAGTATTGTCTTTCGGCAAACATAATAATACCTGCCTTTACAACAATGGCAACACCAACCAGCCCCATCAATAAAATGATGAAGAAGTAACGAGTCATTATGCTTCTTTTATCAACAGCCATTTTTTATTTCTTAATTAAATATGGAGGATTAGTGGCTGTTTGAAGTTCACTTTCCTGAGTTGATACATATTCTTCTATTCTAGATTGCCTGCTCTTTTCCATTAATTCGGAAGAACGAGTCAGGGCATCGTATTTAATATCAGTAAGCTGCTGTTCCAAACGGTCAATTTCAATTAACTGTTGCTGGCACGAGTAACGGTTACTAATATAGAAAATCACAAAAACCATGATAAGAACCAGTAATTTTGTCTGGCGACGAAAAAAGTCATTGGCCAGGATATCACCTCCAAGAATACTTTTTAGAGACATACCCTTAACCTTAGCATCCTTACGGTTGCCATTATCCTGAGTCTGTTCTGTTTTAATCTCTTCGTTCTCGTTCATAATTCCTATTTCTTTTCTGCAATTCTTAATTTGGCGCTTCTGGAACGTGGATTGCGTACAATCTCTTCTTCATTTGGTACAATTACCTTGTTGTTTACAAGTTTGAAAGGCGTATTCAGGTTACCGAAGAAATCCTGATCCTGTTTACCTTCTACATTGCCAGTCTTCATTATATTTTTAACCATTCGGTCTTCCAATGAATGATAAGTAATTACCACCAGTCTTCCGCCCGGCTTCAATGCTTCGGTTGCAGCAAGCAGCATCTCTTTCAATGCTTCCATCTCCTGATTTACTTCAATACGCAAAGCCTGGAAAACCTTTGCCAGTTCTTTCTTTTCTCTTTCTCTTCCGAAAAGCGGTTTTATAATTGAAAGAAAATCTTCAATGGTTTCAATATGCTTTGATGCACGAGATTTTACAATAACCGAAGCCAGCTTGCGACTGTTTTTCAGCTCACCGTATAAGTAGAAAATATCGGCCAAACGTTCCTCTTCGTAAGTGTTAACCAGCTCGGCAGCAGTAATTCCGGCACGCTTGTTCATTCGCATATCCAGTTTACCGTCGAAACGGAAAGAAAAACCTCTTTCACTGTCGTCAAAGTGATGAGAAGAAACACCCAGATCGGCAAGGATAGAGTCTACCTTGTCAATGTTGTGATAACGCAGGAAATTATGCAGGTAACGAAAGTTACTGCGTACAAAGATGAAACGTTTATCATCCACAATATTCTTTTCTGCATCCTCATCCTGATCAAATCCCAGGAGTGTGCCGCTCTTACCCAGGCGACTTAAAATTTCTTTTGAATGTCCGCCACCACCGAAAGTTACGTCTACATACGTCCCTCCGGGCTGGATATTCATCCCGTCTACACTCTCTTTTAGGAGCACCGGTACATGGTATGTTATTTCTTCGTTCATTCTGTTGTTGGTGGTTTTAATTCGTTAATAACTTTATTGTTCATTACTTTTTCAAGCTCCCGGCCGAACTCTTCGGGATTCATAAACGGTTTGTCCGCCTTTGCTTTCGCCCATATTTCGATAGTATTGTCCACTCCAATAAATCTGACATCAATTGTGATGCCGGCCATTTGCATATAACGTTTAGGAATAAGAATTCGTCCGTTACTGTCTGGTGTAATAATTTCTACATCGGAAACAAATTGCCTGAATATTTGCTGGTGAGTAGGATTCCATTTGTTGAGGCGTCCGCGTAATTCGTTAAGTTCTTCATTCCAAACACTTTCGGGGTAAAGAACCAAACAGTCCTGATAGGTATCTTTGCGCATAATCAGCCTTTCTTCGGCGGCAGCTTGGAGCTGTTTCCTGAATAAAGCGGGAATAAAAAGGCGACCTTTTACATCCGCTTTGGCTTCAATATTACCCAAAAATCGATCCATCAAGTGTACTATATAGTTTGAGATTGTAAAATTACACATTTCTCCACAATTCCCCACTTTTTTTAAGAAAAATATTTCAGTAAGTTTTCAACAGGTCTTTTTTAACTTAAAACGGTCTGTTAATTTTTAATATATTGCCATACTACAAGCAATTTTATCCCCGGATTTTCTTTCAGAAAAATAAAAAAACAGTTAAAAGTCTAGCAGTCTAGCGGTAGTTGCTTAATGGGTTGTAAATGAATAAAATATAGGTGCTAGATATGCTTAAAGAAGTCTAGCAGAAGTCTAGCAGTCTAGCGCTTTTGTATTTCTGGTATTATTATTTCAAAACAAGTGTTTGTTATTCAGGAAAGTAGCTCGGAAATGTATATCTCCACCCGGGTGTAACAAGAGCGTCCACCCGGGTGTACCTTTTGGGTAGATCCGGGTGTAGGAGGTTTGTACATCCGGGTGGACGGAGAATTCTATAGTTGTTAAAAGCAAAAAAGTATGGAGCGTTTTGTAAAGGTGCGGTTGCTCGTCACATTTTTTACTCGTATTTTAACTTTCTGGTTATTCCCCATATTATTAATGCTCCAACAATAGTTGCACAAGCTTTATAGATCCAGATATTATCTGATAAATGGATACCCAGGACTATTGATATTATCACTCCAAAGGTACTTCCGCAAATAATACTCAATGGATTAATTTTATCGGGTTTCAGGAAGAATGCAGCATAGCAGAAAATCATTGGAACAATAAAGAGATAATCTCCCCATTCTGTTATACTTTGTTTGAAGTTGGGGATGAAGTAGAATTCCCACACAATAAGTAAAATTGTAAGAGTAAATCCGATTAGTAAAAAGAGCTTCTTTTTCATGATTTATTTGATTTTTAAAGCTTCTTGATAACCATCTTTAAAACCGGCAACAATGTCGTCTCTACTGTTATAAATGTCAATTGCAATCAATGCAACTATTATTGTTATTATGGCATAGATTGCGATAGTAGTTATCTTTTTTCTTGGTCTTTTCTCTTTTTTTCTTAATTCTTTTATGCCTGATTCATTCATGGTTGTAGTATTTATAGATGGCTATGTTTTATTAATTGGTTAATAACCAGCTTTTTATGATTTATTTCTGTGTGTATTTTATTTTCCGATTCAAAGTTATATATATTTAAATTATAGTAGATTAATTTACTTAATAATTTTATACAAAAATATTTCTATCTTTGAGCGCACTATCTATAAAGAACAAATAGATAAAAAGAACCAGAATTTACATTTTAAATTAATAATGCGAATCAGTATTTGAACTCTGATTCATTGTTTTAAAAAATTAGATAAATGAATGCGATGGCAATTTTTCCCATCGTATGTACTAAAAGTCCAGATGTAGATCTGACTTTGATCGCTC